>ERZ791879.1-NODE-1-length-511527-cov-48.060811_pt1 | contig 511527 bp, 452 predicted proteins | sample MGYA00510162_ERZ791879 | MGnify/ENA primary metagenome ERZ791879 (study PRJEB30046, sample SAMN00792113) | human gut metagenome | study: EMG produced TPA metagenomics assembly of the A metagenome-wide association study of gut microbiota in type 2... | reverse complement strand
GTGGGCTGTTTTTGTTGCCCTCGCTCGCGGCGACTTGATTATAATATCACCAATGTGGCAGGTTGTCAACAACTTTTTTAAGTTTTTTTGATTTTTTTGATATCTTTTTAGCTAAGCAACGCAACCCCAGTGTTTATGTGAGGTTTCAGTATGTGAATTTGGGGCGGTTTTACCAGTTTTAGTGTGTTTCCGTGCATTTCTTTTCGTTTTTATTTATGGATATACTGAAATCTGTCAATACATGTTTTACTACAAAAAAAGCAGATGAAAACTGCCTGTATTTTCTCATCTGCTTTTCTGTCACATATTCCAACGTAATTCCTGATTCACAGCCCATTCTAGTATTCTTTGTCTTTTCCCGGTACCAGCCCTAACTCTTTAATCTCTTCTTCATTTAATTTCACACTGACAGGATGATTCATGTCGACAGTCGTCCAGTATTCATAGAAAGCAAAACCGCCACGCTTATTGTTCAGTCCATGCGTACCGGTCCTTCATTTTTCCATTCATGTCCGGTTGCAGCAATCCGTTCAGAATAGCTGTCTCCTCAGCTGCATGTATAAATTTTCTGCCGTCAGTCGTACAGGTTGCTTCTTCGATACTGCTCAAAATATAAACATGTGCATGCTCTGGAAAATCTTCTCCGGAATCTGCCGTTTGGACAAGTATTCCTGTTGCTTCGTCAAATCTGTATTTTACCCCGTCAATCGTAGTAATTCCTTTTGCCATGGCTCCGGTTTCCGTATCAAAATAATACTTTCCGTCTGCATACTGTCCTGCCCATGATTCCTGCCGCCGCTTTGCTGCTCTTTTTAAATAATTGTTTTAATCCTGTCATATTTTTATCCCTACTTTTGTTGTATTTTATATATTCGTATCCATTATTTGCATTCGACATTTTATATATTTTATTTGCATTTAAATAAGAAACAGTCCGATAATGCCGATCAGCACGCCGATACCTGCTCCGGCAAGCACGTCTTTTACAAAATGCACACCGCCCAGAACACTTACTACGCCCATCAAAAATGCCAGAACAAGCATAATAACACCCGCTGCCGGATTGACATACAGCCATGTCATTGCAATGACCGTAAATGAGGCTGTATGACGGCTCGGCATGGATTCTCCGGTCTTGTCCTTTGCGACTATCGGTGTTGTGCCGTAGATCGTATACGGCCGCTTAGCATTAACACATTTTCTAAAAACCGATACACCTGCAAATGTAATAAAAGGCACTAATATTACTTTCAAAAGCATGATACGGCCGCCGTTTATATAGACAAGCCCCAGTAAATCCACATAACACAGTACAGCAAGTGCAGGAAGCAGATGATACAGCACATTCACTGTTTTGGCTGCCCATAAATGTTTTTCATACCATTGATATAGTTTTTTATAAAACTGCGGATAAAAGTTTCCTTCCTTATTTCCTTCTTCCATTTTTTTACTTTATACTTCTTCCTTTCTACCATCTGCAAACAATTCCCGTAAGGTCTTTCCGTTCTTTTTCCGGGTGAGTTCCACCAGTCCCAGACGTGTCATATCAACATACACAATTTCTGTGTTTTCCTGCTGGATATATTTTTTTAATGCACTGACAAGCTGTTCTTCTTCGGCTTTTTCTTTCAGATTGATAAAATCCACAATAATCATGCCGGACAGATTACGCAAACCTATCTGGCGCACCAGTTCTTCAGCCGCTTCCAGATTGGTCTTTAAAAATGAATCTTTCTTTTTGACCATTTTCCCGGAATTGACATCAACCGCCGTCAATGCCTCTGTCTGTTCAATCACAAGATAACCGCCGGACTTTAACCATACCTTTTTATTTAATGTCCGCGAAAGAATCGTTTCCAATGAATACAGCTTGTAAAGCGGCAGTAATTCATCTTCATAAAGGCGCAGTTTTTCTTTCACCGCTTCTGCTGCATACTGTCCTGCCAGTTCATAAATTTCCCTGTCATCTGTTACAATTTCATCCAAATCCGAAATGCGCAGATTTTTTAACCATTCCACAACCGGCGGAAGCGGCTCATACATTTTTGTAAATGCTTTTAAATATTTTGCCTGTCCGGTTATCTCTTGAAACTGTTCTGCCAGTTTTTTGGCTTCTGCCAGTACAGGCGCACTGTCTGCTTCTGCTGTATTGGTGCGCAGAATAAAACCAAAAGCCGGAAGTGGCTTTCCTTTGTAGAAAGTTTCTTCCAGCTTTTCCTTTAATGCCAGACAATGCGGATGTTTTTTCACTTTTCCCGAAACGGAAACACCGGTGCCGTCCGATACCAGTACGACATATTCCCCGGTCAGGGATAACTTTCCGGTCGCCGTCGCGGGCTTGGTCTTAAATGCTTCTCTGCTGATTTGCACCAGCATTGAATCTCCTATGCAGACCTTCTCTGTATTTTTGGGATTTAAAAAGAAATGCTTTTTATTCTCTTCCAATGAATAATAGCATTTGATGCCTTTTTCAATCTCAATAAATGCACAGTTTAAATTTTTAACCACATTTTCCACGCGTCCGATGTAAATCCGTCCCGTCATATTTTCCGGTTCTGCCACTTTTAACTCACGGCATACATTATCATAAAACAATGCACAGACACACCGACCCTGTAAATGCGTTATCACATATCTGGTTTTCATACTTCTCCTTATTCCGCAGGCACTCTCCCATGCCGGAGGAAAATCTTTACTTTAAGTATTTTAGCGGTTTGCCAGTTCTTTCACAATATCTTCCCATGTCACACCGCGCAGTACCATCAGTACCATGACATGATACAGGAAATCTGAAATTTCATACTTGATTTCTTCCGGGTCCGGATTCTTTGCCGCAATGATAATTTCTGTTGCTTCTTCACCGCATTTTTTCAGAATCTTATCAATTCCCTTATCAAACAGGTAGTTGGTATATGAGCCTTCCTTCGGGTGCTGTCTTCTGTCTTCAATGACATTCATAACATCATTAAATACTTTTAACGGATTGGTTTCTGCATATTCCGTTGATACGAGGTTTCTGTAGAAGCAGCTTCTGTTGCCGGTATGACATGCCGCACCGATCTGTTTTACCTTTGCAAGCAGAGTGTCGTTATCGCAGTCGATTTCAATTGAACGCACATACTGGAAATGTCCTGAAGTCAGACCTTTTACCCAGAGTTCCTGACGACTTCTGCTGTAATAAGTCATTTTACCGGTTGCAATGGTTTTTTCAAAAGCTTCTTCATTCATGTATGCGACCATTAAGACTTCATCTGTTTTATAATCCTGTACAACGACCGGAATCAGTCCATCACTGTTTAACTTAAACTCTGAAAACGCAATGGCACTGGTAAATGTATTCATGGCAATTCCTTTTTTAGAAAGTTCCTGTTTTGCCTGCATGGCATCATAATCCAATGCGCTGACAGAAAGCCCTGTAACACCACCTATATTTTCATTTGTAATCAATGCTGTAAAATCTGCATTTTCAGTATTCACAATGCAATTCATCTGATTGGCACTGATTAAATCTGCATCTGCCGTAAACTGCTTTTCACTTAAAATCACAACAGAAAGCTGATTGTCTGCTGCCATGTCAAGTGCTTCTTTTTCCGCACCGGTATACACCAGCCCTAATTTTGCTGCACCGAAACGGTCTGCAACTTCTTTCATCATTAAAAGATTCGACTCCTTAACATCTTCTAACAATGCAGTCTTTGCGCCTGCATATAAATACTTTTTAATATCCTCGACACGCTTTACATTACCGCCTACAAGTACCGGTGTATCAATAGATTTGGTAATCTGGCGCAGAATACCGATTGCCTTTTCGTGTGAATCGTCATCATAGGATAAATCCATGACAAGAATCTCATCAGCACCGTTTTCGCTGAAACGGTTTGCTGCTGCAACCGCATCACCGTTTCCTAACAGTACACTTAAATCTTTATCAGCGTACGCTTTCTCATCTTTTAAATAAATATTCGGAATTAATTTTTTATATGACATTGTCCGTTTTCTCCATTACCTGCTTATTTTTCAAATTTTTCTACTGCTTCTGATAATATAACGCGCTTTTCATACAGTGCCTTACCGATAATTGCACCGTGGATTCCCGCATCAGAAACCGCTTCAAGGTCCTGCATACAGGATACGCCGCCGGAAGCGATAATGTCAATACCGGTCTTATCAGAAAGAAGCTTTGTCTGTTCAATATTCGGTCCTGCAAGCATGCCGTCTTTTGATATATCTGTATATACAATGGTCTGTACACCCATTTCTTTCATGGCAAGCGCCATATTCACAGCCGTTTTATCACTTAACTTTTCCCAGCCTTCTACAGCAACATAACCGTCCTTTGCATCAATTCCCACAACGATGTGTTCCGCACCAAAACGGTCAATCGCCTGACGGATAAAATCCGGATTTTCAACGGCTTTTGTTCCGATAATCGCACGGTAAACGCCTAAATCCAGTACTTCCTGAATATTTTCAAGTGTACGGATACCGCCGCCTAACTGCACCGGAATATTCACGCTGTTTACGATTTTTTTAATCGTTTCGGCATTCACGGAACGCCCCTTTAAAGCCCCGTCCAAATCCACGGTATGAATAAATTTTGCGCCGTCTTTTTCAAAGCTTTCTGCAATCTTGTATGGTGTATCCGAATACACGGTCACTTCGTTAAACAGTCCTTTTTTTAACCGGACACACTGTCCGTCTTTAATATCAATAGCAGGATATAATCTCATAAATTCACCTCATGTATGTATTTTACAGACTTCCTTTTGTAGAAAGCACACTTTTAATTCTGTCATCTTTCTGACACGCTTCGTCTAATGCCTTTGCAAATGCCTTAAACATGCCCTCGATGATATGATGGTCATTTTCTCCGGACAACTCCCTGATGTGCAGGTTCATTCCGGCTGAATAAGATACTGCATAAAAGAACTCCTTGACCATCTGTGTATCAAAATAGCCGACACTGTCTGCATGGAATGCCGTATCAAAGACAAGATACGGTCTTCCTGATAAATCTATTGCACATAAGATCAGTGCTTCATCCATTGGCAGCATAATATCACCATAACGGCGGATGGATTTTTTATCGCCGAGTGCCTGCTTAATTGCTTCACCTAAAACGATGCCGACATCTTCAATCGTATGATGACAGTCTACGATTAAATCGCCTTTTACCCTCAATGTCAGATCAAATAAACCATGCTTTGCAAAGCTTTTTAACATATGGTCAAAAAATCCGATACCTGTATCAATATCAGATTCACCGCTTCCATCCAAATCAATCGACAGCTGGATATCCGTTTCACTTGTCGTGCGTTCAATGTGTGCCGCACGGCGTGGTATTTTCACTTCTTCCGCTGTTTCTGCTGCATTTTCATTGTGTCCCTTATAACGCGGATTGCGGTATGGTCTGCGGTAATTTTCTTTTCTTTCATTGCCAGCCATAATTTTTCTCCTATTCGAATCTTACTCTGATTGAATTTGCATGTGCAGTAAGCTGTTCTGCCGTTGCAAATTTTTCAATATCCTTGTGAATCGGTTCCAGTGCTTCTCTTGAATAAGAAATGATGCTGGATTTCTTAATAAAGTCATCTACACTTAATGCAGAGAAGAATTTTGCCGTTCCGTTGGTCGGAAGAACGTGGTTTGGTCCCGCAAAATAGTCACCCAGCGGTTCAGAGCTGTATTCTCCAAGGAATATTGCACCGGCATTTTTAATTCTTGTCATCGTATCAAATGGATTCTTTGTCACAATTTCAAGATGTTCGGAAGCAATCTCATTGGCAACTTCAATGGCTTCTTCCATCGAAGCTGCCGTTAAAATGTAACCGTAGTTTTCAAGGGATTTCTCAAGAATTGCCTTTCTTGAAAGCTGGGCTACAAAGCCGTCAATTTCTTCTGATACCTTCTGTGCAAGTTCTTCACTGGTTGTAATTAAAATTGCAGATGCCATTTCATCATGTTCAGCCTGCGAAAGTAAATCTGCCGCTACATATCTTGGATTGGCTGTTTCATCTGCAAGCACTAAAATTTCACTCGGTCCTGCAACAGAATCAATGCTGACATAGCCAAACACTGCCTTTTTCGCCAGTGCTACATAGATATTGCCCGGTCCGACAATCTTATCAACCTTTGGAATGGATTCTGTGCCGTATGCCATAGCTGCAATCGCCTGTGCACCGCCGACTTTGTAGATGACATCTACACCGGCTTCTTTCGCAGCAACGAGTGTTGTCGGATAAACCTTGCCATCCTTTCCCGGAGGTGTACACATAATAATCTGTTCTACGCCTGCTACCTTTGCCGGCATAACATTCATCAGAACAGATGACGGATAGGCAGCTTTACCGCCCGGTACATAGACACCGACTCTTGCAAGTGCTGTCACCTTCTGACCGAGAATGGTTCCGTCCGGCTTGGAATCAAACCAGCTGTACTGCTTCTGTTTTGCATGATAATCGCGGATATTTACCAGTGCCTTTCTAATAACATCCAGTAAATCCTTATCCACCTGTGCGTAAGCTTCGTCAATCTCTTCCTGTGTTACACGGACATTTTCTGCATTGATGTCTGCCTTATCGAAATTCTTTGTATACTCAAATAACGCTTCATCTTTTCTAGCGCGTACATTTGCAAGAATATCATTGACTGCTGCTTCAAATTTCCCATAGCTGTTCGGACTTCTCTTTAAAAGGTTCTCCAAAATGTTGTTTTTGCTTTCCGGTGTTAATTTTACGATTCTCATATGCTGCCTCTTTTCTGCCCTGCGGCTTATTTTTCTTTATTTTCCAGATAATTTCTTAAATCCGTAATCAGTTTTGTAATGCGCTCGTTTTCCATTTTCATGCTGACCTCGTTGACTACCACTCTGGCAGACAGCGGACACACTTCCTCTAAGACCTCAAGTCCGTTTTCCTTTAAGGTTGCACCCGTTTCCACGATATCGACAATCACTTCTGAAAGTCCGACAATCGGCGCCAATTCAACAGAACCGTTCAGCTTGATAATTTCAACGGTCTGATGCTTTTTATTGTAGAAATAATCTTTTGCAATATTGGGATATTTGGATGCCACACGGATTAATTCATGATGCTTTAACTTTTCCTTTGCTTCCTTTGGTCCGCAGACACACATTTTACAGTTGCCAATCTTTAAATCATAAACTTCATACAGTCTTCTGCCTTCCTCCAAGATGGTATCCTTTCCGACAATCCCGATGTCGGCGGCACCGTATTCCACATAAGTCGGCACATCTGACGGCTTGGCAAGGAAGAAACGAAGCTTTAATTCTTCATTGGTGAAGATAAGTTTTCTTGTCTTCTCGTCTTTCATTTCCTCGCAGGTAATTCCAATATTTTCAAAAATTTCAAGGGCATTTTTTGCAAGACGTCCTTTTGCCAGTGCTATTGTTAAATATCTCATGAAAGCTTTCCTCCCAGTATCTCAGCCAGCCGGAGCTGCTGTTCTTTCTTTGTTGCCGCATCAATCACCGTCACAGAATTATTAATATCAGCACTCATATTCTTTAACAGAACTACGTCTTTTATCTGTGAATTAGCGGCATATTCGCAGCAGCTGTCGATATCCTTTGCCTGTTCTTCTGTCAGCATACAGACATTGTTGCCCATCTTACGCATTGCATCTGCGGTCTTTAACGCATTTACAAGGTTATCCTTGGCGTACACAAGTAAGATGCCGCTTACATCGACCGGAACATTAAGTTTCTGTCTGTTCATGGCTGCCATCAAAGTATCTACATTCATGGAAAATCCGATAGATGCCTTGTCACAGCCAAACTGTCCTATCAGTTTGTCATATCGTCCGCCGTTGACAACCGGTTCGCCGACACCAAAAGTATATCCTGCAAAAATGATACCGGTATAATAGCCGTGATTGCTTAATGCACCCAAATCAAATGAAATGTATTTGTCATAGCCGATAATCTTTAAATAGTCATACAGCTTTAACAGTCTGTCGATTGCGGCAAGGCAGTCCTGATTCTTTGTCAGCCCTGCTGCCTTGTGTAAAACATCAATTGAACCAAACAGCTGCGGAAGCTGTAACAGCACATCTGAAATGCGCTTATCAATATTTAATGAATTTAACAGTTCTTCCACACCGAAATAATTTTTCTGTTCAATCAGACGGACAAGCATTTCTGCTTCATCGCCATCAATACCTGCTTCCTTTAAAAGCCCTTTAAAGAACAAGACGTTGCCGATTTCAACCTGAAATTCTTCCAGTCCGGCATTTTTCATGCAGTCAATCACCATGCTGATAATCTCTAAATCGGCATCAATCGAATCATCGCCAATCAGTTCCGCACCAACTGCCGTGCTTTCCTTTAACTTTCCCTGATAATATTTGCTGACATTGACAAAAGTATTGCCCACATAGCAAAGCTTTAACGGACGGTTATCGTCTTCAAAATACTTTGCGGCAGTTCTTGCGATTGCCGGTGTCATATCCGGGCGCAGCACCAGTGTATTTCCATATCGGTCAAAAAACTTAAACATTTCTGTCGATGGAACACTTCCACGTTCTTTATTAAACACATCAAAAAATTCAAACGACGGTGTCTGGATATCGTTATATCCATATAATGCACAGACATCGTGCAGACGGTTCTGTAATACAATCTTTCTGGCACATTCACCGTTATAAATATCTCTTACACCCTCCGGCGTATGCAGTAAATCCTTTTTCATACTATCTCCATTCCGCAGGCATTTTAATGCCGGAGGAATCGCGAACTGAATTTATTTCAGTTCTGCGATAACAGACAGCTTTGTGACGCCCGCGGCACAAAGTGTTATGCGAAAATCTTTAATTTAAGGATTTTCGCATTTACCTCCATTTCTAAGCAGCTTTATTTACTTTATCGTGGTAACGTGATAATTCGTTACAAAAGAATAGTGAGATTATACCCTACTAAACCGCTCTTGTCAATGTCCCTTACGAAAGTTCTCCATGCAAATGTTCTTTATAGATAACATAACAATTCGTATGTTTTTCCTGTGCCATCTGCAATGCCTTTACCAGCTTTCTATGGACAATCCGCATATCCATTCCATTTTCAGGATAACATGCCACACCAAATGAAAATGAAATTTCATATTTAGGGTCCACCAGCCTGTAATTCCATGCAATTCTGCTGCGCAGGGATTCAATAAATGCACGCAGTTTAATATCACTGTTAATATCCTGTACCACCACGCTCATCAGATTCGGCTGCAGCGGACATACAATACCACGGTGTCCCACATGACGGCGTACCGTATCCTGTACAGACTGTAATAAATCCTGTACAAAGCCGCTGCCTTCATTTTTCATGTAATCCTCTATATCATTCACCTGCATCAAAATCAATGTCAGCTTACAGTTCGGATTTAATTTAATCGCACGATTGCAGTAACCATTCATTTCCTCGTAAGATAATACGGTTCTATCCCCGGAATAACGATAGCTGCTAATGGACATCTGCTTTCCGTCTGTCTGTTCTTCTATCCGCTTAATACTGCCAATTGCCGTCTTTGGCCTGTCGCCTGAATAAATCGTTGAACATTTCACCTCAAATAATTCATATGCACCGTTGGTATATTCAAAATTTGCACGGAAGCTGTGCGTAAAAGATTCCTTTGCTGCATGAATATCTGCGCAGATTGCCGTACATTCCGCTACTGATTCCTCTGATATGATGCCATGGGTAATAAAATATTGGACTGCCTGTTCTAACGGCACCTCCAGCAGGTTGTCCACTTCATTGTCATTAAACTGGTTAATCCGAAGCTGTTCGCTGTCATAATCATATGTGCAGAATAATTCATTTTCCAATGCAAGAAAATACCTCACATTTCCCATTGATTCGCGTAGTGCATGATTACTTTCCTTTAATGCATAAATGTCTGAAATTTTTAACTTAAGATATTCTTCCGCCAGCAGGCTGTTTTCCCGCTCTTTTCTGCAGCGCATAATTTCTAACAGCACCCAGCGGTATGCATTATCACATCTTCTCATGCGGAGTACCATTTTTTTGTATTCTGACGAATGCAGACTGTTGCTTACATCGATAAAATCATCCAGATCAACCGGATGTATAATATCTACTATGGATGTATACATTGACAGCCCGACTCCGATAAAGCGAAAAACCTGTTCGTCTGCCGTAATAATATTAAATTCCCTGTCAACAATGGCACTACCGTCAATGACCTGATACTCTGTAATCAAATTATTTTCCATATGCACTTTTGCCCTTCCCTTTTATCTATTATGTTTTATCTATTCCCAATCTCTCTGTAAAATATCTTTCTGCAACGCTTCCAGATAATGCAGCATCACACCTTTTGACATGTGAATCCGGTATGTTTTGTCAATTTCCTCATATGTAAAGCTTTTTCGTCCGCCTTTTTCACTGCGTTCCCAAAATTTCATTATATCACAGTAAGGCAGATAATAATACTCATTCCGTGCCGTATAATGCAGAATAATAAATGCAATACCCTTTTGCTGTTCAAAATCCGACATAAACGCAATCTGATGGGCATGGATGTTTTGCAGTGGAAAGGTATCCACTGCCGTTTCTTTGGCATCAAAGCAGACCGGTATTCCCTGAATCACACCAATGTAATCAACCGTACTTTTCTTATCAAAATATGCCAGCGTAATATGTCTGGTTTCCCTGTCAATTTTCATCGGCGTAATCGGTGTCGGTATTTTCTGTATCAGCGCAAGATGATTTTTTAAATACGTATCATTTGTAAAATTAATGAGTTCTTCTAGCGCAGAACCTCTAAGTCCTCTTGAATTCCAGGTTGCCATAATCCTTCTCCTTTTAGTACCTCACAAAATCCGCCGGGAACTGCCGTTGTCACCACAAGCTGTTCTTTCGGAAAATCAAGCTGATAGGCATGTAACATCTGATGTCGGATATTGTATTTTTTTCTAAAATACTGATTCCACGCGGCATCTCCATATTTTTCATCGCCTGCAAGCGGGTGTCCCAAAAAACTTAAATGCGCGCGGATCTGATGGCTTCGTCCCGTCAGAAGATTGACCTTTAATAAAGTTGCCTGCTTATTTGCACAGACCGGAATATACTCTGTTTCAATCGGCAGAATATCTTTTTCTTTCCCTTTCGGCGCATTTTGCAGGATTGTCACTTTATTCGTGCGTTCATTTTTATACAGATATCCTTTGACACGGCTGCGTTTTTCTACATTTCCTTTTACAATACACAGATAATACTTATGGAGCGTTCTCTCTTTAAATGCCGCTGTCATCGTCTGTAATCCATATATGCTTTTGCCCGCAACAACGATACCGCTGGTGTTGCGGTCTAAACGGTTGCAGATACCCGGATGAAAGGTGCGCAGCTGTTCTTTAGTCAGCGCACCGCTTTCCAATAAATAGTCACTTATAGCTTCAACCAGGGAATAATCGTCTTTTTTTGCCTTTTGGGAAAGCATGCCCGCCGGTTTGTTAATGATTAAAATGTCATTGTTTTCATATAATACTTCAAGTTTTACTTTTTGTTTCTTTACCTGTCCGCCTGCACTTTCAGACATTTTGCCCGATGTATGCTGTGAACGTTCTGCCGTCCGGGTGTCTGTCCGGATTTTTGTATCCGTGTCCGCTTTGGTATCTGTTCCCGCAAATTTTTCATACGTTTCATCGGCAAAAAACATTTGGATAACATCGCCTGCTGCCAGCTTTTCACTGCCCTCTGCTTTTTTGCGGTTCAATGTAATATTTTTTTTGCGCAGCATTTTGTATAAAAAACTTTTGGTGGCATTGGGCAGACATTTTACAAGATATTTGTCAAACCGCTGTCCTGCTTCAAGGGAACTGATTGTTATTTCTTTCACATTTTCTCCATTCTACAGGCATTTCCGCCTATAAGCACATATTTTTCATGGCATGGGTAATCCATTCCATTCTGTCCATACTGCGTTTATCGGTATCATCAAAATTAGCGGCAAGTCCCCTCACTCTGTTTAAAAAGGTCTTTTCATCAGTGTAGAGTGTTACGTTTGCCGCCAGTTTTTCATTTTTTAAAAAGTCCCGCAGACTGGTTTCAAAAAGGGTCTTATCCGCCTTTTCTTCCTGTGTGAGCGCACAGACAGCATTGTCTGTGACAACAACTGCCTGTGTACCAATCGGACTTTTGCTGTTTGAAAAAACGCAGTCGTAACAGCAGGTAAGCGCTCCTGCAGCAGCTTCCACGGCTTCTTTCTGTGCCTGTGTTGCACTTTTATGCGGAAGTAATACAAAGTAGGCGACCGCAAATTTTGCCGCCGGAAGCACCAGTACCGTTGCAATCAGCGTGCAGTAGTTATTGCGCGACTTAAAAACTGCCAGCCCTGCAAAAAATACGGCAAATACTACCGCAAATGAAATCAGCATAATGAGCAGGTTCTGATTCTTTTTGTGCTTTAAATATTCAAAAGTTCCTTTTTCCTGTAACTTCATCGTTTTCTTCCTCCTGCTTTCCGCGTGCCGCTTCTGCCGCTTTTTCTGTTATCTGCCGACTTCTGACCGGCTGGATGCTGTCTGGATGTTCTTGTATTCTGAGTTATTGTATATTTACCCTTTTTCTGACTTCCCTGTTTCGGGCTTCCCTGCTTTGAATTTCCCTGATTTGTGCCGCCGGTGTGGTATCCGTTTTTCATCGGACGCGGCGGAATCAGGCAGTGCCTGTCAAATCCGATTAAGTCTTCCCTGTGATTCTTTAGCAGTGCTTCCTTTACCAGCTCGTAATTTTCGGGATTGCGGTACTGGATTAATGCTCTCTGCATTGCTTTTTCATGCGGTGAAACCGGTGTATAGACCTTTTCCATGGTACGCGGGTCAAGTCCCGTGTAATACATACAGGTTGAAAGCGTGGACGGTGTCGGATAAAAGTCCTGCACCTGCTCCGGCATATACCCCAGATCACGGATATACTCTGCCAGTTCAATCGCTTCCTTCATCGTTGAACCCGGATGGGAAGACATCAGGTATGGCACAACAAACTGCTCTTTTCCTGTTTTTTTATTAATCCGCGCATAACGTTTTAAAAAGGCTTCATACACCTTGTTTTCCGGCTTGCCCATATATTTTAAGACATTGTCTGAAATGTGTTCCGGCGCAACTCTTAACTGCCCGCTGATATAATGTTTACACAGCTCGTTCATAAAGGTATCGTCATCATCTGCCATGCAGTAGTCAAAACGGATACCGGAGCGGATAAATACCTTTTTAATGCCCGGCAGTTCCCGGATTTCACGCATCAGCTTTATATAATCTTTATGGTCGACCGTCAGGTTCTTGCAAGGCTTCGGAAATAGACACTGCTTATTCTGGCAGACACCGTGCGTAAGCTGCTTTTTACAGGACGGAAAACGGAAATTTGCCGTCGGTCCGCCGACATCGTAAATGTAACCTTTAAAATCTTCTTCCTGTGTCATCTGCCGTGCTTCTTCTAAAATGGATTCATGGCTTCGCACCTGTACAATTCTTCCCTGATGAAAGGTCAGCGCACAGAAGCTGCACCCGCCGAAGCACCCGCGGTTATTTGATATACTGAATTTAATTTCACCGAATGCCGGGATTCCACCGTCTTTTTTATATACCGGATGTTCGTCCCGCATATACGGCAGTGCATAGACATCGTCCATTTCCTGACTGGTCAGCGGCAGTGCGGGCGGATTCTGCACGACATAGAGTTTTTCCTTGCATTTTTCAACAAGCACCTTTGCCGTAAATGGATCAGTATTCGTATACTGTATATAAAAACTTTCCGCATATTTACGTTTATCGGCACAGATTGTATCGTAATCCGGCAGTTCCACATAATCGTAAAGATTGTCAAGAGATTTAGTCTTGTAAACCGTTCCTTTTATATAAGTAATATCATGAACATCCATTCCGCTGTTTAGTGCATCGGCAATTTCTACGATAGAATGTTCGCCCATGCCGTAGGAGATTAAATCCGCACCCGAATCGACAAGAATGGAGTGTTTCACCTTATCAGACCAGTAATCATAATGGGAAAGCCGGCGCAGGGACGCTTCAATCCCGCCGATGATAATCGGTTCTTTTTTAAAGGTCTGACGGATCAGGTTGCAGTACACCACCGTCGCATAATCCGGTCGTCTGCCCATAACACCGCCCGGTGAAAAAGAATCGGTTTTGCGGTGCTTTTTGGATACTGTGTAGTGGTTGACCATGGAATCCATATTGCCCGCAGATACCAGAAATCCCAGCCGCGGTGCACCAAGCACGGCGATACTGTTTTTGTCTTTCCAGTCCGGCTGTGCAATAATGCCGACTTTATAGCCAAACGCTTCCAGCAGACGGCTGATAATTGCCGGTCCGAAGGAAGAGTGGTCTACATAGGCATCCCCAATAACATAGACAAAGTCACACTGCTCCCAGCCCCTCTTTTTCATATCTTTCTTTGAAATCGGCAGAAAATCTTTAACCATTTTTCTTTATATTCCTCGTTTCCTTTAACATTTGAATTTCCTGCTCTGTGAGCCTGCGGTATGCTCCCGGCGCAAGGCTTTCGTCTAACACAAGCGTTCCCATGGAGAGCCGTTTTAAATACAGCACTTCGCTTCCGACTGCTTCAAACATGCGTTTTACCTGATGAAATTTACCTTCGTGGATCGTGACACGAATCCGGCTGGTGTTCTTTGCTTCATCAAAAGACAACACTTCAAGCACTGCCGGAAGTGCCGTAAATTCTGTATCTATCACCAGACCTTCTTTAAATTTTATAACCTCTGCCTGTCCGATTTTTCCCATAACTTCCGCAAAATACGTTTTATCGACGTGTTTTTTCGGTGAAAGCAGTTCGTGTGACAATGCACCGTCATTGGTAATCAGCAGCAGTCCTTCCGTATCTTTATCCAGCCGTCCCACAGGAAACAAATCTTTTCTGTTTTTTTCTGTAATCAGCTCTGTCACAGTCTTTTCTTTTGTATCCTGTGTTGCAGATACCACGCCCTGCGGTTTATTAAGCATAAAGTATTCATACGTGTGGTATCCTACCGGTTTATCATCGTATAAAACGGTATCCGTTTCCGTATCAATTTTTTGTTCAGGACTTTTTACCACTGCTTCATTGACACGGACACGCCCTTTGCGGATATATTCTTTTACCGCACTGCGTGTCCCAATCTGCATATCCGCAAGATACTTGTCCAGTCTTATTTTTGCCATAGTTTCCTCTTTTTTCTATGCATGCCTACTGCCAGCGCCAGCCTGCCAGATATTTATTCTTTAATGCCCCCTTGCTGTACTTGCCCCAGCCTAACGGATAACCGTCTACGCAGAACAGATTCCAGCCATCCTGATAATCATTCTCATTTTCAAAATCCAGTGTTTCGCCTTTTAAATATTTTACCACGCGCTCATCTGAAGCCGGGAGATTGATAATCTTATCGTATTCGGACATCTGTAATGCCATGGCTAATGCCTGGCTCGGCTCAAAACGGTTTTTCTTCATTTCACCGAGCAGCAGTCCGTTTCTCATAATCCGGAGTCCGCCCTCCTGCGGCATTTCAGGCGATACCTGATAAACCTTGCTGTCGCGGATAAAAATGTCCTGCTTTTGTACCGGAAATGTTACATGGCTTAAAAATTCCAACAGTTCTTCCGGCAGTTTTTCCGTTGACGGTTTTCTTTTCGCATGATAGTTTTCCGGTGCATCTGTATCTTTTTCAAGCAGTGCAAGAAAATGTCCTTCTCCCTGCATTTTGTGAGGGAAAATGCGGACACATTTTTCAATCTGCATTGCCGTATCTTCTTCATTTTCAATGATACCCGGACAAAAGCCCTCATATGACGGAATCGGTATCAAATGCATTTCCGGGCGTTCCCTTAACAGATGACGGATGGTTTCTTCATCCTCCAGCTTAGAAAATGTACAGGTAGAATAGAGCATTTTGCCGCCCGGCTTTAACATATCCGCGCCGGAAAGGACAATATCCCGTTGTATTTTACTGTAAAATTCCGGACCGTTCTTTTCCCAGCTTTTAATCAGCTTGTTATCCTTGCGGAACATGCCTTCGCCGGAACACGGCGCATCAATTAATACTTTGTCAAAAAAGCCTGTAAAACGGTCTGCAATTTTTTTCGGGTCTTCGCTTAATACGCACAGGTTCGGGATTCCGAATACTTCGACATTTTTAAGCAGTGCCTTGGCTCGTGAATTGCTGATGTCATTAGTAATTAAAAGTCCGGTGCGGTCAAGCTTTGCACCCAGCTCCGTTGATTTTCCGCCCGGTGCGGCGCACATATCAAAAACAACATCACCGTCTTCTACCGGCAGTACATTTGCCGGTGTCATTGCGGATGGCTCCTGAATGTAATACAGTCCTGCAAAATAATACGGGTGCTTTGCAGGCTTGTCTTCCTCATGAAAATAGAATCCATTCTCTATCCAGGGTATAGGCTCCAATTCAAACGGAGAAATTTTCAAAAAATCCTCCACGGATATTTTTAATGTATTAATACGGAGTCCGTAAAGGCGTTTTTCCTCAAAACTTGCAAGGTAGTCTTCATAGTCTTCCTTGAGCAGTTCCTTCATGGCATCCAGATAATTCTGCGGTAAATTAATTGTTTTTTTCATGTTCTTTGCTTCCTTTAATGCTTCTTTAATTTCATGATGTATCTTTTTTTAAGTTGCCTGCGCGCGGTAACCCTCAGCAATAATGTCTAACTGCCGGTTAAAGCGTTCCAGTTTGCTGATGTCGCCTTCCTGATAAATCTCATAAAATTCATCCTGAATCTGTATAATCTCACGCTTATTTGCCACCTTATACAGGTTCTGGATATTTCCCAGAATATCCGATACAATATTAGCTTTCACCATATAGAAATTCTGCGCGTCGATAATTTCATCATGGATAGAAGACATTTCATTGTCCAGCGTAATCAGGGCATTGGCAGCTGATGTCAGTCTTGCCCGTACATGTTCCGGGATATTACCCTTATATTTATATTGAAGGGAGTGTTCGATAATCGCCCAGAAATTCATACCCAGTGTACGAATCTGAATCTCGACCGGGATTTCTTTCGTCCCGCGAACGGTTTCCACCTTATATAATACAATGATATGATAACTGCGGTATCCGCTTTTCTTGCGATGCGTAATATAGTCTTTCTCACTTTTAACCTGCATATCACTGCGTTCACGGATAAGACCTGCAACTGTATAAATATCTTCTGTAAACTGGCAGATTAAGCGGATTCCGGCAATATCTTCAAGCTGGGTTTCGATTTTATCCATGTCGATGCCTTTTTTCTGTGCCTTATCAATAATACTGGAAATACTCTTTACACGTCCAAGCACCTGTTCAATCGGCGAATAGCCGTTCATCTGCTGATATTCTTTTACAATATGATTAAATTTGACTTTTAATTCTTCAACCGCCAAATCATAGGGGGTCAGAATTTCCTTCCACATCTGCAATTCCATAATATTTTCAACTCCACTTTCTTGCGGTTTTGCCCTGCTCTGTCGGGCGATTTACCTCGCTCTCGCACTCACGAATCCGCGCTGTCGCGCTCCTCGCCCTGCTTCGCATGGCGATTCGTTTCCTTTTCGCTCGCCGTGCATGAGCAGGAAAATTGCATTTTCCTGCTCTGTCGGGCTTTCGCCCTATCAGCAGCAATCGTCTAAAAGAGCTTTGTGCAAGCACAGCTCTTTTTTCCGCTTGCTGCTGGCACGGCTCATTGCTTACGCACATTATATCATACCCCGTACTGATAATACAGCACTTTATTTTCAATTGTTTTCAGTAAATAGCAGGGGTTCACTGCCAGTTCCGTACCGTTTTCGTCTGTTACATAGATACCAAAATGCAGGTGGACGTCAAACTTTCCTTTGGTCCCCTCAACCTTACTGTACCCGGTATTACCCATAAATCCCAGCAGCTGTCCTGCCGTAACTGTATCTCCGACAGACAGCGGCGCATATGAATCCAGATGGGCATAATAATAATAAATACCATTTTCCGACGTAATACCGATTCTCCAGCCACCAAGTTCCAGCCAGCCGATATTGGTCACTGTCCCTGCCGTAGCAGAAAGCACCGGATAAATGCCCGGCGTATTGTTCTGTGCCATAATATCCGTTCCTTCATGCCTGCGTTCTCCGCCATAGGTACGCTCCAGTCCCCATGAATCACAGTATTCTACCCACATCTGTTCATTTCCTTTAGATACCGGTATAGGAAAGCACTGCATATCCGCAACAAGCCCCGCATACAGACTGCTCATCTTATAAAATTCTTCCGGATAATGGCGCACCAGACGGTTGCGCAGTGCCACCGCCTGTTTGTGTGTCAGGCTCTGTGCTGTCTGCACATCTGCCGTCCAGTTTTCCGCCGCCATCAATGTACAAAGATATTCGCCCACCGACAGATTACATTCATCCGCATATTGGGCAATTTCTTCTGCCGTCAGTTCAATCCGCATGGCGCGCAGGTTATCGTTTTGCAGTGTCAAAGCTTCCCGTTTCAGCGGCAGCCTGCCTTCTGTTAAAGAAGCTGTACAAATGCAGATAAAAACAACCAGTGCCGCCAAAAGCACATATGCCCGGCTCTTTTTCACACACACCTCACGTTTTATGGTAACCCCTGATTTGTTATATCTTTATGATTCAGATTCATAAATTATGTCCGCAGGCAATATATGTAATATCAGGCAGAATTGTGTAAGTACGCAGTACGGAACAATTCGCAGGCATTATAATTGCACCACTATAACGCAAAAAAGGATTCGTGTGGAATTTATGAAAAAATGGAATCTAAAATTCAATCAAATACTTGTTTTAAGTGCTTTTGCCGCTGTTATTGCGTTTCCACGCATTTCATTTAACGGCGTTTTGTCCGGTTTAAAGCTTTGGGGTGAGGTCATTCTTCCGGGACTGTTCCCCGCCATGATTCTGACTTCCTGTATTTTATACCTTTTTCCGCTAAAGCCAGGACTGTCTTATCTTTACGTCTGCATAACCGGTCTGCTGTGCGGTTTCCCTGTCGGTGCATTTTTATGCAGTAAGCTGCATGAAGCTAACCCCGGTGAAACACTGTGCGAACGTCTGATGCCATTTTGCAACCTTTCAAGTCCGTCATTTGTTATCAATTACATTCTTTTTTCTTCTTTAAACGAAAAAATATCTGCCTTTTTAGTCCTGCTGTGCATTTATCTGCCTGCTCTGGAATGTATTGTTATCACTTTAGTCCTGCACCGCACACAAATGCGGACACCGCTTACTCTGACAGCTGAATCTAATCCGCCCGCCTTCTCACAGCTTTTAGACGATTCTATCTGGAGTGCGGTTGTCAGCATATTAAAACTGGGCGGCTATATCATCGTTTTTTCATGTCTGTCTGCATATATCTGTCTGCTGCCTGTTAAAAATATCTATATCACAGGAATTTTATGCGGCATTACAGAAATTACAAACGGCATCTATCTTATCAGCCGCTTTCCTGTCCCGCTTTTTTATCAGACAATATTAATCCTTGCAGTCAATGCCTTCGGCGGCTTTTCCACAGTTATGCAGACGGCAGGCATAACAAAAAGAAGCAGCTTTGGCATAAAAAAATACATATGCGGCAAACTGCTTCTTACGGTTCTTACCTGTCTTCATTGTATTGTACTGCTTTAAAAATCATTTTTAAATATCATCATCTAAAAGGTCGTCATTTTCTTCATATACCACATCTTCAGAATCATCCTCTACGGCTTCGGCCTGCTCTGCTGTTTCCTGCTGTGGTTCTTCATCTTCAACAACCAGCTCCTTGCGGTTGTTGGTGACAACCGTCAGAACATTTTCAAGACCAGTCATTAAGGACGTATACTTTTCCTTATTATCCTTAATCGAATGTTCGATAATATACTGTAACTTTCCAAGCATGTCATCTGTATACTGTACTGCTCCAATACGGATGTTATTAGCATCCTCCGTTGCAGAATCCAGAATGCGCTGTGCCTGCGCAGTTGCCTGCTCAATCAGCTGGTTTGCCTGCGCATATGCCCGCTGCATAATCTCATGTTCATTGATTAATTCTTCCGTCTGTATCTGTGCAGCATTCAGAATTGACTCTGCCTGCTCTTTTGCATCTGAAATAATCGCATCTTTGTTATTTAAAATTTTCTGGTACTTCTTAATCTCATCCGGTGTCTTTAAACGAAGCTCAGACAACATATCCTCTAACTGATCCTTGTCGACAATAATCTTATTGTTGGAAAAAGGCTGGTACTTACAGTTATCGATATATGCTTCTATATCGCTGATTAATTGTTCAATTCTACTCATAGCAGTTCTACCTCTTTATGTAATTTGTTTTATTGCTGTGTAATGCCATATTTTTCATAAACTCTGCCAATTACCTGCTGCGGAACAAATTTACTGATATCGCCCCCATACATTGCCATTTCTTTTACCATGCTTGAACTCAGATAAGCATACTTCAGACTTGTATTTAAAAAGATGGTATCTACATCGGGATTCGCCACCCGGTTTGTCTGCGACATCGCCAGTTCATATTCAAAATCCGTCACTGCACGCAGCCCTCTGATAATCGTCTGCACCTGATGTTCTTTTGCAAAATCAACAAGCAGCCCACGAAAACTTAAAATTTCGACATTGTCTATATCCTTAGTTACATCTTTTAACATATTAACACGTTCATCTACTGAAAACAACGGTGTTTTTGTATTATTATTTAATACACCGACAATTAAATGATCCACCAGGCGGGATGAACGGCGGATAATATCCAGATGTCCCAATGTAACCGGGTCAAAACTGCCCGGATAGATTGCATTCTTCATTATTATCACTTTCCTTCCTTTTTCAGGAATACATGTTTATTCGTCTTATACATTTTTGTCTTTGTAATGGTATAGCCCAAATCCTGCACATACGACAAATCCGTATCCAGTTTTTCTTCTATAATAATCGTCGTATATCCGTCAATGATACTGCCTGCAGCAAGCGCTTCCAATGCCCCGCGCTCATAATCCTTTGCATATGGCGGATCCATATATACAATATCAAACACTTCCTGTCCCGACAGTCTTACAATTGCCGCCGCAACATCCTGTTCCATTAAAACTGCCTGTGAATCCAGCTTTGTAAACGCGAGATTTTCACGGATACAGGCACACGCTGCTTTGGAATTTTCAACCAGCACGGCTTCTTTTGCCCCACGGCTTAACGCTTCAATAGCAATCGCCCCGCTCCCCGCATATAAATCCAGAAAGCGGCAGCCCGGTATTTCCGACTGTATCATATTAAACAGGGTTTCTTTTATTCTGTCTGTTGTCGGGCGGGTATCCATGCCCTCCAGTGTCTTTAACGGAAGACTTCTTGCACTGCCTGCAATTACTCTCATTCTGACCATTCTCCTGTTTCCATTTTTTTATCGCGGAGCATTAATTCTTTGACTGCTTCCGCCGGTTTTTTATCTTCAAATAAAACTTTGTTGACCTGCTCTACAATCGGCATTTCAACATTGTATTTTTGTGCCAGTGCAAACGCTGCCTTTGCAGAAAATACACCTTCTACAACCATCTGCACTTCTTCCATGGCTTCATCCTTGGTCTTACCCTGTCCAATCAGGATACCGGCACGTCTGTTGCGGCTGTGCATACTGGCACAGGTAACAATCAAATCACCAATACCTGAAAGTCCGCTGAATGTAGACGGATTGGCACCCATAGCCGTTCCCAGTCTTGAAATCTCGGCAATCCCTCTTGTAATCAGTGCCGCCTTTGTATTATCACCATACCCCAATCCGTCTGCGATACCTGCTGCCAGCGCAATGACATTTTTTAATGCACCGCCGATACAGATTCCCAGCATATCCGGACTGATATATACACGGAAAACATCGCTCATAAAAATATTCTGTAAATATTCTGCATCTTTTCTCTTATGTGTACCAATGACACAGGTCGTCGGAATCAGACGTCCCACTTCTTCTGCGTGGCTTGGTCCTGAAAGCACAGCAACCGTTGCCGCCGGAATTTCTTCCTCTACCACCTGACACAGTGTCATTAATGTGCTTTCTTCGATTCCCTTTCCGACATTGACAACATACTGTCCTTCTTTTACAAACGGTGCAAATAACTTTGCAGTAGAACGTGTATAAGGCGAAGCGACTGCAAGTACAATGACATCTGCACCATTTACTGCATATTCCGTATCTGCCGTCATTTCAATCTTTTCGGGAATATGCACACCCGGAAGACATTTTTTATTTTCACGCTCTTTATCAAGCACTTTGATTTCTTCAGGAAAAACAGACCAGACTTTTACATCATGTCCGTTATTATTTAAAAGAATTGCAAGTCCGAGTCCCCAGCTTCCTGCACCCATCACACTTACCTTTGCCATTTTGTTCTCCCTTCTTAAGCCTTATGTCCAATCTTTCTTTCAGTTCCGTGCATCAGTCGTCCGATATTGCCGCGGTGTCTGATGTAAGCCAGCACCGTAAGGCAGATTAAAATACCGTATGCTTCCAGTTTTGCACTGCCTGTAAGCGGAAGCCATCCTGCCGCACCGAACGCTAAAAATTCAATGAGAAATAATGTAATAAACACCAGCGAACCCAATGATACATACTTAGAAATCAGCGTTACCGATGCAAAAGTAATCAGTCCGAATACCGCAAATACCCAGCAGTGCTTCGGAAACAGCAGCAGGGAAAGCGCCACTCCCGAAGTTGCCGCAATTCCCTTTCCACCTTTAAACTTTAAATATACCGGAAAATTGTGTCCCAGTACAACACCAAAACCACTGTATAAAAACAGCAGCATTTCAATATCACTGTTTCTGCCAAACAGGAAATGAACTGCGAGTGCAGCAAAAACAGCCTTAAAAGTATCTAAAAGATACGTGATAATGCCCGCTTTCTTTCCCAGTGTACGCATAACATTGGTTGTTCCCGCATTGCCGCTTCCGTATTCCCTGATGTCAATATGGTTAAACTTGCCATACCAGTATCCGGTCTGGAAAATATTACCAAAAAGGTATCCGATTACAAGACAAATGATTCGTTCCATTTTTTATTCTTTCTCCTTACGTTCCCGGTTGATAAACCGCAGTGCCGTACCGCGGAATCCAAATGCTTCCCGGATTTTATTTTCAATATAGCGTGTGTATGAAAAATGTGTCAGTTCTTTATCGTTGACAAACATCACAAACGTCGGCGGTTTTACCGCAACCTGTGTCATATAATAAATGCGCAGGCGCTTGCCCTTGTCTGACGGCGGCTGCTGCATGGCAACGGCTTCTGTTAAAATTTCATTCAACACACCTGTTGGAATACGCATCGTCTGGCTTTCAATCACCATATCAATCATGTCATAAATTTTATTCAGACGCTGTCCGGTCTTTGCCGATACAAACAGCAGTTCCGCATACGGCATAAAGGAAAGCGTATCTTTAATCTTCTGCGTATGCTCATAAATCGTCTTGTCATTCTTTTCAATGGCATCCCATTTATTCACCGCAATAATCATGCCTTTTCCGCGCTCATGTGCAATACCGGCAATCTTGGCATCCTGCTCCGTAACACCTTCTGTCGCATCTATGACAAGAATCACCACATCCGCTCTTTCCACCGCAGCAACGGTACGGATAATACTGTAACGTTCCAGTTCTTCCTTAATTTTGCTCTTACGGCGGAGTCCCGCAGTATCGATAAAGACATACTCCCTGCCGTTATAAACAACCGGCGTATCAATGGCATCTCTTGTTGTTCCTGCAATATCCGAAACAATCACGCGCTGTTCGCCGACCATCTTATTAATAATAGATGATTTTCCAACGTTTGGTTTACCGACAATTGCAATCTTTGGACGGTCATCTTCTTCGTCTGCCTGTGTATCTTCCGGGAAATGTTTCACAACTTCGTCTAACATTTCACCGATACCCAGCTTTCCGACTGCTGAAATCGGAACCGGGTCACCGATACCTAAGTTATAAAATTCATAAACGTCCGGCATCAGCTTTTCAAAGTTGTCCACTTTGTTGACAACCAGTACAACCGGTTTGTGGGAACGGCGCAGCATGTCCGCAACCTTGGCATCTGCATCGACAAGTCCCTGTCTTACGTCTGTAATAAAGATGATAACATCTGCCGTATCAATAGCAATCTGTGCCTGTTCTCTCATCTGCGCGAGAATAATATCTTTGGTTTCCGGTTCAATACCACCCGTATCAATCAGGGTGAAATTCTTATCCAGCCATGAAACTTCTGCATAAATTCTATCCCTTGTAACACCGGGTGTATCTTTTACAATTGAAATCTGCTGTCCGGCAAGATGATTGAAAAGCGTAGACTTTCCGACATTCGGTCTGCCGACAACCGCAACGATTGGTTTACTCATATATAAATCTCCATTTCTTCCTAATGCATAGTTAAATATATAATATCAGTTTCATTGCTTTTTGTAAAGTTATATGCTATCATTCATGAGGGAAAAACACTGAAAATATACTACTGAAACTACATTTTTTTACTACATTACAGGAGGTAACCCACTTGAAACATTTGTTAAAATTTTATCGGAAAGGTACTGCCTTTCTTATGGCTTTCTGTCTGACGGCACTGCTCTTTTCATTTTCATGCGCGGCAGCAGAAAATACTACAACATACCGTTTTTCGGATATTAATCTGGAAGTACAGGTTCCGTCCGAGCTGATTGGTTTTACCCGCTCTGTCACTTCCAACAACGCTTATCTGGATTTAATCGGTACAGATGATGTTGAAGAACTGCGTTCTTTAATGGTCGTCAACCACGTTTACTTAGAAGCTGTTCCGCAGGATGTACGCTATGAACTGATTATCAGCGGCAAAGAAGCAGGAAGTGCATCAACTGATTTTACGGAACTTTCCGATACGGATCTGGACAGCCTTTTTAATGAATATCTGCAGAAAAGTGATGCCATAGACAATGAGAGTGTCACCGAAAATATTACAGCTTCCGCGATTGAACGTATAAACGGTATTCCTTACTTTGTCACCAGCGTAAAGTCCATTGCCAACAATCAGGTCACAGTCTACATGAAGAAGTATTACACCGTAATGCAGGGCAATGCCGTTTCGTTCTTTATCCAGTCCAACGGTGAAGAAATTGACAGCGCAACCGCACAGCTTTTAACGGAGGTAGTCACTTCAGCACAGTATAAAACGATTCATAAATCAATTTTAGAAAATGCATTTTTTACGGAAATTCTTGCTTCTGTTGTTACGCTTGCCGTACCGATTTTACTGCTTGCACTGATTGTATATTTGGTAGAAAAAAGTAAGAAAAAGACAAAAAAGCAGATTGAAGCCGATGAAAAACGTCTACGTGCCGAATACGCAAGGCAGGAAGCCGAAGCTGCTAAAAAAGTACAGGAAGCCTCCGGCGAAACAGAAGTATCTGAAACAGGAATATCTGAAAATGAAACATCCGGCGGACAAAACGGCAACAATTACCAGTAAGTTAAACTAAAAAACTGTGAAACCACAAAGCCTTTGCTTTTAAAGACTATCGGTTTCACAGTTTTATTTTATCTTATCTATTATTCATAAGCTTATATTGCGCTATTCCACCGGCAGACACTCCGGATGTTCCAGCCGGTGAATCTCCTCCCGGATTTCCTGCATATGCACATCAGTATTGTAAATCGTATCCGCACAGACCGTCAGTTCGTTGACGATTTCCGGCATTTCCTCATTGCCAAACTGCTTATAATGCATCTGATGCTCCAGACTTGCCCAGAAATTCATGGCTATCGTACGAATCTGCACTTCCACTTTCATGTACTCCTTACCGGAAGAAAGATAAATCGGAATAATAACTACATAGTGAAGGCTTCTATATCCGTTTGGCTTCGGATTCTTAATATAATCCTTCACCTCCATCACTTCAACGTCATCCTGTGAAATCAGCATATTGGCTACTGCATAAATGTCACTGATAAACGGGCATACCACACGTACTCCGGCAACATCATTTAAATTGTTGACGATAGACTGGATGGATACCTCAAAACCTTTTCTTTGCATTTTATCAAAAATACTCGCCGGGCTTTTTACTCTTGTCCGGATACTGTCAATCGGATTGCGCTGGTTTTTCGTTTTAAACTCGTCATTTAAGATTTCCAGTTTTGTCTGGATTTCCCGTATTGCACACCGGTACATCATCATCAGTTCCTGAAACCGTGCATTGGTTTCCATCGTTTTTCTAAAGTCCTCTTTATTAACCAGTAATGATTGTGCTAAATTGTTATCATCTATCATGTCCTACTCCTTTATGTACATCATTCCGCATAAAATACCACGTCTGCCTTTTGTTGCCCTGTGTGAAAACAACAGGTCTGAATTACAGCAGGTACACACATCTGCCACCGCAATATGCTCCGGGTGGATTCCTGCATGAATCAGGTTATAATAATTGGCAAGCTGTAAATCCAGCTGATATTTTCCTACACTTTTCCCCGGTGTTACAATATGCTCTGCTTCCTGTGGCAGATACTTTTTCTGAAACTGTACTGCAACATCTTCACTTACTTCATAACAGCCCCTGCAGATTCCCGGTCCGATAACCGCTTTAATATATGCAGGATTGGCATTGTATTCTCTTATGAGGGCATCAACTGTTACCTGTGCGATATTTCCCACCGTTCCTCTCCAGCCCGAATGGGACAATCCGATACATTGATCGCGGCTGTCCGCAAAAAAAAGAGGAATACAGTCGGCATACGAAGTAACCAGACAGATTCCCGGCACATTTGTCACCAGTCCGTCTATATTGTCAAAATCACGCTCCCGTACAATTCCCATTCCTTTGTGGTGTTCTTCTATTTTTAAGACATTGGTTGTATGTGTCTGCTTACTGTATACCATCTTTTCTGGTACAGTATGAAGCGCAGCCGCCATTCTTCTGAAATTTTCCGACACATTTTCCGGATCATCCTCGAGATTAAAAGTCAGATTCATGCTTTCGTAAATACCGGTGCTGACACCGCCTTTTCGTGTTGAAAATCCATGTTCAATAAAAGACTCCGATTCCAGCATCGGAAACCTTAAATACGGCACACCGTTTTCTGCCGTAACACTTCTGACCGTATCCGTATATGTCGGGCGCTCCTGCTCCTGCATATACGCATAAACTGCATCCGTGTCTGTTTTATTCCATGTCAGTGATTCCATTCTATTCTCCATTTTAAATTTTAAAACGCATCCTCAATATGCGTAATCTCCCCATCATCAATTCCTATTACATCAAAACGGCAATCTGCCCCTGCAAACACTGTATTCTGTGCGTGTTTTGCAAGATAGACGTCCGCTGTCCTGCGGATTTTCTTCTGCTTTGCAGGTGTCACCGCTTCTAAGGCATAACCGTACCGGGCATTTCTGCGGTATTTCACCTCTATAAAAACAAGCGTTTGCCGCTGTGCCGCAATAATATCAATCTCACCGCAGGCACAGGCAAAATTTACATCTACGATAAAATAACCTTTGTCCTTTAAATACCGGCACACCTTCTGTTCCCATTCTTTTCCCCGCTGTCGTGTGTTCATTATTTTCCTGTCTTTTTCACTTTACTTCTTAATCTATCCATATCATCTACAAAGACCAGAATCTCGGCAACCACGCTGTATAATTCCGGCGGTATCATATCTCCGATTTCCAGCTTGGAAAGCGTATTGGCAAGCTTGCTGTCTTCATACACCGGCACATCCGCTTCCTTGGCACGCTCAATAATCTTTTCCGCCAGAACACCTTTTCCCGATGCAATAATTTTCGGTGCTTCTTCTCCGGGAACGTATTCAAGTGCCACAGAAACCTTCCGCTTCTGCTCTCCTGTATCCTTTTTATTTGTCATATTTGTACACTCCCATTATAATCCACTGCTTTTCATTGTGCAAATGAACAATCTATAAACTTATGCTTTGATATCGAAAATATATTGGGACGTCGGTGCGCCTCCTGTCTGATTTTGCAGAAAATCTTTTTCAAAATCAAAATTTTCCTGTGGCTGTGTCAGTTTCATCTCAAAATGTGCCGTGTAACCAAGCGCTTCCAGACGGGCATTAAGCCGGTCAATATGATCATACACAAAATCCAGTGTTTCCGAATCCTCCAGACAGAAATTCGTTGTGACATTTTTGCCTGCCAGTTTTACATACACATCGACAGAACCTAAATGTTCCATATCCAGATGCAGGAGGGCGCTCACATTTTCGGGATTATTGTGAAGTGTTTTTTTATTTGTAAATACGTATAACTCTCCATTTCCGGTGCCTTCCGAAAAGCGCACCGGCATCTGAAAATACGTCATATTGCGGTTTAAGTCATTCATGAAATCAATATTACTTTTGATTTCGTTTAAATTGGCAGATAACGCTGAGCCCTCTGCTGCCTTCTGCGTTTCCTTTGAAACGGCTTCCAGTGAGGAGCGCACCCGCTTATAAAATCCCTTGATGCTTTCTTCGCTGTCTGCCATCTGTGGTTTTAAATACAGTGTTTCTTCAATCTGCCCCTTCAGCAGCTGTCCAAGTTCTTTAGAAGCCAGTAACTGTGTCAGTTTTTTCTCTGTCTGTCCGGCAGCCTGCGTATCATCCGGTGTATTCTTTGTCCCTGCAATCAAATCCGCCAGCTGTGACAATGTTTCTTTTACGGTGGCATTTCCTTCTGTAATCAGTTCTGCCAGCGCCTGTGCCTGTCCGCCCTGCGGTGTATCATTAAAGGTTTCCGTGATTTTTTGTGCAAGCCCTTCCCGCACCGCATCCTGCGGCATTGTTTCCGAAAGACCTGCCTGCATTTCCTGCGGAAGTCCTTCATACAGCGCCGCAGTCACATTTTTTAAAAATGTCCCTGCCTGCACCGGATCCTGACCGGTAAGCTGTGTAAGTATATCTGACAGAGCGGACGGCAGACTGTCTAACTGACCTGCCATATTGCGCTCGTAATGCGTATAAGCTTCATATTGTTCGATATTTTCCTGCGTAACGGGAATATTAAGTTTCACAAGATTTGCCATGGTATCCAGACTGGCATTTGGGAATTTCAGGTTGTTTTTTACCATTTCATTTAACATTGCGGCATCAATAGACATATTCCGTGCCAGCAGTTCCTGCACAATCGCCATATTGCTTTCATTAGCAGAAAGTCCGGCCGCTTCAAGCGCCTTCTGTACCAGCACCATCTGCTGCGCATCCCCGAAAAGCGGTTTTAATGCAACAAAATTACCTTTATTTTCCTGCACCTGAAAGGTCATGCTCTGCCCTAACTGCACCTGTGCCCCCTGTGCAAGACGTGCAAAAAGATTCTCACCGTTTGGCAGGCTGAGAATAACCTGATTGTCCTTCATGCTGTTTACAACACCGGTAACCGTATCTCCTGCCAGCAAAGATGCCAGATACTTTGCATTGATGGTATTTACCTGCGCAGTCTGCTCTGTCTGTCCTGCATTTTCCGCCGCCGCACTCTCTGTTGATGCACTTTCGGAACTTTTTGTACCTGAAACCATCTGCTGTAAAAAACCTGAAATGTGAAACGCCATATCATTATACCCTTTCAGTATTTAATATATTTTTTAAAAATGTTTTCCGGTGAATCGGACAGGCACCATACTCTAAAAGCGCCTGTGTATGCTGTTTCGTTCCATATCCTTTATGTTTTGCAAATCCATACTGCGGATATTCTTTATCATACTCCGCCATCATTCTGTCCCTTGTCACCTTTGCCATAATACTGGCAGCACCGATTGTAAGGCTCTTTGCATCACCTTTGATAATCGGCACCTGTGCAATCTCCACGCCCGGAATGGTTACAGCATCGTTTAATAATATATCGGGCTGTACACTCAGTTTCTGAATAGCCTGCCGCATGGCTTCATACGTTGCCTGCAAAATGTTAATCTCGTCAATGCGCTGTGCGGATACAATGCCGATTCCCACACTGACCGCTTCACGGCTGATAACATCAAACAGTTCTTCACGCTTTTTTTCGCTTAATTTCTTGGAATCATTGATATATAAAATGCGGCTGCCCTTCGGCAGTATCACCGCGCCTGCTACCACCGGTCCTGCAAGCGGGCCTCTGCCTGCTTCATCAATGCCGCAGATATACCGGCAGTAATCGTATTCTTTTTCAAATTCGCACAGGGCTTCTATCCGTTCCCGCTCTGCCGCAAGCTTTTCTTCACGCTTTCTTCGTGCAAGCTCTGCTTTTGTTATTTTCTGCTCTTTTTCCATGTGATGACCGCTCCTTATTCTTCCGGTACTTCCAGTGTAATTCTGCCGATTCTTCCGCTTCTGAAATCATCCAGAACAATGCCCGCTGTCTTTTCATAATCGGTAATTCCGCCCTGCTTTACACAACCGCGCCGTGCTGCAATAGCTTCCATGACCTGTAAGGCTTCTGCCTCTTCTTCAACCCCATAGCGTTCTTTTAAGTTTCCCGGATATTCTTTTAATAGGAATTTAATTGTATCCAATGCCAGCTCATCCAGATTTAACACTTCGTCATTCATTGAGCCAATCATGGCAAGCCGCTGTCCGACTTCCTGATTTTCAAATCGCGGCCATAAAATACCCGGCGTATCCAGCAGTTCCACATTTTTATTTAAACGAATCCACTGCTTGCCCTTGGTGACACCCGGCTTATTTCCGGTCTTTGCGCAGGCTTTTCCTGCAAATGCATTGATAAAGGTCGACTTTCCGACATTCGGAATACCAACAACCATTGCACGCACCGGACGATTTAAAATACCTTTTCTTTTATCGCGTTCTATTTTTTCTTTACAAGCAAGGGCAATCGTCTGGTTGACCTGCTTGACCCCCGCACCGCTCTTGGAATTTAATTTTAATACATAAAAACCTTTTTGAGTAAAATAATCAATCCACATCACATTTTTACGTTCATCGGATAAATCAGATTTATTGAGTAAAATAATACGAGCCTTATTTTTTGCAAGCCCGTCAATATCGGGATTTCTGCTGCTTAAAGGGATTCTTGCATCAACCAGTTCAATCACCAGATCAATCAGTTTAATGTTTTCTTCCATCATTCTTCTTGCCTTGGTCATATGTCCCGGATACCATTGATAATTCATATTCTGCTCCATTCCGCCTGACGGCTTTTATAATAATCTCATTCTTTTCATCGGGCTTGCAATAAACCATACCGAACCCACGATGTCGTCTTTTTTCACAACGCCCACATTGGCAAAGCGGCTGTCTTCACTGTTATTGCGGTTATCTCCCAGTACAAAGTACTCATTTTCCCCCAGTGTCAGTTCACCTGCTGCCAGACCTGCCGTTAAAATGTCATCTTCCGAAACGTCATCTTCCAGCACACTGCCATTAATATATACTTTTCCGTCGTGAATCTGAATCGTTTCACCCGGCAGACCGATAACACGCTTTACATAAATCTTTGAAGTTTTTACACCATTCGGATGAAAGGCGATAATACTGTACCTTTTCGGTCCATGAAAGGAATATGCAATCCGGTTAAGCAACACAGTATCTTCATTTTCTATCGCCGGCTGCATGGAATTTCCTGAAATCGTTGTACGGTCACATAAAAACAGGGTAAGCGTATATGCCAGTAGAATCACAATCAGAAGGTCCGCAATCCACTTACACACTGTCAGTAATTTTGTATTTTCCTGATATCTTCTCTGAAATGAAATCATATGTACCTCACAATTTTTTATAAAATAAAAGGACAGACACAATTACCGTGTCTGTCCATATAAGCCGTTGAAGAATTAACGAACCAATTCTTTTACCTTAGCAGCCTTACCTGTTCTCTGACGTAAGTAATTGAGTTTTGCACGTCTTACTTTACCGCGTCTTACAACATCAACCTTTTCTACGATTGGAGAATGTAATGGCCATGTCTTTTCTACGCCTACGCCGTTAGAAATCTTTCTAACTGTGAATGTAGAACGAACGCCTGTACCCTGCTTCTTTAATACAGTACCTTCGAATACCTGGATTCTTTCACGGTTACCTTCCTTAATCTTAGCAGATACTCTTACTGTATCACCTACATTAAATGCAGGTACTTCTGCCTTCATCTGTGCTTCTTCAATGTTCTTAATAATTTCGTTCATGTGTGACCTCCTTAATATTTGGATGTTCTTAATACATTTCCTGTAACAGAGGACCATCTCTTTTCTCACAACTAGTTAAGTCTAGCATACTCCAAATAAAAATGCAAGCACTTTTTGTATAGTGCTTAATTCATATCCAGCAGTCCCGGCAGCAGATGCACCGTCACCGTCTTTTCTTTCATGTCATGGGCAAGAATACACTGATCAATAACCGGAATCAGTACTGTTTTTCCGTCCGGCGTTGTAACCTCATAAACATTGTTTGCGCCTGTTTCCAGCACTTCTGTCAGCTTTCCAAGGTTCATGCCGGTATCCGTAATAACATCCAGTCCGATTAAATCGCAGATAAAATATTCGCCCGGCTCGCACTTGACCGCATGCTCTCTTGTGACCATTAAATCTTTCTTGACAAACTGCTCAATGTCATTGATACTGTCGTATCCTTTAAATTTTATGATAACATACTGTTTAAAGAACTTCACCGACTGCACTTCCAGTTCAATATTTTCCCGTCTTCCTTCAATGACACATTGTTTTAACTTTTTAAACCGCTGAGGGTCGTCTGTTGTCGGAAATACTTTCACTTCCCCGCGGATGCCGTGTGTTGCCGTAATCACACCAACCCGTAATAAATCTTCCATAAGCACTCCATATATTTGAAAAAACCATGCAGAGGCTTGTGAATACTCACAAAACTGTCTGCATGGCTCTTTACATAGTCTTTATGACTCTAGTTATCGATTTCTACTATGACCTTTTTGTCAGTCTTTGATGCAGCTGCAGAAACAACTGATCTGATAGACTTAGCAATTCTGCCTGATTTTCCGATTACCTTACCCATATCGGATGGGGCAACCTTTAAGTCGACTATGACGGCTTTATCTTTTTCAGTTTCAGTTACAACAACTTCATCCGGATTATCCACTAATGCCTTAGCAATAATTTCAACCAATTCTTTCATAGATAATACCTCCATCAGGCTCTTACTTTTCGATACCAGCCATCTTGAAAAGCTTACCAACTACTTCTGTCGGCTGTGCTCCATTTGCTAACCACTTCTTAGCAAGCTCAGAATCGATGTTTAACTTACAAGGATCGTAATTAGGATCATAAGTACCGATTTCTTCAATAAATCTACCATTTCTTGGAGATCTTGAATCTGCAACGATAATTCTATAGAAAGGAGACTTCTTCTCACCTAATCTCTTTAATCTGATTTTAACTGCCATTTTGTATTTCACCTCCTACAATTATTCTGAATAAACATTTATGTTAAAAAGGCAGACGGAAACGTCCCTTTTTAGCACCTTTCATCATTCCCGGCATCTGTTTCATCATCTTTTTCATCTGATCAAACTGCTTTACAAGGCGGTTGACTTCACTGATGTCGACACCCGCGCCCTTTGCAATGCGGTTCTTTCTGGATGGATTTAAAATGTCAGGATTCGCTCTTTCCTTTGCTGTCATGGAATAGATAATCGCTTCTGTACGGCGCAGGTTATCTTCTGCATCATCCGGCACTGTCATGTTTTTCATCTGACCGCCAAGGCCCATACCCGGAAGCATATTCAGAATCGAACCAATGCCGCCCATGTTTTTAATCTGTCCCATATAGTCAAGGAAATCGTTAAAATCGAACTCGGCTTTTTTGAGCTTTTCACCCATTTTCTTTGCCTGTTCTTCATCAATCTGCGCTTCTGCTTTTTCAATCAGCGTCAGCACATCTCCCATACCTAAAATTCTGGAAGCCATACGGTCCGGGTAAAACTGTTCCAAATCGGAAAGCTTTTCGCCCATACCGACATACAGAATCGGCTTTCCGGTCACTGCCTTAATTGAAAGTGCCGCACCACCTCTCGTATCGCCATCCAGCTTGGTAAGGATTACACCGTCAATTCCAATCTTCTCATTAAATGTTGCAGCCACATTGACCGCATCCTGTCCTGTCATGGAATCAACCACCAGTATTGTCTGGTCTACAGCAATCTCCTGCTTGATATGCTGTAATTCTGCCATCATGTCTTCATCTACATGAAGACGTCCGGCTGTATCTAAAATAACAACGTTGAAGTTATTATTTTTTGCATGTTGAATTGCCGCTTTTGCAATATCGACAGGGTTGTTGTTCGTACCCATGGAAAAGACTTCCACGCCCTGCTTTTCACCGTTAATCCGTAACTGTTCAATCGCAGCCGGACGGTAAATATCACACGCAACAAGCAAAGGCTTTCTGCCCTTTGACTTAAACTTACCGGCAAGCTTGGCAGTTGTCGTTGTCTTACCTGCACCCTGAAGACCTGCCATCATAATGACCGTAATCTCATTGCCGGATTTTAATGCAATCTCAGTCGTCTCGGAGCCCATGAGAGAAACCATTTCCTCATTGACAATCTTAATCACCATCTGCCCCGGTGTCAGGCTCTGCATAACATCCTGACCGATTGCCCGTTCTTCCACAGACTTGATAAACTGCTTTACCACTTTAAAATTAACATCTGCTTCAAGCAATGCCATCTTTACTTCCTTCAAAGCGGTCTTTACATCTGCTTCGGTGAGCCGTCCTTTTCCGCGAAGGTTTTTAAAAATGTTCTGAAGCTTGTCTGATAAACTATCGAATGCCATAAGCCCTCACTTCTACTATACTGCCGGATTAAAAATCCTCAATAATTTCTTTTGCAATATCCTGTATCTTGTGAATACAGTCAATATCACTCGAAGAAATATAATCATTCGCATACCGGTCAATTAAGTGTACCTTTTCCTTGGTGGCAATAAACTTCTCAATCAGATGAAGCTTTTCTTCATACTCGGTCAGTGTCTTGTCCACACGTTTTATCAAATCATGAACACCCTGTCTTGAAATACCGTATTCATCCGCAATCTCGCTTAACGAGTAATCATTAAATACGGCTTCCGTATAAATCTGACGCTGATGTTCATTCAGCAGCTCCCCATAAAAATCATACAGGAGCGTCTGCTCAACGATTCGTTCCATAAGCACCCTTCATTTCTGTGTTACAGTTTTTCTGTCGAATGACAAAATTTATACTATCACAGAAGCAAATACGTGTCAAGCAAAAATACTTGACACTTTTAATTTTTATTGTTTTATTTTCCGTACAATTGTTTCCTCCGGCTGCTTTGGCGGAAAATCCCGCTCGTACTGTACAAGCATTTCTTCCTGTCCGTTGCGGCGCAGTCCCTTTGCAACCAGCTGGGATATAATGTGATAAATTACGGCAAATACCGGAACGCCGATTAACATTCCTGCAAATCCCCACAAATCCCCAAATAAAAGAATCGAAAAAAGCACCCAGAAGCTGGAAAGCCCTGTCGTATCACCAAGAATCTTCGGTCCTAAAATGTTACCGTCAATCTGCTGTAAGATAAAATCAAATACCACAAAAAATACACACTGTACCGGATTGACGATTAAAATCAGCAGTGCCGATGCAAACAGTCCGATATACCAGCCAAAAAACGGTATCACATTAAAAATACCGACAATCACGGCAACCAGCACCTCACTCATTGTCACCTGTGCCCCGGTGATGACCTTAAACAGCATCATGCCGACGTAACAGATTACCGCAACAATCACGGCATCAACAATTTTTCCATTGATAAATCCGCTGAATGTCTTATCTGCAAAATAAACTTCATCCATAATCGAATCCGCTGCCTCTTTTTTGAAAATACTATATAAAATCAGCTTCCCCTGTCTTGCAAGTTTCTTTCTTGAAAGCAGTAAATATATTGCAACAATCACACCAATAAACAAATTCAGCATCAGCGTAAAGAAACTGATCACACCGCTTGATAATCCCGTTGCGATATTTTCTACGGATTCTAACAGTCCGTTTGAGAGCCAGTCCGTAATAAAATGATACCCTTTATCTACCAGCTCCTGCGAAACTGCCAGAAGCTGCTCGTTGGAATTTAACATTTTCTCTAACCACTTTACCAGTCTGTCCGCGCTGTCCGGCAGAATCTGAACCAGACGGATCACACTTGTAATCAGCTGCGGTACAATAATAATGATAATGAGATAAATGACAACCAGTGTAATAAAGATTCCCGTAAAAACACTTGCCGTCAATGCCAGCTTTTCCTTTTTTGCCTGTTTTATCCGCTCTGTCTTTTCAAGTATCCGCAGATAAAACTTTTCAATTGTCCTGCACAGCGGACAAATCATATACGCCAGCGCCGCTCCGATTATAAACGGCATCAGGGTATTAAAAATATGCCGCAGTGCCTGTTTGATTTCTCCATATCTGAAAATGATAAAGAAGACGATGATTGAAAGGACAATCACACCAAACAGACTCACTGCCGCATATATGTATTTTTTATAAGGATGATTTTTCATCATTCCGGAAGCACCCCATTTCATCTAATTCTGTAGTACCTCCTATTATAGTATATTTTTTGCGTATTGCAAAATTATTTTTTCATATTCTTACAGACTGTCCGGCAGACCGGTTATCCGACGAAACAGCCTTCCTTTTTAGATGCCGTTAGAAGAACTGTTCTGAGCGTTCATGCCGCCGTTTCCGCCGGCATTGCCGCCCGGCTGACCGCACATCTGACCGCCCATCTGACCGCCGCCGGTTGTTCCGTCAGGCATACCCGGTACCTCTCCCTGTGTTCCATCCGGCATCTGTGGTGCATTTCCCTGACCATCTGTTGTGCCGTCCGGCAGGCTCATACCACCGCCTGCATTTCCGCTGGCATCACCACCTGTACCGTTTCCTGACTGCATGCCGCCCGGCTGACCGCTGCCCATTTGTGCGCCGCCGCCCATAGATGAAATACCTGAAGTCGTCACGCTGCTGTTTACGGTTACGGACTGGGATGTACTGCCTGCCGTTACGGTATAGGTTTGACCGCTCTTTAAATCACTGCTGTAGCAGACTGCCGCCGCATAGGCTTTTTCCGGTGTATAGCTAAGAACTGTACTGCCGTTGCTGTCTGTTATACTGAATGCCGTATTTGCCTGCTGTGAGGTAAATCCAGCCACAATGCAGCTTCCATTCGAAGCAGCGGTTGGTGTTTCCACCATGCCGTTTGAGCCGAATGCCATCAGTGTACCACCGTTTAATACACATTGTCCGTCAAAATCCACTGCTGTATCACCGGAAGAGGTCGGACCGCATACAACGGTTGTACCGCCGTTTACCGTAATGCTGCCGTTAGAATCCAGTCCGTCACCGTCTGCTTCTACATAGAGATTACCGCCGTTAATTGTCAGAGCAGCACTGTCACTGCTGCTCTGGTTCTGACCGCCCATGCCAAATCCACCTGTCTGCGTCGTAGAAGAACCGTCCGAAGCATTGATACCGTCATCTTCTGCGCTGATTGTAATATCGCCATTATTAATCACAATATCCTTTGCTTCCAGACCTTCATAGCAGTAGCCGACCGTAATAGCGCCACCGTTTACCGTCAGACTGGAATCTGCATGAACACCGTCATCACCGGAACGGATTGAAATATTTCCGCTTTCAATCGTAATTGAATCATTGCTGTGAATACTGTCATCTTCTGTATCCAGTGTAATCGTTCCGCCGCAGATATAAATCGCATTGGAAGCCTTTAAACCCTTCATGCTGACAGAATCCGTATCGGAAGATGTTGAAGCTGATGATGCAGAAGTTCCCGCACTGCCGTTCTGTCCCGGAACACCCATGGTCCCCATGCCGCCCATTGCGCCGCTGTCACCGCTCTTCATATCTACCGCTGCTGAACCATTTCCTGTTGTAATGTCAAATGTACCGTTCTGTATATCTAAAATATTTTCTGCCTGAATACCGTCACTTGCCGCTTCGATTTTAAATGTACCGCCTGCAATGATAATATTGCCCTTTGTCGTATCTTTATCGTAAGTCGATTTCATGCCGTCCGTGCCGGATTTGACTGTAAAGTTACCGTCTGCTATACCAAGTAAATCTTTTCCAATGATACCGTCTTCTGCCGCTGTAATCTGATAGGTCCCGGATACAATTTTTAAATCATCCGTACTCTTAATGCCGTTGCGATATCCTGCATTAATATTTAATGAACCGCTTCCGTTCAATACAAGGTCTGCTTTTGAATAAAATGCCGCTGAATAATCCTCACTTTCTGTTGTGCTTCTTGCGCTGTCCGTAAATTGATTCACGGTATTATCCGCAAGTGTCACAATGACTTTTTTCGCACTCTGTACGATAAACGGCGCTGTTGTCGAACTGCTGATGTCCACACCGTTTAAAATAATGCGGACAGTTGCTTTATCCTCTGTATTAATGACAATACTTCCGTCACTTAATGTACCGGACAAAACATAAGTTCCTGCCTGCGTAATCGTCACGGTCGAACCATCTGCCGTGACACCGCTTCCTTTGACGGTACTGCCGTTCTGACTTAATGTCACATAAGAAGCTGTCGCACTGTCATAGGATGTAACTGTATCTTCTTCGTCAAATTCCAATGTCAGTCCAGAGGTGTCTGCTACGCTCTGGGATGATGTTAATGCAGCGCTCTGCTGTGTTGTCACTGCTGTATTTTCTGTTGTCTGCGCTGTCAGTCCGCATCCCGCAATTGGAAATGTAAGGATTGTCCCGCAAATCAGCGCCACCGTCAATTTTTTATAATTTATCATAACTTTCTCCTTTTCCGCCGTTCCTGCCCGGCATATGCTTATTCGTTTTTGCCTTTGATGGGTATTATATTATCGGTTGGAAATGGAAAAAATGTGTAAAATGTATGTAAAAAGTGTGAAGTGGCGGAAGAACCATAAGGGACATCCTCAACGTGTTACTTAACTTCGGCTGCCCTTATGGTTCTTCCTTGAATGTGGTGGCATCCCGGACGGTGGGTGACGGCAGATGACGGCTTTGTCGCGAAGATGCGATAAGAAATTCACGCAGGCGATTTTTCATCTGCAATCAGGGCTCTTATCGTATCTGACAATATGACGTATCCGGCAAATTCATTATCCAAAGCTACATACGTGATTGTACACCCACGGTTAATATATTCTTCTGTCTTTGCCATTATTGGCTGTGAAACGGTTATATTATTTTCATTCAACATAGCCATATTTCCAGCAAGGACATGATAACCTTCTACATTGGCAGACACGCCCCTGCCCGGTATCATCTTAAAGTCAGACGCTTCCGGAATCGTGGCAGAATGGTCATTTTTAAAGCACCGGACAACTGCTTTTCCAAGAGGATGCTCCGATGAAAGTTCAGCTGAAGCACAAATTGCATACAATTTTTCTTCATTTACCTTTGAAGACATACTTTCAACCTTTATTACCTTTGGTGTGTCGTATGTAAGTGTCCCTGTTTTATCAAAAAATTTCTTAATTACCATATTTTCATGATATGCTGCATCACCAGACTTACAATTGTAATGCCACACCAGCATGATGCACCAACGATAATTGGCTTTCCACCGGTTTTAACCAGTTTTATTATGTTACTGTTTAACCCGATTGCAGCCATTGCCATAATAATCAAAAATTTAGACAATTCTTTTACCGGCTGAAACACTTCCACATCTATCCCCGCGTGTATGCAGATTGTCGTAAAAACTGCTGCTATTACAAAATAGAGTATAAATACCGGAAATGCTTCCTTAATTCTAAAACCTGCTGCCTGTTTTCCCGCTTTTACACTTTTTTTTGCCTGTATCAGGGATAATCCAAATGTAACCGGTATAATCGCAAGTGTTCTTGTCAGCTTTACTGTTACCGCTTTATTTAGCGTTTCACTTCCAAGATTCCACATACTATCCCATGTTGATGCAGCTGCCGTTACCGATGATGTATCATTAATTGCAGTGCCTGCAAAAATGCCGAATGCCTCTCCATGTACAGTATCAAATCCTATTGCCTTCCCAAGAATAGGAAAAAAAATAGCTGCAAGTACATTGAAAAAGAAAATGACTGCTATTGACTGTGCTATTTCATCATCGTCCGCAGCAATAACAGGTGCTGTCGCTGCAATGGCTGACCCTCCGCAGATAGATGAGCCTACACCTACAAGTATAGCTGTGTTTGTGTGTACTTTAAGCAATCTTTGAAGTATCCATGCAATAACAAGCGAGGTTGTAATTGTACATATGATAATTGGTAATGACTGTTTCCCTGTCTTAAAGATTACAGCAAGATTCATTCCAAATCCTAGCAGAACAACAGCTGCCTGAAGTATCAGCTTTGATGTCCATTTGATTCCTGCTTCTGCTTTTCCTTTATCATTCCAAAACATTGTAATAACCATTCCTGCAATAATTGCTATAACTGCTCCTCCTGCTATAGGAAACAGCTTTCCAAGTATCCATGATGGTATTGCTATCACAAGACAAACCAGAATACCCCTCCAATTTCTTTTTATGAACTCCATTTGTCAATATCCTCTCTTTCTTTCTAAAAAAATATTTTTGATGCCGACATCATCTGATGAAGAAAGTATATCACTGGACATTCATAACGTAAAATTATATAATAATATTGAACCATAAATTATTTTTATTGATAAATAGTATTAGTGTGAGGAATCCCTAAATCAAAAAATCCTTAAATCGAAAATTCTTCACACTGCACTTTGTGCGCCTGCGGAATGGAGATTATTATGTTAGATTTTAGAATAGAAACCTTTCTTACAGTTTGCCAGACAATGAATTTTACCGTTGCTGCAAAACAATTAAATATTACCCAACCTGCTGTGTCCCAGCATATTCATTTTCTGGAAGAAGAATACGATACTGCCCTGTTTATTTACAAAAACAAACGCCTTTCTCTTACCAATTCAGGAGCATTACTCAGAAAACGTCTGCTGACGATGAAAAATGATGAAAAGGCTATAAAGGAGGAGTTAAAAAGCAATTATCACGGCATAGAAACTCTTTCTATCGGTGTTACCATGACTATAGGTGAGTATGCAATTGTAGATAAACTTTCTGATTTTTTAAACCGTCACCCAAAAACAAATATTCATATTCATTATGGCAATACCTCGCAGCTTTTACACCTGCTCGACAACGGTCAGATTAATATTGCCATTGTTGAAGGTAACTATCCAAAAGAAAATTATACACATAAAAAATACCGCACAGAGGATTATATAGCAGTCTGTGCAGCAACTCATAATTTTCTTATCGGACAGCCACATACCATTGATGATTTAGTATGTGAACGTCTTCTTTTGCGTGAGAAAGGTTCAGGAACAAGAGATATACTGGAGCAAAGCCTGATTGCCCGCGGTATGCGTATCTCTGATTTTATTCATTATACTGAAGTTGAAAATATGCACACTATCATTGGTTTATTAAAAAAGGACTGTGGCATATCATTTCTGTATAAAATTGCCGTTGAAAATGAATTACATTCGGGTGTATTAAAAGAAATCTCTCTTGATGACTTCCGAATGCAGCATGACTTTGATATTATCTGGGAAAAGCAAAGTATATTTACTGATAGATACATTTCTTTTTGTGAAGAATTTATTTAGTCTATAATTATTAATAAGACATTCACCACATAAAACACTCTGTATCAGCTGATTTATGCTTTTACCGCTACTAGATGCATACGAAAACCTTTCTGCTTTTCAAGCTTCTCCACTCTCAAACCAGCCGCTTTGCACATATTACTTACTTCTTCACAGCTGTGGATTCTTACATCTCCATGTCCTGAAATATGCGCCAGCTGCTTTTCCTGTGCCACTTCAATCATATGTGGTGTCAGGTCAATTCCCGTATAACTTCTGTCCGGAAATTCCTTTAACAAAAGTTCTATCATCGGACCTGTTCCGCAGCCAACATCTAACAACTCCTGAAACGGGTATTTTTTCAATTCACGTTGTCAATACTCCCACTGGTTCTTATATTTTGCCGTTTTCCAGTTACTGTTCAGACAGCACCTGAACACTTTGCTGTTTAAGTTCGTATAATCGTGATTTGGATATGAACAGCCCCTTTTGCGTTGCAAAACTAAAGATTTTTAACCCCGCTATTTCTATAAATGAAACGGCGGGGTTAAAAATTTTATATGTATATTTTTTATTCTAATAGTTGTTTGTTAAGAAATTCCTATTAGATATTTACCTTTACAATTCTTGGACGAAGTCCGGCTTTTTCAAGCTTTTCTACGATTTCTTCTTTGTGTTCGTGTCCGAAAGCTTCGATTGTAATACGAAGTTCTACAGTCGCCTTACGGTTGATGCTGACAAACTGATTGTGTTCCAGTTTAATAACATTGCCGTTGGCTTCTGCAATGATGGAAGCTACGCGCACCAGTTCGCCCGGTCTATCCGGAAGAAGTACGGATACGGTAAAGATACGGCTTCTCTGGACAAGTCCCTGCTGTACAACAGATGACATGGTAATCACGTCCATATTTCCACCTGAAAGGATGGATACAATCTTTTTGCCCTTTACATTTAACTGCTTTACAGCCGCTACGGTTAAAAGACCTGAATTTTCAACAACCATTTTGTGGTTTTCTACCATATCAAGAAACGCTACGATTAAATCTTCGTCCGGTACGGTGATGATGTCATCAAGGTTTTTCTGTAAGTACGGGAACAGCTTTGTACCCGGTGTCTTTACAGCTGTACCATCGGCAATTGTGCTGACTGTCGGCAGTGTTACGACTTTCCCTGCCTTAATGGATTCCTGAAGACAGTTTGCACCTGCCGGTTCTACACCGATAACCTTAATATTCGGATTGAGCAGCTTTGCAAGTGTTGATACACCGGTTGCAAGTCCGCCGCCGCCGATTGGTACTAAGATATAGTCTACTGTCGGCAGTTCTTTAATGATTTCCATAGCGATAGAACCCTGTCCTGTTGCAACATCTAAATCATCAAACGGATGTACAAATGTAAGCCCCTGTTCTTTTGCAAGCTTTAATGCGTATTCACAGGCTTCATCGTATACATTACCATATAATACAACCTCTGCACCGTATCCCTTGGTTCTGTTTACCTTGATAAGTGGTGTTGTTGTCGGCATAACAACAGTTGCCTTAACACCGTACTTCTTTGCAGCGTAAGCAACACCCTGCGCATGGTTACCGGCTGATGCGGTAATTAAACCTTTTTTACGTTCCTCTTCTGACATGGTGCTGATTTTATAATATGCACCACGTACCTTGTAAGCACCTGTGTACTGCATATTTTCCGGCTTTAAATATACTTTATTGCCGGACTGTGCGCTGAAATACTCGCTATATACAAGATTCGTCTGCAAGGTCACTTCTTTTACTTTTTCCGCTGCTTCTTCAAATTTCTGTAATGTTAATTTTTCCATAATCTTCTCCATTCTCTTACTATTTGTAATCTTTATTCGCTTTCTGCCACGTCAAATAATGCATTGACAAATGTATTGGAATCGAACTTCTGTAAATCTTCTACTTTTTCGCCAACACCGATATATTTTACAGGAATACCGTATTCTGCCTGAATGGCAACAGCGATGCCGCCCTTTGCCGTTCCGTCCATTTTAGTAAGAATAATACCTGTAATATCCGTCACTTCTTTAAACTCTTTTAACTGTGACAGTGCATTCTGACCGGTTGTGGCATCCAACACAATGAGATTTTCCCTATACGCATCAGCATACTCTCTTTCGATTACTCTGTCAATCTTACGGAGTTCCTCCATCAGATTTTTCTTGTTGTGCAGACGTCCTGCCGTATCGCAGAGCAGTACATCCGCATTTCTGGCTTTTGCTGCAGCAATGGAGTCAAAAATAACTGCCGCCGGGTCAGACCCCTCACTCTGTGCAATGATATCACAGCCTGTACGGTGTGCCCATTCGGTAAGCTGTTCAATCGCCGCCGCACGGAAAGTGTCCGCCGCCGCCATTACAACTTTTTTATCCATCGCCTTTAAATGTCCCGCAAGCTTTCCGACAGACGTTGTCTTTCCGACACCGTTGACACCAATCAGCATAACAATGGATTTGCGGTTTTCAAATTCATACGCATTTTCACCCAGATCCATTTTTTCGCGGATTGTATCAATCAGAAGCTGTCTGCACGCCTGTGGATCTTTAACTTTGTTTTCCTTGACCTTCTGCTTTAATTCCTCGATGATTTCTTCGGTGGCACGCACACCCATGTCGCCCATAATCATCGTTTCTTCAAGTTCTTCGTAAAAGTCATCATCAATTGATGAAAATCCGCTGAATACCGAATCAATGCCCGATACGATATTATCCCTGGTCTTTGTCAGACCTTCCTTTAATTTACTGAATAATCCCATACCTTCCCTCTTTTCTTTATCTGATTTTTTATTCTTTATTTTTGCTTTTTTATGAAGCCGGTTTTTCTTTTTCCAGATCGTCTGCAATCAAATCCACAGAAACCAGTGCTGAAACACCCTTTTCCTGCATGGTGATACCATAAAGACGGTCTGCCGCTGCCATTGTACCGCGTCTGTGTGTAATGACGATAAACTGCGTATGCTTCGTCAGCTTATGCAGATAGTTCGCATATCTGCCGACATTGGAATCATCCAGTGCAGCTTCAATTTCATCAAGCAGACAAAACGGTGACGGTTTTAAATTCTGAATGGCAAACAGCAGTGAAATTGCCGTCAGTGCTTTTTCTCCACCGGAAAGCTGCATCATATTCTGTAATTTTTTTCCCGGCGGCTGTGAAATAATCACAATGCCTGCTTCAAGAATATCTTCACCCTCCACAAGTTCAATCGTACCGCGTCCGCCGCCAAACAGCTCCTGGAACACCTTATTAAATTCAGTTTTGATTTCCTTGAATTTTTCCTCAAACTGAATCCGCATACCGGTATCAAGGTCTTCAATGACCTGAATCAGTGACTGCTCCGCCGTAATCAGATCGTCATGCTGTGTCTTTAAAAAGATGTAGCGTTCATTCACTTCTTTGTATTCTTCAATCGCATTGACATTGACATCACCCAGTCCGCGGATATCGGATTTCAGGCTGTGAATCTGCTTCTTGATTTCACCGAGATTCTCCATGGTTTCATCGCGCAGCTCCAGTGCGTAACTATAAGTCAGCTCGTACTCATTCCACATGTAATCCACGAGTGAATCATTGGCTTCGTTTAACTTTTCCTGCTGTGAAGCCAGACGGTAGCTTTCTTTATCCAGTGCGGCAATCTGTTCATTTAACTGCTCGCGCTTTTCAAAAAATGCCTTATTTTTCGTATTAGCTTCTTCGCGCTGCTTTCTGTATTCGGACACCTGCGCCTGTATCGCTTCCGCATCCTTTTGTGCCTGTTCAATCTGTGCTTTGACTGATTCAATCTGGCGGTGCTTCTGCTCAATTTCTACATTGGTCGCGGAAAGATTTTCGGAAAGCTGCTGTTTTTCCACTTCAGAATGTTCAATTTCCGCCTGAAGCCGGGCAATATTTTCACTGATAAAGGTATCCTTCTGTACTGTTGCCGAATACTGGATATTGATTGCCTGCGTATTTTCGGTATGGCTGCTTTCCTTTTGCTTTGCTTCCTCTAACTGCTTTGTCAGTTCGTCAATTTCTTTCTGTGACGTTTCATTCTGTGTATCCAGCGTTGCAAGGCTGCCGCTGACATGGCTTAAACTCTCATCAATCTCTAAAATCTCTTTTTCCAGCTTTGCAGCCTCTTCCGATGCATCACTGTAAGAAGCAATAATTTCTTTCTTTTTGTTAATGGACTGTCTAAGATTTAACTCTGCCGTGTTTTTGGAAAGCTGCTCCTCACGCATCTGCTTATTGCTCTGCTCTAATGCCTGACGCACTTCTGCCAGCTCTGCACGAAGCCCTGCAACCTGTTCCTTGGACTTTGTAATCTCTGCGCTGACTGCCGATACCGCAGCTTTTAATTCTTCAATTTCTCTTCTTCGTCCCAGAAGATTACTTGAATTTTTAAATGCACCACCGGTCATGGAACCGCCGGGATTAAGCTGTTCACCCTCCAGTGTTACGATTCTTAACGAATGTCTGTACTTTCTTGCAATTGCAAGCGCATTGTCAATATTGTCAACAACAAGAATTCTGCCAAGCAGGTATTTTGCCAGCTTTTCATATTCAAATGAAACGCGTACCAGATCGCTTGCCGCACCGATAACACCTTTTTCTTTCATGCACGGCTCACCCTCTAAGGTATTGCGCACCTGAATTGCCGAAAGCGGAAGAAATGTTGCACGTCCGAAACGGTTCTGCTTTAAATAGGCAATCAAATCCTTTGCCGTATTTTCATTATCCGTAACAATGTTCTGGATTGTTCCGCCCAGCGCCGTTTCGATTGCCGTTTCGTATTGTTTTTCTACTTTTACAATATCTGCAATAACACCTAATATGCCCGGACGCTGTTCCTTTAATTCCATGATTTTTCGGATACTGTTGCCGTAGCCGTCATACCGCTCCGTAATGTTGACAAGCGATTCCAGTCTGGACTTTTCCCTGTGATACTGCTGCTGTTTTTTATCAATCTCAGAGCTGCCTTTGGCAATCTGCTCTTTTAAACGGACAACCTCCGCATTACCCTGTTCAATCTGTTCCGTCAGCTTCTTTATCGCTTCATTGGCTGTATCAAGCTGTCCTGTCTGTGTGCGGATTACCGAATCCTGCGCACTTTCTTCACTCTTTCCGCGGATAATGCGGCTGCTTAATTCCGCCTTGCGGATGTTGAGCTGTTCAAGCATCGTCTTATATTTCTGATTATCCGCATTAATCGTTGATTTTTCGTTTAAAATCTCAAAAATGGAATTCTGGCGGTTTTCAATCTCTGCCGTTATGCGTTCTATCTCCGCAAGAATTTCTTCATGGACCCTCTGTGCTTCTTCCTGCTTACTGCCATAAGCTGCAAGCTGCCCCGAAAGTTCTTCCTTTTGTTTGTTTAATGCAGCAATTTCCGTATTTTTGTGTTCCGTTTCATTTTCAATGGCAGTCATGCGCTGCTGATAGTGTGCTGCATTGACCTGAATCGTCTTAATCTGCTCTTCAAAAACCTGAATTTCACCGGTCAGACGCTGTCTTGCCAGCTCTTTTTCTGAAAGCTGTGTATTGTGTTCCTCAATCTGTTCGTTAATCCGGTTTAATTCTTCTTCGGCTTTTTCATACTCTGCCTTGGTCGCCTCATAGCTTTCCTTTGCCTGTGCCAGATCCGAATCCGCAATGGCAAGCTTATCTTCCAGCCCCTTTAAATCTGCCTTTAACTTGTCCGTTTCAAGCAAAAAGCCATTGACATCCAGAATTTTTAATTCTTCCTTTAATTTTAAATACTGTCTTGCCTTTTCGGACTGCTTTTCCAACGGTCCGACCTGCTTTTCCAGTTCGGACAAAATGTCGTTGACACGTACCAGATTGGCGCGCTCGCTGTCAAGTTTTTTCTGTGCCGAAGCTTTTCTGCGCTTAAATTTCACGATTCCTGCCGCTTCGTCAAACAGCTCACGGCGGTCTTCCGGTTTACCGCTTAAAATCTTGTCAATCTGCCCCTGTCCGATAATAGAGTAGCCTTCTTTTCCGATACCGGTATCGTAAAACAGCTCTGAAATATCTTTCAGACGGCAGTTATGTCCGTTCATCTGGTATTCACTCTCACCGGAACGGTACACCCTTCTTGTCACCGTAACCTCATCATATTCAACCGGCAGTGCATGGTCTGCATTATCCAGTGTAATAGACACATATGCAAAGCCGACCGGCTTTCTTGCCTCTGTTCCCGCAAAAATAACGTCTTCCATTTTTGAACCACGCAGCTGCTTGGCACTTTGTTCACCCAGTACCCAGCGGACCGCATCGGCAACGTTACTTTTTCCCGAACCGTTCGGTCCTACAATGCCCGTGATTCCGTTGTGGAAATCAAAAACAATTTTATTGGCAAAAGACTTAAAGCCCTGCACCTCTATACTTTTTAAATACATTGATTACTTTCCTTTCGGCATAAATTGTGTTCCATTCTTTTTCAAATGAAGCAGAGCGTTGTATGCCGCCTGCTGCTGCGCCGCTTTTTTGGTATGTCCCGTGCCTTTTACCACAAATAAATCCCCTGCTTTTGCAATTACATGAAACTTCTTATCATGTTCCGGACCTTCTTCACCTGTCAGTTCGTACTCCACCTCCAGACCGTGTGCCTGTACAACCTCCTGTAAAATGGTCTTGCTATCATAAAAGAGCTGCTTATTCTCCAAATCATTTAACACAAAATGGTGAATAAATTCTTTTGCATTAGCAAAACCACCATCCAGATAAATCGCGCCAATCAGTGCCTCCAGCGCATCTGAGATAATTGAATCCCTTGTTCTTCCGCCTGTTAAGTCTTCTCCTTTGCCAAGCATGATATATTCCTGCAAATGAATCTGTCTTGCACACATCGCAAGGGTCGGTTCACAGACAATGCTTGCACGCAGTCGTGTCATTTTTCCTTCATTCATATCGGGATTGCCGGTATAAATAAATTCGCTTGATGTCAGTTCCAACACGGCATCACCTAAAAATTCAAGACGTTCATTGTCCTTGTAATTGCCTGTCTTTTTTTCATTGGCATAAGAACTGTGTGTCAGCGCATTTTTTAACAGTCCGGTATTGTTAAACTGATACTGTATTATTTTCTGAAATCCGTCTAAATCGGTATTATGTTTCATCATCATTCTCCATATTAATCACCATTTCTAAGCGACACTGTCGCGAAAATGCGATGAGAAATCCGCACAGGCGATTTCTCATCTGCAATAAAGCAATTTGCCGCCGCCCGGAGGCAAATTGCTGTGTGAAGAAGCTTTGATTTATGGCTTCTTCACACTATGCACAAAGAATGAGGCTGTACCTACAGCCTCATTGTCTTTCTGCTTTTATGCTGTCTTACTGTGCTTTTGCTGCCTGAATCTGTTCTACAGCTTCGGCAACTGTTGTAATATGCTCTGCGGCATCTTCCGGAATCTGAATATCAAATGTATCTTCAATTCCCATAATAATCTGGAACACATCTAATGAATCCGCACCTAAATCGTCTACAAAAGTAGACTCCATTGTAATCTTATCGGTATCGATGTTTAAAACCTCTGCAATAATTTTCTGTAACTTTTCAAATTCCATTTTCTAAACTTCCTTTCTTCTTTACATTTAATAACTTGATATCTGTATCGGACATCTGCCACAGACACTACATGTCACGGCATTCTCGTATTCATCATCACGCTTCTGCTTCGTCTAACTTTTCTGCCGAAATGGAAGCAATAATTTTTTCGTTGACCTTTTCACGCTGGAATTTCACGCACTGTAACAGTGAATTTTTAACTTCCATCGCCTTTGCATTGCCGTGTGTCTTTACCACCAGTCCGTTTAAACCAATCAGCGGTGCACCGCCGTACTGCTTTGCATCAAATGACTTCATCGTATCGCTTAACGAATTTTTAATCAGCAGTGCGCCGATTTTCGTCTTTAAGCTGGACATTAATGTGGTCTTTACCTTTGATAAGAGCATCTTTGCCGTACCCTCGTACAGCTTTAAAATAACATTTCCCACAAATGCGTCACAAACTATGACATCCGCATCGCCGTTTGGAATGTTGCGCGCTTCAATACTACCGATAAAATTAATATCCTTACATGCTTTTAACAGTGGATATGTTTCTTTTACCAGCTGATTTCCTTTTTCTTCTTCCAGACCTACATTAACAATGGCAACCTTCGGATTTTTTATACCCATGATATTTTCCATATAGATAGATCCCATCTTTGCCCACTGGACTAAAAAGGACGGTCTGGAATCGACATTTGCGCCGCTGTCTACTAAAATAGAAACACCCTTTGCTGTCGGAATCAACGGTGCCATCGGTGGACGTTCCACGCCGCGGATTCTACCCACGATAACCTGTCCGCCTACCAGAATCGCGCCCGAACTTCCGGCTGATACAAATGCATCTGCTTTCTTTTCTTTGACCATTGTCAGCGCACGTACCATGGAAGAATCTTTTTTCCGGCGAATTGCCATAACCGGCTGCTCACCGGTTTCAATAACGTCCGGTGCATCAACCACTTCAATCTGTCCCTGCGGATAAGTGTATTTTGCAAGTTCTGCACGGACCTGTTCTTCCCTGCCGACCAGCTTTACGAGTAAACCGGCTTCTTCTTTCACTGCTTCTACCGCACCTTTTACAATTTCCACCGGTGCGTTATCTCCACCCATTGCATCGAGTGCAACGATTACTTTTTCACTCACTAAAATAGCCCTGCCTTTCCAAGCGTCTTCTATCTGATAATTTTACTATATCTGTGTCTTAAAATCAAGCGTTGTATCAACACAGCTGCATCAGCTTACAGTTTTCTATTCCGGCAGACCAGAACTGCGTAAGCGGCAGTTTCTTTACCTGACAGACAATGCTTGAATTCATTGCACCGTGTCCTACTATCAGAATATCCTTTCCCTGTGCAAGCTGCGGCTTTACAACCTTTTCAAGAAAATCGCCTGTACGGGCAAACAGTTCTTCAAAGCTTTCCGCACCCTTATCCGCCACAAAACGCTCCGGTGCCTGAAATGCCAGATTGATTGGGCAGTCCGGCAATGCAAAGCTGTTTTCAATTCCTTCATATTCGCCAAAGCACATTTCCATAAGACGGTCGTCCGTTACAATCGGAACAGCTCTTCCTTCAAGCACCAGTTCTGCCGTTTCTTTTGCCCGTATTAACGGTGAACAGTAGCAGATGTCAAAATGAATCTCCCGATACCGTTTCCCTGCTTCCCGCGCCATTTTTCTTCCGTTTTCATTGAGTGGAATATCCGTCTGTCCCTGAAGCTTGTGCAATTCATTCCATTCCGTTTTTCCATGCCGCATAATATATAACATATAATCCTCATTTCTAAAAAACTTGTTGTGAAGCGGCGATGAGAAATCCGCACAGGCGTTTTCTCATCTGCCATCATAGATGTTTGCCTTCGCTCCAAAACAGACATCTGTTAAAAATCAAAAAAGCCATGTACCGGATATCCGGCACACAGCTCCTAATAGCAGATTCTAATAAAAATTAGTCAACTGCAACGATTTCTTTCTTGTTGTATGAGCCACAAGACTTACATACTCTGTGAGGCATCATTAAAGCTCCACACTTGCTGCATTTTACAAGATTTGGAGCGCTCATTTTCCAGTTAGCTCTTCTCTTGTCTCTTCTTGCTTTTGAAGATTTATTCTTTGGACAAATTGACATGGTTACACCTCCTTAAAATTGTTTAAAATATCTTTGAAAACAGACATTCTTGGATCTAAGGACTCTCTGTCACAACCGCATTCCCCCTCATTCAGGTTCGCACCGCAGCGAAGGCACAGACCTTTACAGTCTTCCTTACAAAGCGTTTTCCCTGGAATCAACAGAAGAATTTCGCCGAAAACAAGTTTGTCCACGTCGAGGTTGTATCCATCAATATAGTCTTTTTCTTCCTCATCTTCTATCTCGCCGGAAGTTTCCTGCATATCAATATCTTTGTCAATATCAAAATGTATCTCGGTTCTTACCGGTTCTAAGCAACGGTCACAAGGAATTTCCAAAGCCGCAAATCCGTTTCCGGAAATATGAAGCTTGTCTTTGCCTGTTCTTGTAAGCACAAGTTCTACAGGCTGTTTTTCCATAACAGGATATTCTGCAAGTGCCGTCCGGAATGTTTCCATTTCAAGCGGCGCAGATACTGTCATGTCATCCTTTGCACCAGATAAAAGATTTCTTAAATCAATTAGCATAATTGTCTCCAATTCACACTATCTCATGTGTCAAACCACACCAAATACGATATGTATTTTCCACACTTTGTCTATTATACGCACAGTGTCTTCATTTGTCAATGAAAAATTACATTTTCTTTTAAAAAAAGAAGCCTGCATTACTGCAAGCCTCTTTCCCAACACCATACATACAATTACTGAATTAATGCTAATGTTTCTCTTGCAATTGCTAATTCTTCGTTTGTAGGAACTACGCAAAGCTTTACTTTAGAATCTGCTGTAGAAATAATCATTTCTTCACCAACAGCCTTTTCACTTGCTGCTTCGTCTAACTTCACGCCTAAATATCCTAAATACTGGCAGATCATTGGTCTTAACCATGCAGCATTTTCACCAACACCGGCTGTAAATGTGATTGCATCAACACCGTTCATTGCAGCTACATAAGAACCGATATACTTTGCTACTCTGTATGCATATGCTTCCAGTGTCTGCTTTGCAACTTCGTTGCCGTCATCCATAGCAGCCTTGATATCACGGAAATCACTTGAGATTCCGCCTGACATACCGAGTACACCGGACTTCTTATTTAAAATGTTCAGCATCTCTGATACTGTAAGGTTTTCATGATTGCAAAGGTATTCGATGATTGCAGGGTCTAAGTCACCACTTCTTGTACCCATAATCAGACCTTCAAGCGGAGTAAGACCCATAGAAGTATCTACGCACTTACCGCCGATAGAAGCTGAAATAGAAGCACCGTTTCCAAGGTGGCATACGATAACCTTTGCTGAATCCTTATCGAGATTTGCAAACTTGATTGTTTCCTTTGATACAAAGCTGTGGCTTGTTCCGTGGAAGCCGTATCTTCTTACATGATACTTTTCATAGTATTCGCGTGGAATTGCATACAGATAAGCCTTTGGCTCCATTGTTCCGCCGAAAGCTGTATCCCATACTGCTACATTTGGCTTGCCAGGCATTGCAGCTTCAACAGCTTCGATACCGATTAAGTTTGCAGGGTTATGTAAAGGTCCTAAGTCGAAGCATTCACTTACAACGCTCTTTACATCTTCATTTACAAGGCATGATTCCTTATACTTTTCGCCTGCGTGAAGTACGCGGTGACCTACTGCTGCGATTTCATCAGCGTTCTTGATTACACCATGTGTTTCGTCTACAAGTGCATCAAGCACGAGCTTAACTGCAATATTGTGATCCTTCATCGGCTGTTCTACAACGTACTTATCCTTGCCTGTCGGCTTGTGTGTAAGGATAGAACCTTCAATACCAATTCTTTCTACAAGACCTTTTGCTAATACGCTCTCATCGTCCATGTTGATTAACTGGTACTTTAATGAAGAACTACCACAGTTTAATACTAAAATATTCATTACTTTTAATCTCCTCTAACTTTAATTACTTGCCTGCGTTCTGAGCCTGTACAGCTGTCATGGCTACAACACCTACGATGTCTTCTGCGAAACATCCTCTTGATAAGTCATTAACAGGCATAGAAAGACCCTGAAGAACAGGACCGTAAGCACCTGCCTTTGCAAGTCTCTGAACCAGCTTATAACCGATATTACCTGCTTCAAGAGATGGGAATACCAATGTGTTAGCCTGTCCTGCTACCTTGCTGTCCGGAGCCTTTAACTTTGCTACTTCAGGAACAAGTGCTGCATCTAACTGAAGTTCACCGTCAACTGTCAGTTCAGGATACTTTTCGTGTGCAATCTTTACAGCATCTGCTACCATTGTTACTCTGTCGTGCTTTGCACTGCCGTATGATGAGAATGAAAGCATAGCAACCTTAGACTTTGCGCCTGTAAATGCTTCAAAGCTTTCTGCTGATAACATAGCGATTTCTGCAAGTTTTTCAGAATCAACATCTGGATTTACAGCACAGTCAGCAAATACGAATAATCCGTTTTCACCGAGTTCACAGTCCGGAACTTCCATTAAGAAGAAACCTGAAACGCTGCCAATGCCCGGCTTTGTCTTTAATAACTGTAATGCCGGTCTGATTGTATTGCCTGTAGAATGGCATGCACCTGAAACAGCACCGTCTGCATCACCGCACTTGCACATTAAACATGCATAGTACATGTAATCCTTTTCCATCTGTTCCTTAGCCATCTCCGGTGTAACACCCTTTTTGCTTCTTAATTCAACAAATTTATCAATATATTTCTGCTTGTTTGGATCGTTGAACGGATCAACAATTGTAGCACCAGTGATATCATAGCCCTTGCTGTTTTCAGCGATTTCTTCAGGTGTACCGATGATAATCAGATTAGCGATACCTTCCTTTAAAATCTTTTCAGCAGCCTCAAATGTTCTCTTATCCATAGATTCTGACAAAACAATTGTCTTCTTGTCTGCTTTTGCTCTCTCTTTAATTTCGTCAATAAATGCCATGATTACTGACTCCTCCTTGTATTATGTTAAATATTTTCCAGCGTTGCGCCGAAATCCTATTTAGAGTATATACCAAATTTTTCAGAAGTACAAGTTTTAAATCATAAGCAATTTATTTTTATCTATATTTAGTTGCAGTCCGCCATCCTTTATGATACGGTATTTCTTAGATATCAGGGTCACAAGGTCTTTTTTAGTACAGCAACTCAGATACTACAAACACAGGGCATTTGCCCGGATTGGAGATTTTTATGAAAGCGGTCGGACTGATTACGGAATACAACCCTTTTCACAACGGACATCTATATCATCTTCGGGAAGCCGTAAAAATGACACAGGCAGATGTGTGTATCGCCGTCATGAGCGGAAATTTTGTACAGCGCGGCGAACCTGCCATGATTCATAAATATGCCCGCTGCCGCGCCGCTGTTGACTGTGGTGTGAATCTCGTTGTTGAACTGCCATCCTTTTATGCACTGTCCAGTGCAGAATTTTTTGCAGACGGCGCAGTTCAGGTCTGTGATGCCCTTGCTGTTTCGTCATTGGTATTTGGCAGTGAATGTGGTGAACTTACACCTCTGCAGGCAGCTGCTGATATTCTTGTGCGTGAACCGGACGATTACAGACAGGCTTTAAAAAATGCACTTGCCACCGGAAAAACATTTCCGCAGGCACGGCAGGAAGCCCTGATACACTGTCTTAAAGCGTCAGGACATCGCGCTTCTGCCGGTAATGCTTTGGCTCTTCTTCCTCATGAGGAGCTGTTGGAACTGCTGGCAAATCCCAATAATATTTTAGGCATTGAGTATTTAAAAGCCCTGCAAAAACATCACAGCCCTATTGTACCTTTTACTCTAAAGCGCGCCGGAGACGGCTATCACAAAGAAACACTGTCCGGAAGTGCCGCATTTTCAAGTGCCTCGGCTATCCGAAAGCAGTTTACAATATCGGATAATGCAATGCAGGATTCTTTAACGCAGGCACTCCCACAGCCGATGCTTGAAGCACTCCATGCCGGCCACAACCAATACATGCCGGTTGTTTTAGATGATTTTACCACATTTTTGCAGTACAAACTGGCTGAAATCTTTATGAAAAATCCGGCTAAAGACGACTGCATCCGGGCGCTGTGCGGTTATGCCGACATCACGCCGGAACTTGCAAGCCGCATTATCAGTTTGCATACACCTTCTGACACTTTTTCACAACTGGTTTTGAAGGTAAAGAGCCGTCAGTATACGTATTCCCGTGTCTGCCGCTGTCTGATGCACATTGTATTAAATATTGATGCCGGTATGCCGGAAAGATACCGCACACTGCCTTATGTGCGCATTCTGGGATTTGATAAAAAAGGGCAGGATTACCTTTCTTGTATCAAGAAAAGCTGCCCTGTCCCGCTGATTACCAAAACCGCCGCTTCAAAAGCGCTGCTTGGTGATGATATTTTTAGTACCAATATTTATAATCTGGCTGTTTGCCGGAAATTCGGCACAATAATTCCCGATGAATTTCATCAAAAAATTTATATTAATCCCCGTTTCTAAGCAGTCTGTTTCAAAGGGTCGATGAGAAATTCTCAAAGGCGGTTTCTCATCTGCCATCACAGATTTTTTCAAATAATTCCCGGTAAGCCGCCGTCAGCCGGGCAAGATTCCAAGCCGCATTTGCCGGGCTGGTTGACGGCATTTTTATAATTTCACGCTTTGTAACCGGATATACATATTTCTGATACAGTTCATATGCCTTTGTACCGTTTGCAGCTACCTCCATAAGGTGTGTACGTGCAAAAAGCTCCGTAAAATCATTCGGCACAACATCTGTGATACTGCTGTCTGACGAACCTTCAATGCTGCAGCTGTGAATCACATCCCAGACCGCAATATGATTTTCCAAAAGAAAATTCTTTTTTTCTTCAATCGTTTGCGGCTGGGTCGAATCCATGACTGCCGCCATCACTTTCCAGAAGCGGTTCTGCGGATGTCCGTAATAAAAATGATTTTCTCTGGATTTTACAGAAGGAAATGTTCCCAAAATCAAAATCTTTGAATTCTCATTGAAAACCGGTTCAAATGTATGTGTAATATTTTTAAATTCCTGCATACTTCTATGCCTTTCCTAAATCAAATGCTGGATTCCTGCACAGATTTTTTTCGCCACTTCAGGATTGTTCATTGTATACAAATGGATTCCATGCATATCATTTGCCAGCAAATCCAAAATCTGGTTCACCGCATAATAAATACCCGCTTCCATCATTGCCGGTTTATTATCGGCATAGCGTTCCACGATTTTTTGCAGGGAATCCGGCAGAGTCGCCCCGCACATTTTCACCATGCGCTGAATCTGTGCGGCACTGGTAACCGGCATAATGCCCGGTGTCACCGGCACGGTAATCCCGTTATTTTTACAATCGGAAGCAAAATCATAAAACAGGCGGTTGTCAAAAAAGAGCTGGGAAAGCAATAGTTCCGCCCCTGCATCAACCTTTGTTTTTAAAGCTTTTAATTCCTGCATATGACTTTCCGACTCCGGATGGTCTTCCGGATAACACGCTCCTGCAACGCAGAAATCGCCCTTTTCCTTCATATATGTAATCAAATCTGACGCATGTTTAAAATCTTCCTTTTCGGGAATATCAGGATTTCTGTCACCACGCAGTGCAAGAATATTTTCAATACCCTCTGCCTGTAACTGTCTTGCAAATTCGTCTATTTCCTGTCTGTCATAGCAAAGGCAGGTCAGATGAACGACCGGCTCAATATGATAATCCTCTTTGATTTTCTTTGCCAGTTCTATTGTTTTATTTTTATTGGCACTTCCGCCCGCACCAAAGGTCACGCTGATAAAATCCGGCTGTACCTCGCACAGTGCTTCCAATGTGCGGTCTATATTTTTTAATTCTTCTTCCTTTTTCGGCGGAAATATTTCAAATGAAAGTACCGTCTTTTTATTTTGATAAATTTCTGTCAATTTCATAACCTGTTCCACCTTATCTGTATATAAATGCCGGCATTTTCCTGCCCACTGTCTTTTCATCCATGCCATAATCTGCATTTCTTTGCGGTCTTTGCATTTTTACAGAAAGGCTGCCGAAAAAACTATGGTCAGAACGCATCCCCAACTGTTTTTTCCTGCAGCCTGTCATCTGTTAAATCATTTAGTTTTTAAAGCTGTGAATTGGAGCCGGGATTCTACCCTGTCTGTTCACAAATGCGGAACAGTCAAACTGATTAACCGGCATAATTGGCGCATAACCTAATAAACCGCCGAATTCAACGGTTTCTCCGACACCTTTTCCAACAACCGGAATCACACGGACCGCAGTCGTCTTCTGGTTTACCATACCAATTGCCGCTTCATCTGCAATAATACCTGAAATCGTTGTTGCCTTTGTATCTCCCGGAATTGCAATCATATCCAGGCCTACAGAACATACGCAAGTCATCGCCTCCAGCTTTTCAATGCATAAAGAACCGTCAAGCACTGCATCAATCATCCCCTGATCTTCGCTGACCGGAATAAATGCACCACTTAATCCGCCGACATAAGAAGATGCCATAACGCCACCCTTCTTTACCTGGTCATTTAACAGGGCAAGTGCCGCAGTTGTACCCGGCGCACCGGCTCTCTGCAAACCGATTTCCTCTAAAATGTCGGCAACACTGTCACCGATTGCCGGTGTCGGTGCAAGCGACAAGTCGATAATACCAAACGGTACACCAAGACGCTTAGAAGCTTCCTGTGCAACCAGCTGACCGACACGCGTAATCTTAAATGCTGTCTTTTTAATCGTTTCGCAAAGCACTTCAAAGCTTTCGCCGCGGACCTTTTCAAGTGCATACTTTACAACACCCGGACCGCTGACACCCACATTGATAATCGCATCATCTTCAGATACCCCGTGGAATGCACCTGCCATAAACGGATTGTCGTCCGGTGCGTTGCAGAGTACTACCAGCTTTGCACAGCCTAAAGAGTCTGCATCTTTTGTCTTTTCTGCAGTTTCTTTAATGATTTCACCCATAAGACGGACTGCATCCATATTGATGCCGGTCTTTGTTGAACCGACATTAACAGAGCTGCAGATTAATTCTGTACTTGCAAGTGCTTCCGGAATAGAACGGATTAACAGTTCATCACTCTTTGTCATGCCCTTTGACACGATTGCAGAATAACCACCGATAAAATTAACGCCAACCGTGTGAGCGGCGCGGTCAAGTGTCTTTGCAATCGTTACATAATCCTCCGGTGTCTTACATGCGGCTGCACCGACCAGTGAAATCGGTGTAATTGAAATTCTCTTATTGACAATCGGCACACCGAATTCTCTTGCGATTTCTTCACCTGTCGATACTAAATCCTTTGCCAGTGTTGTAATCTTACGATAGATTTTCTCATTGACTTCATCGAGATTCTCACTGGCACAATCTAACAGATTGATACCCATTGTAATCGTTCTGACATCAAGATTTTCCTGTTCTACCATTTTATTTGTTTCGTTGACTTCAAAAATATTAATCATGCGCGTATTTGCCTTTCCCATAAAATATTGTTACTAATCCTCATTTCTGAGCAGCCTGCTGCGAAGATGCGATGAAAAATCAGCACATCAGTGTGATTTTTCACACTAGATTCTGTGCATCATATCAAAAATTTCTTCCCGCTGACACTTAATTGCAACACCGATTTCTTCTCCCAGCTTGTCTAAATCTGTAATCACTTCATCATAGGTCTTTGCAGAAGCGCCGGTATCAACAATCATCATCATGTTAAAATAACCTGATACGATTGTCTGTGAAATATCAAGAATATTAATCTTTGTTTCTGCAAGATATGTACAAACCTTTGCAATAATTCCTACGGTATCTTTTCCTACTACTGTAATAACGCACTTTCTCATAATTCCTCCATTCCGCCTTCCGGCATAAAAAATTGTATTTTTTAAAGTGTGATGATTCTGGAAGGTTCGCTGCGTTTTGCGACCTCTATATCAAAATCTTTTGCTTTATAGCCGTTTTCACTCATATCAATCTCAAGCCGCACCGTTTCAAATGCCAGCTTGTCGTAATTGTTTTCTTTGCTTAAATGTCCAAGCAGCACGGTATTTACATTATCGTTTAGCAAATCGTTAATGAGCTTTCCCGACACTTCGTTGGACAAATGTCCCTTATTTCCAAGTATGCGCTGCTTTAAATAGTACGGATAACTTCCGACCTGCAGCAGGTTCACATCGTGGTTCGCTTCAACTAACATCGCCTGTGAACCGGTAAGATTATTTACAATATAATCATCATAATATCCGAGATCCGTTATCACGCCCGCCTTTTTTTCACCGCACGTCACCGTATAAGCAACCGGTTCTTTGGCATCGTGGGATACCCGGAACGCATGAATCTGTAAATCATCAATGCAGATATCACTGTCCGGCTCAATCACCCGAAACAGTTCTCCCGGCAGTTCACCAAGCGTCCCTGCCTCAAAAATGCCGTCGCGTGTTCCTCTCGTGGAATAGACCGGTACCTTGTCTTTTCTTGTCAGCACCCCCAGCCCTTTAATATGGTCGCTGTGTTCGTGGGTTACAAATACGGCCGAAATGTCATTGACACTTAAATCCGCCGCTGCCAGTCCTTCCAGTATCTTTTTACGGCTTACGCCTGCATCTATTAAGATATGCGTATTGTCTGAGCCAATATAAATGCAGTTTCCGCTGCTCCCACTGGCTATGGACATCATTCTCATAGTATTCTCCATTCCGCGTGATTCTTCACACTTCTCCTTTCCGCAGGCATTTTAATGCCGTAGGAATCGCGAACTGAATTGTTCAGTTCTGCGATAAAAAGCGGCTTTGTGGCGCCTGCGACACAAAGCGCTGTGTGAAAAATCTTAAATTTAAGGATTCTTCACACTTCTCCTTTACTGTTCCCAGTATAAATCGACGACATCACCGTCATGCAAAGGTGCCGTATAAATGCCTTCCTGTCCGTTTAACTTTAAGACGATATTTCCCTTTGGCTTGGATAAATCAAATTCATAATACTGGAACAAATCTACCAGAATATAATCCTTTTTGCCTGTCAGCCGTACCGGCTGTCCGTTAATCAGAATTGTAATATTCCGAACTGCCTGTGATGACATACCCTGCACTTCCTGCGCGGCGGTATCCGCTGAACCAGTCTGCGTTCCGGCATTTTCGCCCGAAAGTGGTGTATCATCATCTGCCTGTGAATTTCCTGCGGTATCAGCTATATCTTCTGTCTGTTCCTCTGTATCGTATCCGTCATTTTCTTCGGATATTTCTTCGTAACCCGCATGTTCTGTAATGGCAGAGGTCTTGACACTAAAATTCTCATAAACCTTTGTATCTTTGTCTGCCAGTTCATTGTTGACATACACATCATATCCGGTAATATCGTAATCCATAAATTCAAACAGCTGTGCCACAGTATAAAAGTTTTCCATCTGAATCTGATCGCCGTCCTGAATATCGTAAAAACCCGATTTCAATTCGCCATTGACGTATGCAAATTTCGGACACGGCACACGCTTACCGTTTACAATAAATTCTATCGTTGCCTGAAATTCCTCCAGCTGTTCAATCGTCATATGCGCCGGTTCACCCACGCCGGATTCCTGCACCGTAATAATATCATTCTGTTCAATATGCGCATTCAGATTGGTCTGTCTGCCGTTTAACTGTACAACAGCGCCTTCTCCCGCCTGTCCGCGTACCAGCCTCATCTTTCCGTTTACGGTAAAATTCAGCTCTTTTCCTCTGCGTGGAAACAGCTTTTCATTCGGAAAACCAACCTGCATAACCGCATCTACAATTGTCAGCTTGTCATTATCGTATAACTTCACGCGTTCATTATTGACATTGACAAAAATAAAGTTGTTCTTCTGTGTATAATAATTCGTACAGATACCGACCGGTGTTACATACAGCGAATCCTTTTTAAAATTATCCACCATAAATTCCACGGTTGTCAGCACTTCCGGTCCACGGACTGCCACACGTTCCTTCTGTATTCCGAGATACTCGGCAACCTTTTGTGTATATCCGGCAATCTTTCCACCGCCGCCCACAACAAACACTGCACTGACCGGCTTTCCTCCATTTAATTCAATAATCTTATCCGCTGTGTCTTTTGCCATGGTATCAACGACCTGATTAGCTGTCTTTATAATATCTGCCGACGGGATGGTCTGTTCCAGTCCCATAATATCTGCAAATGTCACTGTACCCTCTGCATTATCGCTTGCCAGTTTTTTAATTTTATCTGCTGTGTTAAAATCAACAAGATAAGTTTTTGCAATAATTTCTGTAATTTCATCCCCCGCAAACGGAATCATGCCGTACGCAATGATACTTCCATCTTTGGTAAGGCAGATATCAGACGTTCCCGCACCGACATCAATCAGACCAATATTTAAAAGCCGGTACTGTTCCGGAATTGCAATATTCATGGCGGCAATTGGTTCGAGTGTCAGGCTTGCCACTTTTAATCCGGCATACCCTACCGCTTCATACAAACCGTCTACAACTTCTTCCGGCAGAAATGTTGCAATCAGTTCCACGCTGATTTTATCTGCCTTGTGTCCTTCAAGATTTGTAATATCAAATCCGTTCAACCGGTAATTGACCGGCGTGTTGCCGACACAATAGAAGCGGATTTTGTCCGATTCCCGGTTAATCTGCATATGCGCCTTTTCAACTGCCAGCAGATTTAAAGAATAAATGTGTTCCTGTGTTACTCTCGTTTCTTCCTCGAACGCATATTCTGCTGTTGCATTGACCGTACGCAGTACACGTCCGGCAGCTGCAATACAGACGTCTGAAAGCTGTCTGTCCAACTGTCTTTCCAAATCATTTTTCACTTTACGAATTGTATCTCCGACTTTATATATATCATGTATCTGTCCATCAAGCATTGCCCGCGTTTCATGCTCCTGTTGTGCCATTGCCACAACATGGAAGCCCTTTCTGTCCTGAAAGCCCACAACGCCAACGATGCTTCTTGTACCAATATCCAGTCCAAATACCAAATCTTCCTGAATAGCTGCTGTATTTTGCATAGGTACCTCCACTTATCATTTCGACTAATTTTGTCAAACTGCTACAAGAATATCACATTTGAAGCAATTTCTCAAGCTGTGACAGCGTAAAATCCAAATCTTTGCTGTTGTCAACCGTATGCACACATGCTTTTGCAAATTCTTCTTCGGTCAGCTGGCTCTTTAAAATGGAATCTATTTTCTCATCCGTATATCCGCGGCTTGCCTTCAAACGCTCCCTGCGCAGGGTTTCCGGCACATAAATATACCAAAACTCGTCACAGATCGTCTGATAATGGTCCTCAATCAAAAGTGCCGCTTCAACAAAGCAGTATTCATACGTATCTTCTGCCTTTAGACATGCAATCTGCTCCATAATTTTCTTTTTTACCAGCGGATGGGTAATGCTGTTTAACACAATCCGCTTGTTCGGATTGGCAAACACCACGGCTGCAAGCTTTTTTCTGTCAATCGTGCCGTCAGGCAGCAGTATTTCCTCTCCGAAGAAGTCCACAACTTCTATAAAAGCCTTCCCGCCCGGTTCCATCAACTGCTTTGCCACATCATCCGCCTTTATAATATATGCCGAAAAATTTTTCTCCAGCAAATCCAGTACCGTGCTTTTACCCGAACCGATTCCACCGGTAATTCCAATTATCTTTTTCATACTACTCCCCATTCCGCAGGCATTTTAATGCCGGAGGAATCGCGAGCTAAATGTCAGATTTAGCTCTGCGATAAAAACTATTTTGTGACGCCTGCGGCACAAGATAGCCAACGTCAAGTTACACTTGACGTGTGAAAAATAAGCGCATCAGCGTTATTTTTTCACACTAGTGGGCCTCCAGCCAGTTCTTTCCTTCTTTCAAATCCACTTCCAGTACCACTGCAAGCTTTGCCGCATTTTTCATGGCATCCGTCATGAGCTGCTTGACTTCTTCCACCTCATCCTGATGCGCCTCTACGAGCAGTTCATCATGCACCTGCAAAATCAGACGGGATTTTAAGCCGCGTTCCTTTAACCGGTTATAGACTTCTATCATCGCGAGCTTGATAATATCCGCCGCCGTTCCCTGAATCGGTGCATTCATGGCAACACGCTCACCAAATGAACGCTGCATGAAGTTGCTGGACTTAATTTCAGGAATCGGACGTCTTCTGTTAAACATCGTCAGCGAATAACCGTGTTCCTTTGCAAAAGCCACCAGCTCATCAATATAAACCTTAATCCCCGGATAGGCTTCAAAATATTTTTCAATATACTCTGCCGCCTGCTTCTTTGAAATGCTTAAATCCTGGCTCAGTCCGAAAGAGCTGATACCATAAACAATGCCGAAATTGACCGCCTTTGCGTTTCTTCTCTGTTCCGGCGTTACCTCGTCAAACGGCACATGAAAGACCTGCGAAGCAGTTGTTCTGTGAATATCCTGTGCGGAATTATACGCTTCTATGAGTTTCTCATCACCGGACATGTGTGCAAGAATCCGCAGTTCAATCTGTGAATAATCGGCATCTAAAAAGACATAGCTGTCCCTCGGAATAAAGACCTGACGAATCTTTTTGCCAAGCTCCATGCGGATTGGAATATTCTGGAGATTCGGCTCGGTACTGCTGATTCTGCCGGTTGCTGTAATCGTCTGGTTAAACGTGCCGTGGATTCTGCCATCCTCCTGAATGTAGCCAGCCAGCCCGTCTGCATAGGTGGATTTCAACTTTGTCATCTGACGGTAATCCAGTATTTTCTGAACCACCGGATACTCCGGTGCCAGCTTTTCCAGAATATCTGCCGCCGTGGAATAGCCGCTTTTGGTTTTCTTTCCGTTAGGCATGCCCATTTTTTCAAAAAGAATCACACCAAGCTGTTTTGGCGAATTGATATTAAACGTTTCTCCGGCATCGGCATAAATCTCCTGCTCCAGTACCGCAATTTTTTCACCGAGCATTGTGCCGTATTCTTTTAATGCAGCACTGTCCACACGGATTCCCTCTGCCTGCATTTCATAAAGCACAAATACGAGCGGCATTTCAATATCAAAAAACAGCGACCGCATATTTTCTTCTTCTAAGGCCTTATAAAGCGGTTTCCACGCCGTCATTGCAATATAGCTTTCCATGCAGAGCAGTCTGCAGAGCGTTTCCTGCTGTGTGTCCGCTGCCTCGGCTAAGGTTGTTTTTCCGAGCAGTTCTGCCCTTGAATTAAGTGTCAGCCCGCAGAAATCTTTTGCAATTGTATCATAAGTATATTCTTGGTTTGTCGGATTTAATAAATATGCTGCAATCGCGGTATCAATAAATTTATCCTGCGATACCTTTAACCGGGTATCCTTGCTGTCCCCCGGACAATTTCTGAACAAATCCAGCTTTTCTTTTAATGCCATTACCGCAATCTGACGGGACGGACACTGCTGTACCAATTCTGAAAGCTTGTCTGTCAGATATTCCTGTGTCACAAAACCCGAAACCGGAATGTAAGCGGTTTTTTCGGGACTGACCGCAAGGGAAATGCCGTATAAAACGCCCTTTTCAACTGCCGCTGCAAAACCGATAACCGCATTTTGATCTGTACGTACCTTGTTCTGTGCCTGTGCAAAAAGTTCTTCCACTTCCGAAAATTCCGTCACACACGTAAAATACCTGTCTGCTTCCAATGTAATTCCGGTATCTTCCTGATTAAAACGCTTTAAAAAGGATTTAAAATTAAACCGCTTAAACAGTTCATATGCTTCCGGCGTGTAATATCCGCCGACTGCCGCATTTTCAAGATCATAATCGACCGGTACGTCAATATCAATCGTTGCGAGGAATTTGCTTAATTTCACCTGTTCTACATTTTCACTGATGGATTTTTTTGCCTTCGGCGGCTTTAATTCGTCTAGGTGTTCAAAAATTGTTTCGATATTGTGGTACTGTGTAATCAACGCCGAAGCCGTCTTTGGACCGACCCCCGGAGCACCCGGAATATTATCCGAAGTATCACCCATCAGCGCTTTCATATCAATAAATTCAAGCGGTGTCACACCGTAGAGTGTCTCCACATCCGCCGGAAGATAATCCTCTACTTCCGTGACACCTTTCTTTGTCTTTGGAATACGGATTTTAATGTGTTCTTCCGCAAGCTGCAATAAATCCCTGTCCCCGCTGATAACGGAAACGTCCAGCCCTTTTGCCGCGGTTTTCTTGGCAATCGTTCCCAGTAAATCGTCTGCTTCGTAGCCCTCTTTTTCTACAATGGTAATCTGCATGGCGCGCAGCAGTTCCTTAATCAGCGGAACCTGCTGTTTTAACTCCGGTGCCATCGGTTTTCTCGTTCCCTTGTATGCCGCATATTCCTTATGCCGGAAAGTCGGCGCACTCAGATCAAACGCAACCGTGATATAATCCGGTTTTTCCTCATCAATAAACCGGAACATGATATTTAAAAATCCATACAGCGCATTGGTATGGATTCCCTCTGCATTGGTTAAATCCGGCACTCCGTAAAATGCCCTGTTTAAAATGCTGTGTCCATCTATTAAAATTAATTTTTTACGCAAAATAGCCTCCTGCTGTTGTTACATTCTTAGTAATACCGGATAATTATCCATAAAATCAGCGTGAGTAGCATGCACAGGTTTGCCGCATACCAGCATAACCGCACAAAACGATTCCACGATTTCAATTTTTCCAGTTTTGCACGGCTGTTTTTCAGCTTTAATTCAACCAGTCCTTTAAAATCATACTGTTCCACCAACTTCTGATAACATTTAGCCACGGCAGCCGTATTTTCATCTTCACTTAATCCATAGGCAACAATGTAATAAATTTCAAATTCTTCCCTACAGTCCTTACATGATTCTACATGCTGTATAAAAAATTCCTCCTGTTTTATATCCAGCTGACCATGGTCAAATTTTCCAATCATTTTCTGGACTTTTTTACAATCTGCCATGTCTATACTCCATTCTGCCGCACCGGCGGTATCCATGCTCTTTCTCATCTTTTATCCGTAACTCTATTAGAGTACCACAATCCGTTCTTTTTTTCCACCTGCATTGCCATATTTTTTCAAAAAGGTGTTGATTTTAAAAAATGAATGTGTTATGATTCTATAGTCGCGTTATTAAAAACGCATTTCAGCCGATGTGGCGGAATTGGCAGACGCAGCAGACTCAAAATCTGCCGGTGGCAACATCGTATGGGTTCGAGTCCCATCATCGGCATACAGCTTCCCTGACAGTAAGTGGTCAGGGAAGTTTTTTTATTGTCCGGCCAGACTTTCGGATATCCACGGCGCGTGCCGCAGACCACCGCCAAAAAAGCCTGCATACAGAATTCATAACTGTATACAGGCTCTTTTTATCTTTTTATAAATCTTTATACAATTGTTCGTACTTTCTTGCAGAATTATCCCATGAAAAATCTGCCGCCATGCCACGGTCAACAATTTTGTTCCACTCACGCTTATGGTTGTAATAAACACTCTTTGCATAATTGACAATGCTAAGCATTTCGTGGGCATTGTAATTTGCAAATGAAAATCCTGTTCCAAGATTTTCATATTCGTTGTACGGTTCAACCGTATCCTTTAATCCGCCTGTTTCTCTTACAATCGGAACCGTTCCGTAACGCAGGCTGATTAACTGGCTGAGTCCGCATGGCTCAAACAGGGACGGCATTAAAAACGCATCACATGCCGCATAAATCTTATGTGCCATTGGTTCTGAATAGTAAATATTGGCTGATACCCTGTCATGATACTTCCAGTCATAGTGTCGGAACATATTTTCATATTTTTCATCACCCGTACCCAGCACAACCAGCTGCACATCTTCGGTACAGAGCTGTTCCATCACATAAGCCACAAGATCAAATCCCTTCTGGTCTGTCAGACGGGACACAATGCCAATCATGAATTTCCCTTTATCCTGTGCCAGTCCGAGTTCTTTCTGTAATGCCACTTTGTTCTTCCACTTTTCCTTCCGGAAGGTAATCTGATTGTACTTTGCATCCAGATTCTCATCGGTTTCCGGATTGTAAATTTCGTAATCAATGCCATTTACAATACCGCGCAGACAATTTGAACGCGCCTGCATCAAACCTTCAAGATGTTCCCCGTAAAACGGTGTCTTAATCTCCCCGGCATAGGTTGAGCTGACAGTCGTTACCATATCCGCATAAACGATACCGCCCTTTAAATAGTTGGCATCCTTATACGCTTCCAGCTTATCCGAAGTAAAATAGCTGTCCGGAAGACCTGTAATATCTTTAACTTTCTTCAAATCCCAGATTCCCTGGAATTTCAGATTATGTATTGTCATCACAGACTTTACACCCTGATAAAATTCGCCCTGTGCAAACCGCTCCTTTAAATAAACCGGCACCAGACCTGTCTGCCAGTCATGGCAGTGGATAATATCCGGCCGGAATCCCAGTGTCGGAATTGCCGATAGCGCCGCTTTACTAAAGAACGCAAACTTTTCAATGTCTTCATGAATCCAGCTGTACGGCTTCGGTCCCGAAAAATAAAATTCGTTATCAATGAAATAGAATGTAACACCCTGATATTCCATTTCAAAAACACCGACATACTGTGTGCGCCATGCAAGGTCGATATAAAAATGTGTCTTATAGACCATCTTTTCCCGATACTCCCACGGAATACACGTATACTTGGGAATCATCACCCGCACATCAAATTCATCCTTGTTAAAATACTTTGGCAAAGCTCCCACAACATCTGCAAGTCCCCCTGTTTTTATAAATGGAACCGCTTCTGATGCAATAAATAAAACATTCTTCATACCTATCTCCATTTCTGAGCGAGTTATTTTTAAGAGGATATCTCCCGCTTTCGCCCGGAAGCAAAGAGCCTCATATTTTTTCTTATCCACATAGTACAAAAGTGCAGCTAAGAATCTCAGCTACACTTTATTATACCATATTTCATTTTAAATTACCAGTAACGTCTGATTGCTGTAATCGGTAAAATGTTTGCCGATGAAATCTTTACAACATCACCGCTTGTCGGTGCATGAATAATCTGACCGCTACCGATGTAGACACCTACATGGCCCGGATAGCAGATAATATCGCCCGGCTGTGCCTGCGAAAGGCTTCCGACTGATGAGCCACCACCTGCAATGGCACTGGATGAATGCGGCACGGAAATACCATTCTGTCTGAAAATATAATACATCAGACCGGAACAGTCAAATCCACTCGGTGAAGTACCGCCCCATACATAAGGTACACCTAACATGCTATACGCTGCACTGACCACACCGGAAGCACTGCCTGAATTATTGGCTGCTGCAACGGTTGTCGTCGTACTGCTCTTTGTCTTTGTCGTTGTCTTAGCTGCTGCAGCGGCGGCCTGCGCTTCACGCTGTCTTTGTGCTTCTGCAGCGGCAGCCTGTGCTTCTGAAAGCTGTGTTGTTAAATCAGCCACTGTATTTTCCTGGTCTGCAATTGCCGCATATAAAACAGCCTGCTTATCTGTCATCTCCTGCCCAAGTGCTTCCAGCTCCTTCTTATCCGCGTCGAGCGTACTCTTTAACTGGTGGATCTGTGAAGCGGTTGCTGCCATCTCATCTAACTTTCCACGGTCATAATCATAAACCTGTTGTACGTACTCCGCTTTATTCAGTGCATCGCTCATGCTTTCTGCTGTAAGAAATGCCTCTGCAATCGATGTTGACTGGTCTTCGTACATATATTTAATACGCAGTTTCATATCATCATACTGATTCTGCATATTCTGCTCTGCAACTGCTAAATCCGCATTTGCCTGATCAATCTCTTCATTCTTATCATGCATCTTGACTTCAAGTTCGTCCATCTGCACAAGCAGATAAGCAAGCTCTGACTGTGTCTGGCTTAACTGGCTCTCTGCCGCATTCTTTTTATTGGTTAAATCTGTTACATCATCTGCCCATACAGACGTGCCGGCAATGCTTGTAATTAAAGCTGCTGCCACAAAAGTTTTTGCAATTCTTTTACGCATAAGTTTCTAAACCTCATAATATATTACAAATTTGTTACATATTTTTTAAAATTTGCTTTCAATATTATAATATATTACAAACTATTACGCAAGACATAAATCTAATCTATGTGTGAAATTTTTAAGAACTTTTTTATTTAATATTGTACTGTAAACGGATTTTATCGGCTATCAACGCGATAAATTCTGAATTTGTGGGTTTTCCTTTGCCATTGCTGATTGTATAACCAAACAAACCATTGAGTGTTTCCGTATTTCCACGGTTCCATGCCACTTCAATTGCATGACGGATGGCACGCTCCACGCGGCTTGATGTCGTCTGGTATCTTTTGGCAATGGTTGGATAAAGTATTTTGGTAATGCTGTTAATCACATCATTATCCTTGACTGACAGCATAATAGAATCTCTTAGATACTGATACCCTTTAATATGCGCAGGAATACCAATGTCATGTATGATGTTTGTAATATCACTTTCCAGATTCCGGTCACTGACCACCGTATGTTCCAGCGCCGGTGCTGCTCCTGCTTTCGTATTTTCCGCATGGACATTTCTGATATACCGGATTCTGTTAATCAGCATATCATTATCAAACGGCTTCATGATATAATATGAAGCGCCCATATTAAATGCATCTTCTGTCACACTGTCCCGTCCGATAGCACTGATAATAATAAATGCCGGCGTCTTTCGTATCTCCTTATCCTTATGCACTTTTTCCATCACCGTCAGTCCGTCAATCTGTGGCATTATAATATCCAGCAGAACAACATCCGGTTCTTTCTCCTTAATGATGTGAAATGTATCTTCTCCATTCGTCGCCGTACCGACTACGGACAAATCCTGTTCCTGTCCAATGACCTGCCCAAGTACCTTTAACATATTCTCATTATCATCTGCAATTGCTACCTTTAAGGCTTCCATTCATTTCCCCTCCATAAGATTTTTCTCATTCCCCTTACAAAAACTGATTATATCTTCTGCGACAAAAATTGGCAATCCTATATTTTCGCGTTTTTCGACATTTTTCGACAAAACAGTTTTTATTTTCCCTCTTTTAGCATTGTTTCAGCAAAAATTCCGTACCCTTTTGTCGGATTGTCGATAAAAACATGGGTCACTGCGCCGACAAATTTTCCGTTTTGCAGGATTGGCGAACCGGACATCCCCTGTACAATCCCATTTGTCATTGCCAGAAGTTCCGGAGATTTGACGGTAAACGTCAGATTTTTCTGACCGCCATAACTGATATGGTCAATTTCAATTTGATAATCCTGATAGGAATTATCTGTATACATACGGATATATGCCTTTCCTTTCTCTACCTCATGGCTGTAACCGACCTGCATATATTCCAGTTCATACTCCTCTGCCAGATTTTTGTCCAACGTGCCAAAAATGCCGCTGACCGTGTTTTTTCTGATACTGCCCAGAAAATTCTTTTCCTGATAATCTATCGTTCCGATAAATTCGCCCGGCGTACCTTCTGTTCCTTTTATAATTGAAACGATTTTCGTTTTATAAAGCCTTCCGTCATGAATCGTCAAAAGTCCTGCTGTCGTTTCATCACTGATACCGTGTCCTAATGCACCGAATCCACCTGAGCTGTCAATGTATGTCATCGTTCCGATTCCCTGTGCATCATCTTTTACCCAAAGACCGATTTTATAATTTCCGCCCTCGTCCATGACCGGTGTCACGCTGACGTCAAACTGCTGTCCGTTGCGCAGTATCGTAAAAACAACCTCTGTACCGCCGCATTTTTTGACCGCTTCAGCCAGTGTGCCTTTTGAAGATACCTTTTCTGCATTTACCGCTAAAATGTAATCCCCCTGACGGATAATATTTTCACATGGATTGACTTCATTCCCGTAAATATCGGTAATACTCTGCGTATTCACCGCAAGCACACCGTCTGTCTTTAAATATAACCCTATCTGGAAACCGCACGGATATACATAATCCGGTTCAACAACATTGACATCAACTGTCCGGATATCAAAGACACCGAACAGTTTAATCTGCATGGGATAACTGCCGGTCTGATCCGCTGCAAATGCCGCCGGTCTGCTAAGATTCACTTTCTGCGTATCATTTTCCGCCGTAACCGGAAGCCCCAGCTGCAGTGTGGTGATACGGTTATTCTGTAAATATATTTCTCCGGGCAGCTGCTTTGCAACCATATGGGCATAAATCCCCATTCCCGATGCCGACACAATAAAAAACAGAACAAATATAAAAAACCTATATACAATTTTCTTTTTCATACGCAGCTCCATTCCACAGGCATTATTAATGATGTTGAAGCAAATGCCCTCAACTGTTTAATCTTAGTATCTGCCGTATTTGAAAATCTAATATAGGTTTTTTATGGTTATTTATTTTTATAAGCTGCCGCCTGATGGCACAATTCCTGTGCATTGGCACGTACCGCTTCCGTAATGGTACTGCCGCCAAGCAGCCTTGCCAGTTCTTCCACGCACTGCGTATCCAAAAGCCGGTAAATGGATGTAACTGTTTTATTGTCCTGCACCGATTTTTCAATCATAAAATGCACATCTGCCATTGCAGCAATCTGTGGCAGATGCGTAATGCAGATTACCTGTCGTTTCTGCGACAGCGTGCATAACTTTTCTGCAACCCGCTGTGCCGTTCTGCCACTGATTCCGGCATCAATTTCATCAAAAATGAGCGTGCCGATATCGTCCTGATTGGCTGTTACGGTACGGATTGCCAGCATAATACGGGACAGTTCACCACCGGAAGCCACTTTTGACAATGGCTTTAATGCTTCACCCGGATTGGCTGCAATCACAAAATACATATTGTCCGTTCCGTTTGCCGAAAAATGCCCCGTCTGCTCAAAGACCGCTTCAAACCGCACATCGGCAAAATTCAAGTCCTGTAATGCTGCACGGATTTGTGCGCACAGCTTCTGCGCCGCCGCTTTTCTTAAATCCGAAAGCTGTGCCGATAAACCGGAAAGCCGTTTTTCTTTTTCAGCCAGTTCCCGTTTTAACTTTGCAATCAGTTCATCATGGCTTTGCAGCTGCTCCAGCCGTTCTTTTCTGCTTTCGGCATAGGCAAGAATCTCAGCGGTGGTCTGACCGTACTTCATCTTCAAGGAATTGATAAAATCCAATCTTTGCTGTACCTGCTGAAAGGTTTCCGCATCAAATGCCGCATCTTCCACATAGTCCGCCGTCATGCGTGCCGCATCGGATAAAAGACTTTCCACGTCCGCCAGTGTCGCACACAGTCCGCTAAGCCGGTCATCATATACCGCCGCGCTGTTTAATGCCCGCACTGCCTGTCCCAGCTTATCACTGACATTGTCCTGTCCCGATACGAGATTCTGCTCGACAACCGCCATTTCTTCCATAATCTTCTGTGCGTGCAGCATTTTCTGATAATCGGCTTCCAGCTGTGTATCTTCACCTTCGGATAACTGCGCCGACTCAATCTCGGATACTTCAAATTCAATAAATGAAATCTCGCGGTTTCTGCTTTCCTCGTCCGTATCAAGTGCCTGCAATTCCTGTTTCTGCTTTACATACGCCGCATAAACCTCTTTTAATGCCGCTTTGACCTCTGCAAGACTCTCCTTTGCATAGGCATCCAGAATGTCAATGTGATGACTTTCATTTAACAAAAGCTGGTTATCATGCTGACCGTGAATATCAATGAGCCACGATGCCATTTCACGCACCTGTCCGAGCGTATAGGTCTGACCGTTGACCTTTATCTGGGAACGGGTGGGCGTAATTTTTCTGGAAATAATGAGCTGTCCTTCCTCTAATTCCTCGACACCGAATGCCGTAAGCTTTTCTTTTACCGCTTCGCTTTCAATGTCAAAAGACAGCTCCGTCAGTGCATAGTCCGCACCGCTGCGAATCAGATCCGACACTGCTTTTCCGCCCAGTGCCAGATTGACAGACCCTAAAATAATGGATTTACCGGCACCGGTTTCACCGGTCAGAATGTTTAATCCGTCCTTAAAATTAATATCTGCTTCCTCAATCAAAGCCAGATTTTTTACATGTAAATTTGCTAACATATGTCACTCCCTGCGGATTGTATCCTACTGTTTTGCTTTCTTTAGTATAACAAATATTTTATCAGGAGTGAACTATTTTTTTCAATTTTTCCATTAATTTTACGGTATCATCAACCGTACGCACCGCACACATAATCGTGTCGTCCCCTGCAATCGTACCGACAATTTCATGCCACTGCATTGCATCAAGTGCCGCACAGACTGCCATTGCCATTCCGGCAACCGTTTTGATAACAAGAATATTCTGTGCCATATCAGCACCGACAAACCCTTCCTTTAAGACCCGGATAAATTTGTCGTTCATATGCTGTCTGTCCGCCTGAAAGACAACATACTTCTGATTTTTGCCATCTATGGACGTCTTCGTAAGATTCAGTTCCCGGATATCCCTGGAAACTGTCGCCTGCGTCACGCTGAAACCGGCCTGTTTCAGCGCTTCTGCAAGTTCCTCCTGTGTTCCGATACTGTTTTTGGTGATTAATTCAATAATCTTATTTTGTCTTTCCGACTTCATACTTATTCCATCCTCCCGCCGCAAAATACATTTTTTACATTTTATTGCGGATACGCTGTAAAAAACTTAATTTGTTGGTCTTGATAAACTGCGATACCTTCTCTGACCTGCGTACCACAATCCTGTCCCCGGTTATTACTTTGCGGGATATTTCCCCGTCAAATGTAGCAATCCGCTCTTCTGCAAGGCGCTTATTGTCACTCATTTCAATCACAATTTCATCTTCCGCGCCGAATATAATGCTGCGCTGGTTTAATGTATGCGGACAAATCGGTGTAATCATCATCATCTGTGCATTCGGCTGGATAATCGGACCACCCGCTGACAGACTGTATGCCGTGGAACCTGTTGCCGTGGATACAATTACACCGTCCGCACTGTAGGAATTTAAATATTCGCCATTTACGTGTACATCAAAATCTATGACACGCAGTGTCCCGCACCGGCTGATTACAATATCGTTTAATGCCGTATTTTCAAAAACCGGTTCACCGTCGCGGTAAATTGTTCCTGAAAGCATCATGCGCGTATCAATTTCATAAGTATCCTGCATACAGCAGTTCAGCGCTTCATATACGGTGCTTCTGTCGGCATCGGTCAGATACCCGAGTGTCCCGATATTCACGCCAAGCAGCGGAATATTGGTTTTATTGACATCTCTTGCTGCCTGAATCAGCGTTCCGTCCCCGCCAAGTACAATAATGCACTCTGTATCTGTCGGAATCTGCCTTGCATCGGTATAGCGGTAATCCGTATCGCCACCGGTCTGCTCCTGATTGCTGCTTAGACAGACCGCACCGTTTTTTTGCAGATACTGTTCAATTTCTTTTGTAAAACTGTAATCTGCATCTTTAGCCTTATTTGTAATAATATAAAACTTCTTCATCAGCGTATCTGCGCCTCCAGTGTTTCTTAATCGAGTGCCGCATGTGCTTTTTCTACAACCTGTGCCGCTTCAAACGGAACGTCCGGATAACTGCCCTCTGTATGTTTCTGCAGATGCAGCAGATATTCAATATTCCCCTCCGGTCCTTTTACCGGTGAAAATTCGAGATTGAGCACTTCAAATCCAATTGATATTGCAAAATCAATCACTTTTTCAATCACTTCCAGATGCACTGCACTGTCACGTACCACACCATGCTTGCCGACTTTTTCCCTGCCTGCTTCAAACTGTGGCTTAATCAGACAGACAATTTGTCCGTCATCGGACAAAAGTTCCTTAACCGGTCCTAAAACCTTAGTCAGTGAAATAAAGGATACGTCAATGCTTGAAAAATTGATTTTATCTGCAACGTCTTCCGGTGTCACATAGCGGATATTTGTCTTTTCCATGCAGACCACACGTTCATCATTGCGCAGTTTCCATGCAAGCTGTCCGTGTCCCACATCAACCGCATAGACTTTGACTGCACCGTTCTGTAACATACAGTCCGTAAATCCGCCCGTGGAAGAACCGACGTCCATGCAGATTTTCCCCGCCAGTGTCACATCGAAATTTTCCATTGCTTTTTCTAATTTTAAGCCACCGCGGCTTACGTATTTTAATGTATTGCCTCGGACCTCTATCACGGCTTCCGCAGGAAAATTCGAGCCTGCCTTGTCTTCTTTCTGACCGTCTACATAGACATTTCCTGACATAATAATTGCTTTTGCTTTTTCTCTTGACTCTGCCAGTCCCCGCGATACCAGCAGTACATCCAAACGTTCTTTTGCCATATCTGCTCCATTCTAAAGTACGATATTTTCATAAAATGAAATAATGCGTTCCGTTACGGTTTCCGCATCAATTCCGGCTTCACAGCGTAAAATATCAACGCTGCCATGCTCAATGTAATCATCAGGCAGTGAAATGTTTAACACCCGCACCGGTAACTGTAAATCTGAAACCAGCTGACAGACACTCTCACCGAACCCGCCGGAAATCACATTTTCTTCCATGGTTACAATCAGATTGTGTTCCCTGCCACATTTAAATACCGCCGATTCGTCAATCGGCTTTACAAAACGTGCATTAATCAGCGTGACAGAGTACCCCTGTGCTTTTAAATTTTTCCGTACAATGTCTGCTGTTTCCACCATGCTGCCGACCGCAAGCAGGGCAATATCTTTTTCATAATACATCACTTCTGCTTCACCATATACAATCGGCTGCTTAAATTCTTCAAATGCCGTCACCGCTGTTCCACGCGGATATCTGAGCGCAAACGGACCATTATATTCTTCCAGTCCGAATTCAAGTCCCGCTTCCAGCTCCCACGCGTTTTTCGGTGCAAACACTGTCATATTCGGAATATTTGACAGATACGACAAGTCAAATATTCCCTGATGAGTTTCTCCATCACTGCCTACCAGTCCTGCGCGGTCAATTGCAAAGACCACGTGTAACTGCTGGATACAGACATCATGTAATATCTGGTCATAAGCACGCTGCAGAAAAGATGAATACACGGCAAATACCGGCTTTAAACCGCCTGCTGCCAGTCCTGCCGAAAATGTAACGGCATGTGCCTCCGCAATGCCTACATCAAAAAAGCGTTCCGGATACCACCGTGAAAACTTGGCAAGACCCGTTCCGTCCGGCATCGCCGCCGTAATTGCCGCAATCTTTGCATCCTTCTTTGCCAGCTTACAGACCGCCTCTGAAAAAACTTCCGAATAACTTTTGCCATTCTCGTTTTTTAACACATTTCCGGTCTTAATATCAAACGGTGCAATACCGTGATATTTACTCGGATTACGCTCCGCCGGTCTGTATCCGTGGCCTTTCTGGGTCACCACATGTACCAGCACGGCATGGTCAATCCGCTTAGCCACCTTAAAAATTTTTATCAGTTTTTCAATATCATGACCATCTACCGGACCTAAATAGGTAATGCCCATGCCTTCAAACATCTGATTGGGAACAATAAGCTGCTTAATATTGCTTTTTGTCTTTTTAATCTTGTCCACAATCACACTGCCCATAGGCATCTTATACAATGTGTTGGTAACCCCTTCCTTTAAATCATAATAGGAGTTGGAAGCACGGATTTCACCAAGCATTTTGGATACCCCGCCGACATTTTTGGAAATTGACATATTGTTATCATTTAACACAATAATAAAGTTTCCCTTTACCTGCGATGCGTTATTTAACGCTTCATATGCCATGCCGCCGGTCAAAGCACCGTCACCGATAACAGAAATCACGCTGTAATGCTCTTTTTTGATATCGCGGGCGCTGACATATCCCAGTCCCGCTGAAATTGAAGTCGAACTGTGTCCCGTATCAAATGCATCGTAATGACTTTCATTGCGCTTTGGAAATCCGCTCATGCCGCCGAATTTACGCAGCTGGTCAAACTGATTTTTTCTGCCCGTTAAAATTTTATGGGTATATGCCTGATGTCCCACGTCCCAGATTAATTTATCCTGTGGAAGATTAAATACCAGATGCAGTGCCATCGTCAATTCAACAACACCCAGATTGGATGCCAGATGTCCGCCCGTTTTACTGATATTTTCAATCAGAAACTGCCGGATTTCATCTGCCAGCTGGTTATATTCAATCGGGTCAAGTGCCTTAATATCATTGGGCTTGTTAATCTTTTCAAGTATCATACGAACCTCCGCTGTCACCAAACAGCTTATTTTTCTCTGTGAATCAGTCTGCGCACAAGTTCATCTAAAAATTCATTTTCCCCGGTTTCTTCAATCAGACGCAGTGCTTCATTTGACATCTCTACCACATCTTTTTCGGCCTTTTCCATTCCGTATAATGTGACATATGTCGTTTTATGATTTTTTTCATCACTTAATACCGGTTTTCCGAGGACTTCCTGCGTGCTTGTGACATCTAAAATATCATCCTGAATCTGGAATGCCACGCCGATCAGATTGCCGGCTTTTTCCATTTTTTCAACCGTCCGGTCATCTGCCCCGGCAAGAATTGCTCCCGCCATAAATGCTGCTTCAATGAGCGCTCCGGTCTTTAGATTAAAGATGAATTCAAGCTGTGCTTCATTCATCGGCTTGTCCGTCAGCCACACATCCAGTGACTGGCCGCCGACCATGCCGTAAATGCCTGCCTTGTATGCAATCACCTTTGCCGCCTTTACACATCGGATTAAATCGTCTGGTTCCGTCACTTCTGAAATGCCGTTAAACAACAGTTCATACGCGTAATTAAGCAATCCGTCTCCCGCCAGCACACCAAAGTCTTCCCCGAATTTTTTATGGGTTGTTAATTTGCCGCGGCGGTAATCGTCATTGTCCATTGCCGGTAAATCATCATGCACCAGTGAATACGTATGAATACATTCCAGCGCCGCCATAAACGGTTCTGTAATTTTTTCATCGTTTCCGCCAAGCAGTCTGTACACCTCCAAAAGAAGCATCGGGCGCAGTCTTTTTCCGCCCGCATTGACACTGTAATTCATCGCTTCCGCCACGCGCTGCTGCATCCCTTCTTCTGCCGGGAGCTTTGCCGCAAGCAGGGCATTAATCTGCTCTACACGCTGCTTTAATTCCTCATTAAAATTCATCTTCGTCACCCTCTTTTTGATTGAGTACCACAATCTTTTTTTCCACTTTGTCCAGCTGCTGATTGCAGTTCTGAATCAGTTTCATGCCTTCATTATATAATTTGAAAGAATCTTCTAACGAAACGTCCCCGTTTTCAAGATTTCCTATAATCTGTTCGAGCTTTTCAAATGACTGTTCAAGCGTCTGTGCCTTTGCCATGCGTAACCTCCAATGCCTGTGCCTTTACATATCCGTCTTTTAAATAAATTTTCATCAGGGACTTTTCCGCCACATCCGCGGTGCTTCTGATTCTCGTTCCGTCCTCTGCGGATACATACGCATATCCCTGTCCCAGCTTTGCAAGCGGGGAAACACCGTTTAAGCGTGCTGCAAGCAGTTCCATCTGATGCCGCTTTGCCGCAAGCACCTGATACAGTGCCTTCTCCAGCCGTTCTTCTGCCTGCATGGTATACTGCCGTCCATCCTCAATCCTGCTCACCGGGTTAAAAACAGCCAGCCGGAGCCTGTAGTTTTCCAGTACATTTTTACTGTCTGAAATCTTACGCACTGCCGCCGTATACAATGCCTTTTCATATGCTGCAATCTGCGCTTCTATTGCAGAAATATCACAGACTGCCAGCTCTGCTGCCGCAGATGGCGTCGGTGCGCGTAAGTCCGCCACAAAATCGGTAATGGTAAAATCAGTTTCATGTCCAACCGCGGAAATCACCGGTGTCTTTGCCGCAAAAACTGCTTCAATCACCGGCTCTTCGTTAAATGCCCACAAGTCTTCCATGGAACCGCCGCCTCTGCCGACAATCAATACATCCAGATTCTTTTCATCGAGTGTACGGATACCTTCCGCAATGCTTTCTGCCGCCTGCTCTCCCTGCACCAGTGCCGGATACAGATACAGCGCCACATACGGATTTCTGCGGTATGAAATATTCATAATATCATGCACCGCCGCTCCCGTTGCCGCCGTTACAATACCGATTCTTCGTGAAAATGAAGGAATAGGACGTTTATATTCCGGGCTGAAATATCCCATTTCTTCATAGCTTTTCTTTAACGCTTCAAATTGTTTATATAAATCGCCCTGTCCGTCTGCCTCAATGGCATTGGCATACAGCTGGTATTTTCCGTCCCGCTCGTAAACGTCAATTCTGCCGCTTACAATCACCTGCATGCCGTTCTCTAACCGGAACTCTAAGTTTTTGGCACTGCCCGCAAACATAATTGCAGACATCACGCCCTGCCCATCCTTTAAGGAAAAGTAAATATGCCCGGAAGTGTGATACTTACAGTTTGAAACCTCACCTTTTACAGAAATCCTGCTCAGCACAAAATCCTGCCGGAACATATTCTTAATGTAAGAATTCATCTGTGTTACCGTATACACGCCCGGCATATTTTTCTCCTTTCCGCAGACGCTGCCTTTTTTCTATTTTGCAAGCTTTGCAAGCACACCGTTTACAAAAGACGGTGCATTATCCCCGCCGTAATTTTTTGCCAGTTCCACGGCTTCGTTAATCGCTACATTTACCGGAATATCCTCATCATACAGCATTTCATAAACGGCAAGACGCATAATGGCAAGTTCTGCCTTACCCAGTCTGTTTACCGGCCAGCCTTCCGATACACTGTTAATTTTTTCATCTATTTCAGGAAGCAGTGCTGCAATCGTCTGTGTTTTCTCTGTAATATATTTGCAGTCAGCCTCGCTGATTGTTCCAAGTTCGTTCATATACAGACGAATCTGTCCGTCCAGTTCGTGTGCATCATGAAATTCCACACGAAACAGCAGCTTAAAAATATGTTCCCTGATTACCGATCTTGTCATTGTTGTCCTTTCTGCTGTAAAACAGCTTTACAAAAAAATATCTTGAAACCAAACAAGAATTGATTCCAAGTAAACACTTTTCCATTGCCCTGTCTACGGACAATCGCCTAAAATCTGTCTGAAATCCGCACATAAAAATGGAAAACCCGTCCGATATGTCAAAAAATATCTTACGGATTCTTCCACTTTCATGCTGCGCCGGCACCTGTTTACTGTGCCTCAACATCTACGCCTGCAATCTTAATATTGACGACACTGACTTCAAGCCCTGTCATGGTTTCAATTGCAGATTTTACCTTTTCCTGTACCTTTTTGGATACAACCGGAATCTCATAACCGTATCTGATATTGAGTGCTAAATCAACAGAAACGTTTTCCTCACTGACATTGACCTTTACACCCTTGGAAAGGTTCTTCATGCCCAGCTTGCTTACCAGTTCATTTGTAATATTGCCTGCCATAGATTTCACGCCTTCAATCTCTGTTGCAGCAAGTCCTGCGATAATTGCCACAACCTCATCCGCAACTCTTACTTCACCGATATTGCTTACGTTCTCGCGGATTGTATAAGTGTTTCCTCTATCTTCAAACTCTTTCGTCATAGATAAACCTCCTAATTATCGAAATGTACTTATTAGATATTATAATCAATTTTTCTGATTATTGCAAACATTTATTGTAATCTTGTCTGCCGCCGCTCCTGTTTTTCTTTTTACGATATCTTCAATCTGTGCTTTCTGCGTATCGGTCAGCTGTGTCTGATTGATGACAACATCCACGTTTCCATCTAAAATAGACACTGCCGCATCGGAAAAGCCTTTGGCTTCAAGCAGCAGCTCCGCCGCAATTTCTTTTTCCGAATTATCCGTAATTGCTGAAAGCTGCGCCACCGCCTCTGCCTTTGCACTCTCGGTCAGTGCGGCATTATTAATAACTTCCAGTAAGGTTTCTTTATTTTTTGCACGGATCTGTTCGCGGTTTAACTTTGCTTCCGAAACCACACTTGAAGACACACCGTTACCCGAAGTGAGTACCACACTGCCCGGTTCCTGAAGACTCTGCTCATCCGGTTCGGCATCGTTGCTTAAAATGTCGCCGGATACCTCATCGACCGGATTGGACGTCGGGTCCTGTGTGCTTACCGTGTCATTTACCGTGATAATATCCGATAAATTGCCGGTGTAATTTATGTAGCCTGCCGCAGCTATCATAATTGCCAGTGCCGTAATAATCAGCTGATTCTTTTTAATCTTTTTCAAAACAACCTCCAGATTTTTAATTCATTTTCAAAACTTTAATTTTATGTGCGGGTACTCCAAGCAGTGCTTCTGCCGCGGCTGTAATATCAGCGCATACATTTCCGTCACCACCTCCCTTTGCAACAATGACAATGCCCTCCACCTCCGGCATATTTTCTTTGGTGACATACGGCTCACTGCCCTCCTGCGTATCGTAATAAATATTGCTTGTGCTTCCGCTTTGCTGTGTAGTACTGCGCATGCCCCCGGCACTGTCGCTTTCCTGGATCACGCTTTCACTGTAATCAGAATCCGCCGCAATAATTTTTTCTGATGTATTTTTTAATGTGATGACTACACTGACTTCTCCGACCCCCTCTACTTTTTTTAATGCTTTTTCCAGTTTTTCTTCCAACACCGTTTCGTAGCTTTTTGCGCTTTCTGACAATCCGGTCTGCCGGGTCTGTGTATTTTCATTCGTTTCTGTCTGTCCGGACTTTGAACCGGTCGGAAGTGAAATTACAAGCAGTAAAATCCCTGTAAGTACTACTATTGTTATTTTCTCTTTACCGGATTTATTCTGAATTTTTTCAAAAATTCTATTCCATTTTATCGGTGCCATGAAATCTTTTCACCTCCTGTTTTCACCGGGACTTCTGTTTTACCTCCACACATGAAATTGTAATATGTAAAAGCTGTGCCAGTTCATTTCGCAGTGTACTGTAATCCTGCGATATTTCCTGTTTTTTTTCTTCTGTGCTTTCCCCGATAACAATCCGTTCAACTGAAATCTGCTGTTCTTTTTTCTCCGATAAAACCACTGATACAGCGCATATCTTTCCATAATCTTTGCTGTCTTTGTCTTTCTCCACCGTAACGGTTGTTTTTGCAGGGTAATAACCGTTTTCCAGTACATATTCTTCCACGGTTTTTGCCGTTTCTTTTTCATAGGCTTCCATGACAGACTGTGCAGAATCCCCTTCCCGGTACGTCAGTTCCTGCTTTAGCCGGTTACTCTGATTATAGGTCATGACAGACTCATAAATTTTATCTGGTGAAATGCCTCCGTGAAAAACTGCCGCAAGCGGCTGTATACACACCATGACAATCAGCAGTCCGCAGATATACGATGCGTACTTCGTATATTTTGCCGACGGCATCAAATGTGTGACAACCGTTGATAAAATACTCAAAATAAAAATTTGTTTTACCCACGATAGTACAGCTTCCATTGTCCACTTCCCTTCTTACTGTAATCCCGTCATCATCACAATCATTGCCAGCATCAGTAAAAATAAGCTGACTGCTGCCAGTACCGTCATCAGAAGCATTCCGACTGCCGTTCCCAGTGCATTGACTGCCTTTACCACCCTTTTATCCGCCACCGGTTCAATTACTGCCGCTGTCACTTTAAACAGCACTGCCATCAGTACCAGCTTTAAAACAGGAACTGCACAGACAATCAACACAGCAATGACCGCCGCCATACCGATACCGTTTTTAATAATCTTAGCCGCTCCCCAGACAGTCTGCGTAACCGTTTCTATTGAACTGCCCACACCGGGAAGTGTCTGCACGGCACGGTAAAGCATTTTCTTTTTATAGGTTTCCGATACCGGTACGAGCATTCCCTTTAAGCCTCCAAGCCCTGTAAAAACAACCAATGCCGTCCTGCCCGACCATTTCATGACCTGCACACAGAGTTCCGCCGCTTTCGTAAAACGTTCTTCTTTTGCAACGGCATCTGCCATGGAAATCAGCATATAAATCTGGTCCACCTTGATTAACACGCTTTTAAACAGCAGATTCACGGTGGTAATGAGCATTAATACAATTTCATAATAAACTGCCGCCGTCACATTGCCGGATGCAAAGGCAACCGCTGAAAAAAATACCGGAACAACCGCTTTATATACGCTGATACAGCCCTCCAGCGTATCGGTGCTGATGGTGCATGCCGTATAAAACGAAGCAATCAGCACCGCCGTCAGCGATATGGACAGAATCATCTGTGCCGTGTCGGATATCTGCTCTTTGCATGCAGACGGACCGAAACAGCGGATTGCTGCCGAAAACAGTGCCAGTATGATAATCTGTACGACTGCGGTTTTACTGCCTGTTATGACCTGTAAAAATGTTTTATTCAGTACCGGAAAAATTCCCTGTCCGGTGATACCGTCCTCTCCCGTTATCTGATTGATAATTTCCTGAAAAGAAATGCTGTAACCGCTGTTTTGCCGTACTGCCCTGTCAATGGCAGAATAATCGTAATCGCCGTAACCGGCTTCCTGCACCGTATCTGCCGCCGCTTCCAATACTATCTGCGTACCGGCTGCGGCAGATACCGGTTCTGCCCTCATGCCTGCCGCCGCAAGGCTGACACACACCGCTGCCATCATCCCCAATACCCTGATCCCCAAAAAACTTTTTCCCCCCGCCGCATTTCTTTTCCGATACGATGCTTTTATTACCCAATACATTTTGTCACAACCTCAAATAATGTAAGCACCACCGGCATACCCAGTGCGGCAATCGTGATCTTGCAAAACACCTCCAGTTGCCCCGCCACTGCGGTCTGGCCGTTGTCACGGCAGATGTCTGCAGCAAGCTGTGTCATATAGGAAATGCCTATCATTTTAACGAGGATTCCGATATATTTTCCGCTGATTCCGATGTACCCCTGTAGCATTTTTAACTGCTCTACGATTACCGAAAGTCCCGACAGAATATAAAACAGGATCAATACCGATACGCCGGCGGCGACAAGCATCGTCATTTCACTTTTTACGCTTTTTAAAACCGCCGCCAGAAACACACCGGCTAACGCCGCCATAATCACTTTGATTCCTTCCATGCCTCTCCCGCCTATAATTCAAACATTTTTTTCATGGCTTCAAATAAATCGCTGATATACGGCACAATCCAGTACAACACCAGCAGAAGCCCCGCAAGACTTGTTAAGAACGCCTGTTCTTCTCTCCCACTGTGCTTTAAAATCTGACTGATGACAGAAACCAGAATTCCGACCGCCGCAATTTTAAAGATCAGGCTGACCTCCAAATAACCACCCCCTTATCGGTCTGATGCTTTAAATCAAAATTAATACAATCACAAGTCCTGCTATAACTCCGGCACTCTGATAAATGCGGCACCGGGCGCGGATATCTTTTTGTGTTTCTTCAATCAGATTCTCCAGTTCCGAAATATTTTCTTCCAAAAAGGCAAGCTGCATCTGAATGTCCAGATGAAGCGGAATACTTCCGATATTTTTTAAAATTTCACTGTCACTTTCTGTCAGATAAATATCGCGGACATAGCTGTCAATACCGGCTGCCCACGTTTCCCAGAATCCGCTGTATGTATGCTGTTCCAGATTTTCCGATACAAAGATGTAAAACTGTGAAAGGTAATCATAACGGCTTTTCTGCCCGATTTGTGCCAGTGCCTGCGGCATGGTCATTCTCGCCACACGCAGCTGTCCGCTAAGGCAAAGCAGGGATTCCTTAAACTGCTTTAACCGCCACAGTCTGCTTTTTTTCTGAAACGCATAAAACAGTCCGTAACAGGTTGTACCGGCTACAATGCACACTGCACCGCATAACTTTATCATCGCTCACTCCTCCTTTATAATTCCAGACATTCCTGTACTGTTCCCGCACCATTTTTGCCGGATAATACAATCAATCTGCCAAATACCCCGCGTTTTAGCAGCGCACCCAGTTCCGGTTTCTGATACAGTTCTTTAACGTCTGCCCCATGCACCGTACCAATCACGATACAGCCGCAGTGTATTACTGACTCAATGGCTTCTATGTCTTTTTTTCCGCCAATCTCATCGACTGCCACAATATCCGGCGACATCGCCCGGATTACCATCAGCATCCCTTCTGCCTTCGGGCAGCAGTCGATGACATCGGTACGCTCTCCCAGATGATTCTGCGGAATCCCGTCCACACAGGCGGCAATTTCAGAACGTTCATCGACAACGCACACCTTTTTTGCAGGAATCACACTGCCCTGTGAAAGCTGTCTTACAATGTCCCGCAAAAGTGTAGTCTTGCCGCAGCAGGGCGGCGAAATAATCAGCGTATGTTTCAGGACTCCGTCTTTGCATACAAAATCCATAACCGTATCTGCACAGCCGATTTTTTCATGCGCCACCCGGATATTTAAAAATGACAGGGACGTCTGTCCGGTGACGATACCGTTTTCCAGCACGGCATGCCCTAGTACACCAATCCGGTGTCCGCCCCGCACGGTCAGATACCCCTGCCTGATTTCCTCCTGAAACGCATAGAGGGAATAATGGCTCATATATTCCAGACACTGCCGGATATCCTGAGGCGCTATAATTACTTTGTCTGTCCGGTAATCCTTTCCCTTAAACCGGATTTCTGGCGGCTGTGCACACCGCAGACGGATTTCTTCCAGTCCGTCATAGGTAACCCGGAAACCAAACATCCCTGAAAACAGACTGTTTTTCAGCCTGTCCGGCAGTAAATTTTCAATTTCTTTTATTCTGTCCGTCATTTTCCCTCCATTCTACAGACGCCCCGCCTGTTTCTTTTTGGTTTATCCCAATATATGTGGACAGCTTTTGTGATATGCCACTTATTTTTGTGGCATTTGCCACTTATTTTTTGTGGCATTTGCCACTTTTCTTTGGTGGCATTTTTCGCACATTCTTATCATAAATCTAATTAAAAAAGATAGGTTTTAGCGCACTATGAAAAAATGGCTCTGCCTCGTGCTTTTTCTGACAACCCTTACATATTCCATTACGGCACTCCTGCCGTCCCGTATCCGTGTTTCTGCCGCCGAAGACGATTTGCAGCTGCATGCAAAATATGCCGTATTGTTAGACGGCGATTCGGGACGTGTTTTATATGGAAAGAATGAAGACACCCCTGCTCCCATGGCAAGCACCACAAAGATTATGAGCTGTGTCATTGCCTTAGAATACGGTTTAAAGGAAATGACCTGCACCACAAGCGCCTATGCCGCTTCCATGCCCGATGTCCAGTTAAATGCAAAGAAAGGCGAAACGTTTACCTTAAATGATCTGCTCTATTCGCTGATGTTAAAATCCCACAATGATTCGGCAGTTATTATTGCAGAAAATACTGCCTGTTACTATATTTATCAGGTTCAGTCCGGCATTTATCCCGATACGTATGACGTACTTTCCGGAAAAGACCTCTCCTTTGTGTCATTTCCTTCCGGATTTGACACTTCTTTTCTGCAAAATATCACAACCGAGCAAAGCAAAATCCTCGTTGCCGTGTTTACAGGGCTGATGAATGAAAAAGCCGTATCTCTAGGCTGTACACAGACTCATTTTATTACACCAAACGGACTGGATGCCTCTGATGAAACCGGGGAACATGCCACAACGGCAAAAGAACTTGCCGTTATCATGTCCTACTGTATACAAAATGAAGAGTTCCTGGCGATTACCCAGGCAAAGGAACATCAGTTTGGTTCTTACAGTGTTTCCAATGCCAATGCCTTTTTAAATATGTATGACGGCGTGCTCTCCGGAAAAACCGGATTTACCGGCAATGCCGGCTACTGCTATGTCTGTGCCTGCCGGTATGACGGCAAAACCTTTATTGCAGCACTGCTTGCCTGCGGCTGGCCGCCTTCAAAAACCTACAAGTGGCAGGACTGCCGCACGCTGTTAAACTGGGGGAAAGAACATTTTAATCATGAAGAAATTATTGGTAAAAACTTTCCTCTAAAAAGCATCACCGTTACCGACGGGCTGGAAAAGGAACTGCCGGTTTCCATTCACGATACCTGCCGTCTGCTGCTGCGTAAAGAAGACCTTGTCAACGTTGTTATTAATACGCCGGACAGCATTGCCGCCCCTGTCTTTACCGGTGATATTGTCGGTTCTGTCTGTGTCTACGTCAATGATGCACTTTTATTTTCTACACCTGTCTATGCCGATGCCTGTATCCGCCGCACCGATTACTTATATTTTCTCAATCAGGTGATAAAATCGTTTTGTTTTATCGACAAATAACAGGTTTTGCGCTATACTGTATGAAGTTTACAGTTTTTAAAGAAAGGTGATAATGTTACGATGAATAAGATTTATAAAGCATTTCCGGGCGGAAAGCACAAAGTACTTACATTCAGCTATGATGACGGCAAACTAGAGGACAGACGTCTTGTTGAGATTTTTAACAAAAACGGTCTGCGTGGTACCTTTAACTTAAACACCGGCATTGACCAGCCGGATATCCGTATCCCGAAAGACGAATGGAAGGATTTATATGCCGGACATGAGGTTGCGGTTCATACCTGCACCCACCCGACAATCGCAAGATGCCCTGACAATGAAATTGTCTACGAAATTTTAAATAACCGCATGGAGCTTGAAAAAACGATGGGCTATCCTATCCGCGGCATGGCTTATCCGAACGGTTCAAGCAATGAAAAGGTCTGCCGTATCGCAAACAGCCTCGGCATGGAATACGGTCGTGTTGCCGCCGATAAATATGCAGCTGTCTATGCAGCACAAAAAGGTGCTAAAGAAGCTGAAGGCCCGATTCTTTTAGGCGATGAAACCGGTTTTGGCATGCCTGAAAATTATATGCAGTGGCTTCCGACCTGCCACCACAACCATCATCTGGTAGAATTTGGCAAGGCATTTCTTTCGTTAAAAAAGAAACAGTATCTCTATATGATGTATGTATGGGGACACAGTTTTGAATTTACCCGTAACAACAACTGGGAAATCATGGAAGAATTTGCGGAAATGATGGGCGGTCACGATGACATCTGGTATGCTACCAATATTGAAATCGTCGATTACAACAAAGTCTTTGACCGTCTGCAGTTTGCCGCAGACAACAGCTTTGTATACAATCCGTCTGCTGCTTCTGCATGGCTGTGCATTAACAACACACAAATCGTAGAAGTCAAGGGCGGAACACTGGTACACTTATCATGAGGAACTTTATGAAAACATGGATTGCTAAAATCAAAGACTCCGGTCCGTGGATTGTTTTTTTTGAAATTTTTGTCATTGCACAGCTGCTGTTAATTTTTGTTTTTAACCTGACCCATTTAAAATATGAAGCAGGCTTTGATTCCTCCGCCGCCATGGCGCAGGCAATGGAAATCTGGAATCAGAAAAGCATTTTTTTAAAACACTGGGATTACCAGTCTACACTTGGACTCGATTCCGTGATTATTCCCGCGAGTATTTTTTACGGGATTACCCACAACATTTTTTTAGCCTACGGCATTGCTGACTGTCTGGGTGTTTTGCTCTACATTTACATTTTCAGGGATATTTTTAAAATGTTACAGCTGCCGAAGCTGGTACGCATGATTGTTTATGTACTTCTGCTGACACCGTATTCTTTGGAACCGCTCGGATATATGCCGATGATGTTTACGGGTGCCGCCTATTACATCATTAAAGTGCTGATTCCGATTATGCTGATTGACATTCTTTTAAAAATCAGGCTTGGGATACCGGTCCGCAGATATCTTCATATTTTGATTACTTATTTTGCTGCTGTGTATCTGACTGCACTCTCCTGCGGTCTGTACCTGTTGATTTGCGGTCTGTTTCCAATCATTTTATATGAATTGTTTACAGTCATCTGCAGTGGCAGTTTCAAAAACTTTTTGAGCAAAAACACGCTTCTGCTTTCCGCAAGTCTTGTCATTTACGGACTGGGCTATGCCAGTGCAAAAATTTATGGTGCTGACATTTTTACAAACGAAATGGTGCTTACCACAGCAGAAAATTTTGTCAATAATTTTGCAAAATGTATTGTCGGCATTGCAGAGCTGTTCGGCGCACTGCCAAATCAGAAAATTGTCGTAACATCAGCCTTTGGTATCCATTATCTGTCACATATGGCGGCTTTTTTGCTGTTTGTCATTATTCTGATTGCAACGATAAAGACAGTCCACCCACTGTCCGGCTTGTTAAAAAACGGTCAGACAGATTCTCCGGTACAAACGGTTGCCGGCATGGTATGCTGTATTATTGCCGTCAATCTTGCCGTATTGATTTTAACCGATACGACTTACGGCTCTGAAACCTTTGAATTCAGATACCACTTAATTCCTGTGGTATCCGGATTTCTGGTTGTCGGTATCGGCATCGGCGGTCTGGTGGCATGGCTTAAAGCCCACCCGAATCCGCTGATTTTTACTTCTGCCATGGCTTTGATTGCAATCATCTGGCTGTTGTGCAACATCGTTTTTTACTACTATTATACAAGCCGCAACAATTACGAAACCAGTACCGCAATTACCGGTTATGTACAGGAGCATTCCGACTGTGATTTAGTATATTTTATCGGTGACAGCGATTCGGAAATTATCGAAGTTGCCCGTATCGCACGGCTTCTGGAAAATCGTCTGAATATCATTGACGGAATTTCCGTAGGTTCATTTCTTGGCTGGGGCGCAAGCCGCACTTACTATGACCCTATGGAAACGTTTGATAAGGTTATTATTGTATGCACCGATGAAACCTACGATTCCATTGAGCCTTACTACCGCCGCGGCATGACTAAGCTGGGAACGGTTGATGACTACACGCTCTACGAACTGATTCATATTCTTTCTCCGGAAGAATATGAAAAAGAACAGGAAAATGAGGAAGATATTCTGTCAGAAGATGAATCAGCATCAGACGATGAAGGTAATACAATATCCGGAAATGACACGGATACGGAATACTAAATAACATACTCATTATATTTCAGACCTCCGCCGCATCGAATATGGATTTGATGCGGCGGAGGTTTTCTTTATACAATCTTAATGTTCTGATAAATACCCTTACACCATCTTTAAACTGTATTCTATATAATAATCATTGCAAAACCATTTAACTCAACAAGGAGCTGTTATATATGTTAGAAACATTACATAGAAAAAAACACCTTACATCTTTTCAATTTATTATTCTTGGCTTTGCCGGAATTATTTTTGTCGGTGCATTGCTTTTAATGCTGCCCATTTCATCTGCCACGGGGACAATCACACCTTTTAACGAGGCTCTGTTTACATCCACATCCGCTGTATGCGTAACCGGCCTTGTTGTACAGGACACCGGCAGCTACTGGTCCTTTGTAGGGCAGCTGATTATTTTAATACTCATACAGACCGGCGGACTTGGTGTTGTAACGGTTGCCGCATTCGTTTTTATGCTTTCCGGCAGAAAAATATCCCTTATGCAGCGCAGCACCATGCAAAATGCCATTTCAGCACCGACAATCGGCGGCATTGTCCGTTTGACAAAATTTATTTTAAAAGGAACTTTTATCATTGAATTTCTAGGTGCCTTGCTTATGATGCCCGTATTTATTCATGATTTTGGGATAAATGGTCTCTGGATGTCTGTATTTCATTCCATATCCGCTTTTTGTAACGCGGGATTTGATATTCTGGGAAGCAAAGACTGCCTTTATCCATCTCTTACAGGTTACAGCAATAATTATATCATTAATATGATCATTATGTTCTTAATTATTGCAGGAGGTATCGGTTTCTTTACCTGGGACGATATCTATACACATAAATTTCATATAAAAAGATACCGCATGCAAAGCAAAATCATCCTTACAACAACAGCTCTTTTAATTATCCTTCCGGCTGTACTTTTCTTTCTTTGTAATTTTAAAGAATTACCGTTTGGAAAGAGGCTGATACTCTCTCTTTTCCAATCCGTAACTCCCAGAACCGCCGGATTTAATACAGCCGATATTTCATCCATGACGGATTCTTCACAGGCTGTTATGATTCTGCTTATGTTTATCGGCGGTTCTCCAAGCTCTACTGCCGGAGGTATAAAGACAACCACCTTTGCGGTTCTGTTATTAAATGCTTTTGCAACTTTCCGCAGCCAAGAAGATGTCTGTGCCTTTGGACGCCGCTTTGACTGTCAGGCTATAAAAAATGCAGCAACCATTACGATGATGTACTTTATACTTTTTTTCACCGGGGGCATTGCAATCAGTATTTACGAAGGTCTTCCTCTTTCAAGCTGTTTATATGAGGCTGTATCTGCGGTCTGTACCGTTGGACTGACATTGGGCATTACTCCAAAGCTGCACATTCTGTCCCGTTTTATATTGATTCTTCTTATGTATCTCGGGCGTGTCGGCGGACTAACATTAATTTACGCAATTCTATCTAATAAAAACAGAAACAATGCAAAAATGCCTTTAGAAAAAATAACTATTGGATAATACAATGAGGATCATTATGAAAAATAACGCTGATGCGCTTATTTTTCACACGGCTATTTGTTTCTGAGCGAAAACAAATAGCCATGATTGCAGATGAGAAATCGCCTGCGCGAATTTCTCATCACAACTTCACAACAAAGTCGCTCAGAAATGAGGATTATTATGAAAAACATTTTACTTATCGGACTCGGACGTTTCGGCAGACACATTGCAATTCAGCTCAGCCAGCTTGGTCATGATATTATGGCTATTGACACGGATGAAGAAAGAGTCAATGACATTCTTCCATTTGTTACCAATGCACAGATTGGCGACAGTACCAACCCTGATTTTTTAAAATCACTTGGCATTGGAAATTTTGATATCTGCTTTGTTACTATCAGTGGAAGCTTTCAGAATTCGCTTGAAACTACATCACTGTTAAAAGAGCTTGGTGGGAAATTAGTCATTTCCCGTGCCGAACGTGATGTACAGGAAAAATTTCTTTTACGCAATGGTGCAGATAAAGTCATTTATCCTGAAAAACAGGTAGCAAAATGGGCATCCATCCGATATACCGATGATCACATTCTGGACTATATGGAGGTGGATGCTTCCCACGCTATTATTGAAGTTGAAGTTCCTTCCGGCTGGATTGGCAAAACAGTCGGTGAACTGGATATCCGTAAAAAATATAATATCAATATTATGGCTGTTAAAAGCAACGGAAAAATTAATATGTCTGTCTCAACAAACACTTTGTTTACCAATAATATTACTTTATTAGTTCTTGGTGAATATAAAGCAATTCAAAAATGTTTTCATATTTAATAGGTAAGGAGATGGTTCTAATGACAGATATATTTCTTGCTTTCAGTTTACTTTTTATCTTTATTATCGTCGGCTTTTGGATTATGTCCAAAATCGACCGCTTTATTAACAGCTTACGCGATAAACTACAAAAAGATGATGCCATGGAAGATGATAACACAAAAGGTAATGATCATGAAGATTGGTAAAACAACTTCTGAAGCATAAAATTTTAAAAAATCGAAGATTATCATTCTATATCATGGTATAATAAATCAAATCGGACAATGGTGGTGAAATAAATGGATAAGACATACACAAATGGTTCAGACCGGACAGAAGAACACATATTAGTCTGTCTGTCTTCCTCTCCTTCCAATAAAAAAATTGTGCATACCGCAGCAGCAATGGCTGCTGCCCTGCATGCACGTTTTACCGCGCTTTATGTTCAAAACAGAATATTATCGGATACATCTGATAAAAAAAGGCTTGAAGAACATATTCATTTTGCTGAAAAACTCGGTGCAGAAATTGTAACAACGCATGGTGAAAATATTCCTGTTCAAATTGCAGAATACGCACATCTATCTAATGTTACAAAAATCGTTATTGGACAGAGCAATGCAAAACGAAGCCATTTTTTCAGCAGGGCCGCACTCACAGAGCAGTTGATTAAAGCAGCTCCTGACATTGATATTCATATTATTCCGGATGCTGTTAAATCAGAAATTTATCCTAAAAAGCAGCCTTTACTGTATACCAACAAACCATCCTTAAAAGACTGCTTTTTAACAATATCCATATTTGCCATCTGTACACTCATCGGATTGCTGTTTCAAAAGCTGAAATTTACAGATACAAATATTGTTACAATATACATCCTTGGCGTACTGCTCACTTCTATTGTAACAAACGGATATCTTTGTAGTATTTGCAGTTCTTGTTTGAGTGTGGTCCTATTTTGTTTCTTCCTGACCGAACCACGTATGTCTTTTCAGACTTATGCCGTTGGATATCCCGTAACTTTTTTGATTATGCTGATATCCTCTGTACTAACCGGAACACTTGCAGCTAAATTAAAAACGCATGCAAAGATCTCTGCGCAGCTTGCATTCCGGACACAAATTTTATTTGATACCGACCGCTTACTGCAAAAAGCAACCGGCAGTACAGAGATTCTTAGTATTACCTGCTCACAGCTTGCCCGGCTGCTCAACCGCAATATTACAGCCTACGTCGCAGAGCAAGGCACACTCTCAAAGGGGCAGCTTTTTTTTAATAAAAAGGAGACTCCCGCAGAAGACATTTTAACCGAAAAGGAATATGAAATTGCCAAATGGGTGTATGAGAATAAAAAACGCGCCGGTGCCACAACCCGTCATTTTAACGATGCAGAATGTCTATATCTTGCAATCCGTATCGGAAATAATGTGTATGGTGTCATTGGAATTCCCGTAAAAAAAGACTCCCTGGATTCCTTTGAGCACAGTATTCTGCTTTCCGTTATTAACGAATGTGCTCTTGCCATGGAAAATTCGCAAAATGCAATAGAAAAAGAAAAAAATGCGATTTTAGCAAAAAACGAACAGCTTCGTGCCGATCTTTTACGGGCAATTTCCCATGATCTGCGTACCCCGCTGTGTTCCATCTATGGCAATGCCGATATGCTGCTAAACAATGATACCTGCCTCGATACGTCAACTAAACATCAGATTTACACGGATATCTATGACGATTCTGAATGGCTGATTGGTGTAGTAGAAAACCTGTTATCTATTACAAGATTAAATGACGGACGGTTAAAATTTAAATTTACCGACCAGCTTGTAGATGAAGTTATTGCAGAATCACTGCGGCATATTAACCGGAAACACGACAATCATAAAATCATTGCCGACTGTAATGAATTAATTCTTGCCCGTATGGATGTGCGCCTTATTATTCAGGTTCTTGTTAATTTGATTGACAATGCTGTAAAATATACACCTGCAGGTTCAACAATTTATATCCATGCCGTCAAAAAAAGCGCGGAAGCACAAATCAGCGTAACGGATAACGGTCCGGGGATTCCCGATCCAATAAAACCGCATATCTTTGAAATGTTTTATACCGGAAAAAATACAATTGCTGACAGTCATCGCAGTCTTGGTCTTGGACTTGCGCTTTGCCATTCTATTATTGAAGCACATAATGGAAAACTTAATCTTACTGACAATGTACCACATGGCTGTATTTTTACTTTTACACTACCACTGAGCGAGGTGACATTAAATGAATAAATTATTAATTCTGGTTGTTGAAGATGACCGTCCGGTACGCAATCTGATTGTAACCGCATTAAAAACACACGACTATAAATATCTGACCGCCGAAAACGGAAATTCGGCCATTTTAGAAGCTTCGTCCCATAATCCGGATATTGTACTGCTTGATCTTGGTCTTCCCGATATGGAAGGTGTTGATGTAATCAAAAACATCCGGACATGGTCCAATATGCCCATTATTGTTATCAGCGCCAGAAGTGAGGATGCTGATAAAATAGAAGCCCTTGATGCCGGTGCTGATGATTATATTACGAAACCTTTTTCCGTTGAAGAACTTCTTGCACGCATACGCGTTACCCAGCGCCGTCTTGCAATGATTCAATCCGACGAAAATCAGGAATCCTCTGTTTTTATAAACGGTCAGCTAAAAATAGATTATACGGCTGGCTGTACCTATCTAAATGGAACGGAGCTTCATTTAACGCCAATTGAATACAAACTCCTGTGCCTGCTCTCCCGCAATGTCGGAAAAGTATTAACACACACCTATATTACCCAGCAGATCTGGGGCAGCAGCCTTGAAAATGATATTGCTTCCCTGCGCGTTTTTATGGCAACACTACGAAAGAAACTTGAGGTTTCCCAAAATGATATCCAATATATTCAAACACATATTGGAATCGGATACAGGATGCTAAAAATCGAATAAATGGTACAAATATTCAATCAGCTCAGGCGCTTATCCTCGCCTGGCCACCCACAACATTAAAAAGAACGCAGGAAATCATTCCTGCGTTCTTTTATAGGTATGTATCCGTATTGCAGATTCGCACTGCGGATTTTACCGGCTCTTTTAATTTACTGTGGCTGCTTACCGATATAAGCTAAGATACCACCATCAACATAAAGAATATGTCCGTTTACTGCATCTGAAGCTTCTGAAGCTAAGAATACAGCAGGACCAGCTAATTCTTCCGGCTTTAACCATCTGTTAGCAGGTGTCTTAGCACAGATGAACTGATCAAATGGATGTCTTGAACCATCTGCCTGACGTTCTCTTAACGGAGCTGTCTGAGGTGTTTCAATATAACCAGGTCCGATACCGTTACACTGGATATTGTACTGGCCATATTCAGAACAGATATTTCTTGTAAGCATCTTTAAACCACCCTTAGCTGCAGCGTAAGCTGAAACTGTTTCACGGCCTAATTCTGACATCATAGAGCAGATGTTGATAATCTTACCATGACCTCTTTCGATCATTGAAGGGATAACTGCCTTAGATACGATGAAAGGTGCATTTAAGTCAACGTCGATAACCTGTCTGAACTGTTCAGCAGTCATATCGCACATTGGAATTCTCTTGATGATACCAGCGTTGTTTACAAGGATATCGATAGGAGCTACATCCTTAGCAATCTGAGCTACCATAGCATTAACCTGTTCTTCGCTTGTAACATCACAAACATATCCGTGAGCATCGATACCTGCTTCCTTATATGCTGCAAGTCCCTTATCTACTAATTCCTGCTTAATATCGTTGAAAACGATTGTTGCACCAGCCTTAGCCATACCGCTAGCGATAGCGAAACCGATACCATAAGAAGCACCTGTAACTAAAGCAACTTTTCCTTCAAGTGAAAAATTTACTGACATTTTAAAATCTCCTTTTCTTAGTTTGTTTATAAATGAAACCCTTGCGGATACCATTCCGGTAAATTATGTAAATCCAAATACCGTAGATTATACGGATATTAGCGTAAGTCCTTCATATCGACATCATCCATGTCATCGAAGTCCTGATTTTCACCAACCATGCCCCAGATAAATGTATAAGCATGTGTTGCAGAAGCTGAATGGATAGACCAGCTCGGTGAAATAACTGCTTCTTCATTTCTCATAACAATGTGGCGTGTTTCTGTCGGTTCACCCATATAATGGAAAACAACAGCGTCATCCGGTACTTCAAAGTACAGATAAACTTCCATTCTTCTGTCATGTGTATGACATGGCATTGTATTCCATACACTGCCCGGTTCAAGGCATGTCATACCCATTTCAAGCTGACAGCTTTCAACCTGTCCCGGAAGAATGTACTTGTTGATTGTTCTGTGATTTGCACTTTCAAGACATCCAAGTTCCTTCTTATTTTCAGGAAGAATGTCCTTTGCAGGGTCGATAAATACTGTCGGATAAGTCTTGTGTGCCGGTGCACTGTTGAAATAGAACTTTGCAGGATTTGAAGCATCATCACTTGCAAATGAAATTTCTTTTGCACCCATTCCGATATACATACCGTCCTTGTACTTAAACTTGTATTCTGTACCGTCAACTGTAACTGTACCGTTACCGCCGATATTGATAATACCCATTTCACGTCTTTCGAGGAAATACTTTGCACGAAGCTCGGCACCTGCCTCTAATACTAATGTCTTCTTTGCCGGTGTTGCCGCACCTACAATAATTCTGTCAATCTGGCTGTAGATTGTCTTAATCTCATCTACTGCGAATAAATCCTGAATCAGGAAATCATGTCTTAATCTGTCTGTGTCGTAATTCTTTACGTCTGCTGGATTTGCACCTGGTCTTACTTCCATTACAATTCTCCTTTTCTAAAAAAAATTGGCTCAATTTGCCTTAATTATCTATATCTTACCATATTCCCTACAAAATTACAATACAAATTGTAAGTGTTTACATTTTATGCTACAATCTCTGTAAAATCTACACTTAGGAATGTCTGCTGTATGCCGTGTCCTGCACGTTCACAGCCCCGGATTCCTATAAATAACGACAAATAAGGACTACTGTTATGAATCATTATCTGATAACCATTCAATATGACGGTTCTGCCAACCGCGGCTGGCAGCGCCTTGCAAATGAACCCGATACCGTTCAGGGAATTTTAGAAAATGCCCTGTCTGCATATTTTAAGGAAAGCATACGCATTACCGGAAGCGGCCGCACCGATGCCGGTGTCCACGCACTGCACCAGTACGCGGATTTTTTCTGCCGTGCTTCTTTAAATATACAGGATACGCAGTTTTTAACGGACTTTAACAACACCCTGCCGTCCGATATCCGGGTGACAGGTATCCGCCCTGTTTCCGCCAAATTTCACAGCCGTAAAAGTGCTGTCGGCAAAATCTATACCTATTATACGGTGCTTTCGGACAAACCGGACGTTTTTTCCCGGAACTACACATACTGCCCTGCCGACACACCGTTCCGCTTAAAAAATGCTGAACTGCCGCCGCTTTCTTATTCTGAAATGCGTACCGCCGCCGATGCCTTGTGCGGCACACACGACTTTACCAGCTTTACCTCAGATAAAACCCCCGGTAAATCCCATGTGCGCCGGATTGATTCTATCACTGTTGATACTGTCACGCTGCCCTCCGGCATAGAGCTTTTACGCTTTACCTTCTGCGGAAACGGCTTTTTATACAATATGGTGCGTATTTTATCGGGTACACTGCTGTCTGTGGGACTGGGGCAGATTCCCGCCGCACAGATTCCCGCAATTATTGAAGGAAAAAGCCGTCCGCTTGCCGGTCCCACACTTCCGCCCTGCGGTCTGTTTTTAACCGATGTCACATACCCTTAAAACATTATCAGATATTTTATCCTGTATTTTTTCATTAAATGTCTTTTTCCGTGATGACACCGTGAATGAGCGGTCGTACCGGTACAGGTTCTTCCGAAAATGAATATGCGCCTGCCAGCCGCTTCTTTGCAGCTTCAAGCTTAGCCTTATCATTGGCATAAAGCCTGGCTAGCGGCTCATTTTCTTTTACAAAATCACCGACTTTTTTGTTTAATACAATTCCTGCCGATAAATCAATCACGGAATCCTTTGTTTCCCTGCCGCCGCCTGCCGTCATTGCGGCAAGTCCGACTTCCTCGGACTGGATATGGGCAATATAGCCCGTCTTTGGCGCAGTAATCGTATCGGTATATGTGGCATGAAGCAGACGTTGTGGATTTTCCACATCTTCCCTGCTGCCGCCCTGTGCCGTCACAAATTCAATCATTTTTTCATAAGCAGAGCCGTCCTTTAATGTCCCTCTGAGCTTATCTGCGGCTTCTTCCAAAGAATCCGCTTTTCCTGCCGATACGAGCATATACGAACCGAGTGCCACACACAAATCTTCAAGGTCTTTGGGTCCGTTGCCCTTTAACGTATCAATGGCTTCTATCACCTCTAACGCGTTTCCGACGGAAAATCCTAACGGTTCATCCATTTCCGAAATAATAGCGGCAGTCTTTCTACCCGCACCGTGTCCGATACGCACCATTTCCTTTGCAAGCTTTCGGGCAGCTTCTTCCGTTTTCATAAATGCGCCGCTGCCCACTTTTACATCAAGCACAATCGTATCTGCTCCCGCCGCAATCTTTTTACTCATGATACTGCTTGCGATTAACGGCAGACTGTCCACGGTATCGGTTACATCTCTTAACGCATACAACTTTTTATCGGCAGGCGCTAAATTTCCGGTCTGACCTGTAATCGCCATGCCGATTGTGTTGACATTCTGTATAAATTTTTCTTCGGAAAGCGCCGTGCTAAACCCCGGAAAACTCTCCAGCTTGTCAATCGTTCCACCGGTGTGTCCAAGCCCTCTGCCGCTCATTTTTGCCATTTTAACGCCCAGCACTGCCGCCATCGGTGCGAGTACCAGGGTCGTCTTGTCGCCCACACCGCCGGTGCTGTGCTTATCCGCCGTTACACCGTGAATGGCAGACAGCGAAAGACAGTCGCCGCTTTCTGCCATTGCCAGTGTCAGTGCCAGCGTTTCCGCTTCATTCATGCCCTGAAAATAAACCGCCATTAACAGCGCCGCCACCTGATAATCAGGAATCATTCCATTTGTGTATTCTTTCACAAAGTAATCAATTTGCTCCTTGGAAAGCACACCGCCGTCCCGCTTGGTTTTGATAATATCATACATTCTCATATTAATCTCCATTCCGCAGGTGTCACAAAGTGCTGTGTGAAAAATAAACGCATCTGCGTTATTTTTCACACTAACCTGCTCCTTTTTATGAACCCGATTTATCCGTTTTTACGGTTATCCGATTAATTTTTTAAAATTTTTTTTGCATAGCTTTCTCCGATTGTTGTCGGTTCTGTACCGAAAATGTCTGCAATTGTCTGTGCAATGTTGGCATACGTCTTTCCCGTGCCTAAATCCACATTTTTATTTAACGCTTCCCCATACATTAAAAGCGGCACATACTCTCTTGAATGGTCTGTGCTTGGCGTTGTCGGGTCACAGCCGTGGTCTGCCGTAATAATCAGCATGTCGTCTTTACGCATTGCCGCAAAAATCTCCGGCAGACGCGCATCAAATTCTTCCAGTCCGCGTGCGTATCCTTTAACATCGTTTCTGTGTCCCCATGCCGAATCAAATTCAACAAGATTTGTATAAATAATGCCTTCATTTTCCTGTTTCATATACCGCAGGGTAACGTCAATGCCGTCCTGATTGTCTTTGGTGTGCGTTGCTTCACCGATACCCACTCCCGCAAAAATGTCTTCTATTTTGCCGACACCGATTACAGACAGTCCTTTGTCCTGCACGCGGCATAAAATATTGTCTGTCGATGGCTTTAACGAAAAATCACGACGGTTCGGCGTTCTTGTATACACGCCGTTTTCACCGGTAAACGGTCTTGCAATGACTCTTGCCACCGCGTGTTTTCCGGTAAGAATCCGCCTTGCCGTATGACACAGCTCATACAGCCGCTCAACCGGAATCACATCTTCATGTGCTGCAATCTGAAAAACAGAATCACCCGATGTATAGATGATGGGTTTTCCGGTGCGGATATGTTCCTCACCCAGCTGTTTAATAATCTCTGTTCCCGATGCCGGAATATTTCCAAGAATTCCGGAAACTCCGGTTTCTTTTATAAACGGCTCAATCACTTCCTGCGGAAAGCCGTCCGGATAAACCGGAAACGGATCCTGCGAATAAATTCCTGTCATTTCCCAGTGTCCAATCGTTGTATCTTTTCCGTTAGAAATCTCTGCCAGCCGTCCGTAACAGCCCTTTGGCTGTTCACATTTTTCAATGCCTGTAATGCCCGCAATATTTCCGATACCTAACTGAACCATATTCGGAATTTTTAAACCGCCGACTGCTTTTGCCGTATTGCAAAGCGTATTGCTTCCGACATCACCAAATTTGTCCGCATCGGGAAGCTCCCCGATACCGACACTGTCTAATACAATCCAGATTACTCTTTTTATCTCTGCCATGCAAATCCGTCCCTTCTATATTTTAGTAAATGTTATTGATAAATTTTTGTTTTCTCTTACTTACAATCATAACACTTTTTTATGGGGAATCAACATTTTAAAAATCAAACTATATTTACATTTCTTATAAAATATAATATAATCATTTAATCAGCAGATGCCAGGGGCAAAAGGTCTGAAACCACATGAGCTTGCTCATAAGTGGGTGAAAGACCTTGCGCCCCGCCCCGATATGAGCATAAAAGCGGGATAATAATCCCGCGATATGCGAATATTGGGGCGGATTGTGGGAGTGCGCAGCACGGAACAATCCGCAGGCATCATTGTTGGGGCTTTTGACCCCGACATCATCAGAAGTACAAACTATAAGAAATAGAAATGAGGAAAAAGCAATGAGTTTTGAATTTGTTAAAAAGCTTCCGGCACCTAATGAAATTAAAAGAGATTTCCCGGTGCCTGAAAGGATTGCTCGTTTAAAGGCACAGCGCGATGCCGAAATCCGCGATGTTATTACGGGAAAATCTGATAAATTTCTTGCAATTATCGGGCCATGTTCCGCCGACAACGAAGCTGCTGTTTTAGATTATACGCTTCGTTTAAAAAAGGTACAGGAAAAAATCAAAGATAAAGTAATTATTATTCCACGCGTATACACAAACAAACCGCGTACAACCGGTACCGGTTACAAGGGAATGTTACATCAGCCGGACCCTGAAAAGAAGCCTGATTTACTCGGCGGACTGGTTGCAATCCGTAAAATGCACATCAACGTCATGGAGCAGACCGAGCTGATGCCTGCCGATGAAATGCTTTACCCTGAAAATTACTGGTATTTAGCAGATGTGTTATCTTATGTCGCAGTCGGCGCACGTTCCGTAGAGGACCAGCAGCATCGTCTGACTGTCAGTGGAATGGATGTTCCTGCCGGTATGAAGAATCCGACCAGCGGTGATTTATCCGTCATGTTGAATTCTGTTGTTGCCGCACAGGCAAAGCAGACCTTTATTTACCGCGGCTGGGAAGTCAATACACCGGGCAACGAACTGGCTCACACCATTTTGCGTGGTGCGGTCAACAAGCATGGTCAGTGTATTCCAAACTATCACTACGAAGATTTAATGCGCCTTTCCAATATGTATAAGACCAAAGATTTGAAGAATCCTGCCGTTGTTGTCGATGCCAACCACAGCAACTCCTCTAAAATGTATTTTGAACAGATTCGTATTGTTAAAGAAGTATTGCACAGCTGTAAGCACTCTGCCGATGTGAAACAGCTTGTCAAAGGTGTCATGATTGAGAGTTATATTGAGCCTGGCAACCAGAAAGTCGGCGAGGGTGTTTACGGTAAATCCATTACCGATGCCTGCCTTGGCTGGGAAGAATCTGAACGTCTGTTATACGATATTGCAGACCTTGTATAAAAATTTGCATAAAATTTTCACAAGCAGTCTTTTCTATAAAAGAAAACAAAAGCTGTATGGGTTCTCAGTAAAGATACCCATACAGCTTTTTTAAAATCAACGGATTACAGTACGCTTCCGTATACGTTCCTGCCCCTACCAGAATCACAGCAATTGCCGCAATCATAAGTACATTTTTTCCGGTCAGATGATGAACATAAAACATTTGGTACAAAAAATACAGCGCTGTTCCATACAGAATATACTGCGGCACAACCGACGCCAGATACAGTCCGATTCCTGCCAGTCCGTAATACATCACCGATGTTGAAACCAGCATTCCGGCACAGATTCCCAGATACGCAATATAAAATGCAATCAAATATTTTCTGAATGCTGTCAGCCCCATCATGCCTATCAGCAGTAAATCCCTGAAACGATACCGGATAATATACTTCCAAAGTGCATAATAATTCATTGTAATGTCCGCATATGCCGACAAATAATGCTGATTGTAAATTTCCGGCAATGCAGCCTGATAACGGTACGCTATATTCGCATAGCCGGTTCCGATACAGATACCGGCAAAAAATGTCACCGCAAACCGATGGCGCAGCAAAAAATTTTGCATCAAAAATCTTTTTGTTTTCACACAATCCCCCATTTTACAGACATTCCATATCCAGCAATGTTCCTGTCTTTTTCATTTATGGGACAATATATGCTACTTGCGGTTGATATATGCCATAATCGCCGCAACTGTTTTAGAATCCTGAATCTTGCCGCTGTAAATCATATCGGCAAGTTCCTGTGGTGTATACGCATAGACATCAATATACTCATCTTCATCTAAATGCTGCTGTGTCTTTTTTAAACCAGTTGCCAGATAAATGTCAATGACCTCGTCACAGAAGGCAATTGCCGTAACAATTGAAATCAGTGGTTCTAAATGCTCTGAAGCATATCCTGTTTCTTCTTCCAGTTCTCTTGCAGCTGCTTCAATCGTCGGTTCGTCCTTGCTGTTTAATCCGCCCGCCGGAATTTCCAGTGTATAACGGTCTACCGAATTGCGGTACTGTCTTACCATTAAAATTTTACCGTCATCTGTGACCGGCACAACTGCCGCTGCCCCCTGATGTCCTATAAAATCCCAGACCGCCGTATTGCCGTTTGGCACTTTAATCGTATCCGCATACATGGATAAAATTGCGCCTTTGTATTTTAATTCTCTCTGAACTCTTTCAATATGTTCCATACAATTCTCCATTTTTGATCTATTTTATTTTTGTACATGCCTCATAGCACTTATCCGTTGCTTTTATCACAGCATTTCTAAATCCGTATTCTTCCAGTGCCGCAACACCCTGAATTGTTGTTCCTGCCGGTGAGCATACGTTATCTTTTAATTTGCCCGGATGTTCTCCAGTCTGTAATACCATTTTGGCTGAACCTAAAAGTGTCTGTGCCGCCAGCTTATAAGCGTCCTGTCTTGGGATACCGTATTTTACAACGCTATCTGCCAGCGCTTCGATAAACATATACGCATATGCCGGTGAACTGCCGCTTGCACATACAACGGCACTCATTAAATGCTCCGGCACGGTAACTACTTCACCGAAGGACTGGAAGAACTGTTCTATCGTGTCGCGTTCTTCGATTGTAAATTCTTCTTTATTATAGCTGATGCCTGTCATTCCTTCGCCTACCAGCGCCGGTGTATTCGGCATGGCTCTGACAACACGCACACTGCCGCCTAATTTCCCCTTAATACTGTCAATCGTAATTCCCGGCGCAATAGAGATAATGACCTTCTCCGATGTAATCACATTTTCAATGTTCTTTAAAACTGCATCGTACATCTGCGGCTTAACGGCTAGAATAATATACTTTGCGTTATTTGCACATTCTGCATTGCTCTCGGCATATTTTACACCAGTCTGCGCACTGATTTTTTCGCATTTTTCTTTGTGCGGTGTCGTAAATATAATCTGTCCCGGTGCAAATTCTCCAAGTACGCCGTTTAACATCGCATATCCCATATTTCCCATTCCAATAAATCCAAACTGTGCCATTTTTCTTCCTCCATCTCCGCATATATTTGTGCTGTAAATGATATAACTATAAAAGGGCTTTCGCACATTTCCAAATATCTGCATTTTATGCAAATCCTTCTTTGTGCGACCGCCCTTTTATTATATCAATTTCTGTAATTATTTTGCAAGAAGCTTTTCTACACTGACCAGTTTTACACAAAGAACAAATAAATCAGCTGCCTGTGCCATCTCTTCCGGTGTCGGGAATGACGGTGCAATTCTGATATTACTGTCCTTCGGGTCTTTTCCGTAAGGGAATGTTGCACCAGCATTTGTAAGCTTTACACCGGCTTCCTTACACTTTGCAACGATTTTCTTCGCGCAGCCTTCCATTGCATCAAATGAAATGAAGTAACCGCCTCTTGGTGCGTACCATGAACCGATACCCAGTCCGCCAAGTTCTGTATTTAACACTTCCAGTACCGCTTCAAACTTTGGACGCATCTGTTCTGCATGCTTTCTCATATGTTCCTTTAAACCGTTGATATCCTTAAAATATCTTACATGACGTAACTGGTTTAACTTATCATATCCGATTGTCTGGATTGTCAGTGACTTCTTAATGTCTGCAAGATTTGCTTCTGATGAAGCCAGTGCCGCAATACCTGAACCCGGGAAGCTGACCTTTGAAGTGGATGCAAATTCAAATACCATATCCGGATTTCCTGCTTTTTCACATTCAGAAATGATGTCTAAGATTTCATCCTGCTTGTCATCGTATAAATGATGAATCACATAAGCGTTATCCCAAAAAATTCTGAAGTCCTTTGCTGCCGGCTTTAAGTTTGCAAAACGCTTTACGGTTTCGTCTGAATAAGTAAAGCCCTGTGGATTTGAATACTTTGGAACACACCAGATACCCTTTACGGTTTCATCGTTGTTTACATACTGTTCTACCATATCCATGTCCGGACCAGATTCTGACATTGGAATGTTAATCATTTCAATACCAAAATGTTCTGTGATTGCAAAATGTCTGTCATATCCCGGTACCGGACATAAGAACTTCACCTTGTCAAGCCTGCCCCAAGGTGTGTTTCCTAAAATACCGTGTGTGTAAGCTCTTGATACCTGATCGTACATAATATTCAGACTTGCATTACCATAAACAATAATATGCTCAGGAGTGGTGCCCATCATATCTGCCATCAGCTTTTTAGCTTCCGGAATTCCGTCTAATACACCATAATTTCTACAGTCTGTTCCGTTTTCTGCCTTTAAATCAGAAGAAGCGTTAATTGCATCTAACAGGCCCAAAGATACATTCAGCTGTGTTGCAGACGGCTTACCTCTTGACATATCAAGATTTAATCCCTTTGCTTTTGCTTCTGCATACTGCTGGTTTAACTCAGCCTGTAATGTTAATAATTCTTCTTTGCTCATTTCACTGTACTGCATAAAATCCTCCTAGTTCATTGCTTATTTTTCTGTAGCTTGCATTATCATACAATGTTTCCGGCAAAAAAGCAAGCTTATTGTTATTTATTTGAACTTTTTTCTGTTTTAAACTTATTTTATTAAGTCATTTCTTTATTTTAATTTATATTATTAACGACATTGTTCTTATCTGCCTTTTTATCTGAAGTGTTCTTATCCATTTAATTTACTTTCTTCTGTAAAAAGATTTTATTACAACTTTTTATAATACAACTTTCAAATGTGCCTTATAAAATAAAAAAGCTGTGTCTTCCGTTTTACCGGATCACACAGCTTTTACTTTCTTTTTTTCAGACTACCGCAAATTTTACTGCGCCGCCTTAATTTTTCTGATAATGGTCATATATTTTGCGCTGACCTTTTCATTAATTGGCTCTGCAACGCTTTGGAATTTTGCGGACTGTTCCTTTGTTAAATATGTAATCGTACAGCCAGCATCCTCTGCAGCTTTAATTGCTTTTTCATCATATTCCTGCATCCATTTACGCTGAAGCTGTCCTGCTTCCTGTGCGCACTCTCTGACAATCTGCTGCTGCTCGGAAGTAAGCTTGTTCATAGATTCCGTCGATGCTACAATCATTTCCGGGATTCTTGTATGCTCATCAACCGTAATATACGGCGCCACTTTATAATGTCCCGTTGAAATATAGGACGGCCAGTTATTTTCCGCACCGTCAATCGTTCCGGCTTCAATAGAGTTATAAATATCATTATAAGATACATTGACCCCCTTTGCGCCGCAGCTTTCCAAAAAAGCAAACATCGAATCTGTATTAACACGCAGTGTCAGTCCTGCCAGATCCTCCGGACTTGTAATCGGTCTTACATTATTATAAAAATTTCTTGAACCACCGGATACCCAGCACAAACCTTCCAGACCATTGTCCTTTAACTGCTGCGCCTTTAAAAATTCGTTTCCGATTTCTCCGTCCAGCACCTTCCACATATCGTCTTCACTGCTATACAGATACAATGCCTGAAACGCCTTGATATCATCATAATATGCTGCCACCGGTGATGATACTCTGACAAAATCAATTCCACCAACGGTTGCCTGTGCTATCTGCTCCGCTTCCGTACCAAGTGTTGAACCGTGATAAACTTCTATGACAACTTTTCCGTTTGTTCTTTTCTTAACAAGCTCTGCAAATTTGTCACACGCCTGTGCCGTCGGGTGGTCGCCTTCCTGCACATCTGACATAATCAGGGTGACAACACGTTCATTTTTTGTACCGCAGCCTGAAAATGCAAATAACAATGTCACCAGCATTCCAATAAATAAGACTTTCTTTCTCATACTGTTCCCGCCTCCATTATATTCTTGTAAAACGTCCTACCGTATTTTCCAACCGTTCTGACACAGATTCAGTCTGTGACATTTCTTCTTTAATCTGACTGATACCCTCTGTCAGACCAACCGTATTATTAGAAACAGCTGCAATACCGTCGGAGTTTTCATTAATTGTAGAAGACATTCCACGGATTAACTTTGCCACTTCTTCCGTTGCCTGTTTTAATTCTACTGCCTTATCTGTAAATCCGCGCATAATATCATCAAAATTTCCTGCGTCCTGATTGTACTGTTCACCAATATTGACCAGTTTATCATAATCCGGCATAACAACCTCTACGATAAAATCAATCATCTTATTGGCATTGTCGGCAAGCTCTGCAACGGAATTGGTCACCTCGTTGCTGATTGCCTGAATATCATTTGCCGTACTTCTGCTGGAATCCGCAAGTACTCTGATTTCATCTGCAACGACTGCAAAACCTTTTCCGGCTTCTCCGGCACGTGCCGCCTCTATCGAAGCATTTAGCGCTAAAAGATTGGTCTGGCTTGAAATACTTAAAATATTATCTGTCAGATCATTAATCTTTTCAACGCCCTTGCTTCTGTCCAAAGAATCCCTGACAGAATTTCTGATTTCATCTGCCATTTTACTTGTATTTTCTTTACTTGCAATTCCCTCTTCTTTTAATTTAACCGCTTTACCCTTAATATCTTTTGCAATTGCAGAACCATCACCTGCCTGATGTGCAATCTTTTCCATACTATCACTGATAAAGTCTGCCTGCTCACTGATGTGTTCTGCGGCCGTCGCCATTTCTGCCATACCGGCTGTCAGCTGTTCCATAGTCGCCGATACATCCATAATGTTTCCATCCGCAGTTGAAATCTGTCCATAAACCGCATTGACACTGTTTTTCATTTCAACCGCATCATTTTTCATTTCTGCAATAATGCCATGAAGCACACCGATAAACTGATTGACTCCTGCAACCAGCTGTCCGACTTCATCCGATGATTTCTGTGAAACTCTTGCTGTCAAATCGCCATCCTGTGCTTCAATTCCCGCAATAATACCTTTAAGCTCCCCGGTTGCAATCTTTGCCGGGCGGATAATGGTATATCCGGCTGTTAAAATACCAAGAATCAGTGATACTACCAGAAGCACACCGACTGTTACAAATGTAATCCTGCTGATTGTCATATTATTACTCAGCGCTTTCTGTGCCCGGATTGTATTGACCGTATTCTGCACCTCCACTGAGTGAATGGATATTTCCAGACTACCGTAGAGTTTGCTTAACTTACTGTTTACCCCTGTTTTGTCTGTAATGCTTCCATTTTGAATCTGTTTTAAAACATCATTGTACTGGGTATTGTACGTATTATACGACTGTTCCAGCTTGTTTACCGTTTCTCCCGCTCGGTCAGTTGTTGTATTTCCCTTTAAATTCTGCAGGGAAGTCACAACTGCCCCCTGGGTTTTGGTGATATTACTCATCGTTGTGGATTTCTGCGTGTCATCGTCAATCAGATATTCCAGCATCTGTGACTGAAGACTGACTACATTCTTAGAAATAGCATCCACTTCTTCAATACTTGTAAGGTATTTCTGACTGATTTCATTTGTAATTGTTCCCATACCGTTAATCTTGGAATTTACAATAATCATTCCAACACAACAAACCAGAAATACCAGCAGCAACACATAACTAATTTTTGCGCCTATTGATTTCATCATGCATATTCGCCCCTTTATATTTTTTTGTCCCGGCTGGAACTTAGTAAAATTATACCATATTTTGTTATAAAATGTTTATTTTTTTGAAATTTTTGTAAATTTTGTTTATAAAACCTACTGCGTTTTATAATGCAGCATACCTTAAAAAATCCATAATTTCCTGAACAACAAAAAAAGACCGTGTCCTAACAATCTGCATTGTTAAGACAACGGTCTGTTTCATGAACTTTATCGTAATTACTTTGCGTAGCCAACGGCTCTGGACTCTCTGATTACACTAACCTTAATCTGTCCAGGATATTCCATCTGCGTTTCAATCTGCTTCGAAATATCTCTCGCCATAAGTACCATATCTGAGTCGCTAACGACTTCAGGAACAACCATAACACGAATCTCTCTACCCGCCTGAATGGCAAATGATTTTTCAACTCCCTTGAAGGAATTGGTAATATCTTCTAATTGTTTAAGTCTGTTTGTATAAGTTTCTAACGTTTCTCGTCTTGCACCAGGTCTTGCGGCTGAAATTGTATCAGCAGCCTGTACAATACAAGCAATTAAGCTTTCCGGCTCAACGTCACCATGATGTGCTTCTACTGCATTAATTACGATTGGGGATTCCTTGTACTTCTTACATAAATCCACACCAATCTGAATATGTGAGCCTTCCATTTCATGGTCAACTGATTTACCGATGTCATGTAATAAGCCTGCGCGCTTTGCCAGCTTAATATCCACGCCAACCTCACCAGCTAACAGTCCTGAAAGCTGTGCAACTTCAATTGAATGCTTTAATGCATTCTGACCATAGCTTGTTCTAAAACGCATCCGTCCAAGTAATCTTACCAACTCCGGATGAATGCCATGAACGCCAACCTCAAGGGTTGCTGCTTCACCTTCTTCTTTAATTAATACTTCTACTTCTTTCTGGGCTTTCTCAACCATTTCTTCAATTCTTGCCGGATGAATACGTCCGTCAAGAATCAGCTTTTCAAGTGCAATTCTTGCAACTTCTCGTCTGATTGGATCAAACCCTGATAAAACAACGGCCTCCGGTGTATCATCAATAATCAGTTCTACACCTGTTAATGTTTCAAGAGTACGGATATTACGTCCCTCTCTACCAATAATACGGCCTTTCATTTCATCATTTGGAAGCTGGACAACTGAAATCGTCGTTTCTGCTACATGGTCAGCAGCACATCTCTGAATTGCTGATACAACATACTCCTTCGCTTTCTTATCTGCTTCCTCCTTCGCTCTGCTCTCTAATGTCTTAACCATTACGGCAGTATCATGTTTCACTTCATCTTCAACAGTCTTTAATAGATATTCTTTTGCCTGTTCGGAGGTAAGTCCTGAGATTCTTTCTAGTTCCTGCTGTCTCTTCTGCTCAAGTTCATCAACCTTCTGCTTCATCTTACCAAGTTCTTCTTCTTTCTTGGTAATGCTCATGTCACGCTTCTCAACGGCTTCAATCTTCTTATCAAGAGTTTCTTCTTTAGAAAGGACACGTCTTTCATAACGCTGTATTTCAGCACGTCTTTCTTTCGTTTCTTTTTCGAGTTCATTACGGGTCTTTAACGACTCCTCCTTAATCTCTAAAAGCGACTCTTTCTTTTTGGTCTCAGCTGTCTTTAAAGCTTCATCTATTATCTCTCTGGCCTTGTCATTGGCATTGCCAATGGTTGTATTGTGAATCTTCTTCTGTACGGAAGATGACACAAGCCATGTAATAGGTGCAACAATCACTAATGTAGCAATCATCGTGATAATAACTGACGACACAGGAGCACCTCCTTATTAAGTTTTCATTGTACAAACATACAATATAATAATATTATACTTATTTCAATTCCTTGTCAAGAAAAACTAGTCATGTTCGCACTCACTAACCACAATATCAAGTGCCTTTTTGATACTGTCAGACTGAAAGCCTTTTCTGTAAAAACTGCCCATCAGTTTCATCTTTTCTTCATAGGAAAGCGGCAGCTTTCCTGCCGCTTTCCTGCGCATCTGAACAAGAATCTGCTCCAGTTCGGAATCTTCGTTCTGTCCGTAATACTCCTCACATGCCTGATCAATCAGTTCTCTTGAAATTCCTTTTTTCTGCAAAAACAACTCAATCTGTTTTCTGCTTTTTTTCTGACCCTTAAACTGAACATACATCTGTGCAAACCGCTCGTCACTCAGATATCCGAAATGCCTGACATAGGCAAGCGCGCCCTCAACAGATTCCTGTGGATAAAAGTCCCTTTGCAGTTTTTCCGTCAGTTCTTTTTCTGTATAGTCCTTTGCCTGTAGCAGATACATTGCACGCTTGACAGCCCTTTTATCCAGAAGCTCTGTGCGGAGCTGTTCAAGGTCTTCCTGTGCAAGCGCTTTTCCCTCTGCAATGCCGTACCTGCGTACTTCCGTACTGTAAAGCGCAAATGCCTGTTCCCCATTGATATAGACCAGCCTGCGCCTTCCCGAAAGCTCTTCTATCTTTGTTACAATCTGTTCCATAACCTATCCTGTATTTAGACTTCCGGTTCTGACTGCTTTGCTGTCTTTGCAGCTTTTTCCTTCTTATCTACAGGTTCGGCTTCACTGTCTTCTTTTTCTTCACCGATGCCGTAGTGGGCACGTACCTTTTCGTCAATCTCTGCCAGCATATCCGGATGTTCTGTCAGGAACTGCTTTGCGTTCTCACGTCCCTGTCCGATCTTATTCTCATTGTAAGCAAACCACGCACCGCTCTTTTGTACAATGCCGACATTCGCTGCCAGATCGAGAATATCCCCGACAGCGGAAATACCCTTGCCGAACATAATATCAAATTCTGCTTCCTTAAACGGCGGCGCAACCTTATTCTTTACAACCTTGACTCTTGTACGGTTACCGATCACTTCACCACCCTGCTTTAAAGTTTCAATTCTTCTGACATCCATTCTGACAGAAGCGTAGAACTTTAACGCACGACCGCCGGTTGTTGTTTCCGGATTACCGAACATAACACCTACTTTTTCACGCAGCTGGTTGATAAAGATAACCACGCAGTTATTCTTGCTGACAACCGGTGTCAGCTTTCTTAATGCCTGTGACATCAGACGCGCCTGAAGACCGACATGGGAATCTCCCATATCGCCGTCAATTTCCGCTTTCGGAACGAGTGCCGCAACGGAATCCACGATAATAATATCTACCGCACCGGAACGCACCATCGTTTCGGTAATCTCAAGTGCCTGCTCACCGCTATCCGGCTGTGAAATATATAAATTGTCAATGTCGACACCGATATTCTTTGCATAAACCGGGTCCAGAGCGTGTTCAGCATCAATAAAGCCCGCAATACCGCCGCGCTTCTGAACTTCGGCTACCATATGTAATGCTACCGTTGTCTTACCACTTGATTCCGGTCCGTAAATCTCAACAACTCTGCCTCTCGGAACGCCCCCCAGTCCCAAAGCAATATCAAGGCTTAAAGAACCTGTCGGAATGGATTCTACATTCAGATTCACATTCGATTCGCCCAGCTTCATAATAGAACCTTTACCAAACTGCTTCTCAATATTAGATATCGCTGCATCCAGCGCTTTTAACTTCTCATCACTTGCCATAAATTCATACCTGCTGTAAAACTTCTACAGCGCAAACTCTACGGAACAGGTTGTTTGCATTCTTCCTTCCTTCTGATAATTTCCTGTCCTGCCGTAATTGAACATCTGTTCGTTGTGATTAATATACACTATTTCACTCAGGCTGTCAAGCAAAAAACGAACAAATATTCGTGTATTGCATAAAAAATACTGGAATATTTGCATAATCACATTTTATCACAATCTATCCCAGTATGTAAAGTTTTTATTTTATTTTTATTTTGAAACTATATTACAGATTCCTGTACATTTATTCTGAAACGACCCCAAGTGCCAGTGCCAGTGCCTCGCAGGCTGCCTGTCTTCGGATTTCTTCACGGCTGCCCGTAAATTGAAAACGTGCCGCATATACACTTCCTTCAAATGCAATGCCGATATAAACCAGTCCCACCGGATTGCCTTCATCCGGGTCGGGTCCCGCAACTCCCGTAACCGAAACTGCCAGACTGCTCTGTGCCGCTGCCGCAGCTCCTGCCGCCATTTCCTGCGCTACCTGTGCGCTGACAACCGTATACTGCTTCAAGGTATCCTCACGGACTCCCAGAAGCTTCTTTTTGGCTTCGTTGGAATAAGTAATATAGCCTTCTTTAAAACAGGCAGAGGCACCGGCAACACTGACAATTGCCGATGCAATCATGCCGCCGGTACAGGACTCCGCCGTTGTCACCGTCAAGTTTTTCTTTTTTAAAAGTTTTACCAGCTTTTCCGCTGTTTCTGACTGTTCCATTATTTTGACGACCCTTCTAAAAATACCTTATAATTCTTTGCAATATAGTCTACCAGTGAAATCACCGTCAGCGCCAGTGCCACATAAACCAGCACCATGCCGACAACATTTGCATAAGCAAACTGCAAATCGACCACAAGATAAATAATCATAAGCATCTGGAATGTTGTCTTAAATTTGCCCCAATAGCTTGCGGCAATCACGACCCCGTTATCCGATGCCACCAGACGGAATCCGCTGATAATAAATTCTCTTGCGATGATGATAATAACAATCCACGCGGCGATTTTATTCAAATCCACCAGCGCAATGAGCGCCGAACACACCAGCAGCTTATCTGCCAGCGGATCCATAAACTTTCCGAAATTCGTTACAAGATTGTACTTTCTTGCAATCTTTCCGTCCAGCATATCCGTAAGACTTGCCGCAATAAAAATCACTGCCGCAATAATTTTATCATAACCGTGAAACCAGTCTGTATACAAAAACAGAATAAAAAACGGAATCATCACCGTTCTTAAAATCGTCAGTTTATTCGGTAAATTCATTTTCATACCATACTCCATTCCGCAGGCATTTTAATGCCGCATTTCTAGTCCTCAACAAGGCTTCCTATCAAATCATACTCCATTGCGCCTGTAATTTCAACGCGGACAATCGCACCGGACATCAAATTTGCCGTGGTGTTGACAAAAACAAACCCGTCAACATTCGGCGCATCCTTATAAGAACGTCCGACATACGCTTCATCATCGGAAATTTTTCCTTCAATCATGACTTCAATCGTCTTTCCGACCATATCCGCTGATTTATCCAGGGAAACCTCCTGCTGTAACTCCATGACTTCATCGCGCCACTGTTCTTTGACTTCTTCATCAATCTGATTATCCATTTCTGCTGCCGGTGTGCCTTCTTCCGGTGAATATGTAAAGACGCCCAGACGGTCAAATTCCATGCTGTCCACAAATTCCATCATCTGCTCATGGTCTTGCTTCGTTTCTCCCGGAAAGCCCGTAATCAACGTTGTACGAAGTGCAATGTCCGGGATTTCCCTGCGCAGCTTTGTGATAATGTCAATTAATTCCTGTCTGCTCGTTCTTCTGCCCATACGCTTTAAAATGGCATCGCTGGCATGCTGAATCGGCATATCCAGATAGTGACAGACCTTCGGCTCATTTTTAATTGCCTGAATCAGCTCATCATTGATTTCTTCCGGATAGCAGTATAAAATGCGGATCCATTTTAAATCTTCAATCTGTCCCAGCTTATGAAGCAGCTCCGGCAGTGCCTTTTTTCCATATATATCCGTACCGTAAACGGTCGTTTCCTGCGCCACCAGAATCAGTTCCTTTGCGCCGTTTGCCACAAGGGCTTCTGCCTGCTCCACCAGATAATCCATTGGGTAGCTTCTGTAATTTCCGCGGATTTTTGGAATAATGCAGTAGGTACAGTGCTTGTCGCACCCTTCCGCAATCTTTAAATATTCATAATACCCGCCGGTCGTTACCACTCTCTTAGAGCGTACAAGCGGCAGTCTGTCAGTATCTTCAATCGAATTATACGTTCTTCCGTCTAAAACGGCTTCAATAACATCTGCAATTTTATCATAGGAAGATGTTCCGATAAATGCATCGACTTCCGGGATTTCTTTTGTGATTTCGTCCTGATAGCGGTGTGCAAGACAGCCTGTAACAATCAGAATTTTACACTTGCCGTCTTTTTTGTGTTCTGCCATTTCCAGAATCGTGTTAATACTTTCCTGCTTTGCATCGTGGATAAAACAACAGGTATTGACCGCAATGACTTCTGCTTCCATTTCATCATCTGTAAAGGTAAATCCTCTGTCATTTAAGATTCCAAGCATATTTTCCGTGTCAACCAGATTTTTATCACAGCCGAGTGAAACAAACATTACTTTCATTCATTCATCTCCATTATCTTTACACAAATACAAGGGAAGGCGGTCTTTGACCAGTCTTCCCTTTATTGTCTGTTTATTTTTGCAATTCATTATATTCTGCCGTATTACTGCACTGTACATACTTTTGTGATTGCTGTGCAGACGTTTTCATAGGTCTGTGACAGTCCCTTAAAATCTTCCGGTATGCCCTCCATACTTCTGTCTCTTAAAATCTCCACCATGGGAACGATCATTTTGCTCATGGAATCAATGCTTAAGTTGGCGCATAAGCCTTTCAGCGCGTGTGCCGCCTCAAATGCATCGTCTACACTGCCGTTTTGCACCGCCTGTTTTAACCGGCTCATCAATGTATCTTCTACAAATGAATTTAAAAATTCAAAATACATTTCTTCATCGTCCAAAAAACGTTTTAACGCCGTATCTACATTAATCCCGGCTTCTGTCAATACCGTTCTTGCAGTATCCTTCATATGTCGTCCCCTTTTGATTTTGCAATCATCAATCAATGCCTTAATACAAATATACCGTATTACTTTTTGATTTTAACATATCCAAGTCTTAAAGACAACACTCTTTTACTCCTGCTTTCTCTGGTTCTCCTGTCCCGTTCCGATGCTGTTTTTTTCATCCTCGATTTCATTTTCCATTTCCTGAACTTTATTGTCCTGCGCAAGGGCAACCATGATTCTGCGGACATCTTCCGGCTTAAACATACCGATTGCTCTCGCTAAATCGGCTTTGTTATTCCGGTTGACCTTTAACGTGCCGCCACCCGCAAGCGGAATACTAAGGACATTGCTTTCATCACTCATATCGCCGAGACATAACGCGCCGTGTTCATCATCACAGACAAAAACCGTGCCTTTATATTCGATAATACCGTTTTCATCTGCCAGCTCATAATACGGCGCATGCTTTTTTCCGTCAAATTTATCAAACGGCGTATGTACGGCTGTTTCCTTTGTACGCTCTGTCGTTGTAACATCTTCTGTCTGGCTGTCCGGCTGATTTTTCACTTTGTCGTGTGTTTTTTCCAAGAAATCCGCCAGCGAATTCATCTGCATATAACCATGCCAGTTCTTTGCCTCCAGCTGTTCCTGTGCCGTACTCTTTACAATCTGTGTAAAATCCATTTTATCATGAAGATTATCCATGCCGAAACAAAGCTTTTCCGTTGCCGCCAAAAACAGTCCGTCTGCATTCTGTACAAGCTTTTGTTTTGCCGCATAAGCCGAATATGCCGCCATTTGAACATATGTGGCATTGGACGGGTCTACCTTGTTTAAGGAAACTTCTTCCTCTGTTACATTCCCCTCACTGTCCCATGTTTTCACAAGATATTTCGGGTCTTTTGGATTAAAATCCGCCGGTTTGTAAACTGTCAGGCTTCCGCCGCCTGCCAGTGATGTGGACATCACAGCCTCATTTCCCTGCGTATCGTCAAACCAGTGCAGAGTGCAGTGAGTTACTCGTCCACTCACATCATCATACTGTCCTGCCTGCTTGTTTTTCTGGTTCATAATCGTCTGTGTCAGTCCGATTCCCGTTCCTGCTATATTGATTCCAATTCCCATTTTTTTATATCCTCCTCATGTTCTTTCTGCTCGTTATCCAGTTCCTTTTGTTCTTCTTTTTCAAGCCGCTTCTTAAGCTCCTGTTCCTGTTCTTTTTTCACATCATCAATCGTATCGTCTAAATTTTTTACAAGCTTGTCCCATTCCTCCACGCTCATCTGCGTTGCTCCTGTTGCAAATTTAGGCGGACCGTTTTTGATTCTGTTCTTTACGTATGCTGCAAATTCTTCAAGCGCCTCATGCCAGTCTTTGTCTGTCTGCTGCTCTTTGCCATTCTTTTGTACGCAGGCTTTTGCCGCCTGTTCTATGAGATTGCCGGTTGCTTCGTCAATTTTATCCAAATCAACAGAATATGCCTTTACTGTCCCATCATCAAACTTCTGTTCGACATACACTTCTTTGCCGTCATCTGACTGCTTTGCCTTTAACACATACCCTTCTGTCAGATGTTTTTCCACATAATCCGCGTCCTGTGCCGTAAGATTTTTCACTTCACAGGCTGACACCGCTTTGGATAGAACACCTTCTGCCACCACTTCCTTTGCCCGCAGTCCACCCATGCTGCCAAGCTTTGTAATACCCGATGCCTGTGCTCCGTCTGTGGCTGTCATACTCGTTTCATCCGTATCATCGCTGCGGTATTTTTCATCATAACTTTTCTGCAATTCATAAGCAAAGCCATCCTGCTGCTTTCCTTTTACTTTCTTTCCGCTTTGTGCCGCATTTTCATAAAACCGGCTGCCAATTCTACTGACTTCCATTTGTTCCTCCGTTCTAAAATTTCTGTCAAATTCCGTTTACTTTTCCAAAAATTCTTTCAATGCCTGCCTGCCGCGTTTTAAATTAGTTTTTACCGTATTTTCGGGCATTTCCAGACTTTGCGCAATTTCTTTAATCGAATAATCCTCATAATAAAACAAATACAGGCAGTTTCTGTATTTTTCCGGCAGCTGTAATACCGCCCACATCATATCATCCTGTATTTCCGTAAAATTTTTACAGCTTCCTCTCTGTGCTTCGCTGACATCTTCCATGCTGACACTCGTTCTGTGCCATTTGCTTTTTAACAAATCCCTGCACAGATTAACTGTCACACGGACAATCCATGCCCGCTCATGCTCCATGCTCTGATAACGCATATCATGCCGGATAATCTTTAAAAATACTTCCTGTGTAATGTCCTCCGCATCTGCATGGTTTTTCACCTGTGAAAATGCTACTCTGTATATCAGCTGATAATAATCCCGGAATATCTGCTCCAGTCTTTCTTTTGTTTCTCCCATTCTCTTTTCAGACACCCGTGTATCTTATACCTCCCGTCACTCATAATACGATTATAAAACCTGAAAAGTTTCAAATTTAAAAACTTTTTTATTTTCCCATTACTGATATTATCGGACGTTCCGTCATAATTCATGAACCCCCGATGATTTTACGCCCCAGCCTGCCGGCAATTCCGGCATAAAAACCGTCCGCGGCGTTATCTGTGCCTATAAATAAGAAGCATTTCTGCACACATTTTCTAAATAAAGTATTGCAAATCTTTGTCCGAGGAAATAAAATAAAATTCTGACGAAGTCAAATAACTATGGTTCTCTGTTTTTTAGCGAGGGCAGAAAACCTGACGTCGGGTGAAAAATTGCAGAGAAATGTCTGCGGAATGGGGATTATTATGAACGGCGAAGAACGCAGAGGAAAACTTGTTGAACTTCTTAAAAATACAGAATCACCGCTCTCCGGCACACGGCTTTCACGCTTACTGCACGTAAGCCGTCAGGTCATTGTCAATGACATTGCCCTGTTAAGAGCGGCAAATGTTGATATTCTTTCAACGAACAAGGGGTATCTGCTTTCCGCACCGGTTTCTTCAACTCGTGTTTTTAAGGTCTGCCATGCCACGGAGGATTTTGAACGTGAAATGCAGACCATTATTGATGCAGGCGGCAAAATACAGGATATTATCATCGAACACCCTGTATACGGTAAAATTTCCGCGCCGCTTGAAATTTATTCCAGAAATGATATTGTAAAATTCAAAGAAAAAATGCAGAGCGGTAATGCTGTGCCGCTCTGCGATATTACCTCTGGTGTACATTACCACACCGTACTGGCTTATTCTGATGAAATTTTAGATGATGTTGCCGCTGCTTTAAAAAGCAATGGTTTTCTGCTTTCCAGATAGAACATTCTGCCCGGATTGGAATTCATTTAGAGCTTAAAGCTTTCCGGCAGCAAATCTTTTATCGTATAACTTTCAATGCCGTCTTTATCTGCCAGCAGAATCTGTGCATTTTCCGTCATAAACTCTGCCAGTACCTGTCTGCAGATGCCGCATGGCGGCGTTTTCTGATGGGACGATGATACGATGGCAATCCGCTCAATCTGCGTATACCCTTCCGATACCGCTTTAAAAACTGCCGTACGCTCCGCACAGTTGGTTGCACCGTACGAAGCATTTTCAATATTACAGCCCGTAAAAATTTTTCCTTCTTTGGTGAGCAGTGCCGCACCCACGCGGAAGTGGGAATATGGCGCATACGCATGCTTCATTGCTGCATATGCTTCTTCTGCCAGCTTCTGATTCATTTCATCACTACTGCAATCCATTTTTCTCTCCTGTCTTTTTTCAAGCTCACAAACCGCATTGTATTCCGTTATTCAGCCTTACTCAACCGTAACATTCTGTGTCGTTTCAACCTGACAGATATAGGTCTTTCCCTGATTTAACACAATTTCTGTTCCATCTTCATAATAATATTTTGTCGGACCGCTGGTTTCGGAATCCTTTTTCCACGTCACCTGCACGGCTTTTCCGTTGGTAATAAACAGTCCCGCGCCTGTTCCGTCCACCTTATAATTCGGTGTTCCGTTTTCATAATAGTCCGGTTCAACATATTTGACAAGAATGTTTTTATAAGAAAGCTGCTCTCCGGTTTCCGCATCAATCTGTGCATCATCAAACTGGAACCTTAAATATTCCCCGGTGCTTTCATCATATTCAAACCACGGCTTATTGTACGGATACCCCGGATAAAAGGTATTACACGTTTCACCGCCTGCAATCTGTATCTGTTTGTCATCCTCTTCATTAAAACTAAACGGTTTTACAAAATTCTGCGGATAAACTGTATCATACCCTTTCTTTGCCACACTGTCCATAATACCATTCCATGAAGTATAAGCATTGTGCGGTGCTACACGGTCAGCGGTTCTGTAAAAAGAACAGTATGCCATGCCGTCTAATGCGTAAAAGGACGGCTGTGCCAGATAATCCGCCGCATATTCCGAATAGCCGAAATGTACATAGTTGGCTTCAAATTCTTTTGCAAATAACAGATAATAGGTACGGCAGCTTCTGACAGGTCCGATCTTTTCCAACTCCGTCTGATTTTCAAAAAAACAGCACAATCTTGTAATGCCGCCTTCCACAAGTGACTCAAACACAATATCTGCTTTGCTGATATTCGACTGCGGCATCGCCTGCTTGATATTACTGTACATCACTGCCACAGCCTTCTGCTGTGCCAGTTCGCTGCTTTCCCACTTTCCGCTGATCACACTCTGCGCCTGTCCCGCATGTGGATTTTTCACTTCCTGTGTGGTCTGTTCCTGAACAGTCTGGGCCGTACTGTCATTTACCGCTTCCGGACTGCCTTTTTTACGTGTCATCCCATAAATACCCGCCGCAATTCCTGCTGCTGCAAGCACACAAACAGCCACAATAATAATACTTTTTTTCTTTTTCATAAATCCTCATTTCCCGGACGGCTTTTAATATCATTTTAAACTGCCTGCTTCCGTCCATAACCGGACAGTTTCCGTAAATTACTGTAAATTATCTTGTAATACCTAAAAGTTCCAGCACTTCACGCTGTTTGGCTTCCATAACCTTTGCTTCGTCTTCTTCCATATGGTCATAGCCGAACAGATGCATCATGCTGTGTGCTGTTAAGAATGCCAGTTCGCGTTCCTTGGAATGACCGTATTTTTCTGCCTGTTCTTCAACCTTTTCTACTGAAATGACAATGTCACCCAGCATCAGTTCTCCCGTATCCGGGTTAAAATAATCCTCCGGAAACTGATCCATAACATCTTCCAGCGCATCAAAATCCGCCGGCGTTTCATATTCAATCATCGGAAATGATAACACATCCGTTGCGCGGTCGATTTCGCGGTATTCGCGGTTGATTTCATGAATTGCAGCATTGTCCGTGAGTGTTACATTCACTTCCGCTTCATATGGACACTTTTCATAATCCATCGCCTTTTCAACAACCTGTCTGATAATAGTTTCATAGTCTAAATCCAGTTTTTTTTCGGTTTCATATTCAATGTTTATTGTCATTTTTCTCTCCATTCCGTGTGCGTGCCTGCTTGCTGCGGGTCTGTTTTTTTGCCATACGGCTTTCATACTCCTCATACGCTTTGACAATCTTTTGTACAAGCGGATGACGGACAACGTCCTGGCTGGTCAGCTTGACCATGCCGATTTCATCAACTTTTGACAAAACCTTCATTGCCACATCAAGTCCCGATGTTGTATCCTTTGGCAAATCCTTCTGTGTTAAATCGCCGGTAATCACGACCTTTGAACCAAATCCGATACGTGTCAGGAACATTTTCATCTGCGCCGGTGTTGTATTCTGTGCTTCATCAAGAATGATATAGGCATTGTCCAAGGTACGTCCTCTCATATAAGCAAGCGGCGCAACTTCAATCAGTCCTTTTTCCATATTAGCGGTAAAACTCTCCGCACCCATAATCTGATACAGCGCATCGTATAACGGCCGCAGATACGGGTCTACCTTACTCTGTAAATCGCCCGGAAGAAAGCCCAGCTTTTCTCCTGCTTCAATTGCCGGACGGGTCAGAATAATCCGTCCGACTTCATTATTTTTAAATGCAGTAATTGCCATCGCCATTGCAAGATAGGTCTTTCCCGTTCCCGCAGGCCCTAAGCCGAATACAATCATTTTATCACGGATTTCATCAACATATGTCTTTTGTCCGAGGGTTTTCGGCTTAATCGGCTTACCTGTAATCGTCCGGCAGATAATGTCCGTATCAATTTCCAAAATGGCATCTTCTTTTTCTTCAAAAGCCAAAGACAGTGCATAATCCACATTCTGCTCTGTAATCTGATTGCCCCTTCTAGCCAGTTCTATCAGATTGTTTAACACACCTGCCGCCTTTTTTACGGCACCTTCTGCACCGATTACCTTTACATCGGAATCCCGTGCAATAATCGTTACTTTTAATGTTTTTTCAATCTTTTTAGCATATTCATCTAACTGTCCAAATACGGCACTGCTGTACTGTGCCGGTAATTCAATCAACGATTCTTTCACACTCATTGTACTGCTTTCGTTTCCTCATTTCCTTCAATTTCAGGCATTGTAACCGCCGCATAACCGACTGCCGGCATATCCGCCGTAATCGTGCCTGCCATTACATAGTCTGTCCCGCTGTCATTTATTGTAACACCATTATGCAGGATTTGCACTTTATTTTCAATCAAATCAAGTAAATATATTTTCAATTTCTGATTTAGTACATCTTCGGCTTCCTCCTGCGTATAGCGGCTTTCTTTTATATCATATTCCAGGTACTGCTTTCTGCCGGTACGAAGCGGCAGATAAAAACTGTCCGTAAGCTTTAATACTCTGCTGTCCGTCACAATGTCCGCCTGCGTAAACGAAGACCATGAAACACCTGCTTCAATCTCCCTGTCTGCAATGCCAAACAGCCACCTTGTCTTTTTTCTGCCGGTGTATTCCTTATATTCATACAGATACGGCAGATGTTCCTCATAAGGAATGTCCACACGTACAAAAATATCCGCATCGGCACTTACCGGCCGCTGATTCACAACTTCTTTGGCATCATTGTATACATCAACAATACCTGACACCAGAATCTGCCCTTTTTCAACTTCATCTCCCGGTTTGACCTTGGGTGTTCCTGCCCGTGTAATCATCGATGTCACCACACCGGAACAGGTTGCCACGATATCTCTTGGTGTGCTGTCTGTCTGTATATCTTCTTTGATTCCGTCATTTTCCTTAATATGGACGATCAGCCGTGTGCCGCTGATTTCAGCCGATACCCACGTAATATCGGGATAATCATTTCTAAGTGCCGTTTCAATACTGTCACAATCCACTGACCGTATCTGCATCCCTGAATAAACACCCTGTCCCGCAAGATATTTGCAAAGACTGCTGTGGGTATATCTGTAATTACCCGTAAATGAAATATCCCAGACATACAGGCTGCAGCTGTATAAAATAATACATGCCGCGGCAATACCGATAAAAAAAGAAGAATGCCTACGGTACCGGAACAGTAAAAAACGGATTCCGTGCCGTTTGCTAATCCGCACCGTTGTCTTTGTCTTCCGGCAGATGTCCTTTAGCTGAAAAAAATCCTCTGTCGTAATATTCGCGGTAAATCCCTGCTCCGTTTCCGAAATTTTCCAAAAACCGATATTTTTATGACGGCACATATTTAAAAAACGCTCTATGGAATCTGTCATTACTGTCACTGTTATGTATGCAGACATTATTTTTTGCTGTTTCCACATATCACCGGCATGCCCCTCTTTTATACTTCAATGCTCATAATCCTGCCCCTGACGGCGATTTCTTCTTCATCATAATAAAGAATTTCCAGCCGTTCCCCTTTAATGGATAAAAATCCTTTTTTTGTTAAAAGTTTTACGGTATTACAGTCATATTCTGCAATGGATTTGAAATTTTCCACATAAACTTCACAATTGCCGACTGCCGTAACCACCGGCATACCGAGTGCCGCATCTTTGGTTACGTCCAATGCCCCCACAATAGTTTCTTTTCTGCGCATACGTCCGCTAAAGACACCTTTCAATCCATTTATATATTGTATGTTACAACCAAAACTTTATGCCTTTTATTTAAACGAAATGTGCATCACTAGGCGCACCACGAAAAAGCCGGTGCAGGATTGCTCCCACACCGGCTGATAAATTAATTAAACTCTAATTAGTTGAACTTACGTTTTCTAGCAGCTTCAGACTTCTTCTTACGTCTAACGCTTGGCTTTTCGTAATGTTCTCTTTTACGAATTTCCTGCTGAATGCCAGCCTTTGCACAGTTTCTCTTGAATCTGCGTAATGCGCTATCTAAAGACTCGTTTTCTTTAACGATGACATTTGACATATCTTTTCCTAACCACCCTTCTGTTGCAAATTGTGCACAACAATACATAAATAGGGTATTAATTAATTGCACAAAAAATATTATACCATAGATTTTCTATTCGTCAACCTTTTACGGTAAATTTTTGCAGATATTTTTATAACTGCTGTTCCAGAACCTGCGGCGCCTTTGCAAGCAGTTCGTCAATGCCCGCCGGATTCTTACCACCTGCCTGTGCCATATTCGGACGGCCGCCGCCGCCACCGCCTACGCAGGAAGCAACCGCTTTAATCAGATTACCGGCATGAGCGCCCTTTCCGATTACATCATCGGTTGCCATGGCAATCATATTGACCTTATCTGCGCCCTGTGCACTGACAATCAGTACAACGCCTGAACCAATCTGTGACTTTAATTTATCACCAAGATTTCTGAGTTCATTCATATCAACATTGTCAACCTTTGTTGCAAGGAACTTCACGCCCTTTACTTCGGTAATGTCTTTTGTTACATCCCCTAAAGCGTTGTTTGCAAGCTCTGCCTTTAACTTTTCGTTCTCGCTCATTAATGTCTTGATTTCATCATTCATGGAATGAATCTTCTTAACAAGCTGTACCGGTTCTGCCTTAGCTGCTTTAGCGGCTTCTTTTAAGGTTTCTTCAAGCTGTGCGTAATACTTTAATACACCGTTGCCTGTGAGTGCTTCGATTCTTCTTGTACCTGCAGCAACACCGGATTCTGAAATAATCTTAAACAGTCCGATGTTTGATGTATTGGCTACATGTGTACCACCGCAGAACTCTTTTGAAAATTCACCGATGCAGACAACACGTACCGTTTCACCGTACTTTTCACCAAACAGTGCGGTTGCGCCTGTCTTTTTGGCTTCATCAATCGTCATGACCTGTGTCACAACAGGAATGGCTTCTGCAATCTTTTCATTGACAATCTTTTCAACCTTTTCAAGTTCCTCGGCTGTCATGCTCTGGAAATGTGCAAAGTCAAATCTTAATCTGTCAGGGTCTACATAAGAACCGGACTGCTGTACGTGGCTTCCGAGTACTTCCTTTAATGCTCCCTGAAGCAGATGTGTTGCACTGTGATTCTTGCATGAATCGGCTCTCTTTGCGGCATTTACAGAAAGTGTTACTTTATCGCCTTTCTTTAACATGCCCTTTGTCATCACACCGACATGTCCAATCTTGCCGCCCTTTAACTTAATGGTTGTTTCTACGGTAAATTCACCTTCCGGTCCTGTAATCACACCGCAGTCACCTTCCTGACCACCCATGGTTGCATAGAACACGGATTCATCAACGATAACGGTTCCCTTATCGCCTTCTGAAAGTGCTTCTGTAATCTCTGATTCCGTTGTCAGTACGGTAATCTCTGATTCATTCACCAGCTTATCATAACCTGTAAACTTACTTGTAACTGCCGGGTCGATTTCATCATAAACCGTTGCATCCGCACCCATGTAATTTGTGGTCTTTCTTGCCTTACGTGCCTTTTCCCGCTGTTCATTCATTGCTGCCGTAAAGCCTTCTTCATCAATTGTAATATTCTTTTCTTCAAGGATTTCCTTTGTTAAATCCATTGGGAAACCGTATGTGTCATACAGCTTAAATGCATCTGCGCCGCCGAGTACCTTTTTACCGCTCTTTTCAAGCTCCTGTTCCATATCGGCAAGAATGCTTAAGCCCTGGTCAATGGTCTTATTAAACTTATCTTCTTCTTCTGCGATAACTTTAATAATGAAATCCCTCTTTTCATCCAATTCAGGATATCCGTCCTTAGAACCTTCAATAACCGTTTCACAAAGCTTTGATAAGAACTTGCCTTCAATGCCAAGGAGTCTTCCGTGTCTTGCGGCACGTCTTAACAGTCTTCTAAGCACATAACCTCTGCCTTCGTTAGACGGCATAATTCCGTCGCTTACCATAAATGTAACGGAACGGATATGGTCTGTGATAACACGAATCGATACGTCCTGCTTTTCATCTTCGCGATACTTCACACCGGCCATTTCACAGACCTTGTTGCGCAGTGCCTGTAAAGTGTCCACATCGAAAATAGAATCAACATCCTGAACAACAACCGCAAGTCTTTCAAGACCCATACCGGTATCGATATTTTTCTGTTCCAGTTCTGAATAATTGCCCTTGCCGTCATTGTTAAACTGTGAAAATACGTTGTTCCATACTTCCATGTAACGGTCGCAGTCACAGCCGACTGTACAGCCCGGTTTGCCACAGCCGTACTTTTCTCCGCGGTCATAATAAATTTCCGAACATGGTCCGCAAGGTCCTGCGCCGTGTTCCCAGAAATTGTCTTCCTTGCCAAAACGGAAAATACGTTCCGGTGCAATACCGATTTCTTTATTCCAGATATCAAAGGCTTCATCGTCATCTAAATAAATAGACGGATACAGTCTGTCCTTATCCAGTCCTACAACTTCTGTTAAAAATTCCCATGACCAGTGAATTGCCTCTCTCTTAAAATAATCACCAAAAGAAAAGTTACCGAGCATTTCAAAGAATGTACCATGTCTTGCTGTCTTTCCTACGTTTTCGATATCTCCGGTTCTGATACACTTCTGACAGGTTGTCACCCTTCTTCTCGGTGGAATCTCCTGTCCTGTGAAATATGGCTTTAACGGCGCCATACCGGAATTAATAATCAATAAACTGTTGTCATTGTGTGGAACAAGTGAAAAGCTTTTCATCTTTAAATGACCCTTGCTCTCGAAAAAGTCAAGAAACATTCTTCTTAACTCGTTAACACCTCTGTACTGCACTTCTTTATCCTCCTAGATTTCCTTGTTTTTTGCCTCTTTTTTTGCGTCTGAACGTGTACGGAGCTTTCCTCCGATAACTACACCGCCTGCCAGCAATAACAGCATAATAATAAACTTCACTGCTTCGTAAATAACTTCACCTGCTAATCCTGTCATACCTGTACCTCCCTATCCAAACTGATATTATATTTTATCATATTTTTATTGTATTCTCAACCCATTTGATGCAAACAAATGACGGTTCTTAAATTGCCCAGACACCATTTTCTATAAAATAACCTGCCTGATGCTCTGCGCCCTTGATGATGGATGCATCATAACCTATCATTTTAAGCAGCTTAATCGCGTTTCTTGTCGTCGCCGGTCCTTTAAACAGCTTAAAATTAAAGGAAACATCGCTGTCCGTGACTTCTTCCTGAAAATGATAATTATCATAACAGCCGCTTAAAATCGCGGTCAGTTCAATATCATGCGTTGCCGCAAAACACAATACATTCTTATCCTTTAAATATTTTAAAATCTCAGAAGATGCCGCGATACGCTCTACCGTATTGGTTCCGCGCAGCACCTCATCGACAAAGCAAAGCACCGGGCAGCCCGTCTGCTCTGCGGCGGTAAGAATCCTTTTAAGTGCTTTAATCTCCACAATATAGTAGCTGTTTTTGCCGCCTAAATCGTCCTTTAAAGACATTGAAGAATAAATTCTGAAATACGGTGCCTGATAATTTTTTGATACACTCGTAAAAATAGTCTGTGACAGCACCGCATTAACGGCTATCGTCCGTAAAAATGTGGATTTACCGGAAGCGTTGGAGCCTGTCAGCAGTACATTTTTTTCTGTATGCATGGAATTGGCAACCGGCTTTTCAATTAATGGGTGATACCCTTCCTCAATCGCAAGCTTTCTTCTGCTGCCGGTTAAAAGCTGCGGCTTCGACCAGTACGGAAGCATCTGTCTGTATGATGCCACCGAAATGCAGGCTTCCAGCAATCCTAACGTATCAAACAGTTCATAGACCTCTGCCTGACAGTTTCCGATATGGCGTACCATGCTGTTAAATTTCATTAAATCCACATGGGTCAGCATACGCATATACTCCATTGCCATTTCAGACAGCGAGCCGTTGACATTACCGGATTCCAGCAGCCACGCATTTTTTGTGACCGACTGGAATTTTTTGCAGAGTTCCTCCAGCTTTTTGTTATATTCTTCCAGCCCTGCGTTTTTTTGCTGTGCAATCGCCTGTGCCGCCGCTGTCATGCGTACAATCTGCGCAATGCAGACAAAGTAATGTTCAACCTTTGCCTTCATTTTATAATATGTCAGAATCGAAAATGTAACCGCCGCCACAATCAGTCCGATTCCGATAACCGGATTTACCGCAAAGCAGACCACAAAAGCTGCCGCCAACGCAATGAGCGCCGCAATATGCACACCGTTGCCGCCGGGTTCCATGCCAACCATCAGGCCGATATAGTCGCTAAGTGATAAATATTTCACAAAGCCAAGCTTTACAAATTCCTGCTGTAATGCAATCCGCTCTTTCTCATGTGCTGCAAAATACTCTGCCAGACTGTCAATTTCACGAAGCCTGTCCGGACTTTCCGCCGGTGTCCGCAAAAGCCTGTACAGATACTCTTGTCCTGCCGAAGAATTGGCAATATTCATCTGCTTAAAAATGTCGTCCATATTCAGGTCATTCCATGTAATATCGTCAATGCCTTCCCCGGACTGCTCTGCACACTCTCTGTAATAATGTGTCAGGCGCTCATATTCATCTTCTCCGTATCTGCGCCCAGACGGTTTCCCAAAGCTGCTTTTAAGCTGCTTTAAAACCTTTGCCCGGTGTTTTCTTTTACCGTCCGCGGAAACATAAACCGCAATCACGAGAAAACATACAATCAACCAGAACGGTGTGCTGTTTAAAAATGTCATACTCTGTCTTTCTTTCCTCCGCTTTTCGTTTTATGCTTCACATGCTGCTGCCGTATCCAGCGCCAGTGTCATCATCTCCTGAAATGAATTCTGCCGCTGCATTGCCGTCAGGCTTTCATGACGGTACAAATGGTCACTGATTGTCAGCAGGCAGAGTGCTTTTTTACCGCATCTTGCCGCATTCATATACAGTGCCGCTGCCTCCATGTCCACTGCCAGTACGTTCATCTTCTTCCAGCGGTCATTGACACTGTTGTCTTCATTATAAAAAATGTCCGAAGACACAATATTTCCAACCTTTAAGGAAAGATTTTTTTCTTGTGCAATGCGGTCTGTAATCTTTAACAGACCAAAATCCGCTGTCGGTGCAAATGTACCCGGCAGCCCATACTGGGAAGCATAATTAGAATCCGTACAGGTACCGATTGCCGCAACAATGTCCATCAATGCAATATCATCGGAGATCGCCCCGGCAGAACCGATACGGATAATCCGCTCTACATCGTATTTTGTATACAATTCATAGCTGTAAATGCCCATGGACGGCATTCCCATACCGCTTCCCATGACAGAAACTTCCCTGCCTTGATACTTTCCGGTATAGCCGTACATATTGCGCACTTCGTTAAACTGCTGTACCTCTGTGAGAAAATTCTCTGCAATATACTTTGCACGCAACGGATCTCCCGGCATCAGCACCGTCTTTGCAATCTGTCCCTTTTCTGCCTGATTATGTGGTGTTGCCATATGCTCTCTCCTTTCTGCCGTACAGTCCGTTCTTTATTTACCCGGATACTTAATCACTGCATCCACATCGTAATCTTTTAAACGTTCTCTGCCCTTTAAGCCTTCCAGTTCCATAAGAAATACAACCTTTACAACCTCACCGCCCAGACGCTCAATCATATGAATGGCAGCTTCTGTCGTTCCGCCGGTTGCAATTAAATCATCGACAATAACAACCTTCTGACCCGGCTGAATGGCATCCTTATGTATTTCAATTGTTGCCGTACCGTATTCAAGGGCATATTCTTCTGAAATGGTTTCGCACGGAAGCTTTCCCTTTTTTCTGACCGGTACAAAGCCCGTATGATTATTGTAAGCAATTGGCACACCAAAGATAAAACCTCTGGATTCCGGTCCGACTACCACATCAAAATCTACGTCTTTTAATAAATTCTGTATGCCGTCAATTGCAAGCTTTAATCCTTCCGGATCCTGAATCACGCTTGTAATATCTCTGAAAATAATTCCCTTTTCCGGGAAATCCGGAATACTGCGTACATAATCTTCTACTTTTTTCATGTTGTTCTCCATTCCGCCGCATTGCAGCATATATTTCTTGAATTTGTTTTTTCAATACAGAAGTGTTATACCACGGCATATCAGATAATGCCGTGATACAACACTCTTTCATTAGTATACCACAGTTTTTTTACATTATAAAGCATTTTTGCATACAGCCTGATTTATACAATCAGGCAGACCAGTCCCGAATTTTCATTCATGACTTTTTCCAATGTAGAAGAAATCTTTTCCATGCTTTCCGGTGTCATGTTGTGTGTTTTTTCATAAATGCCGTCATCTACAATCTGTTCAATCGTCTTTCCGAAAATATTTGTTTCCCAGATTCCCTGCGCATTGTCCCCGGCATTTTCTTTTATGTATGCAATCAGGTCATCTGCCTGGTTTTTCGTACCGACAATCGGTGCAATTTCCACACTGATGTTCGTCTTGATCATATTGACGGACGGCACCTGTGCTTTGATTTTTACACCATATTTTGTGCCGTTTTTAATCACCTCCGGCTCATCTAACACAATTTCTTCCCGCACCGGTGTTACAACCCCGAAGCCGCTTGCAGACACTTCTGATAAAGCATTTCCCACACTATCAAATTCTTTTTTCTTTGCGGAAAGCTCCCGGATCATGTGAATCAGCTCATATTCATTGTGGATTGCCGTGCCTGTCAATTCACTTAAAATGTCATAATAAACCTGCGGCTTCATCTGCACTTCCAGCCGCACCCTGCCATCCGACATCTGGATATCGGATACGGTAATGCCGCTTAGCGATTCTCCCGTTACCTGCACAAAATTTTTCTTCACATCGCGGATTTTTCCGACTGGTTCTAACACTTCCGCAGCCTTTGCAATCAGCTCCGCTTTCAGCCAGTGGTCCTCTGGCAGCATTTCCATCCACTGCGGTGTGTAAAAATCCAGCTCCGTCACCGGAAATTCAAGCAGTACATTTTCAAGAATCGCAGTGATATCTTCTTTTTTTAACTGGTCGCAGTTGACCGGCAGCACGGTTACGCCGTATTTCTGCGTGAGTTCTTCCGCAAGCTGTCCGGTTTCCTTAGAATACGGCTTTGCACTGTTTAACAGCACCAGAAACGGCTTTTTAATGGCACTTAATTCCTGAATAGTGCGTTCCTCCGCCGGAACGTAATTTTGTCTTGGAATCTCTGAAAATGAACCGTCTGTGGTTACGACAATACCTATCGTTGAATGTTCCGCAATCACCTTTTTCGTACCGATTTCCGCCGCCTTTGTAAACGGGATTTCCGTCTGCGACCACGGTGTTTTTACCATGCGCTCCTTTTCATTTTCAACGTGACCGGACGCGCCTTCCACCATAAAACCGACACAGTCAATCAGACGCACCTTGACGCCCACATCTTCCATTGGATAAATGAGTGCCGCCTCACTTGGAATAAACTTCGGCTCGGTCGTCATAATTGTTGTTCCCGCGGCGCTCTGCGGCAGTTCGTCCTTTGCCCGCGCACGTACATGTTCATTTTCCATCTGCGGCAGTACGCACAAGTCCATAAATCTTTTAATAAAAGTTGATTTACCGGTTCTGACCGGTCCTACCACCCCGATGTATATTTCTCCGTTTGTTCTGGCTTTCATATCCTTGTATAACGAAAATTCCTGATTACTGTCCATAAAAACAAAAACACTCCTTCCATATTTACTTCATGTATATGGAAGAAGTGTTTTATTTATGCAGTGATTATTAAGATACTTTTGCCCGGTTCTTACATCATAATGTCCTTGACAACTTCAGAAGCGATCAGCAGTCCTGCCGAAGCCGGAACAAATGCAGTACTGCCGGGAATACATCTTCTGGCATTATTCTCAAGCGGCGCCGATACCTTGACCGGCTGCTCCTTGGAATAAATCACTTTCAGTTTCTTTACGCCGCGCCTTTTTAATTCATAACGCATGACTTTTGCAAGCGGACAGACCGAAGTCTTAAAAATATCCGAAACCTCGAGCAGCTCCGGGTGATGTTTATTGCCGGTTCCCATGCTCGCTATAATCGGTGTTCCTGCTTTCTGCGCTTCAAGCACCAGATCAATCTTGGCAGCAACTGTATCAATACAGTCGATAACATAATCATATGATGCAAAATCATAGTCATCGTGATTTTCCGGCAGATAAAAGGACCGGTGCAGTTCCAGATTAATCTCCGGGTTGATATCTAAAAGCCGTTCCTTCATTACTTCCACTTTCGGTCTGCCGACCGTACTGTGCAGTGCGATAATCTGACGGTTGATATTGGAAACACTTACACAGTCGTTATCTGTAAGCACCATGTTTCCGACACCGCTGCGTGCAAGTGCTTCTGCCACGTAGCCGCCGACTCCGCCGACTCCGAACAGTGCCACCTTTGCATTTTTTAATTTTTCCATGCCCTCGCTGCCAAACAGCAGTTCTGTGCGCATTAATTCTTCCTTCATCTGTCCACCTGCTTTTCTCTTCTAATCCTTATCCTTCTTTTTCGCAGCATTCTGCGTGCGGCAGTTTCTGATACAATCTTCCACTGCGCCGCATTTACTCGTCAAATTCCGCCAGTACGTAGTATCCACGGCTGGTTTCGCCGACTTCTTTTACAATGCCTTTTCTGGATTTTAAACGCTCCGGTGTCGAGTAGTTTCCCGACATTGCAACCGCCGGTTCTATCGTGTAGTAAAAGCTGCTTGGCAGTTTCCCTTCGGTAATTTCCACTTCCTGTCCCGGTTCTACCAGTCCGGGTCTGCTCATTGTAAATTCCATTGTCCGCATTTTATAGCACTCCTTATACTTGTGACACTTCCATCATAAATTAATATTTTCCAGACATTCCTTTGTATATTCTTCCACTTTTGTCTTCAGATAAACATTTTCTTCCGACGAAAGCAGTTCATCTTTTGCAAGTACGGCGCCTGCCGCATCTGCTGCTTCCTTTAACACTTTGGAATCTGAGAAAATATCACCGATTTTAAAACGCAAATCTCCGCTCTGGCGCACGCCGAAAAAATCTCCCGGTCCACGCTGTTTTAAATCCTCCTCTGCAATTTTAAATCCGTCATTCGTCTGATTTAAAATGCCTAAGCGGTCCTTTGCCTTGGCTGTGTCCGAACCGGACACAAAGATACAATACGACTGATATTTTCCGCGCCCTACACGGCCCCTCAGCTGGTGAAGCTGTGCAAGCCCGAAACGGTCTGCATTTTCCACCATCATTACCGTGGCATTCGGAACATTGACACCGACTTCGATAACGGTTGTCGATACCAGTACATCTGTTTCCCGCGCCGCAAAGCGCGCCATAATTTCTTCTTTTTGATTTGCTTTCATCTTTCCGTGCAGATATTCCACACGGATTTGCGGAGGCAGTGCCGCTTTAAGCTTTTCGGCATATTCTACGACATTTTCGGCATCGACATTTTCGCTTTCCTCCACCATCGGACAGATAACATATGCCTGTCTGCCTTCTTTGACCTGACCCGCTATAAACTTATACGCATTTTCCCGGTAGTTGGTTCCCACAACACAATTTTTTATTGGAAGACGTTCTGCCGGTAGTGTATCAATAATAGAAATATCCAAGTCACCGTATACTATAATTGCCAGTGTTCTCGGAATCGGGGTTGCACTCATAACCAGTACGTGCGGATTGTCCCCTTTCATAGAAAGCGCCCGCCGCTGATTGACCCCGAAGCGGTGCTGTTCGTCCGTAATTACCAGTGCAAGCTTGTCATAAACGGCTTTTTCCTGAATCACGGCGTGCGTGCCGACCACAATATCCGCCTCATGCGTGCGAATCTGCTCATAAACCGCTCTTTTCTGCGCCGCCGTCATCGAACCCATTAAAAGCACAACCTTTAACGGAATCTGATGTTTTTCAAACATCGAACAGATCGACTCGTACTGCTGTTTTGCAAGCACCTCTGTCGGCACCATCATTGCCCCCTGATACCCTGCAAACGCGGTATTCATCAATGCCAACACTGCAATAATCGTCTTTCCGGAACCAACATCGCCCTGAATCAACCGGCTCATTAACGCACTGCCGGACATGTTTTCTTTGATTTCTTCCCATGTCTTTTTCTGTGCATCCGTCAGTTCAAACTCCAGTTCAGAAATGAATTTATCGGTACGCGCATCATTTAAAATACGGTACTCGTTCAGCCTGTGTGTATTTTTTTCTTTCATATTGCGCACTGCCAGCACAAACAGAAAAAATTCTTCAAATGCCAGTCTTTTTCTGGACTGTAAATAATCCTCCTGCGACTGCGGAAAATGTATCCGCTGTACGGCAAAATTGTGTTCCGCAAGCTGATACGCACTGCGGATATCTACCGGTATATATTCTTTTTCCAGACACGTATCGTACTTTTCCAATGCCTGTTTTACTGCTTTGGCGACCGTTTTATTGGACAGCCCCTTTGTCAGCGGATATATGGGCTGCATACTTCCCTGTAACTGTGCATATGCCGCCATTGTATACATCTGTGGCTGTTCTAAAACAAAGCTTCCCTTTTTCTTTGCAAGCTGACCGCGGAAAACATAATGTGCTCCCGGCTTTAAACTGCTGCGCAGAAACGGCATGTTAAACCATGTGCATTTCAGGGATGTTCCCTGTTCATCCCGCACAACTGTCGATAATACTTTCATTCTCGGTGTGGAATACTGTTCCACATTTCTTGCCACAACGGCTTCAATGCTCACGATTTCTGATGCATGTTCTTCCACTGCTTCCTGTACAAAAACAGGCTTTTCATATACATCGTAAGCCCGTGGGTATAACCCTACAAGGTCTTTTACAGTGTATACGGAAAGCCTGCTAAGTAGCGCAGCAGTTTTTTCTCCAATTCCTTTAAGCTGCTGTATATTCATAACTTATGCCATCATTGAGCCAAGAACCTGATTGACAAGTTTACCATCTGCCTTGCCTTTGACCTTTGGCATTAACACTTTCATAATTTTGCCTTTATCCTGTGCTGTCGGTGTTTCGATAGAAAGTTCTTTTAATGTTTCTTCAATCACTGCTTTGATTTCAGATTCATCCATCATCTTCGGTGCATATTCCTCTAATACACTGATTGAGAAATTACACTCGTCAATAATGTCCTGTCGGTCTGCCGGAGTAAGGGAAAGTGTTTCTTTTAACTGCTTAATCTGCTTTAAAATAACCTGATTTCCTTCTTCATCAGTCAGCGGTGTGCGGTTGTTAATTTCTACATTCTTTAATTCCGCAAGCAGTAAGGAAAGAACATCTTTTCTGGCCTTATCCTTCGCCTTCATCGCCTTAACCATCTCGCCTCTGATTTCATCAATCTTACTCATCTTATCCTTCTTTCCGCAGGCATTCCAATGCCGGAGGAACGCGGACTGAATTTATTCAGTCCTGCGATAAACAGCAGTATGCGCTGCCTGCGGCGCATACTGTTATGTGAACAAGCTGTAATATATGGCTTGTTCACATTTTATTCTACTGAAACAATGTAATAATAAATCGGCTGTCCGCCCATCTGAAGCTCTACATCAATATCCGGATATTTTTCTTCAACCTTTGCTGCGGCATTTTCTGCATCTTCTTCTGAAATATCACTGCCGTAATACAGGGTAATAAGTTCTGCATCTTCATTCATCATTGCATCAACAAGTTCTAACAGTGTCTGGTCAATGCTCTTGCCAACTGCCGCAAGTCCGCTGTCTGAAAGTCCCATAATATCGTCTTTGTGAATTTCTTTTCCGTCAATTGACGTATCACGGACTGCATAAGTAAGCTGTCCTGTTGCCACTGTTGAAAGTGCTTCTGTCATCGTGTCTGTATTTTCCTGTGCATTTCTTGAAGCTTCAAAGTTAATCATCGCTGTAATACCCTGCGGAACTGTCTTTGTCGGAATTACAATCAGCTTTTTGCCTTCTACAAGCTCTGCTGCCTGCTCCGCGGCAAGAATAATGTTCTTATTATTCGGAAGAACAAAAACAGTATCTGCATTAATGCGGTCAGCAGCATTTAAAATATCCTCTGTACTCGGATTCATGGTCTGTCCGCCTTCAATCACTTCGTCAACACCCAGTTCCTTAAAGATTTCAGAAAGTCCTTCGCCTGCGGAAATCGTTACAAAACCAAAATCCTTATGTGGTGCTTTTTCTTCCTTCTTTTCTGTTTCTTCCTTAGCAGCTGCTTCCATCTCTGACTGCTGGATAACCTTCTGGTTGTGTTCCTCACGCATATTATCAACCTTCATCTTTGTCAGCTGTCCGTATTCTAATGCCTTTTCAAATGCCTGACCCGGATGATTGGTATGCACATGAACCTTTACAATGTCATCTAATGCAACACACACAATGGAATCACCGATAGAAGATAAAAATGCCTTAAAGGATTCTTCTGTCTTTTCATCAAATTCTTTATCGAGCATAATAATAAATTCCGTACAGTAACCGAATTTAATATCTACATTTTCAATGGCAGCTCCCGTATTCTTTCCTGTTGCTGCAATTTTTGCTTTAGATACGCCTTCAATCTTAAAGTCTGTGACTTTACCTGTTAAAGCATCATACATACCTCTTAATACAACAACCAGACCCTGTCCGCCGGAATCCACAACACCGGCTTCCTTTAAAACAGGGAGCATTTCAGGCGTCTTTGACAAGACAAGCTCTGCATGTTCAATAATCTTTAACAGTGCTTCTTCGATGTCTTCTGTTTCCTCTGCAACTTCTGCCGCCTTATCAGATACACCCTTTGCAACGGTAAGAATTGTTCCTTCCTTCGGCTTCATAACGGCCTTGTATGCTGTTTCTGTTGCTCTCTGTGTTGCTCTTGCAATGTCTTCTACGGTTAAACTGTCAATCCCGGACATTTCCTTTGTAAATCCTCTGAACAGCTGTGAAAGAATAACACCTGAATTACCTCTTGCACCTCTTAATGAACCGGTCGCAATTGCTTTTGCCAGCGTTTCCATATCCGGTACTGCAAGCGCACCGACTTCTTTTGCCGCAGACATAATTGTCAGTGTCATATTGGTTCCCGTATCGCCATCCGGCACAGGGAATACATTCAAGTCATTAATCCACTCTTTTTTTGCTTCAAGGTTTTTTGCTCCTGCAAGGAACATCTTTTGCAAAAGTGCTGCATCTATTGTATTTGTAGCCACAATTTTCCTCCATTCCGCCATATACGGCATCTTCCATTAATCTATTACACGAACACCTTCTACAAATATATTAATCTTCTTAATATCAAGACCTGTAAATTCATGTACCTTGTACTTTACATTTTCAATCAGATTCTCTGCAACGGTTGAAATGCCGACACCATAAGAAACAATAACATGAAAATCAATTGTAATCATATTGTCTTCATCAATCTCTACGTGAATTCCTCTTGTAAGGCTGTCGCCCTTTAAAAGCTTTACAAGGCCGTCCTTCATGCTGACAGCTGCCATGCCCACAATACCAAAACACTCTACGGCTGTAGAACCGGCATATCTTGCAATAACTTCTGATTCGATGGTAATCGTACCTAATTGTCCTTCGATATGACCTCTCATCTATATACCTCCATTCACGGATACTATCTATCCTATCTAATAATAGATATTATACCTATTCATGATACAAATGTCAAAACAAAGAAGGTGAATCATCTAAAAAGACAATCCACCTTCCCACTGATATAAATTTTCGAAAATTAACAGCAGTTCTTATGCGCGTTCTACTTTACCGGAACGTAAGCATGAAGTACATACATACATCTTCTGAGATGCACCGTTGACCTTAACCTTTACTGACTTAACGTTAGCATTCCATTTCTTATTTGATCTTCTATGAGAATGGCTCACAGCGTTACCAAAGTGAGCAGCTTTTTCACAAATTGCACATTTTGCCATCTTAAATACACCTCCTTAATGGTATTGGGTATTATTTACCCACAACAGAAAATATTGTAGCAGATATTAAATTATTTTGCAAGCATTATTTCAACATTTTTTTCATTTTAATGACAAAACAAATTATATCCCAATATCATCAGCACAATAATCACGAAAATACACAGACAGATATTTTCTGTAAAAAACAGTGCAATCATCATTCCTACTGCAATCCAGAACAGTATAAATCCACACATTCTTGTCATAGCGAACCATCTTTATATTCTGTCTTATCAATAGTATATGATGCACCACCGCGTGTTATTCCTCTGTTACATCGTGAATTGCATTTTTAACTTCTTCGTCGTACTCTTTTGTCTTATTACCGCTTGTAAAACGGTCAATCACATCCGGTACCAGGTCTAAAATCTTCGTCACGGTATCCTGATTTTTAATATTGACAAGCTTTGTTGTCCCGTTCTGAATAACTAAAACCGCACTTGGTGATACCTTTCCTGTCATTACACCGCCCGCATTGTTTTTCTTTTCGCCCGCAAATGCACCGGCACCCACACCAAACGATACATCGACCAGTGGAAGAATAATGGTGTCATTGACTGTCACTGCATCTCCCACAACCGTTTTTGCGGAAACAAATGAATCCATCCCTTTAAAAAGAGAGGCTACCGTTGTATCAAAATTATTCTTATTTTCTGCCATAACTCCTCCATTCTGCCGTTTTAACGGCTGCTTTTCTTTAACAGTTTTTTCTGTACAAGGCGGTTAAAATAAACTTTTCCTGCAATCATTAAAATCCCCGCCAGCCGGATTTTCCCTTTTATCATGCCTTCGCCCTCAAAAACGGATTCTTCAAAATCGGGAATCAGTTCGATGTCCAGTCCCAAAAGTCCGTAAAGGACCGCAAGCCGTACTGCAAGCCAGCCTGTCGTTTCACTGTCTTCAAATCCGTACCGGACACGGAGTCGGTATTTTTTCGGACAGGATTTTTGTAAAAGCCTTTTCAACTGCTCCCATAGAAAATGAACCAGCTCGCGGTTTTCTTCATCCTGCAGCATTTCCGAAAAATGGGTTGTTTTTTCCTGCACGGTCTCCTTTAGCGAAACACTCTTATCAAAAATACCGCAGATTGTCTGCGCAATCCTGATAAAAAATGCTTTTATCCGCCGGCAGACCTGTTTTATGCGCTCTCCGAAACACTTAAACTTTTCCGCTAAAGACGGCTTTTTGCGGAAAGCACACGGATTTTCTTCCGCCGTCTGCTCTGCCTCAGTTTCGCTCCCGGTTTCCTGCGATGGTTCCTGTTCTATCCGTTTCCGGACTTCCTGCGCCTGTACGCCGCTTTTCTGTGGCTGTTCGTCAAAAACCGTGCGTTCCCCGGCTTTCTGCTTCTTTTTTGAAGCTTTTTCTTTTTGTTCTTTTATTTCCGGCTCTATCGGTCTTTCCGAATCATACAGTGGAAAGAAAAGAACCTGCGCCCGCATTTTAAAGCCTTCGTTATATTCCATAAAAAAACGGAACAGATGCAAAAGCCATGTAACCCGTACATGAAGCACCGGCTTTTTGCCGCTGTTTTTATCATATTGTGCATCTGCCGCATAGCGCACCGGCACAAACAGCACCGCCGCTGCTGCCGCAAGAACAATTCCCAGTAAGACTGCAAGGATAATCCCTGCTATTTTTAAAACCAATAGCAAACCATGAAGCATTGTTGTTTTCCTCCCACAGTCTAGCGGATGCGGTTTCTTCCGAACTTTAAATAACCCGGAATATCAAACGCCCCCGTCTGCTGATAAACATCATCAATAATGGCTGTGATAACCTCAAGCCCCTCGGCATAGCCTTTCGCCAGACCGACAACATAGATTTCTCTGGCATGAATCCCCTTTTGTTTCTTAAAATAAGGCTGCTTTAAGACATTTGCCGAAAACATATCCAGCAGATTATCCGGGTTGTCCGAAAGTGTAATCAGATACGTATCCAGTTGAAAACGCCCGCGGCGGATTCTGCCAAACATCTTATATTTTGCCTGCTTTGCACCCTCGCCAAGATAGAGGTTCCGATACCATTTCATTTACTCATCACCCACGCATTATCATTTTCATTACTTCAATTACTGCCATCTTTTCTGCCGCATCATTGCACTGCTCCAGCGACAGATTAATATATTCGCAGATTTCGTCAGTATTGTTAAAAAATACAGGCAGCTGTGAAAGTACTGCCGACATCACGGCACGTCTTACAATCTGCGGCATATCCGTAAAGCTTTCCTTTAACTGGGCAATAATGTTTTCACAGGTTTCGTCTGCGTAAGAATTATCCGGTACATTTAACTTTTCCGGGTCTTTTATAAGACTTACAAAGTCACTGCCGGACTGTAATTTCATCACATCAGCCAGTGCTGCATAGCAGTCCTGTAATCCTTCTTCTTCTAATTCCTTTGGCATATTTTCCAGTGCCGTTTCCACTGCAAAGTCACTCTTAGAAAGAATCATAAGGATTCTTTCCTGCTTTCCTTCAAAATATTCAAACTTGCCGAGAACTTCATCTGAAAGCAGTGTTTTTCCGTCAAATGCCTGACGCACACAGGTAATAATCTGCTTTGCAACCGTCACTTCCCCGATATCGGAAAGTGTCTGCTTTTCTGTTAAAATAATGGTGTACAAATCATTGACCACCTGTGTAAGCAGTACAAATAAATCCGCGCAGTCTAACATCTTTTCTGTAGCAATTGTAAGCACATTTTTAAGGCGGGTATATTCTTCCTCTGTCAGTTCTGCATAATCTGCATTGGCAAGCGTTCTGTAACTGTCATACACTTCAGGAAAAAGTGTTTCAAAACCCTTGACTTCCTGTAACATCGCCGTTGTGCGCAGTGCATAGGCAAAATCATCGATCGTGCCTTTCTGTGCGCCGTGGTATAACGTAAATGCTTCTCTTAAATATTCAAAGAACTTGTTCCGTGAAAGACGCATCGGCAGCTGTCCCACAACTTCTGAAATCTTACTGTTAATGACAACATTATCTTTATCTGCAAGAATATAATGCATCAAATCATTGGTCAGATACATCCCGTAATATTCTTCATCTGCCACCTGACCACTGAAACGGTGTTCCACGCGGTTTAATACATATTCATAAATCCGCAGGCAGTCTACATACTGTGTTACAACCTCCATAGTTTCAATCAGACGGTTTCTGACTGTTTCAACTTCTGTCACATCTTCTGCCTGTCCGGAAAGCAGCTTGTCAATCACACCGTTTGTCGTAGCAAGCAGTTCTTCAAATACCGGATTGACTGTCGCATTTTCCTGACGCATATCATAAACGGTATAATAATTCATGGACAGCTTCATGTATGCAAGTCCTGTATACATAGAAGCCATCCCTGTTGCATATTTTAAAAGATTTCCTTTTAAATTCTTCTGCTTTGAAATCTCCTGCGCAACATAATATAAGTCTTTCATAGTAATCCTTATTTCTCCTTCGGCTTATTTTAAATTCAGCTTATCGAGGATATTACAAAAATCAAATGTTGCAAAATAATCCTTTGGTGTTTCTGCACGGCGGATCATTTTCACACTGCCATCTTCCTTTAATAACAGTTCTGATGAACGCAGCTTTCCGTTGTAATTGTATCCCATTGAAAAGCCATGTGCGCCTGTATCATGAATAATCAGATAATCACCCATGTCAATCTTTGGCAGCTTTCTGTCAATTGCAAATTTGTCATTATTTTCACAAAGAGAACCTGTAATATCGTATACATGGTCGCAAGGTGCATCTTCTTTTCCCGCTACCGTAATATGATGGTATGCACCGTACATTGCCGGACGCATAAGGTTTACCGCACATGCATCGACACCGATGTATTCCTTGTGTGTATGCTTTTCATGAATTGCTTTTGTAACAAGGCAGCCGTAAGGTGCAAGCATGAAACGTCCGAGTTCCGTATAAATTGCAACATCGCCCATGCCATTTGGTGTCAACACTTCATCATAAACCTTGTGAACGCCTTCACCGATAACAGCAATATCATTTTCTTCCTGATCCGGCTTGTATGCAATGCCGATACCGCCTGAAAGGTTGATAAACCGGATATCTACGCCGGTCTTTTCCTTTAATTCAACTGCCAGTTCAAATAAAATCTTTGCCAGTGCAGGATAATACTCGTTAGAAACTGTATTGCTTGCAAGGAAAGAATGAATACCAAAGTGCTTTACGCCCTTTGACTTTAAAATCTTAAATGCTTCGATAATCTGGTCATGTGTCATACCGTATTTTGCATCACCCGGATTGTCCATAATTGATGTTCCGAGTTTGAAATATCCGCCCGGATTGTAACGGCAGCTCATGGTTTCCGGGAATTTGCCGTCTAAAATCTTATCTAAGAAATCAATATGTGTAATATCATCTAAATTGATCGTAGCACCAATTTTTGCTGCATAAGCAAATTCTTCTGCCGGTGTATCGTTGGATGAAAACATAATTTCTTCCGGTTTAAAATCGAGTGCATGGCTCATCATCAGTTCTGTCATTGAAGAACAATCCGTACCACAGCCGTATTCCTTTAAAATATTTAAAATGAACGGATTCGGGGTTGCTTTTACCGCAAAATATTCACGATAGCCTTTATTCCATGAAAATGCTTTCTTTAAACGTTCTGCATTTGCACGAATCCCTTTTTCATCATACAGATGGTATGGTGTCGGATAAGTCTTATTAATTTCTTTTAACTGTTCTAATGTTACAAATGTTTTTTTCTGACTCATAGTTCTCCTCATTTCCGCATATTTTCCTGATGCTTTATTGATTGCACATGCGAAGCGTACCATAACCGGGGAATTTAAAACCCCGACATTACTATATACGTATCCCACTATCTAAAAATCATATCTTACCGCAACGCATTTGTCAAATAAAAAGCACTTTAATTTACTAAAGAATCCGCAAATTCCCGATAACGAAAAAAGACTGCGGCAAATGCCGCAGCCTTGTCTTATGTACTTATCTTTCCAACTGGATACATCCTTTAAAGGAAGTTGGGTCTACCTTCACACCCTTTTTATATACCGCACTTTTTAAATTCACGCAGTTAATAAATGCTTCCTGTCCGATTTCTTCCAGTGAATCCGGAAAAATCACTTCTTCCAGATTGTTGCAGTTTTCAAATGCATTGTTGCCGATTTTCTTAACGCCTTCCGGCAGTTCAATCTTAACAACATCACTTCTGTTTGAAAAAATGTCTTCTGAAATATATGAAAAATCACTCATATCAATCTCTTTTAATGTACGGTTGTACAGTGTTACCTTTATTCTTCCTCTTTTCATCTCTTGCACCTCTATTTTCTTTTTATATAATAAACGTGATTAAATCTGTGTAATTCCCGAATAATCCTGTCCGGAAATTACAGATATCACACTGTTGTAAGCAGCTTCGTATGCCTGTGCCGCTGTCTGATAGCCTGCCTGTACCACAGGAATCTGCGCAGCCGCCATATACTGCTGTGTCACCGGCGCACTGTAATACACTTCTTCTTCATCCTGTGATGTGCCGTATACCGGTGTCGGCTCTGCGCCGTCTACCGTTGTAGAATCATTGTCCAATGCTCCGCCGAGAATATCATTAATCTTGCGGATATAATTTTCCGTTTCGGAATACGGAGGAACACCACCGTACTTACGTACCGCACCGCTTCCCGCATTATACGCTGCCAGTGCCAGTGTCACATCGCCGTTATAATCCGCTAAAAGATAGCCGAGCATCTTGGCACCGCCCGTAATATTCTGTCTGGCATCATACGGGTCTTCTACTCCCAGTGATTCGGCTGTTGCAGGCATCAGCTGCATAATACCCATCGCACCTGCACTTGATACCGCCTGTGAATCAAATCCCGACTCTGCCTGTGCCACTGCCTTTAACAGATTCACATTAACACCATATTCTTTTGAAACTTCTTCAAATATCGTATCTAAATCTTCATCACCTGTAGATATATCCGAATATACCGAATCAAAACTGTCTGTATCCTGCGGTATCACACAGCTTGGAATATCCATAAGATATTTTGCCGTTTCTGCCGCTCCAATCTGACTGACTGTACTCATGTTTTTTCTCCCATTACCATATTTTTTCTTTTCTCATCTGTATATACTTTCCATAAGCCATTTCTAAAATCTGTTTTTCATTCGGAAACTTTAACAAATGATACGCTTCATGAAATTTATAAAATCCCGCATCTTCAAAAAATTCTTCCCGCTGCGGTCTGGTATCATAGCTGTCTGCCTCGCACAGATACCAGTGTACTGTTTTATTGACCACATCATCAGAAACATTAAATGTATATCCGGTATCTGCAAGGTACGCCCTGATTCTGACATTGGCGCCGCTTTCTTCTCTGACTTCCCGGATGGCGGTATCTTCATGTGCCTCTCCCGGCTCAACCGTCCCTTTGGGAAGCACCCAGCCTTTATACTTATTTCTGTAATTCTTGTATAAAACAAGTATTTTGCCTCTAAATATCACCACACCACCACAGCTTGTTGCTTCTTTCATTGCAATTCCTCCTGTACATATGGGTGTGTTCTCAATTACTTTCATTATAACATTGCAGGCAGACAATAGCAACCGCAAAAACCGCAAATCCTGTCATTTATATTTCTAATTAAAATACGCGTCTAAGACTTCCTTTGCCACATAAGATGCATTTCTGACGCCGGTGTAGCCGCCCTCTAAAATAACACAGATAGCAACTTCCGGATCATCATACGGTGCAAATCCGACAAACCACGAATGGACATTATCAGAGCTGTCATACTGCGCCGAACCGGTTTTTCCGGCAGCTTTGTAAGAAGCATTTTTTAAGGCATAGCCTGTTCCCTGTGTCACAACTGCACGCATATACTGTGTCAGCTGTTCTGCTTCATCTGCCGTTGCAACCGTTGCCAGTGCTGTCGGTGTGGTCTGCTCTACAATTATCTTATCTGCCGTCTGCACATGGTCCACCAGATATGGTGTCATCATCACACCGTCATTGGCAATTGCTGCCGTAATCATCAGATTGTGAATCGGTGTCATCATAGTCTTACCCTGTCCGATTGCTGTTTCCTGTGCTTCACTGATTCCTGAGGAATCATCCAGCGTGAAACTGCTGCTGTTATACTCAATTCCGATTGGCAGATTGGAATTAAACATCAGCGTGCTGCACAGATTTTTAAATGCAGAACGGTTTAACTGTGTACCAATTGTAGAAAACGCAGAGTTACATGAATTGGCAAATGCCGTTTTTAAATCCTCTGTGCCATGTGCTTTATTATCAAAACACGGAATACTTGTTCCTCTCTGAATATAGGCACTTCCCGTACAATGATAAGAATACGAATCCGCATCATACTCCCGGATATATTCCAGTGCCGTAATAATCTTAAAGGTAGATCCCGGCGGATATAAGCCCTGTGTCGCACGGTTTAACAATACAGAATCCGCACTGTCGTACGTCAGCCACTCTGAATAATCCGTGGATGCATCATTCGGATCATAATCCGGTTTGGAAACCATCGCTAAAATCTTACCTGTGGACGGCTCCATCACAATCACCGCACCCTTGTTACTTCCGATAGCTTTATAAGCAGCTTCCTGTAAATCAACATCCAGCGTCGTCACGCTCGTATTGCCCATTGCTTTTTGTCCGGTGGCATCACTAGCAAGCTGTTTTAACACATTGCCGTCCTCTGAGAGCAGATGATAGTTTTCCTCACCTTCAATGCCGCTTTTTGCCGAACTTAAACCAACTACATGGCAGAAGACTTTTCCAAACGGATAGCTTCTGGTTTCATTGCCATCCTCATCCGTTTCCGTTGTTGCAAGAATTGAACCGTCCGCCGCCAGAATATCGCCGCGCACGACCTTCGTTTCCTGATTATCCACTCTCTTATTATATGGACTGTTAATAATATCCGGGGCTTCTGTCACGTTAAACCACACCAGATAGCCCATCATAAAAAGGAACAGTCCCGCAAATACAAAAGATATAATATTGGTTTCACGGTTTCTGAGTCCGCTATTCTTCTTCGTCTCCAGAATATCCATTTCCCTTTTCTTTGATTTTCTTTTTTTCTGTTTTTCCTTTTCCATGTTCTGCCTCGCCTTCGTCCTGTCGCATGTTGTACATGCCGTTAATCAGTGCAAACATCACCAATGAGCTGATGATGGAACTGCCGCCATAGCTGACAAACGGAAGGGTTACTCCCGTCATCGGAATCATTTTAATCGCACCGCCGACTGTTAAAAACACCTGAAAACCGTATGTAACGCCAAGTCCGACAGCTACCAGTCTGTAAAAGAGTGTCTTACAGCGTGATGCAATATTCATCATCAGAATAAGATTATTTAAGCAAATCAAAAGAAGTGCTACCGTAAAGATAATACCAAACTCTTCCGTCAATGCCGAAAACATAAAGTCTTTTTCGGCAACCGGAATCTTATCCGGCATTCCCTGTCCCAGTCCGTATCCAAACCATGAACCCATACCAATGGCAAATAAGGACTGGCAGATCTGATATCCTGTCGTATCAATCGTACTCCACGGATCTAACCAGATGGTTACGCGGTTTTTGACATGGGAAAAGATATGATAAGCAAGTACTGCCGCCACACTGCCTGCACCCAGTCCCGCAAACAGATAGCTGACCTTTTTGGTTGCCGTAAACAGCATCAGCAGATACACCACAAAAAAGATCAGTGCCGCACCCAGGTCATTTGAAGCAACCAATACTAAAACGTGTGCCGCCGCCAGCACCGTCACCAGTACCGTCTGCTTAAATGTAATGGACTTATTAAACATCGATGCAACAAACAGCACATATAAAATCTTAACAAACTCACCCGGCTGGACGGAAACCGGTCCTAATGAAAGCACCAGATTCGCACCGAATACTTTTCCGCTAAACAGCACCAGTATCAGAAGCACCAGCCCGGAAATACCATAAATCCAGCCGAAATTTCTGAAACTGCGTACTCTTTTTAACAGCCACGGAATAAAGAATGTCAGAATCGTTCCGGTTGCCGCAATTGCAAACTGCTTGATGCATTTATCAAAATCCAGTCTTGCAATCATAACAAATCCGATTGCCATCAGCATGCACATATTATTCACCAGCAGTCTGGATGCCTTCGGATACAGCACATCGTATATCATCACCACAACAAACAGATAAATAAACTGCACAAAATACAGCATGATATATTTCATATCCTCATCATTTAAAATGTATAAAATCAGATATCCAAGCAGATGAATAATAAACATTAATACATTCTGCGTAAAATATATTTTTCCTCTTTTCTGTTCATTCTGCATGACCGCACCCTGATAAGATGCCAGTGTATAAAATGCAATCAAAAACGCAAATATATATTTTGAAAGTTCAATAAAAATCTGCTGCATTACTCAACCCCCAGCTCAAAATGTCCTCTGCCTGTCTTTTCGCAGTTTTGTCTTCCTGTTAAAACTTTATCCGGCTCTGCCGTTTCCTCTATAAACTCATACCGTATACTGTCCGGCGCTGCTTTGTCAATCAGCGTTTCCGGTTTTGAGATATCCAATACGGTATCGTCATACAGAATACTATAACACAAATCACATACACTTTGCACCTGATATTGCTGCCGGTATCCTGTCATTGTCATTCTGCCATTTGCGCCGTCACATTTTCCGAGTGTTTTTTTCACACACTGTTCAGAAACCATTAACGGCAGATGTGTGTATACAATCAGTTCACGCGGTAGTACCGCATTTTTGGTCTGTGCCAGTTCCTGCGCTGTTAATTCAAGCGGCATGGTCGTGCGGATAATCCGCAAGTTTTTTTGTGTTCCTGTTGTTTTTAATAGGAACTGCTCCGCCCGCGTATTCCATGTATACAGATTCGCATCGGTAATCACGCGGATAACGGCGGACCGGCTTAGTTCTTTTAACAGTCCGAGCTGTTCCAGACTACGCACAAGAAAAGTATCCGCTCCGGCAGCAAGCCAGTTTTCCATCAGCTGTCTGCCCTTTTGACTGTCTTTTCCGCGTAAAATGTGTGGCAGTGCAAGCACCGGTTTTTTCTGTGCCGCCTTACACTTTCCTACAGCTTCTGCCATCATCCGGCTGTCCTTTTCACGGATAAACAGTCTGAAATCGAAATAAATGTCGGTGATATCTGCCATCGGATAAACGCTTTCCGCCTGCCTTAACGTTGTTACAAGCACCGTTACCGGGCGTGTCTGTGACTGTTGTGCCGCCTGAATCTGCATATTTTCTACACTGCCTGCAACAGATGCGTCTTTTGTGTCCATGTATACTTGTGTATCCTGTGACATCGCAATACGGTCTTCTACTGCGCCTTTTGGCAGTTCACGGTAATACTGCCCTAAAATTTTCTTTTCCAGTGCCTGTGCGCAGTTTCTTTTTAATTCTTTCAATGCCGATACGGGAACAAATAATTCTCCCTGTAAGTCTACCTTTACCGTTTCAGCTGCAAACGGCGTATCGCCAAGTGCCGTCACTATCTCTGCCAGCCGTTCTTTTTTTGCCGGCTGTTTCTGTGCCGCCTGTGCCTCTGCACCGGTCTGTGTTACCACTGCTCCGGTGCTTGTATCTGTAAAGGTCAGTTCCAGCGGTCTGTCACAAGCTGCCGTCAGATGGACGTCAATTTTCTTTTTCAGCGTCTGCCCTACATACTGCTTTTCCACAAACCGGGTCAGTTCACCGTTTTTCATACGATAAAGCACCCTGCCCTTTTCAAGCCGGTACTTTTTCGGCAGATTTACGGTAAAGCGGCTTCCCTTTGCATATGCACTGCCGCTTGAAAAGCTGTTTTCCTTATCAATTTCAAAAACATCCTGCGGATAAATTTGTTCCAGTGCTTCAAACAATACCCTGCCGCCTTCATTTTTAAGCACCTTTAACGCCTTTGTTCCCATATGATTCGGACGCTTTAATGAAATCATTTCCCGTCCTTTTGTATTATTATAATATCCGGTTGTAAACGCACCGCGGTTGTACAAGTCCATTAAATCATTAATATCCGAATCTTCGACCTTAAAACCTTCTCTGCCATATTCCAGATAACGGTCAACATATTTTCTGTAAATGCCGGTTACGCCTGCCGCATAATTGACATTTTTCATTCTGCCTTCAATTTTCAAAGAATAAACGCCTGCCTCTATAATATCCGGCAGAACCGGCAGACCGCACATATCCTTTGGGCTTAACAGATATGCAGAACCGTTACTGTCTTTTTGCCTGTTTTCATCACCGCGCAGTCCCTTTCCCTTCGTCCGCGGCATGTCTGATGTCTGCGGTGTATACATCAGGCGGCATGGCTGTGCACATCTGCCGCGGTTGCCGCTTCGTCCACCCTGAAAACTGCTCAGCAGACACTGTCCCGAATAACAGTAGCAGAGTGCACCGTGGATAAAGCTTTCGATTTCAATATCACAGTTATCGTGAATTGCCTTGATTTCCGCAAGATTTAACTCTCTTGCCGTTACCACACGGCTTGCGCCCGCTTCTTTTAAAAGCTTTGCTCCTGCCGCACCTGTAACCGTCATCTGTGTACTCGCATGAATATGCAGTCCCGGAAATGCTTCTTTTATCGCTTCAAACGCACCGAAATCCTGCACGATAACCGCAGAAAGTCCCGCTTTGTAAAACGGCTCAAGATACGGCAGTAACCTGTCTTCCAGCTCCTGCTGTTTCATCAGGGTATTCACTGTAAGATAAATCTTTTTGTCATGTAAATGTGCATAATCTAATGCCCGCAGTAATTCTTCCTGACTTAAATTATTTGCATATGCTCTCGCACCAAACATTGCGCCGCCCAGATACACTGCATCTGCGCCCGCTGCAAAATCTGCCATTAAAATATCATATGACCCTGCCGGTGCCAGAATCTCCACCTTATTTTCTCTTAAACTCATCTGCTCCTGCCGCTTTTTGCGTTCCTTTCCGTTGCTGTCTTTCAAACACGTTGAACCTGCAATCCGGGGTCTGCGCCCAAAATCACAGGTTCATCTGCTTACTTTTTTAAATCTTCCAGTTCTGTTTCCAACCGGACTACGTTCTTCTGGTACTTATTGATTTCTTCTTTTAATTCTTCAATCTGCTTGTTTGCCGTTTCTAACTGAATCTGTGCGGCAATCAGTTCATGTTTCAAATCGTACATTGCCGTATCTTTGTTCTCCGTTTCAGACTGAAGACTGTCGCCCAACTTCTTCGCCTTAAAATAATCATCTGCTATATTTAAATACATCAGATTTGCCCGGACCTCTGCTGACTGCCTGCGATAGGACTCGTCCTTGTTAAATTCGGCAAGCTTATTATTAATATAGGCGGCAACTTTCTGGAGATATTCTTCACTTTCATATCCACTCAGCGTAAATACTTTTCCGCCTAAAATGACCTCTGTATTATTCTTTGATGACATACCGTCCTCCTGCTATATAAATACATTTCTATTTTTACTTTATTCTATTTATTCAATAACCACCCGTTTCGCCGTGCATGCGCAGGTGCGCTTCGCTCCCCTGCGCTGTCGGGCATTCGCCCTATCGCATGTAATCATAAAGAAGTGCTTTGTGCGAGCACAGCACTTTTTCTGACTTTCTCTACGCGGTTCGCCGTGCATGCGCAGGTGTGCTTCGCTCCCCTGCGCTGTCGGGCATTCGCCCTATCGCATGTAATCATAAAGAAGTGCTTTGTGCGAGCACAGCACTTTTTCTGACTTTCTCTACGCGGTTCGCCGTGCATGCGCAGGTGTGCTTCGCTCCCCTGCGCTGTCGGGCATTCGCCCTATCGCATGAAATCATAAAGAAGTGCTTTGTGCGAGCACAGCACTTCTTTCCGCTTTCATGCGGCACGGCTCATTGCTTACGCACATTATACCATAGGTTATTGAATTTGTTCAACACCTAGATTTGCATAGGCGGCGGGGGTGGCTACTCGGCCGCGGGGGGTGCGGTTGATGAAGCCGTTCTGTATCAGGTATGGTTCGTAGACGTCTTCTAAGGTGCCTGAATCTTCACCGATGGATGCTGCCAGTGTTTCTATGCCTACAGGGCCGCCTCCGAATTTGCCGATTATGGTCTGCAATATCAGTCTGTCGTTTCTGTCCAATCCGTCTTTGTCCACGTCCAGCAGATTTAATGCGTAGTCGGCAACTTCGCCTGTGATTCTGCCGTCGTATTTGACCTGTGCAAAATCACGTACACGCTTTAACAGGCGGTTGGCAAGACGCGGTGTTCCCCTGGAACGCCTTGCAAGTTCGTGCGCGCCCTTTGTATCAATGTCAACATTTAACACACTTGCAGAGCGGATAATAATTGTTTCCAGTTCTTTTACGGAATAAAATTCCAAATGACTGACTACCCCGAAACGGTCACGAAGCGGTGCAGAAAGAAGTCCCGCTCTCGTTGTCGCCCCGACCAGTGTAAATTTCGGAAGTTCTAACCGGATTGAACGCGCCGTAGCGCCTTTTCCTATCATAATGTCGATTTCATAATCTTCCATTGCAGGGTATAAAACTTCCTCTACCTGCCGGTTTAAACGGTGGATTTCATCGACAAACAGGACATCACCTTCCTGTAAGTTATTTAAAATTGCCGCCATTTCACCCGGCTTTTCGATTGCCGGTCCCGAAGTCACTTTTAAATGGGTTCCCATTTCATTTGCAATAATACCGGCAAGTGTCGTCTTACCCAGTCCCGGCGGGCCGTAAAACAGCACATGGTCTAACGAATCGCCACGTTCCTTTGCGGCTTCGATATAGACCTTTAAATTCCGCTTGACTTTTTCCTGCCCGATATAATCTTCCAGTGAAAGGGGTCTTAAATTATTTTCAATTTTAACATCTTCTTCCACCAGTTCTGTGGAAATCATTCTTTTTTCCATATTTTTATTTCCTTAAATCAACTTTTTCAAGGCTTCCTTTAAAATCTGTTCTGAATCTTTTTCTTCGGCATTTTCAACCTGCTGTACCGCCTTCATCGCCTGCGCGCTCGCATATCCCAGCGCCACAAGTGCTTCTACCGCCTCATTCTTTGCAAGCAGTACATCATTTTCAGACGATGCTTTTTCTTTATTGGCAAGTGCCGTTTCAAAGACTTCGGCAAGTTTTAATTTATCCTTTAATTCGATAATCAGCCGCTTTGCCGTCTTTGCGCCAATACCCGGTGCGGAAGAAATCGTCTTGACATCTTCTGAAAGCACCGCAAAACGCAAATCATCCGGTCCAATCGTTGAAAGAATCGCCAGCGCGCCTTTCGGTCCGATACCGCTGACATTCAGCAGTAATTTAAACACTGATAAATCGTCCCGGTTTAAAAACCCGAATAAATTCATCGCATCTTCTTTGACATATAAATATGTATAAATCCGTACGGAACTGCCAACGGACGGCAGGCGGTCAAGCACCGAGCCCGGTACGCGGATATTGTATCCGATGCCGTTTGTTTCCACAACGACCGTATCTTCAAAAACCTCGGTCAGTTCTCCTTTTATATATGAAATCATTTTTCACTCCGTTATTTTCTTAGTTCTGTGATGCCGGTTCATTTCCCAGACAATGATTGATAAACTGCTGTGCGGTTCTGCCGGAAATACCGCCATGGCTTAATTCCCACTTGTTTGCTTCTGCACACAGTTCTTCTTCGGTCATGGTAAGGCCGTTCTTCTTTGCCAGATTGACAACAATATTAAAGTACTCCTTCTGTGACGGCTTTGAATAATTAATCTGACAACCGAAACGGTTGACTAAGGATAATTTTTCCTCGATGGTATCGGAACGATGCAGTCCGTTTGCAGATTCCATATCACTTCTGTCGTTCCATGTTTCCTTAATCAGATGTCTTCTGTTAGAAGTTGCATAGATTAAAATGTTGTCCGGCTTTGTTTCCACACCGCCCTCGATAACTGCCTTTAAAAACTTGTATTCGATTTCAAATTCTTCAAAAGAAAGGTCGTCCATATAAATAATGAACTTATAGTTTCTGTTCTTAATGTCTGCAATGACGGTCGATAAATCCTTAAACTGGTGCTTGTAAATCTCAATCATGCGCAGACCCTGGTCGTAGTATTCATTGACAATCGCCTTGATACTCGTTGATTTACCCGTACCGCTGTCGCCAAATAACAGCGCATTGTTGGCTTTTCTGCCCTGTACAAAAGCTTCTGTATTTTCAACAAGCTTCTTTTTCTGGATTTCATAACCGATTAAGTCATCTAACATAACCTTGTCCATATTGTTAATCGGGTGGAACGTTACTTTGCCGTTGTCACTGCCTGTAATGCGGAATGCCTTATTTAAACCAAACATACCGACACCGTAAGCTCTGTAAAATTCCGTAACATGCGCAAAAAATTCATCGACATCCTTTGCTGCCGCAAGCTTTTCACTTAATACCTGTACCTTTTCAGACACATTTTTATTGTACATCAGTTCTTTTTTGACAATCGCCTTATAATCGGAAATAACCGAAAAGCAGTTAATGCCAAGCTGGGCTTCAATTTTAGAAAAATCATAGTGGAACAGGTTCATAAACACCTGAAAATCATTTTTTGCAAATGCATTGACACTGCCGTCATTTGCACCAACCTTTTCACAGGTAATGCTGAACGGATTCTCATTGGTAATTAAAATAAAGGTCAGATAATTATGCCACAGATTTTTGTCAAAGCCATAATCCGTTGCCACTTCTAACAATCTCTTAATCTGCGTATAAATATCCTGTGTCAGCTGCGCATCGGAAGACTCCTGCATTTCAAATCTTCTGAAAATATCCGCAAATTTATATAAAATACAATCCTGGTCCATATTGCCATACATAATTAACTTTGAAATTTCCTGATACATCTTTTTCACCCTTCTACCTTTCTGAATCATACTTATTATATAATAAAGGAATGAGATTATTTGTCAAATCTTTTTGCACCGTAATTCAAAAAACGGATTAAAATTAAATAAAAAAAGCCAATAATGATTGACACCTTTGAAATTAATGATATAATCTGAAAAGAACTTTACATAAGGTCATAAGGTTCTTTTTGAATTTTGACTGATATTTCATTTCTTGAAAATGGAGAGGATAAATGGAATGAGAACAATAAATACTATCAACTCTATCTTATATATAGCGTTGACTGTACTGTATTTTTACCAGTTTATTTACATTGTAATCGCACTTATTGGCGACAAAAAAAAGAAACTGGACACTTACGAAGCAAAGAAGCTTCACAAATTTGCCTTTATTATAGCGGCGCGGAATGAGCAGGCAGTAATCGGCAATCTGATTAACAGTATTAAACAGCAGAATTATCCTGCGGAGTTAATCGATGTGATTGTTGTGGCAGATAATTGTACAGATGATACGGCACAGATTGCACGGGAGCATGGCGCAATCTGCTATGAACGATTTAACAATATGCTCGTCGGAAAGGGATATGCCCTGGACTACTGCTTCAACAAGATTGTGGAGCAATTCGGTGATTATACGGCTTATGATGGCTACTTCATCTTTGATGCCGACAATGTCATTGATAAAAATTATGTCAAAGAAATGAATAAGGTTTTTGACCGTGGCTATAATGTCATTACCAGTTACAGAAATTCAAAAAATTATGATACCAACTGGATTACTTCCGGTTATTCCCTCTGGTTTATCCGTGAGGCAAAATACCTGAATAATCCGCGTATGATGTTAAAAACAAGCTGTGCCGTTTCCGGTACCGGATTTTTGGTAAACAGCTCAATTATCAAGAAAAACAACGGCTGGAAGTTCAACCTGTTAACAGAAGATATTCAGTTTTCTGTTGTGAACATTCTGGAAGGTGAAAAAATCGGCTACTGCGAAAGCGCCATGTTCTACGATGAACAGCCGACAACCTTTAAGCAGTCATGGAATCAGCGTATGCGCTGGTCAAAGGGATTTTATCAGGTAATGTTCCGCTACGGCAGGGAACTGATTGCAATGATGTTTAAAAAGCGGGAAATGTTCGTATCCTGCTACGATATGTTTATGACCCTTGCCCCTGCTACACTGCTTTCAATCGGATGTATTTTACTGAATCTGATTTTCCTTGCATACGGTGCAACGGACGTACATATGTTACGAAGGATTCTGCCGGGAACATTAGGCTCTATTGCTTTTGCAGGTGTAAACTTCTATCTGCTAATGTTCTCAATTGGATTTATTACTTTAGTAACCGAATGGAATAAGATTTTAGCTCCTGCGAATAAAAAGATTAAATCCTTATTTACGTTTCCGCTGTTTATGATTACCTACGTACCGATTTCTCTCGTTGCGCTGGTAAAGAAAGTCGAATGGAAACCGATTGCCCACAGCATTTCAAAATCTGTTGAAGAAATTGAATTGCAGCAGCAGGCGAATAAATAGAAACTTAAAAACCCCCGGTATCTGTTCTGAGAGAAGCTCAGTTACAGATATCGGGGGTTTTTATTACTCTATCTCCAAACTATTCATAATTTATCAATTTAAAATTGTAATCCGGAATCAATAATACACAGGTGCTCAATATCCAGATAAATCCTTTTTCTGCATCTCTGCTGACTTTATTTTGAATATCCAGTATTTCTGATAAATCAATCCGTTCAAATTGCTTTCTAAGGTCATTTTCACCCGTATCTTCATTTTGAATCCTGTCCGCTTTGCAGATATTATGATATACAACTTCCAGAAAAATTTTCCGCATATATTCCCAATATGTCATATTTCCATGTGTATACCCCAACTTTAAAATCCAGTCTTTTAGCTGATATTTTAAAGTTTTTTCTTTCTTTTCATCTCTCACAATATGCAATATTTCCTCTAAGTTCTTTTCTAACTCATTCTCAGTAAGTTTTAATATGGCATCACAACATTCCCTCCTCTTTTCATCGTCATTTACCTGATATCGTTCTCCCGCCAGTAAATCATCAATTCTATGCGGCAAACCCACTAACTTTTCAATAACACTTTCTGACTTTACCATACCTTTATACTTATCTCCCGGCTGCAGTGATACAGGTATTTTCCGGTTAATATATTCTTCGTCCGGTATAGATTTTAAATGCAGATAAGATTCAATCATTGGATAATTCAAATACAATTTTCCCATATCTGTCGAATCCTCAAAGCAACGCTGCATTTCCAAAATTTTTTCTTCAGAAAATGCCGGATCATGTCGTTCATAATCAAATACAAGAATTATATTTGTAAAATCATTCCTATAATAAACTGTTTCCGGATGTTCCTTTTTACTGATTACAAATGGCAAATCAACATCCATTTCATCCTTCGCCCAATCCCTTCCATATTCTCTTACAATGTCCTCGTACAGCTTATAAATATTGGTACCGTAAATCCATACATCATCTATATCAATATTTAATTCTGGAAAACACTTGAAAACCAGCCAGAATAATTCATCTTTTTCATGTTTTCCCTCTACAATCAGTAAACTCCGGCTGCGCCGTCTTGTTTCTACTCCGTAATTATTCATACTTTTCAAACTCTCCACTGATATACATCTTTTCGAGATTATGACCTTCTCTTAATTCACGTTCTGTTGCATTACAAAGAGCTGTTAATGTTCCTTTCCTTGATAAAATAAACAGACAATCCGGTCTCATAATTCTATTTGTCATCAAATTCGTATTATGTGACGTCATAATCATCTGACATTTTGGATATTTGTGTTTAAAGAAACGGATTACATTTTCTGCCATTTCATAATGATAAAATGCATCAAATTCATCCAGATAAATCAAGGATGCATCCCATACTTTTGGAATCAATCTCCGATAAAGCTCTGCTAATGCCAATGTACCACTTGAAGCATTTTCATAAAACGGCACTAATTGTTCATGCGCAAAATATAATTCTCTTTGTCCGTCCGGTAATTTTTTTAGTATTAATTTACACTCAATTCCCATTGCATTTAAAAAATCTTCAAAATCTTTTAAACGTTCCGGATTTTCTAAACTTTCATAGAAACCCTCATTCATTCTTCCAAAGCGATACCGCATCCCATTTCCTACTGTAATCATCATCATTCTTCTTACATAATTTGCCAATTGAATAAGTGCGGAATCATTTTTTAAAGCCACGTTACTAATCAACCATCTCAAAAATGGCAACTTCGGTTCACTGATTTCATCATCTTCTCCGACCTCCAACGATTGCAAATACCGATCTATATTCGCAGTTTCTGCATCAATATAATTCAAATGGTCGAAATTATATTTCTGTGAACTAAAATTGCATTTAAAAATATTTTTTCCATTTATAAATAATTCTTCATCCCGCAGTTCCTGATTTGATAATCTCGAATATTTATAACTTAATTCTGTATTCTCAAATCTGAATTCATATTGAAAAACCGCAGCATCTTCTTTTGAATCTGCATTAAGTAAAATTCCATTTCCTGCATATCTTGTTCCACCAAACATTGTTGAACCTATATCAAGAAGTGCTTTCCCCAGATTTGTCTTACCCGTTGCATTGCGTCCATAAATTAATATTTTCCCGATAATACCCTCTGAAAGACAGTCTGTGTTAAACTGATATCCTGCAATATTTTCAAAATCTATTGTAATTTCATCTTTAAAATTTTTATAATTCTTCAATGTGAATTTTTTAAGCATATCTCATACCACCCTCTGAAATAATCATTCATGTATAACTCTATGCTTACAGTATAACCAATTTTTTAACTCTCTGCAAGAATACGCCGTAAAAAAATTACGGCATTTACTCCTCACCAACCACCGGATATACGCGCTGTGTCACATAACCGCCCATTAATCCAATAATAATGCCTGTTACAATACCAAAGATTAAAAGTACCGGCAGGTAATAATAAATCGCCGTAGTATCCATTAAAAAGACTGCCGCCGTAATCTGACCGACATTGTGGAAGACACCGCCTGCCACACTCACACCGACAATCGAAAAATGTCCGCTTTTCTTTAAAATCACCATAACCAAAAGACTTAACATTCCCCCTGCCATACTAAACAGAAAGCTGTTAAAATTACCAAATAACACCGCCGTCAGCGTAATCCGCAGCAGATTGACAAGCAGTGCCTGTCCGCTTCCAAGCAGATACAATACCGATATAATGGCAATATTGGCAATTCCCAGCTTCACGCCCGGAACCGGCAGCGGAATCGGTATCAGGGACTCTATATATGAAAATATCATTGCAAGCGCCGTTAAAATACCGCCCAGTGCGATTTTTTTCGTTCTTCCTGTATTCTTGTTTTTCTTTCTTCTTCTCATTTTCTTCTCCGTTTCCGCTACTGCACAACCGCATCAAATGTATCTGTCGTTCCTGTGATCTCTACGACAACGCGGTGCGGCAGGCACACAATGGTTTCACCCGTCTTATGAATCGTTCCTGTATGCACACACAGCTTGTCCGGACAGTCTGCATCAGGCATATACACTGCATTATCCTGTATTACGATATGATTCGTACCGCCCTGATACCCTGATACATCAAATTCCGTATCATTCTTTAATGCAAGCTGTTTTACCACATTGCCATCTACTTTTATCACAACGGTTTCACCCTGCTTTTTGACACCGAACTGTATCCAGGCAAGCAGCCCTGCGGTAATAATAAGCAGTACCGCAACCAGATAAAAATCCGCAGATTTTAACCCCAGCCGGTTCTTTCTTTTTACTGTTTCTACTGTAAATTTCATTGGTTTTACTCCTGATTTGACTTTTTATATACTTAAAAATCCCTGTCTATTTTAGCATAAACAGACAGGGATTGTATACAGGGAATTTGTTTTTAGCTACTTACCATAATGAGAAAAAGTCTTTAATACCGTCAATAATACCACCTCCTATACCTTTTACAACACCGGCTGCTCCGCCGACTACAGTTCCGATAACACGACCTACGGTTTCTCCTGCCGGTCCGAAAACCTCTCCTATTTCACCTCCGATATCTGCACCTTCCGATGCGCTGTCCATAACAGACTGCAGGATTGTCCTTTTCGTTTCTTTTGCATAATCGATTAACTCATCATCATCCTTCCACATATTTTCATCCTGATTAATATTGTTGACATAGACTGCTCTTTTTTCTGCCGGTGTGGCTTTGACAATATAGTACAGCAGTTTTGATAAATTATACGGGCGGCTCTGTTCTTCTCCTTCCTCTTTATAACCCGCACTGTAATAAATCGGTGTTACATTCACGCCTGTTCCTTCAAAAATTCTGTTTTTCACCGAAGCTGCCTTTTTATCCAGAAATTCTTTTAACGTATCGTTTGGCTCATTTTTGTTCTTATCCCAGTTTCTGCCTTTCATTGCCATATCTGCCTGATTTAATGCAACTAAAATTCTTCCCTCCTTGTCTGCTCCTAAATTCGGAATAATCACATTGTTAATCAGTTCGTAAGACGTTCCTAAATCTCTTGTGCCGCTGTCTAAAATTACCAATACCAAGTCAATCAGCGCATTGCCCTGCGCATCTACCTCTGCCAGCTTGTGAATAATGTTTTTTGCATGTCTGTTATCTGCTTCCTTTCCATCCCCCAGACCCGGCGTGTCCCATAAAATCAAGTTGTCCAGTTCATATTTTTCAATTTCCATCGTTTCAGGGTCTACCCCTACTCCGACTTTTGCAACTTCCGTATCAAATAAAGCATTAATGGTTGAACTCTTTCCGCAGCCCGTTGCGCCGGTAATCATAATGTTAATCTTGTTATCTTTTAATCTCATTACATTCTTTAACAGTTTGCTCTTTTCGTTTTCATTGATGTCTGCATTCATAATGTCGTTTTCCATGTTCTCAAAAATATTTGTCTTTCTCATACCTTTTTCCTCCTAAAATCCACCATGATTCTAAATCATATCTTCCTTACACTGTTATTATGCTCTTTCTTATTTCGTAGTTTTTGTACATCACATTTTAAGCTGCCTCCTCTCCCTTGGAATATTATCAATTATCATATCCAGCAGTTTTTCTACATTGTAATTCCTTTCTGCCGAGTAGTATACCGGCTTTACTACATTTACTCCTGTCGCCTCCCTGATACGTGACTGTACAGACGCTGCCTTTTGCTCTAAAAATTCATGTAATACATTGTCCGGACAATCCCATGTTTCGTTCCAGTGTCTTCCCTTCATCGCAACATCTGCCTGGTTAATGGCAATCAGAATCCGGTCTGTCTGGATATTTGGAACGATTACTTCATTTAACAGTTTATATGTAGTGCCTAAATCTCTCCCTGAGCCGTCCAGTATTACCAGTACTGTATCTATCAGCCCATACTGTTTATCACTTATCGTACATTCCCTGTATAAAACATTTACCAATTCCTTCGCATATTCCATATCTTTATAAACGTTATCTCCAAGTCCCGGTGTGTCCCAAAAACGCAGCAGATTATTTAACCGGACAGAATTGACAGACATGGTTTCCGGCTCGCCCTCATTTCCCACTTTTGCCACCTCCCGCTGAAACAGCATATTTAACGTGGAAGACTTTCCTGCTCCGGTTCCACCGACAACCAACACATCCAACGGTCTTAAACCTGCTATTCTTAAATTTTCATCAATATCTGCCATTCTATATACACTATTCATACGAACCTCCTAAAGAAATGAAAGCACATCACAAATTGCTCCGCCAATACCTCCAACAATTGTACCTACAACTTTTCCAACCTTTCTGCCTACCGGCCCAAACACGCCTCCTATCTGTTCACCAATTTTCGCGCCTGCCGAAGCGCCTTTGATAACCGACATTACAATGGTATTTCTCGTTTCTTCTCCATAATCCAGTAATTCATCATCATCCTTCCACATATTTTCATCCTGATTCAACGTTGTTACATAGACTGCTCTTTTTTCTTCCGGTGTTGCTTTTACAATGTAGTAGAGCAGTTTTGACAAATTATACGGACGGTTCTGCATTTCTCCTTCCTCTTTAAAGCCCGCACTGTAATAAATGGGATTGACTTTTACACCTGTTGCCTCATAAATTCTATTCTTCACCGATTCCGCCTTTTCATCCAGAAATGCTTTCAGACGGCTGTTTGGCTCATTTTTGTCATAATCCCAGTTTCTGCCCTTCATCGCCATATCCGCCTGGTTGATTGCTACTAAAATTCTGTTTTCATTACCGCTCCCCAGATTCGGAATAATCACATTGTTAATCAGTTCATAAGACGTGCCTAAATCCCTTGTACTTCCGTCCAGAATCACCAATACCAGATCAATCAGCGCTTTGCCCTGCGCATCTACCTCTGCCAGCTTGTGAATAATGTTTTTTGCATGCCTGTTATCTGCTTCCTTTCCGTCACCTAAGCCCGGTGTATCCCATAAAATCAGGTTGTCGAGTTCATACTTTTTAATTTCCATTGTTTCGGGATCTGCCCCTATACCCACCTTCGCAATTTCTGTATCAAACAGGGCATTAATGGTCGAACTTTTTCCGCAGCCTGTCGCACCGACAATCATAATATTCATCTTTTCATTTTTTAAATTCATAATGTTTCTAAGCATTCTGCTCTTTGTTTCTTCATTCAGTTCTGTGTTCATTACATCGTTTTCTATTGTTTCATAAATCTTTTTCTTTTCCATAACTTTTTCCTCCAAATGAACCCGTCGTTTGCTATGCTTTTATTCTATTCTTTACTGTTTCGCATTTTTTGTACAACTCATGTCATGCTGCTTTTAAATCAAAATACTCTACAAAGTACGGCATCATAAAATTCATATGTCCGGCAAGCTTCATTACCGCCCTGTTTCTGCTTCTGGTATGTAACAGACTGTTCACCGGAACACCGGCTCTGCAAATGCTGTAACACTGCGCTGAAAAATTTCTCGTAAACATATAACACTCTGTCTTATCCGGCAGCTGCATATAATAATCTAACTTTCCTTTCTTTGCTGAGTTTCTTGCTACGACAAAAATATTGTTTTCCACTTTCACTTTTTTCATTGTTTTTCCCTCCTAAAATTTCTTTGTTCACTTTATTTTTCATTGTTTCCAACCGATAAACACAGTATAAGCACTTGTATTTCGCATTTTTTGTACAACTTAAAATACATTTAAGAAACGGGGATTCCTATGTCAAAAAAGACTTTAAACGCCATGAAAAAATTGCAGGAAGCATTTGAGAAAAATAAAGAACTGACTATCCCACAGATGATGACACTTTTAAACTGCAACCGCATTTCCGTCAACAATTACATTCACAGACTGGAAGATGCCGGTATTGTATTTCAGAAACGCTGTGAAAACCGCCTGACCTATTACTCTGTCCGGCATTCTTCCGAAGAAAGCAGCTATGAACCGCTTACATTGGATATTCTCAGAAAATATCAGATTGTACGGGAGCTTCAGGCAAAACCTGTTCCAAAGGAATCCTTTGCCGGAAAATTTACACTTATTTCCGGCACCGGCGATGAAAATCCTGACGGAACACCGCTTGATGTCGGTCAGACCAAATTTTATGAACTGATTAAAGAATTAAAAGAAGACGGCGACATTGAATTTAATACCGGCAACGGGACATACCGGCTTACCGGAAAAAATATTCCGCTTAATATCACCTGTAATGAGGACTTTATATCCAATCTGAATACCGATTTATCCAATATTCCGAGTGGTACACCTTACTTTGACGAATTAAAATCACTCTATGCCAAAACCAATATCCTGCTTGGCAACCTTGATGACCAGCTTCCGTCTTTGAAAAACTATCTCATTTACGGAAAACGATATGACGGTTTACAGACACTTGCTGATACCTTAAAAATTATTACATCCTGTGATTACAAACACAAGCTGCTTAAAATCCGCTATCATTCACGAACAGAAGGTATACAGACGCTGGATTTTGCTGTTGGCATAATGATCTATAATGTAGAAAAAGACCAGGTTTATCTGATTGGTGATGTTTACTCTGAAAAAACTACAAATACATCTTTGCGCCACCGCATTTTAAATCTGAAACGCATTGAAGCCGCAGAAGAAGAAATCTTTGAAAATCCATGCTATCATGATACTGTTTTTCTGGAAATGTTTCAAAATATGTTCAGTATATCAATTGATAAGCCTTATGACGTCACGATTGAATTTGATAATTTCGGAAACATTGAGCAAAAAATCAATTCGTTAAAAAAACAGCGCCCGAATGCTTCGATTGAACGAAACAACGGAAAATTTATTTACAAAGACAAAGTCAGCGGACTGGATGATTTTGCTTCTTATCTGCGCCGCTTCGGCTTTGGAGTGCGTGTTCTTGAACCTGAAGAACTAAGAGATAAAATGCGTTACTCCGTCACTGAAACACAACGACTTTATCAGGAGGAAACAAACCATGAATCATCATAACCCATATGCCCGTATTCAGGAATATTTTGCACTGCTGTCCGCCAACGACTCCGATAACGGCAAATCTATGCAGCAGATTTGCGAAAGCAAACAAATTCCGGTCAAAATTGTACGAAATGATTTTTTAACAATTTTTCAATGGCAGCGCAGTATGAACCTTGTTAAAAACAGTGATAAAAATGAACTTGCCGTTCTTTTTAATGATGAAAGTCCCAAATATCAGAAAATCTGTGATACATACGCGCTCGATGAATTATATGATAATTATATGGATGCCGTTCCCGGCAATGATTCAATCCAGAAATTTGAACAGTTGATCACAGACGGTATCCTCGATGCCGTTCCAATCATTTTTTACGATACTGACGCAAGCACTCCAAATACCTGGACACTGCCCCTTACTCCTGACGAAGCCGCCGCTTTACAGTCCTTTTATTCCGATGAAACGGATTCCCTGTCTGTATTCGACCGTTTGAAGAAAACCTATGCCGATACTTATGCAATAAAAGACAGCTATCTTTATACGCACAATTATAATAATTCTTTAAATGATTTACTGTTTAAAATCAATACTGCCATTGATTGTCACAGCTGCTTATATATGAAATATTACAGCCGACGGGAAAAAATGGTCTTACGTTTTATCTTCCGTCCTGTCAAAATCGTTTACGATGCAGATGAGAATCTCTACAGTGTACTTTCTATCCGTAATAACTGCAATATTCTTTTAGTACACCGCCTAGACTGTATCATTTCATTGGAAACAACAGATAAAACCATTCACAACAACAAGGAAACCGAATTAATTAATCATATGAATCAAATTGCACCGAATGTATGGGGAAATAACTTTTCATGCGCTTCTAAAGAAATTGCCGATGTAAAAGTAAAATTTTTCAATGTTGCAAATGTTCATGAAAAAGTCAGAAAGCAGCTTGCCTGCCGTACAAATGGAAAACTGACTGAAAAAGACGGCTGTCTTTATTATGAAGATAAAGTTTACGGTCTAAGCCGCTTCCGCTCATGGATTTATGGATACGGCAAAGCCGCTGTTGTATTGAAACCGGAATCCCTTAGAAAGGATATTATAGACTCCCTTAAAAAGCGGGTGGGTTATTATGAATAGTGTCATTTTTATAAATTAAACAACAATTGATTTTGGCAGTCTTTCTACCTTGTCATTACCATATATAACAACTTCGCTGCTTCCCCTGATTTTATAAATCCGCACACTGTCTTTATCACTTCCATAGACTGCCAGCTCTTTTACCAGCTTGTCATACTTATTCTCTTTTATAATGCCTTCAAAGGCTGATTTCTGCACACGAAATCCATATCTTTGCAAATGTTTTGCCAGTTTAATCCGTTTTTTATTATTCTCAATATCATAAATGATCAGCACCAGAATACTATCATCTGCCACTTTTTCATCCACTTTAAAAAAATCTACCAATCCCATATCCCCCTTAGCTGCTCTACTTTTTACAAGTATCAGATTACTTTTCAATCCCCTTTGGGGTTAGTGTCCTTCTAAACTTGAAACTCTTCCGCTAACAAGGAATTTGATTGTGTTTCAATCCCCTTTGGGGTTAGTGTCCTTCTAAACCCTGAAATCTTATTAATAGATGAATGGTTCTTGTTTCAATCCCCTTTGGGGTTAGTGTCCTTCTAAACTATGTTAAATAAAAAAGAGAAGAAAGAGATTAAGTTTCAATCCCCTTTGGGGTTAGTGTCCTTCTAAACAGCATCTCTGCAATCCCAGTGTTTATGCGGGCTAAAACGGCAGTTTGCGGGGAAGAATGAATTTTGATGATTTTCCTTATGCAAATTTCATTCAAAATGCCCGCCAGCCCAGTATTCATGCGGTGCGCGGTAAAATTCAATTTTTACCGCAACTTACTTTATTTATTATAAAGGATTTTGATTTAAAATACAACCGCAAAAATATAATTTTTACCGAATCCATAACGGCTGATATAGCGAAGCATCCTCCGCTTCCATTGCCTTAATCAGCTGTACTGCCTGCATATCAATCGCATGGCGAAAATCCAATGGATAATTAATATATGGAAGATACTGTATTTTTGTACTTAACTTCTGCTCCATTCTTTCAATAAAAATACGCACGCCTTCCTTTGTAAAATAAATCCCCGGTTTTCCATCTTCCTGTTCAAAATGCTCCCGCCTTATGATATGCTTATTTACTGCGCTCATTACCGTTGCATCAACAATAACCGCCCGCCATTCCTCAATTAAATCACATGCCAGTGACGGTGACTTTTCTGCATCTCTATGAAAAAAGCCAAAGTATGAATTTAATCCGTGTGTTTCCAGACTCACCTGTATTTCGCGTAAAAGCATACTATACCCGAAACTTAACATTGAGTTAAAGGGGTCTAACGGGGGACGCCTGCTCCTTTTCTCAAAGTAAAAAGCCTCATCCACGCATTTTCCCATGCCTTGAAAATACGCACGTGCCGCTGTTCCTTCATATCCAAGTAATGACGGTCCGTCTTCTGCTTCTTTTGCCTTTTCACAGCTTACTGCAATCATCTTTTTCTCTGCGGCACAATCTTGATTTTTCGATGCTTCATACCGCTTCAATACCACCCGTTGATTGTGCATTTTTGCCATAATCAGACTGCGTGACAATTCCAGTGCAAATTCTGTATCGTACAGACTGCACTGCAATCTCTGCCGCGGTACATTTACATGTGCCACCGATTCCAGTTTTCCAAAATAAGTACCGCCTCTTGAAAAGTAAGAAACTGCAATTCCATTTAGCAGACAATATTCTGTCAATGCCGTCGTAAGCTGTGCCTGTCCAAGAATTACAATTCCTTCTAACTGTTCCAACGGTATTGATGCAATACACTGCTCCTGTAGTGTTGCCTTACACCGCCCGTCTGACATTCCGACAACAACACCGTAATCATTAATGTATAAAATGCTCATAGTCCCTCATATTCCTGTAATCTAGACAACTGGCGGTGTATATAGGCATTTCTATATACACCGCACATTGCTTTATCCGCAATACCAACTTTATCTACGGTATTGCCGTCCGCTTCTGTTATTTTTGCCATATGATTTATTGTTTTTATCAGGACTGCCCTTTTTATTGGTATATGCAATTTCAACACCTGTCTTTGAATAGTAATTGCATAATTCCAAAATTTTATCTTGATTTGTCTTACTAAATCGGTTTTCCTTGTAATTACGTCCAATATACTTTTCTGCAATATCTGTTTCTTTATACTGGATACTGCCGTCACAAAGTTCAACAACTCTTTCAACTACTCTGTTTACACTGCATTTTACACTACCCAGACCTAATGGTTTTGCTAGCCCAAGCTTATAGCAGATATCAACTCTATTGTTTTCCTTACCAGCTTGCACATTATCTGTATTACCACCGTTTACAATCCAGATTAATTCACTTAACTGTTTTTCTGAAACATCTTCAAAAAATATTTTTCCAACAAATACAGTATTGGATTTGAGTGGACGAATAGAACAATTCTGATTTTCCGCTTTACCCGAAGTTACTCCCGGTGTTTTGGATAGTTTTCTACATTTAGGATAATGCCAGTAATATTTACGTCCTGATAATACCCCCGGCTCTGAAACCACTTTGCCCGCTTTACTAATATAATAATTATAGCTCCAAAATTCCGTTTCTGCCTGCGGCTTCTTCAAATATTTTTTTGTATTTCCAGTCATTGGCTGACCTAAAATATTCAATGATACATTTTCATCATAGTACATTTTGGCTTCTTTCTGATATTCCAACGGTGTCAAATCAGCAAAACGAAGTTTTGATGCAGATGCAATACCTTCTCCAATTGTACCAAACAAGGCACATGCAGGACACATATTATTCTTATCCTTACAAGGAGCAAACTCTCCCGCAAGCTCTCCGATTGTACTCTCTTTTACTATTTTTACATCTGCCAATTTCTTTTGAAATTTTTTAGGCAGACTCACTTCCGGTATTTCATTTTCTGACAAGCCACTCATACATGAATCTGTAAGCGTTTCATATAAGTTTCTTACCATACCACGGATTTCACTTCCCGGAATGACAGGCTGATGATAAATTTCATCATATCTTTCATTCTCATCAAGCATTGTATAAGAATAAAAATCATATGATTTATGTTCTTCCGATTTTTTCTGCAATACCTCATCCGATATTTTAAACGCCTTATCTGTACTGGAATTTGGAATAAAAAGAGGTGTATATGTTTTAATCGTATACTCAATTACCCCCGTATGTTTATCCTCATCCTCATATTGTTTTCTCTTTTTATCCGGTAATTTTATAAATTCATATGGATTAATCTTTTCTTTCGTTTGATTTTTACTTTGACTCGAATTCATTCTCCTTCACCCCCATTTTTTCCATCAGTGCAAGACGGTAATTATACATCTCTGCCATTCCGTTGTCATCGTATTTCATATAATTGATGACACGTATCCTGCTTCCAACCTGTTTAAATTTCTTTTCAAGCAGAATGTCTTCCACATATTCATCAATGTCATCTTTCTGTGATTCCTCTTTTGTTACCACACATTCTGCTGTTCCTTTTGCAGAACCCGGATATGTACGGTGTGCCGTGCTTTGAACTGCCCGGTATTCACGTTCTGTATCAAATAAATGCAGTTCCAGTATTGTATCTTCTTTTTCCACATTTACTTTTGGCACAATATATTCTTTTATATCCGTACCGGTACAGTCATATTTTTCAAAAATAACTTTTTTTCTGGTATACATTAACAGACAGCCCTGCTTTGGTGCCTGTCCGATTTGTTCTAAGCTGTAAATATCCATCTAGCACACCCCTTCCTGTATCATTGCCGCAAGCTGCTTTTTGTAAAGTTCCATATCCTGCTCACTTATCGTACCGGTAACAGGACCGTTTCCTTCAAAAATGCCGCGGCCGATGGCTGTCTGTCCGCCAACAGATAAATATCCCCTGACAATATCTGCAGCTACAAAAGAAAGCATTGCTGCCAGTAACTGATAACAGTTCTCTTTATCTTTTCTGATTTTTATCTCCAGCTGCGTTTCACCGCCAAAATATGCTTTTTCCGTATATAATGCACCATCTACGGTTGCTGCACTGAAACGATTAATCTTATTTCTGGTAGTTACAAGCGGAACTGAATTTTTTAATACACTTTCGCCTATTACAATCATGGACTGCTGGGCTGTTTTTGTACCTTTCCCCGCTTTAACGTCAACATGACCAAACCATCCGTTTATCATGCGTTCCGCCGCTTCTTCGGAGCAGTTTAAATCCTTTAATAACTTTTTGGTTCTGCTGCGGACTGCACCCGCCCAGCTTGTCCCCGGTATCACAGGAACACTCTGCTTTTCCTCTCCATTTTCAAATATCTGCTGAATGGTGAGCTGTTCAAAATCCGCTTCTTCCGGTCTGGTTGAATACTTACGGATACTGATTCCACCGGTAAGCTTTAACGGAATGGTAATGGAAACATATTTTTGTGTGCTGACCTCCTGTTTTCCCCAGTCCTTCCAAAGACAGCCCGGTCGTTTTCTTCGTTCTTCTTCTGTTTCACTGCAATAGCAGACCCAGTCCTCAGCGCTTTCTTTTCCTGAAGCAAATTCCCACTTATACACCTTGTTGATTCTTAATCGTCCCAACCCGCGGTTTTTCTTAAAGCCAAAGCGAATTGCTCCCTGCTGTACGGCTGACAATAGTTCCCGGATTTCTTCAACTCCGTCTGAATTTTCATCCTGTGCGCGAATGACTTTTTCAATGTGGATAACAGCTTTTCCCGTTTCAACCACTTCATAATCATATTTTGCTCCGGGTATGGCAGTCTTTCCTTCTGTCAGTCCTACGCCGTCACGAACAGAAATACTGTATTTTTTATTCTGGTCATTTTTAATATCAAGTTTTTGAATATACGCATCCGAAATAAACAGTGAACTCATCTTTCCGTTTTCCCCATCTGCATAACCAAATACACAGTTCTTATTTTTGTCCAGTCCTAAGTAATTGCGCATGGCACCGGCTATGGCAGTTCCCGGAATAAAGACTTCACCGGAAGCATTTTTTAACACATCCGAATCCGTATTTTCCGCTGTACCGTTAGATATTGATAAAGGAGATGCAAGTTCCACATCTGCGGCAATATAAATTCTCTTTACAATGCTATTTACACTATTGTTCTCACTGCTCATCTGGTACGCCCTCCTTTTGTCTTAACCGGTATTTTAACTGAATTAAATACTGTCTTAAATATATCATTTCTATATTTTTGTTATCCTTATATTCAAAATCAGACATGTGATACTGTTCCATAAACTTATCCTTAATATCCTTACTGTCACGCTCTACTGTTTCACAAATCTTTTTTGCCTGTTCAAGTTTCTTCTTTTTCTCATCACTTGCCTTATTATACCGTTCTTCACATATGTTCTTTACTTTTTCTAACGAATCGTTTTCACTGCACATAATCTGCATATTGCTGACCGTTGCTTTAGAATAGCTGCCGTATTCTTTTTCATGGTCTTTTGCCTTGTGTGCGGCATAGGCATGCAGATATTCATCAAATAAATTGCAGGCAACCTTGCCGAGCAGTTCTGTACAAATCTTAATTTTCCCGGCTGTATTCTGATCTTTGACTGCTGACAGCGTTTCCTGTACATACTCGCCATAGTACGCACCTTCCTCACAAACTGCCAGTTCACATTCACCGTATCCTTCTGTGTTACGCTCTCCAAGCCAGATTGTACCCACCGGTATATCCACTGCATTTTCTGCCTTAAACTGTATTACCGTTCCCTTGTCAAATGCACCTACTGTTGGTTTTCTAAGCCCCCATGTGACGTTGTATCCTCCGACAAATGTTGTCTTGATGTACCGGCTCTCAACCGAATTTTCCAATATATTCTCATTCTGCCACAACGCTGCCGACAGTTCTTTCACCAGTTCCTTCGCATCTGTTGTATACATCGCCTTTTCGCTGTATAAAATCAAAGGTGCGTTTAATTTAAGATAAAATTTCTTCACGGACTGTATTTCCGGTTTCTTCTGCACCGCTGTCTTTGTCACTGTGATTTCACAGTTACCGTATTCCGCATTTCTGGCATATCCAAATGATGCCTGACTGCTTTTCTTTAACAGTTCATAAATTTCCCGGATAAATTCCGGTTCGCCGCTGATAAATCCTTTAAATGTCTGCCCTGCCTTAATCGATGAAATCTGATAAAATTTTGACAATGTGCTGTCTACCGCTCTGCCGATAGATTTATCTTCCGGTCTGCTGTGGTGGTATCGTTCTTCCATTTCCACATCATATTTTTGAAGTCTGCCATCTTGTGGCATGCAGACATAACAGTGCTTTATCTGATTGAGCTGTACATGGTCTTCAGTCGATTTGTCCTTTTGACCATTTCTCTCCGGATCAAAAAGTTTGTTTCTATAATGAACTTTATCATTCTTTATCCCATACAGAAACGCAGGAACTTCCATCAGCCTTTCTCCCTTATGGGACAAATACGCATTTCCAAATATCAGCTTATTATCAGAAAGTGCTGTTAAAAATTTTTCTTTCTGTTCCGCCCCCGTAATCCGGTGTAAAATATGTCCCAGCACCTTTGCACCTTCAATATAGTCCATTGAACTTTCTTCCTGACCGTGGACAGATTTACAGATTACCGGTGATAATAACCGGATTTCATATTCCAGATAATCCGCATTCTGCTGATATGCTGCACATTTTACAGGATTATTTTTTTCTGCCTGTACTTCCAATGTTGCTTTTATTTCACCAAAACCTCTTGTTCTGGCAATTCCCATATGTTTCAGAACCGCAAGGCAGTTTTTCAATTCTTTTTCATACTTCTCATCCATTTCAACTGCCGCATAAAACACCTGCCCTTTATTGGCAACGCGCATAGTACGCAAAGACTGCTCCTGTGCAACACCGGTTTCATAATCAATTGATGTCTGCACTCTTACATAACTAAATACCTTTAAAATATTCTGCGAATGACACAGCACCGGACTGACAGATTGATTCTGCCTGATTTCCGATACAAAACGCTCTTTGTCTGCGATATAGGCATCGCGGATATGTACCGCTCCCGCTTTGCCTGCCTTTTCACTGTCCGAATCATCATTTCCCTGTGTGCCGAACATTTCCTGTACACCTATTGGCATACCCCAGTCTTTCAGTTCTAAAGCACATTCCCGCAGACAGCCTTTCAGACGCTTCGCCGGAATGTACGGAAAACCGTATTCGTCATAACAAATATCTGTATCAATCGCACTGTTGTAAATTCCACCGTCCGATACACACATATCACTTAGTAATTCAATTTTAATCCGATAATTACGCATCTGCATTTTCCTCCTGACTCTGTGTGATATACAGGTTATAGTCCATAATTTCTGCCGCATCATACCACAATGCCGTCTGTATGCCGTTAATTTCTTCATACAAGCTGTCTTTTGGAAGCTTCCAGTCCCTTGACTTTAAAAAAGCGTATAAGGTATCCATCTGGTATCTGCCCAGACTGTATGTATTTCGTATATCTTTGACAAAAGAACGCGGCAGATTCTTTTCATCTGAAAATTTTCTGATGTTTTCTTTTAAACTTGTATAATCATTTAATTTTCCGGCATTTTTACTCAATCCGTATTGATGAGTTGTCGGAATATAGTACGGACGAATTAAAAGATTTTCCCCGGTCGGCGTACTGTATTCTTCCTGTCTGACTTTGTCAAGATTTTTACAATGAATATTTTTACAAATCTGAAAGTCTACATAATTGCCAATACGCTCTCCACCCGACTGTAATTTTTCTTTATTTTCATCCTTTTTGGCTTCGCCTTTAGCACTTGCACAGCACGCTTCCGCCACTTCATATGCGGTGTAAAACGGAAAATGGCTTCCGATATATGCAATTCCCGCACAAATACTAAATCCATATTTTTTAATATTTTCCTGTGTACTTTCTTCACTGACCATCATCAGCCCTGATATCTGCTCGCTGTAGTAACGAACCGTTTCCAGTGCAATATGCGCATTGCAGACATATGTAATATCATCGCCCGCAACAATCACTTTTCTTACAAAACGCTCAATATTTTGTGCAAATTTCGTGTCTTCATCTTCAAATTTGTGTTTCATTTCATCAAAAGTATCATTATATGCTTTTTTAATATTGTGGGAAATCTGGCGCATTGTATTAACTGCTTTTACATAATCCGGTTCATGCTCAATCTGTTCCCGGATTCTTAACCCCATATTATTACCGTCAATATGCACCACGGCAATACGGCTGTCTTTTCCACGGTTAATATAATTTTCAAGAAATTTATCCTGTTTTAATTCTTTAATTTTTTCATTTTTCTCATCCAGCTTTATGGCAGTTTCCTTACTGATATCCACGCGGTTCTTATCCGGACTTTCTTCGATTGCAGGATACCCCGTTCTGATTTCTGTCTTCATGATTGGAAGCGCACCTAACGGCTTTGAACCGGCCATTTTTGCCTTTACGTCGTCCATTTTATTACGAAGTTCTTCATAGTCATTATAATATTTATCCGTGACTTTTACACAGGCTGCTGCCAACTGTAATGAATATGTATGTTCAATGATATACTTTGACATTATTTTGTTAATATTTCTATATAAACCATTCCCATTGTATATAACATACGCATTTCCACCGCCGATATACAAAACCTGTACGGCTTTCTCTGACATTTTAAACGGTTTTACCTCTTCTTCCTCTTCTCCCTTTTCCCATTCCAAATCCGTTTCTTCCGGTTTCAGCTTTAAATTTTTACAGGCTTCACGCAATGCATTCTTTAAAATATCTTCTATAATCAAAGATGCGCCCATCGCATCTTTAATATGCGGTGTCCTATAAATATAATCCTGGATTCCCCTGATATCATACATCGCAAGGACTTTGCCGCCCGACTGACTGTTTGCTGTGTGATTATTCTCCATTGACCTTTTCTCCTTTAATCCAATGCCTTTATTTTAATTTTGCCCATTCCGATACTACACTTAATTCCCAGTCCGGAATATTCCCCGAATACCAGCAGTAACCGTATCATCTGCTGTATTTTTTCATCACCGCTGATTCGCACTTCCAGACTGCCTACACAGCCTGCTATCTTTTTTCCCTCCAACGGAAAACGCTCCGAATGAATATCGCACTGTGTAATATAAGTTGCTTTTACCATCTGCTCTAACAGTTCCGTATTATCTTCTTTTCTGCCAAAATAAATGTAATTATATTTATTCATCAAGTTCTGGTAAATCAGCCTGAAATCCGGCATAAAAACATATCTTCCATTTGATTTAAATGATGTCGGGGTTTCATAGTGAAGCGAAAAATGATTCCATTTTTCGTGCCTGCTTACAGACTGTAACAGTGCTTCTCTGGACACTGCCGTAAGCTTTTTATCGATGATTCTGACATGCAGCTGATGTTTGTGAATATCAAATTCTTTAAACGAATCACTCTTTAACGGTTCAATAATCTGTTGATACGCTTCTTTTGTGACCGTTGTAACCGTCCACACGGTATTACCGTCTTCATGACCGACAGCAATACTATATGGATTGAACCGCTGATTATGCAGATATTCTGCATAATCCGTGTCAATATTCTGCATGAGAACTCCCTGAAGATTAGACGACTGATAATATTCCAGCCGGCTGTCTAAGATCAGTTTCAATCTTGCTAACATATGTTCCCCTCACTTTCTTTTATCCCTCTGATTCCGTTTTAATACTCCATAAATCCGGCAAAATGGAATTCACTCTTTTTTACCGGAATCCCTTCGGAATTAACGCTTTCTACCACAATCCGTTCACTTCTGCCCGCAACCACTTTGATTCCTGCCGCTTTAAGCTTTGTTGCCAGCCGAAATGTGAATATAAATTCTCCCTGTAACATTACCACCGGATTGTGATATTCCAGCACCTTTTTTAAATATTTCTCCACAAGCCTGTCTATTTCCACGCTGTCAGCGTATGGGCTGATATTCGGAAACGGAAGGTCTATCAGTTCTCCGTACTTTTCTGCTTCTTCTTTCTGCTTCGTACTCCAGTTTTGCAACGCATGATTTGATAAATTAATGAACATCTTTTACTTCTCCGTTGATTCTGTTATACTCCTCAATTTTCTCCAATTCCCAGGTGATGAGGGATTTAATCTGGTTCATAGATAATGTATCATCTTCCTTCTGTGATTTTTCTGCCGCATGGTTTGATAAGTTCCGCTGTTCTTTTAATGTTCCATAAATAACTGATATTTCATTAAATTTTTCCCTATTCACAGCATAAAAGTGCGTATCATCAAATATACCAAAATAATTATAATTTGATATATTCTTCCGGTAGTTTGGTGTAAACTTAAAATCCAATTTCTGCCTAAGTTTATTTGCAAACCTATTTTTGATATTATACTCTTTTTCATTATATTTTTCGAAATTAAATTTATTTATCCACTTATTGACTTCTTTTTTATTTTTTTCATCCTTTTCAACTGCATTAATAAGTTTTTCAAAATTGGCACTAAAATTCCTTAAGCACTGCTCTTTTAGTGGATTTTCACACAGTTCCATATGAAAATATTTTTCTAAACATTCTAAAAATGGTACATTTTTACTTTTACCCAAAAACACTTTGTTAAATTTATCTATTAGCTTTTTTACTTTAACCTGATTATTCTCAGTACTTTCTTCAGCATATACTTTTAATAACTCATGCAATTTAATATAAGAAATGAACTCCTTGTATTCCCTGTTTGCAAACTGGCACAAAAAATAATAGTTTTCTTCATAATTTTTATTCATGCCTGTTTTTAAACTTCTTGCATATTCTTTCCACTCTTCGCTAATATGTATCATATGACTCTGGACAAAATACTGCGGAAGCTTCTCTGAACACAATGTCAATGCCTGCTGAATATAATCTTTATCAATACACCATTTAATAATCTTTGGCAGATTTAAAAATTTGTTCGGATTCGGATTATCATAAATATCACTGTACTCTTTCATGATATTATCAATAACACTTATAAAAATTCTGGCATCCGGATCTTCATCTTCTTTGTATTTTGCTTTAAATCCCATCAAGACATCTTTGATACTTTCATTTTCATAAAAATTATCAATCATCTGTTCTGTTCTACAAAGCTGCATATCATCTGCAATTTTCTGTAATTGGTTAATACATTTCTTTATTCCCTCAAAAATATCTTCATCATACTTTTCATCAGTTTCCTTGCGCTTAGTAAACCTTTTATCAAAATAATCCGCCAATGCCTTGGCACGACCGTAATAGATAAATTCATTCATCGCCGAAAGCAGTTCTATTGAAGCATATGTCATAGACGTATCCAAAATCGGTATCTTCTGATCATCTGTTTTTTTGTTATAAATCATGCTATATACGCCTTGCAATTTAATATTTGCATATACTTTTTGCAAAATATTCATAACACTAAGAAGCATTACAATAACGTAACGTACACCGCCATTAGACTCAATATATACATTTAAATTACAACATTTATGGGATTCTTCTATTAGTTTTTGATTCACTTCATCAACCGCATTCACAACCGCAGTATCAGAGATTTCAGAAAATGTGCCGCCATTTCCGCCATCGCTTAATTTTACGACTTCAAATTCCGGACATGGGATATTCTTTTCATCACTAAACTTTATGATTTTATCTTTAAGAATTTCTACTGATGTCATCTTTCCATTTCCATAATCAGCTTCAAACTTCTCAACTTCCTCTTTATTTCCCCCGTCCCTTTGAAGTTTAATTGTAACCTTTCGATTCACATCATCACTTGCAATCAATATGAGTTTATCTAATTTTCCCCCGTCTTCATTCAGTTTTTCCATTAAATACTTAATCGGTGGTTCATTGGTAATATATCCTGTAATATCAGAATGTTCCCCACTTACATCAGTATACTCGTTTATTGAATATTTGTTAATGACACTTACGTTGGTAATCATGATATTAATATTCTGCTGTTCTGTCATTTTCAAATCCCCTCCTGTACTTTTCGACAATTTTCTTTTCTTATATTACCATTTTTTAGCAATTTTGTCTAATAATATCAGTCAATTTCTTCAAAAAATTTGAAATTTTATAATGTGTGGATTTATAGACAGTATATTAGTCCCCTTTGGGGTTTCTGTTCTTCCAAACCAATTCCAAGAAATAATAAATATGGAGATGTAGATGTTTCAATCCCCTTTGGGGTTTCTGCTCTTCCAAACTCAGTTGGTAGTGTCTTGTGCAGGTAGTGGTAAAGTTTCAATCCCCTTTGGGGTTTCTGCTCTTCCAAACTACGGATGGTGGATGCAGATACAATCCTGGCGGTCCGTTTCAATCCCCTTTGGGGTTTCTGTTCTTCCAAACGAGCTTGGAAAGCAGATGAGGAGTCTGATATATGTTTCAATCCCCTTTGGGGTTTCTGTTCTTCCAAACAGATTGTGATGTACCATCTGGCAAGCTGTTTAAGTTCCAATCCCCTTTGGGGTTTCTGTTCTTCCAAACTTTGCAAAATTTTTATCATTGTTCATTCCGGATAAGTTCCAATCCCCTTTGGGGTTTCTGTTCTTCCAAACAGCATCTCTGCAATCCCAGTATTTATGCGGGCTAAATTAGTGGTTTGCGGGGAAGAATCATTTTTCAGCAGTTTTTCCACTGAATTTTCGTTAAAAATGTCACTCAGCCCAGTATTCATGCGGTGCGCGGTAAAATTCATTTTTTCTTTTATCGCCTTTATTTATTATAATGGAAATTTCCTATAAAAACAATAGCAAATCGCAAATACCCTGCGGGTTGTTTCTCTTATCTTTTCATCTACTGCTTTTTCAACCACAAAATTATGATTACAACTTTTCCAAGCTTTCTAAAAATTCAATTGCTTCATATACATTTGAAAAGGTCAGGCATTTTCTTTGTAACCACCGATTTCGCTCATCCGTGTCTTCCAACCCCGGCAGCCCCTCCGCCAAGAGTTTTTCTACTGTTCTTCTTGCATTTGTCACTGCACCCGGATAATAGTTTTCCCAAAACCTCTGCTGCCAATCTTTTTTCGTGCCATTACTCCACCTCCTCAATTTCCAGATTCGGAGTTGCTCCATATTTTCCTGCCAAATAACCTTTTCTAATATTGTCAGCTGTCTTTGTAGTAAAATCTGTCACACTATAAAGCTCAGATGAACTGTCCGTTCTTTTTTTATCAGCGAAATATATCTGGTCTTTTCTCATATATTCCAAATTCATAAGTTCTGTATTATGCGTGGTAAAAATAATTTGCGCGCCATGCGGATTGCTTCTCTTACTCTGAAACTTTGCAATGATAAAATAAACAAGCATTGGATGCAGTTCTCTTTCCAACTCATCCACCAACAATACTCCACCTTTGCCAAGGACTGATTCAATCGCCGGAGCAATCGACATCAGTTTTCTTGTTCCATCCGATTCATCTTCCAATTCCAAATGGTACAATTCGGAATCACCATTTGCATTAATTCCTTTGTGTTTTGCCCTTGCCTTTATCTGACTCATTTTTAATTGACTTTCCGAATTATTCGATGTTTCAGATAATATCCGTACAAATGATGTTAATGCTGCTTTTATTTCAACAGGGATATCTTCAGGAAATTCAAAATCATTCTCTATTTCTTTATTCTCCACCTCAAACTGCATTTCTTCAATTCCAAAATCCGCTGTCTTAGCATAATCGGAAATCGCTTTGAGCATGTTGCTGTCATCTGAATATTCCAACAGCTGTCTTGGAATATCCGTATAATCTCTTGAGAAGAAAATATACTCTCTAAACCACTTCATTGCACTCACGCACACAGCATCATTCATTGTACATGCAACAGAAAAAAACAGTTGATTTTCCGCAACTGTTTCACTTATAAGCTTTCTGCGTGCTTTATCCTCAGTAAATGAAAACTCCTGCCCGTTTCTAATAAATACCAACGCTTTTTGCCCTTTTGGCGCATGATATAGTGATTCACTTATAATTTTTTCTCTTGTTGCCGCAAATGAATACCAATATTTCACATCATTAACAATATAATCAAACTCAAACTCTGTTGGTTCATTCATGGAATAATCATTCAAAGCAAAAGGTACAACCGGCACTATCGCCTTTTCATGCTGTATTCTCTGTGCATTTCGAATAAACTGAACACCCAGCCAGAACGCTCGGATTACATTACTTTTACCGCCGCCATTTTTTCCATATATTGCAACACCCGGCAATAGTTTCATATTTCCGTGTTCAATCAGACAATTTTTAAATGATGCAAGTCCTACTGCTTCCATAGAAAGAACCGCCTCATCTCTAAATGACCTGTAATTTTTAAATCGAAATTCTATCAACATATTATTGCACCTCCAATAATATTATATTTCCTGATTTACATAAATTCAACTAAAATTATTGGTTTTTTTAATTATTTTGCCTTAATATCTATATATTACTCAACTGTGGGATACTTTTTATTGAAATATTGGAATGAACCCTTTGTCCTTGAAATTTACATAAGAGTAACAAAAAACTGTATATATACTATCAAAATTGGATATGCGTTGACTTTAATTCAGAAAAGCTATGTTAAATCCCCTTTGGGGTTTCTGTCCTTCCAAACGTCAGCCAATGACACCGATGATGGGAATGCAGGCGTTTCAATCCCCTTTGGGGTTTCTGCACTTCCAAACGCTTTAACCCCAATGCAGATGTTGGAATATATAAGAGTGTTTCAATCCCCTTTGGGGTTTCTGCACTTCCAAACTGCATCTCTGCAATCCCAGTATTTATGCGAGCTAAATTAGTGGTTTGCGGGGAAAAATCATTTTTCAGCAATTTATCCACTGAATTTCCGTTAAAAATGTCACTCAGCCCAGTATTCATGCGGTGCGCGGTAAAATTCATTTTTTCTTTTATCGCCTTTATTTATTATAATGGAAATTTCCTGTAAAAACAATAGCAAATCGAAAATGAAATGCACTTACGCAATATCAACCTCATCCGCTATCCTCTTCAATTCCTTTGTCGAAAGCTTTACCAGCTGCGCTACACTTTCTATCGGCAATCCCATTGCAAATGCCCTTCGGGCTGTTTCAACCTGCATTTCTTTTGCCTTTTTATTCGCATAATCTTCTACCAGCTTACACATCGTATTTCGCCCCTTTCCTTCTTTATATTCTCTCAACTTTTCACAAACCTTCTGAAACCGTTCATCTTGTACAGGCTTTGTACTTTTAAACACCCGCATCAAACCCGCTATGCTTGATGAATCATCTACCTGTGTATTAACATATACTTCATACAGTCCGTTGTCAACTACATCTTTTGTTTCCCGCAGTGTCCTGTCTACATGATATACAGTCTTCCTTTTTTTGAAAATGTCAAATTTTGAAATGTATACAATACATAAATCCGGTAATTCTGCATATTTTCTGCCCTTTTCAAGCATTGTTGTATCAATGCTTGCTGCATGATAACGCACACGTCTTTGATGGTCATCGTTATCTTCCTGCTGAACTTCTATATTGTAATTTTTATTGTGGGAATCTTTACATAATACATCAAGAATTACTGAATGACTATGAATGTGATGCAAATCCTTCTGAACCTGAACGGTTATGACTTCCAAATCTTCTTTCTGCAATATTACTCTTAAAACTTCCTCGCAGAACTCTTTATCCTGCGCTACGACACGAAACAGCGTATCGTCCATAAGACAAAGTCCGTCTACGACCTTCTCCGCCTCCTGCGTAATTTTCAAATGCATCCCTCCTCTGTTTGTGTACAATGACACTTAAATATTTAACAATCACGCGCATTATTGTTTATATATAATATATAGTGTCATTTGATTATTGTCAATATATTTTACTAATTATTTATAAAATAATTTTCCCCGGCAAAATACACTGACTACATATTTTACCGGGAATTTCTACTTTATTTAATTATTTCTGCTTTTATATTAACAGTTCCCATGAATTATCAGGACACTTTGCAGGTGCTCTCAATCCCCATGGTCCTTTTCCGTACTTTGCAAATAATTTATACTCTAATTCTTTGCATTTACTTACCGGACAGCACTGCCATGATACCATAACCGAATCCCGATTTTCTTTTGTTACTGACCATAAATCGCCTCTTCTGGCTCTATCATCATAATTCAGATTATAGTATTGTACAAATCGCCACCTTACTCCCTGTCCGTATGCAGCTCTTCCGCACTTCATCACCTGACCGTTTAAGTATAAAATATAAACCCCCGTACAGGAATCAGCCGTTTGAATTGCTTCCGATAAGCTTACATTTTTCCGATATTGATAATCTCTTGGTTTCTTATCTAAACCCGTATTATCCTTCTCCAAATCATAGTCTGTACGTCTTCTTACCGCAGACTGACTTGACTGTGTCCTTTCTTTCATTTCATTTAATTTTCTTTTTGCCTCGGCAACTTTTTTCTTTGATTCAACATCACCATGCTCTTTGTCATATTTATCAATTTTACGTTCTGTAGCACGTATCTTTCTATTAACCTCCCGCTCTACACGTTCCTGTTGAGCGATTGTTGAACTTACGATAGCATCTGACGCAGAACGGACAATATCCCAAATCCCCATATGTATCCCTCCGTTTTATTCATTCATCCAGACAATATCCTGCGGACCTGCAATCATTTTTGTTTCTGTGCATAACACTGCCACGCCATGGTCATCCCACACAGCATCGCAAATAACTGCAAAATCACCCGATTCCATAAACAGAATATGATTAACACTTACGATTTTTCTTATATCATCCGGCATCTGATCAAAATCCAAATATGCGATAATATCATCAGAAATAATTTGTAAATATTCTTCCATCTTTTTGAAACTCATTCTGGAAATCTGTTTTATATCTTCTTTAAAACGACTATACGCATCTCGCTGATTATCATTCGGCTCTTCATCTTTATATGCTGACACACGTATTTTTACGCTTTCCTGTCCCCAAAAATCGCAGTCTAATTTTTTTTCCCAGCCATTATTAAACACTAATTCTCCAAAAACTTTGTCATTCATCTACTGCACCTTCTTTCTATGTATTTAAACGGCTCTATTCTTTATGCTGCGGCATCCCGATTTGCTTTAGCCTCTGATATACCGCCGGAATGTCTGATATTACCATGGATTTCAGTAGGTACTTTATCCATTGTCTTACAATCAGACCGTTCATGCCAGGTATATTTATTTTCTTTCATCCAGGCCTTGACTTCCTCCTTTGTGCATCCTCTCTGCTCTGCCAGTCTCTCACACGCCTGGTCAAAATTACCTCCTTTTCCGTATCTGTTATCGGTAAAATGGTCAATTTCAACTGTTCCCTTAGCAACCGGTGAAAAATCCGGCTCCCCATTTTTAAATTCTATTCCATCAATACCGTATTTGTCCAGTATTTGTCCCCATGTCAATCCATCCGGATTTGTCAAAGGATTTTTAGGTATCTCATCCCTATTCGGAAACCATTTTGAATTTCCTCTTTCTCCTTCCCAATGCCCGCCGTTTCCTTCAATCGGGCAGCCCTTCACTTCATCCAGTTCCTTTGCTATCGGTTTATCAATATCCTTTTCATCTGTTAATTTGTCCATTGACTGCGCCAGCTTTGAAAGTTCTGATCTGTCAATGCCAAGTTTTTCTATTCCACTAAAATCACCAAAAGAAAACATTGAATCCCTCCTTTACTTGAGTATCTCTGATTAAAGTACACTTTTGTTTCTAAGATGCGTAATCCATGCTGCATAAATGTCTCTGCTTTCTTTATTATCCACAGATTCATTTTTCATCAAACACTGTGAAGCTGCTAAAGCAAATGACCTTGGTAAGTCCTCGGTTTCTTCTGCAATATACTTCATCAGATGATTGGTTAATTCATCATAATCCTGCGAACATTCAATAGCTGACTTTGTTTTTAATGCACCATCGAGAATTTCTGTTACCACACCGGAAAGTTCTTCAAAATTATCATCTTTCCACATTGGCAAATCCTCTGTTTTTTTGCATGTATTTAATAATTTACGCAATACCAGTTTATTTTTCACCGCAATGTCCGCATCATTTAAAAGTTCAATTACTTCATCAATGTCGTTGTCTATCGGGTCATTCACGCGGTATTTTAAAAGCAGCTCCAATATTTTTGTTTTAAATAATGCCGTGGCATTTTCTTCTGTTCCTTCAAAAACATACTGGTATCTGCCTTCTTCACCTCTGAACTTCTGAATACTGCAAAGCACCGGTTCAACCCAGTCATTTTGATATACTACCGCTACACCTTTCGGAAGTTTTGCGATTTCGTCAAGCTGCTCATCTTTAAGTCCTGCTGATTTTCCTGCCATGCGCCTGTCCTGTTCGTCCGGAAGCCGCATAATAATCTTTGTATTTGTATTTCGGATTGCAGAAATATCAACTGCACTCGGTGACTGGTCTACAATAATAAATCCTTCGCCATATGTTCTCATTTCAGCAATCGCATTTGAAATCATCTCAACCGATTTTCCTGCTACATTTGCCCCTTCTGAATTTTGTTCCGTAGATACTTTCTTTAAAATATTATGTGCTTCTTCCAAAATTGTCACATGTTTAAGCGGCTGATTCATTTCATAATTACTGGTCATTCTGTATTCGCTTAATCTCATAATCAGTATACCCATAATTAATGATTTTGTTTCCATTGAACCGATTCTACTCAAATCAATAATCGTTTTTTTATCAAACAATATTTTATTATCAATTTCTTTCGCCGCAAAAATCTGTCCATTAAGACCATTTGTAAGAGATTTTACTCTTGTTACAAGCGATCCCATATAATTGCTCTTAACTTCTTCCGAATATGCCGAATTTTTTATTACATCTACCAATTCTGCCAATAAATCCTGAAATGTCGGATATAAATCATCCGAATACATATTTTTAGAATTAACCAAATTCCAGCCACATACCCTGTATGCCTGAAGCAGTGCGTCCTTTAACACTGCCGGCATTGCTGCATACATAGGCCAGCATACATTAAATATTTCCACCAGCCTGTCAATGTGTTCCAAAATATGAATTCCTTTCGGGAACTTAAACGGATTAATTTTCAGAAGTGGTTCATAATATGGATTTGTTCCGTATACTTTTACATCTGGCAGTAATCCGAAAACATTTTTATACTCTCCTTTTGCCGGTTCTATTATTAAATAATTTTTGCCATTTGCATCAAGCTGTCTTGCAAGTTCATAAACGGTATTACTTTTACCTGAACCGGTAGACCCCGTAATAAATGTGTGCATTGATAACGTATTAATATCCAGCCTTACCGCATTCTCACTTGTACTCCCCATATTAAAGACTTTACCCAGATTTATGCTGGCGCCTTTTGAAGCTCGTCCGTAAGTTACAACTTCTTTTCCAAAATCCGCATGTTCAATAACCGGCAGACCACACACTGAACGTCTTGGCAGCCCCATGTGAATTGCCAGTTCACTGCCGCTTACCAAAGAACATGGCGTTACTTCTATATTACCGGCTGTTCCTTCATATCTAAAAACAGGATGAATAAAATTCGTAACATACTGACCTATTTGCTTGGTTATTTCTTTTTCCGACTTTCCCCATGAATTGACTGCCGATATTTCAACGCCCGAATTCTCGCCTCTCATTAACGCTTTGTAAGTTGAAGCGGCGACTTCTGCCGCGTACTGATTTTCTGAAAGAAAATATGCTGCACACTCATACATGCCTAAACTTTCAAATTCATCAATTCGCTTTAACTGTTTATCAATTCTTTCTAACATTGTTTCAACCGACTTATCATGAAGCGTTAATGTCATTCCTTCCGACATACCGTTTGTGTAGCCTTCCGATTTAGATGTTCCGTAATTAACACCCTCTGTAATACCGTCACTAACTCCGGATACTTTTGCAATACTATGAGAAATTGATTCATTAACCGTTGTTGAATTGGATACTGTTTTTTGCACAGCATTTCCAAGCAGTCCTACACCGCCTGCTACAACTCCGCCAACCGCAAGACTCATACCACCTGTAAGCGGTCCCAATGCCGCCCCGATAATAGAAGCCGCAGAAGAAATTCCCTTGAGCGTTTTCCCTGCAACACTTTCTTTTGATTCTCCATTCGTAATACTGCTTCCACTGCTGGTTGTTTCCGTTTCAGATTCAGAAGAATTGGTTGTATGTGAAGTTGAACGACTTTTCCCTTCCGTTTCAGTAAAAGTATAATTAACGGTTTTATTCCCCATATAATTTACCTGGGTTGTTGCAAACGGCGACATCTGGGTATATACACTTTCATATCCTTTACGCAGTTCTCTTAATTGATCCGATGTAGTACCATTTGCAATGATTATTCCTGTATACTTTTCGCCCTGCATTGAAAGCACCAGTTTTTCCAGACCTTGAACAAAATTTTTATTGGATTCAATCGTATGTGCCTTACTATTTGCCACACATGAAACGGAAGATATGCTATTTGCCTGTATCTTTTCTAAAATACTCTCCATTTCTTCTATTGTATAATCCGTAGTTTTAATGCCCGGAAACTGTCCCTTCATCGCATTTTCAACTGTATCACGCAATGAACTTGTCGTTCTTTCCGAATCCAGAGAGCGGACTCCCATATAAAAATCCGTTTTTATGCCGTCACTGTCAATAATAACAAAAACCGCACTTTCCGTTGTTGCCAGTGAATTAAATACACTGGCAAATTTATATGTAGCAAACTCTTCTTTCTCATAAACCATTTCGGTAATCTTGAAAAAAAGCACATTGTTCTTAATATTATTTTCAAGAATATCTTTTGACAATGGCACAACCGGCATTTTTGTCAGATTTCCTATATAATTTTTAAGAACAACATCATCAACAACCTGCAACGCAGCCTGATACCCATTTACTATATTATGATACTTTACATTCGCTGCTCTTTGCTGTCCATTCGTTATTGCCGTTTTTACATCCGATAAATCGGCATTATTATTCATCTAATCACCCCTTATCCGTAACAATCATGCCTACACCAACTGCTGCAACTACCACACCACCTGCTATCAGTGCACCCGACTGAACGCAGATTCCCGCAACTGCCGCAACTGCTCCAACTGCTGTCACACCGGTTCCAACCTGTTTTCTTGTAATCTGATAACTCTGCTCTGAATCTGCCTGTGTTTTAATCTTCTCTGCCTTATCTCTGTATAAAAATCTGACCATATTCCGCAGCAATTCAACCCGCTCTTTAGAAAAATTGCCAACAACCACTACCATCTGATTGTTTAAATATGCCTCATTCCACTCTGTGCGGTCATATTTTAACGTTTCATCGTCATGCTCATCATATAAATCATTCATTTTTGATGACGCGTACTTTAACATCTCATCAAATTTCTCCATAGTCGGGTCAACCAGCATGATGTCCTTTAACATAATCCTCACGCGTGTTCTATTCCCATTATTAACAGCTTCCATAAATTCACTTGTTATTGCCATTTTTGCACCTACTTCCCGTTATTTTGTCACAATGTTTTATAATACTCTTTGCAGCCTTTATAATTTTAGCAATGTCTTTATCATCCATATATTTTTTTTCATCAATTAGTGATACAACATTTAAAATATCTGTACTGCTATTAGTTATTCTCTTGCATTCTTGTTGCACTCCATCTGTCTGCCTAATAACAAACCGCTTTTTTTTAACCAGAGGTAACTTTTTCCCCACTTTCCGAGGATACATCGTACTAATCATTTTCTTCAGGTGATTCACCCTCTTATGGCTGAAATTATTAACTAACCCTGCAAGAATTACATCAAACTCCTGCGGGTCATCTGACAATATTTCATCGTCTTCCTCATCTTTGACCCAAAATTCCATTAATTTTGATTCAGCATATCTAAGCATTTCATCAAACTGATTAAAAGATGTATCTACAAGCAAACTGTCTTTTAACATGATTTTCGTTTTAAGATTGTTATTTTGCAATACAGCCTGCTTAAATTCCTGCGTTACAGCCATTAAAACATCTCCTTAAATTTCAAGTATTCCATTTACCTTGTTCTGAATTTTTTCCAGCCAGTCAAGTCTTTCCTGTGTTTCCTTAATTCTTGCTTCAATATTTTCATTATCTTTAGCACATATTTCCAGTTCTTTTAACTTTGACTGTAATACAGCATCAAGTTCATCGAATTTCTTTGCAAATTCTTTCTTTATTAACGCTGTCTGTTTCTTTGCATACTCAACGGCACTTTCACTGTTTTCATACAGTAATTCCTGAATCGGAGCAAAAAACTTCTGAGCCAGTTCGGTTCCGTCTACATATTCCTTATCCTCATAAATCTCTTTATAATGTCCTTTTTCCTGGAACCATGTCCATGGCTTATACCATTTCTTATCTGTATTAGCAATCCACTCCTCTCCTACTTTCACCTTTTCCGATTTTGTCATTTTAGAAATCAATGCACTTGTGTCTGATATAATATCTCCCTGCATTAATTCAAACGGATTCAGCTCAACACTACCGACTTTCACATCCTGCGCTAATTCAGCAATCTTTTTCTTGTACTGTTCAAGAAGGTCCTCTGCATTTTTTTTAACATGATTGGATATTAAATTTTCCAGCTTAACCTGTACCTCAGCCTGCAATCCCTCTGCAAATTTTGCAAATACCTGACAAATACTCTCCGCATCCCGTTTTGACAACTTTGCATCTGTTGATGACAACTGTTTGGTGATTTTTTTCTGTGCAGCAACAATTACACTTTGAGCAAGCTTACTTATTTCTTTATCATAATTAATCTGCTCAATCTGGGTCTTGAACTTTTTCGCATCTTCTCCGCTTGCCAGTTTTTTCTTAATCACATCAATCTGAGCCAGTATTTCTTTCTGTTCATCTCGGTTTGTGGCAATTTCCTGTTTTGTTTTTTCAAATGACTGTGTACTTTCGAGTTTTTTGATAAATGTATCTACAATATTTTTTATCTTAGCTGTTTTTGCATATTTTTGTACATACATTCTAATTGCTGCTTCAATAGGAACTATTCCTGCATGAATAAGTGCCTGCTGATTATCATCTCCTTCGGCAACCGCTTTTGCAAGCATATCCTCCACTTCCCCCCGCATTGACGGTGTTAATGGGGCATACTTTTCAAAATGCATTTCTTCATTCCGGTTAAACTTACGTACTTTACCTTTTGCTTCATACACATCATCATCATTGTCATCATCACTGTTTGCCAGTATTGTGCGAATATTAAGTGCTGTCAAAGCAGATGCCGGATAAATATTCGGATTTTCAATTCCGTTGTCCTTCAAATAATCCCTGACTTTTGTAATTGCCGCTTCAACACTGTCCTCGCCTTTTTTAAAATCGTCCAGCTTATTAACAACGAAAATAAATCTGTCTCTTGACTGTTTTCCACCGACTTTCATGCTTTCTGCTACATGACTGAGTAAATTATAATCATCATTCACCGCTAACTGTGTGGCATTCATAATATAAAGCACAAGAGGCTTTGAAGATTCTGATAACATTCTGTAAGTTGCCGCCTTATGTTCAGGATCCCTTGAATTATTCGGACCCGGAGTGTCAACTAACACCAGTGATACATCATCAGCGGTAACAAATGGTATATTCCCTTCCACCTGAATTCTGGATACACTTGGATTGGAGTTGAGCTGTTCCATTGTCTCGTATGTAAGCTCTGCATGCGTCTGAATCAATGTTCCATCTTTATCATATACCTTTGCCATAAAACAGTCTGCATCATTATCTTTAATCTTTGTTATTGTTGCCGTACAAGCCTCCTGCTTTGCCGGCATAAGTTTCTGTCTCAATAGTGAATTAATCAGTGTTGATTTTCCCGCACTCATTGTTGCAACCACATTTACCTCAAAATCTTTGCTTTTTGCCAAATCAAAAGCCTTTATAACATCCGGCTGTCGAAGTTCATTAAAAGGTCCGTTTTGAATCTCATCAAATACTTCCTGAATTGCTACTTCTTTATCTCCTATTTCCTTTGCCGGAATATGTTCCAATTCAATATGGATTCCTTTTGCTTCTGCCTCTTTAGCCATTGCTTCCATATCTTCATAATCCGGTGTTGTTCCATGGAATGTAATCTTAAAATCTTTTGTATTACATTCTTCAAATAATAAATCAGGCAGACTTTCGACCCATTCCTGAAGACGTCTATCTTCAAAATTTAATTTGCTGTTCTTTTTTAATTTCTGTCCATCAATAGTGATTTCCGTAACAAGCTGATACGGATTATACTTAATAAAAATTTCTTTCATTTGTTTTACCTCTCTTCGTAAAGCATTTTTTCAAGCGACAAAATCCCCGAATGTAACAATAATTGATGATTTTTATTATCAGAAACATCTTTTATATGATATTTTTCAGGATAATATGTATCAAACTTATATTCGTTCTTACTAAGTTTTCTATACAATCGTTCTAATTCATCCTGTTCATCATCATTCAGTTCTTCCTGAAACATATTCATTTTTGCAAGATATGCCGCATACGCAGATACCGGACATATTACAGGATTCTTAAATCCTATATTCTTTAAATCTTTATAAACTGCTTTTATTGTCTGTGGAACAGAATCATCTTTTCGATACCTGTCCAGTTTATTTATTACAAAAATAATTTTTCCATGATAATTCTTTGCAACAAATTCTAAGTGCTTTCTATCGTCATTTGTTCCGATGTTCTCACCATTTAATACATACATCAATAAATCATATTGATTTTCTACTATGTCTTTTTCACTAATATCCCTATGTACTCTATCCTGTGACGAATTAACACCCGGCGTATCTATAAAGCAGATTGGAATATCCACATTTTCAATACTCCTGAACCTTGTACCCACTCTGATTTCATTGCTTGTATTGCCCCCATTGTCATCCATAAGTATCTGAAGTGTTGCATCTAACTCCAATTCATAGTCATATTCATATGTCAGTGTATCTTCAAATGCCTTATTTAATAAATAGTGTGTTTTTGCAGTACATGCATCATTCTGGGTTTTATTCACCTTCTTTCCAATAATTGAATTTAGTAATGTTGATTTTCCGGCACTCATATTTGCTGTTACCAAAATATTTTTTATCCTTCTATCAACAAATTTTCGGTTCACCTTAATACACTCTGTCATATAATCTATCTGACTGATTTTTACTGCATTATTGCTTTTACCGGTTACTGTTTCATACAGCATCTCTAAATTTTTCCAATACCTTTTGTCATACATTTTTAAAATTTCCAAATATATCTGCTCTGATTTCTTCTCATCAAAAAAAGCACATATAAACAGCGTATCTACCAGTAAAAAATATCTGTATGTAAAGAATTTACATTTTTTCTTCTTTGTTCCTTTTGCTGTTTTTTCCGGCTTCCCATCTTTGTAATCATATAATTCTGGTTGCTCGAGCAGCCTTTTTTTATATAATTCCAACACACTGCGAGAGTATTTATCACTTGGAGAATATTTCCTTACGAAATAATCCAATAGATTTATATAGTTCTTCTTGTACTTCTCACTTTCTGTCATAATTGGATGTTTTATTACATATTGGGAAATCTGTAATAATTTTTCCTGCATTAAATTCCTCCTGTATTCTATAATGTATTTTTTCTTTAGCGATACCCCTCCATCATCTTTTCTACCTCCTGCTTCATCTCATCCACAAATGACTGCGGTGACAACACTTTCACCCAGCTGCCCTGACTTAACAGTGTCATTTTAATTCCTGTTCCGTACACCACCGTTGCCTGAATCGTCACCTTATCTTTTTCCCTTTTGATGACTTTCGATTTTGGAATACGGTCTAAAATAGCCTGTACAGAAGGCCCTGTAAATTCAAACTCAATCTGCTGTTTCTTGCCCGGCCACATGTACTGGATTTCATTTTTTAATTTGCCTTCATCAAAGCGTTTGTCATATTCCACTTCAAAATGTGTCCGGTGTTTTATCATGTCTGTAATGCGGTCTACACGGTAATACCGTTCTTTCCACACTCCATTTGCTTCATGCATTGCAATCAGATAAAAATAATATTCGCTAAATACAATCGCCAGCGGACGAATTCTCCTGTCAATTCTGGATTTGTCCATCTTGTAATATGTAATTGTGATTTCCTGCTTATCATCAATCACCTCTGCCAGCGCATACAGATTATCAATCAAATCATTGCACAGCGTTGCTACTGGTTTATAATGATACAGTTCTTTCTTTACCAGTTCCTGCAATCTCTTTTTATCTTTTGTTGAAGCAAATTCTTCGAGTTTAGCAACCAGTTGTTTCATCTTATCCTGTGGAAATGCTCTTGTTGCAATCAGTATTTTGGTAATTGCCAGCATCTCCCCATTGGTTAAAAACTTTTCTGCTTCAAAATACATTTTCTGTGAAGAACGATCAAACTTTACTTCTTCCCTGCCTACAAAATATCCGTATTCTGCCATAAAATTTTTTATTTCACTGATATCACGCTGGATACTCTTTTCTGACACTTCATACTCCGCCGCGAGGTCTTTTACAGCCATATGTTCGCCACTCATAAATCTATAAAAGATTTCCATAATCCGGTTTCTTTTATTCATTGTAATGTACCTCTTTCCTTTATTTTTTGTAAGTACATCGTAGCATATAAAAATGACACACGTCTGTCCGTGTATTGTTTTTACGTATTATTATTCCTTATGTATCTCCACCTTCTTCCACCCGCACATCGTACACTTCCCCGTAATCCGGCTTAACTTTGCGCCGCAGTGTGGGCAGATATGCGTATTGGCGACCCTGCTTATTACAGAATCGCCATTACTGTTCACTTTTTGCTTCTTCATTTCATTCCCCCTTTTATTATCGCAACAAATTGCCAACGCTTTTAAATATGTACTTTTTCATATATTTTCCTGTCAAAAAGCTCTTTTCATTATTTCCTTTTAACAACTCTTTGCTGCTTTTATCAAACAATATGTTACTTTTATTTTACTACTGTACGAATGGTTTTTGCAATTCCTATTCAAACACATTTCATACGATTGATATTCCCCTGTAAATTTTTTAATCGTATAAACCACAGCATAGAGCATACATATACCCTTATTAAAATATACCACACATACAAGAATCTGACAATAATATCCCAATCAAAATATAATAATAAGTTGGAGTAATATAATTTAATCAGGAGGTGTTGGCATGCCGAAAAAAGAAAATCCTTTGCGACAGCTTCCTGCCAGTTCAGACGAGTATGGTACTTTTAAGATTCATCTGGCAGAACTGATGGAACAGCGCGGCGTTTCCATGAACCAGCTTTCCTTCCGGACAGAGATGCAGCGCACGCAGCTTCGCAATTACCGGGATAATAAGGTTCAGCGGCTTGATATTGATATTCTGAAACGTCTTTGTTATGTACTCGAATGTGACTTAAACGAACTCATCGAATACATTCCGCCAAAAGAAATCTAATCTCTTGTCTGTGATTTATACTTGACCTTACAATACCATATGCACCGGACAGCTGTTTGTCCGTGTAAACCAAAAAGGTAGTTTTTGTATCCAAAATGATTACAAAAACTACCTCTTTTTCTGTCAGACTGCATTTTCTACAGCTTCGCCAGCAGTTCCGACTTCTTCTGCTGATATTCTTCTTCGCTTAAAATTCCTTTTTCCTTTAATCCGGCAAGTTTTTCAATCTGCTCAAGAATTACATCACCGTTTGCTGCCTGTGTTTCTCCTGCCTGCACACCGGGCATCTGCTGTCCCTGCGTATTCTGTGCTGCATTGTGGTTTCCTGCAAATTTCTTTAAAATGCCGTTCTGACGTAAAACGTCCATAAATTCCACACATTTTTTTGCCTGACCGTAAATACTGATTCCCGTCAGCATTTCCAGACGGATAAACTGTTCATTGCCATCTACATCTTCATATTCGATTTCAATGTTGTTTTTCTGTTCCATTGCTTTCATATCCGAATCGCTGGAACTGAGCAGCCACTCTGTATTGCTGATTTTACGTTCTACAATTTCAAGTGACTTGATTTTGGCATATGGAATCGCCATTTCTTCAAACCAGTCATTTGTGCCGATGGTTGGTTTTAAATAAAAGCACTCCTCCATAATATTCAATCCGATTTCTCCGGACTGCTGCTTTGGATATCTGGCAAGCCCGCCTTTATAGGTGACACCGTAGCGCATGATTGCGCCCTCAACCGGCTGTTTCATTTTCTTTGTTTCTTCACTGAATTTTTTCATTTCGCCTGCTGACTCTGCAAATGAACCTGCCACTTTACCTGTAATATTCTTTGTCGCATTTTTTGTTGTATTGATGGCATCTGCCAGTTTATCCGAATCAAATACTCCGCTGAAAAATCCCATGGCCTTTTCCCCTTTCATCTTTAATAATAATCGTTGTACATCGATTCAACTTCCCTGTATGTATCCGTAACAATCCAGCGATAACTTCCAATAACCGCCATCAACGGAAGAATTGCTACCACCAGAAACATCAGCCCCATGCCTTTAAAATTTTCTTTAGAAAGGCACTTCTTTGCAAAAGGCACAATTGTTTCCGGGCGGAATTCGGAGTCTTTTCTCAGTTCATTGAATGACAGTGCAAATGCAATCAGATAAATAATCATGCCGACCAATGCACTCACCTCAAACATAATAAAGATTCCCACCAACGTGATAATCACACTGGTAATGGCTATCGCCTGATTATCCCTTTTGACTTCCGTACTGTCTTTCTTTTTCGGTTTTGCCGCCTGCGGCGTAATAACCGCACCGCAGTGCGTACACACATTCAAACCATCTGCTACATTTCCCTTACACTTTGGACAAATTTTCATATTCCTCTCCATTCCGCAGGCATTTTCTAATGCCAGAGGAATCGCGAGCCAAATATCAGATTTGGCTCTGCGATAAAGACAGATTTGTGATGCCTGCGGCACAAATCTGCTGTGTGAAAAATCTTAGATTTAAGAATTTTTCACACTTCTCTCCATTCTTTTTCCGGACGTCCGAATCGCCTTTCCTTGAATTCTTTTGTATTCTATCACAGCACCCCGTCAGCATTTTGTCCGTGTAAAATAAAAATCCTGCCAATATCATCTTTCGTTATTAAAAATGGATATAGTGATTTAGTTGTTATGAGCAGTGAACTATATGATAAATTTGCCGGAGTAAACCGTATTGATCAGGCAATTTACGAATCAGAAAAAGAAATTGAAGAAGGCGGAGAATCCATTGACCTTGACACCGCATTTAAAAGGTTAAATATCAAGGACGAAATTTATAAAAAACCGGAGAACCACAGAATCTTTCTGTAGTCCTCCGGTTTTTATAGTATTTCTGATTAATGAAGATGAATAATCTTCTTCGGGCACTTTTCGGCACATTTGCCGCAGCCTGTACATTTTTCATAATCAATGTGTGCAATGTTGTTTTCAACGGTGATTGCACCGAATTCACACTGCTTTGTACAAAGCATACATCCGATACAGCCTGTTGAACATACTGGCATTACATCTTTACCCTTATCCTTGGAAGCACACTTTACAGTATACTTGCTTTCGTACGGAATGAGTTCAATTAAATGTCTAGGACATGTTGCAACACACTTACCGCATGCCTTACATTTTTCCTTATCGACTACCGCAATACCGTTTACAACGTGGATTGCATCAAACGGACATGCCTTGACACAAGAACCGTATCCCATACAGCCGTATGTACATGCCTTTGAACCGCCGTTTGGCGCAAATGGCATTACCGTACATTCTTCTACGCCGGAATACTTGTAATTTTCCTTTGCCTTTTCGCAGTCACCCGCACATTTTACAAATGCTGTCATTCTGGTAGATTCACCAACCTCAGCACCCATAATTGCCGCAATCTTTTCGGCAACCGGTTCACCACCGACCGGACAGGCACCTACCGGTGCTTCTCCTGCTGCGATTGCCTTTGCAAGGGCATCACAGCCTGCGTAACCGCAGCCGCCGCAGTTATTACCCGGAAGTTCTGCTCTGACATCAATTTCTTTCTGATCTACTTCTACTGCAAACTTCTTACCCATTACACCGAGGAAAAGTCCCAGTATCAGACCTGTAAGGCTGACAACTACAGCCGCTATAATAATACCTGTCATTTTCTTTTCCTCCTATAAGATTCCTGCGAATCCAAAGAATGCAATAGACATCAGGCCTGCTGTTAATAATACAATTGGCATACCCTGAAAACTCTCTGGAACATCATTAAATTCAATTCTTTCACGAATACCTGCCATGATGACAATTGCAATCGTAAAACCTACTGCTGTACCGAAACCAGCTACAACAGATTCAATGAAATTGTAACCATTCTGTACATTTGTTAAAGCAATACCCAGTACAGCACAGTTTGTTGTAATTAAAGGAAGGTATACACCAAGTGCTTCATAAAGCGCCGGAGAAGTCTTCTTTAAGAACATTTCTACAAACTGAACAAGTGCTGCGATAACAAGAATGAACACGATTGTATTCAGATATGTTAAATCGAGCGGTACTAAGATAAAATCGTAAATCAAGCTGCAGATTGCTGATGAAATTGTGATAACACCGATAACGGCACCACCCATGCCTGCGGCTGTGTTAATCTTTTTTGATACACCAAGGAAAGGACACAGACCGAGGAACTGGCTTAATACAACGTTATTAACCAGTGCAGCACCAATCGCAATAATTAATAAATTCATATTTTCTTTCCTCCCTTATGCCTGCTTCTTTTCTTCTGCAAATGCCTTGCCGCCGCACATTGTGTTGGCGCAGGAATCACAGCTGCCGTCTTTTGAGCAGTAATCCGGTACCTGTGCCGGTTCCATGCCGTGCTTTGCCTTAATCTTGTTCATAATCGCAATACACATTGCCAGTACGAAGAAGGCACCCGGTGCAAGGATAAAGATACTTGCCGGTGTATACACGCTTTCAGGAATTGTAACAAGTGCTGAGCTGCCTGTGCTTAAAATGGTTCCGGCACCAATCAGCTCTCTGACAGCACCAAGAATTGTAATCGCACAGGTAAAACCAAGTCCCATGCCGAGTCCGTCAAATGCAGACGGCAGAACCGGATTTTTAGAAGCGTAAGCTTCCGCACGTCCTAAAATAATACAGTTTACAACAATCAAAGGAATATAAATTCCCAGTGAATCATAAAGGGATGGCAGATAGCCCTGCATTAAGAACTGTACCATTGTTACAAATGAAGCAACGATAACGATAAATGCCGGCATTCTGACACCGTCCGGAATTACTTTTCTAAGTAATGAAATCATAAGGTTTGACATTACCAGTACGACAGTAGAGGAAAGTCCCATACCGATACCGTTAATTGCCGATGTTGTAACGGCAAGTGTCGGACACATACCCAGTGTTAAAACAAATGTCGGATTTTCTTTAATCAAACCATTATAAAGTCTTTCAACGCATTTATTCAACTGAAACACCTCCTACTGTTACAGCTTTTGCTGCATAAATTTCTTTGTAAGCAATTAAAGCGGAGTTGACACCACGTAAAACTGCCTTTGATGTTACAGTAGAACCACTGATTGCATCAATCTTTTCATCTCCTGCGGCAGCACCGGAACCATCCTTTACAAGTACGAACTTGTCTGTATTGGCACTCTTAAACTGCGCGAGGAAATCCGGGCTTGTCTTTACACGCATACCAAGACCGGCTGTTTCTGAAATCGACAGAATTGATGTTCCAAGATATGTACCGTCCGCACCGACGCCGACAGAAAACTTAATATCTCCGCCGTAGCCGTCACCTGCTACAACTGTTACAACAAGACCGATAACCTTACCGTCCTTGACACCTGCAACAACCTCTGTGATTTCATCTGCTGTGTAATTTTCAGCATCTGCCTGTAAGGCAGCTGCAAATGTTGCTGTAATATTGGCTTCTGAATAAGCATCGCCGCTTAATGCTTCAAAGCTGTCGGCATCTGCCATAACTTCTTTATAAGCTTCCTGCTTTGCCTTTTCATTCTGTGCCGCAATCGGGTCTTTGGTAATGTCATAGACAAAACCGAGAAGCACTCCTGCTACCAGCGTAATTGCAAACAGAATTAACGCATCTTTTACAATTTTATTCATAATCAGGCTGCCTCCTTTTCCGGTTTTTTCTTACCAAATGACTTTGGAACCGTTACCTTTTCAATTAACGGTACTAACAGGTTCGAGAAGATAATTGCATAAGAAACACCTTCTGCTGAACCGCCGAACATTCTGAAGATGAATGTTAAAAGTCCTAAAATCACACCAAATACAAGCTTTCCGTTTGGTGTAATCGGTGATGTTACATAGTCGGTTGCCATAAAGAATGCACCGAGGATTAAACCACCGCCGCAAATCTGTTCTGCTGTGTACAGCACATCAAACTGATGTCCCGGAGCAAACAGGAAAATTAAAACGGCAAAGGTTAAAATGTAGGCTGCCGGTATTCTGATAGAAATAACCTTGCGCACTAACAGATAAATTGCACCGATTAACAGGAATAATACGGATGTTTCACCGATTACACCGCCTGTTCTTCCGATAAACATATCAAGCAGCTTCACTGCGCCTTCTGCTTCTCCGCCCGGCTTTAAGACTGCCAGTGGTGTAGCGCCTGCAACACCGTCATAAACGAACTTTGTCATAGGACCTGTATAAGCAATTAAAAGGAAACATCTTGCTGCAAGCGCCGGGTTCATGAAGTTCTGACCCAGACCGCCAAATAACTGTTTTACAATAATAATCGCGAAAAGACATCCGACAATTTCATAACCAATGTTTAATGTCGGTGGTACATTTAACGCAATTAAAAGACCTGTAACCGCAGCACTTAAATCGCTGATAGTTACTTTTTTGTGCATAAAATACTGGTATGCTCCTTCTGCTGCCACACAGACTGCAATGCCGATGACAATACGAAGCAGTGCGCCCAGTCCAAAATTATAAATTCCAAATATACTTGCAGGTGTCAGTGCAATCAGAACGTCACGCATGATTGTCTGTGTCGTATCCTTGCTTCGTACATGAGGATTTGTCGATACATTAAATAAATCGCTCACCTGTTTTGTCCACCTTTCTACTTCTTTCTTCTGTTTGCCATGATGGTTCTTCTCATGGACTTAATCTGCTGTGTTAATGGACGTTTGGCCGGACAGACATATGAACAGCTGCCACATTCCACACATTCCATACCGTCAAACTTCAAGAAGCCTGCTTCGTCATTTCTGCTTGCAAATCCTGCAAGCTTTGCAGGAAGCAGATGGCTTGGACATCCGTCACCGCAGCGTCCGCAACGGATACATGCAGATGTTTCAAGCTTTGAAACAACATCTTCCTTGAATACTAAAAGCGAAGAACTGCCCTTTACAACCGGAACGTCTAAGCTGTACATCGCAAAGCCCATCATCGGACCGCCTGAAATGTACTTTTCCGGTTCGCCGACAGGACCGCCTGCCGCTTCTAAAAGCTGTCTGTAATTGGTTCCGAGCCATACATAGAAGTTACCCGGTTCTTTTACGCCGTCACCTGTTACGGTTACAATTCTCTTTGTCAGCGGCTTTCCTTCGATAACTGCCATATAGATAGAGAAAATTGTATCAACATTATGTACGATACAGCCCGCATCTGCCGGTAACATTGATGAATTGATGCTTCTGCCTGTTGTTGCATAAATTAGACAGCGCTCACCACCCTGCGGATACTTTGTCTTTAATTCCTTGACTTCAATATCCGGTTCATTTGCAGTCTTTTCCTTCATGATTCTGATAGCTTCCGGCTTATTATCTTCAATGCCGATAATACCCTTGGCATGGTCGAACAGCTTTAAAGCGACCTTTAAGCCCATCACAACCTTGTCAGATTCTTCTAAAAGTCTGCGGTAATCTGAAGTAAGATAAGGTTCACATTCTGCACCGTTTACAATAATGTAATCGATGTTCTCAGGATTCTTCGGTGTCAGCTTCACATTTGTCGGGAAGCCTGCACCACCCATACCTACGACGCCTGCCGCCTTGATTCTTTCACGGATTTCATCTCTTGAAAGGTCTTCAAGCTTAGCCGGTGTGTATTCTACTTCTTTGTACTCACCATCATTTTCAATGATGATTGCATTGCACTTGCCGCCTGTTGCAAGTGTTCTTGGTTCAATTGCCTTTACAGTACCTGAAACGGACGAATGAATATTTGCTGAAACAAATCCACCCGCTTCTGCAATCAACTGTCCTGCAAGCACGTAGTCGCCTTTTGCTACGACCGGGACTGCAGGTGCACCGATGTGCTGTGAAAGTGGGAATACCATCTCACCCTGTGCAGGGAATAATTCTTTTACAGGTTTATCCTTAGAAAATTCCTTACCATCATAAGGGTGTACTCCACCTTTAAATGTACACTTTCCCATGACATAAATCTCCTTATAAATTTAATCTTACATTGTATTTTATCGCAAAATCGACAAAAAATCTACTTTTTTTTGTGTATATATTAATATATAATAAACAAAAGCTGATACATTTTTAACATTTCATGACATATTTTTAACAGTATCTGATATTTTTTTAACAGTTTTTCACAAAAACAGGAGTTTGTGCAAAAAACCTGCTTTTTACCGGTTTTATACAGCAGACTCCGGAAATGAGGTTTACAATGAAAGTGCTTACATCTACAATCCCTGCTACTGCCGCACCGTCACAGACTGCGGCGCTTTTATGTGCCTGTTTTCATACCGCGCACGCCGCAGGAGATTTTATATTTTTTGATATTGAAACAACCGGACTGTCCGCAGGCAATTCAATGTGCTGGCTGATTGGCACTCTGGTTTTACAGGATGATTCCCTGATTCTGACACAGTATTTTGCAGATTCACCGTCCGATGAAAAAGAACTGATGGAACAATTTTTAGGAACACTTTCCGCCACAAGCTGTCTGGTGCATTTTAACGGCACACGCTTTGATATCCCGTTCTTACAGGAACGCGCGGCTCTTTTAGAATGTGATGCACAGCTTGTTGCAAAGCTTACAGACTATGACAGCATTGACATTTTTAAAATGATAAAATCTTATGACAGCCTGCTTCATCTGACCAATTATAAGCAGAAAACCATTGAAAATTTTTTGAATTTTCCACGCACGGATAAATTAGACGGCAAAAAGCTGATTGCCCTGTACAAATCCTACGTACTCTCTAAAGATACCGATTCTGAACGGCTGTTACTTTTACACAACAGCGACGACCTTGCCGGACTGCATGAAATCTGTGCCGTTCTCGCCTACGGGCAGCTTTACGATACCGCCTTAAAAAAGGATTCTGTAGATAGTTTTAAAAAAGTTTTTGAAAATATTTCAATGGAGTTCAACTACGCCTCTGATTATGAAGGGAATGAAATTACCGAACTGATTTTAGAAACCGCGCCGGTTTTTCCTTTTCCAAAGGCACTCGACTGTAAACAGCCGGACGGATACTGCAAGATTTTCCCGGATAAACTGCGCCTGTGCGTTCCGGTTGTCAATGACCGTGTCAAGTTATTTTACAAAGATTATAAGAATTATTACTATCTGCCGGAGCAGAACTGTGCCATACATAAAAGCGTTGCCGCCTACGTGGACAAATCCAGACGCACCGCCGCAACTAAAAATACCTGCTATACATGGATTGAGCCGCACACCCTAAACACCCCTGCCGCACTGTATCACTTTCTGACTGCCTATTTATGGCATTTGTTACAATAAATCTATAAAATCAGCCGGACGAAAATCCCGCCCGGCTGATTTATTGTTTATATTGATTTTGTGATATTTGCTCTCATCAGAAAACAAATACCTACAGCTTGTACACATTTAACGTTTAGATGCCCTGTACCTTCCGGTAGAAGAACAGTTTATCAAAGGTGTATCCCAAATCCTTGTGATTGATAATCTGTTCTGTGTTACCTACAAACAGACAGCCGTCATTAACTAATGCACGATTGAAGTTCTTGTAAATATCCAGTTTTGCTTCTTCTGTAAAATAAATCATAACATTTCTGCATACAATCAGATGGCAACCGGTCGGATATTTACCCTTTAACAAATCCGCCTTTTTAAACTCTACACACCGCTTGATGTCATCCGAAATCTTGTAATAACGGTCGCCCATTTTCTCAAAGTATTTCTTTTTATATTCATCCGGCAGTCCGTTCAGGCTGTTCGCACCGTATACGCCGTCCTTTGCCTTTGCAAGTACCTGCTCATCAATATCGGTTGCGTAAATATGGATCTTGTTCATCGGCACTTTCTTTGCCATGACCATTGCAAGGGAATACGGCTCATCCCCTGTGGAGCATGCCGCACTCCATATTTTTAAATTTTCCCCGAACTTGCTGATTAAGTCTGGTAATATTACATCTTCCAGCGTCTTCCAAAGCGCCGGATTGCGGTAAAATTCAGATACATTAATCGTAATATAATTGATGAATTCTTCCATCAGCTTTTTATCTTTTTTAATGGCCTGACTGTAACTGTCGTAGCCGTCATACTTATTTCTACTAATCAGCGTATCAATACGGCGCTTCATCTGACGTTCCTTATAGGCATTTAAATCAATCGTTGTGCTTTGCAAAATAAATTTTTTAAAGTCTTCATAATCTTTAATCATGTTGCCCTCTTTCCTGCAAATCTTATGACTTCTGCCAATCATCCAGTGCAGCATGTCTATCTTGCATATGTATTGCATATATTTTACCACATTTCGCCATGGAAATCTTCCTTATTTTGAAATTATTTGAAACTTTTTAAAAAATTCTTTACAAAATATGTTATACTTTTGGCACGCACCGGCGCCGCCATATCTGAATCATGCAGTCTTATGCGCAGCCGGGGTCTGATTTTATAAAATGCCTTAAAAATCCTGAAATAAAACTAAAATAAATACGAACAGGAGAAACAATATGGACGAAGAAATTCTTTTAAAACGCAGACTCATTGATACCGCCAATAAGGCTTACCGTCAGAATATCTATACCTATACTAATTTTTTAAGCATGTCTGAGCTGGACACGTATTACCGGACACTGCCCGAACTATCCTTTATCCACTCGGAAGCCTTTGGTGGCAGTGCTTCCTGTGAACGGCAGATTGTACGTTTCGGAAGCCCGGACGACTTTGGATTTGACGAGCCGTATCCGATTGACTGTATCAAAATCTCACCCCTGCTCCGCAAATTTGCCGATGACCTTACCCACCGCGATTTTTTAGGGGCTATTTTAAATCTGGGCATTGAACGCAGCCTCATCGGCGACATTCTGATTCGTGACAATGTAGGGTATCTGTTCTGCCTGTCCCACATCAGCACATTTATTATGGAAAACCTTATCAAAATCAAACACACCAATGTAAAATGTGAACCTGCCGCACCTGATACCGATGACTTTGCACCGGTTTTAGAAGACCTTGAACTCATCTGTGCTTCTGCCCGCATTGATGCCGTCACCGCTTCAATTACCAAGCTTTCCCGCAGTAAGGCGGTAGAGCTTTTCCGCACCCAGAAAATCTTTGTCAACGGAAAATGTATGGAAAACAACAGTTATGCGTTAAAACCGGACGATATTCTTGTTATCCGCGGCACAGGCAAGTTCATCTACAAGGGCTGTGGAAATGAAACACGAAAAGGCAGGGTCTATGTCCGCCTACAAAAATACGTGTGACATTCCCTGCCTGTATACTGTTTTATTATACTATTTTATTATCCTGTTACTGCTTGTTCTTATTTTTGTTCAGACGCTTTGCGCCAATGCCTGCTGCCGTTGCTGCAGACGATGCCATCAGCAGCAGACAGGTCCAGATATTTGCAGTATCAGCAGTCTTCACCGGTGTATCTGCTTTTTTAACTGCTGTATTGGCATTTTCTGTCTGTAAACCACTGTTCTGTGCTGTACCGGCTGCATTGTCCCCGGCAGACTGTTCCTGCCTATTTCCGGTGTTTTGTGACGAATCTGCATTGCTGTTTTCCTGCTGTCCGCTGTTCTGACCGTTATGATCTTCTACGGTCTGGTAACGTACTTCCACACCATTGTCTGTGTATACAATGCTTCCATCAAAATCCTGCGGTGCATTGACCACAATTTCATCAAACTGTGATGTCAGCGATGTACTTTTGAGTAAATCAAATCCATTTTCCGGAAGATAACCGTCCGTGAAATTTACAACCAGCTTTCCGCCTAAATCTGCCGTTCCGTCAATTGCAATATAATCCTGCTCATTTGAAACCGTAACTTCCAACACACCCTCCTGATTTTGTGTAAAATTCCCGTGAACCGCAAGTGTACCTGTTGTATTTTCGGTAATGGTACTGTTATTGACAACATTTCCATCACCAAATGCAGAGTCGTAATCTGCGCGGATTGTTCCGCCTTCTACCGTAGTTCCGCCTGTGTAGCTGTTATCACCGGAAAGCACCAGCATACCACTTCCCTTTTTGGTAAGTGAACCGCTTCCGTCAATATCGTTTCTCCAATTATCTGCCGCACAAAATCCGCCTTTTTCTGCATCCATATCGACCGTAACATCTGTTGCAAATGCGCCGTAGCCGTTTGAAGCTTCAAACAGATTTAATCTGCCCCAGCCTTCGGCATCGTCTAAAACAGAATATCCTGAAGAAATGCCTGTTGTATACAATACATATCTTCTCTCATCTGCTGACAGATATGGGAATCTCGTTTCAAGCAGCACCTCTGCGCCCTTTGGCACAACCATTTCCTTTGCGGTATCCGCATTATCCAGCTTTAAATTATAAGTCATGCGATACAGATATGTTTCCTTATCCTTCTGGTAGCTATCGTAATCCGAAGTTGCTCCGACTGTTTCCACCAGTTTTTGTCCGTCTGCAACGGCTTTAGCTTTTACTGCTGCATTTTCATCTGCATTTAAATTTGCCGCCGCAATTGCCGTAGACATCATTCGTCCACCGATAACATCCAGACACGAATGCATACCGGCTACAATGCGGCTATTTCCTAATTCACTGGAACGCAGCATCATCTGTGAATACTGCTGTGGCACCGCATATGCCATCGCAATCGCCGCCAGATTGGCACCGTTGGTATGTCCGCTCGGATAACCGCCGTCATTGGACGGATCTGCCTTTTCCTGCGGTTTTAAACTTGAAATAATCGTTGTCTGCGGATATTCTCCATTCAGTCTTGACCAGCGGAACGGACGCATGTATTTGTAATACTTCTTCGCCGAAGAAGTACTTGCCGCACCATTTCTAAGTGCCGTCACCAGTTCTACAATGCCGCCGTAGGTGCTGTCTGTATCTGCCCATTCCCCGTTATCCTTATACGCATCTGAATATTTCACCGTATCGGCATCTGCCGGTATCTCTGCAATCGATGTTTTGGCATTCGTACCTTTCTTAAATTCATCCGCATAAATTCCAAGTCCTGAAATCATACTGTAATTGCCGTCATGTAAATCATCATAGAACGCCAGTTCTTTCTCTGCCTGTGTACTATTCTGATTGATTTTTGCCGTTTCCTTCAGATTCATTTCATGCATTGCAGAATTTAATATCGTGCCGTTATCCCATGCCGTACCCGGTGTAAAATAGTCAAGCATTTCAGAAAGGACACCGATTGCCGGATTCTGCAAAGTATCTTTGACACCGTCTTCTCCGTTCTTTTGGTATTCTTCCACATAATACCCATAGTCTGCTTTCTTCGGTGTAATTGCTTCATCCTGTGCAAAAGCAGGCATGATAAAGCTCATGGACATCATGCCTGCCGCTGCTGCACATGCCATCTTCTTCATTTTCTTTTTCTTTCCGTTAGACATTTTTCTTTCCTCCTAAATGTTAGTTTCACTGCCGGAGTCTATATTACTATGTCTTCGTAAAGTTCAAATGAGAATCAGGCAAATACTGTTTAAATTTTTTGTAAAATTTTTATTTTTACTTTTTCCGTTTCAAAAATGAAAACAGTCCTTTTTTCCTGCGTTTTGTGCGGAGTTCCTGCTCCCGCAGTGCTTCCATGCGTTCATCGGTGTGTTCATCTGTTTTCATATCGTCATAAATCTTGTCTTTAAACTGTAAACCGAGTGTTTCCATCATGCTGTCGCCGCCATTTAATTCTCCAAACATAATACCCTCCATTTCTGCCGCACCCCTGCGGCTGACCTGTCCATAAGCTGTTCTCCTGCTCTTATTTATTCCATTTTATTGACTGTCTTCACTTTTCACACTGTTACTTTTCTCCGCAGATTATTTCTGTGTATCCGCTTTCCCTGCCGTATCACACCGATAAGACCAGCTCCCATAACTGCAATTTCAATGCCAAATTGTGTTATCCATACCCAGTCTGCCAGCAGTGGGACTGCCTGTGAAAAGTCATCCCCGGTATAATACATTTTCACGGTATCACCCTGGTCTTTGTAGATGATACTTTTCTTACAAACAGCAAACCTGCTTTTTCCTGCTTCAAAATACTGATATGCATTATGTCCTCCATAGTACTCTGCCGTAATACACGTTCCTTCCCGCAGGAGTTTTTCGGAAAACTGATATTCCCGGATTGTATCAACAAAGCACCACATTGCAATACCAATGATTATGATACAAAAAATCAGCCAGAATACTGCGTTCTTTTGTTCTGCCTTTTCTTCTCTTTTTACCAGCCAGCTTTCATAATCAGACATCTCTGCCACCTCCTCACATTCTCTTTTACATTTGCTTCCTGCCCTTCTGCCCGTGCTGTCATTCACGTTCTTTTAATTTAACCCTTTTAATTTCTTTCCCTTGTTCTGATTACAGTATATACCAAATTTCCCAAAACAGAAGACATAATCACGCAATACCGCATCTTTGCCCCGCAACTGTCACTTTCAGGTGTGCAACTGTCAGAAACTGAAAAAAGCTACCGCCGCCACATATGAAATGTGGCAGCGGCAGCTTCTATGAATATAGACTGTCTGATGACCGTTCTAAATTATTCTTCTGTTGATTCTTCCTGAGCGTTATCTGATGCAAGAGCCTTCATGCTGAGACTGATCTTCTTTTCAGCTTCGTTCATGTCAACAACCTTTGCTTCGATTTCCTGACCGATTGAAAGAACATCTGAAGGCTTTTCAATATGTTCCTTCGCAATCTGTGAAACATGAAGTAATGCGTCAACACCTTCTTCAAGCTGTACGAATGCACCGAAATCTGTCATTCTTGCAACTTTACCCTTAACAACGTTACCTACAGCATACTTTGTAGCTGCATCGTTCCAAGGATTAGAATCCGGATACTTCACGCTTAAAGCAATCTTATTGCCGTTGATTTCCTTAATGAAGCACTTTACAGAATCGCCAACCTTGTATACTTTCTTAGGATTTTCTGTTCTGCCCCATGACATTTCTGAAATATGAAGAAGTCCGTCAACACCGCCGAGGTCGATAAATGCACCGAAGTCTGTTACATTCTTAACTGTTCCTTCGATTGTATCACCTTCGTGAATCTTTTCTAATAATTCCTTCTGTGCTGCTTCCTTCTGTGCAACGATTAACTGCTTGCAGTCACCGATGATTCTTCTTCTCTTTGGATTGTACTCTGTGATTACGAAAGAAACTTCCTTATCCTTGTATACAGATAAATCCTTTACATATGTGTCTGAAACAAGACTTGCCGGAATAAATACTCTTGCTTCGTCAATGACAACACCAAGACCGCCATTCATAACCTGACTTACTGTTGCTGTTAATACTGTCTGGTTTTCAAAAGCTTCTTCAAGCTTCTTATTACCGTTATCAGCTACAAGTCTTCTGTATGTTAATAATACCTGACCTTCGCCGTCGTTTACTTTAAGGACCTTAGCCTGCATTGTATCACCAACAGATACAACTGTTGTTAAGTCAATGCCCGGTGTAGATGAGTATTCATTACGTGTAATAATACCATCTGCCTTATAGCCGATGTTAAGGATGATCTGGTCTTCCTTAACGTCGATAACAGTACCGTCAACTACCTCTCCTGTATGTATTGTCTTAAATGTTTCATCTAACATCTCTTCAAAGCTCTGTTCTGACATTAGTGTAAACCTCCTGAATAATATTGTTTGGGGTCGATGCCCCTGCTGTAATACCTATGCAGTCTGCCTTGCCCAAACTTGTCATGTCAAGGTCATTAAGCGTCTGAATGTAATATGTATCTTTACACTCGTTCTTACAGATTTCATACAGTTTTCGCGTATTGGAACTGCTGCTGCCTCCGACTACTATCATTGCATCAACACGCTTCGCTATCTCCCGTGCTTCTGTCTGACGTTCCTCAGTTGCATTACAAATTGTATTACGAATAATAATATTGTACCCCTTTTCGGATATAATTTCAACTAATTCTTTAAATTTATTGTAATTAAATGTCGTCTGGGATACGATACACACTTCCCGCTGTGGGTCTAATTGCAGATTTTGTGCCTTTTCTACGGTATCAACCACATGTACTTGTGTTTTGGACCACCCCATAATTCCTTCGACTTCGGGGTGTTTTTCATTGCCGATAATAACAATCTGCTTTCCATTTGCACTTTCCTGCTTCACAATATTGTGAATTTTTAATACAAACGGACAGGTGGCATCTACAATTTCCACGCCTTTCTTCCGCAATGCTTCATAAACCGCACTGGATACTCCGTGTGAACGGATAATCACCGTTCCTTCTGTAATATCGTCTAATTCCTCCATTGTATTAATAACAAAGACGCCTTTTTTTTCTAAATCTTTAACAACTTCTTCATTATGAATAATCGGTCCAAATGTATAGACGTTTTTTTTGCCTGTCTGTTCATATACGGTATCCACCGCACGCTTTACACCAAAACAAAATCCTGCCGATTTTGCAAGAATCACTTCTTTCATGATGCCTTTTTCTCCTCAATAATCTGTGTAAGCTTTGCAACAACTTCTTCGATATTCATATCGGATGTATCCACCAGTATTGCATCTTCTGCCTGCTTTAACGGGGAAATTTCACGGTGCATGTCAGCATAGTCACGGCTTTCGATATCTGCCGCAATTTCTTCCAGATTACACTGCTCACCTTTCTGTGTAAGCTCGTCAAATCTTCTTTTTGCGCGTGCCTGTGTACTCGCTGTCAGATAAATTTTTACAAAAGCATCCGGAAGCACGGTCGTTCCAATGTCCCTGCCGTCCATAATGACATCGGTTGTCTTTGCCAGCTTTCGCTGTAAATCCACCAGCTTACTGCGCACTGCCGCATACTTTGATGTCTTTGAAGCCATTTTTCCTGTTTCTTCTGTGCGTAACAGTCCTGTGACATTGTCACCGTTTAAAATCACCTGCTGTACGCCGTCCATATATTCAATCGTAATGTCCACATTGGACACTGCCGCATTGATTTCACGCTCATCGTCCGGGTTGACGTGATTCTGCGTAAAATATACCGCCATTGCACGGTACATTGCGCCTGTATCCACATAAATATAATTCATCTTTGCCGCCAAAAGCTTGGCAATCGTACTTTTTCCTGCACCAGCAGGTCCGTCAATCGCTATTGATACTGCCATTTTTTCTCCATTCCATTACATTTATTGTAATATTTTACATTTTATATTTAAAATATTTATAAATTTTTCGTCTTACTGCCATTTATCAAAACTTTTACGATAAATGTGCCGCCGCCGCATAGGCTGTTGACCACGCAATCTGCAAATTAAAACCGCCGGTTACGGCATCCACGTCTAAGACTTCACCCGCAAAATACACACCGGATACCAGCTTTGATTCCATCGTTGCCGGATTGACTTCTTTGACACTCACACCGCCCTGCGTGATAATGGCTTCCTGAAAGCCGCGCAGTCCCGTAAGGGTCAACTTGAAATTCTTTAACAGCGTAACCAGCCGCTGGCGTTCCTGCTTTGTGACCTCGTGGATTTTCTTGTCCGGTGGGATTTTACTTAATTCCACAACCACAGGAATCAGCTTCTTTGGCAATAGCTTATCCAGTGAATTTTTAAAGCTTTTATTCTTTGCTTCTTCAAAATCCCGCAACACACGCTCGTCTAGCTGTGTTTCATCAAGTGCCGGTTTTAAATCTATCGTAAGTAAAAGATTTTTCTGGCGTATAACCTTTGCCGCATAACTGCTGGCACTAAGCACTGTCGGACCGCTCACGCCAAAGTGCGTAAAAAGCATTTCCCCAAAATCTGAGTAAATCTTTTTGCCGGTATCCGGATCTGAAATCGTCACCGCCACATTTTTAAGGCTGAGCCCCTGCAACTCGCGCTCCCATTCTTCTTTTACAATAAACGGCACCAGTGCCGGAAGAATCGGTGTCACTTCGTGTCCCAGTTCTTTTGCAAAACGGTAGCCGTCCCCGGTAGAGCCTGTAGACTGATAAGAATTACCGCCGGTCGCTATAATCAACGCATCGCCCTGTACCATGCGCTTACTGCCTGTCACTGTATCTTTCACCCTCAGCCCTGTAAATCTGCCGTCCTTGTGGCACACCTGCACAACCTCAGTATTTAAATGAACCTCTACCGACAGCTTTTTCATCTCACGCTGTAATGCGCCGATGACATCTGAGGAATGGTCTGATTCCGGGAATACACGGTTGCCGCGTTCAATTTTAAACGCCAGCCCCAGTTCATCAAAAAAGCCCATTGTATCATAATTGGAAAAGCCGTTGAACGCGCTGTATAAAAACTTGCGATTGGTGACGACACTGTTAAAAATATCCTCGGAATCGCCTGCATTCGTAAAATTACAACGGCCCTTTCCTGTAATAAACAGCTTCTTTCCAAGCTTTTCGTTTTTTTCAAATAAAATAACCTGATTTCCATTTCTTGCCGCCGTAATGGCAGCCATCATGCCGGCTGCACCGCCGCCGGCGATTAAACATTTTTTCATCTTTTTCATTCCTTTGCTGACTAAACAAGGCTATTGTATCATAAAGCGGAAAAGAAACCAACCCTAAACACCACAACTTCCTGCAGCATCTATGGATTTATAACGCAAAACAGATTTACGGAAAATGTGTACTGCCCCGTACTATCCGTAAATCTGTTTAATCTCCTCAAAATGTTCTTTTGTAATCAGCGCATCTTTTTGTGTTCCTTTGAATTTGACAACATACGTCCACCTGCCATACGGCTCAATGGATTTAATTTTTGAAACATTAATCAGATACGACTTGTGGCTTCTAAGGAAACCTGTGTCCGAAAGCTTTTCTTCCAGCTCGCTGATTGCCATGCTGGTCGTAAACGGTTCTGCATCTGCCGTATAAAGAATCGTGGCATTGTTCTCACGCTCTACAAAAATAATGTCGTCTTTATCAAAAAAACGCACGCTTTCTTTGCCCTTAATCAGGATTTTATCTTTCTCGTGAAGCTTCTCCCGCGCTTTTTCGGACGGTATATCTGCCTTTTTGGGCCCGGACGGTACTTCTGACGGATTCTGATTCTGACAGATATTGATACTGTCCGTGTCACCTATGTTGTCTTTTACACTGCCGCCGTTCTTATTACCGTTGCTATCATTTATATTGTTTACGGCGTCCATATCATTTTTTCTGCCACCCTGATGCTGACTTTCATAACTGCGCTGTATCCGCTCCAGTGTATGCTGAATCCGTTCCATATCAAATGGCTTTACCAGATAGTCAAACGCATACAGTTCAAACGCATTGGACATATACTCCGAATATGCCGTTGCAAAAATGATTTTCGTATCCGGCGCAGACTGTGCAATTACCTTTGCACAGTCTATTCCGCTGCTGCCCCTAATCTCAATATCCATAAACACAACCTCAGGCTGCGTTTCGTGAAAAGCCAGCAGGGCATTTGTCATGCTGTCACATTCGCTGACAACACAAAATGCCGGATTCCGTTCTATGACCCTGCGCAAAATCAAGCGGATATGAGCCTCATCGTCTACAAGCATTACCTTGATTGCCATGTCATTTTCCCTTTCAAATCGTGTATCTGTTTCTTCTGTGTCTTCTTTTACATACCGGTTCTGCAAGAATCTCGGATAGTACAACTGCCTGTCTTAATACTTCCGTATCCATGCCGCCAGATATTCCCTCAAATCCTGTTTTACCTGCACGGTGCATATCCTGTGCACAGGACATGCCGTCCGGCATGGTATGAACTTCCTGCCGCGGCTGTGCCTGCTGCTGTGTGGATGGCAGCGGTGGAGCAGCAGACTGCCGGTTCCCCGGCTGTCCGCCAAGCTGTCTGACAACCTGTGCGCCTAACTGCCCGCCAAGTTCACTGCCTGCTGCTTTCAGTCTTGCTGCAATCGTCTTTTTTAACTGCTGCTGGCTGCTATAAGACATCTTTTGGTTCATGTGCATCACCCTCTAAAATGTTCTTTGCGTTCACATCTTCCCTTGCAATGTTTTCACGCATTTTTGTATCTGCCTTAATATTCTGCATATCATAGTAATCCATAATGCCTAACTTGCCCTCACGCAGTGCATAAGCCAGTGCCTTTGGTACTTCTGCTTCGGCTTCTACAACGTAAGCGCGCATTTCCTGTTCCTTTGCAACTGCCATTGCACGGCGTTCCTCTGCTTTTGCCTGTGCGATATTTTTGTCGGCCTCTGCCTGAAGACTCTGTAAATGTGCACCAATGTTTCGTCCGATGTCGACATCCGCAATGTCGATGGAAAGAATTTCAAATGCTGTTCCCGCATCCAATCCCTTTGATAATACCAGCTTTGAAATATCGTCCGGATTTTCAAGCACTCTCTTGTGTTCTGCTGCCGAACCTACCGTTGTAACAATACCTTCACCGATACGTGCGATAATCGTTGCTTCACCGGCACCGCCAACCAGACGTTCCAGATTTGTTCTTACGGTGACTCTGGCTTTTACAAGCAGTTCAATACCATCCTTTGCCACGGCTGAAATATTCGGTGTTTCAATCACTTTCGGATTAACGCTCATCTTTACGGCTTCTAAGACATTTCGTCCCGCAAGGTCGATTGCCGCCGCCTTTTCAAACGGTAAATCAATGCCTGCACGTTCTGCAGCAATCAGCGCATCAACAACGCCGTCTACGTTACCGCCTGCAAGGTAATGTGCTTCTAACTGGTTGACCTGTAATGCGATACCGGCTTTGGTTGCCTTAATCAGCGGAAGAATAATTCTTGCCGGAACAACACGTCTTAAACGCATACCAATCAGTGTGAAAATGCCAACCCGCACTCCGGATGCCATCGATGAAATCCACAGTCCCACCGGAACAAACGAGAAAAACATAATCAAAATAAATACTACTACTGCTGCAACAATAATCGGTCCTACCATAACCTTTAACCCCTTTCTGTGTATGCATATTTTCATTTATTAATACAAAATGGCTGCCCATTTGAATTAATCTCTACTCCTGTCTTGCCTTTCTGACGACAAGTGATGAATTGCTGATTTTGTAAATCTCCACCAGTGTGCCTTTTTCTAAAAACGCACCGTCGGAAATCACATCAAACTCTACATCTTCTATCCGTACTTTCCCTGCCGGATGTAAATCCGTGGTTACAACTCCTTTTTTTCCTACAAGATACTGTAAATCCGTCGAACTTATGTAACCTTCTTCTTTATTCATTCTATCATTCAGAATAATCGGTGTCTTTAACCTGCCCTTTGCAAGCAGTGTAACCAGCGTAAATATCAAAACTGCAAGCAGCAATAAAACGACTGCTACGATAATAACCGCTTCCTGCACGCTGTCTGCGATTAAAAACACACCGGCGACCAGACAACACCCTCCTAAAATTCCCGGCGCGCCAAAGCCCGGTATAAGAGTTTCAATTCCCACAAAAAGAAAGCCCGCCGCCAGCAGTACAATTCCCAAAATCATAAAACCGTCCATTGCCCTTCTCCTTTCCTTTTCGCTTCTTTTTTTCTTTCTGTTTACAGTATATACAAAAAGCACCGAAAGGAAAGACATAATCACGCAATACCGCATCTTTTATCCGCAACTGTCACTTTTTGATATGCAACTGTCATTTTTATTTTGGAAGTGTCACGTCAAATTCTGTTTTTCCCGGTACAGAAGTAACGGTAATCGTGCCACGATACTGCCCTGCAAGCTTCCGCACCATCCACAGCCCCAGTCCGTGGCCTTCTTCCTTTTTGCTTGAATACCCCTTCTTAAAAATCAGTTCCCGCTTATTTTCCGGTATAACCGGACCATTATTGTATACAATAAACAAATACTGTTTTTCATTTTCCTGAATACACAGATGTACCTTTTTCTCTCCGTCCATGCCAGACACCGCCGTAAAGGCATTGTCGATTAAATTACCGAGAATCCGGCACACTTCCCACTGTTCCATGGAAAGTGCCGCCAGATCTGACGACACTTCCACAAAAAATGTAATCTGCTGCTTCTGCGCATACTCCATTTTTGCCTGAAGCAGGGCATTAACCGCCGGTTTTTTCGTCCGCAGTGCTTTTCCGATCCGCGCAATGTCCTCATAGAGCGGATGCAGATACCGGTACGCTTCTTCATATTCTTCCAGTTCAAGCAATCCATAAACGACCTGCATTTCATTTAAGTATTCATGCCGCTGTGCGCGCAGTTTTAAATTGAGATGTTCCAGATTTTTAAAATTTTCCTGTAAATTTACAATATAAAACTTATCCAGTAAAAATGTCGATAAAATAATACTGATATTGCACACCAGTAACATTCCCATAAAAACATAAACCGCAAGCGGCAGTGTTCCGTACAGCCTAAGCCCCGCCGCAATCCAGAATACAATGCTGATAAAAAACTGGATATACGCCGGAACCTGAATTTTTCTGCGTAGTTTTTTCCATTCCATTAAATATTTTCCTCTTTAATACACCCGATCAGATTTAATTTCTGAAGCTTTTTCTTAGAGTATATCATAGTTACAAATACAATGAAATAGACGCTTAGTACTGAAATTAAAATTGCCGTCCACGGAATATCCAATACCAGCACCTGTACGTTGTTAATTGTTTTGGCAATCCAGACCGATATGAGCACGGACACCGGAATACCGTATATCAACGCCTTAGAACCGTACATCAGACACTCAAAATACAGCATTTTGCCAAAGCCCTGCTCCGTCATGCCGATGGATTTTAACATGGCAAATTCCCTGCGCCGCAGCATCATATTGGTGGAAATGGTGTTGAATACATTTGCCATGGCTATCAGTGACATCAATACTAAAAAGCCGTATGAGAATACTTTAACCACATAAATAATACTTCTGTAGGATTCGTATTCCATTGCCTCATCGACCAGACTATAGCGGAAATACTGACCATTGTCTTTGAGAATTTTCTGCATCTGTTCATACACCGCCGTATGGTCTGTCGTCTTAAAATAAGTTGTCAGTCCGCCCTGCCGATACTGCGTTTTTTGTGTAAGCTTTTCTGCCATGGTGCGTGAACACAGCACAATATCATACTGGTAGCGCATATCGGTCGGCACGGCATACGGCAGCTTATCTACCGTTTTTCCGATATTAAAATCAATATCTGTCGCCTGTTTTTCTTCCTGCTCATTTTCATCTTCCGTTGCCGGATAAAAAAATGTCTTTAATGTAAATGCCTGATTTGCAAAAACCGGATAATCCTTTCTCTTACCGGTCTTTGTATCCGTCACACGGCGGTTGGTGTAGAGCAGATAGACTGGATTTTCTGCATTCATATACGTATCCTTTGATAATCCGTTTTGTTGTAAATATTGCTCATACAAATCATCTGCGATGCCGTAGACAAACATCTGAGTTTTTCCATCATTATAGGAAACCGAAGCATTTTCACTTTTCTTCTTCTCGGTTTTATATTCTTCTGTGAGATATGCGCTGTTTTCGTCCGCTTTGTACCAGAACAGTCCCGCAGACAATGTGGTTGAACTTTCTTTAACACCCTGTACCTGTTTTAATTTTTCAATAAGCGCTTCTTCTTTTTCACTGTCTTCCAACGAACCGGAGCGGTAATAAACATCGTATTCCCCAAGCTTATAATTCTCCTCGACCATAAGAACGAGATATTTGCCAAATGCGCTTGCCGATACAAACATGACGATACTGACAAACAGTGAAAATATGGTGGTGCGGTATCTTTTGCCGCTTCTTTTAAAGTTCTTGCGGCTGATTACGCCTTCGACGCCGAACAGCTTCTGGAATATTTTAGAACATCTGACCTTTCTGCGGCTTAATTTAATATCGCCGTTCTGGCGGATTGCCTCAATCGCAGACATTCTTGAAATCCGTATCATCGGGATAAACGTTGAAATCAGCACTGTAAATAAAGATACGACTGCTGCCGCCACAATCGCCGCAGGTGTCGGATACAATTTCATTTCACCGAGGGATACCATGCTTGCCGCAATGCTTTTCATACTGGCACGCACACCGAAAAGGGTAATGCCGATTCCCGCAACGCCCACTAAAATTCCCAGCGGGATTCCTGCAATGCTGACTAAAAATGCCTCGGAAAGCACACATTTACGAAGCTGTGCTTTAGTCGCCCCCACGGAGGAGAGCAGTCCGAACTGCTTTGTACGTTCATTTAACGAAATAACAAAGGAATTGTAAATTAAAAGCACCGAAGCCCCGACAACCAGTACAATCACAATCACCGCTATCGTCGTAATAAAAGAGTAATAGGAAGAATACACGGATATTCCGCTCAGTCTTAACAGTCCGAGATTGTAACCGGTTTCATAGGATGCAGCACTGTACCGCTTTAAAACCGCATACGTATTCTTCGGATTTTTGACCTGAATGTAAACATCGGCGCTTTCAACATTCTTTGTATTTTCATCGTATTTTGTATACACTACATAGCTGCTTGTGCTGCCGACATTAAAACCTGCGTCCTCATACAGACCGACTACCGTATATCCCTGTGTGTCCGCAAGTGCCGGTTCAATCGTATCGCCCACCTTGCAGTCCGCAAGAATACCGCTTGTAATCAAATCCCTTGCAACTACAATTTCTTTTGAATTTTCCGCCATTCTGCCTTCTGTAAGCTCCAACGGGAGGCTGATTTCATTTTCATCACTAAATGCCTTGACACTAATCTGATGTCCGTCCTGTTCTTCAATGGTACTGCCGATATTGTACATCAGACGTTCTGATAAAATATCACTGTCCTGCCTGATTTTTTCCAACCCTTCCTTTAAATCGACCTGCTCAATCACACCGTACCAGTTGCCCGATTCTTTGATTTTATAATCCAGCATACTTTTATGCAGGCTGGCAATAAAAACCGTAATTGCCGTAATCAATGCCGCTGACAGCATAATGCCGATAATCGTTACCAGCGTACGCACTTTGTTTTTTACCATTTGCCGGTAAGTCATTTTAAAAAAGATATGATTTTGTCCCATTAGCGAATCACCTCATCTCTTGTGATTCTGCCGTCGGAAATCTCAATAATACGGTCCGCCTGCAAAGCGATGTTTTCATCATGCGTAATGACAACCAGTGTCTGATTGTACTTTTTATTTGACAGCTTTAACAACTCCATAATTTCATGGCTGTTGGCAGAGTCAAGATTTCCGGTCGGTTCATCCGCTAACAGCAGTGCCGGGTCATTCATCAGTGCGCGCCCGATAGAAACTCTCTGCTGCTGCCCGCCGGATAACTGGTTCGGCAGATGATATTCCCTTCCTCTTAAATGTAACACAGTTAAAAGCTCCTCTAACCGTTCCTCATCGACCTTTCTGCCATCCATTAACACGGGCAGTGTGATATTTTCCACGACATTCAGCACCGGAATCAGGTTGTAAAACTGGTAAATCAGCCCGACCTCCCTGCGCCTGAAAATTGCAAGCTGTGTATCATTTCTTGCATAGACATCATTGCTGTCCACATAGACATGCCCACCATCCGGTCTGTCTACGCCGCCAATCAGATGCAGAAGTGTAGACTTTCCCGAGCCGGACGGTCCTACAATTGCCACAAACTGCCCGCGCTTCACACTGAAGGACACATTATCCAGTGCCTTAAAGCTGTTTTCTCCTTTTCCATAAATCTTTGTTAAATTTTCTACTTTTAAAATATCCATTGACTGCCTCCTGTATTTTAGATTTCAGTCTAAATTGTAGGACAGTCCGGTGACTGTGCCATGACTTTCATATGACAAATCTGTCACTTTTCGTTTAAGGCAGCATTTTATAAAAACGGATTTGAAATTCCGCACCGCCGTTTTTTGCGTTAAATACCTTTATCGTTCCGTTCTGCCTGCGGACAATCTCTGCTGCCAGTGAAAGTCCGATACCCACTCCTGTATTTTCCGTTCCTTTGCCACGGTAAAACCGCTCAAACAGGTGTGGTAAATCTTCTTTTTGAATTCCTGTTCCATTGTCACGCACGATGATTTCCGTGTAAATCGGATTTTCCTGCGCTTCTATCTGAATCTGCCCGCCGGACGGTGTGTGTTCCATGCAGTTTTTCACAATATTTTCCAGCGCTTCTTTTGTCCACTGGAAATCTCCAGTAAAGGATACATTTTCTGCAATATCGTATATCAAAAGCACTTCTTTTAATTCAAGCTGTACCGCCATGCCCTCAGATACCGTATCTGCCAGCTCTTTTACGGACACCGGTGCATTTTGAAACTGCACGACACCCGCATCGAATTTGGAAAGCTTTAAGAGTGTCGTTATGAGTTCTTCGACATGCGAGAGTGCATTGGATAACTTGCCGCTTAAATGCAGGCGTTCTTCATATGTAAGTTTTTCTTCCATTAAAAATGACAAAATAATATTCACGCTGGTCAGCGGTGTCTTTAACTGGTGCGAAATATCCGCCATGGCATTCATCAGATACCGTTTGTCCTGTCCCAGCTGCACCGCCTGTTCGTTTAAACGGATTACCAGCTTGTGAAGCTGATTCTGCAAAATACTTAAATCACCCTCCTGATACTCCTCAAATGCCGTTGTATAATCTCCCCGCAGAACGCGGTCTATCTGCGCATAAATTTCCCGGATTTTCTTTCTGCGCCTGTATTCGCCCTCTGCATGGATTCCCATATATAAAATTCCCGTGGGAAGCACTATCCACCATGCCCGGCTTATCCATGCCGCCAATATTGAAGCTGTAAATACAACGCCTTCTGCAATCCATTCACCGTTTCTTTTCATAGACGATACCCCATTCCACGCACCGTCTTAATTAACTCCGGATGGGACGGGTCTTCTTCTATCTTTTCCCGCAGCCGCTTAATATAGACCGTCAGCGTGTTGTCATTAACAAATTCTCCTGCCACGTCCCAGATTTCCGAGAGCAGACGGCCTCTTGATAAAACCACACCCTTATTGTTAAAAAATATCAGTAACAGGCGGTATTCGAGTGCTGACAGTGCCAGCTCCTCTCCGTTACGGTATACGATTCCCTTGACCGTATCCACGGTGATACTGCCCTCTTTTAACAGCTTCTGGCTCTTTCCTGTCCGTCTTAACACACTGCGGATTCTTGAAACCAGCTCCCGCGGACGGAACGGCTTATTGATATAGTCATCTGCGCCCATATCCAGTCCCGTCACGACACTGTATTCATCGCCCGATGCCGTAAGGAAAATGACCGCCGCTGGGGATTTTTCCTTTGCCGCCGCACAGACTGCATATCCATTGCCGTCTGCTAACGATATATCAATTAAGAGCAAATCATATTCCCTTGTTTCAAGTTTTTCAATCGCTTCCCGCTGCCCCGCTACCGCTTCTACGATAAAATTTTCATTTTTTAAAAAGCTGCTTAAATAATCTACAATATCCCTGTCATCTTCAACCAGCAAAATTTTTTCCTGCACGCTTTTTCCGCCTTTCGCACTTTTTACCTCGTTTATATATCTTTTATCATCATAACAGTCCACCGAAAGTTCGTCAAATAATTAACTCTGCTTTTCTTTATGATAAGAACGTGCTATGATAGTTTTGTAATGATTTTTCTCAAGGGGAGGATTTTAAACTATGGCGTTACATATTATGGACGAAGCAAACAGATGCCTTCAGTGTAAGGTTCCGCAGTGTCAGAAGGGGTGTCCGATTCACACCAACATTCCGCTGGCAATTCGCCTGTTAAAAGAAAACAAATTAAACGAAGCCGGAAAAATGCTTTTTGAAAACAATCCGCTGACAACCGTGTGCAGTCTTGTCTGCAACCATGAAAATCAGTGTGAGGGTCACTGCGTACTTGGCAGAAAAGGTGCGCCGGTTCATTTTTCCAGCATTGAAAATTATATTTCCACAACCTATGCCAACCAGATGACCAACGGACCTGCCGAATCCAACGGCATGCGCGTTGCCATTATCGGTTCCGGTCCTGCCGGTATTACGATTGCGATTATTCTTGCACGATACGGCTATCAGGTTACTATTTTTGAAGGAAAGGACAAGATTGGCGGTGTATTACGCTACGGCATCCCGGAATTTCGTCTGCCAAAGAGCGTCTTAGACGATATTGAATACCGCCATCTTGAATTAAAGGGCATTAAAATCCGCCCGAATACGACAATCGGCGGTGCTATCGGCATTGACGATTTATTCCGTGACGGCTATAAGGCAATTTTCGTCGGTACGGGTGTATGGAAGCCGAATACCCTGCATATTAAAGGTGAAACCTTTGGCAATGTCCACTTCGGTATCAATTACCTAAACAATCCTGACAGCTACCGCTTAGGCAAGCGTGTTATCGTCATCGGTGCCGGAAATGCCGCTATGGATGTGGCAAGAACCGCTATCCGCAAGGGTGTGGAGCATTTAACCTGCTTTTCTATCACAAAAGAGGTCGCCGCCAGCCATTATGAGTTCAGCTATGCCCAGTTAGAGGGTGTTCAGTTTGAATACAATAAACGTCCGGTTGAGATTAAAGATAACGGTGTTATCTTTATTGATATTATTGAAAATGAAGACGGTACCTTTACCGATGTTGAAGGCACCGAAAAGCTTTATGAAGCTGACAGCACGATTATTTCTATCAGTCAGGGACCGCAGAACCGTATTGTCAATACCACTGAAGGCTTAAAATCCACTGCCAGAGGTCTTTTGGATGCCGATGAAACCGGTCACACTTCAAGACCGGGGATCTTTGCTTCCGGTGACGTTGTAAACGGTGCACGTACTGTTGTTGAAGCTGTTGCCCACAGCAAGATCGTAGCAGAGTCCATGCATGAATATATGCAGAGCCTGCCAAAGGACTGATAATATATCAGGTACTATAACCATCAATTGCTTGCTCTCTATCCGATTCACAGTCGGAAAAAGAGCAGCCGATTGACGATTAAACGGTGTCCGGTATTCCTGCCGGACACTTTTTACTTTATGGAAATTTGTATCCCCCGTCCTATTCTTTCTATCTTTTTTCCTAGAATTCCCTTTTATCCTATCCCTTTATAACCACATACTTTTGTACTGCATTATGGTAAAATTTCATTGTATTTCTATTTTTAGGAGGAAAGAAAATTATGAAACACAATTTTAAGAAAATTCTGTGTGTACTGCTTGCCTGTCTTATGGTGATTCCGTTCTGTACAGAATTTGCAAAGCTTCCGCAGATTTGGGCAGCTTCGTCCGACATCGTGGACATTCCCGATGTCAATATGAAAGCCGCTTTAAACAGCGCTTTAAAAGTTGAAGATTCTTCTGCTGATATTACAAAGGAACAGCTTGAATCGCTCACTGCTTTAAAATTAACAGGTTCTGATGACACACACATTACGGACTACACAGGTCTTGAGTACTGTGTGAATCTGAAAACCTTACGGATTACCGATTCCGAACTTACGGTACTGCCGGATATTACAGCATTAACAAAACTGCACTTTCTGGATTTAAGTGACTGCTACAACCTGACAGATATTTCTAAAATTCCGGTAACGGATACTTTAAATGATGTAGAACTCGAAAAATGCACATCTGTAAATGATATCAGCCCGTTAAAAGCAGTTCCATCTATCACAAGACTTTGTCTGGACGGTGTTAAAATCACCGCTGAAAATGCAGATTCCAATGCGGACACAATTTCAAGCCTTACGAATCTGAAATATCTGGATTTAGCATACGCTTATGTAACAGACGAGTATTCTTCAATGTTTGATTCGCTTACAAAGCTTGAAACCTTAATTCTGGCATATAACCGTTTTTCAAATGTTGATTTCCTGTTGTCACACAACGGTACTTTAAAGGAACTGACACTTTACGGCTGTCCAGTTGCCAATGACATGACCGACACACTCGGACAAATGACCAGCTTAAAAACACTGGGTATCAGCTCTACAAATATTATGGACTACCGCTTTATGTCCCGTCTGCCGCATTTAACCAACTGGTCTATCCGTATGGCAGAAGGAAGTGATTCCTTCCCGACCAGACCATACACTAAAATTGTAAAGGAATTTCTGCCATATACACAGGAAACCTGTGTAATTGACAACCCGGTTATCAATATTGACGGCACACCTGTCGCTCCGGTTGAAGCAGACGGATACACTTTTGATGCGTCATCCAATCAGATTATACTGGATACAACACTTGTGGACAGCGGTTCCCGCTTATATTATTATATTAACTATCATTTTACTATTACCACGCCTGCGGGATACGACATTGTTATGCACCCGCTTGTTGCCGTTTATGTCAGCAAAACAAGTGCACCGGATCCTATTAAGCTTTTCACCCAGCCGAAATCCTTTAAGGGAATTACCGGCAACAGTTATTCTTTAAATGTTGCTGTACAGGGAACGGGCGGTTCTAATCAATATCAGTGGTATAAAGACGGTACGGCTCTTACCGGTGAAACTTCATCTACACTGAATTTCTCTGCACTTGCCGAAAGTGATGCCGGAGATTACACCGTTGTCGTTTCTAACGGTGTAAGCAGTGTCACAAGCGACACCGCAACCGTTACGGTTATGCCTAGACTTCAGATTTCCGCACAGCCTGCTTCTCTTTCACTGACAGAGGGGGAGAGCGGAGAACTCTCTGTTACGGCTTCCGGCTACGGAACATTATCTTATCAGTGGTTTAAAAACGGTTCTGCCATAACCAATGCAACGGCTTCTTCTATCCGCTTTGATAATATTTCAAGCAATGATGCGGGAAGCTACTATGTCGTTGTATATGATGACAACAGCTCTACCATGAGCAGCGCTGCAAATATAACCGTTACTACAAAACCAACACAGCCGGTTACAAAGCCAACCGAAACCGCTACGACAGAAGCGGCTACGACTCAGCCTGCTACAAAGCCAACCGAAACCGCTACGACAGAAGCGGCTACGACTCAGCCTGCTACAAAGCCAACCGAAACCGCTACGACAGAACCGGTTACAACTCAGCCTGCTACAAAGCCGGCTGAAACCGCTGCTACAGAACCGGTTACAACCCAGCCTGCTACGAAGCCGACTGAAAATGCTACAACGGAAGCGGCTACGACTCAGCCTGTTACAAAACCGGCTGAAAATGCTACAACGGAAGCGGCTACGACTCAACCTGATACAACAGCGGCTGTCCAGCCTGCAACTTCTACCAAAACAATAACAGCCACAAAAACTGCCGCTGCTTCAACAGATACTGCGACACAAAACAACACACAGGAACCGGCTACCGGTGATACAACATCTGTCGCTGTTTACGGACTTCTTCTTTTTGCCGCTGTTCTTGGCTGTGTAACACTGCTGATTACAAACAAAAAGAAAATGGATAAATAAATACAACAGTTATAACCGTTGTATTGACACCAAAAACAAATGACATAAAAAGAAGATAAAATAAAAAATATCCCGGCTTTGCAGTCTGCCTAAGCCGGGATATTTTTACTATGCATACAGTTTGAATTTTCTTACCAGTGTATCCAGTTCTTCTGCCTTGGCAGATAACTGTTCGCTGATTGCCGCACTTTCTTCTGATGAAGAAGCCGTATTCTGTACTGCCGCAGATAACTGGTCGATTCCCTGATTGACCTGTTCTAAGGCAGATGCCTGATTTACGGCTGTTTCATTAATCTGATGTGCCACATCTGCAAAGGTGTTCATGCTCGCAATTACTCTGTCAAAAGACTGGGAAACGGTTTCCGTAACTGCATTGCCTTTTTCAATTTCCTGAACGGTTTTGCTGATTAATTCCTTGGTTTCTGCCGCAGAATTGGCACTGTCTGCCGCCAGCTTACCAATCTGGTCTGCAACAACCGCAAAGCCTTTTCCGGCTTCTCCGGCTCTTGCTGCTTCAATTGAAGCATTTAATGAAAGCAGATTTGTCTGCGAAGCAATATTTTCTATTGTTACAATAATATTACCGATTTCGCTGGAGATTTCGTAAATGCGGCGCATTTCATCGGTCAGTTCTTTCATCTTTTCCTTTTCCTGCTCTGCATCTGAAACCGTCTTTTGAATATCATCATATGCCTGCTGTGTTTCTCTGGCACTTTCCGTTGCCATATTGGCTACCGAAGTCACTGTGGCATCTAACTGTTGGATTGCGCTTGCCTGGTCAGTTGCGCCCTCTGCGAGTGCCTGTGAAGACTGGGATATGCCGCCTGCTCCTTCTTCAACCTCGTCTGCACTTGTCTGGATATTAGTCAGTGTACTGTTAAAGCGCTTTAAGATATGTACAAAAGACTCTTTAATACTTGCAAAATCACCGAGGAAATCTGTAATTTCATTGCTGTCCTCTGTCAAATCGCCGGTTGCCATACGCTGTAAGATTGCTGAAATCTCATTTACATAATCGGAGAGATTTTTCGTTGTACCGCGCAGTGCGTCCGCAAGCTGTCCGATTTCATCTTCAGATTCATAGGTAATCCGTTCTCCGATAGACATATCTCCGCTGTACATGATTTTGGCAGCTTCTGTAATCTCCTGTACCGGTTCTACAATAGCACTGGCCATCTTGCGTGTAACACGCAGTCCGAATACCACGTCTGCGAGAAGCAGTAAAATGCCTGCCACGGTCATTCCGACACCAGTATATTTTGTCATCGTATAATAATGAACCGCAGTCTTATCAATCGAGTTTCCCAGCTGCTCAGAAAGGCTTTTAATGTCATTTACAATCGGCAGATATGTATTATTATTTAATTCAACCGCCTCGCTGTAACGGCCTGCCTTAATCTGTGTCATTAACTTGCTTCTGACCTTTTCACCTTCATCAATCTTAGACGCTAACTGATTTAACAGTGCTGTACTTTCTGTATTCATCTTCCGGTTCTGCATCTGCTGTACAGAATCTGTAATCAGACTGACATCTTCTGTGACGGTCTTTTCAAAATTCACATAGCTGTTCCCAACCTGTGATGAATCCTCAGTCAGAATTCTGTTAATCGCACGCTGTAAATCCGTAATGCCGTAGCGCACTTTGCCTACACTGTCAATATTGGCAAGCGGACCGTTAAAAATACCGCTTACATTTCCCTTTACAATATTTAATCCCACAAGTAACAGTACCGCTATCACTGCCGCTACTGCAATAATAATGCCATGGGATATAAATAATTTTTTCTTTAGTGATAAGTTTTTGTATCTTTCATTTTGTTCCATTCTCGTTCTGTCTCCTTGTTTATGTTAGGTACAGATTTTACTATACTTTTTTCCTATATTCAAGGTGTTATGGGTATTTTTTCCTAAGAAAATTGTATTTTTTGTGTATTTCTATATGATACGAAAGCGCAATCTACAAAAAGGGAGATTCTTTTGAATCTCCCTTTATAAGCCAACTCAACAATGATATCCAATGATATCCGCTGCTGAATCCGGCATCAGATTATTATACCGGATATGTCTTATTTTCTGTATCCGCAGCCTTTGGGTCAACCTTTGTCTGCTGCGCTTCTCTGTACTTAAAGAATTCTTCTGCAACTGCCGGGAATAATGCGTATGATAATACGTCTTCATCCTGCTGTTTGTACTTCTGAACGACCGGGCTCTTTTTAAAACCATCTAACTGTGGCTCAATCAAGTCAGCCGGACGGCATGTAATCGGCTCTGTATCACCGATTGCTTTCTTCTGTACTTCTTTATTAAACGGCTTAACGGTACGTCCGAATTCACCCGCAAGAACCTTCTTGGATTCTTTTGTAATCATCTTGTAACGTTCACCCTGTAATACATTTAATACAGCCTGTGTACCGACAATCTGTGATGACGGTGTAACCAGAGGCGGTTCACCATAATCCTTACGAACTCTCGGAATTTCTTCAAGCACAGCCTGATACTTGTCTTCTGCACCTGCATCCTTTAACTGGGATACAAGATTTGATAACATACCACCCGGTACCTGATATAAGAGTGTCTTGATATTTACGCCGAGAACCTTTGTATTCATCAGACCTGTCTTTAATGCTTCCTCTCTCATCGGACGGAAGTATTCAGCGATTTCAGCCAGCAGATTCTGGTCAAGTCCTGTATCATACGGTGTGCCCTTAAAGGTTTCTACCATAACTTCTGTTGCAGGCTGGCTTGTACCCATTGAGAACGGTGACATTGCTGTATCAATAACATCTGCACCGGCTTCTACTGCCTTTAAATAGGTCATGGAAGCAACACCGGATGTATAATGTGTATGCATCTGAATCGGCAGTGAAGAACCTTCCTTTAATGCCTGTACGAGTTCTGTTGCTTTATATGGAAGTAAAAGACCTGCCATATCCTTGATACAGATAGAGTCTGCACCCATATCTTCAATCTTCTTTGCTGTTTCTTTCCAATAATCCAGTGTATAGGCATCACCGATTGTATAAGAAAGTGCAATCTGTGCATGTCCTTTTTCTCTCTTAGCTGCCTTTACTGCTGTTTCAAGATTTCTTAAATCGTTAAAGCAGTCAAAAATACGGATAATATCAATACCGTTTGCAATAGACTTCTGTACGAAATATTCTACTACATCATCTGCATAATGATTGTATCCGAGGATATTCTGTCCTCTGAATAACATCTGTAATTTTGTATTTTTAAAACCATCTCTTAACTTACGAAGTCTTTCCCATGGGTCTTCTTTTAAGAATCTAAGAGATGCATCAAATGTCGCACCACCCCAGCACTCTACAGAATGATATCCGACTTTATCCATCTTATCGACAATCGGAAGCATCTGCTCTGTTGTCATTCTTGTAGCAATTAAGGACTGATGTGCATCACGCAATACGGTCTCAGTAATTTTTAAAGGTTTTTTCACCTGTTCTGCCATCTTTATATCCTCCATTAATATCTATTTTACATTACACCAAACATCGCCATAAACGTACCTGCGGCAACTGCAGTACCGATAACACCGGCTACGTTTGGTCCCATCGCATGCATTAACAGGAAGTTGGACGGATCTGCTTCCGTGCCGACCTTCTGTGATACTCGTGCTGCCATTGGAACGGCTGATACACCGGCTGAACCAATCAGCGGATTTACCTTTCCGTGTGTTGCCTTGCACATAATCTTACCGAAGATTACACCGGCTGCTGTACCAAATGCAAACGCAACCAGACCTAATGCAACAATCTTTAAAGTATCAAGATTTAAAAATGCCTCTGCACTTGTTGTTGCACCGACAGATGTACCAAGAATAATAACAACGATGTACATCAATGCATTTGATGCTGTTTCTGAAAGCTGTTTTACAACACCACTCTCTTTAAAGAGATTACCTAACATCAGCATACCAACGAGTGGGGCTGTTGTCGGAAGAATCATAACAACAACAATCGTTACGACGATTGGGAACAGAATCTTTTCCAGTTTGGATACAGGACGTAACTGTTCCATTTTAATCTTTCTTTCATCTTCTGTTGTTAAAAGCTTCATAATCGGTGGCTGGATAATCGGAACCAGTGACATATAAGAATATGCTGCCACCGCAATCGGTCCCATATATTTTGTCTGTCCTAATTTACCGGCAAGGAAGATAGATGTCGGTCCATCGGCACCACCGATAATAGAAATCGCAGCTGCTGCCTTATCCGGGAATCCCATAAAGATTGCCAGAATATATGCAGCGAAAATACCGAACTGCGCTGCCGCACCAAGCAGAAAGCTCTTTGGATTGGCAATCAGCGGTCCGAAATCTGTCATTGCACCAACACCAAGGAAAATCAAGGACGGTAAAATACTCCATTCATCCAGTAAATAGAAGTAATGCAGTAAACCACCCACACCATTGCTGGAATCCTCAATGGAAAGCATGATGTCCGGATAAAGATTGACAAGAAGCATACCAAAGGAAATCGGTACAAGAAGCAGAGGTTCGTATCCTTTTTTTATTGCTAAGTACAGGAAAATCAACGCAACAACAACCATGAGGTAATTGCCCCATGAAAGCCCGAAAAATGCGGTCTGCTGTACGAGGTTTCCCAATGTTTCTATAATATAACTCATTTTTTAACCTCCCGTTTCAATGATTCTGATAAAGAACTTAGTTCATGGAAACTAATACTTTACCTGTTTCAACGGAATCACCAACGGCACATTCTACTGTTGCAACAGTACCGTCCTGTGGTGCACAGATTTCATTTTCCATCTTCATGGCTTCAAGAACAACAAGTACATCACCCTTCTTTACAGCAGAGCCTGCTGCAACCGGTGTCTTTAAAATCTTACCCTGCATTGGAGCAGTTACCTTTACTGCACCCTGTGCGCCAGCCGGTGCTGCTTTCTTTGCTGCCTTCGGTGCAGCTTTCGGTGCAGCCTTTGCTGCCGGTGCTGCTGCGCTTCCTGTTCCTTCTTCTACTGTAACGTCATATACATTCCCATTCACTGTGATCGTATAATTTTTCATTGTTTCCTCCGTTCCACCGCGGTCTGCGGCTGATTGATTATCAAATATTTTAATTTTATTTCCAGTTATTCTGTCTGCCGACTTTTCTGATGGAACGAACTACCAGTCCATCTGCCGCAGTACCTTCTGATGCAGCAATCGCCGCCGTAATAACAGCAACCAGTTCGCAGTCATCTTCTTCCTCATCTTCCGGTTCCTCAACAACCGGTGCAGGTGCTGTCTGCTGTGGTGCTTCTGCTGTCTGTTTCTTTGCTCCGATTTTATTAACATGCTGAAGCAGAGAAATGATATAAGAAATGAAAATCAGCACAATAAATACCGTGCCCATACCAAGTACTGTATTTAATACAGCCTTTTCCATCTTCTCACCTGTTGTATAAGTCGGGTTAATTGCACCGCTGTCCAGGTTGAAATCATCATCAATGACCAGCTCAAATGCGCAGGTTCTTGTTTCATATGTTGCATTGATTGCAATCGTGCACAGTGTTCCTGTTTCATCACTGACTCTGACTTCTTCTTTGTCAATGGACTTTAATGCGCCTAAATCTTCTCTTGTTTTAACCCAGCTGTTATAAAACTCAATCGTCTTGTCGTTCATGCCCTGCATATTTACGACATAGACTTTTCCATTCACATAGCTGAGTGTCTTTGCTGCTTCGCCATCTGCTTTAATCTGTGCATCCGATGTCTGGTCTAAATATACCAGCATATCTTCTGCCCACTGTACCATATCTGAGGCATACTGATTGACCTTCATATCTTTAAGGCTCGTCTTAGCACTGTCTGAAGAAATGGTATTGGTGCAGGCTGTCATACTGAACACGCAGGCTAACACACAGAACAACACGAAAAAGCGTTTGATATTAGTTTTCTTCATATTGTTTCACCTCATTATCAGACCGTTCCATGCTTCTTAACCGGACGATCCTCTCTTTTTGTGTACAGCATTTCAAACGCTGCCGCAACATACTGTCTTGTTTCCTCAGGATTAATAATTGTATCCACATAACCTCTTGCTGCTGCAGATTCTACGCTGGACTGTAACTGTGCGTACTCTGCTGCCTTTTCAGAAATCTTTGCGTTGACATCTTCTGCCTTATCAATCTCATCTGCATACATAATCTTTGCTGCACTGGCTGCATCCATCATACCGATGCTTGCTGACGGCCATGCGTATGTCATATCTGCACCGACTGCTTTGGAATTCATTGCCACATAAGCACTTCCGTAAGCTTCGCCGATGATTACATTAACCTTTGGTACGGTTGCATTTGCAAATGCATATGTAAGCTTTGCTGCTGCCTTTGCAATCTTCTTTTCTGAATCAACTGTTGCTTCAAAGCCCTTTACATTGGTAAGGGTCAGCACCGGAATTTCAAATGCATCACAGAAATTTACAAATTCTGCAGCTTTTTCAGCACCGTCAACGGTCAGTACCGGTTCAAACTTTTCTGCTGCTTCGCCTTCGTCATCAAAACGGACTGTTCTGTTGGCAACGGCGCCGACTGTTGTACCGTTAATCTTTAACAGACCTGTTACAACACTCTTTGCAAATTCAGACTTTACTTCCATAAATAAGCCGTCATCTGCAATATCTGTTAATGCAAGCACTGCATCTGCTGCTTCTGCTTCCATATCCGCACATGCTCTATTTAAATCATCTTCGCAGTCTGCATAAGCTACATCGTCATTATTGGCCGGAAGAAGAGATACAAGCTGTCTGATGCCATTTGCAATTGTTTCCTCATCACCTGTAAAATCTGCAACACCTGCTTCTGCCTGAAATGCAGCAGATGCTGTGTCTAACTTGGTATCATTGTTGCCGTCTAATGCATTCGGACTGTTCACAAATAACTTTCCGTTCTTTTCTTCTACAAATGTAAAATCAGAAAGTTCTGAAAGAACTGCAAGACCGCCGCCGCAGCTTCCGTAAACAGCCGTAATCTGTGGTACAAGACCGGAACATAATGACATCTTCCGGTAAATTGTTCCGAAACCATTCAAAGCATCTGTTGCTTCCTGAAGTCTTAATCCTGCACAATCTATCAGGCCGATAACCGGCGCTCCCATCTTCATAGCCATATCGTAAAGTCCTGTAATCTTCTTTGCATGCATTTCGCCGATTGAACCGCCTAAAACTGCCGGATTCTGGCTGTATACATACACAAGACTTCCATTAATTACTCCGTATCCGGTAATAACACCGTCTGCCGGAGTGTCTTTTTCCTGCATGTTAAAATCTGTTGCTCTGGCTTTTACACCTGCTCCGATTTCAACAAAACTGTTGTCATCAAGAATTGCTTCAATGCGTTCTCTTGCTGACGCCTGTGTTGTGTTACCCATTCTCTAAAGACCTCCTATACTTTTTGTAATAATGTAACAATCTATTGTCTATTTTATAACAATATTTCCCAAAAAACAAGCTTTTTGTAGAATCTTATTTACAATTCTGACAATTCCTTTTAAATTGCATAATACTTTAAAAAAAGCATCTGACACAAGCCTAATCCCTGCTCTCAATTGCCGCCACAATCCCTTTTTCAATCAGAATTTCCGCAGTTTCTTCTTTTATCTCATTGCTCTGGCAGATGCTTAACCCCTGCCGTAAAATGTATCCGTTCAGCGGATATTTCAAGCCTTTTAATGTAAGAACCACTTCCTCTGTCATCGGCACAAATGAAATATATTTTCCGTACTGATCTGCCTTTTTTATCGTTTTATTTCCGTTTAACAGATAAATTTTGTTGTACTTATCATAAATGCAGCACTCCGTTCCTGCTTCCAATGCCTGTTTCATGATAAAAATATTGGTCAGTGCGTGGTCATAGCGTGTTCCGGTAGCCCCTAAAATATCAATCGCCGCCGGATGATGTTTTAACGCTGTAATTACCGCCAGATGTGTATCGGTATAATTTTTTTCCGGCGGATATGTCACTGTCTGCGTATCTTTTTTATAGGTATCAAGCAGCCTTTCATTAACCGAATCGTAATCCCCCAAAATGTAATCCACCCGGATTCCCAGTTTATCCGCATGTACCAGTCCGCTGTCTGCCGCTATGCAATAATCATATGTTTTTGCGGAAAGCCAGTCTTTCGCCCACTCATAATCTACTGTACCGCCCGTAATAATCAAAATCTTTTCTGCCATAATTTTCATTTTATCCTTTCTGCACTCACGAATCATCTCTTTCCGTTCTGCTTTGTGTAATGATTCGTTATTATATATTTCTGACTTTGCCATGCATGTCCGTAAAATTCAAAGTTTCTCCGCACGTCGCATTGCCTGTGCTTATTATATGATAACAATTTTAAAGTTCTTTGTACAAGTTCTTTTTTTCTTCACATTTTTGTTTTATACTAAAATTTGGAGTAAAATCCAAAATCTGATTGAGATAAGAATGGAGATTTTTATGGAAAACAAACATTATGAACCGGTCGCTTATCTTCCGAAAGAGCAGGCTGAACGTTTTCAGGAATTTTTGAAATTTTCGGGAATTGCAGACATTGAAATGAATGTCAATGAATTAAACAGCACTTATTCTGTCAGTGTTGCTTCAGGCGATTTTGAAAAAGCAGATAATCTTTATCATGTTTTTTCCGAAAATGAACTAAAAAAAGATTCTACGGAAGACGAGCTGACTCAGGGTGGCAGTATTTACAATAACTCTGCCGAAAAATACAGCGACAATCTCTCCTCTGCCATCACATTTTTTGTGTGCGGCGGTGCGGGACTGATTATTTTACTGCTCAATGACTTTAATGTACTTCACCTGTTCCACTTTTCAGGTGCTTCCGCAATCTTGACAAATGTTGTGCTTGGCGGACTTTTTATTGCATTTTTACTGATTGGCTTCAAATCACTCAAATATTCCAAAAATATTAAATCACAGATGAGTGTGGAAAATGAACTTTCAGATAAATTAAACAACTGGCTTGCCAAAAACGTGTCACCGGAAGCCATTGAAGCTTCTTACGATGGCAGTATCCCGGAAGAAATGAAGTATTTTAACCGCAGCAGCTATTTAAAAAACGCGCTGTCAGAAGCCTTCCCGGACGCTGATGATTCTGTTATTGAAGCGGTCAGCGACCAGTACATTGAAGATACTTTTAATTCTTCACATGAATAATGCCTTTAAATATTTTTGATTCTGCTATGTTTTAAAACTATTCAAAAACCGCAGGAATGTGAACCAGACTCCGGATTCCCGGACATCTGTCGCACTCCTGCGGTTTTATTTTTTATGATACCAGGGCCAAAAGATCTGAACCCACATGAGCTTGCTCATAGGTGGGTGAATGATCTTGTGACCGTATAATTATTTGTTTGAAAGATATTCATCAATACCCTTAGCACCGGCTTTACCTGCACCCATGGCAAGAATAACAGTTGCTGCACCTGTTACGGCATCACCACCGGCATAAACGCCTGTCTTTGTTGTCTTACCTGTTTCTTCCTCTGCAATAATGCACTTTCTGTTATTGATATCCAGTCCCTTTGTTGTAGAAGAAATCAATGGATTTGGAGATGTACCCAGTGACATGATTACTGCGTCTAAATCCATTACATATTCAGAACCCGGAACTTCAACCGGTCTTCTTCTTCCTGAAGCATCCGGTTCGCCCAGTTCCATTTTAACGCACTTCATACCCTTTACCCAGCCGTTTTCATCAGCGATGATTTCAGTCGGGTTTGTCAGAAGGTCAAAGATGATACCTTCTTCTTTTGCGTGATGTACTTCTTCTGCTCTTGCAGGAAGTTCCGCTTCACTTCTTCTGTATACGATATGTACTTCTGCACCAAGTCTTAACGCTGTTCTTGCAGCATCCATGGCAACATTACCGCCACCTACGATAGCTACCTTATTGAATCTTGCAATCGGTGTATCGTAATCATCGTTGAAAGCTTTCATCAGGTTGCTTCTTGTAAGGTATTCATTTGCAGAAAATACGCCATTTGCATTTTCACCCGGGATACCCATAAATCTAGGCAGACCTGCACCGGAACCGATAAATACAGCTTCAAAACCTTCTTCTTCAATTAACTGGTCGATTGTCATAGACTTGCCGATAACAACGTTTGTTTCAATCTTAACGCCTAAGCTCTTTACATTTTCAATTTCACTTGCAACAACGGTTGACTTTGGCAGACGGAATTCAGGAATACCGTAAACAAGTACACCGCCCGGCTCATGAAGGGCTTCAAAGATTGTTACGTCATAACCCATCTTTGCAAGATCTCCTGCACAGGTAAGACCTGAAGGACCTGAACCAATAACGGCAACTTTCTTATTCTTCTTTTCCGTAGATTTTTCCGGCTTAATCTGATTTTGCCTTGCCCAGTCAGCAACGAAACGTTCCAGCTTACCAATAGAAATTGCTTCGCCCTTGATACCGCGGATACATTTTCCTTCACACTGGCTTTCCTGTGGACATACACGTCCGCAGACAGCCGGAAGTGCTGATGACTGACCGATAATCTTATAAGCAGCTTCAAAATTCTTTTCTTTAACTTCATGAATAAATGCCGGGATATTAATGGATACAGGGCATCCCTTAATACACTGTGCATTCTTACAATTAATACATCTGCTGGCTTCTAATACAGCTTCTTCTTCGTTGTAACCCAGACAAACTTCATCAAAATTCTTATTTCTTACGTCAGGAGCCTGCTCTCTGACTGGTACTTTCTTTGTAACGTCCATTATGGAACCTCCTACCTGTTGTTTTATTTTTTATGATTAATCGTTGCAGTTGCCACAGCCGCCGTGATGTGTATCACCTTCCTGAAGCTTTAACATGGCTCTGCCTTCTTCTGTCTTATACATCTGCTGACGTTTCATTGCCTGATCAAAATCTACCAGATGTCCGTCAAATTCCGGTCCGTCTACGCAGGCGAATTTGATTTCGTCACCAACCTGTAAACGGCAGGCACCACACATACCTGTACCATCAACCATAATCGGGTTCATGCTGACAATTGTAGGAATTCCCAATTCTTTTGTCAACAGACAGACAAACTTCATCATAATCAGAGGTCCGATTGCGATACAACGGTCATACTTTTTGCCCTGATTGTTTACTAAATCCTTTAATACATCTGTACCCATGCCTTTTCTGACATAGCTTCCGTCATCGGTTGTAATGTAAAGATTACCGGCTACAGCTTCCATCTCTTTTTCAAGAATGAGTAAATCTTTATTTTTTGCACCCACAATAACATCGGCATCAATGCCATGTTCATGCAGCCATTTTACCTGTGGGTAAACCGGTGCTGTACCAACACCACCTGCTACAAACACAAGCTTCTTTTTCTTTAATTCTTCAATATCTTCTCCAATTAATTCTGAAGGACATCCGAGTGGTCCTACGAAATCTTCAAAAGCATCTCCCGCCTTTAAATGTGCCATCTTTTCTGTAGATGCGCCCACTGTCTGGAACACAATTGTAACAATGCCCTTTTCACGGTCAAAGTCGCAAATAGTAAGAGGAATTCTCTCTCCTTTTTCGTCCATCTTTACAATGATGAACTGACCCGGCTGGCAGTGTCTGGCAACTCTTGGCGCCTCAACATCCATCAGGTAAATTTTGTCTGCTAATTTCTCAGCTTTCTGAATCTTATACATCTTAGTACCCCTTTCAATTTATATTCCGTGTATATAAAAGACACGTTTATAACATAGTAAATCGCGGCATTGCTGCCTTTTTAATAAGAAGATGCCTGATATGCGCCTTCTGTTCCTGTAATCTGGTAACATTTCCCATTTTTAATGCCTACCCCGTAGTTTCCCTCTGTCGTGGTCTGTGTGCCGGATTTTAAATCCACCCGGATCTGATACAGTTCCGTATCGTTAATTGTGACATTTCCCACATAAGAAAAGACTGCTGCCGCACCATTTGGTGCTGTCTGCTCATCTGCATTGAGCATCCCAAGTTCTTTCATGCGGTCTTTTAAAATCTCTAACGCTTCTGTATACGTATAGGATTTTTGTGGATTCACAATATAATTCTTCCTTGCAACAGAACTTACCAGATCATGTTCATCAACTGCAACAGCTGATACAACAATATTGCCTTCCGGCATTGAAAAGGGCTCTGTATAAGCCTGTGAATCTGTTGTCGGTGTCGTTCCGTCTGTTGTGTAATAAATTTTCGTGCCATCTGCAGCATCAATGGAAATTTTTTCTCCATATTCATAAGTGCCTGATGACGGACTGATGACCGGCGCATCCGGCTTCTGATAGTTAATAGTATAGTCAAATTCCGCAACCGGACTATATACACCGATTGTATTGACCGCAACGGCTTTCAACGCCGTAATACCACCCTCAAGCGCAATCGCTTCTGTATACTGTGTACTGCTGCTGTCCGGCTGTGTACCGTCTGTTGTATAATAAATTGTACAGGAATCCTCTGCAAATAAAGAAACCTGTAATTCCCTTTGATACTGTCCCGGTGTTTCGGATACAGTCGGTGCCTGTACTTCATACTGGGATAACAACTTCTGGGCATCTGTTCCCTGATACTGTGCAATCAATTTATTCAAGGCATCGCCGTCTTCTTTATCCGCATAAAACTGTGCCAGTGCAGATAATGCATTCTCATTATTTTTATCTACCTGCAAAATCGCAAGCAGCATATCCAATGCCTGCTGTTCTTCTTTATCCTGCTGATAGCACTGATAAAGTGCATACATCATATCTACATTTTTTTTACCTTCACCGGTCTGATAAGCTTTGGCAAAATATTGCTTTGCATTATGATAATCCTGTTTTTTTAACAATTCCATGGCTTTTTGATAATTATAAGAATAGGATTTGCGGTTGGAAATACCCCATACGGTAATTCCTGCAATCACTGCGACGGTCACTGCCGCCACAATTCCCACAATCAGTATTTTCTTTTTTTTATCTGCTTTCAAAGCCGTTTTGGATGTTTTTTTCGATAAATCTGTTTCCGGCTTATCAGTGTCCTGCTTACCGTTCCCCGGTTTATCCATTCCGGGGTGTACTTTTACCGGTTCTATTACCTGTGTTTCTAAAGACACCTTTGTTTCTGTCGCAGCTTTTTTCTCCATGGCGGCTTTCTGCATGCTTTTCTGCTGTTTTTCCTTCTCCGCCTGTCTTGCCTGAAGCTGGATATCTACTAAATCCGGCAGAACCTGAGTCTTCATCTGGGCAGCATCTTTTTTCCCTGCATTTCCCGCGGCTGTAGAACGGACAGGTATTTCCTGTTTTCCCATTGCAGCCTTTGCTACATTGGTTTCTTCTTCTACCAGCTTTTCAATGGATTTTGCAAGCTCTATATCAATCTCTTCTTTATTATCGTTACTCACTGAGCCTAAATCAGTACGCGTATCGTCTGGTTTACTTTCATCATGACTGCCCATAGCTCACTCCTATTTCTTTATTTAACATGAACAATCATACCATATACAAATGATTTTAGCAATAAATGATACTGTGAATTTTTTGACGAAACAAATCCACCCTTCTTTTGCACTTTTTATTTATATATTTTATTGTTTGTTTATATTTTGTACACACTTTGCTCACAATTCCCAGATATAATAAATCTCGATAGCAAAGATATTCTTTCTATCTCCCCCTCATATTTTTTTGACCGGTACTCTCCCCAAGGGTACCGGTTTTTTATTACTTTTTTTAATTCTATATCTGCTAAATCGGCTTTCAATAATTCCTGCACTACAATAAAAAGCAGCCACAGACGTTCTTCACGAACCGCCTGCGGCTGCTTTTATTAATACCGGAATACCACTACTGTGTTATTCTTACCGGATATTTGTTACTCTTACTGTGCATGACAAAGTCTTATTATTTAAGACTGCTGTTACAGTTGTCGTACCTGCCTTACGGGCAACTACATGACCTGTTGAGTCGACTGTGCAGACTCTCGGGTTACTGCTCCTCCATGTCACCTTGCTGTTACTGTCGTTACCGATAACATCCAGCCAGTATGAATCATACTGTTCCAAAGTGATACTTGAACGGCTGATAGCCAGTGAATGGACTGTACAAGATGAAAGTGCAGTACCATTGATGCTTTCTGCCACAACTTCCGCAGTACCAGGACCCACTGTTGTAATTACGCCATTACCATCTACTACAACAATACCGGTATCTGTTGAATACCATTCATAGGAATCCGTATTAATTGCCGGACGCACTCTGACAGATAACTGTCTTGACTTACCGGTGAGCATATAGATTTCGCTTGAATTAATCTTAATGGATGTAATATTAACTACCGGTGTTACATATACCCAGCAGACACCCTTTACATTATTTCCATCCTTCGAAGTCGCTGTAATCTTACACTTACCTGTACTTAAAGCAAAGATTTCGCCGGCTTCATCAACTGTTGCAATTTCTTCATTAGAAGATTCCCATGTTACATCTTTAATCGATGCATCGTCCGGTTCAATAACTGCCTGTACAATGCGGGATTCTCCAACTAACATACGGACTGTATCCGGTTCAATACGGATAGATGTCACCGGATTTACAACCTGAACAACACAGGTAGCGGATACACCGCTGCCATCAGCTGCTGTTACAGTAATAACTGCAATACCCGGTTCACCCGCATTTAATGTACCGTAAGAGTCTACGGAACAGATTGAATTATCGGATGAGGTCCATATAATATTTTTATTGGTTGCCGTATCAGAACCTACCGTTGCTGTTAAAGTCCCGGAAGTTCCGACATTCATAAATTTATGTGTTTCACTTAATGTAATAGAAGAAACATATTCTTTTACATCAATCGTACAAGCTGCTGTCAGCTGGCACTCCTCTGTTGTAACAATGATTACGCAGGAGCCACCCTTTACTGCTGTTACAACACCCATTTCATCAACGGTTGCAACATCAGGATCACTTGAACGATACGTTACATTCTTATTTTCAGCATCGTACGGCTCGATATTCGGAATAATCGCATACTTTGCACCTACCCATAATTCCTGATAATCAGAATTTAAGGTAATACCTGTTACCGGCTGTGTAACTGTTACAACACAGTATGCTGTCAGACCGGAATCCGGGTTTGTTGCAATAATAGAAGTTGTACCTGCACCGGTAGCTGTTACCTTACCGTCGCTTTCCACTGTACACACATCTTCATCACGGCTTTCCCATGTAATGATTTTGTTATCCGCATTTTCCGGAAGACAGGTTGCATTCAGCCAGAATACCTGACCTTTTCTTACTGTAATATCTGTTGTATTTAAAACAACCTGTGTAACCGGCTGTTTTACATAGATATTACACATTGCAGATGCCTTGCCATCTAATGATTCACAAAGAATTGTACAGCTTCCTGTTCCAACTGCCTGTACTAAACCGTTAGAGTCTACGATACAAACATTGGTATTAGAAGATGTCCAGCGTACTGTTCTATTAGATGCCTCTAACGGAAGTACTTCTGCTGTAATTCTTAATGTATCTCCGATTCTCATAATTTCATCTGTATAATCGAGTGTAATCGTTTCTACCGGAATATCAATGACAAAATTACAGAATGCCTGAAATGCGCCGTCTTCGGTTTTACAAACTACTGCTGCATGTCCCGGTTTTACAAATGTTACAAGACCATTCTCATCAACCTTTACAATGCTTTCATCTGTAGACTGCCATGTAACATTTCTGTTAACACCTTCCCCTGCAGGAAGAACAGTTGCCACTAACTGGAACTGTCCGACAGACATAGAAGATTCTACCGATGTTTCATTTAATACAACACCTGTAACCGGTTCTCTTACATAAACATCACAAGTTGCTGTCTTTAATCCATCTTCTGTAATAACACTGATGGTTGCTGTACCACCGGCTACACCCGTAATAGTTGCCGTGTAGCTGTCACCTTCAACTGTTGCAACGCTTGTATTTGAAGAAGACCATAATACTTTATCATTGGTTGGTCCTGCCGGATTAAATAACAGCTGGACCGTTCCGGTTGAACCTCTGTCAATCTGAATAGACGACGGATTAATGGATACTTCATTAACCGGTGTTGTTACATAAATAACACAGGTTGCTGTCTTCATAACGCCGTTAACGTTTTGTGTAACAATCAAATGTACCGTACCGGACTTCACACCGGTAATCTTAAATGTCTTACCGTCCTGCTCTACTGTAACCAGATCACCTGTCGGAATTGTTCCGTCATCCTTTGGCTGGTTTTCAAGCTTATAAGTAATTGGATTGGCTGTAATATCTGTAGCTGTTACAAGGGCTGACACTTCAATGGTTTCGCCCATGTTAACAGATGTCTTATCTGCACTTAATGCAAAATCATCAATAACAGTAATTTCATACACCAGCTGAATCGGCTGATTGTACTTTGTACTGAAATCATCTGCTGCTCTTGATGCATATATCTTTGCAGTACCGGCACCAATTGCCGTAACAAGACCTGTTGTTGCATCAACCTGCAGGACTGCATTGTTCGATGTTGTCCATGTAATCTCTGTCGGATTTGCTGATGTTGATAACTGCAGCTGGTCATCAACGTTCATATTACTGACCTGATTGCCCAGTTTCTTAAACGGTACAATAACATCAACGGTATCATGCGTATACCATGTCTTATTGCCCTGTGCATCATATGCCGGAATACCTACTGTTACCGTAGAAACACCTGCATACTTACCAAGTACTGAACCGTCCTGTGCAACTTCAACAACCTTCGGGTCAGATGACTCGTAAAAAACACCTGCCGTTGCAGGATTATTGATGTTAGAACCAATAACATACTTCGTAAACTCTACATATGGTTTATCATTTAACTTTAAACACTTGCGGTTATTATTGTCTCTGTAAATGTTTGAATCATTAAATTCTACTTTTGCACGAACTGTAAATTCTTTGCAAAGAGCATCTTCACCGCCGCCGTCTGCTGTTCTTACAATAACCGTTGCCTGTCCACCGCCGACAACCTTTAAAGTTGCCTGTGTGCTGGATGATGAAACCAGTTCAACTACACCGTCATGAGAAACGTTTCCACTGGTGTCGTTCTTTGTTTCAATAAAAATCTTGTTAGAATCACAGGTATTGGTTGTAAATGTAATCTGATCACCAACTGTATAAATCGTACTGTTGGAATGAGTTGTCGTAACTTCAAGCGGTACAACAACCTTTGCCGTCAGGCTGGTAACCAGTGACTTATTGATAATGGAACCTGTGCTGTCATACTGAATAGAATAGTATGTAGCTGTCACATCTGCTTTACCGGCATGTGCACCCTTAATAATAGGAATCATACCTTTTGCAGTGTCGTGATCCATTACATCATTTTCTCTGCGGAATGTAACAATATCGTTATTAGAAGATGTCCATTCGATATTATTACCATTTGGTGCGTAATTCTGGTTCGGATCCCCATTATCATCCGTACCGGTAAGAGAACTAACCTGTACAACCGAGTTAGACTCTTTATTGAATGCAATGCTTGCAGAAGTCGTTGACAATCTCATGGCAACACTGGTCGCAGCGTTGGCATAGAGCATATATCCTCCTAACAGAGCGATTGCAAAGATTGCAGCTGCCAGCACCTTCCAGCCCTTACGCAATCTTCTAATCTGATAAATTTTTTTCATAACAGACCTCTTTTCTACTGTATTCTAAATACCTATTTAGTCTATCGACTACATTTTGTGTTTAGTTTACTATATTTTCACAATTTTTTCAACATTTTCCACAAAATTTACGTTTTAATTCCCCCGCATGGGAGGCTTCTGTTACAAAGGTACTACATAAACAGACTGCCGCACTTTCAAAGCACGGCAGTCCCATGGACTTAAAAACAATTCCTGCAATTATTTCTGAACAAGATGTATAGCGAATCCGCCGAACTCGCCCTTGAAATAAATTGCCTTTAATCTGTCATTTTTAATAACGGCTGAATCCTTGTCAAATTCAAATCCACGTTTCTCTAAATGATAGATTGCTCTTTCAATATAGTTTGTTGCGATTGCAATATGGCCATGTGTTCCACGACCCTGCTTTTTCATCAGCTCAAAGCCTGTTCCTGAAAATACTGAACTGTTACCGACTTTCTTTTCAAAGCTGAACATCTTATTGAATGTATCTGCAAGGTCTTCTGCCTCTTCACCGCTCTGTAAGTTGACACCAACGTGTCTAACTTCAAATCCAAGCATCGTATCAACAGCTTCTCTTGTCAGATTCTTAATGCCTTCAAAATCGCCTGCTGCAACCATGTCTTTCTTTACCATCCATGAACCGCCGCAGCATACAATTTTACCAAAGTCAAGATAAGACTTTAAGTTGCCTGCATTGATACCGCCTGTCGGCATAAATTTCATATTTGTATATGGTGCTGCCATAGACTTAATCATGTTGAGTCCGCCAGCTGCTTCAGCCGGGAAGAATTTTACGACATCAAGTCCTAATTCAATCGCTGTTTCTACATCAGAAGGATTGCTTGTACCCGGAACAATCGGATAACCCTTGTCCAGACAATGCTTTACAACCTTAGGATTCAGTCCCGGACTGACAATAAACTTTGCTCCTGCATTCATGGCTCTGTCTGCCTGCTCCGGTGTTAATACTGTACCGGCTCCGACAACAAGTTCAGGGAACTTTTCAGCCATGATACGGATAGATTCCTCTGCTGCTGCAGTTCTGAATGTTACTTCTGCGCAAGGAAGTCCGCCTTCAATTAAAGCCTTTGCTAACGGTTCTGCATCTTTTGCATCATCTAATGCGATAACCGGTACAATACCAATCTTGCTCAATTCTTCTACAACTTTATTCATTTCAACTTCTCCTTTTACTAGAATATGTAATTTCTTTTTATTATAGAGTTGGTACATTTTTTTGTCAATTCATAGTTTTGTAAATTCATGAAATTCTTTCGGTAAAAAATATAGATTAAATCGGACAAGTATGATAGAATACATTTGTAATAAAATATTTTGGAGGTATCTAAAAAATGAAATTAAATTTAAGACCAGCCGAAGAGTGCACATTTGATGCCGTATCTTTAGGTGAAGTAATGCTTCGTCTTGATCCGGGTGAAGGAAGAATCCGTACAGCAAGAAGCTTTAGAGCATGGGAAGGCGGCGGAGAATACAATGTTATCCGTGGTCTTCACAAGTGTTTCGGAATGAACACAGCTGTTATCACAGCTTTCGCTGATAACGAAGTAGGTCTTCTTATGAAAGACTTCATCGAGCAGGGTGGCGTTTCAACAGACCTCATCTGCTGGAAGAAGACTGATGGTATCGGACGTCTTTGCAGAAACGGTCTGAACTTCACAGAAAGAGGATTTGGTATCCGTGGCGCTAAGGGCTGCTCTGACAGAGCTAACACAGCTATCTCTCAGGCTACACCGGATGATTTCGATTTCGACTACATCTTCAAGAACAAGAGCGATGGTGGTTTAGGTGTTCGCTGGTTACATACAGGCGGTATCTACGCTGCTCTTTCTGAACAGGCTTGTGAAACAGTTATCGCAGCTTGTAAGGCAGCTAAGAAGTATGGTACAATCGTATCTTACGACTTAAACTACCGTCCTTCTATGTGGGAAGCTATCGGTGGATTAGCTAAGGCTCAGGAAGTTAATAAGGAAGTTGCTAAGTACGTTGATGTTATGATTGGTAACGAAGAAGACTTCACAGCCTGCCTTGGTTTTGAAATCGAAGGTAACGATGCTAACCTTAAGACTCTGAACCTTGATGGTTACAAGAAGATGATCAACGAAGCTGCTGCTACATATCCGAACTTCAAGGCTGTTGCTACAACACTTCGTCAGGTTAAGACAGCTACAGTTAACGATTGGTCTGCTATCTGCTGGGCTGATGGTGAAATCTATAAGGCTGCTCAGTATGACGGTCTTGAAATCATGGATAGAGTTGGTGGCGGTGATTCATTCGCTTCAGGTCTTGTATATGGTCTTATGACATTTGAAGATGCTGAAAAGGCTGTAAACTACGGTGCTGCTCACGGCGCTCTTGCTATGACAACTCCTGGTGATACAACAATGGCTTCTCTCAAGGAAGTTGAAGGTATCGTTGGTGGTGCTGGCGCAAGAGTTCAGAGATAATTAAAGCTTAGCTTTCATTTGATTAGAGCGTTCAAGAAAAAACCGGCAGGGCACCATACCCTGCCGGTTTTTTCTATGCTATTATACACATTTGAGTTTTATCTGCTTTTTTACCGGATACAGTGACAATACCAGTTCATAGTTTCGTTCTTTTACGTGCCCCCACTGTTTTTGCGTAAATCCATTTTTTACTAAAAGAAATGGCAGAATCAGTTTCCGTTCTTCTCCTGATTCAATATAGATTGGACCGCTTTGATACTGCTCACTGTTCCATTTCGCATTTACCGCCATATACTTATCAGGTGCTGTACAGGTTGTCCATGCCTGTGATGTCAATGTAAAGCCTTCTAATGTTACCCGCTGTTTCTCTTCCGACATATTTTTTATATTGACTGTAACCATGATACATTCTGCTTCCTTAAACATTTCCTTTTCGAAAGCATAAATATCAGAAAAATCTTCCTGACTCATAAAAGACACATCGGTTGCCGTTATTTCAAAATCATCTGCCATCATCGCTTCTCCAAGCTGTTTTTCCTCTAACTGCGCTTTCGGATATTTCAGATTAACACCGATTACCAGTACCAGATATATAAAAACAGCAAGTATAAAAACAGGAATAATTATTGTTTTGATTCTACTTTTCTTCATTTCTGATGATTTTCCCCTCCTCCATATAATAAATACTGTCTGCAATCTGGTCGAGTATCTCTCTGTCATGACAGCTGACAATAATTAATGCACCTTCTGCTGCCCGCTGCCGGATAATACTTTTTACCTTTTCCACACTTTTTTCATCTAAAGCATTAAAAGGTTCATCTAACAGAATCATCTCCGGCTTTTCCATCAGCGCAATGGCAATTCCGAGTTTCTGCCGCATTCCAAGTGAATACTTCTTTACAGACTTCTTTTCATCAGGGTCTAATCCGACTTCCTGTAAAATTTCACGCATTTCATTTTCTGAAGCAATTCCTTTAATAGATGCGATTGCCCTCATGTTATCCAATGCGCTGTAATGCTCTATAAAACCGGGATTTTCAATAAGCGCGCCAAGACTTTCCGGAAACGATATCCTTTTTCCCAGTTCATCTCCGTCGACAATAATTGCTCCGTTATCCGGAATTACCAGTCCGCAGATACACCGCATCAGCATGGTCTTTCCCGAACCATTCTGCCCACGAAAGCCATAAATTTTCCCACATTCCATAGATGCTGATATATCATCAAGCACTCTATTCCCCTTTATTGTTTTCGATATATTTTTAATCTCCAAATACATATTACTCTCCATTTCCAAGCAGTTTGTTGCCAAGACGCAATGAGTAATTCGCACAGGCGATTTCTCATTTGCCATCATTGCTATTTGTTTTGCTCATAAAAATCATTTATTTTATGAATAAATATCCTTCTTCTCTATTGTGATACTGCCAATAACCACCGAAACCAGTATCAACAGACTGCCAAGCACCACTGCCCATAACGCATTTAAGATACTTCCATACAGAAGTACCGGTGTACGCATCAGCATCAGATAATTTCCCAGACTATATGGACTATATATAAAAATCCCTGCTGCAATTACCGCACAAACCCAGATATATCCCATTGGTGGCTGGAATACCACCGCTATCATCATCTGTGTAACAGCAATTGCCAACGATACTATTACCGGCACTGCCATAGCATACATATAAAGTTCGGTTCCTGCATTTTCAATTTTCTGATTTTCAAGCAAAAATGCAACAACCTCCGGCTGTGCCGCCTTAAATCCGCCTGTTACAATACTCACCGCAGTCACCGACAGATACAGCACAAGATAAAATCCGAGAACAGACAGGATATTCCAAATCACTTTTCCAAACCACCATGCCTTTCGATTTCCGGATTTCAAAAGAATCTGCTGTCCTGCCATCTGTAAATCTTTTACCGGATATACGCCAACTATAACCGCCAGATACAGCCATATAAAGACCCAGTATGCGTTTGGCACGATATATTCATTTTTACGGATTACTTTCATTCCCCTCAAATTCCACAAAATGTAATCCCAAAATCCCATATCGACAGACAACAACTTTTTACATGAATGATTACAGCATATACATGCAATTATTATAAAGCCTGCAAACACCATATACCTTACTTTGTTTTCGTTCCATACTGCCCGGATATCGTATCGGATTATTTTCATATTCATCTATCTGCACCTCTTTGGTAAAAAGTCTTTTTTCTTTGACGCAAATCTTCCTATTATATAGAGAACTATACATACCCCCGCTGCGACTGCCATGTAAACGCCGATTTTCTCATCACGCCAGTTCTTATAGCTAATCATAAGCAATTGGAATACTTTATTAACCCTATATACATCCACCACATAAAATACCAGAATACCAATCCATACCAATGCCATCTGATTTGTAATCCAATACAGCAACAGACTGACAATCAGAATCAGTTCTGTCAATAGAATCACCGCCATTATGTATGCTACTATAACTACGGCATATGAAACCTGTATTGTATCTCCTGTTGACAATGCATAAAAGCTGTCAGCACTCTGCCAGTTTATATCCACCATACAAATTACCGATGTCGACAAAATGGTACTGCCGCTGTATACAAGAGCTGCCGCCAGCCCCATCTCTGACAGTTTTTTTATCTGATAATTCCATATTGCCGTTCTTTTTTTATGCTGTAATATATTACAGTAAAAAAAATCATTACGGATTGTCCTTGTAAAAACCAAAAGCAACACAATATACATGATAGAAGTTCTCAACATCAACAGTTCACTGCGAATCAAAATATCCGCTCTGCTGATTTCCACACCTCTTACATATTGTAAATTAATCTTTGCAGTACCGGTATATAATACCCCCAATATTACAATTATAATAAAAGCGGCTATCATATATGGTTCGCAATATTTTTTATTCAGCATATATCCTCCTGCCTGCCGCGGTAAATGAACTCCCAGCCCGTGATAATAAGCAGGACTGCCGTTTCTACCACGAACGGAATCATTCTGGGCGAACTATACGCAGGATTTATAAAATTAGACGGCTCCCATGACTGCAAATTGAGCAGTTGGAACAATGCCGATAAAAACACGTTTAATACCAATGGCGCTAACAGCACCGTAAAAATGTGATTGGAGTAAAATGCAACATTTAATGCAAATACCGCCAGTGCCCCGCTGAATAAAAATATAACCATCAATGAAATCGCAACATAAACTGCCGGGTGCGTAAACAGCAATGCAGAAAAGCTTCCTTTCGGGACCATATTCGATGTTGAATCTGCCGCCTGTGGTTTTATTACCGGTACAACTGCTATGCAAAGCAAAATATTAAAAATGAGCGGAACACAGGATACAATTCCTCCCGATAAAAATACCGCCGTAAATTTTGCATAAAAATACTCTCTTTTATCTGCCCTTGTGCAGATAAATTCAATCAAATGATCATTTACATCACTAAAAAAAGTAGCTGCGTATGGCAGTGTTACCAGAATCGGAAGAATAAGTAAATAAAGATATGAATACATATTATTCCCTTCACATATCCAGCTATTATACAGATTCGGTGGATATAGGAGTGCAAAATCTAAAGACATATATTTATCCATTCGCCTCACAACAGGAAGAACCTCTACTATCCAATGGGCAGCTGACACAATCAGTCCTATCATCATCGCAATATAAAATCCCGGATTTCTTAACATTCTTTTTACTTCAAATTTAATCATCTGTTTCATCCATTTAATACTCCTCACTTTTTCTTAACAGGTCATTTAATTTTATAAATGCATATTTTTTCACAGATTCTACCGTTGTATTCTCATCTTTCAATTTGTAAGTTGTTTTGGAACCGTATGCTCCCATTGGATTTAACAGCAGATTGATATTGGCATCCTCTGTCAAATCATCGTCACTCACAAGATAGTACAATGTAACCGGCTCTGATTTTTCTCCATATTTCATCTGATAATGAAAATCATCCATTGGATCAGGTTCTTCACCAATACTACTCATATACAATTCATACTTATGTGTCTTTGTATTCTGCATTTTATCAACATGCAGCTGATGACTGTTTAACGTTTCTATCTTATTAGGACTTATATCGTTATTATCTTCTATTGTCATGGTTACACTAACAATACTGTAATCATTGACAATTCTGTTCCCGTCAAACTGTATCCCTGATGCGTGTTCCTGCGGTTCAAACGGCAGTTCCTTCAAAATCTTTGCTTCCAGTATTTCATACGAATATTTCCATATATCCACCTGATAGCTGCCTTCTTCTGCCTTTTGTTCCTCTCCTCCTGCCACAACTGTGACAGCCTCATCTGTGGACAGACTCTGAGATGTTTCATCACTTTTAACCGTATTATATATACTAAAAAACTTACGTCCGCCAAAAACTGCAAAAACTGCTATGACAAGAATTAAAAAGACCTTTTCTGTAATACCCCATTTACGCTTCATCTTTCTTCTCCATATCTATTATTATAAATAAAGATATTGGTTGGAACAATTGTTAATTGTTCCAACCAATGCTATTTAATTAAATACTATCCGGGCTCCACAAGAAACAAACATACATACCCTTTCCACCGTAGACAGGACATATTCTTAACGATGCACATTCATAGCCTTCTTCTTTAACTGTATTCGGAAAATATCCTGAACGTCCTACTGGTAAATCTTTTCGACTTCCGTATGTACAATCATGAAGTCCATCATATGCCGGTTCTCCATAACTCGGATCATTATCTTCATAATAAGAGCCATATACAAATACATCCTCAAAATCTGTATTCGAAGATTTGTTATAAGCGTATGAAGATGTATAATCCCACTTGCCTCTTGGTTCTGTTATGATATCTGTAACTTCCACCAAATCTGTAGAATTATATTCCTCATGCACCGTATCCTTATAATTTCCTGCTGCCAGTGTCTGAAAAATACTTGTAGACATAACCGTCACTGCTGCCGCTGATGCAATCAGACAACCTTTTAAGTATTTATTAATCGTTCGTGATTTTATCATTTTGATTTCCTCCAAATATTTATTTTAATTTTTCCGGTCGACCTTACATTCATATTACCCCATGCCCTCTATATTTTCTATCTACATTTCGCCAACTGCACTTTTTTTTCGTGAACTGCACTTTTTATTAATTTTTGTTCAATATTCCAATACATTTTTGATTTATTTCATCTTATCTAAAAGAAAAATATCCGGCAGGATTGATTTTCCTGTCGGACATTTTATTGTTTGTATCTTTTATATTCTGTTATGGTACTCCTGTATGCCAAAATGCGATAACAGCAGCTTTTTCATCTCTGTTTCACTGATTCCGCCGGGCTGTAAGAAAAGTACAAACGCCCTGAACAGTACCGCTTTTATGTATTCATCTTCTGTAAAATCCGATGTGTTTAAAAGCGTTGTCAGCATGAATTCCAGTCTGTTTGGCGGACAGCCTTCGCACAGCAAATCTATTGCTTCCCGCTCATATGATGTAACATTCTGCCACTTTTCACTTCCAAAAGCCATAATACCATTATCCTGAACTTCCCTGCCAAGCAAAACAAGTTCTTCTATATATTGAAAATATTGTTCCTTATTCCTGCAATTTTTAAAAATTTCTTCATTAAACGTTAAGTTCATGCATACCCTTCCAAACTCACATTTTTACTAAATATACGGGAAACGGATTTCCATTAGGTAATCGGCATACTGTCTTTGGATTTCTTTTAACTTTCCGCGGCTGACTTTGATTTTTTGTCCATCATTCATTTCTATTGTTCCCGCAATATTTTTAATTGCTGCAAAATTCACAATATAAAATCGCGAAACCCGTATAAATGTCTGAACCGGAAGTATGTCCTCACACTCCTTTAAACTGATATATCCCGGCACAACACCATTTTCCGTATAAATCTCAATATATTTATCGTTTGATTTAATATATTGAATCTCTTTTAATGAAACCCCTGTTTCTGCCGTAAGCCGACAGACTGCATTTTCTTTTTTCTCCTCAACAGCTTTATCCAGAACCTCAAATACCTTTTCCCTTGAAACCGGTTTATCTATGAAACCACATACATTTTTGCCAAAAGCCTCCCGGATATATCCGTCATAGCACGTTATAAATGCAATCATTTCTTTTCTCTTATTTTGAATCAAAATATCTTTTAACGCAATTCCGGACATTCCGGACATCTCAATATCCAAAAACAAAATATCTATATCATCCTGCGCCTTTAGATAATCTTCTGCACAGCTATATTGCTTTATCGTAATCTGAATTTGTTTTTCTGTCTGATATGCCAGCACTTTATCTGTAATTTCTTCTCTCCATAACAGGACATCATCACAAATTCCCACTGAAACCCCCTCTGTCATTGGTAACAAATCCTCCACGATGTAAAAATCCAAATATATTGATATCAGGGTCAAAAGGTCTAAACCCACATGAGTTTGCTCATAGATGGGGCTTGTGTCCCCAACATCATATATTTATTATACACGATTTTTTATTTTTAGGCAAAGCAAAAAAGACAGCCCCGCCGTTTCCCATTCACTATCTAAACAGGAAAACGGCCGGTCTGCCTTTTATAATATCATATCTTACAGTGTTACACCCTGCTTAAAGATTGCTAAATCGTGGAATCCTGCGATTTCAGCCTTTACCTTCTTGCCGGAAGCAACGTCTAATACGAGCTGGAACAGCTCTTTTGCTGCATCTTCAAGCGGAAGATCATCTGTAACGATTCTTCCTGCATTGAAGTCAATCCAGTTGCTCTTGTTACCTGCAAGTCTTGAGTTTGTTGCAATCTTAACGGTCGGTACCGGTGAAGCAAACGGTGTACCGCGGCCTGTTGTAAACAGAACCATCTGTGCGCCGGAAGCTGCACAGGCTGTCGCTGCTACAAGGTCATTACCCGGTGCGCTTAAAAGGTTGAGTCCCTTTGTATGAACCGGTTCAGCATATGCAAGAACACCCTTTACTAAAGAGCTTCCTGACTTCTGTGTACATCCTAAAGACTTATCTTCCAGTGTTGTAATACCACCGTCTTTATTTCCCGGTGAAGGATTTTCATAAATTTCCTGACCGTTCTTGATGAAGTATTCCTTGAAATCATTAATCAGGTGTACTGTCTTTTCAAAGAGTTCCTTATTTGCACAACGGTTCATAAGAATCGTTTCTGCACCGAACATTTCCGGAACTTCTGTAAGAATGGTTGTACCACCCTTTGATACGAGCATATCTGAGAACAGACCGACTGTCGGATTGGCTGTGATACCGGATAAACCATCTGAACCACCGCACTTCATACCGATAATCAGTTCCTTTGCATTGACCTTTTCACGCTTAAAGGTCGCTGCATAAGCCATCAGTTCTTCCATCATCTTTTCAGCTGTTTCCTGTTCATTTTCAACGTCCTGAACCTGAAGGAACTTTACTCTGTCGGAACTTACTTCGCCGATATAGTCTTTTAATACTTCAATACGGCTGTTTTCACATCCAAGTCCGAGTACCAGTACGGCACCTGCATTTGGATGGTTAATCAGGTCTGCAAGAATCTTTCTTGTATTTTCCTGATCCTCTGTAGTCTGTGAACATCCGTAAGGATGTGTAAATGCAACAACTTCATCAACGCCTTCCGGCTTATTCATTCTTGCTGTTGCTTCGATTGCTCTTGCAATAGAGTTTACACAGCCGACTGTCGGAACAATCCATACTTCGTTACGGACACCGACTTTACCGTTTTCTCTCATGTAACCGTCAAAGTAAGCCGGTTCTGTCGGTTCTACATCCTTATGTCCTTCCGGTTCATAAGTATACTCTAACAGTTCGCCAAGGCCTGTCTTTAAGTTATGTGTATGAACCCATGCGCCTACCGGAATATCAGCCTGTGCAAATCCGATTCTGAAACCGTATTTGATAACCGGATCACCGTTCTTAATTGCTTTGATGACAAACTTGTGTCCCTGTGGGATATCTTCAACCGTTGTCACTTCTGTTCCTGCTACGTTGACCGTTGTACCTTTTGCAATCGGCTTTAATGCTACAGCAACATTATCATCTTTATTAATTTTAATAAAATCCTGCATATATACCTCTTTAAATCTTTTGATTATTATAAAGTAAGAGCGGATGATACTGACACACCCGCTCTTATAAGTATTCAGAGCCTGTTCTTATACACTGATAAGCATTCTAAACTGCAATATGAATTAGTCAAGTGCTAAATCATTTACAACTGCTCTCATGCCTCTTTCTCTGATGTCTTTGATATATTCAGTAATTGTTTCTTCAAGACCTGCAACCTTTGTAAGATCTTCTCCACCAAAGAACTTTGTATTGCTTAAGTAAGCATGTGTAAATTCTTCTGCGGACTTTCCTGAATTATCTCTGAAGAAATCAAGAACAGCCTTATCGTCTGTGATGTTATATTCTTCACCGTTTCTGTCACCCTTTAATACAATACCACCGTTGAATTCAGCTTCTGTCTGTGATGTATAGAAGCTCATTAATGCTGCGATAGAGAATGTAAGGTACTTCGGAAGCTTGTCAAATTTCTTTACATAGCCTAAGAATGAAGGCAGACATCTTGCTTCCCACTTAGATACAGAGTTTAAGGAAATGCTTAATAATCTGTGGTCTACGAATGGGTTTAAGAATCTGTCGATAACAGCCTTTGCAAATTCTTCGCAGTCTTCCTTTGAAAGTGAAAGTGTAGGAATAACTTCGTTGTAAAGAGTTTCTTCCATGTACTTTCTGATTACAGGGTCTTTCATTGAATTTTCAACGTTGTCATTGCCTGCAAGGAATGATGCCAATACGAAAGAAGTATGGGAACCGTTGAGGATTCTTACCTTTCTTTCCTTGTATGGATGATGATCCTTTGTAAATACAACATTTAAGCCTGCTTCCTTGAATGGAAGTTCCTTCTCTAACTGTTCAAGCGGAAGGTTTGAATCACTTTCAACAACCCAGAGTCCGAAAACTTCTGCTCTGTCGATTAACTGGTCTTCATAGCCCCATTCTTCGCAAAGCTTAGCAGCATCTTCTCTTGGGTAACCCGGAACAATTCTGTCTACCAGTGTCGGGCAGAATGAGCAGTAGTTGTTTACCCAGTCCTTGAATCCATCTTCAAGTCCCCAGAGTTCGATGAACTTCATGATGCATTTCTTTAATTCAATACCGTTGTCGGCAATCAGTTCGCATGGAAGCAGGATAAGACCCTTGTCTGCTGCTCCGTTGAACTTCTGATATCTCTTATAAAGAAGCTGTGTCAGCTTACCCGGATAAGTCTTAGGAGGACGTGCATTCGGGTCATTATCTGTTTCGTCAAATACAATACCTGCTTCTGTTGTATTAGAAACGATAAATCTAAGAGTTTCACTTGTTCCGTATTCGATGTACTTGTCATAATCTTCGATTGCAGCAACAGCATCTACTACAGATGTAATCTGACGGGTGATTTCCTTTGGCTGTCCGTCAACAAAACCTCTTAACTGAAGTGTGTACTGGCATTCCTGATCATGGAATCTTTCCAGTGTACCGAATTCGATAGGCTTAACAATTACAACGCCGCCGTTGAAGTCCGTCTTTTCGTTCGTTACATCAAAGATATAATCAACGAATGCTCTAAGGAAGTTACCTTCACCAAACTGCATAACCTTAACCGGTCTGTCAACTGCATGTGTAATACTCTTGTTTAATCTTTGCATTTTCAATCTCCTTTTTTTACAGGGTCCGCTTCTTGGCACCGCCCTTTAGTAAAACCAGTTTATGGTAATCAAACATAAGTGCAATGTAAGCGCTTACATTATTTAAAATAAACTGAAACGTGTAATTAGTCAACTACTTTTTCAATCTTTTGCATAAATGTTAGAACATCACACTTGTTTTTATTATCATAACATTGTATAATGCATTTATCAATATGTAAGTGCTTACATTTACATATTTTTTATGATACCAGGGTCAAAAAGTCTTTCACACACATGAGCTTGCTCATCAGTGGGTAAAAGACCTTGCGACCCGCCCCGATATGAGCATACGATATGCGAATATCCTGATGCTGATTGCGGGAATGTGTAACATGAAGCAATCAGCAGGTATCATAAATAATCAGAAGCAGCTAGAACACTACCGGAGAATTTTATGAATATTTACGATGTATCTAAAAAAGCCGGCGTTTCCATTGCAACCGTTTCCAGAGTGTTAAACGGCAATGCCAATGTCAGCGATAAAACTAAAAACAAAGTTCTTGTCGCCATGAAGGAGCTTGACTATACACCGAATATTTTTGCACGCGGTCTGGGACTTAATACAATGAAGACCATCGGCATTATGTGCAGTGATTCTTCTGATACCTACCTTGCCAATGCAGTTTATTATCTGGAACAGGAACTGCGCCGGCACAATTACGATTCCATTTTGTGCTGTACCGGACAGGATTCCGAAACCAAGAAAAAGTATCTGGATTTATTAATCAGTAAGCGTGTGGACGGCATTATCTTAGCCGGTTCCCAGTTTGTGTTAAACCAGCCGGGAAGCGATAACCGCTATATCTTAAATGCCGCAAAGGAAGTTCCGATTGTTCTGGCAAACGGGTTTTTACCCGGCAAAAACATTTATTCCGTCATGTGCAACGACACTGCTGCCGTATACGATGCGACCAGCCGTCTGATTGCCGCAGGAAGACGTCAGATTGTGTATCTTTACACCAGTACCTCCTACAGCGGAATGAACAAATTAAAAGGCTATAAAAATGCCCTTTCGGATGCGGGGATTCCCCTGCGTGAGGAATGGACGCATTTATGCACCAAAAATATCCAGCGCGCAAAGGATTATCTGAATACCCTTTATGACAAAGGAATTTCTTTTGATGCCGTAGTCACCTCCGATGATTCTTTAGCCGTGGGCGCTGTTAAATATGCCTATGAACACCGGATTGCCATTCCGGAACAGCTTCAGATTATCGGTTACAACAATTCCGTTCTTGCAAACTGCACCGAACCGGAATTAACTTCGATTGACAGCAAGGTGGAACAGCTTTCCGTTAAAGCCGTCAATATTTTAATGCAGGTATTAAGCGGTCATGACGTTCCCGCAGAGAATATCATTGCTGCTGATATAATTAAACGCAACACAACAAATTTTTAAGTTACAGGAGGACACTAACATGAAACAATTCATGGACAAGGACTTTTTACTTTCCACACCAACTGCTCAGCATCTTTTTCACGATTATGCTGACAAAATGCCAATTGTTGACTATCACTGCCACATCAATCCAAAAGAAATTGCTGAGGACAGAAAATTTGAAAACATCACTCAGGTATGGCTCGGCGGCGACCATTATAAATGGCGTCAGATGAGAACAAACGGTGTTGACGAGAAGTACATCACAGGTGATGCTTCTGACAGGGAAAAATTCCAGAAATGGGCTGAAACACTTGAAATGGCTATCGGTAATCCGCTGTATCACTGGAGCCACCTTGAATTACAGAGATACTTCGGCTATAACGGCGTGTTAAACGGGGATACAGCTGAAGAAGTATGGAATCTCTGCAACGCAAAGCTTCAGGAAGACTCTATGTCAGTCAGAAACTTAATCCGCAAGTCTAATGTAACATTAATCTGTACAACAGATGATCCGGTTGATTCACTTGAATGGCATAAGGTCCTGGCAGAAGATGATACTTTTGAAGTAAAGGTACTTCCTGCATGGAGACCGGATAAAGCTATGAACATTGAAAAGCCTGAATACCTTGATTACTTAAAGACATTATCTGATGTCAGCGGTATCACTGTTAACTCTTTTGCTTCCTTAATTGATGCTTTAAGAAACAGAATGGAATTCTTCGCTTCTATGGGATGCTGTGTATCTGACCACGCTCTTGAATATGTTATGTACAAGCCATACACAACAGAAGAAATCGAAAAGATTTTCGCAAAGAGATTTGCAGGTGAAACAATTACTGTTGATGAAATGAACAAATTCAAGACAGCATTCATGGTTTCAGTTGGTAAAGAATACAACAAGTTAAACTGGGTAATGCAGTTACATTACGGTACAATCCGTGATAACAACACATTAAGATACAACCAGTTAGGACCGGATACAGGATATGACTGCATTAATACTTATGACTGCTCTGCTGAAATGGCACAGTTCTTAAATGCATTAAATATCACAGATGAACTGCCAAAGACAATCATCTATTCATTAAATCCATCTGTAAACGCTGCTATCGGTACAGTACTTGGATGTTTCCAGGATTCTAAGGCTGTCGGCAAGATTCAGCAGGGTTCAGCATGGTGGTTCAATGACCATAAGGTCGGCATGACAAACCAGATGACCTCTCTTGCTAATTTAAGCTTACTTGGTAACTTCATCGGTATGCTTACAGACTCAAGAAGTTTCTTATCTTACACAAGACATGAATACTTCAGAAGAATCATGTGCGAATTAATCGGCGGCTGGGTTGAAAATGGTGAATATCCAAACGACGAAAAAGCGCTCGAAAAGATCGTAAAGGGTATCTCTTACAACAATGCAGTAAGATACTTCGGTTTCGATGTAAAATAATTCATTCAGTCTAAAGAGAGATGGGATATACGCTTACGAATTATAAGTGTATATCCCTCTTTTTTAATGAACAAATTATCATGATAAAAAAGCCTTTCTGTCCTGTCCGGGCAAAAAGGCTTTTTATAATATTTTACTATTTTCCATCTCTTGTCCGCAAAGATGAATTTAAAATGTGCATCTTTCCTGACATATCCGGCTTATTCGTCGGTTTCTCACCAACTTCTGACATCAGCATGGCTTTCCCAATTTCTTTTGTCATTCTTACCATGCAGTCCGGACAGTATCTTCCGTAACGGATATCTGCGCCACAGCACTGGCACTTGATATACACCGGCGAACCATCCGGTATTTCAATCCGTCCCTGACGTAAAAAATTATCAATAACATTGACCGGTACACCTGTTTCGTTTGAAATAACCATTGCCGGCTGCGGACCATGTTCTTCCAGATAAGAACGCACCTTACCAAATTCTGTCTGCTCCTGTCTGTGGCAGACCGGACACTCAAACATTTCTCCGTAAATATATTTCATATGAATACCACAGTCCGGACATCTTGGCATCATGTCATATTTATACCGCCCCGATGCTGAAGCTGACTGAAATACTCTTCTGCTATTGTCTGTGTCTTCTTTACTCCTCATATCGGTCCCTCCATATTGTCTGTCTTTTATGGGGCGTAAAATCCACGGTTACAAATCCATCAGATTATCTTTCCCGGATTTCTGCCGTCAAATATCTTACGTCTCTCTGATTTGTCCACGTCGCTAATATACTTTCTGTCCAAATCACTTTCATTTACTACTGGTTCTTCTTTTTCCTTCAATGCATTAAGCAGTCCGTAATTGTCACGATTCCGTATATTGGCTCCACTGTGATTTGCAAGCATCTGACGCTGTTTCATGCTGATATAATGATTAATCAGCTGATTGCGCATTGTCATGCGGCATCCGTACACATATTTTTCTTCTTCCACTTTTACCAGCCGGACAATAAATCCTGTCAAATCATAATTTCTGTCAAAATCCTTAAATACCAGACGCACCGATAAACCGGTTGCATCTTCAATCTCATGATCAACTACAAATGCAAAGCCTGAATCACTTAAATCTTTTAAAATAACATCCATTGCCCTCCGGTTGGTTCCAACACGTGCAATACCTTCCAGACCAACAAACAGTCTGAATGCCTCTCTCCGGTTCACTTCAAATCCCGCACCACTGGCGATTACTTTATACAAAACCCTGCCTTTGGTTTTTACAACCGAACATCCGACACCCTTCCATACAATCGGTGCCTTGTCATTTCTGGAATAGGTCAGGCTTACGGAAACACCTTCTCCGCCCAATCCGACAACTTTTCCTTTCGACATAACCGGTTTTGTTAAAATAAAATTATCATGAACTTCAACTACCTCTGACGGAAATTCCAGCTCCTGCTTCTGGATACTCACATCAAATAAAATACTTGTGCCAACCGGCAATTCTGCTAACCGCATAACATTCTCCACCCTGCTGCATAATGCAGTTCTTCCGTATTATGATTATATTGTTCACAATCCCCCAGCGTTCTTATCTTTTATTTTATCATCTTATTTTACAAAAGGGAAGTATTTTATTAAAATTCCACAAAAAATGCACGAACCGCACTTTTGATTTTGGCGGTCCGTGCAATATCCGGAAGAACTACATTACAGTTATTGTAATTTTTATCTTACTCTTCGTCTTCTTCCGGTTCATCCCAGTTGTGATATACATTCTGTACATCATCTTCTTCATCTAAAAGATTTAAAATTCTTCTCATCTTCTTGATGTCATCCTCTGTTGTCAGTTCAACAACTGTCTGCGGAATCATTGTTACTTCAGCAGAAGCAAATGTAATGCCTTCATTTGTCAAAGCTTCACTGACTGCATCAAAATCTTCCGGTGCTGTTGTAACTTCAAAACTGTCTTCTTCTTCATTGAAGTCATCCGCGCCTGCATCCAGAGCAAGCATCATCAATTCATCGGCATCTTTATCACAGTCCTCTTTCCCAATGATAATCTGTCCCTTATTGTCAAACATAAAGGATACACAGCCCGGTGTTCCGACATTTCCGCCGCCCTTTGTAAATGCGTTACGGATGTTGGAAGCTGCTCTGTTTCTGTTATCTGTAAGGGCTTCAACAATAATAGCCGTACCATTCGGACCATAACCTTCGTATGTAACAGATTCAAAATTGCTCATATCTGTACTGGCAGCTTTTTTGATTGCTCTTTCAATTGTATCATTCGGCATGTTTGCTGCCTTTGCCTTTGTCACAACCTGTCTTAACTTACTGTTGTTGTTGACTTCCGGACCGCCCTCTTTTACAGCAACCATAATTTCCTTACCAAGACGGGTAAAAATCTTTCCCTTTGCTGCATCATTCGCAGCTTTTTTATGTGCAATATTTGCAAACTTTGAATGTCCTGACATTTCTCATTCTCCTTTATTCAACTCAATCTTTATTTTCATTTAAAAAACACCGACAGACATTTTACCACATTTTATGTATTGATTACAAGCCTTTTTGCTGTTTTATCAGCAGTTGCTCGAATTCTGCCATCGGCATCGGCTTATAATAGTAATAGCCCTGCGCCTTATAGCTGCCATAATTCATCAGTAATTCTGCCTGTTCTTTTGTTTCAATACCTTCTACAATCATATCTAACTGCAATTCCTGTATCATGTGAATGACATTGCGGATTACAATCTGGCTTTTTTCTTTTTTAATATCCTTTAAAAAGAAACGGTCAATCTTGACTTCGTCCACCGGCTCATCCTTTAACATATTTAAAGAGGAATAGCCTGCGCCAAAGTCATCCATGGAAAAACGGAAGCCTTCACTCTGAAGCTTTGTAATGTTCTCATATAATTTGTCAACATATTCTGTGAACATACTTTCCGTCACTTCAAGCGGCACATAATACGGCTCTACGTCATACTGCTGGGCCAGTTTTTCAAGCACTCTTGCAAAGGACTTCTGGTATACATGGCTTCTGGATACATTTACAGAAATCGGCACCGGCGTAATTCCACCAGTCTTCCAGATATGAATTGCTGCGAATACCTTCTCCCATACATATGCATCAACATCCACGATATAGCCGCTCTTTTCCAGTACCGGAATAAATTCATCGGGATAAATAATGCCTTCTTTGACGCTGTGCCACCGTATCAGTGCTTCTCCGCCAATTATTTCTCCACTGCGCATATCAACTTTGGGCTGTATGTAGACTTTAAATTCTTCGTCCCGCAGCGCCATTGCAACATTATTCTCAATACGTTTTTCACGCATCATTTCTTTACGCATTTTATCATCATAAAACTCATAAATTGCATAGGCTTTCCCTTTAATTTTCTGCAGTGCCATATCAGCATAGTCACACATCAGGCTGATGTCCATGTGATTCTTTGAAATGCAGATGCCAAATGCAGGCAATGCCTTACAAAACAGCGGATACGCACAGATTTTTTCATGGAGTGCAACTGCAATATCCGATAACTGCTTTTTATTCTGAAATGGAAGACAGATTGTAAAAATGTCCGCACGCAGATGACCGACAACCGACATATCCGATTCGTATTCCCGTATGCAGTCTGCTATGTACTGAAGCAGTTTATCACCCTGCTGCCTGCCGCAGAATTCATTGACCGTTTTAAAGCGGTATATATCCATACGAATCAGTGCATACTGTAGTTTTTCATGCTGCTGCATACATTCATTGGCCTTAAAAAAGAATGATTTCGGACCGTAAAGTCCCGTAAGGGATGCTCTGTCACTGTCTGCTCTTTCTTCAGCCATTTTTCTTAGTGAATATAAATATAGTTCTTCGCGCCCCTGCTCTGTCATCATTGGGGAAAATTCCATTTTCGTATCTTCTTCCTGCCTGCTCATACGGAGTCACCCTTTCTTTCCATGTCTTCATGTACTTCTTCCCGCACAATTATAGTTTATTTTATCATACTTTGCCGACATAATAAACACTTTTTCAGGTAAAAGAAAAACTGCCGGACTAAGAGAACCTACATTCATCCCAGTGCGGCAGTCCATTTTTTATTTTATAAATGGCTCTTAATCTTTTCAATCATTTCCGCATATTCGGCATCAGATAAATACTTCTTATCCGGATTCATTAAGAATACACCGCCCCATTCAAATTCATCCTTGTACTTCGGACAGAGATGAAAATGAAGATGATGACCCGTATCACCATAAGCACCATAATTTACCTTGTCCGGATGGAAAGCTGCCATAATTGCTCTGGCAACCTTTGCAACATCCTCAAAGTAAGCTGCACGTTCTTCTGCTGTCAGTTCATTCATATCGCCGACATGCTTCTTATGTGCTACGATACATCTGCCCGGATGGCTCTGCTCCTTAAATAAATAGACCTTTGATGTTTCAAGTTCGCAAATCTTAATACCGAATTTTGCTACTAAATCGCCTTCTACACAATATGCGCAATTGTTATCTACCATGATAATCCTCCATTCTATTGTTACAGGCGGAAGCATATCTGATGCCCGCCGCCTGTAAAATTTATTCTTTATTATTCAGCATCTTTAATAGAAAAGCTTAATCTGCCCATCTTATCTTTGCCCATGCACTTGCAGCGTACCTTATCGCCTAATGTCAGTACGTCCTCTACATGCTCGATTCTTTCTTTTGCAATCTTTGAAATGTGAACCATGCCTTCCTTACCCGGTGCAAATTCAACAAATGCACCAAATTCCTTGATGCTTACAACCTTACCTTCGTAAATCTGGCCTTCTTCAAAATCCTGTACAATGGTATTGATATACTTCATCGCCTGATCCATGCCTGCCTGCTCTACGCCACATACAGATACAAATCCGTCATCTGTAATATCAATCTTAACACCACATTCATCAATAATTGCATTGATAACCTTACCACGCTGTCCGACAACTTCACCAATCTTAGCCGGATCAATCTTTGTCTGGATAATCTTCGGCGCATATTCACCAACTGTCTTTCTAGGCTCTGCGATTGCAGGCTTCATACAGGTATCCATAATGAACAGTCTTGCTTCTCTAGTTCTTGCGATGGCTTCTTCTACGATTGGTCTTGTCAGACCGTGAATCTTAATATCCATCTGAATAGCTGTGATACCTTCTGTTGTACCGGTTACCTTAAAGTCCATATCACCAAAGAAATCTTCAAGTCCCTGAATATCTGTTAATACGATATAATCGTCATCTGTATCACCTGTTACAAGACCACATGAAATACCGGCTACCATCTTCTTAATCGGTACACCTGCTGCCATTAAAGACATGCAGGAAGCACAGGTTGAAGCCATAGAAGTTGAACCGTTGGATTCAAATGTTTCGGATACGGCGCGGATTGCATACGGGAATTCTTCCGGTGTAGGAAGAACCGGAATCAATGCTCTTTCTGCTAATGCACCATGACCGATTTCACGACGTCCCGGACCTCTTGACGGCTTTGTTTCACCTACTGAGTATGACGGGAAATTGTACTGGTGGATATATCTTTTTTCCGTAACGTTATCATCTAATCCGTCTACCTTCTGTGCTTCTGAAAGCGGTGCAAGCGTTACAATGTCACAAATCTGTGTCTGTCCTCTTGTAAACATCGCAGAACCATGCACTCTCGGAATAATATCCACTTCTGCTGCCAGCGGACGAATCTGGTTAATAGCACGTCCATCCGGTCTTTTATGGTCTTTTAAAATCATCTTACGAACTGTCTTTTTCTGATACTGGTAAACTGCTTCACCCAGTACGGCAAGCCATTCTTCATTGTCTGCAAAAGCTTCTTTCATCTTTTCTGTTACTGCATCAATGTTCTTTTCTCTGGTCTGCTTGTCATCTGTAAAGACTGCTTCTTCCATTTCCTGTGGTGTTACAATCTGCTTCATAGCTTCAAACATTTCAGCCGGAACGGCACAGCTTACATATGTATGCTTTTCCTTGCCGACTTCTGCCACAATCTTATCGATAAATTCAATGATTGTCTGGTTGATGTCATGTGCCATGTAAATTGCCTCAATCATCTTTGCTTCCGGAATCTCATTGGCACCGGCTTCAATCATGATAACTTTCTGTCTTGTAGAAGCAACTGTCAGCTGTAAATCACCTTCCTGCCACTGTGTCTGTGAAGGATTGACTACAAATTCACCGTCAATCAGTCCGATCTGTGTGGTTGCACAAGGACCGTCAAACGGAATATCGGAAATGCAGGTTGCAATCGCAGAACCGAGCATTGCAAGCAGTTCCGGTCTGCACTCTGTATCAACAGACATCACCATGTTGTTTAATGTAACATCATTTCTGTAATCCTTTGGGAACAGCGGACGCATCGGTCTGTCGATTACACGGGAAGTCAGGATGGCATTTTCAGATGCCTTTCCTTCTCTCTTGTTGAAACCACCCGGAATCTTACCGACTGCATACATCTTTTCTTCATATTCTACACTTAACGGGAAGAAATCAATTCCTTCTCTTGGCTCTTTGGATGCAGTTGCTGTAGAAAGCACAACTGTATCGCCATAGTGCATTAACGCTGCACCGTTTGCCTGTGCGCAGACTCTGCCGATATCAACACGCAGTGTTCTGCCAGCCAGCTCCATTGTAAACTGTTTAAACATAAATTCTCCATTCTGCCGGATTTTTGATTTTTCTGCCCGGCTCTTTTTTTATCAGAAACAGAAGCCCGAAACAACTGAAAAACCCACCATTTTCTCATTGCATTTCACAACCTACGGTACATTTTTCAGCAGTCTCGGTAGAAACTTCTGTTATCTTTGTTTTACGGTCTGCGGTTATTCCATGATGCTCCGCACAATACAAAAGGGCGGAGAAATCTCCGCCCTTCTTAAAATTACTTTCTGATTCCAAGACGAGCGATGAGGTTTCTGTAACCTTCGATATCGTTCTTCTTTAAATACTCAAGTAAAGCTCTTCTCTTACCAACCATTTTAAGAAGTCCTCTTCTTGAATGATGGTCTTTCTGGTTAACCTTTAAATGTTCTGTAAGTTCTGCAATTCTTTCTGTTAAGATTGCGATCTGAACTTCCGGTGAACCTGTATCGCCAGGCTTTCTTCCGTATGCTGCAATAATTTCTGCTTTCTTTTCCTTAGATATCATGATTGATATTCCTCCTTTTAATAATCGCCTGCTACTAAGAATCAGGTCGGAGTGTCCTGAATCTGAATAACGGCTAACATACTTTAAAAATATAACATAAATTCATCTGCTATGCAAGCTTTTCATGTGATTTTGCATACTAATTTTCATTAATTTTTAAGTAAAAACATTTCTCTTGCAAACGAAGCATCACTTTCCATCTGTTTTTTTAAAGTTTCGATGGAATCAAATTTCATTTCCTGCCGTAAAAAGTGCATAAGCTGTACTTCTATATAATGTCCGTAGGCGTCATCATTATAATCAAACAGATTGGTTTCCACGCTTAAAAGCGGACTGTCATCGAGTGTCGGACGGACGCCTAAATTGGTCACGCCAAAATATTCTTTACCGTCCAGCCGTGTAACGGATGCATACACACCGTTTGGCGGAAGCAGCTTACTGTCCGGCGGATAAATATTTAACGTCGGAAGATTTAACTGACGGCCCAGCTGCTTTCCCTTTGATACAATACCATAGATGCTGTAGGGTCTGCCAAGCAGCACATTGACAGTTTCCATGTGTCCGAGGCGCAGCTCTTCACGGACATATGTACTACTGATTTCCCGCTCCTGATAACGCTCTTTTTCGACAATCGTGGTTTCAAACCCATATTCCGGTCCGCGTTCCAAAAGCATCTGCGCATTGCCCATTCTGCCTTTACCAAAGTGATAATCCGTACCGACCACCACATACTTTGCATGCAGTCTGCCAATCAGAATTTCCTCAATAAACGCTTCCGGTTCCATATTCATAAAATCTTCTGTGAACGGATATTCAATTTCCACATCGACGCCCTGTTTTTCCAGAAACATCCGCCGTTCTGTATTGGTTGTAATAAAATGCTGGTTTTTCTGCGGGCAGAGCCGGAGTGGAATTTTATCAAATGTAAAAACAACCGATAAAAGATTTTCCTGTTTTGCTTTTTCCTGAATCATCTCTATCAGTTTCTGATGTCCCATGTGAACGCCGTCAAACTTTCCCAGCGTAACAGCAGAGGGCCTGTCCAGACTAAAATCACGGATTCCCTGAATATACTGCAAAACGTTCACACCCCTTTCATATTAATCTCCATGTCTGAGCATCTTGCTGCGAAATGCTATTTTCCCGGCTGTTCATGCGAATAAAACATTTTCACCGGTTTAAATACACACGCACTCCATCGGAATATCCCGATAAATGCCGCATGGCTGTCATAAATTCTGAAACACTCCTGCTCCATCAGATCCGCTTCCTGCATGGACACTGCCGCCGCAGGAAAGGCATTGCCATTATAGAGCAGTTTTTCGTACTCCTCTAAGACGGTGAGCTTTCTGTAATCCGGAAACATCTCATCAATCGGAACGATATGTTCTTCCACCGTCTGATTGTGTGTCATTTCTTCAATCTGTTCCAGTGTAAGACTGTCATCCAGTCCAAAGCAGCCGACTCTTGTCCGTACCAGTTTTTTCATACAGGCACCACAGCCCAGTTTTTTTCCGATATCTTCACATAAAGTACGGATATAAGTTCCTTTGGAACACTCCACGGTAAAAGTAACGGTTTTTTCGTCGTCTGCCAGATTCATTTCATTGATATGCAGTGCATGAATTGTAATTTTTCTGGCTGCACGTTCAATCTCAATGCCCTGTCTTGCAAGTTCATACAGCTTATGGCCTTTATATTTTAAAGCCGAATACATCGGCGGTGTCTGGTAATATTCGCCTACAAAGCTGCTGCACGCCTCTATCACCTCTAATTCGGTGACATGGACTTCATTTTCTGCCGTTACGGTACCGGTGGTATCCTGTGTATCTGTCGTTGTTCCCAAAAGCATCACTGCTTCATACGTTTTTCCCCAGTCTGTAATCATGCCGCAAAGCCCTGTTGCCTTGCCCAGACATACCGGCAGCACACCTTCCGCTTCCGGGTCAAGCGTGCCTGTATGTCCGATTTTTTTCATATGGAGAATCCCTCTGAGTTTTGCAACGACATCATGCGAAGTATATCCTTTTTCTTTATATACATTTATGATACCATTCATAACATTCCTCGTATACTGTTTTCACAGTTTTTATTCAACATTTTCTGTGTCAGAAAGTGCATTGTACTGCTCCTCAATTCTGGCACCAATATTGTTAATAATGTCATGCACTGCACCGTTTGCCGTAAAGCCCGCCGCACGGATATGTCCGCCGCCGCCGTAGTGCATTGCAATTTTGCTCACATCAATGACTTTCTTGGAACGTAAGCTGACCTTATATTCTTCCTCACCGGTCTGGTAGAGGAAGATGGCAACCTCCACGCCTTCTGTCAGACGCAGCTGTTCCACAATGCCGCCCAGCTCCCTGCCGGTAACACCATAGAAATTCATTTCATCCTGTGTAACCAGTGAGAAAATACATTTGCCGTCATAGAATAAAACGCTCTCTAATAATGCCCTTCCAAGAATCTGATTCTGGATATATGTCTTTGCATAAAAGCTGTTATCAATAATATCTGAGTAATCAATTCCTTTTTCCATCATCTTTCCGGCAATCAGCATGGTCTGTGCTGACGTCGAGCTGTACTTAAACACGCCCGTATCATGTACAATACCTGTGTAAATACAGGCTGCTGTGTCTTTACTGATTTTATCATCTTCCAGCGTACGGTAAAGCACTTCACAGGCAGAGCTGGCCTGCGCGTCTACTACATTGACATCGGCAAAGCTTCCGTTGCTGATATGATGATCAATGCAGACGGTCTTTTTTGCATTTTCAAAGCAGTTATGGAATGGTTCAATTCTGTCTAAGCTGCTGCAGTCAAGTACAAAAAAGACATCATATTTTTTTTTGATATCCGGGATTGTCTGAATTTTATCAATATCACGGATATAATGAAATTCACTGCCCGGTGTTTCCAGATAAACTGTTACATCCAGCTGCGGACAATTATCCTTTAAATAGGAATACAATCCCATGCAGGAACCGATACAGTCCCCGTCCGGTCTGATATGTCCGGTAATACCTACCGTTTCTGCACCTTTTAATTCTTCTAAAACATTCATACTTAGTCCTCTGAATCCTGTACAGGTTCCTCAACATGATGTTCATTGTCATACTGTGTTACTTCGTCAATCAGTTTTGACATATTGACACCGTATTCAATGGACTGGTCCAAAATAAAAGTAATTTCCGGTGTGTTACGCAGATTGATATTCTTTGCAAGCTGCCTGCGGATATATCCTTCTGCACTTTTCAACCCTTTCATCGTGTCTTCCTGGGATTCTTTGTCCCCAAGGACACTGATATATGCTTTACAGGTTTTTAAATCCGGGGCAACCTCCACGGATACCACCGAGGTCATCGGGTTTATCCGCGGGTCTTTGATTTCTCCCCTGATAATGTTACTGAGTTCCTTTAATACTTCACCATTAATTCTGGTGTTTTTTACACTGTTTTTACGCATTCTAAAAACCTTATGCCCTTTCTAAAACTTATCTAGGCACTTCTACCATTTCATAAGCTTCAATGATGTCGCCTTCCTGAATGTCGTTAAATTTTTCAAATACAAGACCACATTCATATCCGGCCTTTACCTCTTTGACTTCATCCTTAAATCTCTTTAAGGAAGCAATCGGTCCTTCGTACGTCTTTTCGCCTTCTCTTGTGATGCGGACAGAAGCATTTCTTGTAATCTTACCGTCTGTTACAAATGAACCGGCAATGTTGCCGACACCGGATGCCTTGAAAATCTGGCGGATTTCAACATGACCGATAACCTGTTCTTCATAAATCGGCTCTAACATACCCTTTAAAGCGGACTCTACATCTTCAATTGCATTGTAGATAACGCTGTATAATCTTAAATCAACCTTTTCACGTTCTGCAACGATTCTTGCCTGATTATCCGGCTTAACATTAAAGCCAATGATAATTGCATTGGAAGCAGAAGCTAAAACAACATCGGATTCGTTGATATTACCAACACCGCCGTGGATAATCTTAACCACAACTTCTTCGTTTGAAAGCTTTACAAGACTCTGCTTTACAGCTTCTACAGACCCCTGTACATCGGCTTTGATAATAATACCAAGTTCCTTTACATTACCTGCCTGAATCTGTTCGAACAATGCATCTAAAGATACCTTGTGCTTTGTATCGTCTAAGAGCTTCTTTCTGCCTTCGCTGATAAAGGTTTCTGCAAAGTTTCTGGCTTCCTTATCAGAATCCATTGCAACGAGAATTTCACCGGCATTCGGCACATCATTTAAACCGAGAATTTCAACAGGAATAGAAGGTCCTGCTTCTCTTACACGGTGTCCCTTATCATCTACCATCGCTCTGATTTTACCATGGCATGCACCGGCTGCCACATGGTCACCAACCTTTAATGTACCCTTCTGTACAAGTACGGTTGCAACCGGACCGCGTCCCTTATCCAGTTCAGCTTCAATTACGATACCTCTTGCCTTACGGTTCGGATTTGCCTTTAATTCCTGTACCTCTGCGGTTAAAAGAATCATTTCCAGTAAGTCATCAATACCTTCCTTTGTATGTGCGGATACCGGTACGAAAATGGTTGAACCGCCCCAGTCTTCCGGAATCAGTTCGTATTCTGTCAGTTCCTGCTTTACCTTTTCGATATTGGCACTCGGCTTATCAATCTTGTTGACAGCAACGATAATTTCAACACCTGCTGCCTTTGCATGGTTGATGGCTTCAATTGTCTGAGGCATGACACCGTCATCTGCCGCAACAACCAGAATGGCAATATCTGTTGCCTGTGCACCACGCATTCTCATGGCTGTAAACGCTTCATGACCCGGTGTATCAAGGAATGTAATCAGGTGATCATTGATTGATACCGTATACGCACCGATTTTCTGTGTGATACCGCCGGATTCTTTAGCCGTTACGTGTGTTTCACGGATAGCATCCAGTAATGATGTCTTACCGTGGTCAACGTGACCCATAACACAGACTACAGGTGGTCTTGTAACCTGTGTATCTTCTGCTTCATCATCTTCCCTTAACAGTTCTGCAATAACATCAACCTTTTCTTCGTGTTCGCAGATGCAGTTAAATTCAAGTGCGATTTCTTCCGCTGTATCATAATCCACTTCCTGATTGATTGTTACAATTTTTCCCTGCATAAACAGCTTCTTTACAACAACGGACGGCTGGACTTTCATCTTATCTGCCAGTTCCTTGATGGTTAAGCTGTCCGGCAGAACCAGCTGCTTAATGGTTTCTTCTTCTTTTTCTACCGGCTTGTTTACCTTCTTGTTTGCCTGGCTGTTTGCGAACTTCAGATTTTCTTTTTCTTCATCTTTTCTTCTGTCGTTCTTCTTGTTGTCCCTTCTGGATTCCGGCTTTCTTGCATCCGGCTTGGTTTCAAACAGAAAATCATTCTTTGGCAGACTTTCTTTTCTGTCACGGTCATTTCTGCGTCCGCTGTTTCCACCCTGTCCATTGCGGTCATTTCTATAGCCGTTATTTCCACCGCCGTTTCCGTTGCGGTCATTTCTATAGCCGTTATTTCCGCCACCGTTTCCGTTGCGGTCGTTTCTGTCATTTCTGTAACCGTTATTTCCACCGCCGTTTCCGTTACGGTCGTTTCTGTAGCCGTTATTTCCGCCGCCGTTTCCGTTGCGGTCATTTCTGTAGCCGTTATTTCCGCCACCGTTTCCGTTGCGGTCATTTCTGTCATTTCTGTAACCGTTGTTTCTGTCGCCGTTTCCGTTGCGGTCGTTCCGATCGTTTCTGTAGCCGTTATTTCCGCCGCCGTTTCCGTTGCGGTCATTCCGATCGTTTCTGTAACCGTTGTTTCTGTCGCCGTTTCCGTTACGGTCATTTCTGTAACCGTTATGTCTGTCGCCGTTTCCGCTACGGTCATTTCTGTCACGGTCGTTACGGTTGTTGTCACGGTTTCCGGCATAGTTATTTCTACCGTTTTCGTTTCTTGGTGTATCTGATTTTCTGTTGTTAGTCTGATTGTTATTTCTATTATTCATCTGATTATCGTTCTTTGTCTGATTCTGATTTCCCTTTCTTGTATCATTTCCCGGTGCTTTTGTACTATTCTGTGGAAAATACACCTGTGAAATATGGGACTTTTTATCTTCCTGCTTTGCCTCTGTCTTTGGTTTTTCCGGCTGTGCCGCCTTTTTACCGAACTTGCTGCGGATAGACGTGATTTCTGAGTCTGTCAGACCGTTGGAAGCGGTATACTTCTTTGTGTCGTTACTCAATGTTTCTATAATTTCTTTTGATGATATATTTAACTCTTTTGCCAATTCATGAACTCTCATATTTGCCATTTAACCTCTCTTCCGAACAACCGCTTACATCTGCTGCTCCAAACCATTTTTTAAATGCTTTTCGATTGTATTTCTAAAGCCTTCATCTACGACTGCGAGTGATGCCCGAAACTGTTTGCCGATTGCATGACCAAGTGTTTCTTTGTCACTGTAAAAGTAAACAGGCACCTCATAAAATGCACACATATTTGTAAACATCTTCTTTGTATTTTCCGATGCATCTCCTGCAACAATAACCAGTGCGGCTTTCCCGGTCTTGACTGCCTTTTCTGTTGCAAATTCTCCGCTTACGATTTTTCCTGCTTTCTGCGCAAGTCCGATCATTGCTAATGCCTTATCCTGCTTCAATATTTTCCAGCTCCTTTGCCAACTTGTCATACACAGACTTTTCTATCGGCATTTTAAAGGAACGTTCCAGTCCCTTTGATGCCACAGCCTTTGCAAAACAATCCGCATTAGGACATATATATGCACCTCTGCCGTTTTTCTTGCCTGTCACATCAATGATAATGCCTTCCGTATCTGTTTTTAAGATTCTGATTAAATCTTTTTTATTCTTCATTTCACGACAGCCTATGCACTGTCTTTGAGGAATCTTTTTTGTTCCGGCCAAATAAATCACTCCCTGATCTTTTATTCTTCTTCACTCAATGTAAGTTCAACGTCTTCTTCGTCACCGGCTGTTTCGTCGATGTCTTCATTTGCCTGTGCTTCACTCTTAATATCAATGCCAAAGCCTGTAAGCTTCGCTGCAAGTCTTACGTTTTGTCCTGATTTGCCGATTGCAAGAGAAAGCTGCTGTTCTGAAACGATAATTTCCGCTTTCTTTTCTTCGTCATCTGCTGTTGCGGATACAACCTTTGCCGGACTTAACGCATTGACAATTAACTGTGCCGGATTTTCATCCCATTCGATAATATCAATCTGTTCATTGCCCAGTTCATTAACGATTGCCTTTACTCTCGCACCGTTTACACCGACACATGCACCAACCGGATCAACATTCGGTGCTTTTGCACGGACTGCCATTTTAGTTCTTGAACCGGCTTCTCTTGCAATACCCATAATTTCAACAATTCCGTCTTTGATTTCCGTTACTTCTTCTTCAAAAAGGCGTTCTACAAGCTGTGGTGATGTTCTTGATACTCTTACCAGTGTCCCCGGTTTTTCTTTGTTGGAAACGCTTACAACATAAAGTTTAATTCTGTCGCCGCGTTCAAAGGTTTCACCCTTTACCTGATCACTGACCTTTAAGGTTGTCTGTGTTCTTCCGATGTCTACCAAAACATTACCCTTTTCATCAATTCTTTGTACAATTCCTGTGATGATTTCTTTTTCCTTTGAATGGTATTCATTGTAAAGTGCTGCCTTTTCTTCTTCACGAATCTTCTGTACAATTGTACCCTTTGCATTCTTTGCCGCACGTCTTGAAAATTCTTCTGATTTTACCTCTACGGTAACAATGTCACCAATCTGGCAGTTTGGCTTAATCTTTCTTGCATCGGCAAGGGAAATCTCTGTTGCAGAAATATACTTTTCAGTATTTTTTCTGGAATTGCTTCCTTCTTCCGGTTCCGGAACAGATACTTCTTCAACAACCTGTCTGTCTGAATAAATGTGGAAGTCCCCTGTGATTCTGTCTAATACAACACGACCGTTTTCTACAGTGTTAAACTGTGTCTTATATTCATCCATCAGTGATTTTTCAATTGCCTCAAACATCACTTCCTTGCTGATTCCGTTTTCTTTTTCAAGCGCATCAAGTGCTGCTATTAATTCTTTACTCATAATTTCCTCCATTTGGCCTTGCGGCATCGTTTATTCTTTATTATTAATCACAAAATGCAAGACGAATCATTGCCAGATTCGCTCTTTCAAATGTCTTTTCTTCATCCTTTTCAAATGCAAGTGTTACTGTTTTTTCATCGTATGCTTTTAACACGCCTGTAAATTCTTTCTGTTTGTCTTCGGCACGGTAAAGCTTAATATCAATTAATTTTCCAATGCTTCTTTGATAATCTTTTTCTTTCTTTAACGGTCTTAACAACCCCGGAGAACTGACTTCAAAAATATACTGATCCGGAATATAGTTTTCTTTGTCAAGGACTTCATTAAATTCTCTGCTGATTACCTCACAGTCATCTACGGTAATGCCACCTTCTTTATCGATGTAAACTCTCAAGTACCAGTCACTGCCCTCTTTCACATATTCCACATCAACCAGCTCAAAATGATGCGCATCAATGAACGGTTGAATGAGCTGCTCTGTTTTTTCTTCGTAGCTTATCTTTCTACCCATTTATTCATCGCCTTTCCATTATTTTAAATCGCAGGAATCCCCGCCTGTCAGTCCGCCTGTATTATGCCTAACAACGAAAGAGTGGACATTTCTGCCCACTCTTTCCAGAACACTATAATACAGAATAGCTAATAGGGGAGTCGAACCCCTGTCTTCGCCGTGAGAGGGCGACGTCTTGACCACTTGACCAATTAGCCATATTCCTGTAACTGTATGCCGTATTTACAACGTGCGTTTAACAGTACTTTCATATAATACACTTTTTTTATGCACATTGCAAGCACTTTTTTTATTTTTTTGCATTTTCTTTTATTTCAGGCAAAAAATAACGGGCATCTTCCGGGATAAGGAATTCCCATGCCCTGCTGCTGCCCGTTCTGCTTATAAATTTAAAACCGCTTTTGTATTTTTCTTTAAAAGACTGCAAAAAGTGCGCTGAAAAGTCCTGCACTGGCAGCACCCATGACAATACCTGCCAGAAGCACACCGCCCAATACGGCAAGTACACTCTTTTTAAATCCCATATCCAGAAAACTGGCTGCCAATGTTCCTGTCCATGCACCTGTACCCGGAACCGGAATACCCACAAATAAAAGCAGTGCGATAAATAATCCGTTTCCTGCTTTTTCTTTCAGCTTCTGTCCGCCCTTGTGACCTTTTTCAATACAGAAGGTAAAAAACTTACCAATGTATTTTTTATCCTTGCCCCACTCAAGCACCCGTCTTGCAAAAAGGTAAATAATCGGAACCGGAAGCATGTTGCCGATAACACAGATGATGTAGGACTGTAATAACGGCAGCTGGAAGCCCTGCGAAATCGGAATCGCACCTCGCAATTCTACGATTGGCACCATGGATACCAGAAAAATCATAAGATATTTTTTTAACATAAATTTAGTTTTCTCCATTCTCTCCGCATACACGGTTTATTTTATGCGCTGTGCACACAATCTATGTTACAAAAGTATACTGATAAAAGCAAGTATTTTTTTATTCGTGCATATGACGGAGGCTGTCTAAGAACAGCGGCTTGTTGGCGAAGCGGAACAGTTCCCTTGCGTATGGATAGTTGATGATTTTCATGGCATCGTCTTCCGTCGCAAAGACGTTCATGGCACTGTCAACATATACGTTTTGCAGGCTCATGTCGCTGACTGCAAAAACGGAATCACACAATACCAGCTTACAGTCATACGCATCGTCCGGATTGACCGTGATTTGTGCCTGCGGATTGATTTTTAAAATCCGCTCCGCAAGATCGTAGGAAAAATCTTCTCCCTGACCGCGTTCCAAATAAATACACTGCTTTCCCGCCAGCACTTCACGCAGTGCCGTATCTTTGCAGTCCACTTCAAATATCCGTCCGTCTGCCGCTTTTCCGCGGACACCGTGAATCGCATCATCATAGGCAAACATGACCGTTTTTGCCTTGTTATACTCACCGCGGTACATGCCTTCATACTGCACTTCAAACACAGAATTTAAAAAGATATCACACATTTTCTCCCATTCATCCTGCGGGGTATATTTCATAAAGAAATAAATCCAGTTGCGCCACGCATAATATGTTGGAAATGTATTGACAACCTCTTTTTTTGCTCCCATGCGGTGAAGCACTACGGAACTGCCGACTGATGCCACTTTGTAACCTGCAAGGTTACAGCAGTATCCCCACTCGGTATCGTCCCAGTAGAGAAAATTATCTTCCGGCATCAGTCCAATTTCATCTATCAGACTTTTCCGCACCATCAGAGAGCAGGCTGCAACCGCATCGGAATATTCGACATCGGGGATTCCGTCTGCATCGGTTTTTCCAAGGAATTTGGCTTCGGTACAGTAGTCTTTAAAATCCACAATCTGACCAAACTGCTGGATAACACCCGGATTTTCCATGTGATACACGCGCGAACCTGCCATACCACTGTCCGGGTGCGTGTCTAAAAACGCCACCAGTTCACCCATTGCATTTTCATCAACCAGTACATCATTGTCCAGACAATACAGATATTCGTATCCTTTTTCCAAAGCTTTGCGCAATCCGGTATTGAATCCGCCCGAACCGCCAAGATTCTCTGTATTGACAAGCACCGTTACCTGACTGCCGTATTTTTCACGGATTGCTTCTGCCGAACCGTCTGACGAAGCATTATCTACAACATATAAATCATAGTCTGTGTATTTCGATTCCAGCACTGACTGGATACAATTTAACACATCTTCTTTTTTATTAAAATTACAAATTACCACCCCTACACGTTTCATACATTCTCCTTTTCTGAGCGACTTTGTCGCGAATACAGCGATGAGAAATTCGCACAGGCGATTTCTCATCTGCTATCAAGGTTGTTTGTTTTCGCCCAGAAACAAACAACCATATGAAAAATCAGCACATCAGTGTGATTTTTCATATTTACTCTCTTTTCCTATAAATCAAACAGCGACAGCTGGTTGCTGTCTGCCATTCCCTGTAACAGCCCCAGATCGCTTAATTTTTCAATAACCGTCTGTCCGACCTTTGCACGCTGGCGCAGGTCGTCTTTGGATAAGAACTCGCCGCCCCTTGCCGCAATCTCTATGGATTCCCCGGCGACTTCACCAACCTTGTCGATGACTTTAAAGGACGGCATGATTTTTCCGTCAATAATCTGGAATGACCGTGCCTTTGCCTGATACAGATTAATCGGTGTAAAATCAAATCCACGTGCATACATTTCCTGCACGATACGCATATCCTTTAACTCGTCTTCTTCGGCATTGGTCAGCTGGTTTTCGGCTTTTCTCGCCTTGTAATCCGCAAGGAAATATTCCAACTTATCCCTGCCCATTGCCATTTTTTCGTAGTCAAACGCATTGGCACGGATACTAAAGTACGCGCAGTAATACGCAAGCGGATAAAAGACCTTGCAGTAAGCCACGCGCCATGCCATCATAACGTAAGCCGCCGCATGGGCTTTCGGGAACATGTACTTAATCTTTTTACACGACCAGATATACCAGTCCGGTACATCATGCGCACGCATGACTTCTTCCTGTTCCGGTGTCAGGCCTTTACCCTTACGCACCTTTTCCATGATTGTGAACGCCTGTTCACTCTCCAGTCCCTTCTGAATCAGATAGACCATGATATCATCACGCGTGCAAATCGCCGTGGAAATGGTTGCCTTTCCCTCTTTGATAAGAGTCTGTGCATTGCCAAGCCATACATCAGTACCGTGGGCCAGACCGGCGATACGGACCAGATCCGAAAAATACTGTGGTTTGGTGTCAATTAACATCTGCATGGCAAAATCCGTACCGAATTCCGGGATACCGAGCGCCCCCAGCTTACAGCCGCCGATGTCTTGTGGTGTAATTCCAAGTGCTGATGTATTCTGAAACAACGACATGACTTCTTTGGAATCCAGCGGAATTTCAAGTGGGTCAAGCCCCGTTAAATCCTGTAACATACGAATCATCGTCGGGTCTAAATGTCCTAAAATATCGAGTTTTAACAGGTTGTGATCAATGCTGTGGTAATCGAAATGGGTCGTTGTAATCGACGTTTTCATATCATTGGCAGGATGCTGTACCGGTGTAAATGAATGAATTTCCTCACCGATTGGCAGTACAACGATACCGCCCGGATGCTGTCCGGTGGTTCTTCGGATATCCGTACACCCCTCTGAAATACGCTCAATTTCACACCGGCGCTTTACAATCGGATGACCTGTTTTTTCGGATTTATCCGCAAAATATTTCATTACAAAGCCGTATGCCGTCTTTTCGGCAACCGTACCGATTGTTCCCGCTTTAAATGTCTGTCCTTTTCCAAAGATAACCTCGGTAAATGCGTGTGCCTTACTCTGATATTCATTGGAAAAGTTTAAGTCGATATCCGGCTCTTTATTTCCCTTAAATCCAAGGAATGTTTCAAACGGAATGTCAAATCCGAGTTTATTAAGCTTATGTCCGCAGTTTGGACAGATTTTATCGGGCATGTCACACCCCGCACCGCCCGCAAATTTCTTAACGTCTTCCGAATAAAATTCATTGTAAAAACATTTCGGACACAGATAATGCGGACTTAAGGGGTTTACCTCCGTAATACCCGCCATGGTTGCCGCAAAGGACGAACCGACCGACCCCCGCGAACCTACCAGATAACCGTCATCATTGGACTTCCACACCAGCTTCTGCGCAATGATGTACATTACGGAATAGCCGTTTGAAATAATGGAATTTAATTCCCTGTCCAGACGCTCCGTTACAATCTGCGGAAGCTCTGGACCGTAAATTTCATGCGCTCTGTCATGACAGATTTTACGCAGCATTTCATCGGAATTTTCAATGACCGGCGGACACTTATCCGGGCGTACCGGAGAAATTTCCTCGCACAGGTTCATGATTTTATTCGTATTTTCCACGACAATCTCATAGGCTTTTTCACTGCCTAAGTAGTCAAACTCGTGCAGCATTTCCTCCGTGGTATGCAGATACAGCGGTGCCTGATTGTCCGCATCGTCAAAGCCCTTTCCCGCCATAATGATACGACGATAGATTTCATCTTCGGGATTTAGAAAATGCACGTCACACGTTGCCACAACCGGCTTGTGAAATTTCGAGCCGAGTGCCACGACCCTGCGGTTTAAATCACGCAGGTCTTCTTCATTCTGCACATAGCAGTCTTCTTTTTCTATCATAAAGTGGTTGTTGCCAATCGGCTGAACCTCCAGATAGTCATAGAAGTTTACAATTCTTGCAATTTCCGCATCGGAACGGCCACTTAACATCGCACGGAATAACTCTCCGGCTTCACACGCACTTCCAACAATCAGCCCGTCACGGTATTGGTTGACAAGACTTTTCGGAATTTTCGGAAAACGGCTGAAATAGGTCAGGTGGGACGCTGAAATCAAACGGTACAGATTGATTCTGCCCGTTTCATTTGCCGCCAAAATAATACAGTGGTACTGATGCAGCTTACGGATGGAATCCACATCGAGCTTACCCTTTTCATTGAGCATTTCCAAATCAAAAATGTCCCGCTCCTTTAACATTTCAATCAGTTTGATAAAGGCATCTGCCGTTGCGCCCGCATCATCGACCGCCCTGTGATGGTTTTCCAGGGATACACCCAGATGCTTGCAGAGCGTATCCAGCTTATAATTGTGCAGGTTCGGTATGACAAACTGTGCCAGAAGTACCGTATCCAGAATTGTATTGTTTACGGTAATCCCCTGTTTCTGCGCCTTGTTGGCAATAAAGCTGGTATCAAATTCCGCGTTGTGCGCTACCAGTACGGCATCGCCGCAGAAGTCCAGGAACTCTTTTAAAACCGTTTCTATGGTTGGCGCTGAAAGCACCATGGCATCGGTAATGCCGGTCAGTTTCTCAATTCTGAATGAAATCGGTATCTGCGGATTAACAAAAGTGCTGAACTTGTCCACGATTTTTCCGTCCGTGATTTTTACCGCACCGATTTCAATAATGCGGTCGGCTTCCGCCGAAAATCCGGTGGTTTCCAGGTCAAATACGACATATGTATCCGTAAACTGCTGCCCCTTTGGATTTGTAACAATCTGCTTGGTATCGTCTACAAGATAGGCTTCCACACCGTAAATCAATTTAAAATCCAGCTTCTCGCCTTTTTTCTTATAATCGCCCTGAATATCTTTTAATGTATGATAGGCTTCTGTAAATGCCTGTACAACGCCGTGGTCTGTAATCGCAAGGGCTTTGTGTCCCCAGCGGATTGCCTGCCGCATGATGTCACTGACACTTGATACCCCATCCATATCACTCATCTTGGTATGGCAGTGCAGTTCCACTCTTTTGTTTAAGGCAAGGTCGTTGCGCACTTCACGGTTGTCGTAAGACTTGCGGATACCGGACACGTTTGCAATGGAAATTTCCTGGTCGTAGCGGTCAAGCGCCGCAATGCCTTTGACTTTGATAAAATTTTTCTTTTTGATAAATTCCCGCATTTCCGGAAGCTGTTCGTTGCGGACAAAGATTTTTACCGTAATGGTATCCGTAAAATCCGTGATGTCAAACATCATAATTGTCCGCTCATTGCGGATTTCCCGCTCCTCGACCTTCCGGATCATGCCGGAAATAACAACTTCTCCAAGCGCCGTATCAATCTGTTCTATCGGCATCGGTTCTTCATCAAAATCCCTGCCGTATAAAACGTCATCGTTGGACGGTTTTTTATAAAATTTATCATTTCTTGAAAAGCTTCTGTTTTCCTGTCCGCCAAAGCTTTTGCCCTGTATAGGGCCTGCCGCCTTTGCAGCTGTCTGTGTGGCCGCTTCTTTGCCTGCGGCTTTTTTCTTATTTTCCGCACCGGACTTTTTTTCCAGAACCGTAGCTGCCGCCGCGGCAGGACTGCCCGTTGCTGCTTCCATTTTCTGCTGAATCTGCTTTACACGCAGGTTTAACTTATGCTCGTTTTCTTTTTGGTAATGGCTGCCGTTTTTCGTCTTATAGCGGTATACCACATCAATCTCAAAACCGAAGCGGTTTAAGAAAACCTTATGAAAATAATCTGCCAAAGAATCCGCATAGGTTCTTGCAAGGAAGCTGTCCTCCAGTTCTAAAACCAGACGGTCTTCTTCCTCAAATTCCCAGGACGAGTTTTTCAGCAGATTATATTCCAGTGTCCAGTATTTTTCAAGTTCAAACAAAATACTGTCATAGTATACTTCCATAATCGTTACCGGCGTGTACTGCTTGGACAAATGATACCGGTCGATAATCCGCACGTCCATGTTTTTCATGCGGAATACCTGCTTTTTTAGGGCATCCTCTGTTTTATAAATGACAGGCTTTCCTATCAGCCTGTCACTTTTTAAATATACACGCGCAAGCGTATTGGTCGATGTTTTGGATACTCTTGTCACTTCCGTATCTGCCAGATAACTGCCCAGTTCCTCCGGCAGGCGGAGTGTTTTAAATACTTCAAAAAATTTATACACCTGTACCACCCCAATGGTCTAATTCGTACTTTAAGGTTGAAAGCAGTTCGTCTTCCGGTACTTTGCGCACCACTTCGCCGTGTTTGATTAACACACCACAGCCGTCACCGCCTGCAATGCCCAGATCCGCTTCCTTTGCTTCACCCGGTCCGTTGACAACACAGCCCATGACTGCCAGTTTTAAATCGTAATCATACGAAGACACCATTTCTTCTACCTGCTTTGCCAGTCCGATTAAGTCAATGCGCGTTCTGCCACAGGTCGGACAGGAAACGACTTCAATACCGCCTTTCTTAAGCCCCAGTGTCTTTAAAATAATCTTTGCCGCTTCCACTTCTTTGACCGGATTATCCGTCAGTGAAACACGGATGGTATCGCCGATTCCCTGATTCAAAATCAGTCCCAGTCCGAGTGCGGATTTAATGCTTCCTGAAAATGCCGTACCGGATTCTGTAATGCCGACATGCAATGGATATGCTATTTTTTGTGCAATCAATTCATGGGCTTTGACACACATCATGACATCAGACGATTTGATACTGACAACCAGATTGTCATATCCCTGCTCCTCAATCATATGTACCTTGTCAATCGCACTCTCCACAATACCTTCTGCCGTCACACCATGGTATTTTTCCACCAGTTCTTTTTCCAGCGAACCACTGTTGACACCGACACGGATTGGAATATTGCGTTCTTTTGCCACGTCCACTACAGCTTTAATCTTATCGGCACCGCCGATATTGCCCGGATTGATACGGATTTTATCCGCACCGTTTTCCATTGCCGCAATCGCCATGCGGTAATCAAAATGAATATCCGCAACCAGTGGAATATGAATGTATTTTTTGATTTCCGAAACCGCTTTTGCCGCTTCAATGGTCGGCACGGTACAGCGGATAATTTCACAGCCCGCTGCCTCCAGTTCCAGTATCTGTCTGACCGTTGCTTCTACATCTTCCGTATGGGTATTGGTCATGGACTGAATCAATATCGGATTTCCGCCGCCGATTTTCTTATTGCCGATTGTTACTGTTTTCGTATGTTCCCTAAACATCTTACTCTCCTATTTTTACAGGCATTTTACTGCCGAATCTAAAACAATCCTCTGATATCTTTAAACATGACATAGACCATTAACAGCATTAAAAGTATCATGCCCACAAAATGCACCATGCCTTCATGCTCTTTTTTAACCGGTTTGCCGCGCAGCACCTCCAGAATAAAGAAGACAAGACGTCCTCCGTCCAGTGCCGGGAGCGGCAGAAGGTTCATGACACCTAAGTTGGCGCTAATCATAATGGCAAGACTGAATAATGTCATTAAAACTGCTACCGTGCCTGCCGGTTTACTGCTTTCCACAACAGAGCTCATAACACTGACCGTTCCTACCGGTCCTGTCAAATCGTTAATGCCGACCTGTCCCGTAAACATCATGCCAAGACTTTCAATAACAATTTCAATCCAGTAACCGACTTCCTTAAATGCGCAGACAATCGTCTGTGCCGGAGATAATTTGACATACTCTCCGTATGATGCCAGTCCTGTATAATAGCTTTCCTGTTCGACAAGCTGCGGTGTAACCGCAAGTGTCACCTGATTCCCGTTACGGCTTACCACAACCGATAACGTTTCCCCTGTAGACCGGTTTAAATATTCGGTAAACTGTGTACTGTTTTCCATGGCAATGCCGTCTACGGAAAGAATAATATCCTTTGCCTGCATGCCGCCCGCTTCTGCCGGGGAATCCTTTGTCACGCTCTGAATTGTACAGTCCGGTTCGATGACAACACCCATTTTATAAGAGCTGAGTTTCGTATACTGCGGTGTCAGCTGCGTTGTATACTTCTGTCCGTCCCGCTCATACGTAATATTCATGGTCTTTGCCGCATTATAATAACGGTAAAATGAATATTCTCTCGAACAGCTCATCTTATCGCCGTTAATTTTTAAAATGGTATCGCCCTCTGCAAGTCCTGCTTCCTGCGCCGGTGAATTGTCATAAACCTTATCAACGGTACACAAATCATAGCCATCCACACCGATCATAATAATAGATAAAATCAGTGCCAGCAGGAAATTAAACAGCGGACCTGCCGCGATAATGGCAATTCTCGACCACACGGATTTATTGGAAAATGCACGGTCCGCATCGTATTCTTCTTCAAGTGTCTTTGCCTTGCCGTCCTTTTCGTCTGCCTGTTCGTCCTCATCTTCATCGGTCTGGGCTTCCATAAACTCATCGCCCAGCATCATGCACGAACCGCCAAACGGAAGCAGTTTGATACTGTATACGGTTTCTCCCTTTTTAAAATGAATCAGCTTCGGACCAAATCCCAGTGCAAATTCCAAAACTGTTACGCCATTTGCTTTTGCCACAATAAAATGTCCGAACTCATGTACGATAATAATGACACTTAAAACGAGTATGGCAAGTATTACATTTACTATCAACCTCTGCCTCCTTTATTTACCAACGGCTCTCAAGCAGTTCCGTCACGGCACGTTCCGTTTCCAGAATCTGTGCAACGTCCGGATTTTCTTTAAACGCGGTCTGCTCCATTGCATATGCAATCATTTCCGGTATATCCAGATATGCAATTTCACGGTTTAAAAACTTGCGGACTGCCACTTCATTTGCCGCATTGAACGCCGTCGGAATGTTGCCGCCCTGTGATGCCGCTTCGTAGGCAAGCTTTAAGCCCCTGAAATTTTCAAAATCCGGTTTTTCAAATGTTATTTTACCCAGTTCAAAGAAATCTACGCGCCCGGTATTGAGCGGTCTTCTCTCCGGATAATACAGCGCATACTGAATCGGCAGACGCATATCAGGACTGCCAAGCTGTGCCATAATGCCGCCATCCACAAACTGCACCATGGAATGAATAATACTCTGCGGCTGGATAACAACCTGCACCTTTTCTGCCGGTACGTCAAACAGCCACTGTGCTTCCATAACTTCCAATCCTTTATTTACCATAGTGGAAGAATCTATTGTGATTTTTTTACCCATAGACCAGTTTGGGTGATTCAGTGCATCTTCTACCGTTACATTTTTTAAATCCGCAATTGTCTTTCCGCGGAACGGTCCGCCGGAAGCCGTCAGCAGAATCTTTTCTGCCTGCTTTTTATTTTCACCGTTTAATGACTGGAATATTGCGGAATGTTCGCTGTCTACCGGATAGATATGTACGTTTTTTTCTTTGGCAAGCGGCATAATGATGTGTCCCGCCGTTACCAGTGTTTCCTTGTTTGCCAGTGCAATGTCTTTTCCCGCTTCAATTGCGCGGATAGTCGGTACAATGCCCATCATGCCGACAACTGCCGTCAGCACAATATCTGCCGAAGCGATTGTCGCCGCTTCGATTAATCCTTCACTGCCGGAAACAATACGTACGTCCATATCCGCCAGCTCTGTCTTTAAATCGCCTGCCAGTTTTTCACTGCCGATGCAGACCAGTTCCGGCTTAAATTCACGTGCCTGTGCTGCCAGTTCTTTGACCCTTGTTCCTGCTGCCAGCGCCGCAACTTTAATATCTTTATTTCTTCTGATTACATCCAGTGTCTGTGTCCCGATAGAACCTGTAGAACCCAGTAACGAGATTGTCTTCATTTTTTCCTCTTTTCTGCGCCCAAAACAGCGCTTCTGTCTTATCTGTCCGATAAAATCTTCTGACATTTAAAATCTATAAAAACTGATTGATTAAATACACCGCCCAGTAAACCGCCGGTGCCGTAAAAATAACACTGTCAAAGCGGTCTAAAATGCCGCCGTGTCCCGGAATCAGTGTTCCGTAATCCTTGACATCGTGGTTTCTTTTAATCGCCGATGCCGCCAAATCGCCTACAATCGCAAAAAATGCGCCGATAAAGCTTGCTGCCGCAAATGTTACAACCGGGTAAGCAATCACACCGGACATATGCGGACTTACAAGAAAGCCATAAATACCGCCAATCACCGCTGATGCCACAACACCGCCGATAGCGCCTTCAACCGATTTTTTCGGTGAAAGCTTCGGCGCCATTTTATGTCTGCCGAAAAATACCCCTGTAAAATATGCAAAGGTGTCATTTACCCATGAAGCCGCAAATATCAGCCATACGGTGTAAATGCCGTCATGATAGGTACGCACCTTATAAATGTAAGAAAGCAGCATTGCCACATAGACAAGTCCTAAAAGGGTAATGCACACATTTTCCGTGCGGTACTTCGGAAAGGCAAAGACATAGACTGCCATAACCGCCATAACGGCTGCTGCCAGTACCAGTAAAAGATACTCATCCCGTCCTGCCCCGATACAGATATAATACAGTATACACGCTATGTATCCTGCATATGCCATGACTGTCTTTTCCATATGAATGACACGGTACAGTTCAAACATTCCAATCAGTGCAATCATCAGATTTAATCCGAATAAATACCAGCTTCCGCATACCAATGCCGAAGCCATAATAATTACCAGAACAATTCCGCTTAAAATTCTTGTTTTCATTGTCCTATTCCTCCGTTACACCGCCAAATCTGCGTTCTCTTTTATTATATTTCTCAAACGCACGAATCAATTCCTCTTTATTAAAATCCGGCCAATGTACATCTGTAAAGTAAAATTCCGTATAGGCAAGCTGCCACGGCAGATAATTGGAGAGACGCTGTTCACCGCTGGTGCGGATAAGTAAATCCGGATCCGGAAGTTCCCATGTATCCAGATTCTTAGAAATCATTTCTTCTGTAATATCCTCCGGGGCAAGTTCGTGGTTTGAAACCTTTGTGGCAAGCTTTCTCACCGCTCTTGTAATCTCATCCCTGCCACCGTAATTAATCGCAATCGTAAACTGCAAGCCGGTGTTGTTCTTCGTCTTTTGTTCCAGATTTTCAATGCTTTCGATAATATCTGCACTTAATTCCTCACGTCTGCCAATCACACGGCACCGTACATTATTTTTCATGGATTTTTTGACACAGTCCTTTAAATATGTACGCAGAATGGTCATCAGTGTTGAAACCTCCTCCGTAGAACGCTTCCAGTTTTCTGTTGAAAATGCATACACTGTAAAATATTTTACGCCTAAATCGTCTACAACCGTCAGCATATCTTCAACAACCTTACTGCCAACCTTATGTCCGTATGTGCGGGGCATGTGTCTTTGCTTTGCCCACCTGCCGTTTCCGTCCAAAATAACGGCAACGTGCTGCGGAATTTTTAATCCCAATGCTTCATTTAATGTATCCATATCTGCCTCATTCCTGCATTTTCCTGCTGCAATATTCATATCTGCCGATAACAAAAGTCTGAAACTGCATTCCACAGATTCTTTTTTTACTCCGTCATCTTCTATAAAAATGGAAATTGCCGCACTAAGGAATCCGATACATTCTTCTATGACCGGAACAATTCATGTATTTACCTTAGTGCGACAGCTTTCCCTGTATTATACTGTAAGAATTTCTTTTGTCTTTTCGTCAATTGCTTTGTCAATCATATCTACATATTTATCTGTCAGTTTCTGAACTTCATCTTCCTTGCCTTTGAGTTCATCATCTGATAATTCTCCACCCTTGTTCATCTTCTTAAATGCATCATTGGCATCACGTCTGATGTTACGGATTGCAACCTTGGCATTATCACCCTTTTTCTTGATATCCTTTGCCAGTTCCTTACGTCTGTCTTCCGTCAGTTCCGGGAAAACCAGGCGAATAACCTTACCATCGTTATTCGGTGTAATACCTAATTCAGATACGAGAATTGCCTTTTCAATGTCTTTAATCAGGCTGGCTTCCCAAGGCTGGATCTGAATCATTCTGGCTTCCGGTACGGAAATGTTGGCAACCTGCTGTAAGGATGTCGGTGTTCCGTAATAATCCACCTTAATCTTATCTAAAATATGCGGATTGGCTCTTCCTGCACGGATCGTTGCGTAATCTTCCTGTAACGCATCTACGGATTTGCCCATTTTTTCTTCGAATTCTTTCATTTCGCTCATAATTACCTCACTGTGTTTTGTATTTTTCTTTCTACTATCTGTTTATCATATCTTTGACAATTAGTCAACTGTTACAACTGTTCCGTTGAATTTTCCTGTCATGGCATTTAAAATGCTGTTGTCCTCATTTAAGCCAAATACCATTAACGGCATCTTATTTTCCATGCACATAACAGATGCGGTCATATCAATAACACCAAGCTGCTTGTCAACAACTTCCTGAATGGAAATCTTGTCATACTTCTTTGCCTGTGGATTAATCTTCGGGTCACTGTCGTAAATGCCGTCAATCGCCTTTGCCAGTAAAATCGCATCCGCATCCAGCTCAATCGCACGAAGTACAATTCCCGTATCTGTAGAGAAGTACGGATGACCTGTACCGCCTGCAAAGAAAACGACCATGCCTTTTTCAAAATACTTGTTGGCTCTGTCCTTTGAGAACAGCTTTGTCATGCTGCCACATTCAAATGGTGTTAAAATGTTTGTCTTTAACCCTTCTGAACGGAAAATTTCTGATACATAAATGCAGTTCATAATGGTTGCAAGCATACCAATCTGGTCTGCTTTTGTTCTATCAATATTATCATTGGAACGTCCTCTCCAGTAGTTACCGCCACCAATTACTACGCCGACATCAATTCCTTTATCAATAATTGCCTTCACCTGTCTTGCAATATCTGCAATCAGTGCATCATCATATCCTGACTTCTGCTCACCTGCTAATGCTTCTCCACTTAACTTTAAAATAACTCTTTTCATGTGTTTTGATTTCCTCTCCGCTGCTTTCGCGCTTTTTATTTCTTCATTACTGCCGGTATGCTGTTCTTTATGTATATCTGCTCCGGCAAGTCAGCTTCTGCCGTTAAATGTCTTCTGGCTTTTACTGCATATCCGTTTCTTCTGCCACCTCTGCCGGTTCTGCTTTTTGTTCTGCCTTTGCAAAAGGATTCTTCTGGAACACTGCCTCTGTATTGACATCACCGTAGCACTGGGAGCATCTGCCCTCAATGGTTGCACCGTTGTTAATCTGTACCGTCTTAAATTTCATATCGCCAACGACGATTGCTGTAGAATCTACAATAACAGGACCTTCGATGTCAATATTTCCCTTGACCGCACCTGCAATTACCGCAGAAGTTCCGTATAAATCACCGATAATTACAGTGCCTTTGCCAATCTTTACAGAACCGGTCGCGTGAATGTCACCTTCTATCTGTGCATCATTTGCAAACACTTCATTGGCGCCGATTGCACCGCGTACTACACCACTGACGGTTAATTTTCCCATACAGCTGACATCGCCTTCCACCGTACCATAGATATCAATAGAACCCGTAGAATCAAGATTACCTGTAACAGTCAGTCCCGCGGTAATGACTGCTGTTTCTTCTACTGAATCATCATCTAATATGTCCATATGCTCTATATCATTACTTCTTTCATTAATCACTCTGTCAATATCAGAACCCAGCTGTTCACCTTCAGATAACATTTCCTTTTTCTCCTCCAAAATATCCGGTTGAATGTCCGGTTCAAAAAATTGTCTGGATTCATTTTTATTGTCTTTAAATAATCCCATTATTGTATACCTCCAACCACTTTGCACTACTTATATAAGTATATCATAAAACGTCTGATAAATGAAGATGTTATTTTATCCTTTGATTCAGATAATACATTCTTTATATGAATCCGGCATAATACAAAAATCCCCAAACTGCCAGTCTTCCCGGCAATCTGAGGACTATTATGATTTATCTGTATTATCAGTGCATGATTTGAATCAAAGATTACTTTAACTGTGCTGCAACTTCTGCTGCGAAGTCTTCGTTCTTCTTTTCGATACCTTCGCCTGTTTCAAAACGAACAAAGCCCTTAATCTTGATGTTTGCATTGTTTTCTTTTGCTACAGAAGCAACGTATGCAGATACGCTCTGCTTTCCGTCTTCAGCCTTAACGTATACCTGGTCAAGAAGGCAGATTTCCTTTAATTCCTTGTTGATACGTCCCTTAACCATACCTTCGATAATCTTATCGTTTGCATCTGGCTTTTCGTTCTTAGCTGCTGCTGTGATGATTTCTGTTTCTTTTGCGATGTAGTCTGCATCAACTTCATCTCTGTTTGTATACATTGGCTTTAAAGCTGCTGCCTGCATAGCTACGTTTCTAGCCATTTCTTCGATTGCAGGATTTACAACATCTGTTTCAACATCTACTAATACACCAATCTTACCACCCATATGAATGTAAGAAGCAATGAAACCGTTTGCTTCTTCTAACTGAGCGAATCTTCTAATCTTTAAGTTTTCACCGATTACGGCAATCTGTCCTGCTAAAGCATCTGCTACAGTCTTAGATGAATCCTTGTTCCAGCTTTCTGCTAAAAATGCATCAATATCAGCTGCCTTTGTTGTTAAAGCCTGTGCTGCAACATCTTCAACATATGCGTTGAAATCTGCATTCTTTGCAACGAAGTCTGTTTCTGAATTTACCTCTACGATTGCTGCCTTAGTACCTTCAACTACAGTCTTAACGATACCTTCTGCTGCAATTCTGCCAGCTTTCTTAGCTGCCTTTGCCATACCGTTTTCTCTTAAATATTCTACAGCCTTGTCCATATCGCCGTCTGTGTTTGCAAGAGCCTTCTTACAATCCATCATACCTGCGCCTGTCATTTCTCTTAATTCTTTTACCATTGCTGCTGTAACTGCTGCCATTTGTAATTCCTCCACTTTCATTTATTAAAAAACTTTAAAAAATGCCTCAACCTGTTTCTTTCAGGCTGAAGCATTTTAGAGCCATAAATAATCTCTCAACTACTTATCAGCATTTCTATCTGTGTTTCGTGTAAATTAAGCTTCTTCTACAGCTTCTGCTTCTTCAGCCGGAGCTTCTTCTACACCCTGATTTGCTTCGATTACTGCATCAGCCATCTTAGAAACGATTAACTTAACAGCTCTGATAGCATCATCATTACCCGGAATTACATAATCTAATTCATCCGGATCACAGTTTGTATCTACAATACCGATTAACTTGATGCCAAGTGCCTGTGCTTCCTGTACACAGATTCTTTCCTTCTTAGGGTCAACGATAAAGATTGCATCCGGAAGCTTCTTCATTTCCTTGATACCGCCAAGGTTCTTTGTAAGCTTTTCCATTTCCTTCTTTAAGTTGATAACTTCCTTCTTAGGAAGAACATCAAATGTGCCGTCTTCCTGCATTGCTTCGATTTCTTTTAATCTGTTGATTCTGCTCTGGATTGTCTTGAAGTTTGTAAGCATACCGCCTAACCATCTTTCATTAACATAGAACATTCCACAACGCTGTGCTTCTGTTGCGATTGCATCCTGAGCCTGCTTCTTAGTACCTACGAAAAGAATTGTACCGCCATCTGCTACGATATCAGAAATTGCCTTGTAAGCTTCGTCAACCTTACCTACAGACTTCTGTAAATCGATGATGTGGATACCGTTTCTTTCTGTGTAGATGTACTCAGCCATCTTAGGGTTCCATCTTCTTGTCTGATGTCCGAAGTGAACACCTGCTTCAAGTAACTGCTTCATTGAAATTACGCTCATTTTAATACCTCCATGGTTTTGATTCTTTTATAGGCTTCTGCTCTTATAACCACCGGCGCGTATACCGGCACCAGCTATAAAATCCACCTATATGTTTTTTCACACGAATTGAATTATAACAATTCTTTTAAAATAATGCAAGCGTTTTTTTACATTTTTTTGCTAATGCTTCTGCTAACGGCTTGTAATGACATTCGCCAGATTTTCAAAAGAATCATTTTTCTTTACAATATGCGTTCCTGCAATCATTTTGGTTGAGTTACCGGACGCTGCCATATAACCGATAAAACCATCTCTGTCACTGATAATCCCTGCTGACAGAAACATATCTGCCACCTGTGTCGCCGTATATCCGCTTCCGATTTCAATCTGCACCTCATCTCCCGGCAGATAAAGTGCTGCCCGGGTCTGCGGCTGGCCTTGTGTTTCCGGTTCTGATGCTTCTGTGGCTGCCGTTGTTTCCTGACCGATTGTCGTTTCTTCCTGTGTAGTGGTTTCTTCCTGTACAGCAGTTGTCTGTTCTTTTGTAGTCTCTTCTTCCTGTTTTATGGTTTCTGCCTGTGTATCTTTCTGGGTATATGCAAGTATTGAGCTTTCTGTTGATGTCTGCTCTGTCCCTGTTACCAGCCTCTTATTTGCTGATGAAACTGCATTGGCAATAGAAAAAACAAGTGTTGTTGCCACTATTCCAATACCGGCTCCTCTTAAATAATATTTTAATTTCATTGCCATCCTCATTCTGCACTCTGCTTTTCTTTCTCATGCAGCCCGATAATCAGACTGACCTCGCCAACGCCGATACCAAGCTGTTTTGCAATATCCCGCACCGTCATTCCCTTTCTGTAAAGGTATACAATGCTTTCCGGACTGCCGTCCTGTGGATTTTCCGGTATTTCATCAATTTCCGGCTCACCACTGACAATCGACTTTAACTTTCCTGCCTGATTTTTGGATTTGCCCTGTTCTTCTGAAATTCTTGCCTTTTCGTTGCTCTGCTTCACCAGTTCAGACAACCGTTCTTTTGCAACATCCCGCACGGTAGCGGTATATGCCGCGTTGTCCGTCTGTTCCTGCTGTGACGGCACTGCCTGCTGCACTGATGATACCGGTTCAGCTGCTATATCGTTCTGCATTTTTTTTACTTCATGCTTTGCAATGTTGACGTCTTTAACTGTATTCTTTACTTCCTTTGCCTTTTCATTGAGCATATCGTATAAAAATACGGCCTCATTGTGGCTTTTATTAATCTCACCCATCACCGTATCTGCATAATCGTTCATTTCCAAAATTTTTGTATTGGAAATTTTATCAAGAGATGCTTCCGTGCGTTCATTAATTGCATTGAGTTCTTCTGTCACCAGTTCATTGACCTGACGGCGGATTTCCTCTTTCTGTCCGTCAGACAACACTGCCTTTTCCGGTTGTTTTACCTGCTCTGAAGTTTTTTGTTCATCTTCTGTAAGCAGAAAGCTTGCAGCAATACACAAAATTCCGCAGACAGCCAAAATGACTTCCAGTATTACCATATGTTCCTCTTTTCCGTGTCTTTTCAAATTTTGATATCGATGTCTACGATTTCCTGTCCTTTTATAAAGAACTTTCCGTCTTTAGAACCCTTTTTACCCGTATGGTGTCCACCCGGATATTCATTCTGGCTCTTATCCTTGGCATCATACTTTTTCTGGTGGTTATCGGCATTCTCTTTATGCTGAACCTGTTCTGCTTTTGTATCTGTTTCTTTTTGAACCTGTGTCGTTATCGTCTGCTGTTCCACAACAGGCCTCTGGTTTTCTTCCTGTTTAATATGTGAAACTTCATTCATCTGCTGTACTACTGCAAAATCTACCGGCCTTACAATCATTTTCCGCTCCCATTCTGCTTTTATAATAAAGCGCTCTTAATGTCTGCCCGCTCTTTGATAAACTGACAATGGTCATACTTTTCTTTGATAAACATAAACTGATCGCCAAATACAAGCTTCGTTCCTGCATACGCTGTTCCGTATACTTTAATTCTGGCATTGCTGTCTTCTGAAACAACCGACTGTAAATCTTCAAATTCTTTCTTCTGTTCTGCCAGTTCCTTATCAATTATCAGCATATTTTTCATAGTCTTTTGCAGCATTTCTTTTTTATCCTGTGAAAGTTCACCTTCTAAATCCTGCTTTTTACGCAATGCTGTTATAATCTGATTCAACTGTATTTTATTTGTACCCATTGTCTGAAGACTCTTTTGTAATTCGTCCAGACGTCTTTTGGCTGCCGGGTCAACACCGACACCGATAACCGTTGCCGTACCAAGTTCGTTGCCAATCACTTTTGCTTCAACCAGTATCATGGAACGGACTTCCCCACCGATAATCAGTCCTTTTTTGCCTGCCGCCTTAATGCTGCCTTTTGCATTGACCTTACTATGTAAAATAGAGTCTGTTTCAATACTGCCGCCCGCTTCTACCTGTTCTACAGATTCAAGGAATTTCGTAACGATATTGCCGCCCGCTTTAATGACTGCACGGTTCATCCCCTGCACACCACGGTTGAAGGTGATATTGCCGCCTGCGACAATTGTTGCACCTTCCACGATACCGCTTACTGCAATATCGCCGGTCGCTTTGACACTGAATCCCGCAAGGACATTACCTTTAATATTAATATTTCCCTGATAATCAATATCGCCGGTAGAATTATCTACATCGACGATTTCCAGTACATTGGATACAAATACTTTGTCATTTTCCAGAGTTACATGACCGCTGACACTGCTAATCAGCTGTAATCCATCTTCCGAAACCGTCAGATCCCGTCCATGGCGGAAAATCACGTGTTTTACCTTTTTCGGCATGACCTTTCTTCCAAGCAGATCTTCTCCCGGTGTACCGCGGTTTTCCGGATGAAGCACGGCAACAACCTCACCCTGCCTGATGTGATTCACATTTTCAAGTGTATGGAAATCAACTGTACCATCATCGTTCATCTTTGGTGTCGGTTTTAATTCTGTATTGAATTTATATTCAATATAACCGTCACTGCCCTCTGTCGCTGCCGTTCCCACCGCAATCACATAACGGTGTCCGTAACGGCGGTGTGCCAGAAAATCTTTGACAACGTCTGTTTTAATTCCGTTTTTCACGCCCAGATGCTGGATATCTTTGATAATTTCATCTTCATCCAGCATTCCCGCACCTTCAAACGGCGGATAAAATACAGCTTCCATCTCCATTAAATCAGAACTCATGGTATATACGCCGAACTCCCGGCTCTCCAACGCTCCTGCATCTGAAATCTTTACCGTAAACGGTGCTTCTTTCGCTTTTGAAAAAGCTTCCTTCATCTTTACAGTGTCACAATCCATAATTTTCTTTTTATCCAGATAATATAATGCATCTGCTACTGTTGCCGGCTGTTCGCCGCTTTTCGGAGGATATACTGTAAAATACATCCCGTCCGGTTTTACTGAAAATTGAAAATACCCGCCAATACACTCTACCATATGCTCTCTCCCATCTGATGTATTTACGCCTGCACAACACTTCTAACTTATAAGTACGGGCTGATGCAGTTCCTTTATAATATAATGTCCAGATACTCACCCAGTGTTTTGCGCATTCTGCCAAGTGCTTTGGTATGCAGCTGGGAAACCCTTGATTCTGAAACATTTAATACGAGACTAATTTCTTTTAATGTCATTTCCTCATAATAATACAATGTAATAACATTTCTTTCTTTTTCTGTTAAGGAATTGATTGCTTCTGTTAATTTTATTTTTAATTCTTCTTTTTCCAGCACTTCTTCCGGCTGGTCAAAGTGCGTATTTGTTACTGACTCTATCTTTGCCTCACTGCCCATTTCCGTATATTCATCCAATGAAATCAGGTTAGAGGCTTTGGTCTGCCCCTGCCAGCTGTTTAATTCGTCTACTGTTATTTCTAATTCTTCGGCGATTTCCTCATCGGTTGCCACATGCCCTTTTTCTGTTTCAATTTTAGACATCGCCGCATCTATTTTTTTCTGCTTCTGACGGATTGACCGCGGAAGCCAGTCCATTTTACGAATCTGGTCCAGTATTGCGCCACGGATTCTAAGACTAGCATAACTTTCAAACTTTACATTTTTGCTGTAATCAAATTTATCTATGGCATCGATTAATCCAAAAATGCCATAGCCTACCAAATCATCATATTCTACATTATAGCCCAGATACATACTGAGTCGTCCGGCGACAAGCTTGACCAATTGTGCATATTCTGCAATAAGCTGTTCCCGGATTTCACTCTTTCCTGTCTGCATATATTCCTGCCACAGTTTATTTCTACCTACTTCGTCCATTACTGCCGCCCCCAGCCCATCATTTGATTAAACTACTTCGGAAAATTACTCTTCTTCCTGCTGTTCTTCTTCTGTCTGTTTCGGCATATCTTCGCCTTCTCCTGCTGTACTTTCATCCTCTGACGGTTTTTCTTCTTCTGTTTCTAAATCCTTAAATGCCTTATTTAATATTACTCTCAAAAGAAGCCCTGCAATATAAAACCCTGCCATAACTGCGACCAATACCCACAGAAAATGTACCAGCGAATACTTTTGTATAATCATAACCACACTACTGACAAAACCTGCAAGCAATGTAACCAACGCAGGAATATTTCTAAACTTACGCATATTCCCTCCCAATCTATTTTTCTTTTTTGCTGTCTGTTATTAAATTGTCTTTTGAGGCTTACCTACCGACTTTATAACATAATCCCCTGTCTCTGAGTAAAACTCTACAGTTCGTCCATAATTTAAACCACAGTCTTCTGCGAGAAGACGGATTCTATATTCTTTTAATTTAGCTCTGGCTGCTGCTGCATTCCGTTCACCTACCCGCAGTGATTCATTCTGCGATGCCATGGCAAACATCTGTGCACCACCCGCCATTTTTGCAACCAGACGGCTTTTTGATGCCCCAAGGTTTTCCATCTGACGAATTAATTCATCAATTCCTGTATCTGCAAATTTTGCAACATTTGAATTATTTCTAATCTGTGTACTGTCTGGAAGCATACAATGCAGCAATCCACTTACCTTTGTCACCGGATCGTATAATGCAACGCCCACACAGGAACCAAGACCTAATGTTGTAAGCGCATCTGGACATTTACAGACTTTCAGATCCGCCATGCCAACTTTTATCATATTCCCCATATACAACTGTCCATTCTTTTTTCTAATCTTTACAGTTTCAAGAAACACAGCCTGCGGGACAAATTTCTCCCGCAAGCTGAAAAAAATTTTAAGTCTTACATACCAAGTGATGCCAAAATTTTGTCATAAGAATCAAGTTCAGGGATTAACAGGAAGTATCCTGTAACAAAATCCATCTCGCCAAATTCTGACTGAATCATAAGCAGCTTATCGCCATATTTACCAAACTCGGCTGCCGGCACACTCAGCAGTGCGCCTACCATATCTACGGTCAGTGACGGTACTGTACATATCATCTTTAAATTTGTCAGGGTGGAAAGCGCATTTAAATAAGAACCGGAAACAATATTTCCAATTTCATTTAATGCTGACATTTCTATTTCCGTAAAGCTTTCCGCGCCTAAATCTTCATCGGTTGTAACATCTCTCATCATTAATGAATTTACAAGATGGTGTGCTGATTTCATATCAAATAAGAACATCATCATCCCATCAATGTCACCCTCAATACCCAGTAAGATTCCAACTACTGTCTGATCTTCTGATCCAATCACGGAAGAAATATCCTGAAAAGGCAGTAATGCAACATTCGGAACAGACATATCCATCTTGATGCTTAACATCTTTGATAATGCTGTTGTTGCATTTCCTGCACCAATATTTCCTATTTCCTTTAAAACGTCATATTGCATGGCGTCCAATCCGTCAAGACTTATTTTTGCCATATTCCCACCGCTTTCTTTAGTTCTCTACGATCAGACCGACAATATCTAATAAAGAAATCAGTTCACCCTTGCTCTTTCCGATGCTGCTGATATAACCTGATGCTGCATCATCTCTTGAGGTTCTTGTGATTTTTTCTGTATTGTCATCATCCAGTGTTACAACCTCTCTTACCTGATCTACAATAACACCAATGGTAGCACCTTCGATTTTTACAATGATGATTCTGGTCTTATCTGTAAATTCATCGTCTTCAAGTCCCAGTTTTAAGCGGATGCTCATAACCGGAATAATTTCACCGCGCAGATTGATGACACCTTTATAATATGTCTGTGTCTTTGGCACGCGGGTAATCTTTTGGTTTCTGACAATATTATCAATATATTTAATATTGATACCATACTGTTCGTTGCCAATTCTTACCACGATATACTGAACGGCAGTTTCTGTTTCCTGCTCTGTTGTAATTGCTTTTACCTGTTCCATATTTATACCCATCCTTTCTGTAGCATCTTCCCCTATACAAGCGTATTTGCATCAATAATCAGGGCTACAGAACCATCTCCTAAGATTGTTGCGCCACTAATCATCTTATTGATACGGATATACTTACCAAGTGATTTAATAACGATTTCCATCTGGCCAATCAGGCTGTCTACTACAAGTCCTGCCTGCTTATCGCCTTTTCTTACGACAACGACTGTAATATTTTCTGATTCTTCCGGTTCTCCCGGAACATCCAGTAAATCTCTTAAACGGATTAACGGAATAACGTTACCTCTTAAATGAATCACTTCTTTGGCATGTACATACTTGATATCACTTACAGGAATATCTTCGATGGTTTCAATAGAACCAAGTGAAATCGCATACTTTTCATCTCCGAGCTTAACCATCAATGCCTGAATAATGGCAAGTGTTAATGGAAGACGGATACTGAATGTACTTCCTTCACCGTACTTTGTCTTAACTTCAACATCACCACCCAGGGCTTCAATCTTTGATTTTACAACGTCAAGTCCAACACCACGGCCAGATACATCTGTTACCTTTTCAGCAGTTGAAAAGCTCGGTCTGAATAATAAATCGATTGCTTCTTTATCTGTCATGGCATCAGCCTGTTCCTGTGTAATTGTACCTTTTTCAACCGCCTTTGCTTTTACCTTTTCTGTATCAATACCATTACCGTCATCACGGACTTCGATAACAACATTGTTACCTTCCTGGAACGCATCAAGGAAAATAGAGCCCACTTCGCTCTTACCGCGTTCTTTTCTGATTTCAGCGCTTTCAAGACCGTGGTCAGCAGAATTTCTTAATAAGTGCATAATCGGGTCACCGATTTCATCGATAACCGTTCTGTCAAGCTCTGTATCTTCACCTGACATATATAACTCCATCTTCTTGCCAAGCTTCTTGTTCAGATCACGAATCATTCGTGGGAATCTGCTGAATACACTTTCAATTGGCATCATACGCACCTTCATAACGGATTCATGAAGGTTCGTTGTTACTCTTTCAAGGTATTCAATCTGTTCTGTGAAACTCTGGTTCAGTGCAGCTGCTTCATCACCTTCAACATGACTTGCAGATACAAGACCGTTCTTTGCAATAATTAATTCACTGACAAGGTTCATTAAAACATCAAGCTTTTCAATATCTACTCGTACTGTATGGCTGACTGAACCGGATGTCTTGCCTGTAGAAGCAGGCTTCTTTGCAGCCGGTTTTGCAGCTGCCGGTTTTGCAGTCTGTGATACTGCTGATGTTTCCTTCTTTTCTTCTTTTGCTTCTTCTGTCTGTTCCTCAGGGAAAGGCTGCGTAATTTCCTGGCCTGCCGCATCCTTGATTTCAGATACATTCTTAATTAATGCAATGATATTATCATATTTTTCTTCTGTTACAACAATAATGCTGAAATCAAAGTCAAACTTCTCATCTTCAATATCCTGTACAGACGGTTCTGATTTAATGATATCACCATGTCCTTCAAGATTTTTAAATACAAGAAACGCTCTGGCAGCCTTTAAAATACAATTCTCATCTACACTGACCTTAATCTTGTATACATGAAGATTCTTTTTTAACGCTTCGTTAACTGCATTCTTTTCAAAATCTGCAAGCGGCATATCCTTATCATCTGCCGGTGCAGCTGAGGCTGTTGCTGCCGGTGCTTCTTCCTTCTTTGCCGCCGGTGCTGCATTTCCTTTACCTTCTGATGCGATAAACGCATTCAGTGCTTTGATAATCGGTTCATTATCATCTGTTCCTTCGTCCTGTGTTTCCCTGATGTTGTCCACATAGGTTTCCAGTGCATCCAGACACTGGAATAATACATCCACAAGATTTGAATTCACTTCCATATTGCCGTTTCTGACTTCGGAAAATACATTTTCCATATCATGTGTCAGATTCTGCATTCTCTTATATCCCATTGTGCCGGCCATACCTTTTAAAGAATGGGCTGCACGGAATATTTCATTAATCGTATCACTGTTATCCGGTTCTTTTTCCAGAATAATTAACTGGTCACTCAGTGTCTGTAAATGTTCATTTGATTCATCAAGAAAAATCTCTAAATACTGGCTAACATCCATCTTATGATACCCCCACGTTCTTCGTAATTACTTCAGCGACACGGTTAAGCGGTACTACCTCATTAACCAGTCCCGTCTGAGCGATGGCCTTTGGCATTCCATACACCACACTGGTGTCTTCATCCTGCGCGATGACATAAATCTTTTTATGTCTGTCTGAAAGGCCCTTGATTCCTTTGGTTCCATCTGCTCCCATACCGGTAAGCACTACACAGGTGATTTCATCGTAATCACACCGTTCTAATGATTCATACATAATGTTGGCACAAGGTCTTAATCCTTCAATTGCCGGTTCATCACTTAACTGTATCTTATGTCCTGAACCATTTTTTACAATTCTTAAATGTTTTCCGCCCGGCGCAATATAGACATGCCCTCTGCGGATAATATCTCCGTCTTCTGCCTCCTTTACCTGTACGTCACTCATCTCATCCAGCCGTTGTGCAAGCGAGGCTGTAAAACCTGCCGGCATATGCTGTACCAGCACAACACCTGCATCCAGATTTCTAGGGAGCATCGGGATGACCTGTTGCAAGGACTTTGGTCCGCCTGTTGAACAGGCAAGTGCCACGACCTTTTTACAATTCGTTTTCACATCCTTATATAACTTCCCATCTACTTTTTTAGCCGGTGCCGCACTTTGTGCTGTCCCGGTTCTGGCACGGATTGCCTTTAAAGCTTCTGCGCCCGCCATGCGGCGCTGTTCTCTTGCAGCTTCATCCTGCGTTTTTCCCGGTGTAAACCGGCTGCTTCCTGACGGTACGGCTCTGGATACGGAAGAAGCACTGACTCTTTCAAGTGTCTTTTTAGTGCTGGTCGCAACATTAAGCATCTCATGAATACGTTTTCTAAAGCTTTCGCTTTTCGTTTCCAGATAATTTTCCGGTTTTGTAACGAAATCGAATGCCCCGTATTCCAATGCCTGAATTGTTTCCCGTGCGCCCTCTTTCGCCACCGTACTGACAACAATAACGGTCTGCTCAATATGCTCACGCTGAAGCTTCTGCAGGAGTTGTAATCCATTCATCTTTGGCATATTAATATCAAGAATAACTGCACTGTAAAGTGTCGGATTCTGGCGGATATATTCGTATCCCTCCAGGCCGTCTTTTGCAATTGCCGCAACCTCGTACTCATTGCCTGACTTAATTATATCAGATATTACTCTTCTCATGAGTGCAGAGTCATCAATAATTAATATTTTTTTCGACATATTTATCAACTCCTTTTACACATTCTTTTTTGCAAAAAAGTTCTTAAAATATCCCCTGATCCCTCTTCTTGAATCCGGAACATCCTGCTGTGTGCCGGACATTTTCTTTGCAATCGCTTCAAACTGCTTTGAAGCCGCCGCATTCGGATACATAATGGAAACCGGCTTCTGTTTCATAATTGCCTTTGTAATGTAACTGTCCTGCGGAATAACACCGAGAAATTCAATATTAATATTCAAAAATTTAGAAACAACCATACTCAGCTTTTCATATAGATTCTTTCCTTCACCTGCATCAGACACCCTGTTTGCAATCATTTTAACGGTTGTATTTTTCCCCTGGAACCCTTCTGTCATGCTCAGAGCCTTTAGCAGCGCATAAGAGTCTGTTACAGAAGTCGGTTCCGGTGTTGTTACCAGAATCGTTTCAGGACTGGAAATCAGGAATTCCATAACGCTTGGGTTAATACCGGCGCCTGTATCAATAATAACAATATCTGCTATTTTTTCAAGTTCCGTCATTTTATTAATCAGCCGTTTCACCTGCTCTTTGTCAAAATTTGCAAGATTGGCAATTCCCGAACCGCCGGAAATAAACTGGATTCCCTCCGGTCCCTCACAGATGATCTCTTTCAATTCCCGCCCGTTATACAGCAAATCACTCAGATTATATTTCGGAATCACACCAAACATAACTTCTACATTGGCAAGACCAAAATCGGCATCTAAAATTACAACACTTTTTCCCATTCGCGCAAACTGAATCGCCAGATTAACGGACACACTGGATTTTCCAACGCCTCCCTTTCCACTGGTAACTGCAATCACACGTGCTGCTTCTTTTGCCTGTTCTTCCTTTTGCTGCATGATTTTCCTTAAATTTTCTGCCTGATCCATTATTCAGCTCCTCCCAGAAGTTGTTTTGCCAACGCCTGCTTATCAATCACTTCAATATCATTCGGCACATTTTGTCCCAGTGTCGTATATGACAACGGTGCATCTGTTATCATTCTGATATTGAGAATATTGCCAAGCGAACAGGTCTCATCCAGTTTTGTAAAAATAACCGACCAGTCTTTAATATCCTGATAGCGCTCTACAATGCTGACAAGGTCCTTACTTTTGGTTGTAACACTTAATGTCAGATAAATATCCACATCAAATTCATCGCTTTTTTGTCTGGTTCTTTCAATCAGTTCCATCAGCTCATCCATCTGCCCTTCAGCCTTATGGGATCTTCCTGCTGTATCTACCAGAATCAGGTCATAATCCTTATACTCTTCCAGACAATGTTCCAGTTCGTCTGCCGAATAAACGACACTTACCGGACAGGATATAATAGAAGCATAGGTATTGAGCTGTTCAACCGCTGCAATTCTATAAGTATCTGATGTAATAAATGCAACCCTTGCATGTTCTTCCAGTTTAAATTTGGAAGCAATCTTTGCAATCGTCGTTGTTTTTCCGACACCTGTCGGACCGATAAAAAAGGCAACCTTTGGCTTATCTTCCTGTAATGTAATAATATGGGGTTCACCCAGTTTTAAAATCACTTTCTGATATACTGCTGCCAGAATGCTGTCAATATTGGATTCCTTTTTTAAAGAATTTTCAATATCACCGATAATGCTGTCTGCACATTTTTCATTCACATCATTTTCAAGCATCTTCTTATATATAAGCTGCAAAAATCTGTAATTGGTATTTTCACGTTCCTGCACCACACGTCTGCCTTCATCTGCACCATTCAATTCATAGCTGTTCTGAACATCCTGCGCTGCCCGGTCTGCCGTTCTTTCTTTCGATACCGTATAGTCATAATCCATGCGGTTCTTTAAAAGCTGCTGGAGAGAATCTAACTTCTGCTCAATTGCCGCAGTATCCGCTGCCGACACCTGTGAGGACGGCTGATAGGCCCCTGCCGGGTGCGGGCTTCTTACCGGCATTGACACGCGCGGTGCGTAACCTGACGGTGTATATGCCGCTGCCGGACCTTCCTGTGCCGGCATGTCTGTATCTGCAAGGACATCCCCTGCAATTTCATCAAAAGAAGTCCTGCTTTTTTCACCTGCACCTTCGTTTTCTTCCTGTGCAGCCGTAATTTCTACCATATCTTTCCGAAACAGCCTGAAAATTCCACGCTGTTTCAATGTTTTTACATTTAATACGACGGCTGAACTGCCCAGTTCATCTCTCGCCTTTAATACTGCTTCTGTTTCCGTCGGTGCCTGAAATTTCTTTACTATCATTTATGCTGTCACCATCCCAACTGATTGTAATTCAATATTTGATTCTACTTCATTGTAAGAAATTACAATAATATCCTTATAATAATCCATTGCCAGCTTCTTAAAATACATTCTGACAATCGGCGAAGTAATCACAATTGGATTTTTTCCCATATCTTCAAGCTTCTTTAACTGTTCACCCAAAGACTGCATGATTTTTTTTGTCCGTTCCGGATCAAGCGTCAGGTAAGACCCCTGTTCTGTATTCTTTACAGCACCCATAATCTCCTGTTCCACTGCCGGGTCTAATGTAACAACACTTGTTACCTCATCAACAGGGAAATATTTGCCTGAAATTGCACGTTTCAGACTCTGTCTGACATATTCTGTCAGAATATCCGTATCTCTTGTAACTGCTGCATGATCAGCAAGGGTTTCAAAAATTGTAACAAGGTCACGGATTGAAATTCCCTCTGAGAGAAGATTCTGTAATACTTTCTGGATTTCACCGATACTCATCAGCTTCGGTACAAGTTCATCCATTAATGCTGTATTATTGTCTTTAATATTATTAATAAGATTCTGAACATCCTGTCTTGTAAGCAGTTCTGAAAGATGCTGCTTAATCACTTCCGTCAGATGCGTTGCAATAATAGACGGCGGATCAACAACCGTATAGCCTAAGGATTCCGCACGTTCTCTCTGACTTTCCGTAATCCAGATTGCCGGAAGATGGAAAGACGGTTCAAAGGTCGGAATACCGGTAATTTCTTCTTCGACATATCCCGGATTCATCGCCATATAATGGTCAAATAAAATTTCTCCTTCGCTGACCTGGATTCCCTTAATCTTAATAACATACTGGTTCGGATTTAACTGGATATTATCACGCAGTCTGATAATCGGCACAACCGCACCCAGCTCCAAGGCTACCTGACGACGAATCATAACGACACGGTCAAGCAGGTCACCACCCTGATTCACATCTGCAAGCGGAATAATACCATAACCAAATTCCAGTTCGATTGGGTCTACATTAAGCAGTGATACTACATTTTCCGGTTTACGGATTTCCTGTGCTTCTGTTTCTTCCTGTTCAACCTCTTCTTCTATCTTGGCAGCACCTGCATCTGCCCCCACTTTACGGCTGTATATAATCAGTGCCACGCCAATCGGAATGAAGACATACCACGGCAATGGTGTAAATGCTCCTAAAAATGCCATTGCCGCACCAACCATCAGCAAAACCCTGTCCATGGAGAACAGCTGTCCTACCATCTCATCACCAAGCTCACCCTCGCTGGAAGCCTTCGTTACAAGAATACCGGTTGCAAGAGAAATGAGCAGTGACGGAATCTGGCTGGACAGACCATCACCGATGGTAAGAATGGTATACTTTGACAATGCCTCATTAATGGTCATTCCGCCATAGAGCATACCCATGGCAATACCACCGATAATGTTGATACCGGTAATAATTAAACCTGCCGTTGCATCACCTTTTACGAACTTTGTCGCACCATCCATAGAACCAAAGAAGCTGTTTTCCTGCTGTAACTTCTTTCTTCTGAGTGCCGCTTCCTTATCCGTAATGGCACCTGTATTCAGATCGGAGTCGATTGCCATCTGTTTACCTGCCATCGCATCCAGTGTGAATCGCGCCGTTACTTCTGAAACTCGTTCTGTACCTTTATTGATAACAATAAACTGGATAATAATGATGATGATAAAGATAATAACACCAATAATCAAATTACCGCCGCCCACAAATTCTCCGAATGTTTCAACGACATGTCCGGCATCACCATTTTTTAAAATCAGTTTTGTTGAAGATACATTTAACGAAATACGAAACAATGTCGTAAAGAGCAGCATGGTCGGATATGCCGCCATATCCAGAACCTCTTTTGCATATAATGTATTAAATAAAATAATCAGTGCTATTCCGATATTGATAGCAAGCATAATATCCAACAACCATGAAGGAATAGAAATAATGAAGAATATAACTGCTGCAAGCAGATACAAACCCATGAATAAGTCATTCTTCTTTACGCTCATTATTCCATTCTCCTTTCGTCTATTTTAATATTTTTTCAAATGTCACATACATATTTATTCTATCATTTTTCTTTTTACATTTCAAATATTTGTAACATTTTGTCTTTTTTTCTATCTGATCCCCATACCATTTTATAACAGCATCGTTTTTTGTTTACCCGGCTGCAGGACTCTCGCAAGAATTTCCGCTACAACCTGATATAATTCCGGTGGAATCTCCATGCCAATATCGACATTGTGATAAAGGATTCTCGCAAGCGGTTTATTTTCCACAATTTCAATATGGTATTCTTTTGCCTTATCCTTAATCTGGAAGGCCAGATAATCCGCACCTTTTGCAATAACCACCGGTGCTTTGCCCGAGTTCGGTTCATATTTTAGTGCAACCGCAAAATGTGTCGGGTTGGTAATGACAACATCTGCCTCTGGCAGTGCTTCCATCATTCTTCGTCTTGAAATTTCCATCATACGCCGCTTGACCTGACCTTTTACCTGCGGATCACCTTCGGAATTCTTAAATTCATCTTTAACTTCCTGTTTGGTCATCATATTGTCTGTTTTAAACTTATGCCGCTGGAAAATTAAATCAGCAAAGCCGATGATCAAAAAGACGGCACTTACTCTAATTCCCATGTCAACCAGAATATTCCCGACTGCCGCAATCGCCGTATATAACGGAATGTTGTAAAATGTCAGTATCAACGGCAGTTTATCTTTAATCGTCTGATAAGCTACTATGCCGATAACCGCCATCATCGCAATAGCCTTTAGCAGTTCCACCAGCTGTTTTACCGAAAAAATCCGCTTAAATCCGCTTAACGGACTGATTTTACTGGCTTTCGGCTGTAACGGCTTTGCCGTTACCATCCATTTCTGCTGTAAAACATTTAATAAAAATGCAATGATAACTGCCACAATCAAAAACGGGGCCGCAATCAGCACTATTGATATCAGCATCTGTTTGACTGCCTCCAGTGAAAGATTCATCGGAAGCCCTGTGGCACTGCTTGATATAATTTTATCAAATGTATTGTAAAAATCCTGAAATACTTTCAGTAATTTTTCACCTACTATCCCAATGTAAACTTTAATCAATACAAATAGTGCAAGCAGAGATACTGCTGAAATCAGTTCCTTGCTTTTCGCTACCTGTCCTTCTTTTCTGACATCATCCAGTTTCTTGCTGGTCGCCGGTTCTGTTTTTTCACCACCCGGACCGTCTTTTGCAAAAAACTGGAGATTGTATGTCAATACCAAATTCTCCAATTCCATCATGTCACTAACTCATTCCTCTTACCAGTGCTGCAAATATGGTTTCTATTTCTTCCAATATGTAGCCGGATACCGCAGGCAGCATGGAAATTGTAAAATAAATCACTAAAAGTCCTACAAATAATTTTAACTGGATACCGACTACAAACATATTCATCTGCGGTGAAACCTTCGCCATAATGGCAAGAATACAGTTTACCAGCAGCATGACCGCAAATACCGGAAGCGCAATACGAAATCCAATCACGAAATATTCACTGACGAATTTCAAAATATCCGTATAAATCGTAGAGGAAAACTTTACGCCACCTACCGGAATTGCATTATAAGTTTCCACAATTGCCGCTACCAGATACCGGTGCAGTCCACTTACAATCAACAGAAGCATGACAAGGTAGTAATAAAAATTCCCCATGATACCGACCTGCATACGTGTCGTCGGATCATAAATCTGCGCCATGGAAATACCTGTATCCATATCAATAATCTTACCGGAAAACAGAATAATCTGTGTGCAAAATGATGTAACCGCTCCCAGCAGAAGCCCTACTGCCACTTCTTCAAGCACCAATGCCGCATATCCGATTACCCCGTTGTATGACACAGAAACATCACTGCCCTGTAAGCTGTAAACCAAAATAGATAAAAATACCGAGAAGCCGACTTTTGTTTTCTGTGGTGTCCCCGATGTATTAAAAAAAGGAGCCGTATAGACAAAAGAAGCCATCCGCATTAATATCAATATAAAAATTTCAAATTGATCTAACGCAACCTCGAAATCCATCATCTGTAACTCCTTAATCAGCTAATATACTGGGCAAAACTGCCCCATAAAATATTCATATAAGAAACGATTTCATTCAGCAGCCACGGTCCCATAATCATCAGTGCAAGCATAATTGCCAGCAGTTTCGGGACGAATGTAAGTGTCTGTTCCTGTATTGACGTCAATGTCTGCAAAAGACTGATGATCAGACCTACAATCATTGACACCAGAAGAATTGGAACCGATGTCTTTATAATAATCCAGACCGTCTGTCTTCCAATCGAAATAATATCGCCTGCATCCATACAAGTCTTCCTCCCATTTTTAGATTTCAAAGCAGAATATCTGCCTATAAAGTAAGATATTCCCCAGACTATAAAAGCGGGGAATCTTACATAAAACCAACTGAATTGCTACTTAAATGTTGTCATAAGATTGCCGATAATTAAACTCCATCCATCTGCCATTACAAATAATAAAATCTTAAACGGCATTGATATTGTCGTTGGTGGCAGCATCATCATACCCATGGACATCAGGGTTGAAGACACAACCATATCAATCACAATGAACGGAAGATATATCAAAAATCCTATGATAAATGCTATTCTCAACTCACTGATAATAAACGCAGGAATCAGTATTTCCGTAGGAATATCATCCTCTGAAGCAATAGAACCGGCCTCAAATCCTTTGATTTTCAAAAATGTATCTAAATCCTTGTTTGAGGTCTGCTTTAGCATAAATGTACGAAGCGGTTTAATTCCGGTTTCATAGGCTTCCTGCATGGAAATTTCATTGTTGGAAAGCGGTACAACTGCACTTTGATAAACTTCGTTAAATGTCGGCGACATTACAAAAAGAGTTAAAAATAAAGACAAGCCCACAATAATCTGATTTGGCGGGATTGTCTGCGTTCCTAACGCAGTTCTGGTAAAATGTAATACGATAACTATTCTTGTAAATGATGTCAGCATAATTAGAATTGACGGTGCCAGTGCTATTACTGTCAACACCAGTAACATCTGTAATACACTCGCCATATCTGAACCATCACCTGCCGAGATTCCCACACTAATCAGCTTATTAGTGTTGTCCTCTGCCGCCGGAACTGAACTCGTCATCATAGTGCTGGCAGCAACTACAATTGCTATCAGCAGTCCTGCTCTGACAAATTTTTTCCCGTGTTTCTTTAAAAATCGTAACATAATGCCTTATCCTGCCTAATCCTCTGGCTTGTCCTTTTTATACTTATCTAATATTGCCTTGAAATTATCAACGTGAATTCCTCCCGTTGAATTTTCCCTGTATATCAGCTCTTCTTCATTTACTTCACATAAATAGGTAACAGTGTCTTTACAAACTGCAATTGCAAAACACTTATTACCTATCTTCAGAATCTGAATATACTTTGAGTTAGAGATACGCATTGTTTCCAAAACTTTGACATTGCTGCCAATCATCTTTTCTTTCTGAATACCCCCAACCCATCTGGTAGCAAAATATGTAATAGCAAGCACCAAAGCAAAAATTACAATTAATGTAACCATCTGTGCCAATGATTCCAGCGTGCTACCAATCAATAACTGTTGCATTATCCTACAACTTTCTGAACAGCTTCAAGAACACGGTCTGCCTGGAAAGGCTTTACAATAAAGTCTTTAGCACCTGACTGAATGGATTCGATAACCATTGCCTGCTGACCCATTGCTGAACACATGATAATGGAAGCGTTTGCATCTGCCGCTTTAATTTTCTTTAAAGCTTCAATACCATCCATTTCCGGCATAGTAATATCCATTAAAACAAGATCCGGCTTCAATTCAGCATACTTTTCCACTGCTTTAGCACCATTCTCTGCTTCCCCTACAATATTATATCCATTCTTTGTAAGAATATCTTTGATCATCATTCTCATAAATGCGGCATCATCGCAAATTAAAATATTCTTTGCCATAAATAATCTCCTATCTAACTATAATGATATTTACTTTTTAACATGTTTATTATACATCATCACCATAAAATTGCATACTATTTTTTTAAATTTTATGTCGATTTTATAAACATCTGTTTTTATCTGTCTTTAATAATCTCCGTAATACGTACACCGAAGCTTTCCTCGATAACAACAACCTCACCCTTTGCGACATTTTTACCATTCACAAGAATGTCTATCGGCTCGCCTGCAATCTTATTCAGTTCTACAATCGTACCCGGTGCAAATTCAAGAATATCCTTGATTGATTTTGACGTTCTTCCCAACTCAACAGTTACCTCTAATGGTACATCCTTAATCAAATCAATGTTTTCCTGCTGCGTAATTGCATTCAAATCGCCAGAGAACGGTTGGAATGTTGCCGGCTGTACATTGACATTCGGCTGTGGTGCGTATCCGGCAGGCTGGGCATAGCCCATTGGCTGTCCGTATCCCATCGGCGGCATCTGCTGCATTGGCTGTCCATATCCCATCGGCTGTGCCTGCTGTGGTACCGGTGCCGGCTGTGGTACAGGTGCCGGCTGTGGTACAGGTGCCGGCTGTGGTGCTGACATCTGCTGTGCTGCTGACGGTACTTCTGCTGATGCAGCTGAACTTGCTGTTCCTCCGCCGACCTGTGGTGCTACCGCACCATCGTCCGGTGTCGTAAACATCTTTAAAAGTTCCTTTGCAAAATCAATCGGATAGAGCTGCATAATTTCACTATCGATCAAATCACCAATCTGCATTCTGAATGCAACTAATACAAACTTATTTTTCAAAAAGTCCGGAATGGTATCCATACTTGTATCAGAATAAGTTTCAATCACATTGGCTGTTGGCGGACTGATATCAATCTTTCTGTTAAACATTGAAGACATTGATGTTGCGGCAGAACCCATCATCTGATTCATTGCCTCACCAATTGCGCTTAAATGCAGTTCGCTGAGCGGCTCGGAGTCATCAACTTCCCCCGCACCTCCCATCATAAGGTCGGTAATAATCTTAACATCGTTTTCCTTTAAAATAAGCACATTATTGCCATCAATACCTTCTTTATAAGAAATCTGCATCATTACACATGGTCTGTCATATCTTTCTGCAAGATCATCCCATGAAGAAACAGAAACCTTCGGTGTTGTAATATTTACTTTCTGATTTAACAGGGAACTCAATGTCGTTGCTGCAGTTCCCATACTGATATTGGATATTTCACCAACTGCATCTTTATCTGAGTCAGCAAGTGTAAAGTCCTCCGTCTGTGGTGCTGCTGTATCTGCTGCTGTATCTGCTGCTGTATCCTGTGCTGCATCTTCACCGCCCATGCCATTGAGCAGTGCATTAATTTCTTCTTGTGACAGCATGCCATCCATTCTTACTCACTCTCCTCTCTCAAAATTTCTGTAACTCTTACTGCATACTTATTATCTGAATACCCCGGCAAAGCTTTGAATTTTTTAATATTGCCCACGTAAACTTCCAATTCGTCATCGACCTTTCTATCCAGTCTGATAATATCTCCTAGCTGGAGATTTACAAAGTCCTGTACATTAATCTTACTTGTACCAAGAACTGCTTTCATTGGAATCAGTGCATTGTCAATAATATTTTCAATCGCAGCTTCATAGGAGTTACTGTCTTTTTCTTTCATTGTTGAGAACCAGTACTTCGTATTCAGCTTATCCATAACCGGTTCTAATGTTGTATATGGAAGACAGATGTTCATCAATCCTTCCACATCACCAATCTTTAAATTGATGGTAACAATCGCTATCGTTTCACTTGGCGATATAATCTGTGCAAACTGAGAATTGGTTTCAATCCGGTTCAGACGCGGTGTAATCTCCACCACGTTTTCCCACGGTTCATGAAGCAGATTCACACAGATTGTAAATACTCTCTCTAATATTGATAATTCAATTTCTGAAAAATCCCTTTCTTTTTCCAGAGAATTTCCAACACCGCCCAAGAGTCTGTCTACAATTGCAAACCCAAGATTGGATGCCATCTCCATAATAACGTTCCCCATTAAAGGATCCATTCCAACTACACCAAGCAAAACTGGATTGGACAATGCATTGGAAAATTCCGAATAAATAACAACTTCCGAATTCACCACATCTACACTAACAGATTTACGAAGATATGCAGGAAGATTGGTTGCTAAAAGTCTTCCAAAATGTTCAAATATAATCTCAAGTGTTCTTAAATGTTCTTTCGAGAATTTTGCCGGACGTGCAAAATCATAATCTTTGACCTGACGTTCATCCGTGTTTTTCATCTCATCAGCATCTAACTCACCTGTGCTTAAAGCTTTCAAGAGGTTATCAATCTCATCCTGGGATAAGACCTCTCCCATCTTCCTCACCTCCTTTGTCTTATTTTCTTATTTCTATCATTACGATACAACCATCTTAGTCAATGTGACAGATGTGATAGAATCTGTCTGGAATAAATCTCTTAAATAACTAAGCAGATTGCTTTCTACTGTTGCCTTATTTGCATTTAATTCACTGTAAGAATACTTTAATGCTTCTGTGTTTACCTGACTGACAACTACTTTCATGCTGTTTTCAAGGCTGGACTTTTTTTCTTCATAGTCTTTTGCCTTTGTATTAAAGCCTACTGTAACATTTAATACAGCATAATGCGTTTTACCGCCATCTGTATATGATACAGTAATATCTGTACTGTCATTATTCTTAACATCTACATATGCAATATCAGCGATATTTGCACCCGCAGAAGTGGTGTCATCTTTAACGGTTGTTTCACCAATATCCAAATCGATAATCTGAGCAACTTTTGTTATCAGATTATTGGTCTTATTATTGGTTGAAACAAGTGAAAAAGTCAGCAACACTGTCAAAATAAGATTAATAAGTACTAACGCTAATGTAATCACATTCAGCATACTCTTTTTCATTACTCTTCCTCCTAAATATCATTTATATATTATGCCGCCACTAACTATTGAGCATATTATATATCTTAATCTCAACGCGTCTGTTCTGTGCCCTTCCTTCTGCTGTCGCATTTGAAGCAACCGGAACAGCCTCACCACGTCCTGTTGATGAAATACTGTTGACATTAAATCCCTTTGTATCTACAAAATATGTATATACAGAATATGCCCTGTACATTGACAGCACCATATTATCCGGGTACTGTGCCGTATTCTGTGGAACATTATCGGTATGTCCTTCAATTGAAATGGTATTGTCATCATAAATCTTAACAGCATCTGCAACCTTATCTACAACCGAAATTGCTTCTGCCTTTAAGTCCGCTTTACCGGAATCAAACAAAATTCCGCTACTTAAGCTCAGCATAACGTACTGACTGGTGGTTGTAATTTCAACCTGGGAAGAATCTACATTAGACATATCCAATGCTGCCTGTATGGTATCTGCCATCTTTTCAGACTGCTCAAGCCCTTCTTCCTGTACTTTTTCATACGCTACATCTACTGTATTACTCTCCTTATCCAGTTCAACATCGCCTTCACTGTTCATACCCATATTATTATAGTAATCACTCAGCTCATTTAACTGGCTGGCACCGCTTCCGACCAAGATGCCGTCGGATTTAATCGTTGAACCTCCTGACGGAAGCACACTGAATGCAGAAGCTAAAGAAGCCGCAAGTTCCTGAAATTTATCCGCATCAACAGTCGACATAGAGAACAACAATACGAAAAAGCAAAGCAAAAGATTCATTAAATCACTGAATGTATCCTTCCACAATAAGGACGGTGGTGCGTCCTCTGCTCTTTTTTTTGCCATTAAGCTTCACCTCCAGCATTTCCACCTTCGCCTTCACCCTGAAGCTGTCTTGAGCCCGGTGCTAAGAATGACTTTAACTTTTCTTCAATAACACGAGGGTTTTCACCTGCCTGAATAGATAATAGACCTTCAATGACGATTTCTTTCATCTGATATTCATTATTGTTAATCAGTTTTAATTTATTGGCAATCGGAGTTGCAAACCAGTTTGCAATAATAGAACCGTATAAAGTAGTAATTAAGGCTACCGCCATGTTTGGTCCTACTGTTGAAATATCATCAAGCTTGGCAAGCATGTTTACAAGACCAATCAGTGTACCAATCATACCCCATGCAGGACCCATCGCAGCCATGTAATCAAAAAATCCGGATACTTTTCTGTGACGGTCATCCATGTTTGCAAGCTCTGTTTCAAGAATGCCTCTAACCAGCTCCGGTTCCGTACCATCGACAATCAGAAGAATACCTTTTTTCATAAATTCATCTTCAAGATTACTTGCTACTTCTTCCAGTGCAAGAAGACCTTCTTTTCTGGCCACATTAGATAATTCAATAATTTTCGAAATTACTGCGCCATGATCCAGCTTCGGATCCTTAAATGCAATACCAGCACCCTTTAAATATGTAATTAAGTCTTTGAATGTATAAGACGTAATCAAACATGAAATTGTACCACCAATAGTAATAATAATTGACGCTAAATCAATAAAACTCTCCGTAATTGCCGCAAAACTGGCACTGGAAACAATTCCGAAGATAATCATTACAAAACCAAGAACAAGTCCTACAAGTGTCGCTAAATCCACAGTTAACACCTTCCATTTCTACATATTTTCGTTAAGTACACTAATAATACTTCTTTTATATTCCAAAACCTTTTTTTTAATTTCTTCACAGCTTTCTTTCACAACATACTTTGCTCCTGTTGTCAAGGTAATCACTGTATCCGGAGTTTCTTCCACGGTCTGAATCAGGTCACAATTCAGAACAAACCGGGTATTATTAATCCGCGTTACATCAATCACACTTTTCCACCTCCCAAGCCTAATACCTCCATTTTTTCTTTTAGTAGAGTACAATTCCCCTGTTACTCAGACTATTTATATTAAAACACTATTATGGCATGATTGCAACAAAATAGTGAAATTTTCCACTTTTTTTGTAAATTTCTGCAATTAATTTTCATTCCAAATATGATTCCAATGTTTTGGAGAGGCGTGATAAAATTCCTTCTATCACGCTTCTCCTTATAAACTTCCAATTATCTCTTTAAGTTAATTAACTCTTCGAGTAAAGTATCTGAAACTGTAATAATTCTTGAATTTGCCTGATAACCTCTCTGTGTGGTAATCATATTAGTAAATTCCTGTGAAAGATCTACGTTAGACATTTCCAGATAACCGGATGTAATTGATCCGTCTGTTTCGGAAACATCCTGTCCGATTCCGTTAAACAAACCGGAATTCATAGTTGCTGCATACAGGTTATCACCAACCTTTTCAAGACCTGCCGGGTTAGAGAATGTTGTAACGGCAATCTGACCGATTGTCTTTGTATCACCGTTGGTATAACTTGCAACAATCTTTCCATACTGGTCAATACCAACAGAAGACATTGTACCGACTGCTTTACCGGCGCCTGTCTTATTCGTCCCAAGACCACGGCTGCAGTTGATATCCGTATCATCTGCATACATTGTAAGAGAAGATGCATCTAATGTCAGTGTAGATGAGTTACCACCGTTGTTGACACCGATATTTGCAATATTGTTTGTACCGTCATTATCTGTAATTGTAATTGTCATCGCCTGCATGGCATCGGTAATTGCAGCACCTGTTGTTGCATTAAACTGGAATTCTGCCGGGTCTAATGCCATTGTAAGGGTTGTCGGCTTTCCGTTGATAGAAATACTTCCGCCTGTTGCAGTATAACGCGCAATGGAGGCATCACTGGTATCTGCACTGTACTGTAAAGAAATTGTTCCCTGGTAGGAATTACCCAATGAATCATAGAAGTTAAATGTAAATGAATTTAAGCCTGTATCAGAAGCCTTTACATTTCCCTTTGCTGTAATGCCGGTTGTACGTTCCGGTGCTGTATATGTAAAATCTGAACTTGTAACGTGTAATGCAGAAACAAGGTCTTTCTGTACAACACCATCTTTATCCACCTGCCAGCCCATGACATTGGCGCCTTCGCTTGTAACTAACGCACCTTCTTCATCCAGCTTAAAGTTTCCGGCTCTTGTAAAGTAAGTGTTACCCTGATTATTTACAATAAAGAATGCATCTCCTGAAATCTGTAAATCGTATGGATTATCTGTTCTTTCAGAAGCACCCTGTGTTGTAATGGCTGTAGAAATACTTGCTACAGAAGAACCTGTACCAATCTGCATTGGGTTCGTACCGCCTGCTCCTGTTTCAGTATTCGGTCCTGTTGCAGTCTGTGTTGTCTGATAGTATACATCACTAAATGTAACAGACTGTGATTTGAATGCTACCGTATTTACGTTGGCAATATTATTACCGATAACATCCATTTTTGTCTGATGTGCCTTTAAACCTGACACAGCAGAGAACATTGATCTCATCATAGCTTTCGCCCTCCATAATCTGATGATGAAGACAGTTATTTTTATTCCTTCTGTCATTCCGGAATAATCGCTTCCTTGCGGTCCAGCTAGATAACAATTGCTCCATCAATATTTGTATAGATATTTTCCTCACCGGAATTCTGACACATAGCAGTAATCACTGTCTTATTCTGTGTATTCACAATGAATGCCATGTTGTCTAACAGCACCAGGGATTCCTTAATTCCCTTTTCTCCGGCGCGCTGTGTGCCTTCCTCTAACCGCATCATCTGCTCACTGGTCAGCTGGATATCTCTTTGTGTGAGCCGTTCCCCTGCGTGCTTTGAAAAACGTAATGATGTGGACTGAGTTTCATCTACCGCTGCTTCAATACTTTTTTTCTGCTGTAGTATTTCACCAAAAGAAGATGTTGCGGCTGTCCCCGTATTGTTGGTTAAACTCCTTTTTCCCCCAAACTTTCCGGTTGCCTGTTCAATAGAAGAAAAGCCTCCGGTTACGATATGGTTCATCATAATCTTCACTTCCTTAATTCTTCTTTGAACTATTCTGTCTTACCCGTTGTGTCACTTTTATCAGATGATGTATCTGATGATGAACTGTCGGACTTATTCGAAGTATCTGTTGTTGAATCTTTCTTATTCCACTTCTTATAATAGTCATCATCCATAACGGTATCTAAGTCGTCAATGTCATAAAGCTTGCCGTCAATACCAAGATAAATCTTATTGCTGATAACTTCCCAGTAATCTACCTTTCCTGCAATATAACCGTCTTTATTCAAATCCGTTGTCATAATAACGGTCTTTCCTACAAGATTTGAAGCTGTCTGGCGTGTTGCCGTATCTAACATTTCTTTGGTCGCTTCAACCTGTGAGAACGTTGCCATCTGTGCAATATACTGTGAGTTGTCTGTCGGTTCAAGCGGATCCTGATACTGCATTTCCGTTACCAGAAGGCTTAAGAAATCATTGACGTCCAGTGTGCTGGATTCTTTAGCATCTTTTTCCTTCGTTGACTTTGAACTGATAGTTGTACTCTCTGTCGTTGATGATGTTGTTCCGTTTGTAGTTGTTACATTAGACCAGATCATTGAAACACTCCTTTCTTTTACGCGGTGTATTCTACACTGCTGTTTTCATTCATTACTGCATTTTTTGCTGCCGCTTCGTCCTCAGACAATTCATCATCTGAGAGTTCGTCTAAGCTGCTTAAATCCAGATGACGCTTTCCTTCTTTACCGGCTTTTTCCTGCTGGGAATTGTTTCCCTGAAGATTCTGTCCGCCTTCAAATGCATGGCTCTGTACAGTAATTTCAACTGCATCAACTTTGATGCCCTGACTTTCCAGATTTTCTTTTAACATGCTCATCTGGCTTTCCACTGCACGCTTTACCTGCTCGTTCTGTGTTGCAATCTCTGCTGTCAGCACTCCGTTTCTTGCTGAAACCGTAATGTGAAGTTTACCGAGATTTTCAGGATTTAACTGAACTTCAATACTCTGTAACGATTCTTTCTGAATTACCTTTACGGCATCGACAACCTGACGGACAACCTCAACAGGATTCACCTGTGCTGCTTCCTGTACTGCATTGGCAAAAACATCCTGGATGTTCTGCGAAAGGTTTCCTGCGATTTCATTCACCGCTTCTGCCTTTGTCTGGGTCTGTGCATTTTCCTGTTTTCCTGTACCGGAATCAGAGGTCTTATTCTCTGCTCCTTCCAGTGTCAGCTTCGACTTTAATACATCTTCAAGAACTGCTGTGCTTTCAGCTGCCGTATTATCCTGTGCTTCTTCCTGCGGCTGTACTTCCTCTACAGCCGGTGCTGCCATGGCAGCTGTATTTTCCTGCGTACCAGCCTGCGCTGTATCCACAGTCTGTACTGCTTCTGCCGGAACCGGTGTCAGTTCGCGTCCTGCCTGCACATCTGAAACCAGCTGCTTTGCATAATCAATCACATCAGTCAGGGTTTCTGACAATCCTGCATTTGTAATAATTGCAACTGCATCTTCCACACCGGTCAGTTCTACGACTAAATCCGTAAGATTTGCCGGCTGAAGTAAATCCTGCATGCAAAGCCCAAGATCAGCCATAGCCTTTTCAAATTCTTCATCTGTCACACCCAGCTTTTCCTTTAAAAAGTCTTTGATTTTTTCACCTGCATCTATCAGCTTGTCACTGTTGTCAGATAACGTAGACCGGGTGTTGTCAGACGTTTTCTTTGTGGTAGAAGCTGCTGTATCGTCCTGTGCGGATACCTGTTTTGTATTCTGCTGTGTGGAAGTGCTTTTCATACCTGATGCTGTCTTTGTCTGTACCATATTCTGCGATGCCTTATTATTGACATTAGAAGACAGGGACTTTGACATAATCTTCTGAAAATTTGCACCACCGGACTTACCTGCTGACGAAAGCTGTGTTAAATCAATGCCTGAAGCTGTGTCTGTGCCTTTAATTGCTGCGCTTATCATCTTTACGCCTCCTTTCAATTCTTTTTTATATAAACTGCCACAACATATGTCATGGCAGATTATACCGTTTTTAATGTTCCTACGGATACATAATCTTTGTCATCTTTGCCGCAAAGACTGTATCCATCTCTGCAAGAATTGCTGCACGCTGTTTTGCTGTCATGCACTCTAAAATTTCTGCAACAAGATTGGTATCTCCCGTCATTTCCTGTAAGATTGCCGCAGCATTCTTTGCATCCATCTTTGCATATGCCGCAGCCCAATCCTGTACTTCCTGTTTATGTTCCAGCTGTCTTACGACTTCTGCATACAGTGCGGCTGCATTATCCGCATCAATAGATTCATACCATTTTTTATATTCTGAAATATCAGGCGCATTATCCGTAAAGACAACTTCCCTGTCGAACTCATCCTTTAACTGTTCGTAGTACTCCTGATTTTCTTCAAACACCTTTAAACGATCAACCTCTGCCTGTAAATCAGCAATCTGCTGTGCGGATGCATCCCCGGAATTCTGATAAGCGGAAAGCTGGCTTTCCAGTTCTTTGATACGTTCTACTGCCTCTGCGATACTGTTAAATTTGTAACCAGTTTCATCTGCAATTTCTTCACTGCTTGCATCAGGAAGAATCTGATTGATGACCGGAACATTTTTTAAGTACGGTCTTAACATTGTTCCTACACCGCCGACATCCATTTTAATCAACAGTGCAAAGATCACAAGCCATATAATTACAACTACCAGACCAACCAGAAAACTGGTAAGCTTACTCCCTTTGCTTTCCACAGGTTCGCCGTTTTCATCTAATTCTACATTGTCTAAATTAAGCTCTTCCTTTGATTTTTTCCTCGCCATATTTATTCACCTGTTTCCATATTATTATCATTGTAGTTAAAACTTACAAGTTCATCAATTTCTTTCTTTTCCTGTGCATTTAACTCCTGCTTAAATTCCTCAAATGCTTTCTCGCGCAGTTTTTCATAAATCTTGCGCTCCTGCATGGCAAGATTCAGCTTATCCCTTGCCCTGTCAAGATTTTTCTGTGCAATTCGGATACGGACAGCCTGCTGTGTCATCAGTTCTTTCATGACCGCCATTGATTCATTACTCTGCTTTATGCTTGCAATATTTACCCGGTTCATTGCACTCTGCTTGGCTTCATTTTCATACTGTTGTCTTCTTGACGCCAGATGATGCATTTTTTCTTCTTCAGCTGCAAGTCTTGCCGCATTTTCTGCATATTCTGTCTTTGCCTGCGTTTCCAGACGCAGCTTAATATTCAAAATATTCTGCATTCTGTAAATGAATTTTGCCATGCCCTGCTATCCCTCTATGGTTTTAAGCTTCGTAGTCCTTAAAAATCTCTGACAGCATTGCCAGTTCTTCTTCAAAACTGAATTTTTCATCCGTTGCCTGCCGCAAAAATTCATTTACTGCATCAATCTTTGAAATCGCATAGTCAATATTTTTATTAGAACCACTCTTGTATGCACCAATATTAATTAAATCTTCTGCTTCATTGTAAGTTGCCAGTACATTCTTCAATCTGCCCGCCATCTGTTTATGTTCCTTCGTTGTAATCTGACTCATACATCTTGAAATACTCTGAAGAACATCAATGGCCGGATAATGATTTTTATGTCCCAGCTTTCGTGATAACATAATATGGCCATCCAGTATGCTTCGCGCTGTATCTGTAATCGGCTCATTAAAGTCATCACCGTCAACCAGAACGGTATACAGTCCCGTAATAGAACCTTTTGCAGACATTCCTGCCCGTTCCAGAAGTTTTGGCATTTCGCTGTATACACTCGGCGGATATCCTCTTGTTACCGGAGGTTCCCCGGAAGCCAGACCGATTTCCCTTTGTGCCATGGAAAAACGGGTCAGCGAATCCATCATGAGTAAAACATCTTTCCCCTGATCCCTGAAATATTCCGCAATGGCTGTCGCTGTTTTTGCTGCCTTATTACGGATTAAAGCCGGTTTATCAGAGGTCGCCACAACAAGGACACTTCGTTTCATTCCCTCAGGACCTAAATCCCGCTCAACGAACTCCCGCACTTCCCTGCCACGCTCTCCAATCAGTGCGATAACATTAATATCCGCCTTCGTATTTCTTGCAAACATACCAAGCAGGGTACTTTTACCGACACCGCTTCCGGCAAAAATGCCGATTCGCTGTCCTTTACCGACTGTCAACAGACCGTCAACGGCTTTTACACCAAGCGGAAGCACCTGACTGATAATTTCCCTTGACATCGGGTCCGGCGGCTGTGCCTCAACGGAATATTCTTCTGTGAGCCCCAGTTCTTCACCATTCATTGGATTGCCCAGTCCGTCAAGTGTATGTCCCAATATGGCATCACCGACTTTTACCGCTAACGGTTTTTCTGTATTTTCCACAATACAGCCCGGTCCGATACCATCTACATTATCAAACGGCATCAAAAGCACTCTGGAATCTTTAAATCCTACAACTTCTGCATACAGATGGGACTCATTATCTGCGGAATGAATCACGCATAAATCATTGAGTTTTGCATCCGGTCCAATGGATTCAATGGTCAATCCGACAATCTTTGAAACCTTGCCCAGCTTATCAAAGTAGGATTTTTGTGTTAAATTATAGTATTTTGCTACATTAAATTCTGCCAAATCCAAATCCCCCAACTTACTACATACAGCTTAATAATTTAATCTGTTTAATGAGATTATGCAGTTCCACATCAAGGCTGCAGTTAAAAACTCCTGAATCTGTTTCTATCATACATTCATTCTGCTTTAACGCCATATCCTGCACAATATCAAGATTTACCTCATTGTTCATCGCACAATAGATTTTCCCCTGATTATTGAGTACAAAATTGTAATCATCAGGTGATACCTTAATGCTGTAGCTGTGACTGTTCTCTACATTCTTCAAAACATTGTTAATCAGATGCAGAACAATTTCTTTGTTATCTTCAGAAACTGTATGTGTCACTTCGGTAAATACTGCCAGCAGTGCTTCAACAATCTGTGGTTCCATATCGTTTCTGCGCTGTTCATAATCTTCTTCCAGCTGTTTTACCAGCTGTGCGTGCTGCTGTTCTAATTCCTGTTTTTTTTCTGTGAGCTGGCGTTCTGATTCAATCGTTCCCGAATTAAATCCTTCCTTCTTTGCCTCTTCACGAATCTGTCCTGCCTGTGCCTGCGCCTGTGCCAGAATTTCTTCTGCTTGTGCTTTGGCCTGTGCAAGGATTTCTTCTGCTTCTGCTCTTGCAGCTTCAGCGGATTCCTGTGTCATTTCTTCTGATGCCGCTGCTTCTGTATCAATTTCATCTTCCGGAAGCCGTTCTACAACATCTGCATTTAACCCGTTGATAAATCCGTCTGAATCTGCCTTCTGACGGCTTGCCGCTCTTGCTGCTTCTACTCTGTCTTTAATAATATCATTGTAATCAATGATTCTTTCACTTTTACTGATTGTTGTTCCAACCTTTAGCAAATTAGACAATGATCTCGTCACCTCCGCCTCTTGCAATTACAATCTCTGCTGAATCTTCAAGCTTTCTGATTACATTTACAATCTTCTGCTGTGCTTCTTCAACATCTTTCATACGAACAGGTCCCATGAAGTCCATATCTTCGCGAATCATAACAGCAAGACGTTTTGAAAGGTTGTTTAAGATTACATTCTGTACTTCTTCTGTTGCACCCTTTAATGCAAGTGCCAGATCGGCATTGTCTACATCTCGTAATACACGCTGGATTGCTCTGTCGTCCAGTGAAAGAATATCCTCAAATACGAACATCTTCTTACGGATTTCATCTGCAAGTTCAGGTTCTTCAACTTCGAGAGTTTCCATAATATGTTTTTCTGTTCCACGGTCAACCGAATTGAGGATTTCTACGATTGCATCGACACCGCCGACAATTGTGTAATCCTGGTTGACCAGTGCAGAAAGCTTTCTTTCAAGCACTTTTTCGACCTGCTTGATAACATCCGGTGATGTTCTGTCCATCTGTGCAATTCTTCTTGCTACATCTGCCTGTTTCTCCGGTGGCAGTGATGACACTACCATCGAAGACATGGAAGCCGGCAGATATGAAAGAATTAAAGCGATGGTCTGCGGATGCTCGTCCTGAATAAAGTTTAACAGCTGGCTCGGATCTGTCTTTCTGACAAACTCGAACGGTCTTACCTGTAATGATGCTGTCAGCTTGCTGATAACATCCTTTGCCTTGTCTTCGCCAAGCGCCTTTTCGAGCAGTTCCTTTGCGTAAGAAATACCGCCTTCGGCAATGTACTGCTGTGCCAGACATACTTCGTAAAACTCATTCAGTACCATTTCCTTGGTCTGTGGTGATACGCTGCTGGTGTTTGCAATTTCCAGCGTAAGCTGTTCTATTTCATCTTCTTTTAAATGTTTAAAGATTTGTGCTGATTTTTCCGGTCCTAATGCTATCAAAAGAATCGCTGCTTTTTCAACACCGTCCATTTCTTTATCTTTCCCTGCTGCCTTTGGCATACTCTCACTCCATTCCAATATACATCTATATCTTTATCTGCCTTTTATTAATCCCATCCGTCATTTAACCAGTTACGCAGCAGTAATGCCACTGCTTCCGGATTCTCATCAACGAATTTTTCAATTGCCTTTCTCGTTTCTGACTTCTCCTGAATATCAATGTCATCAACAGCAGGCTGGTTCTCTTTGGTTGTTGCAAGCATTTCTTCTACTGACAATTCCGGTTCTGTCTCCTCTACTGTTAATGGTCTTGCACTTCTGATTACTACAAATGCAAGCAGTCCTAAAATAACAACAGCGAGTGCAATCTGAATCCAGAAGCTTGCTGTCTGGAATACGCTCGGTGAATCCGAATCTTCAAAGTAATGTGTTTCATAAGCCAGTACATTGATATTGCCCTGTGCAACACCTGTACCTCTTGAAATCGCATCCAGCCATGTATTATCAACGTCTAATGCAACGGAATCTGCATTCTGTGCCTTAAACTCATCCCATGTCATGTTATCAAGATAGCCAAGCTTCTTACATTCATCCTCATTGTAAATGCGGTTCTTGATAAATGTAACCTGAAGCGTAGATGAATCATACACAATAGAACCCGGCTCTTTTGTTGTGGTTGTTACCAGTTCATTTGGCAGGTAAGCATACTTATGTACTTCATAGGTTGAAGTAGAAGAAGTCCCGTCTGTCACCTCATAGGTTGTATCATCATTTGATGTTGTACCCGGCGTGCCGCTCGCACCGTTTGTCCCAACAGATGTTTCATCATAGGACTCTGAATAAAGTCCCTGTTCCTGTCCGTCTGCCGGCGTATATTGCTTTGCAATCGTATTGACTGCATCCCAGTCGAGTACAAGATTCATTGTAATATAAGCATCATCGTATAAACCGGTTGCAAGAAGTCCCTGTCTTAATGAATTCTTGGTTGTATTTTCAATACGTTCCTTATACTTTAATTTGCTGTTGTAGCTGACACCGGAAACCGTTGAATTATTTGCACCGGAGTACAGTGTTGAACCATCACTGCTTAAAATTGTAATGTTGTCTGTATTGGTATTACCGACTGATGTTGCAAGGAAATTCGCAATACTTTCCGCCTTTTCATCTTCCATCGTCTTTGACAATTTTAATGTAACACCTACTGATGCATCAGAGGTTGCCGTATAAAAGGAATTGGTTGAATCTGCAAGCTGGATATTTACTGTTGCATTTTTAATTCCATCCATGGATTCCAAATCTGATTTCAGCTTTGATTCCAGATAATGTGCATATTTCTTTGTCTTATCCGATTCTGTCGTTGTAAAACTGCTGTTCATTGCATCGTCAAAGCTGTATCCGTCTGACTGGATATTCTCAGAGGCAATTAACATTTTAGCATCTGTCAGCTTTGCTTTTGGCACCTGAACAATCAGTGAATTGTCTGCCACCTTATAATCATAGCTGTTACTCTTTAACAACGCCGTTACTTCACTTAATTCAGTATAATCCTTACAGGTTGTAAGCACCTGGTAATTCGGCTGGTTTAAAACCACTGCAAGAATTACAACCGCCACCAAAAACACAGCCACTGCACTTACAATTACCGTCTTTTGTTTTTTTGTCCAATTATTCCAGATTTCCAACAGTTTCTTTGGAATCTGTTTTATTCTTTCAGCCATCTATCCATTAACTCCCATCAATTAAATTGACATATTCATAATTTCTTTATACGCTTCAAGCGCCTTGTCACGAATTGCCACCGTATACTGTAATGCCATATTAGCTTTCTGCTGATAAACACCCAGTTCATGAGTATTGGTCATATTTCCCAGTGCAAAATCAACTTCTGCCTGCTGTGCCTGCTGAATATAGGTATTAGTACTGTCTAACAGTCCGGATACTGCATTATAAATGGAATCGAATGTACTGTCTGTCTTTGCTGTGCTTCCCGTTGCCGAATCCTGCATTGCCTGTGAAACCTTTGATACATAATCTGTTCCAAGGCTGTTAATTGCTGATGTTACGTCCATAATAAATCTCCATTCCTCTATTTACGGTTTTATTTACTGCTTACTGTTCTCCGATTGTAAGTCCTTTATTTGCCATTGTTTTGCTTGCATTAAATGCAGAAATGTTTGCCTCATAAGATCTGGAAGCATCAATTAAATCTGTCATTTCCTGTACAACGTTTACATTTGGATAGGTTACGTATCCATTCTCATCTGCATCCGGATGTGACGGATCATATACCATATTCATATCTGTTGAATTATCTTCATAGACAGAAGTTACCTTTACACCATCGCCTAACAATCCATTGTGTGCCTGTTTTAACACGCTGGCAAAAGATGAACCGTTTGAGCTTGAGCCGGTCACGGCGGTTGAAGCTGTCAGTGTCTTTTCCGTAAATACGACTGCCTTTCTGACATAAGGTGTTCCATCGGACGTTCTTGTCGTATTGACATTTGCAATATTCTGTGAAATCACATCTGTCCGCAACTGCTGTGCCGTCATTCCAGAAGCACTGATATTAAAAGCTGTAAACATCGACATATTAATCATTCCTCCCATTTATAACAAACATTCTGCTAAAAGCTGTCACGCCTATTTATTTTAATACTGCCTTCATTCTTGTAAATTCATTATTCATGCTGTCTATTAACGCATTGTAATTAATCTGTTCTGCTGCCAGTTCAGCATTCTCTGTAGACAAATCCACGTTATTCCCATCCATTCTGTATGACAATGTTGTATTTTCCGTATATGTCCTGGTTGTAATTCCGCTTAAATTAGCTTCATTCACCTTCTGTGTCAGCGTTGAAGCCGGTGTACCTGCCTGCTCAAGCGCAGACTTTAAATAAGTTGTAAATTCCACGTCCTGTCTTTTATAATTTGGTGTATCCACATTTGCAATGTTATTGGTAAGAACTTCCTCTCTTAACCAGCTTGCATCTGCTGCCGTCTTTAAAACATCTACATATCCAAATGCCCCCGAATTCATATTCTATACTCCTTTCTTCGATGCGTTCCTATGTACTCATCACATAAAAAACCTAAGATATATTATAAATTATATATGAAAAATTACAAGTTTTTTTTAGCATTTTTTACATTATTATTCCAATTTTGACAAATTTTATCATAAAAAAAGGACTGATGCGCTACACTTGTGTATCATAATTCCTATATACGCATCAGACCTTTTTATTAGTTTTCATCAAGTTTTTTTATTTCTTCAAAAACGACTTCATTAATGACTTTGATGTACGTTCCCTTCATCCCCGATGATCTGGACTCAATAACTCCTGCACTTTCAAATTTTCTCAATGCATTTACTATAACAGACCTTGTAATACCAACCCTGTCTGCAATCTTACTCGCAACAAGAATGCCCTCTGTCCCATCCAATTCTTTAAAAATGTGTTTAATCGCTTCCAGCTCTGAAGAAGAAAGCGTACTGATTGCCGATTTCACAATCTGCTGTTTGCGGACTTCCTCAGCATTTTCCTCATTTACGGAACGCATCATCTCCAGTCCGACAACAGTTGTTCCATATTCACACAAAATAATGTCATCAATTTCATAGCTGTTATTGCTCTTGTACATAAACAGCGTTCCAAGCCGTTCACCGGCAATCTCTATCGGTGCAAGCAGTGCCTGAAACTTTTTGACATTCTCATTTGTAAATCCCAAAGTTGCCAGATTTACATTTTCTTTTGTCGAAAGAACACTGAGCAGTCTTTCATTCAGCATATTATCCACAAATCCGCCAACCTTGTCATAAATCAGTTCATCAATAACTTCCTCACTGTTATAAAATCCCGTGCCAAGCACCTTGCCTTTTTTACTGATCACAAGGATATTGGATTCGAGAATGCCGCTCAACACAGCACAGATATCATTGAATTCAACCCGATGTGAGTGATTGTTATGAAGCAATTTATTGATTTTTCTGGTTTTATCTAATAACTGGACACTCATTTCTATCCTCCTTATGTTTACTTGACAAACTGCCATACTCTATTATTGATAATAACACGTTTTTCATTACAATTCAACTGAATTCACTGTATTTTTCACAAAATTTCACTTTATTTCAAAAGCTTTCTATTTATTTTCATCGTTTTCACGATTTTCTACATAGCCGCAGTTTTCATCACCGCACACCAGCTTATTGCCTTTTTCCAGCATATAGCCGCCGCATTTCGGGCATTTCTTATCAGAAGGCTTCTGCCATGTCATAAAATCACATTCCGGATTATCCTCACAGCCAAAATATCTTCTGCCCTTCTTGGTCTTTCTCATAACGACTTCTTTTCCGCACTTCGGACATGCCACACCGATTTTTTCAAGATATGGTTTGGTATTTCTACATTCCGGGAAACCAGGGCAGCCTAAAAACTTACCGTGCGGACCGTATTTTACAACCATGTTTCTGCCACACTTCTCACAGACAACATCCGTTACTTCATCTTCAATCTTTACCGATTCAAGTTCTTTTTCTGCCGCTTTGACAGCTTCATTTAAGTCCGGATAGAAATTTCTGATAACCTCTTTCCATTTTACTGAGCCCTCTTCCACACCGTCGAGCAGTGATTCCATGTTTGCGGTAAAATTTACATCTACAATAGAAGGAAATGCTTTCTTCATAATGTTATTGACCGCTTCACCCAGTTCTGTCACATAAAGATTTTTATTTTCCTTTGCAACATAATGTCTTGCAATAATCGTTGTAATGGTCGGCGCATACGTACTCGGGCGGCCGATTCCCAGTTCTTCGAGTGTCTTTACAAGCGATGCTTCCGTATAATGTGCCGGCGGCTGTGTAAAATGCTGCTGTGGATTCAGTTCATTTAATGTCAGTTCTGATTGTTCATCAATTCCCTTTACCAGTGCATTGGAGGCTTCCTTTTCTTCATTATCCTTATATACAGATAAGAATCCTTCAAACTTTACCTTGGAAGCTGCTACCGTAAAACGGTATTTTCCTGCCGCAATCTTTACAGAAATGGTTTCATAGACCGCCGGACTCATCTGACTTGCCGTAAAGCGCTTCCAGATAAGCTGATAAAGACGGAACTGATCTCTGGATAACGATTCTTTAATCACAACCGGCGACAGTGCAATATCTGTCGGCCGGATTGCTTCGTGTGCATCCTGAATCTTTTTATCATCTTTTTTATCCACACCGGTATTTCCTACATAATCCTTTCCATAAGAAGCTTCAATATATTCTGCTGCCATAACTACTGCTTCATCTGCTACTCTTGTGGAATCCGTACGCAGATACGAAATTACACCTATTGTTCCTCTACCTGCAATATCCACACCTTCATAGAGCTGCTGTGCAAGGCGCATGGTTTTTTGTGTTGAAAAATTCAATGTTTTTGCTGCTTCCTGCTGTAAGGTACTGGTTGTAAACGGCAATGGGCATTTTTTTGTCTTTTCACCTTTTTTAATGCTTTCAACATAGAATTTTTCTTTTTCTACCGCCTGTGTAATTTCCTGTATCTGTGCTTCATCTTTAATGTCGATTTTCCCGTCAGCATCTCCGTAAAACTTTGCCGTCAGGGGCTTTTTCTCACCTTTTACGTCTAATACCGCTTCCATTGTCCAGTATTCCTGCGGAATAAATGAATTAATCTCATCTTCCCTGTCACAAATGATACGCAGAGCAACAGATTGTACACGGCCGGCACTTAAGCCTCTTTTAATCTTTGCCCATAACAGTGGACTAATCTGATAACCTACCATCCGGTCAAGCACACGTCTGGACTGCTGGGCATCCACAAGATTCATATCAATCTTGCGTGCATTTTTAATAGAAGCTTTTACTGCATTTTTTGTAATTTCATTAAATGTAATCCGGTAAATATCTTTATCCTCCAGCTTCAATGCCTTTGCCAGATGCCATGAAATCGCTTCTCCTTCGCGGTCGGGATCGGTTGCAAGATACACTTTATCTGCTTTTTTGACTTCTTTTCTTAAAGCAGCAAGAATATCTCCTTTCCCACGGATTGTTATATATTTCGGTTCAAAATCGTTATCTATATCAATTCCCATCTGACTTTTCGGTAAATCTCTGATGTGCCCCTGAGATGCCATAACCTCATAATTTGCCCCCAGAAATTTTTTAATCGTCTTTACCTTTGCCGGGGACTCTACGATTACCAGATATTTTGCCATAGTCTCTTTTTTTCCTCCTCAAATCTCTAAATCGTTCCTTACATAACAGTTTTTTGAGATTTCCGTAATCAGCCCCTCAAGCTGCATTTCCAGAATCATCTGATTTAAATCTGCTATTTCAAGCCCTGTTTCTGCTAAAAGTTCATCAAGGCTTTTTGGATACAAATCGAAACAACTATACACCATATCTTTGGGGGTTGCAAGGAATTTTTTTTGTATTTTTTCTTTTTCTTCCCCTTTCCCGACTGTTTTATTCATAAAAATTTTATCTTTTAACGCCTTTGTCTGAAAAATATCTTCCGGTTTTGTAATTACAATTGCCCCCTGTTTTATCAGTTCATTACATCCTTCACTGAGCGGCTGCCCGATATTCCCTGGCACAACATAAACATCCCTATTCTGCTCCAATGCCGCATCTGCCGTTATAAGTGAACCGCTTCTTTTTCTAGCTTCTACAACAATCACCGCATCAGATATCCCGCTGATAATGCGGTTTCTAACCGGAAATCTGCCTGCTGCCGGTGCTGTCCCCGGCGGATATTCCGAAAGAATTGTTCCCTTCTCCTGAATCTGCATATAAAGCCGGATATTTTCACGCGGATAGCAGATATCCACGCCGTTTCCAAGTACCGCCACCGTTCTTCCCCCGCCCGCAATACAACCTTCATGTGCCGCAGTATCAATACCCGATGCCATGCCGCTTACCACAGTAATGCCAAGTTGTGCAAATGCCTTTGCGAAGCTGTACGCAACCGACCTTCCATAGCCGGAACATCCTCTTGCCCCCACCATGGCAACTGCCGGTTCATCTGCGCGCAAAGGCTGTCCTTTGCTGTATAATCCGTAAGGCATATCATATAATTGCAGAAGGTTTTTGGGATACTGTTTTCCTTCCTTATATATAAACGATATTCCCTTATGCTGTAATTGTGTAAAACTTTTATAAACTTTTTCCATATTTGTGTTTTTCATAATCGTTTCTATGTTTTGCTGTGTAAGACCTGTACAGCCGTGCAGTGCTTCCGGCGCCGCATAAAAAACCGCCTTTGGACTTTTAAATACATCCAGCAGTCTTTTTATCCGCTTATTGCCTATCCCTGAAAGATTGCACAGCCAGTACCAGTATAATTCTTCTTTTTCCTGCATATATTCTCCATTTCTTCTGTGTAAATAAACTGCTATTTAACCCCGGTATCATTTTATTCGATTACCGAACGGTAGCTGCGGTAAGAAAGTGCCTCGCTTAAATGGGCAATTTCAATTTCTGTACACTCTTCAATATCCGCAATCGTGCGCGCCGTCTTTAAAATCTTGTGATATCCTCTTGATGTAAGGTGGAATTTATCATAGACTTTTTCCATAAACTCCTGTTCTTTTTCTCCCAGCCTGCAATATTTTTCAAGCTGCATGGCACTCATCTGCGCATTAAAATAAATATTCTCCTTTGCAAAACGCTCCGCCTGCCATGCTCTTGCACACTCCACCTTTTCTTTCATGTAAGCCGATGACCCTTTTTTATTACAGCTTTGATACTGCATTTTATGGACACCTGCATCCGTAACCTGTATACAGATATCAAAGCGGTCCCATAACGGACGACTGATTCTGCCCAAAAATCGTGTAACATCCTGCTGTGTGCAGGTACATCTGCTTCTGTCTGGAAAATATCCACAGCGACATGGATTCATCGCTGCTGCCAGCATAAAATCTGCCGGATAGACACACGTTTCCGTTAAACGTGTAAGAATCACTTTTTTCTCCTCAAGCGGCTCTCTAAGCCCCTCCAGAACTGTCTGACGATACTCTGTGAGTTCATCTAAAAATAAAACGCCTTTTCCCGAAAGCGTGACCTCTCCCGGTCTTGGCACTCTGCCTCCGCCCAAAAGTGCCGCCTGGGTCACACCATGCCCCGGCGCCCGGAACGGTCTTTTCGTCATCAACGGATGATTGGGATTTAACTGTCCTGCAATACTGTATATCTTTGTCAGTTCCAGCTGTTCCTCAAACGATAATTCCGGCATAATCGATGAAATTCTTTTAGCAAGCATCGTCTTACCGCTTCCCGGCGGTCCTACATATAAAATGTTGTGCATCCCCGCCGCAGCAATCATCGTTGCCCGCTTTGCACTCTCCTGCCCTTTTATCTCCAGGAAGTCCAGCTGTTCCTGTGGACTTTCTTTCCCTGCCGTATCATAGTTTCCTTTTAGAGGACTATTCCTTTCCTGCGCCGGACTTTTTCCCGTCTGTAAATATACCACCGCTTCTTTCAGTGTCCGTACCGGTATCAGTTCCATTCCCTTTACAACACTTCCCTCTGCCATATTCTCTGCCGGCAGAATACAGCGCTTCTTTCCCTGCTGTAATGCTTCACATACCGATGGCAGAATTCCTTTTACCGGGTTGACCGTGCCATCAAGGCTTAACTCCCCAATAATGACCATATCTTCAAATGCCGTCATATTGACTTCATCCTGTGCGCCAAGAATCCCTATGGCAATCGGCAGATCAAATCCTGTCCCGTATTTGTGTATGTCCGCCGGAGAAATATTGACCGTAATGCGCCGCGGTTTCTGTTCATAACCGGAATTACGCAGGGCAATCCGCACACGCTCCTTCGCCTCTTTTACTTCTGTGGAAAGATAACCGCCCATATCAAATACCGGCAGTCCTCTCCCCACATCCACTTCTACTGTAACTACATAGGCTGTAATGCCCGTAATCGTAGTACTGTAAACCTTTGAAAACATTGCTCACCTCTGTAATATAATATAGTTTTATTCTTCTCACTATTCATATTACAGATATATTTTTAATTTGTCAACTATTATATTTTAAAATTTCACAGTTATATACAAATTTGCCTGTACTTTCACACAGCTCATACTTTTGCTGAATTACTGCCTTTGTCATTTTCCAGACCCGGGTCTTTTGCAACGGTGCTTCCATTCCCGATAACTGTGCAATCCGCTCAACAGCCGTATCTGCATCCACGCTGTTTACCGTTCCAAGCACAACAAGTCCCATCTTTGCCGCACGCAGTGCCGCCTGTACAGCTTCCGGTGTTTCAAGTTCACCGATTAAAACACCATCTGCCGATTCATGCAGCAGATTGTCCATTCCTTCTTTATAAGAACCGGTATCTTTCCCGATACAGCGGCGGCTTAACAACCCTTTTCCTGCTTCTATCGGATATTCTACGGGACTTTCCAGCGTTACAAGATGCATAAAACGTCCTGCAAGCATCTGTTCTGCCAGTGCCGCGAGTGTGGCACTCTTTCCGCTGTGCGGCTTTCCACAGACAAGTACCAGCCCCTGCGTAATCCCTGCCAGTGCTTTTACTTCTTCCGGCAGTTTTTCTTTCTTATTGATAATTTTTACACAGGCTGACGGCACACCGTCATTCTGGTAAATATGTACGCGGAATCTGCCGATTCCATGAAATGCAATCACTTCGTCCACACTTTTTGTTTCCCTGTACTGCGCCGCCTGTTTTGCATCCAGCATTTCAAGCAGAATTTTTTCTGCTTCTGTGCTGCTTAATTCCGGATAATCGAGATTCTTTATCTTTCCGCCAATCCGTGCTGCCGGTTTTCTGCCCGCCATCAGATATATTTCTGCTGCGCCTGCCTGCTGTGCCTGCCTGAATAACTGTTCAATTGTAACCATCTTTCCACCTCATTCCATCAACCGGTTACTGTATCTGTTCAATCCGGTACTGTGTTTCATTTTGTTCTATTGCTTCCTCATAAATTCTGTCATAATCATCCGAGCAGCTGTAGCGTTTTTCATTTTCATCATGGACAATGTCAAATATTCCCTGTGATGTCACATATCCATCTGAATAAACAAATGCAAAATAAACATCTTCTTCATTGTCATCATTTTCTATCACTGCCTGATAAAGAAAATACAGATAATTATCCGGTCCTGCCACCGTACCCTCTGTTTCTTTTTTCTTTAAAAAGTATACGCCAAGGCATTCAATATCCGAAGCCTCTTCAATGTTACTGCTTCTTAGATAAGAAGTCTTTCCCGTGGCTTTATATAACATACGGAAGGTTGTATTCTCTGTCTGTGCAATAATCGTATCCTCAATCTGTCCCTGCATTTCTGACAGCACTGCATCGTCTATGTCAGCCGGTGTCTGTACATACTCACTTAAACCCTCGGCGCGCACTGTTACCTCTAATGTATCTGTGATATAACCGTGCCGTCCGAGTTCTTCTTTGCCGGTTTCACAGCGGATTGTCACTGCATCACCTTTTTGAATGTTTTCCGTCATATCCGCCGTAAATATAAGGCTGCCAAGATACTCATCGCCCCACTTGTTGGTAACCAGTGCATACGCATCCGGGCTGATTCCCGCAAAGGTCACTTCTACATTGGAGAATAAATCAATCTTTGTACCTGCATCAATACCTTTGGCACGCACGGTATAGTCTTTTGCTTTGATTTTAACTCCCAGTTCTTTTGCAAGCTCCTTATCAAATAAAACCTCAATCTTTACTTTTTGACCGTTTGCAATATTCATCTGATGCACTGCTGCCGATACGGATTCTGCAAGACTTCTGTAACGGCTCTGTTTATCTGCATCTTTTGTCTTTCCTGCAAGCTTACGGTACAGTTTTTCCGTATCTACACTGCACTCTGCTACGGCATATCCGTCCGCTCCGGTGTAGGATACCGTAATGTAGTCTTCCGGCTTTACCTTTGACGCCACCGCACAGATAAGGCTTACAAGCAGGATCACCAGCACCAGTACACCGATTGCTGCACCTGCCGCCGTCTTTGGTTCTTTATGCACCCAGCCGGTAAAATCCTGCATGAAACACTTGAATTTTCCCTGCTGTCTGCGTTCTTCCTCCTCTTTTTTGCGTTCTTCTTCCATCGCAATGGATTTTTCTCTCCATTTGCCCAGTTTTAAATCGACTGTTTTATCCACAGGTTCGTTTTTACTCATTTGCTGTTTACTCATTTTCCCTCTTTTCCCGCCTGATACGGCTGTTTATTCTACCGGTCTTGTATACTGCTTTAAAAATTCAAGTTCCTCACCGGATAAATGCGGTGACAATCTGCTGTAAACCGCCGCATGGTACGCATTGAGCCTTTCGATGTCTTTTTTCTCCAGCCATGCCGTGTCTACCAGGTCCAGATCAATCGGAACAAAGGTCAGCGGTTTAAATTTTAAAAAGGTGCCGTACTCATTTTCACCGTCACCGACACACTCAATTTCATTTTCAATACGGATACCGTAAGCGCCCTCAATGTATACACCGGGCTCATCGGAAGTGACCATACCTTCTTCAAATACACACAAATCATTTTTACCCGGATTGTGCTTCCATCGGAAGCCGTTGGGCGACTCATGCACGTTGAGCAGATACCCGATTCCGTGGCCCGTGCCGCACCGGTAATCCATGCCCTGTTCCCACAGCGGACCTCTTGCCAGAATGTCCAGGCTAAAGCCCGTACAGCCTTTTAAAAAACGTGCATTGGCAAGATTTAACATGCCCTTTAATGTCAGTGTGAAATATTTTTTCATCTCTGCTGTCACTTCACCCAGTGCAAAGGTACGGGTAATATCTGTCGTGCCGCGAAGGTACTGTCCGCCCGAATCTACCAGAAGCATCCCCCTTGGATACAGCACCGCACAGTGGTCTTTTTCTGCGTGATAATGCATCATTGCCGCATTTTCACCGTATGCACTGATTGTATCAAAACTCAATTCCTTGTAATCCGGAATATGGCTTCTTAAATTATCCAGATACTCTGCTGCCGTCACTTCCGTGACATTCCATTCTTTTCCTGCTTCGTACTGCTTCATTGTATTTTTGAGCCAATACATAAATTTCGTCACGGCAAGTCCGTCATCAATGTGGACATCCCGCAGATTCGCAAGTTCTGTCGGATTTTTGACCGCTTTCATATGCACGGACGGATTTTCCTTACAAATGCATTCTGCAGTTTCCGGCACACTCTGGAAAAGCGCCAGATTCACTCTTTTCATATCCATCCACACCGAAGTTTTCTTACCCGCAAGACTGCGTAAATCCGCATAGATTTGATTATACGGACGAAGCTGTATCCCATCCTGTGCCAGATCAGCTTTCATTGCCTGCGTAAAACGGGATTCCTCTGTATACAGATACACTGCATTCGGTGCAAACAGCAGATATGCCATAATCACCGGATTACATGCCACATCATCGCCGCGCAGATTTAAAATCCAGCAGATGTCGTCTAACGAAGCCACCGCATGATATGCCGCGTGTGCCGTCTCCATTTCCTGATAAATTCTGTGAATTTTATCCTCACGGCTCTCTCCGCTGTATTTAAGTTCCAGTTCATACGCTTTGGAAGCCGGAAATGCCGGTCTGTCTTTCCACAGTTCCTGTACCGGCATAAAATCCCCTTTGATCCTGCCGCCGCACGCCTCTGTAAGTTTTATCCACTCCATTCCTGTCTGTGCCGCACACGTTCTTGCATCCATGCCGAGCACACCGCCTGCGCCCAGCCGCTCACGGATATACTCTGTAAGCGTTGGCACGCCTGCACAGCCCATTTTCATCAGCGTAATGCCCGTACCTTCAAGCTGTGCCTGTGCCTGCACAAAATATCTGCCGTCCGTAAAAAGTGCTGCTTCTGTCTGTGTCACTGCCAATGTTCCCGCAGAGCCGGTAAACCCGGACAGGTATTCCCGGTCTGCAAAATATGCGCCCGAATACTCAGACATATGATAATCATCGGTAAATACTACAAATATGTCTACATTTTCTGCTTTCATGCGTTCCCTCACAAAACGCAGTCTTTCTTTTATGACTTCATGTTTTTCCTGCATGGCAATTCCCTTCTTTTGCTTTTATAGTTTGGCATCCTCCAGCAGTTTTTTAAGCTTTAAAAGTGCCTTTTTTTCAATCCTGCTGATATAACTTCTGCTGATACCCAGCCGGTCTGCCAGTTCACTCTGGGTCATCGGTTCTTTGCCGTTTAAACCGTACCGCCGGATAATAATGGTTTTTTCTCTTTCATTTAATACTTTATCAAGATTCTGATACAGACACAACACCCTTTGTGCAAAAAGACAATCTTCTACTACATCTTCTTTTTCTTCACCGACAATATCTATCAGGCTGATTTCGTTGCCCTCTTTATCTTTTCCAATCGGCTCATACATCGACACTTCTTTGGATTTGCGCTTTTCCATGCGGAGCATCATCAGCAGTTCATTATCAATGCATTTTGCGGCATAGGTTGCCAGCCGGATACTTTTATCCGGTTTGAATGAATTGACCGCCTTAATCAGCCCAATCGTGCCGACAGAGATTAAATCATCCGTATCACGGTCTGCCTGAAGATATTTTTTGACCATGTGTGCCACGAGCCTCATATTGCGCTCCACCAATATATTTCTCGCTTCCATATCCCCATTATGAAAACGTTCTATCATTTCCTTTTCTTCTTTTGCCGATAGCGGCTTTTCAAATGCTTTCAAAGAAAGGCACCCCTGACACATATTTATATATAGTATGTGCCGGAATGCCTTTTATTGCTTTTCCAATCTAATCTTCTTTTCTTCTTAATATGTCATACTGGCAAAGCGGAACACCTAAATCAATATAAAGCTGCTGTTTCGGATGCGGTGCACTTTCCATCGCTTCTCCGTCTTCGTTGTAAATTGCCTTGACGGTAACTTCCATGTTCGTACCATCCGGGCGCATAACTTCTATCGTTTCCCCGACAGAGAATTTGTTACGCTGTTCAATATGATACAATCCCTTGTCATTACACTCTCCTACAATGCCGAGGTACGTATATTCCTTGACATATGTATTGGAATCATAAATCTGGGTGTTTTCATCCGGTTTTCCAAAGAAAAAACCTGTTGTATACTGTCTGTACGTACATTTCTGGATTTCAGACTTGTAAAAAGGAATCCGGCTCTTATATAATTCAGGGTCCTGTAAAAATTCATCAATTGCCAGACGGTACGTTCTTGCAACCGTTGCCACATATAATGCCGTCTTCATTCTTCCTTCGATTTTAAAGCTGTCAATGCCGGCTTCAATCAATTCGGGAATATGTTCAATCATACATAAATCCTTGGAATTAAAAATATACGTTCCGCGTTCATTTTCGTAAACCGGCATATACTCGCCCGGTCTGGATTCTTCCACAACAGAATACTTCCAGCGGCATGGATGTGTACACGCTCCGCGGTTTGCATCGCGTCCTGCCATAAAGCTGCTGAGCAGACATCTTCCCGAATAGGAAATACACATAGCCCCGTGAATAAACGTTTCAATCTCCATATCATCCGGGATATGCGCACGGATTCCCTTGATTTCATTTAAAGAAAGCTCTCTTGCCGTTACAACACGCTTTGCACCCTGCTTCCACCAGAACTGATACGTCATATAATTGGTATTGTTTGCCTGTGTGCTGATGTGGATATCCGTATCCGGCATCACTTCCTTTGCAATCGTAAACATCCCCGGATCGGAAATAATCAGCGCATCCGGTCCGATTGTCTTTAATTCTTCAAAATAGGCTCTTGCACCCTCTAAATCATAATTGTGTGCCAGAATATTTGCCGTCACATAAACTTTCACATCATGTGCATGTGCAAATGCAATGCCTTCCTTCATATCTTCCATCGAAAAATTCTTTGCTTTTGCACGCAGTCCAAAGGCTTCACCACCAATATATACTGCGTCCGCACCGAATATTACCGCTATCTTTAAAACTTCCAGACTGCTTGCCGGAATCAGCAGTTCCAGTTCGCGTCCGTTATAAAAATGTCCAGCCATTCTCTTATCCTCATTTCTGAGCGACTTGTTGCGAAGAAGCGATGAGAAATTCGCGCAGGCGATTTCTCATCTGCTATCAGGGAGATTTGTTTTCGCTCAGAAACAAATCTCCCTTCCGCAGGCATTTTAATGCCGGAGGAATCGCGAGCCAAATCTTATTTGGCTCTGCGATAAAAAGCGACTTTGTGACGCCTGCGGCACAAAGTGCTGTGTGAAGAATCTTAGGTTTAAGGATTCTTCACACTATCCCTTCTTAACACTTAATGTAATACCGTCACCAATCGGAACGATACTCGTTTCTAACTGTTCTGCATGGGTCAGTGTATAAATATATTCTCTCATTCTTGTGTGGATTGTCCGGTTTCTTCTTGTTACACCGTAACGGGACTCTACAATATCACCTTCCTGTAATACATTGTCTGAAATGAGCAGTCCGCCCGCAGGCATTAACCGCAGCAGTTCGGGCAGAAAATTAATATACTGTCCTTTTGCCGCATCCATAAAGATAAAATCATACGTTCCATCAAGTTCTTTTAAAATATCCATCGCATCACCCTCTAAAAGCGTGATGACCTCTTCTTTTCCTGCCCGTTTGAAATTGTTCTTTGCAACAGGAATCCGTTTTTCATAATTCTCAATTGTCGTAATGCGGCAGTTTTGAGGCATATTTTCACTCATAAGAATAGATGAGTAACCTACTGCCGTTCCCACTTCGAGAATTTTTTGCGGCTGCTTTAACAAAAGCAGCACCTTGAGCAGATTACCCATCTCTTTTCTGATAATCGGAACACCGTCCGCCAACGCTTCCTTTTCTATTGCATTACAAACCGGAGAATTCCCTTTATCTAAAGAATTAATGTAATCAACAATCCGTTCATTGACAATTGTTCCCATTATTTATCCTCTCCTGTATCTGCACACGACAGCACTTTCATCATTTCCGTCGGTGTCATCGCCGTATTTAAGGTATACGTACCTCCTACAAATTTATCCTTATAATCGGATAATATAATCTGATAATAAAAACAGGTCTTATCTTTTACAAGTCCTTTGTCATAAAGGAGCTTTGCAAGCTGCTTAGACGTAATGCCATCTGAAATCGTAACCTGTGTTTCCCTTGCCTGTGCCTCGGAAGAAACGGCTTCTTCATCAAAAATATTATGACCAAAGGTATACGCTTTGCTTCCTGCCGTAAAAATGATAAACACACCTACCGCAATTACAATTACATTAAGCGAAACACCTAAAATCATCCGGATACTTTTTTTGTTCATTTTTTGTCAATCTCCCATACTGCCCGGCATTTATCTGCCGCTTTCATTTAAAAAGTCCACATCAAAATCTACCGCATCCACAAGCGATACGCAGACATCCTGTACCAGACGGCACAGACACAGTTCTGCCGAAAAGTAACTTTTTGCCAGTCCCTGATTTCTCATATCAGCGTATTGCGCTTCCAGCTGCGAAATATTCTCATCAATCTCCTGAATTTCATCGTTGTACTGTATTTCAAAATTCCGTCTCCGAAATTCATCAATTGCCCTTTTTAAATCGGCATTTTTGGACACTTCCGCCTCCAGCCTCTTATATTCGCGGTATTCTTCACTGTCTAAAACCGCCTGTATTAATTCTGCTTTCAGCTCATCGATTCTTCCCATTTACATCTCCATTTTACGTTACATATGTGCTTCCATAATAATCGGAAGTATAACTGGGTTTCTTTTCATCTTCTTCCAAAGATATTCGCTTAAATCATCCTTGATAATGTTCTTAATTTTGCTCCAGTCTGTAATGTTTTTATCCATACAGGTTTCTACAGAACCAGATACCACTTCTCTTGCTTCATCTAACAGTTCTTCTGCTTCACGGACATAGACAAAACCTCTTGTCACAATATCCGGACCTGCTACCAGCTGTCCGCTGTACTTTTCAAGTGTGAGAACAACGATGATAATACCGTTTTCTGCAAGATTCTGACGGTCACGCAGTACAATATTGCCGACATCACCGACACCTAAACCGTCAACGAGAATCTCACCGGTCTGTACATGTCCTACAATGCCTGCTTTTTCTTCGCTTAATTCCAGTACATCACCACATTTTGCAATGAATATATCCTCTTTATCATAACCTAAAGACTGTACAACTTCTTTCTGCGCCATTAAATGTCTGTATTCGCCGTGAACCGGAATTGCATATTTAGGCTTAATCAAGGAGTAGAGCAGCTTAATTTCCTCCTGACAGGCATGTCCTGATACGTGGGTATCCTGGAAAATAACCTTAGCCCCTTTCATACCGAGTTCATTAATAACCTTTGCGACAGACTTTTCATTACCCGGAATCGGTGTTGATGAAAAGACAACACAGTCACCCGGCTGGATAGACACTTTTCTGTGCAGGGAAGCAGCCATTCTTGAAAGTGCCGCCATAGACTCACCCTGACTGCCCGTTGTAATCAGTACAATCTGCTCCGGTGTATAATTTTTCATTTCTTCCGTATCAATGAGTGTGCCTTCCGGAATCTTTAAGTAGTCCAGATTCTCGGCAACTTCAATGATATTGACCATGCTTCGTCCTTCAACACAGACTTTTCTGCCGTACTTTACCGCAGAATTGATAATCTGCTGTACACGGTCTACATTGGATGCGAAAGTTGCAATAATCAAACGGCTGTTTTTATTATCTGTGAAAATCTTATCAAACGTTGCACCAACGGTACGTTCTGACATTGTAAAGCCCGGACGGAGTGCATTCGTAGAATCACACATCAGTGCAAGAACACCCTTTTTACCCAGTTCGCCCATTCTCTGTAAATCAATCGGTTCACCGTAAACCGGTGTATAATCCACTTTAAAGTCACCGGTATGGATAATGACACCTGCCGGCGAGAAAATTGCCAGTGCTGCTGCATCTGCAATACTGTGGTTTGTACGGATAAATTCAACCCTGAAATCACCTAAATTAATAGACTGTCCGTAACGTACCACCTTACGCTTTACCTGACGCTGCATGCCGTGTTCTTTTAACTTGGAATCAATCAGGCCCATCGTGAGCTTTGTCGCATAAATCGGCGCATTGACTTCCTTTAATACATACGGAATTGAACCGATGTGGTCTTCATGTCCGTGCGTAATGACAAAACCTTTGACTTTATCTGCATTTTCCTTTAAATAGGTGACATCCGGGATAACCAGATCAATTCCTAACATTTCTTCTTCCGGGAATGCAAGACCGCAGTCCACTACAATAATACTGTCATCGTATTGTATGGCAGTAATGTTCATACCAATCTTGTCAAGACCACCCAGTGGGATAATCTTAACAGAACCTACATATTCTTTCTTCATTTAACACCTCTAAAACTATTCTAAATCCATGTCTTCCAGTAACTCGGCAAAAATGCGGCTGACTGCATCCAGTTCTTCTTCCGATTCAACAAATTCATAAACCGCTTCTGTATCTTCTGCCTTTGATGTGTCTTTTAAAATATAAGCTTCCGCTTCTTCATCTTCTTCGTCCTCTGATTCGGTGACTAAAAGATAATTGATACCATTGACTCTCGTTTCCTCTATAATGTAAAAATCTACACTTTCCTGGTCTTCCGTTACAAAGGTAAGCTTTTCCATGTTCTTCTCCATTCCTGATTCTGAGATTCTATACGACAGGGTAAAAGGGACAAACCAATAGTTTTGATGGCAGTTCCGGAAGACTTTCCAAAACTGCCATGCTCACACGCTTAGTTGCCATTTGCTTTGTAATCTAAATATCCCTGTAAGATAAATACTGCCGCAATCTTATCAATTACAGCTTTGCGGTTCTCTCTGCGCACACCGCTTTCCATCAATACTTTATCTGCTGATACCGTAGTCAGACGTTCGTCCCATAATACAACCGGCAGTCCCGTTCTTCTTTCTAACATTTCTGCAAAATTCTGACAATCCTGCGCACGCTCTCCAACAGAATTATCCATATTCTTTGGGAATCCTAAAACAATCTGCTCTACTTCATATTCTTCAATGATTGCCTCTATCCGGGCAAGTGTCTTTCGTAACTTATTCGCTTCTTTGCGCGTAATGGTTTCTAATCCCTGTGCTGTAATGCCGAGTGCATCACTGATTGCAACACCTACTGTCTTCGTACCATAATCCAGTCCGATGATTCTCATATTATAAGCCTTTTCCTTCGATGAAATATTTAATCACTTCTTCAACAAGCTCATCGCGTTCTACCTTCATAATCAGGCTTCTTGCATTGTTATGGCTTGTAATATAGGTAGGATCTCCTGACATAATGTATCCCACAATCTGATTCACCGGATTGTAACCCTTTTCCTTCAAAGCACGATATACCTGCTCTAAAATTCCTTCTACTGAAATTGCCTTGTCTGGCTGTGTTTTAAAAAATTGTGTGTTATTATCTATCATTTTCCTCACGTCCCTTTCGTATATGTATTTATAATATAATAATTGAGCCAATAATACAAGTGTTTTTTAAAAATTTCTCGATTGATATGCCCTTTGCCGTGCGCATCACATCGCTTAGTGGTGTCCACATTTTCCATAAAAATAAGGATACAAAGACAGCCCTGCCTGTAGCGGCATTTGTGTGGCTGCTTCATATCCTTTATGTTTTATTATTTTTGTGATTTGAATTTCTTCTGACTTGACTTAAATACTTCTGCTAGACATTCGTGGCAATATCTTCACAGCTTAGTTTAAATTCGTGCTCTCCGTTTCAGGAATGCCAAGCACAATATTTAAGTTGCCGTTTTTTACACGCAGTGCGTCAATAAAGTTCTTTTCATTGACATCTTTTTTTAATGCGACCGTGTATGTAAGTTCAAACAGGGTTCCCATGTTGGTTGTCTTTACTTTGCGAAGCTGGCTGTTTGTGGTATAGCTGTCAAAAACTTCGTTAAACGCATCGGTATAATTTAAGTTTTCCGGGATTGTAATCTTTAACTGGCGGTTTCCGGATGCCATATCGCCGAAGTTTGAGACAGAAAGTACGATTAAAACAAGTATAATCACAACTGCAAATATGGCTGCAAATGCAACATATCCGAGTCCGCAGGCAAGTCCTGCTGCCATGGTGAAAAATACGACGGCAATATCTTTTGCATTACCCGGTGCACTTCTGAAGCGAACCAGTGCAAATGCGCCTGCCATTGAAAATGCTCTTGCTACGTTACTGCCGATTAATAAGATAACAACAGACACAATCGCCGGAAGCAGTACCAGACCGATGATAAAGTTTTTGTTGTAACCGTCTTTTTTGCAGGCAATCATATAAGCGATGCCAATTAAAAGTCCTAACACGAGTGCCGTAAAAAGCCCTAACATGGCTGGACCAATGCTAATTGTATCCTGCGCTGTACTTGTAAATATTGATTCAAACATAATGTTTCTCCTCCATTCATTCTTTGATTTTCCATAACATATTTTTTATATTCTGTTCCGTATTTTGAAAAAGATACGGGATAAATTTCAAGCTCCGACAAAATTTTTGCAAACCACAGCGGCACTGCCCTGTTGATTTTAATTTCCATCAGGTACGTATTTTCCGGTAAAAGCTGCTGTCCATAGCTTCCGCTCTCTAACCGGACATCTTCCCTGCGGGTTGTGATATTTTTATCAAATGTAACACGGAAATCCCCGTCATTTTTTTCAAAATATGCCCGCCGTTCATAGGATAAATAAACCTTCGGCACTAAATTGTAGGTATGGCAGAAATAGTCGATTTCCCGGAATACCTGCCGGTTCATCTGCGGATTTTCCATATCCGGCATCTGATGATGGTTTAAATAGTCATAGGCTTCATTTAACGGCATAATCGTACGCCGCTTGTTGACAATGCCTTTGTACTTCTTTTTAATTTCAACAAAGACATAATCTGTTTCCTTTGGTGTTCCATAGCTTCTCATGCGGAGCTTTTCTTTATACACCGGTCCTTCAATCGATGCCCGGATTAATGCATTATCCGGTGTATCATAATAAATGTTGCAGATTTCATAGAACGGCTTATCGCGGTTATACGCATCCACAACCATATATTCACTGATTGCCTGTGTCAGTTTTTCGTACTGTATGGCATTTATCATGTATTTTTTCTCATATCGGTTAAATACTTCGATTGCCATGTGCATCCCTCCCTTTGTTTTTTCAAAAATGCATTTCCTTATGTTGGATAGTTTATCCATTAAATGTGTCCAAAGTTTGTAAAATCTGCGTAAAAAATATGAAAGGAATTCACATTAGCGGCGTGCGCCGCAAGGCGCACTAAAAAAGAGCCGACACATTTTCATGTGACAGCTCTTTTAGTCTGTATCTTAATACATTTACTTTGTAATATGTACGTCTAACTGGTTAAACGGAATTTCAATGCCGTTTTCATCAAATATCTTTTTGTATTCTTCTAACAGTTCAAAGCGGGTATCCCAGTATTTGTCATTGGCAACCCACGCTCTGGTTTCGAGTGTAATACAGCTTTCGTCCAGACTCTTTACAATAACACGGACATCTTTATCTTTGATGATTTCTTCCTTGCGGTTTAAGCACTCCATCAGCAGTGCCTTTGCCTTAGATAAATCCGTCTGATATCCCACGCCAATCTGGATATCCAGTCTTCGCACTTCTTCCGCACCGACATTGATAATATTCGAGTTGGACAGGGTGCCGTTTGGCATCATGATAATCTTGTTATCAATTGTATGCAGTTTGGTGTATAAAAGCTCAATGGACACAACCGTTCCTTCACAGCTTCCCGATATGATATAATCGCCGATTTTAAACGGCTTAAATATCAAAAGTAAAATTCCACCCGCAAAGTTTGACAGACTGCCCTGTAAGGACATACCGACTGCCAGTGCCGCCGAACCGAATACCGTAATCAGCGAGGCTGTCGGAATTCCCAGTATTCCTACTACTATCAGTATCAGAATAGCATATCCTGCAAACTTTGTAATTGAACCGATAAATCTGGCTACGCCGACATCCAGATCACTTTTTCCGAGTGCTTTTACAATAATCTTAACCAGCCAGATAATCAGACGTTTTCCAATCTGCCAGACAATCAGTGCCATAATGATTTTTCCTGCCAGACTGACACTCCAGTTGCACAATTTATTAAACAGTGCAATCAGATTTGCTTTTGAAAAGAAAAACTCAATTTGTTCTGCCGTATCCTGTGCCGAACTAAGTGCGACAAAATAATTCATGATTTCCTCCATTTTTTGTTTTCTTTTTTGTTTTTTTCAGCTTTTACGCCTGTTGGGGCATTTTATCCCAGACTACTTATTTCCGGCGCTTTAAAGCCGCAAGCTTCTTTTGGGTTTCCTGCTCGATTTTTAACTTCGCAGTTTCCGCCTCCTGTGCCTGTTTTTCGGCTTCTTCGCACGCCTGCTGTGCCGCCTTTGCTGCAAGTTCAGCCTGTTTTTGCGCTTCAAGGGCAGCCTGTGCTTCTTCTTCGGCTTTGACTTTCAGCTGTTCTGCCTGCCATGCCTGTTCCTGTGCTGCCTTTGCCGCAAGTTCAGCTTCTTCCCGGATTTGGATTTCTTCCAGTTCCAGTTTTGTAAACGGTTCATACGCATAAACGGTTAGTGCCAGCGGCGGTAAATCCAGTACAATAGAATTTTCACAGCCGTTTCTTTCCACCTTTTCCGAAGACAGCTGCTGTTCATTTAAAATGTTTTGTCCACCGAAATGTGCTGCATCTGTATTAAAAATTTCCTTATATTTACCCGGCTCTAAAACACCCATACGGAAATCCTTACGGACAACCGGTGTGAAATTCGCAATTACCAGCAAATCCTGCGATGTACTGTCTGATACCATACTCCGGCGCACAAATGCCAGCACCGTTTCCTGTTCATCCTGCGTATCTGTCCATGCAAAGCCCTCCGGTTCATAATCTGCGGTATATAATGCAGGATGTTCCTTATAAAATGCATTTAATGCTTCCATAAAGCTTTGAGGCAATGTGCCGGTACAGTTTTCCGCCGTCCGCTTTTTACCTGGATAACAATACTGATATGCCGTTGCAAGACGCATATTGGCATGTTTTTCCCCATCATTGCTGCCCGGCAGTTCCTGTTCGGTTATATGCAGTTCCTGTATAAAAAATTCACTGTAAAAATACAGCATATTATCTGTCAGTTTCTGATATACACCCTTTCTGAAAAGCGGGTCACTCTGCATAAATTTATCAAAATCATTTTTCCAGCCGTGGTTCCATTTAAAATCAAACCCCAGTGCATCTTCATGGCTGCCGGTCACCCTGCCCCACGTACTGGAATCCTGCGCAATCAGAACCGCCGGACATTTTTCTTTTATCAGCACTTTTTTTAGCTGTTTGAAAAATGCAACCGCATCGAGATTTTCATTTTCACCGTAAAGATTCGGAATCCACTCGCCCGGTGCGCGGCCATAGTCTAAGTACAGCGCACTTGCCACTTCATCTACAAAAAGCCCGTCTATATGATACTCCTTTATCCACATGATTGCATTGGAAATTAAAAACATTTTTACCTGTGGCTTTCCATATTGGAATGAGGATACCGCCACATCTGCATCCGGTGTCAGGCAGAATGCACTGCTCTCATAAAGGTTCGTTCCGTCAAACCACGTAAGCCCTGATGGAAGATTTCCCATAAATGCAGCATTCCAGTCTGCAATAACACCGATATTTTCTTTGTGCATTGCATTGACAAGGCGCTTCAAGTCATCCGGCGTACCAAAAATATCCGCAGGTGCGAAATAGCCTGCTGTTTCCCGGAGATTTCTGCGTCTGCTGTCATACTGCGCTGCCGCCTGCAGTTCAATATGTGTGTATCCAAGTTTTGCAATCTGTGCCGCGAACTGCTCCGGTTCTTTAATCTGTCGACAGGTTTCCAGTGATATTTCATAAATGGCAGCCGGTTCTTTTTCTATATCCCGGTTTTCTTCCGCCTTCTGCCATGCACCATCTTCCCATGCAAACGGAATATCTGCATACACAACCGATGCAAAGCCCTGACCGGCGTCGCACTGTCTGCAGTACGGGTCTGTCTTTACCGCAATATTGCCGCCTTTAAATTTAATTTCATATTTATAGGCTGTGCCTGCCTTCATTTCAGGTATAAACAGTTCAAAGATACCACTGTCCTCATGTTTTTCCATCGGAAAAATCCGTCCGTCCCAGTGATTAAAATCACCTACCACACTGACACGCTGTGCATTGGGGGCCCATACAGCAAAGCAAACGCCGCGGATTCCGCCCACAGTGCGCTCATGCGCGCCAAAAATCCGGTATGCTTCCCAGTCATCGCCTGCCGCAAGTTTTTTGTGCTGCTCTGCCGTTAAAGCCGTGCCGCACGCATAAGGGTCCATATATTCTTTTTTCTGTCCTTTGATATCTTCAATACAGACAGTATAGGCAGTCTGTTTCTTTATCGGAATACAGACCGCAAAATAGCCTGATTCGTCAACCTTTTCACAAGCGTACGCTTTTTTTCTCCCCGCAATATGAATCTCTGCCTCGACCGCATCGGGACGGAAAACCTGTACCAGCATACCATCCCTGCACATATGCGCACCGAGCAGCTCCATCGGATGACTGCACTCTGAATATACCAGTCCTTCAATTTCAGGCCAGTTCATGAATTGATATAACCGATTCATACTAATCTCCATTCTTTTTTATAAATTTCCCACCCACGTTGCAAATAATTCCGGCCAGACGGATACTTCCGGCTGAAAATGTGTTCCGTCTGCGGTATCTGTTTCCCGCGTTCCAAGTCCAAGTCCGTGATTACCGTGTGGAAAAAGGTGCAATTCAAATCCAATATGTTCTTTTTGCAATGCCTGTGCAAACAGCATGGAATTTTCTACCGGTACAGCACCGTCTGTAACCGTATGCCATAAAAAGGTCTGTGGTGTGTCTTTCGTTACACGTTCTTCCAGTGATACACTTTCAAGCAGCTGCTCATAACGTGTCCCAAGCAGTCTTTCAAATGATTTTCTGTGGGCTTTCTCCCCGGATGTAATCACCGGATATCCAAGCAGCATGCCATCCGGCCTTATCATTTCCGGCTCTGTATGCAGGTACTCTTTGACAAACCCTTCCAGTTCTTTGCTGTTCCACATTGTTCCAAGACTTGCCGCTACATGTCCCCCCGCCGAAAAACCGGCGATAATAATTTTATCTGGGTCACAGTCCCATTCTTTAGCATGTTCCCGCAGATACCGTACAGCGTACGCCGCTTCGTACAGCGCACACGGAAATTCATCGGGAATCAGACTGTATCTTAAAATTGCCGCATTCATGCCAAGCGAGAGTAGTTTCACTGCAACGGCTTCCCCTTCCCGCGGCGAATGATGTTCATAACCGCCACCCGGACAGATTAAAACCATTGGTCTGTGAAACGGCTTCTGCATCCCCGGATACATTTCCTTAATATAAGTTGTGAGTGTCGCCTTCTGTCCCTGATGGTCAATTCCCATCTTTTTATAATCAATATCCAGTTCTATCGTCTGATGAATCATACCTTCTCCATTCCGCAGGCATTTTAATGCCGGAGGAATCGCGAGCCAAATCTTATTTGGCTCGGCGATAAAAAGCGACTTTGTGACGCCTGCGGCACAAAGTGCTGTGTGAAAAATAAACGCATCAGCGTTATTTTTCACACTAATCTCCTAAATCTGATGAATAAATAATCCGCTGCGCAGCTTTGGTTCAAACCATGTTGACTTCGGCGGCATCAACCGTCCTGCATCTGCCACGGCAAAAAGCTGTGCAATTGATGTCGGATACATTGAAAATGCCAGTACACAATCTGTTTCGCAGCGTCTTTCCAGTTCTCCAATTCCACGGATACCGCCTACAAAATCAATGCGTGCATCGGTCTTTGGGTCTTTAATGCCAAGTACCGGCGACAACAGGGCATTTTGCAAAACAGACACATCCAGACCATCTACCGGGTCATCCGATAAAATTTCCGGCTTTGCTGTCAGCCGATACCACTTCTTTCCAAGATACATGCCAAATGTTCCCTGCTTGTCCGGCTGCACCTGCACAGCACTTTCTTCAACTGTAAATTTTTCTTTAACTTTTTCCAAAAAATCCTGTTCGGTATAACCGTTTAAATCCTTTAACACTCTGTTATAATCCAGAATCTTTAACTGCTCGTCCGGAAACAGCACAGACAGGAAATAATTAAATTCTTCTTTTCCCGTATACTGTGGGTTTTCGGCACGCCGCTTTAAGCCAACTTTGACTGCTGAAGCGGCTCTGTGGTGTCCGTCCGCAATATATATAGAAGAAATTCCTTCAAATGCCCCGCGGATTGCTTCAACTGACTGTGGTTCACTGATTTTCCATACCTGATGACGGACTCCGTCCGGCGACACGAAATTATATAAAGAAGGATTTTTCTTCGCCTTGTCAATCTCACCGTTAATCACGACATTGGCACGGTATGCTAAAAATATCGGACCGGTCTGCGCATTACAGGTATCCACATGCGTAATACGGTCTAATTCCTTATCGGCTCTTGTATTTTCATGTTTTTTAATGACATTGGATTCGTAGTCATCAATTGAAGCACATGCCACAAGTCCTGTCTGCACTCTGCCGTCCATTGTAAGTTCATAAATATAATATGCCTGATCACTGTCTTTAACAAATGTACCGTCTGCAATGGCGTTTTCCAAAAGTTCTTTTGCCTTTGCATAAACTTCCGGCGCATAGGTATCGACTGAACTGTCAAACTGTGTTTCCGCACGGTCTATTTTCAAAAATGAAAGCGGCTCGCGGGCAACTTCCCTGCACGCTTCTTCTCTGTTGTATACATCATACGGAAGTGCCGCCACCCGCTCTGCTTTTTCTGCCTGCGGGCGTACACATTCAAAAGGTCTGATTACTGCCATATGTCCTCTTTTCCGGGGTCATCCTCTGCCCCTTTTTACTGTTCTTTTAATTCCTGTGCCAGTGTTTCAAGCTGTCCGCTTAACGCTGCCAGTTCTTCCACAATCACATTGTTGCTTTCTGTTGCGGAAAGCGTATCACTTGCGTGTGCAGCCACTTCTTCGGAAATTGCCGAAATAGTAGAAATGCTGTCAATAATTTTCTTGTTCGCATCGGCTAACTTTGTAACATAGGCTGCCAGTTCATTAGAATGTCCGTATACATTGTCCGAATTCTTTTCAATAACCGTAAAGCTTTCTGCTGTCTTTTCAGTGGTTTCATTCTGGCTTTCAATCATTGAAATCATACTGCTGCTGACCTCAACCACCATTTGAATGGCATTGGATACATTTTCAATCAGCTGCGAAATCTGTACCGTGGAATCTTTCGTCTGCTGTGCCATTTGTGAAATCTCGGAAGCAACAACTGCAAAACCACGTCCCGCATCTCCGGCTCTCGCCGCTTCAATGCTTGCATTTAACGCCAGAAGACTTGTCTGTGACGTAATACTGTTAATAATATCCAGAATTGAATTCATCTGGCTCATATATGTATCCAGCTGTGAAAGTTCTTCTGTCACCTTTTTGCCGGATTCAACCGTTTCTTCTGCCTGTTTTACAAGAATACCGACATTTGCATTTCCCTGCGCAATGGCTTCTTTATTCTGATTCATACTGTCAATGATATTCTCTGTACCTTTTTCAACCTGCTCTACCATTGCCTGAATTTCTTCGGTCTGGTTTAACTGGCTCTGCACTGCTTCTGCCGTATCGTTAGACCCGGAATTGACTTCTTCCATGGATTCTTTCATTGCCTGCATGCTTTCACCAAGCGATGCCGTCTTTTGTGCACTTTCTGCAATCTGCTGTGTCATCTTATCGGAGGTATCCATAATCCGCATCAGCAGTTCTTCCGTCTTTTCATGCTCTGCCTTTATCTCTGCAAGTTTCCACTGATTCAGTCTTTCTGTAACCATAGAAGTATACAACTGGATACCGCAAATCAATACAATAACAAAAAACTGGATTCCCACAGATGCCATATCTGCTTTGGTGTAAATGCCCTTCTGGAAAAACATTACCAGCTGTACGACATTGACAATCACCATACCGACTTCAATCGGCAGCGAATACTTAAAATCATTGTATACCGTAATGGCAATCAGCATTGGAATAACATATACAAACGTAAAGTGATTATTGGTTGTAAACATTACAAATGTATATAAAATTGCATAGCCAATTCCTACGAAATGCTTAATCATCTTTGTATCATGCATCTTTTTATAGGAAATAAATTCTCCTGCTACCGGCGCCATTGCCAGAATAATTGTTACAAGTACATATAACAGTGTCCTGTCACCCTTTAAAAACTCCACAAAATATGCCACCGACATAATACTGCATACCAGACAATGGCAGTTCATAGCAACTGCATTCGCTTTAGCCAGTTCATAATCATTTTCTTTTGGATTGATCCCGCTGTTCATTTTACTCCTCCACTATCACATTTGTATTTTTTTATTATTATACCGTACCCATTTGTTTAAGTAAACAAACATTTCTAAAATCAAAGCAAAAAAAGAGCTGTTCTCCTCCAATTCCGGAAAACAGCTCTGAATTTATTATTTTACGACTCTGACTTTGATGATACCTTCAATAGAAGCCAGTTTATCAATCACACTGTCATCTACATTCTTGTCAACGTCAAATAAAGAATATGCATAATCGCCTCTGGACTTATTTGCCATTTCATCAATGTTTACACCTGCATCGCCAAGAATCGTTGTAATCTTGCTGATAACAGCCGGAACATTTTTGTGGCAGACTGCAATTCGTCCTGTAGTCGTGCAGACACCCATATCACAGGCAGGATAATTTACAGAATTTATAATATTACCGTTTTCAATGTAATTTCTCAATTCCTTGACTGCCATCACTGCACAGTTATCTTCTGCTTCTGCGGTAGAAGCCCCAAGGTGTGGAAGTACAATTGCACCTTCCATTCCGGCAGTTGTCGGATTCGGGAAGTCTGTTACATACTTCTTTACCCTGCCGGACTTTAAAGCCTCACCGATTGCTGTTTCATCGACAAGAACATCTCTTGCACAGTTGACGATAATTGTACCATCCTGCATTAAATCAAATGCAGCTTTGTTAATCATCCCCTTTGTACTGTCTAATGCCGGAACATGAATGGTAATATAATTACATTCTTTATAAATGTCTTCTACATTGACAATATGCGTAACCTTGCTTGAAAGATTCCAAGCAGCATTGACTGAAAGATACGGATCATAACCGTAAACATCCATACCCAGTGCAATGGCTGCATTGGCAACAAGCTGTCCGATTGCGCCAAGACCGATAACGCCAAGCTTCTTACCCTTTAATTCCTGTCCTGCAAAAGCTTTCTTTGCCTTTTCGGTTGCTTTTGCAATATCTGCATTGTCTTTATTTTCAGCAACCCACTGATTACCGCCGATTAAATCACGGGAAGCTAACAGCATTGCTGCTAGCACCTGTTCTTTTACGGCATTGGCATTCGCCCCTGGTGTATTAAATACAACAATACCGGCTTCTGCACATTTATCAAGTGGAATATTATTGACTCCTGCACCGGCTCTTGCAATTGCAAGTAAATGATCATTTAATTCCATATCATGCATTTTGGCACTTCTTACAAGAACTGCCTGTGCATCTTCATAAGAACTCTCCATATTGTAGTCATCTGAAAAAAGGTCAAGACCTACAGAGGCAATATTATTTAAGCAATGTACGTTTACCATTATTTTGTATTCTCCTTTTCAAACTTCTTCATAAACTCAACCAGTTTTTCTACCCCTTCGATTGGCATTGCATTATAAATAGATGCTCTCATACCACCGACGGTTCTATGTCCCTTTAAGTTTACAAAGCCTGCTTTTGCTGCTTCTTCAACAAATTTTGCATCCAGTTCCTTGTCACCGGTTACAAAAGGAACATTCATCAAAGAACGGTCTTCCTTTACAACAGTTCCCTTAAATAACTTACTCTCGTCAAGGAAATCATAAAGAATCTTTGCTTTCTTTTCGTTATGTTCCTTCATGGCGCTTAAACCGCCCATCTTCTTAATCCACTTAAATACCTTACCGCAGATATAAATGTTATAGCAAGGAGGTGTATTATAAAGAGAATCTGCATCTGCCTGTGTCTTCCACTTTAACATTGTCGGTGTTCCCGGTAATACGTCATCTGTAATCAGGTCTTCTCTGATAATGGCAATAACGACACCAGCCGGTCCGATGTTCTTCTGAACGCCGCCGTATACAACGCCATACTTTGTTACATCAATCGGTTCTGATAAGAAACAGGATGAAACATCCGATACAAGCAGATGTCCCTTTGTGTTTGGAAGAGTCTTGAATTTTGTACCATAAATTGTATTGTTTTCACAGATGTAAACATAATCGGCATCTTCCGGAATATCCAGATCCGAACAATCCGGTATGTACGAGAATGTCTTATCCTCAGATGAAGCAACTGCAACGGCTTCACCGTAAATCTGAGCTTCTTTGTAAGCTTTCTTTGCCCACTGTCCTGTGATAATGTAAGCTGCTTTCTTATTCTTCATAAGGTTCATCGGAACTTCTGCGAAGAACTGGGATGCACCGCCCTGTAAGAATAATACCTTATAATTATCCGGGATATTCATCAGTTCTCTTAAATCTGCTTCTGCTTCTTTGATGATGTTATCGTATACTTTAGAACGATGGCTCATCTCCATAACAGACTGTCCTGAACCCTGATAATCCAGCATTTCATCTGCTGCTTCCTTCAATACTTCCTCCGGTAATACTGCCGGACCTGCACTAAAATTATAAACTCTTGCCACTTTTCTTTCCTCCTACAAGTTTTAAAACTATTATCTGACATTTTATTCCATTAAAGTGTTCCTGTCAACTCAATTCTTTATTTTTCTGAGTTCATTCTGTCTAAATCTTTTCTGTCAAATGCTTCTGAAATTGCCGCACCCGGTGAAACCATCGGGAATACTTTATCTTCTCTGTCAATAAGACAGTCGATGACACACGGAATATTTAATGCCATTGCATCCTTTAATGCTGCTTCAAATTCCTCAATTGTCTGAACACGGTAGCCCTTTGCCCCCATGCCTTCCGACACTTTGACAAAATCCACACAATCATCCAGAACAGTTGCCGAATAGCGTTTTCCGTAGAATAAATCCTGCCACTGGCGTACCATACCGAGTACATGGTTATTGAAAATAATCTCGATGACCGGAATGTTATAACGGGTTGCTGTTGCCACTTCGTTCATATTCATTCTGAAGCAGCCATCACCTGCAATGTTGATGACTGTTTTATCCTTGCAGCCTACCTTGGCTCCAATTGCCGCACCAAGTCCGTAGCCCATTGTACCAAGACCGCCTGATGTAAGCAGCGTTCTTGGCTTTTTATATTTGTAATGCTGTGCTGCCCACATCTGATGCTGTCCGACATCAGTTGAAATAATCGCTTCACCCTTTGTCAGCTCATAAATTTTTTCCATAATGAGTGGTCCGTTTAAGCAGTCCTTACGATATGCCATCGGATACTGTTTCTCATAATCGTGGATATGTTCCAGCCACTCATGTCTGTCCTGCTGTTCTAACTTTGCATTGACACGTTTTAAGATTTCAAGGGCATCACCGACAACGCTTGCATCAGAATGGATATTCTTATTAATCTCTGCTGCATCGATATCAAAGTGAAGAATCTTTGCATTTTTTGCAAATTTATTTGCATTACCGGTTACACGGTCTGAGAATCTCGCACCAATGGCAATCAGCAGGTCACATTCGGATACTCCGAAGTTAGACGTCTTTGTACCATGCATACCAAGCATCCCTGTATAATGCGGGTCTGTTCCGTCAAATGCGCCTTTGCCCATCAGGGAATCTGCAACCGGCGCATCAATCTTCTTTACAAATCTCGCCAGTTCATCAGAAGCATCCGAAGCAATGACACCACCGCCGACAAAAACGTATGGACGCTTTGATGCCTTAATCATTTCAACGGCACGTTCCACATCTTCTTCTTTAATCGTATCTGTCTGACGTTCAATTGTCTTCGGTGTTTCCTTGATATAATCACATTCTGCTGCCGTTACATCCTTTGTTACATCAATTAAAACAGGACCCGGTCTGCCTTCCTTTGCAATCCGGAACGCCGCACGGATAACGTCTGCCAGTTTTGTTACGTCTTTAACAATAAAGTTATGCTTTGTAATCGGCATTGTCACACCTGCAATATCGATTTCCTGAAAGCTGTCCTTACCTAACAGTGGAACGGTTACATTACAGGTAATTGCAACAACCGGAATCGAATCCATATATGCTGTGGCAATTCCCGTTACGAGATTTGTCGCACCCGGACCGGATGTTGCAAAACATACGCCAACCTTTCCCGTTGCTCTTGCATAACCGTCTGCTGCATGGGAAGCACCCTGTTCATGAGATGTCAGAATATGTGTAATCTCATCTGAATGTTTGTATAACGCATCGTATACATTCAGAATTGCGCCGCCCGGATAACCAAAAATTGTATCCACATTTTGTTCTTTTAAACATTCTACAATGATTTCTGAGCCATTTAACTTCATGTATCTTTCCTTCCTTTATATTCTATTTTTCATACCGGTACCCACTGACCTTTTTGTTACTGTTCGTTTTCCGGTACCTGCAGAACAGCCCCTCTGTTTCCTGATGTTACTAAGGAAGCATATCTCTTTAAGTAGCCTGTTGTAACCTTTGGTTCACGTGGCTGCCATTTTGCCTTTCTTGCTGCAAGTTCTTCATCAGATACTGCCAGTTCCAGTGTTAATGCCGGAATGTTAATCTTAATGATATCGCCTTCTTCTACGAGTGCAATCGGTCCGCCGACTGCTGCTTCCGGTGAAACGTGTCCGATAGAAGCACCGCGGCTTGCACCGGAGAAACGTCCGTCTGTAATCAGTGCAACACTTGATCCTAAGCCCATGCCTGCAATTGCAGAAGTCGGATTTAACATTTCTCTCATACCCGGACCACCCTTTGGTCCTTCATAGCGGATTACAACGACATCGCCTGCTACAATCCTGCCGCCCTTAATTGCCGCAATCGCATCTTCTTCACAGTCAAAGACTCTTGCCGGACCTTCATGAACCATCATTTCATCTACAACGGCTGAACGCTTTACAACACTGCCGTCCGGTGCAAGATTTCCGCTCAATACCGCAAGTCCGCCTGTCTTACTATATGGGTTATCTAACGGTCTTATGACTTCCGGATTTAAGTTTACTGCATTTTTAATATTTTCTCCGACCGTCTTTCCTGTTACGGTCATGCAGTCAGTATTCAGAAGTCCTGCATCAGCCAATTCCTTCATAACCGCATATACGCCGCCCGCTTCATTTAAATCTTCCATATAAGTAGGACCTGCCGGTGCTAAATGGCACAGGTTCGGTGTCTTTTCGCTGATTGGATTTGCAAATTTAATATCAAAATCAAAGCCGATTTCATGTGCAATGGCAGGAAGATGTAACATACTGTTGGTAGAACAGCCTAATGCCATATCGACTGTCAGCGCATTCATGATTGCTTCTTTTGTCATAATATCTCTTGGACGGATATTCTTGCGGTACATTTCCATAACTGCCATGCCTGCGTGCTTTGCCAGCTTGATTCTTTCAGAATAAACAGCTGGAATTGTTCCGTTACCGCGAAGTCCCATACCCAGTGCTTCTGTCAGACAGTTCATGGAGTTTGCCGTATACATACCGGAGCATGAACCGCAGGTCGGACATACTTTTTCTTCAAATTCACGTACATCGTCTTCTGTCATTGAACCGGCTGCATAAGAACCAACTGCTTCAAACATGGATGAAAGACTTCTCTTTTTGCCCTTTACATGACCTGCAAGCATCGGACCGCCGCTGACAAATACAGTCGGCACATTCACTCTTGCTGCTGCCATTAAAAGTCCCGGTACATTCTTATCGCAGTTTGGCACCATAACAAGTGCATCAAACTGATGTGCCAGTGCCATACATTCCGTGGAATCCGCAATCAGATCTCTTGTTACAAGAGAATACTTCATACCGATATGGCCCATTGCAATACCGTCACAGACTGCAATTGCCGGAAATACAACCGGTACGCCGCCCGCTTCTGCAACACCTAATTTTACGGCATTTACAATCTTATCCAGATTCATATGTCCCGGTACAATTTCATTGTAAGAACTTACAATACCAACGAGCGGCTTGTCCATTTCTTCCTTTGTAAACCCTAATGCGTTAAACAGCGAGCGGTGTGGTGCCTGCTGCATTCCTTTTTTTACGTTATCACTTTTCATGACTGTTCTCCGTTTCTTTTCTTTTTATTCTAAACATGAAAGCCTGAAATCCCGCTGTATCTGCACAAACGGGATTCCGGCTTCATAACAGATTTTACATTTTTATATCCGTATCTTAAACACGTTCTGCGATTAAATCGCCCATCCTTGTTGTTGAGCACTGCTGCATGCCGTCTGCCATAATGTCCACTGTTCTGTAGCCTTCCTTTAATACCTGTGCTACTGCCGCTTCGATGGCATCAGCTTCCTTGTCTAAATCCAGTGAGTAGCGAAGCATCATTGCCGCACTTAAAATGGTGGCAATCGGATTGGCAATGTCTTTGCCTGCAATATCCGGTGCAGAACCGTGGCTTGGTTCATATAAGCCGAGTTTTGTCTTTCCTAAGCTGGCACTGGATAACATACCGATTGAACCGGTAATCATGCTGGCTTCATCGGATAAAATATCACCAAACATATTTTCTGTTAAAATCACATCAAACTGTCCCGGATTCATAACCAGCTGCATTGCACAGTTGTCTACAAGCATATCGCTTACTTCAACTTCCGGATAATCCTTTGCAACTTCCTTTACGACCTTTCTCCAAAGTCTTGAAGAATCAAGAACATTTGCCTTATCCACGCTTGTCAGCTTCTTTCTGCGCTTCATGGCAATTTCAAAGCCTTTAATGGCAATTCTTCTGATTTCTTCTTCATTATAAGTGAGCGTATCGGTTGCTGTTACGACACCGTTTACTTCTTCTGTGTGTCGTTCACCAAAATACAGTCCGCCGGTTAATTCTCTCATGATAACCATGTCAAATCCGTCCCCGATTACTTCCTGCTTTAACGGACACGCATCTTTTAATTCATTGTATAAATATGCAGGACGAATATTGGCAAACAATTCCAGTTCCTTACGAATCTTTAACAGTCCTGCCTCCGGTCTTAAATTCGGAGCAACGTCATACCACTTGGAGTTGCCGACATTGCCGCCAACTGCCCCCAGTAATACGGCATCGGATGCCTTTGCTACAGCAATTGCCTCATCTGTAAGTGGCACACCGTATGCATCAATGGAACAACCGCCCATTAAAATCTTTTCATAGGTAAAATGATGCTCATACTTCTTTCCCACAGCATCTAATACCTTTACGGCCTCTCTTACGATTTCCGGTCCGATTCCGTCTCCCGGAATTAATGTTATTTTACAATCCATGCTACTACCACCTGTCTTTCTCTTTTCTTACAGGAATCTGGCGGGTTCTACCCGTACCTGCCGCCCCTGAATACTTCTCCACTTTCATATTTATGTATGAAAAAGGTTATTGTTTATTATCATAACGTATTTTTATGTATTTTTCAATATGTAATACTTTTATATTTACCGCTTTAGTTTTAATACTTTTTATGTTGCTAAATTTAAACATCCTGTCATATATACAATCTGACAGATTTTTACGGCTTCCTCAATCTGCATCTTTTTTAATTTTTCACGAAATAAGTCCACAACCAGATTGCTATATTTTACTCCAATCATAATAGAATGATTATCAATAACATTTTTACAATATGCCCCTATATCATAGTTAATTCTATCCGGTCCATTTAAATCAAATAATTGAATATGTCCGTATATGACCGCTAATTCATTCTCTGTATATTGCCCGTATTTATCACTCGGTACATATTTTCCCTTTAAAAGGTCATATTGGAGTGCCAGCACATGTCCCTTATCATCTAGTTTTACCGTAAACGGCTGTAAAATAATCTTCCCCTGACTGATATATTCCCGCCTTAATTTTTCATAATGATTACACATTTTCTTGCAATCATATTTCTTACAGTGAGCCTGTTGAAATGTATTTATAGATTCCCTAGGTAATTTTCTTGCCGCTTCTCCCCTTCTTTTATATTTTCCATTGCAGTTCTTACATGCAATTCCTAAATTGGGAATACAATCCGACAGTGATTTTTCATCATTTATTTTTTCTATTCCATGTTCTATTTCTCCTCTTTTGTGCCCATTTACACAAATAGAATCATAACAATACATGCAATATCCACCCGTTGTTGTACTTAGCAGTTCCCATAAATTATCTTTATATCTGCTCCAGCCATATCTGGTATTTTCATCATATTGCGGTGAAAATACCGGTATATCTATTTTAAAAAAATCCTCCATATATTTATTACCACTCCTCTACCTGTTTGAGCAAAACCTTCTGATGTGGTGACAGCTTCATCTTTTTCACTTCGTCAAGCTGCTTTTGTGCATTTTCATTCCAAGAATCTGCAATTTTAAAGTTTAATAATTTTCTTAATGTTTTATCCGTTTCATCTTCATTTGAATGATGTATTTTCCTCTCCTCAAAAAATAATGATTCAAAAATATTCTCTACTATTGCAGTATCTTTTAACTGCTCCTTTGAATACATTTCATATTCCGTTCCACCCAGAATTATTAACGATGTATTTTGTGTATTTTTAACCAGTTCAAGGGAATGCGTTGTTACTAAAAAACAACATTGAGGAAATTTCCTTTGTATATAATTTAATATTTCCGCACTATTTTTAGGCGATAAATACTCATCAATTTCGTCTATTACAACTACCCCCTGTGTCCAATTCCTGCTTTGCATAACATCATTAAAATAACAAAGCTCGCAGAATAAACGAATCACTGCCTGATATCCGCTTGAAAGCTGCATCTCTGCATTATCAACATATGCCGCATTATACGGTACAACTTCTATCGTTTCTCTTTTTATCTCCAATTTCTTTCCAAAAAATTCCCGAAACATTTTCCCGATGCACTCTGCATACCTTGCAAATAACATCTCAATCGCTCCGGTTACACTAAATGATTCCTGCAAATTAAAATACTCTGCAGATATTCTTGTTAAAACAACCTGTTTTGAACCTTCTAAAATATTTTCATTAATACTTCTATTCAATTCAATCTTTTTTATATCAAATGTACGATTTACAGAATCTATAAAATAGATTGCCGGATCACTATACTCCTGTATTATTTTTTTTAAAACTTCTGATTTTCCTGAAGAATTATCACCTATCAAAATATAATTTTCCTGTTTTTGTAGCAATTCACTAACAGATGCTGCAATTTCATCAATCATTACTTGATATTTTTTCATAGATACTCCTTATACGCTGTTCTATATTTCCCTTTCTGGCTGTTCCACTTATAATTGTTTCACTATATCTTTCATCTTTAACGATTTCTTCACATTTCTTCTTTGAAATAAATGTTTTTTTCTCCAGACGGTTCCATGCCACAAACAGACTTGTCAATAATGAACCTTTATTCTTACCGCTGACATTTTCAACCGAATCAAAAAAAGAAACTAATTTTTCTCTATAGTCTTCTATTGTCTGTTCATCAAATTCCCTTGCTACACTTGAAAAGTCGTCCAGCAGTTCCCATTTTTTCCCTTTGTATTGTGTCAGGACAAAATCATTATTCTCGCCTTTCACATAATAAAAAAATGCACACATTTCCAACAGCAATTCTACATCCTTGCTCTCTTTGTTCACACTTGCACCGGAATTTCCGCTATACAATTCTCTCCATTTTGCTGATTCTTCATTTATCTGATACAGCATTTCATAAAATCTGCAATTATATATTCCATTTCTGAGTTCCTGTGAAGATAAAGGCGTACCACCCGTATTAAGATTTGCAAAAATTTTATGCAGTGTTTTTTCCCGGTATTCATCACTGTCAACATTTATTTGAACAAACGTAATCGGTACATAATCTATTTTCCGCTGTAATCTTTCATTTAACTTTTTATATGTTATATCTATCTGCCGTTCATTTCCTTCTTCATCTGTATATTCCATAACATATGTCTTATCCACCAGATGACAGCTTTCTAAATACTCTTTAAATCCCATTTTACCATTTGTGGCTTCTTTCATATTAATGAAGGCATTTTTCTTAGCTTTAATAAATTTCCCAATATAATAAAAATACAAGCTCAATATGCGCTGCTGCCCATCCAGAATCACAAGCTGCTGCTCTTCATTTCTATAACAATAAATCGGAGGAATCGGCATTCCCCGAACTAAAGATACTGCCAGCTCCTGTGCCTGTTTTTCACTCCAGCGGTATACCCTTTGGAATCCCGGAATAATATAATCTCCTTTTTCCAGACCATTCATAATCGTATTAAAAGAAAGCTGCATTGATATCGTCTGTATCATTACATTCTCTGCCAGTCCTATTTCCTGCGTATCATCTATTGCATTGCGATATCTTTCTGCCAATTCAAGCGTTGTTTCCATTTCCTCTTTTTTCATAAAAGCCTCACACTCATTCTTTTTATAATTAATTATATATATAATAGCTTATCTTTTCATATTATTCAATACATTTATAATATAAAAAAGACATCTTCGCGCGAGTGCGCATCATCGGCACGTAGTGCCTTTTGTGTAATAGGGAATTCTATCGGAATTTCCTATTACACAAAAAAGCCGGAATAGAAGTTTTCACTTTCTATCCCGGCTTTTGGTACTTATTCTTCCGAACTCTTTGCCTTTTCTACCTGTGCAATGGCTTTCTTCTGCATGGAGATACGGCAGTTTTTGTTGTTACCGAATTCTACAATAACATCATCATCTGTAATATCCATAATTACGCCGTAGAAACCGCTTGTTGTTAATACATAATCGCCGATTTCGATTGAATCCATTAACTGCTGCTGTGCCTTCTGCTGTTTCTTCTGTGGCTTGATTGCAAGAAAATACATCATCAGTCCTAATGCAACGACATAAATAACGATAATTCCGATTGAACCCATTTTAATTTGCCTCCTAAAATATACTTTCAAATGTAATAACATACGTGTCCCTGACACATACACTCTATAATAGCGGAATTTATTCTTTCTGTCCACTAAAAAACATTTTGTTTATAATTTTTTACTTTTTGTCATAGGTCTTTAACATTTCCAGACGTTCTTTCTTAAAGACACTGTATCTTCCTTCTTCAATCGCTCCCCGGATATCTTCCATTAAATGATTGTAGAAGTACAGATTATGCAGTACACAGAAACGCATACCAAGCATTTCTTTTGCCTTTAAAAGATGGCGTACATATGCTCTCGTATAGTTTTTACAGACCGGACACTGACAACCTTCTTCAATCGGTCTGTCGTCCTTTTCGTACTGTGCGTTAAAAAGATTGATTTTACCAAACTTTGTATACACATGCCCGTGTCTTCCGTTTCTGGACGGATATACACAATCAAAGAAGTCAATCCCTCTGTCTACCGCTTCCAGAATATTTGCCGGTGTACCGACACCCATCAGATAAGTAGGCTTGGCCTGCGGCAGATACGGAACGGTTTCATCGAGTATGTGGTACATTTCTTCATGGGTTTCACCGACTGCAAGTCCGCCGACTGCATAGCCCGGCAAATCCAGTTCCGAAATACGTTTTGCATGATCAATACGGATATCTGCATAAACTGCACCCTGATTGATACCAAATAAAAGCTGGTTTGGATTAACGGTATCCGGCAGGGAATTCAAGCGTTGCATTTCTTTTTTACAGCGTGCCAGCCAGCGCGTTGTACGGGCAACAGACTTTTCCACATAATCGCGTTCTGCCTTCGCCGGTGCACATTCATCAAATGCCATGGCAATTGTAGAACCTAAGTTAGACTGAATCTGCATACTTTCTTCCGGACCCATAAAAATCTTTCTGCCATCAATGTGGGACTGGAAAGTTACGCCTTCTTCTTTAATCTTTCTAAGCCCTGCAAGGGAGAACACCTGAAACCCACCCGAATCGGTCAGAATCGGTCTGTCCCAGTTCATAAACTTATGCAGACCGCCCATCTCCTTAATCAGTTTGTCCCCGGTACGTACATGCAGATGATATGTGTTTGACAATTCCACCTGTGTTCCGATTTCCTTTAAATCCATTGTCGATACGGCACCCTTAATGGCTGCTACTGTTCCGACATTCATAAATACAGGTGTCTGGATTGTTCCATGCACGGTCTGTAATTCACCGCGTTTTGCACGCCCGTCTGTTTTTAATAAACGATACATCTCTTTCCTCTTTCTTACTTGCTTCTATTATAAAAGGCACAGATTCCATCCAATCTTGCCGTCATATTTTCAAAAATCAGATCCACGAGTGTCAGCGCCGTCATTGCTTCCACAACGACTACGGCACGCGGCACAATCATCGGGTCATGTCTGCCCTTAATGGAAATTTCAATATTTTCACCGTCTTTATTGACCGTATCCTGCACTGCCGAAATAGACGGTGTCGGTTTAACCGCCGCACGGAATACAATGTTGCTGCCGTCACTCATGCCGCCTAAAACGCCGCCTGCGTGGTTGGTTTTTTTTGTAAGTTTTCCGTCCTTCAGGACAAAGCTGTCATTATTTTCGCTGCCGGTCATCTTTGCCGCTTCAAAGCCACTTCCGATTTCAAAGCCTTTAACCGCACCGATTGAAAGCATTGCTTTTCCAAGAGAAGCGTCCAGCTTGTCAAATACCGGTTCACCGATTCCCGGCATCATGCCCTCAACCACACACTCAATGATACCGCCGATTGAATCGCCCTCCTGTATCTTTTGCGTGGCATATACTTCAACCTTTGCTGCCGCTTCCTTATCCGGCATTGTAAATGCATTTTCGCGTGCTGCCTGCAGATCAAACTTTTCATAGTCAATCGCAATTCCGCCGATTTCTTTGGCATAAGCATGCAGGTTAATACCAAGGCTTTCCAATATTTTTAACGCAATCGCACCCGCTGCGACCCTGCCAATCGTTTCTCTTGCGGAACTTCTTCCGCCGCCACGGTAATCCCTGAATCCATATTTTGCATCAAATGTATAATCGGCATGTCCCGGTCTGTAGTATCCTGCAATCTCCGAATAATCGCCTGAGCGCTGATTGGTATTAAATACTACCATGGATATCGGTGTTCCTGTCGTTTTCCCTTCAAAAACGCCCGACAGAATCTTTACTTTATCAGCTTCTTTGCGGGGTGTCGTAAATTTAGACTGTCCCGGTTTTCTTCGATCAAGAAGTTTCTGGATATCTTCCTCACAAAGCTCTAAACCCGCCGGGCAGCCGTCCACTACAACGCCTAACGCTTCTCCATGAGATTCGCCCCATGTCATAATCTTAAATCTGTTTCCATATGTAGAACCAGCCATTTTCTCTCCATTCCGCCACACAATGCGGCATTTCCACTTTCTATCTGACACTTCATCATACCATATACAAGGTTATGTTTTCAACTGTCTGTTTTGTCCCGGTTCTGCATTTTTATAGATTTTTAGAACGTGCAGGAATGTCCTAGCTGTTTAATGCCCGCTGCAGCTCTTCCTGCAAATCACGGATAACTGCGGCAGAATCCGCCGTAATCTTTTCCGGCGGCACTTTATATAAAGTACGTTTCAGCTTACCGAGGATTTCTTTAACCGCCTTTTTCTTACTGCGTTCCCACTCTTTTTTATGGCTGTCCAATTCTGCCTGCGCCTGTCCTGCAAACTGCACTGCCTCCTGACGTACCGCAAGCAGCTGTGTCTTTGCTTCATCCTGTCTTCCGTACATCTGGGCTTCCCATTTTGCGCGCTCAATCTCCTCCTCGGACAAATTGGAGCTGGACGTAATCGTAATGGACTGTTCATGACCCGTGCCTAAATCCTTTGCCGATACATTGACAATACCGTTGGCATCAATATCAAAGGTCACTTCAATCTGCGGTGTACCCGCCATCGCCCGCTTAATACCCGAAAGGCGGAAATTCCCCAGCAGTTTATTATCCCTTGTAAATTTTCTCTCACCTTGAAACACTTTGATATCTACACTTGTCTGAAAATTGCCCGCAGTCGTAAATATCTGGCTGTGTCTTGTAGGAATCGTTGTATTGCGCTCAATCAGACGGCTTGACACACCGCCTACCGTTTCAATTGAAAGCGACAGCGGCGTTACATCCATTAAAATCATCTCAGATGCCGCAGAACCCGCCATAAGCTGTCCGCCCAGCTTTCCTGCCTGGACTGCCGCACCGATTGCCACACATTCGTCCGGATTAACATTTCTTGAAGGCTCTTTGCCCATCAAGGTCCGCACTTTATCCTGCACTGCCGGGATTCTTGTTGAACCGCCTACCAGCAATACCATATCAATCTGTGACTTTGTAAGCCCTGCATCGTGGATTGCATTTTCAACCGGAATCACTGTCCGCTCAATCAAATCTTTGGTCAGTTCTTCAAATTTACTGCGGGAAAGCTGGATATCCATATGATGTGGTCCGTCTTTTGCCATCGCAAGAAACGGCAGGTTAATATTCGTTGTCATACAGGATGACAGCTCCTTTTTCGCTTTTTCCGCTTCTTCTTTTAACCGCTGAAGTGCTGCCGTATCCTTAGACAGGTTAATTCCCTCCGTCTTTTTAAACTGCTCCACAAGATACTGCACAATGCGCTCATCAAAATCATCACCGCCCAGATGATTGTCACCGGACGTTGCAAGTACTTCAATCACATGGTCGCCGATTTCAATAATGGACACATCGAATGTGCCGCCGCCCAGATCATAGACAAGAATTTTCTGTGCCTGTCCGTTGTCAAGACCATATGCCAATGCTGCAGAAGTCGGCTCATTGATGATACGCAGTACATTTAACCCAGCAATCCGTCCCGCATCTTTAGTCGCCTGCCGCTGTGCATCGTTAAAATACGCCGGTACGGTAATCACGGCATCTGTGACCGTATCCCCCAGAAAATCTTCTGCGTCTTTTTTCAGCTTCATTAAAATAAAAGCAGATATTTCCTGCGGCGAATATGCTTTTCCGTCAATCTTTTTTCTGTAATCCGATCCCATATGACGTTTAATGGAAAAAATTGTCCGCTCTGCATTGACAGCCGCCTGCCTTCTTGCCGGATCTCCCACAAGCATCGTCTTGTCTTTTGCAAAAGCCACAATAGACGGTGTTGTCCGGTATCCTTCCTTATTGGCAATTACTGTCGGCACATCGCCCTCCAGCACTGCAACGCAGCTATTTGTTGTCCCTAAGTCAATTCCAATTACTCTACTCATGACCATCCACTTTCCAATCTTCGTTCTAGCACATAATCCGTAAAAATCATCGTTTGGGGACTTCTAACCCCAATACCACATATATATAATCATACCATAAATCTGCCGGGATAATTATTAATTTAGCGGAAAAAAATAAAAAAAATTATAAAACCGGGATTATCGTAAAACAGCGGTCAATACTCTTTGTGCATTTTTGTAAAATATTTTCTCCAGTTCATCCTCCGAAAGCCCTGTCTGATGAAGTGTTTCATACAGCATGACCATTTTGGCAGGACTGTCAATTTCCATCCGGCTCTCCACCCCGTCAAAATCCGAACCGATTGCCAGCACCTCACTGCCTGCAATTTTGCGGATATGCAGAATGTGTGTAACCATATCGCAGATACAGCTTTCACCGTCCGGCGGCTGTGTATCCGAAAGAAAATGCGATGCAAAATTCAAGCCCATAACGCCGCCCGCTTCCGAAAGCTTCCTTATATACATATCAGGCAGATTGCGTGGGTGCGCCGTTATGGCGCGTGCATTGGAATGGGATGCTACAAACGGCATGCCTGTCTTTTTTGCAAACTCTGCCACATTTAAAAATCCGCCGTCCGATAAATGCGATACATCAATTACCATGCCGAGCCGGTTCATTTCTTCAAGCACTTCAAATCCAAACGGTTTTAAGCCCTTCTGCATGATATCCCGGTCTGTGCTGTTTGGGTATCCGATTTCATTTTCATGATTCCATGTCAGGGTTACAAGGCGTACACCGTCTTCATACGCACGGTATAATTTCTGCATTTCTCCGCCCATAACGCCGCCATCCTCAATCGTAAGCAGTATACCCGTGCCTAAATCCTGCATTTTATCGTTCTGCCGGATATCCGGTATATCCCGCCGGGTCAGAACCCTGTACAGTTCTTTTGGGTTGGCATTTAATTCGCGTTTATAAACGGAAACTACACGGTCATACTCTGTCTGTATGGCTTCTTTTCTGTCCACTCCCGTATACGTCCCTGTCGGAATAAAAATGGATGCACACTGAATCACACACCCGCCCTTTTTCAGGGATTTTAAATCTACATTTTTATGATTCCGGACTAGCGTTTCCCCTTCTTTTAACTCTGTGAGCGTGTCACAGTGCAGGTCAATATATTTCATAACATTCTCCTATTCTGTAGGCATTTTAATGCCGGAAGAATCGCGGACTGAATTTATTCAGTTCTGCGATAAATTCAGAATTGTGACGCCTGTGGCACAATTCTGTTATGCGAAAATCTTTAATTTATGGATTTTCGCATTTCTCCTTTTCCAATATGAAAATCAATTTTACATCATATTATCAGACGAAAGGGAATATTACAAATGCGCATTACTGAAATACCGTCACTACATTTATAAAGTAAAAGTGCGTCACGGAAACATAAACTTTTCCGTGACGCTTATTTTCTGCCTTTTGCTGTGCCGGCATCCTCGTTGGGAGCTTTCGCCCCAACTTCATTTCTATTTACTTAACTGAAAATATTAAAATATACTTCTCCCGGTATTACATTGTTCTTACACTGTGTTGTAATACTGCTTACCGTTGCATTGACTGTGCTTCTAATCTGTGCCTGCTTTGAGGAAGACGGTATGGAAGCCGTATATCCGCTTGGCAGCTTGTTAGAAGATGCTCCTGAGAAGCTGAGGATATTGCTGAATTTCTTGAGTGTAAACGGCGGCATATAATAATTGTAGCCGTTGTCATAAGAAATGCAGTTGCTTAAATATGCCGTGCAGGAGCTGTTATTGTTATCAAAGCCTTTACTGCTGTGTCCAAAGGCTAAACAGTTGGTTACGGTTCTTACACAGCTGCTTGTAGTATTCACTGAACCGAACTTAAATCCGTTTGGATTGCCGTCATATTTGCTTTTCCAGTTTGCAATGCTTAAAGTTCCCTGTGTGGTGCGGATAAAGCTGCCGCCTGGCAGAGAGAACTTTCCTTTTTTGTAATTGCTTGCAAAAGAAGAATCCTTCTTGCTGATTAATTCTACTAAAAGTAAATCCGTATCCAGCGCATTTCCGTTATTATAATCGTATTCCCCGGTAAAAATGGTCGGGTCACCGTTGTTCCAGCATGCACAGTTGGTATATGTCAGGTTGTAGGTTAAGCTGTCCTTATCGTAAGAATCCCAGCCGTCATCTGAATTTTCCCATGAATAACAGCCGTAGAATACATTTCCCTTGCCTGCGCCAAGCTTCGGCGCAAAGCCGTCTGCGTTGCCACCGAGTGTATAGACATCACAATTTCTGTAGCTGTATACAAAACGCATGGTATTGCTATATGCACCACCTGTAATCTGCACCCCGGCATCATTGTTGTAACGCACGATGCAGTTTTCAATCGTATTGTTGCCTGCGCTGCTTCCCTTAATCTGGATGCCGTTATCCGGTGCTTTCTGGATAATCAGGTTCTTGATTGTATAATTGCTTCCCGAAATGCGGATGCCGACTTCTGAATCCGTTGTTGCTTTTCCGATATAAGCTGAACGGAATGCTGAAAAGTCTAACACCGGATAGGTACCGTCACTGTTTTTTACACCGATAATAGATACATTGGCATTAGAAGCTTTTAATGCAAGCTGTGCCGTACAGCTGATACTGCTGCCCTTCACATAGACAATGCCGCCGCCCGCTTTTTCAGCCTTTGTCACAGCCGCCGTCAGTTCTGAAAATGAAGTAACGACTGTTCCGTTGCTGGTATCAGTTGTGGAACTGCCGGAAGATGAACTTCCAGAACCGGATGAAGCAGAACTGTCCACCTGAATCTTGTAAATGTTAATACCGCTGTTTGAGGAATACAGGTACACGTATCCTGATGAACCGGAATAATTATATGAAACCGTTGCAGCCGTTGTGCCTGCATTCATCGTGCCAAGCTTATTTCCAGAACCGTCTGCCACAACGAGTGTTCTTGCCGCACTGCCGGAACTCATACAGGTTACTTTAATGGTGTCTGTTCCCGATACCGGTACTTTGACTGCACGATAGCTTGTCGAACCGCTGCCGCCCAATGCCAGTGCATATGTATATGCTGTTCCATCCACTGTCTGACTGTTTGCAATCACAGACATGGTCTTTGACGATGTTGCAATCAGTGACAGGTTATCCACTGTTACCGTAGAGGAAATTGTCCCCAGATTTTTAAAACCGGTATTTTTAAAATTCCATGATGTAGAAGCAGATGCTTTTGCCGTCATAGGACTGCCTGAAAGCACCATTGCCAGCATACAGACAATACTCATGCCCCATGCCAATACTTTTTTTAAACCCTTTTTCGCTTTCACCTTGTGAAACCTCCTTGTTTTTGCCTGTTTGTTTTTGCGAAGCAAAAATCTCATGTGAGAAATGATTTTCCTCTTTATTTTTGCTTTGCCGGCACAATGCAGTCATTGTATTTTTTTACAAACCAAAAGTCAACGGCAGTTTTTACAAATGTATTTGTGCATTTTGTACATATTTTTTACATCCAAAAAGTATTTTTATGTACTTTCTACAATTGATTGTTTTTTGCATTTTTTATTACCTTTAGCGTTTCCAGATACTGCCGTGTTTTACAAAGTTAAAGCTATTTATTTTTGAAAAAGTTTTTTTATGCTATACAATTTTCACAAAATTGCACAGAAAATAATCAAGCCCGCTTTGCGGGCTTAATCTCTTCCCTGTACACACCTATTTTTCATTTCCATGTGGCAGACGGACTCTTAAAAGCTTGCGTTTCAGCATTTTTTTATCAAACGGAATCAGCGGATAAATATAGCTGCATCCCGTCATGGTACGGTTAAAAGCTATCGTTGCCGCTATTAAAAGGATTCCTGCAATATATCCTGCCAGGTTGAATGCCGCCGTCAGACACAGCAGAATAATCCGCATAAATTTCATTGCATATCCCATTTCAAAGCTTGCCTGCGAATACGTGCCTACCGAAACCACTGCCATATACAGCATGGATTCTGCATTAAACCACCCGGAGCTGACTGCATACTCACCTACCACAATACCGGCAACAACGCTGAGCGGTGTTGAAAGCAGGGTCGGCGTATTAACAGCTGCCAGCTTTAATCCGTCAATGGAGAGTTCCAGCAGTAACAGCTGGAAAAACACCGGTACGGTAATCTCATCAGACACTGTAATAAACATCATCCACTCCGGCAGCCACTGCGGATTGTCAATCAGTAACAGCCATGTCGGGGTCAGAAGCATTGTAACCAGTGTCAGCAGAAATCTTGAAATTCTTAAATACGTTCCGATGACCGGTGCAAAATTATAATCGTCTGCCTCTTCAATAATGTCAAAAATCGAAGTCGGCACAATCATGACCGCCGGTGAATTGTCTACCATAATCACAATATTTCCATCCAAAACCGCAGCAGCGGCGGTGTCCGGACGTTCTGAATATTTAAATTTCGGAAACGGATTAATCCATTTATGCTCATATAAACACTCTGCAAGACTTTCTATATTCATCGTCAACGCTTCTACCCGGATTGCCTGAATCCGCTTTTTTATGCTGTCTAACAGCTTTTTGTCGACTTTATCTTCCATATAGCAGACAGCAACGTCGGAACGCGAGCGTGTGCCTACCCCCATCAGCTCCAGACTTAATTGGGGATCGCGGATTCTTCTGCGCAGAAGTGCCGCGTTTAAAACAAGTGTTTCCACAAAACCGTCCCTTGAACCACGAAGTACTTTATCCTTCCACGGCTCTGTCACACTACGCATCGGATACGTCCGGCAGTCTAAGGACAGGCACTCTGAAAAGCCGTCAATAAAGCAGACTGTTACTCCCGAAAAAAATGCCGTCAGTGCATCACTCTGCTTAGTAATTTTATTGACTTCTGTATAGGGCATGCCTTTTTCAAGAAAGGAATCCACATCCGATAAATCTTCCGGTTTGAGTGAATAAAAAAACTGCATCAGTTTTTCTATCATATCTTCCTGCACAAATCCATCTATAAAAAAGAATCCTGCCTTTTTTCCACCGATTATAATTTCTCTCGTTAAAATATCAAAATTCTCCTCAATGCGGATTTGTTTTTTCATACTGCGGATATTTTCATCCGCACTGGTTGAAAATTCTGTCCTGATATGATCTGTATTTATTGTCTGCATCGAAATAAATCCTCATTTCATTTCTGCGCTGGTTGCGCTTTTTATCCATAGGATATCCGCCGTCCGTGACTTCATACATCTTTTTAAAAAAAATAACAGAAATCCTATCCGCACGCGGTATATGATTTCTGTTATTTTTATCTTTTTTTAAGTTATTGTTTTAAAGTCGCTCTTAATACTCTTAAAGTTCTTCATCGGACTTTTTCTTTCGCTTACTGCCTGCAAATCCTGCCAGCATTGCTGAAACTGCCGCACCGAAAAGATACCATACGGAATGTGTTTTATCTGCTGTCTGCACACTTTCCTGCTGATTTTCTGCTGCATTTTCAGAAGAATCATTTTCTGAGGACGTGCCGTTGTTGTCTTCCTGCTTTCCTTCTTCTGCTGTGCCGTTTGCATCGCCGGTTCCGCCGTTTTCACTGCCGGACGGATTATCATTACCATTCTGACTGCCATCAGCTTCTCCCGTATCTCCCGGCTGGTTATTGTCCGGCTCTGAAGGCGTCGGGGTCGGTGTTGGTGTCGGTGTTGGTGTCGGTTCCGGCGTTGGCGTTGGGTCTGGCGTTGGCTCTGGGTCTGGTGTTGGCTCTGGTGCCGGGGTCATTGTTTCCAGATTTGCCACAGCTTCTATCAGCCTGTGTGCCAGTACGCTGACTTCTTCCTGTGTTGCCGTTGTCCTGTCGAGCGCCTTTGCCGCATTTAAAGCAGATTCAACTGCACTGAAATCCTTATAGTCGGCGCTGTTTAAGCCCTCAGCATTCTGAATTGCCCTATCCAGTTCCGAAAAATCTACCGATACTGCTCCGCTTTCTGTGTAATCTGCGGAGGCTGCCGCATATGCCGCTACTGCATCCCAGCCTTCTGCAAATGCCATACCTTCGCCTGCTTCCCTTGCAAAGACCCCGTTAACTGTCAATGCTTCTCCTTCTGCTTTGGCTAGCTGTCGTCTGTCGGTATTAACCGCAAAGCCCGGTCCGTAGGACTGATATTCATAAAAACGTGCTGCACTGTGGGTATTGCCGCTCATATTATCATAGCCTTTTGTCTTAATATGACTGTCCATAAAGCATTTTACATACGTTACACAGGCATTTGACCGCCACGGTCTGCCCAGTGCCACACTATTTTCTGCCACCGAATCTGATTTTTTAAGCAGTCTGCTGTTTATGAATACATAGCCTGTTGTTTTTGTACTTTCAGTACTTGCCGCCGTTACATAGCCTGCCGCATTGGCGACAATATCGCAGTCGTCAAATACTGCCTGCGCACTGCCGAAAATCCAGTCTACATTTCCTTCAATATAACAATTCTTAAAATACTGGCGTCCGCCGCCGTCTGCCTGTAAGGTATCCTGCCATCCGGTCAGCCGTACATTGTTAAAAATAAGCTGATCTGCTCTTGTAAGCATTGCAACTGCCTGCTTGCCTTCAATCGTTTCATTCGGATAATCAAAGGTATTCGCAACCGTCAGATTTTCCATGTATGTATGGTGTGCCGCTGCTTCAATCGAAACCGATGCACTGCCTGAGGTTCCGTATGCTGCCCCCGTTACCGGGTCTGTTTTTCCCGAAGCCGCATCATAACACAGCACGGTCTTTTCGCTATCCTCGCCAATTAAAGTGATATACGGCGATGTAATGCTTAATTTTTCGTAATACGTACCGTTCTTTACAAAAATAACTTTCTGTTCCTGATTGTCTGCCGGCACTGTTGCCAGTGCTTCCGCCACTGTTGTATACACCGGTACAGACTCACTGTCAAGCGTTCTGATACCGGAAGCATCTACAACCATATCGTATGATGAAAGTTTAACAAAGTTAAAATTACGGTATGTCTTTATGCCCTGTGTATTTTCAAAGACAACTTTTACTGCATTTCTTCCGTCCTGTAACGGAATCGTTATATCCACCGCTTCTCCTGCTGCCGTTTCTTTTTCAGACAGCAGCCGATTTCCTGCATACACCGATACTTTTCCGGCTTCATCATAGGCAAACTTTAAAGCAGCTTCATTTCCCGTTACCGTATCATTAGACTTTTCAAGCACCGTCATCTGTGCCGCCTGCGAACCGAACATGTATTCGCCTGTGTGTCCTGCCGTTGCCATAATGGATACCGGCGCTGACGGGTTACTTTCGTTATCCTGTCCGACTGCCGCTACCGTATAAAAATACGGAACTTCATTTTCCGCAGTGGTATCCGTAAATGTCGTGCTTTCTGATGTTCCAATCTCTGTATAGCCTTCTGCACGCTGTGTTGAACGGTAAATTCTGTAGCTGACAGCTTCCGGCACAGCAGACCATGTAACCGTATTTGCTGCATTTCCGGATTCTGCACCAATAGACGGTGCTGTCATCGGCAGTACAAAATGTACAGACGAAGTTTCCATAGAATTGCTTTCCTGTCCGCCGCAGACACCTGTAATTCTGAACTGATAGTCACCTGAATTTTCCGGTACATAGCTGTAAGAAGTTTCAGCGGTGGTATCCAGCTCCTTATAAGTTACGCCGTTATCCTGTGATACCTCTACGCGGTACTTTCCGTCTAACTGCGCACCCTCACCGCTCCATGATACCGTAATGGAAGAACGATCCTCTGAAATTACCGGTGTATTTACTCCTGTAACAGCCGGTGCTGTTCCGGCATCTTTATAATCATCCTTCTGATTATATAAAATGTTGCCCTCAGCATCCTTTGCCACCCAGTTGGTAATTTCCACATCGGCGCCAACCAGTGCCAGTCCGTATGATACGGCATCTTCTGCTGTCAGTGTCATATCCTTCCACTTGAATTCCTTTTTATCTGAATACGTCTTATTGCCGTTAGCATCGACAAGCAGCGGCTTACCAAGACTTTCAAATTCGGCAAGATAGCCATTTTCGGTTCTTGTAAAGGTTACGTTATATTTATTATCTGCTGCCACCTCATACTTCGGGGAACCGTTTCCGGCTTTTCCGGTGCCTTTCATCCAATAGCCCGAAAGTGCATCTGTTCCAACCGATGAATCATAGCCCCTGAATCCCAATGAAGCAAACGCATATTTACCCGAAGTCTGGAATGCACCGACAAAAACACCCGTCCTTTTTGCATTCTGACCCGTAATAGAATAATCCGTAATTTTAAGAGTCATGGACATGGATGCAAATGCATCATTTTCCGGCAGTAAAATGTAACTTGTATTGGCTCCTGCATCACCTGTACTCTGTGTAATATATCCGCTTTCTGCAGACTGTTCTGCTTTCATTACAGAACCCGCCCCGGTAACAGTTAGCAAATCTGAACCGGATACCTGCGGCTTATATCCGCTTTCCTCCTGACCTGAATTATCCCTATTCTGGTCATACAGTACATTTCCTGACATATCGGAAAGCACCATATCCGTCACTGTGACATCCGCACTGTGAACCGCCAGTCCGAACTGCGCCATCACATCCGGTGTCAGTGCAGAATCCGAAGCCTTAAAAGTCTTTTCATTGACAGTTGCACTGCCTTCCTCCTGAAATGTGGCATAATAGGTATTGTTTGCTTTCTTTTCAATGCTTACCGTATAAACAGCCCCTTCTGTCCATGCCTGCTTCGGACTTCCGTTTCCAGCCTTGCCGGAAGCTTTCAGCCAGTACGGTGATACGGCATTTGCATCGCCTGTACCTCTGAATCCGATTGAATTATAAAGGTAATCTCCGTCCGGCTGGAAAGCACCGGCATACACGCCGGAATATTTTCCATTGCTAAATGAATTGACCTTTAATTTCAGTGTCATTTTTGCAGCTTCTTTCGACTGTGGGAATAAAATGTAGGAAACATTTTTTCCTGCCGTTCCCTTATTTCCAACCATACTTGCAGATTCTGCAGTCTGTCTGATTGTCATACTGCCTGCATCCTGTGTCACGGTTACATCTTCCGTATCGCCGTAGGTCTGCAATGTATAATCAATTTTAACATCTTCTTCTGCCTGTGCTGAAATTGTAAGCTTTACACCGGATGTCAGCCTGTCTGCCTTTACAACAATATCTCCGGTTTTGGCATCATAGGTATAATCCTGCTTTGCGAGAACATTTTCTCCTGCTTTAATTTCAATTGCATCCGGAAGATGATATCCGCTGTCTGCCGTAAGCTGCGTTGTAAAATCTGTACCGACTGCCGCATAATCCGCACCGCTTGTTGTAATGTGTTCAAGGTTATAGTCAACATCTGTAAATTCTTCATGAATCGCAATATTGGAAAACTTTGCCGTGCTTAAATTTTCAAGGCTGTTTGCCGCTTTATTCGCATCTACGGCAAATCCCACATAAATGTCTTGTGCCATTTCAATCGTCTTCGAACCGACCTTTGTCCACGTTACACCGTCATCAGATGCATATCCTGTAAAGGTATCGCCGCGTCTTATCAACTTAAACCATGTTCCGTTAAAGTCTGCACCGCTCTTAAAATGCAAATCACTTACCAGTGGTATTCCCGCTTTTTCTGCATTTGCAGGCGAATCGATTGTTTCAGAAATATCCGAAATTTTACCGTTTGTTTCAAGTCTGCTTGCAAGATAGGTTGACCATGTGGTTTCATTGCTGATTTTAACCAGTGACATACCAAGTGCCGCCGTCTTTGAACCGCTCTCTAAGCTTTCACGGAACATCACACCGGTAAATACATGGTTGTCAACGGTTGTTGCTGAATCCAGTTTTGTAATAATTTCTGCATCACCTTTGACAAGCTGATACGTATACTGAAAATCATCGGTTGTGGCATCTGCATAGGTACTGCCGGATACGCAGCCTTCTGATGCGCCTAATTTTCCGGCACCTTTCACTGTCATCACACCATTTTCCAAACTTGCATTTCCCGCTACACCCGGATTGCCAATATCAGTGCTTGTCCACTCGCCTGTGCCAGCTGTGCTGTTAATATGCAGCTTCGATACAGATGACTGGGTCTGATTGCCATCATTATCATAGGCTCTAGCGGTGATATTGTACGTGCCGTCTGTCAACCCCGTATAATCAAAGGTAAATGGTGCGGTATCTGCTGTTCCGACAAGCTGTATACCATTGTAAAATTCTACCTTTGCAATGCTTCCCCCATTGTTTGCCTTTACATCAGCTGTCACTGTTACTGTCTGTCCTTCATCATACTGTGCATTATCCTGTAAATCAAGGGTAATATCCGGATTTGGTGCCGTATAACCGGACTGCTCTACATTTTCAACAAGTCCGTTAAAATATTCTTCTACGTAAGCATATCCGGTTGCCGGATTGATTTTCTTGGAATCACTTGCATCATTCGGATTTAAGCCATGTGCCGTTTCCCATGTATCCGGAATTCCGTCCATATCTGTATCAAATGAAGCAGCCCGTACAGATTCTTTTGCCGGATAGCCGCCGACCTCATCTTCTGTATTCACATATCTTCCCGAATCTGTCCGCGTTTCGGCTACAACTCTCGCATCAATGGCATCACGGTACGGATAGGTCGCACCCGACTGCGCAAGCACCGGTTCATAACAATCCACAGCACTTGTCACGGTGGCACTGTCAAATCCTTCTGCCGTATACGGTGTTTCTGAAACTACAGTTTTATTGGCTCCTTCTGTCACGCCTGACATTTTTGAACCTTTTGCATTGTCAGCGGTAATTTCAGCATTGCCGTCCATGTAGTTGCCGTTTACATAAAATCCGCCCGGTTTTGTGGCTTCACCCATATCAATGACCTGATACCGAACCTGTTCTCTCGTTCCCTGTCCCGGTTTTAAGAAATTGTTGATAAAATTGGTATACGCATAACCACCACCATAGCAGGTGTTATATCCCCAGTTATAAATAATATTATTGCTTAACTGCAGTGTTGCCGTACTGCCTCCATCCTTTGTCGGATCGCCCATGCATCCGCCGCCGATTCTTGGATTTCTCGATGTATGATTCGCAATCAGGTTATTCTGAAACAATACATTGTCGCCACCAAAAATACCGCCATATCCGTGACGGCCTTTGGAATGTCCTGAAACAGTCAGACTTTCCGATACGATACACCACTGTACTGTTCCGTCCTGTCCGCGGTAAGTTGAAACTGTTTCATCGGTATTCCAGCTAAACGAACAGTGGTCGATCATAAAAGTCTTATTATCCCTGCCCCAGAGTGCATCCATGGAATCTCCGCCGGTATGTACATTTGCCGCACCCGGACGGAAACGCATATAACGGATAATCAGATTTTCAGAATTGCTGATATTTGTATCCCAGCCGGACAGGGTAATACCATCCCCCGGTGCTGTCTGTCCTGCTACGGTAATATTTTTTCTTTCTTTAAAGGTCAGTGTCTGCTTTAATTCTATCGTACCACCCACATTAAATACAATCATCGTTCCGCCTTTATCTTTGGCAAATTCTTCGATGCCATAACGCAAAGACCCTTCTACCGGTGTTTCACCTTTTCCGTAATCCTCCAGTGTTGTAACGACATACACATCATATCCGCGTCCGCCGGTTGCAAATCTTCCACCGCCTTCTGCGCCTGCAAATGCAAGCAGGGTGTTATTTTCCGCCCCATATGCAAATGTTCCCGCCGGCAGGGATATGCCTGATGTTGCCATCAGTCCTGCCAGTGCAAATGCCGTTGCCCTTTTTACGTGATGCCTGTTCGCCCTTCTCCGCTGTGCGCGGTTTTGTGTCTTCTGATTCATTACTAACCCTCCAAATAAATATTTTCCATGATATCAGGGTCAAAAGGTCTAAACCGAATGAGCTTGCTCATAGGTGGGCGCTTTTCTCCCCAACATCTTCCCATATGTGTATCATAATCTTTCACCCCGGCATTTCAAAGATACAATCCATTTTTGTGCAAAATGTATCTTTTGCAATTATTTTTTGTAAAAGTTTTTTGCAAAATATCTTGTTTTTAGTTCTGTTTTTCGTTATGATGAACGTGCAGGGTACATTTTTTCATCGTACAAAATGTACTCTGTGTGAAAACAAAGAAATTGGAGTAGTGTGAAAAAGCCTTAAATCAAAACTTTTTCGCACGGCTATATTGTTTCAGAGCGAAAACAAATAGCCATAATTGCAGATGAGAAATCGCCTGCGCGAATTTCTCATCGCATCTACGCGACAAAGTCGCTCAGAAATGGAGTAGTATGAATGAGCAGTTATTAATATATGGGATTTTACATGAAGCATTTACACGGACAAGTTATGCACCGGAACCGGAAACCGCAGATTTACTGCACCTCCGCTTTCCGTATCCGTTTTTTTGTATCGCTGCATTTTCACTGTCTGGTACATATAAAGCAGAAACAGATTCTTACCGGCGTACACTGGTTTCCATCATTCCAAAATACACCGCCGGACTGGCAGAATTTCCAACATTCTTCTATCGCACGGAAAATCATGAATTTTTACTGCTTTTTAATTATCCTGAAGAATTTGAGCCAGACATCTATATTAAGCAGTCTTATGAATATTTTAAACAGCGGCACAACTGCACAGTCTTTTGGGGCATCAGCCGTCCCTGTGTCAGCCTGTCCGAATTTATCTTTGCAAAAAAAGAGGCGCTGACCGCGCTTTCATTTTCGCTGACGGACAGCCATGACGATATTACCGTGTATTCTGACCAATTGTTTTTTACTGCGGAAAATGCAGATCGCTGTTTCTATCCACAGACTGCCGCGGATTTATTAATAAAGGGCATAAAAACCAACAACATTGATTTGATTCGATTTATCCTGACCGTTCTTGAAGATGAAAATACACGGCTTCGCTCTTTTTCGCCCGGGCAGATGATTGCTGGGCAAATGCTTGCCCTTCATAATGCCGTAACTGCCACCTTTTGGAGTCTGAATCCGGTAAAGTACGGTTTTTCGGAACAGCTATTTGCTTTCCAGCAGGAAATTATCAGCTGTCAGGGTGATTTTGAATATTATTTTTCACACCTGCATGACCTGTGTCTTTCGGTCAGCTCTGTACTTGCCGGGCAAAGAGTGAGCAAAAAGAAGGAACTCGTTCAGGAAACTGCCGATTTTATCCTGCAAAACTATGCCGACGCCAACTTAAATCTTTCAGGTACGGCACAGCATTTTCAAGTTTCCGAAGGCTATCTTTCGAGTATTTTTAAGGAACACGCCGGTATCTGTTTTGCGGAATACCTTGAAAAATGCCGTATTGAAAAAAGCTGTGTTTTGCTGTCGGACACTGCCTCGACAATTGAACAGATTGCCGAAGATGTCGGCTATAACAGTGTGTATTCTTACCGCCGTGCCTTTAAGCGGCTGTTTCATATCAGTCCGTCCGCTTACCGGGAACAGAAACTGCCGTAAAAAACAAAAATACCCCGAAACAAAAATACCCCGCAGGGACTGTCAGATTTTATCGCTGACAGTCCCCGCGGGGTTTTTCTTTGCTTTTGAACCGATAATGCCTGTTCCGCTTAATGCCAGTAAGGCAAACAGCCATGTAACAGGGGTACTGTCACCGGTTTGGACAGGCGCACTCTGCGGCTGTTCCGGCTGTGCTTCTGCCTGTGCCTGCTGTGCTTCGGATACATCTTCTTTTTTCTGTATCGTCACCTCAACACGGTTGCCATCGGCGTCCACTGCCGTAACCTTTACCGGCTGATTACTGCCCTGTATCGTTTAGATTCCATTATCCGCAGTAAGCTGTTTATCTCCTGCAAATACTTTCTATAAATTATCATCTTCCACCGTAAACTTTACATTTTCACAATAAATGCCGCCGTCGCTGATTCCGATAAATACAGGCGGCTGTGTGACTTTCTGCACATAAACCTGTACATTTGCCATAGCTGTGTTTCCGGCTTTATCAGTAATCTTTGCATAAACAACCATTCTGCCGTCCGGCTCTACCGTAAATTCTTTTTCGTATAAATTCCACTTTCCGTTTGGCAGTGAATTTAACTGTTCTACACTCTGCTCACCCTCTGCAACATAGTAGACAATATTTGCAATGCCTGTTCCGGTATCGTGTGCCGTAATCTCTACTTTCTGTGTCTTATTAAAGAACTTTCCGAAAGTTATCTGATTCAGCCACTTGTTCCATGTCATGTCCGATATCGTAATACTGCCTTCCGGGATACCTACCACATAGCCTTCGGCACTGACTGCTTTAACCGTAACAGTCTGATTGCCGGTATTTAAAATTTGTATCTGCTTTCCTGCCGCCTGTCTTTCCTGACCGTAGCCTTCTTCCACAGTACCCAGCCTTTTAAGCGGTATTTTTTCTTCATACACCTTTCCTCCTTAAATCCTCACATAGTTCTTTTGTATCATCATATTCTATTTATAGTTCTATTATATCATAATGTTTTTTATCTATATATCTAATTTTGTAACAAAAAATGACCTCCGCTCGTCAGATTTTTGCTTTACTTCTAACGACCGGAGGTCTGCTTCATATATTCACTATATGATTTTTATTCTTTTATTTTACTTCTTTTTTCTTTCTGCCTGCCAGCACAACGAATGCTGTCATTGCCGCAAACATCATCAGTACAAATGGAACTGCACGCATGGTGTCCGCAGTTGCAACACCTGTATCCTCTGTCTGTGCATCAGAAGTTGTTGCTGCAGAACCTTCCGTAGACGGCTGTACCGTTTGTGTCGGCTGTACTGTTGTCGGCTCTGAAACAGTCGGCTGTTCCGGTTCTGACGGTGTGGTCGGCTGTTCATTTACTGTCTGATAAACTACCGCAAACGGACTGAATGAGGAAACTTCAACATAAAGTCCATTGTCTGTCAGCTGCGGCATCAGTGTTTCCAGACCATTTTCTGTCAAATGAAGCACTGCAAATGAGTAACCGCTCTTTCCTGTTCCTGCCGGATATTCCAAAGTAACCCCCATCTTGCCGTTCTTAAATGTTACAGTCTGACCTGCTTCATCTGTCAGATTCATTTCCAGATAAGAAACACTGCTGTTTTTCAAAGTTTCCGGCATTTCTTTTTCGATTGCCGCTTTCATCTGCTGTGCGGCTGATACATATGCCTGTCCTTCTTTTACAATATTCAGGATTAACTTTGTATTCTTTAATACACCGCCGTCTGCACCCACAAATTCAACTGTTTCAGGAACAGTTACTGTACCGCTTCCGTTGACTGTAACCGTTGTCTTTGTTTCTGTCGGTATCGCCGGCTCACTTGGCGCTGTCGGCTCTGCCGGTACGGTCGGCTGCTCCGGTGTTGTCGGCTCACTCGGCGTCGTTGGCTGTTCCGGTTTCGTCGGCTGCTCCGGTGTTGTCGGCTCACTCGGCGTCGTTGGCTGTTCCGGTTTCGTCGGCTGCTCCGGTGTTGTCGGCTCACTCGGCGTCGTTGGCTGTTCTGGTTTCGTCGGTTCACTCGGTGTCGTCGGCTGTTCCGGTTTCGTTGGCTCACTCGGTGTCGTTGGCTGTTCCGGTGTCGTTGGCTCACTCGGGGTTGTCGGCTGCTCTGGCGTTGTCGGCCGCTCCGGTGTTGTTGGCTGCTCCGGTTCACTTGGCTGTTCCGGTTCTGCCGTAACTTCCTTACCGTCTACGATAAGCTTTACATCAGAGAATGTTACATCGGCATTTCTTGCCACGTACATGCCCACATAGACATAATCGGAATCAATAGATGTCAATTTAAAGTCAAATCCACCGGTAATTGTTTCTTCTTTCCCGAATGTGCAGGCATATCCGTCTGTACTGCTTTCAATTTTAACATCAATCACATCACCTGCTGCAATTTCATTTACACAGATTCCTCCCCGTGTTAAAGCACCACTCTTTCTCGCAAAACAGTTCCATACATTTCCCTGTTTTGATAATTTTAGTGGTCCTGCTGCCACATAATCTCCCATCATATTTTTCGTATTCACATCCAGCCATACAGCATCTCTTACCATCAGTCCAAATGAAGCCTGATCATGTACATCGTAAGCTAACACTCTCATTTTAGCTGACAGTGTAAATACACTTTTTGCCGGGACTTTATAATAATACATCGCTATACCGTCAGAAGTATCCGTTATTTTTCCCTTTGTACTCTTAATATGGACTGTGTTATTTTCCAGTCCTTCAAGCACATGCGTTGCCTTTGACGGCTTACCGCCAAGGTCGCCAAATACCGAACCGCTCCAGATACCAATCTGTTTCCAAAGCTGACTGACATCTGTAACCGGAGTATATTCTGCTTCCTTATAATCCGGATTTGGCTGCAATACTTCGCTCTTTAACGGTTTTTGGGCCTCCTTAATGTGTTCTGAAAGTCCCGGAATATTCTGTTCTTTCAATATTCTTGTCATCATGTATGCATTATAACGTGCACCATAAATATTCGTATGCGTATTATCTACGCTGGTATCAGAAGACGAGGTCCATGCATGTAAATTCAATGTTTCATCTGCTCCCAGCTCATCATAAAGATTCTTTGTAAGCGTTGTCATATCCACAACGGTTATATCTAAATCCTCACCCATTTTACGAATTGCCTCGGCATAATTTCCTCCTTCAAATTCACCTGAATCCGATGTGATATGCAGATTTGAATCTTCCCATATTCCTGTTGCTGTTCTTCTGACAATCGGTGTACAAAGAACAACTGTAACGCCTTTTTCCTGCGCCGGTTTTACATAATTTACATACAGCGAATTGGCAAATGAACCTTCTGTCAAATAATTGCCATTTGGATTCGTATACCGTCCTTCATCCGCTTTTTCATCATTATGTCCAAAGCCAACAAACAGGTAATCTCCTGCTTTCATTCCCTGCATTAATGTCTGATACTGTTCTTCCTGCACATAGCTTTTTGAGCTTCTTCCTGACAATGCAAGATTTTTCACTGTGAGACTGCTATCAAAATAATGTTCTAACTGTGTTCCCCATCCATACCTTGGATAATAATAGGTATCATTAAAGCTGCATACCGTTGAATCCCCTACGGTCCATACCGTTGCCGCATTGAATGATGGAGTATCCGGCTGTTCAGGTTTTGACGGCTGCTCCGGTTTCGTTGGCTGATTTGGCACCTGTGCCGATACAAAGCTCTTACTGTCACCTGTTGTTCCACTGATTGTTTCCGGCTTTATAACCAGTTTGATAAAACATCCTGCATCCTCCTGCGTAATTGTATAACTTTTATCCGTATAAGAAGGTACTGCCTTTACCAGTGTTTCTTCTCCTGATGGTGTTATACGATACCATTCCAATACAGATGCATCTGCTTTTTCATTACCACTTAACGTATACAATGCCTTTAAAACAGAACCCGTTTTAAGCTCGCCTTCGATGGCAATATCTTTCACTGTCACTGTCGTGTCTGTTTCCTGTACAAAATAAAACGGCTGCCAGCCCTTAAATGTCTGCACAATATCTGCATATGGATTTTCATTCTTTACTGTGCCTGCCGTTCTAGCTGAAACATCTGCCGCACCGCTTCCTAAAACCGTCGTATTGTATTCCTGATAATTTGCATCTTCCGGTCTGGCACCACTCATTGAATTCCAGCCTACCGCTGTTACTGTATCCTTTGTCTGAAGCTTTGTATTTAAAAATGCAACCGTTGCACTGCTTCTCCATGGTCTTCCAAAATATCCTGCCGCTACATCCCATGCATCATTGGCTGACACATAACAATTTCTGAAAATGTAACCGGTCGTACTTCCATCTGCCGCAGCCGTAATATAAGCGCCCTTTTGTGTATTGCTGTATCCATAATAACTCAGTTCACAGGCATCAAATAAAACATCACCGCCGCCAAAGATATAATCAGTATTGCCATCTATGAAACAGTTCTTGAAATATGCCTGAATATTATTACCTGTATACAGTGTATCCTGACTACTGACAATTCTACACTCATAAAACTCCGACTGTGAACCTTCAACTGCAAGCGCACTGGCACGTTCTGTCGCCTCACCGCTTGCCACATCAGAATCTTTGGTTCTTTCAAAATTCTTAATATCCGGTCCACCCGGTGTCACACCGTCTGCCAATTCTTCATCTGTAATGTATTTATTAAATGACGATTCAAATGTAATATTCTGTGCGCGAAATGCTGTTGCCGTATTTTTTATATAAACAGCCGCACCCCATTTTTGTGCAGTATTTTTTTCAAATTTGTCATACGCTGCTGCTTCTGAATAATACCCGTCAGCACCAATACTGTAGTATTCGTATCCAATACCATAATACCACGTTAACAGCACTTCTTTTTCCGGTTCATCATTAATAAATGTTACATATGGTGTATCTACAAGAACCTGCTCACGATACACCCCCGGCGCGATATGAACAGTAATACGCTCAGATTCATTAGAAGGATTCATCGCTTTACATGCTTTTACTGCTTCCCGCACTGTCTGATAATTATGCTCTTTCTGGTCATATCCGACATAAATATCCGGTACCCATTCAAGTTTTTCTTTTTTTGTCGTTAAAAATAGCAAATCTCTTGCGACTGCCTGATTTTCAACAACAATATGTGAAACAGTCTGATAGTCCCCTGCCTCTGCTTTTACTTCATATGTACCGTTACGCAGTTTAAGCTGATAACTATTTGCAGAAATCGCTGCATCATATATATACCGGTCTTCCATATTCACAAACTGTAACGCTGTCACTGTATCCGGCACATCCAAACCTGTAAATGCACCTGACACTGTGTAAGTTTCTTTTTTTACGACATGAATATTCTCTTGTGCTGATTGTGTCAGACAGATTTGCGCTGTTCCGTCCGGCTCATAATCGTTAACGCCGTTTAATGTAATCGTATATGTTACATCCGGTTCAATACTTACACTGTAAGCTCCCTGTTCATCCGGTATAAAAACAACATCTTCTTTTTCTGAATTTTGAGGTGCTTTTAAAATAACCCTTAATGCACTGGTATCATAATCTGTATCAAAGCCTGATATGTTTCCTTTTAATTCACACACATTTTTACTTTCCACAAAAAGATTCTGCTGTTTTCCGTTTATTACATCTGTATCCTGCACTGTAATATTTTTACACGCATCTGTGAAACCAAATCCCACATTTTCTGTAAGAACTGCCGTATATGTATATCCCGGTGTCAGGGAAACTTTATACATTCCATTTTTAACCTTTGCCTGCACTTCTTCCAGTGTTTCCGTATTTATAAATTTTACGCCATATTCTGCAATATCCGTACCTGCCATATCTACAGTTCCTGTTACCTCAACCGGAGGAATCTGTAAAATTCTGTGGTATACCGGTTTTACATTTGTCGTACTTCCAACATAAATCTGATACTGTCCACTGTACTGTGCAATAAATTCATACCGTTTACAGGCTGCATTTCCAATATCTGCTGTATCGTCCTGTGTTCCCTGTGTCCCTTTATAAAGGAAATGAACTTTGTCGGTTTCTTTTGTATAAGACCCCATATATGCCACAATTTTATCTCCGGCACTTACATCATTTAATGTAACACAGCGTCTTGTATTTCCACCTTTTCCATTGCATTTCCATACACCATCAGAACAATATCCGTCCTCATATGAAAATGTCGTATAATTCACACCGCCTGTGACAAATTTCAGCGCATTGACACCGCCCTGTATGCTGTCTCCACTTTCGTATTTTACTGCAAGTGTACCAAAATTCACTATCTTATCTGTATTAACCGTCCCATCCAGTGTACCATTTTCACCTATAAGACCATTGGCATCCCATGCTGCCTGTGTGATATTGTTATGATATATTTGTGTATCCTCTTCCTGCTTTGCTCCAAAATCCCACACTTCAATCTGTCTTGTAACTTCCGGTCTCTGAAGTTCGGATGGAGTCACAAGAATATACGGAATATATGTATTTGCTGTCAGCGTAACTGTTCCGGCATTTCCCGTATACTCAAAAACAATTCGATCTGAACCGTCGGTCTGGGATTCACTATAACAATTCTGTGTCTTCGAAGACTGAACCGTCTGGTCAAGTGTTCCGGATTCAGTATTAAGTTTAATATCACCACCCCACCGGCAGCCTCCAATCATAATGCTGCAGTCTCCCGGTACCTGAATCGTAAATTCCGTTTTCCCCTGCATTCCATGTGTTGAATCCTTATACCGTCCGGGTGTCCGAACCTCCATCAATCCTATAACACCTGTATTCAAAACAGGTTCTGACGCACTGCTGTCTAAATTGTAAAGCACACTATCTTTTATCCTGAAATCATAATAATAGCTGGTATTCACTGCCATCTGTGCTGCTGTCATTCCATCAGCCACCATTATAGACTGTGGTATATAATCATCTGCAAGCGGTGTAATCAGAATTTCCGGTATATACGATCCCGGTGAACTCACGGTAACTGTTCCCGCATCTCCCACATAACAAAAGCTTACTCTGTCCTGACCACTTGTATCAGCCCGATTATAACATTTTGCTGTTTTTGCTGCTTTAGACACGGCATCCAATGCTCCCGTTGTTGTTTTTAATACAAACTGGTCATTCTGTCCTGTAAACTGACATCCTCCAATTGTAATCATACAATTTCCAGCGACCTTAAACGTCATCTGTGCCTGTCCGTTCATGCCATGATCTGTACTATGGAATTTTCCCGCCTTCTCCACGGTCATCAATCCAAACGCGCCACATTTCATTTCCGGATTAGCACTTTCTTTTGATGTATCATAGATTTCACTGTCTTTGTTTTGAAAATTAAATGCATATGCAGTTCCTTTTACTGGTTCTGTTACCAGAAATCCGTCTGCGTATGTATATTCTTCAGAATCCGCAGCAAAAATGGCATAATCGCCTGTAAATACTGATGTTATCATCATCAGAAGCGTTAATGCCATGCTGATCCATCTTTTGGTTGTTTTTCGCAACTTCATTTGTAATACCTCCTATTCTTTATTTTAAATTTATACTGCGGATTATAATTACATTGCATTCATTTTGCAATATATTTTATAAAACTATTTTTCTTTTCTCTGTTTTAAACGTTTTTTTGCTCATTTAATTGTTAATATTTCACAATTCTTTTGTAAATTTTAATATTTTTTTATTACTTTTGTTGTTCTGCTTGTACAAAATATATATTTTCATTTTAATAAAACAAAATTTTTTATCTGTATATCTAATTTTGTAACAAAAAATGACCCCCGGTCGTCAGATTTTTGCTTTACTTCTAACGACCGGAGGTCTGCTTCATATATTCACTATATGATTTTTATTCTTTTATTTTACTTCTTTTTTCTTTCTGCCTGCCAGCACAACGAATGCTGTCATTGCCGCAAACATCATCAGTACAAATGGAACAGCACGCATGGTGTCCGCAGTTGCAACACCTGTATCCTCTGTCTGTGCATCAGAAACCTGTGTTGCTGCCGCAGAACCTTCCGTAGATGGCTGTACCGTCTGTGTAGGCAATACTGCCGTTGTCGGCTGTACTGTCGTCGGCTCGGTCGGTGTTGTCGGCTGTTCCGGTTCTGACGGTGTGGTCGGCTGTTCATTTACTGCCTGATAAACTACCGCAAACGGGCTGAATGAGGAAACTTCAACATAAAGTCCATTGTCTGTCAGCTGCGGTATCAGTGTTTCCAGACCATTTTCTGTCAAATGAAGCACTGCAAATGAGTAACCGTTCTTTCCTGTTCCTGCCGGATATTCTAATGTAATACCCAGCTTGCCGTTCTTAAATGTTACAGTCTGACCTGCTTCATCTGTCAGATTCATTTCCAGATAAGAAACACTGCTGTTTTTCAAAGTTTCCGGCATTTCTTTTTCGATTGCCGCTTTCATCTGCTGTGCGGCTGATACATATGCCTGTCCTTCTTTTACAATATTCAGGATTAACTTTGTATTCTTTAATACACCGCCGTCTGCACCCACAAATTCAACTGTTTCAGGAACAGTTACTGTACCGCTTCCGTTGACTGTAACCGTTGTCTTTGTTTCTGTCGGTGTTGTCGGCTGTTCCGGTGTTGTCGGTTCACTCGGGGTCGTCGGCTGTTCCGGTGTTGTCGGTTCACTTGGTGTGGTCGGCTCAGTCGGTGTCGTCGGTTCAGTCGGGGTGGTCGGCTCAGTCGGTGTCGTCGGTTCAGTCGGGGTGGTCGGCTGTTCAGGTGTCGTCGGCTGTTCCGGTATTGTCGGCTGCTCCGGTTCACTTGGCTGTTCCGGTTCTGCTGTAACTTCCTTACCATCTACGATAAGTTTTACATCAGAGAAGGTTACATCTGCTTTTCTTGCCACATACATACCAACATAAACATAATCTGAATCAATCGTTGTCAGCTTGAAATCGAATCCACCGGTAACAGTTTCTTCCTGTCCAAATGTGCAGGCATATCCGTCTGAATTGCTTTCAATCTTTAAGTCTATCGTATCTCCTGCCGCTATTGCTTTTGTGCGGGTTCCGCCCTGTGTCAGCACGCCGCTCTTTCTTGCAAAGCAGTTCCATGTACCGGTCTTTAACTTCAGCGGTCCGGCTGCTACGTAATCGCCCAGTGCATCGGTTGTATTTTTATCAAGATACATATCATCTCTTGCCATCAGACCAAAGGATACCTGATCATTGCTGTCAAATGAATTAATGGTTGCCTTGGCTGTCAGCGTAAAGTTACTTGCCACCGGTACCTTATAGTAATACATTGCAATACCATCGGCTGTACCTGCAATCTTTCCCTTGTTGTTTCTGACTGCAATATGAATATTGCCATTGGTATCGGTTTCCAGTGTCTGATTAACAGTTGATGGGTTACCGCCAACATTTCCAAATACAGAACCGCTCCAGATACCCGCCTTTTTCCAAAGTGTGCTTTCACCTGTTACCGGTGTGTAAGCCGCTTCCTTATAATCCGGATTTGGCTTTAAGACTTCACTCTTTACCGGTGCTTCTGCAGATAAAATGTGGTCTGCAATGCCTGTTACATTTAACCTCTTGATTTCCTGTGTCAGCATATACGCGTTGTAACGCGCACCATAAATATTGGTATGTGTATTATCCACACTGCCTGCATTCGATGATGTCCATGAATGTAAATTCAACGTTTCATCTGCGCCCAGTGAATCATACAGGTTCTTTGTCAGTGTTGTCATATCTACTACTGCAACACCCGTATCTGCTCCCAGCTTTCTGACGGCTTCTGCATAATCGCCGCCTGCATACGTCTTTCCGTCACTGACGGCATCACTTGTAATGTGCAGGTTGGAGCTGCTCCACTCTCCTGTTGCTGTTCTTCTGACAATCGGCGTACATAAAATCACCGTTACGCCTTTTTCCTGCGCCGGTTTTACATAATTTTCATATAAAGAATTGGCAAATGAACCTTCTGTTGTATAAGCTCCATTCGGGTCTGTATATCTGCCGTCTTCCGCCTTTTCATCATTGTGTCCGAAACCAACGAGCAGATAATCTCCGCTTGTCATTGAATCCATTAATGTCTTGTAATTGTCTTCTGTTGTAAAACTCTTTGAACTTCTGCCTGAAAGTGCAAGGTTTTCAACTTTCAATGAGCTGTCAAAGTAATTAGATAACTGTGTACCCCAGCCGTATCTTGGATAGTAATAGGCATCTGCAAAGCTGCATACCGTTGAATCGCCGACTACCCATACGGTTGATTCTTTTGTTGGTTCTTCCGGTTCTGACGGTGTCTTACCTGAAAAATCCGCACCGATTCCTGCCGGTGCTTTATCTGTCATTTCAAATAAGCCGTTCATATTGATACTGCCGTCTTCATTTCTTGCCGGTGTAATTGTCTTATAATCCACCGATGTAAACCAGTCTGCTTCCACTGCTTTATTTTCCGTATTTACGCAAAGCTTGGTTGAAATGTCATTGCATAAATAATTAGTTGTCTTATAAATCACAGAAGAATCCTGATTCTTTAACGTAAATTTATCTGCCGCCATTGTACCGTAATTTTCAATTGCATCTGTATAGAAACTGATTGAATTTTCCAGTACATAGCCTGTATCTCCTGTAAATTTGTCACCGTTTTTTGGTGTCAGCTGATAATTGTTTCTGTCTGCTGTACCGCCAACTCTTGAAAACAGTCCGTTATCTACGGAAATACACTGATATACCTGGCAGTCCGGTCCATTGTTGCTCATAATACCGCTTCCGCCATTGTTCCATGAAATACAGTTCTTTAAAACGTGTTTTCCTGTAAGGCCTTCTCCGCCTAACTTAAATCCATTTGCACTTGCCGCAGAATAAGAAGTTGTTCCATCTTCTGCAACTAAAAGTCCATTGCTGTACGCAACAGAATTCTGAATGGTTACTGCACCAATCGGGCCGTATTTTTCTGTACTCTTTGCATATAAATCGTATCCGTCATCGGCGTTGTTGTATGCCATACAGCCGTCAAATACATTGCCCTCACCAACTGAAAGCTTTGCTGCAAATCCATCTGCATCGTTTTGTTTACTGTCACAATTTGAATAAGATGTACAATTTAAAATTGTATTGTCTGACGGCCACCAGCATTTTGGTTCTCCGCCTGAGTAACTAATCTGAAGACCTGTTGAACCATTTCTATACATTTCACACTGTTCAACAACATTGTGATTACCGGATACATGAACACCCTTTGTTCCGTCTGATGCGTATGCAACCGCAATATCCTGTATTTTCCAGTAATTACCCTTTACAGATAAAACAGCATCTGAAGAAGCCGGAAGCTTTGCACCATTTAACACCGCTTTTCCTGCATTTTCTGCCTTCATTGTAATGACAGCATCTTGATTTCCCGAAACGCTATAAGGAATCGAAACAACCTGTGATACATTGTATGTACCGTCCTGTAACAAGATGGTCTGTCCTGCTTTTGCATAAGATACTGCTGTATAAATATCTGTCGGATTTTCTTTTGTTCCTGCTGCTTTGCTGTTTCCGCCAGCTGAAACATAAATGGTATCTCCACTGAATTTTGCTGCATCTTTTGTAACCGTATCCGTTACTGTAACCGGACTGTAATCTTTTAATAACAGTCTGTCATCGTATTTTCTGCTTCCATCTGCATTTACAGCATTTTCATAAGGTGTAACAACTGCTGTAAATGTTGTATCGCCGTCCGGCAGTTTAACCTGAAAATCAGAAAGCTTAAATTCAACTGTATCAGCCTTCTTGATTTCCTTATCGGTATAGTACTGATTTCCGTGATTATCGGAAATGCTGACCGTACCCGTTACATTACTTGTAAAACGGTAAGTATAATCTTCATCAGCAGTCGTTGTTCCGTTAAATGTATGAACTTCTGCCTCATCATACTCCACCCACAAATCCGGATTGACCGCATCTAATTCATCCTGTGTCGGTATATGCTGTTCATAGCTTAAATCCGTAACTTCTACTGTTCCGATACGGCTCGCATAAAAACCGACATACACATAGTCCGAATCCTGCTGTAAAAATTTATTCGGGTTATACACGGTAATCGTTTTTTCTACATTGCTCCAGTCATCGTTATACCAGTTACATACATAACCGTTACCGTCTTTAACAAGTTCAAAATTATAATACAATTGTGTTGCATTACTTTGTGTGAAAACCGTTGCATTTTGGTCAAAATACTGTGTTACATCACAGCTTCCACCTGCATTGCTCTTTCCTGTCGCATCGGAATTGCCCGTATAAAGACGCACACCCGGAATCGTTGTTCCTGTTGCTTCACTCTTTGTTGCTGCATAAACATCCAGCTGATTAATGTAATCTGCTGTTGTATCGGCTGCGCCAAGTGTATCTAATACAGCCAGTCCAAAAGAGGACTGGTTATCCTGTTTTGCTACCGATGTCGTGTGAAATCTGCCACGGATTGTAAAGTTATAATCCTTAGATTTCACCTTCGTGTAATAGATTTCAAATCCACTCTGACCGGTATTTGCCATCTTTCCTTTCGCTTTTGTATTCAGCGTTAATTTGTTTGCGGCACTGTCGTAAACCGGTGTCACCATACCGTCTGACTGCGTTCCCAGCTTTGCTGTCTTCCAGTCAGCAGAACCTATGCCTGTCGCTGCTCTTGCATTTTCACCTGCAAAAGACGACCACGGCATCAGTAACACAACCATTACTGCCGCAAGCAAAACTGCAATGCTTTTCTTGCATTTTGCTCTTTTGTTTTTCATCATAATCCTCCATTCTTGCCTTTATGGCAATTTTACTCCAATAAGTATCATATCATATATAATAAAATACAAAAAATATTAATTCTGTATATATACCATATTATTTTTAAATACTAAACCTCATTCTGCAATCACAACTATTTACCTTCTCTCAGAAACAGGATATCACAATACAAAAACACCCGGAGAAAATCGTTTTACCGACTCTCTCTGGGTGCTTCTATTTTAGATTCTGTCTGTTAAGACGAATCTTTTTTACTTATAAAGTTCTACTAACTTCAGTAAGTGCTGGTAACGTGCATTTGCAGTCTTTTCAGATTCAGCAAAGAGTTTTTCAGCTCTTTCTGGGAATGGCTTAATCAGTCTTGTGTAACGAGCTTCGTTATTTAAGAATTCCTGATATGAACCATCACCTTCCTTAGAAGTTAATGTGAATGGATTCTTTCCTTCAGCCTTTAATGCAGGGTTGAATGAGAACAGATTCCAGTATCCGGCCTTAACAGCCTTCTTCATTTCATCCTGGCAGTGGTTCATACCACCCTTAGCGATACCGTGAAGTTCGCAAGGAGCGTAACCAATGATTAATGAAGGACCGTTGTAGCTTTCAGCTTCAGCAATTGCCTTAACAGCCTGTGCAGGATTAGCACCAAGAGCAATCTGTGCTACGTATACGTAACCATAGCTCATAGCGATTTCTGCAAGACTCTTCTTGCTGATTTCCTTACCTGCTGCTGCGAACTGGCAGACTTCACCGATGTTAGAAGCCTTTGAAGCCTGTCCACCTGTATTAGAATACATTTCTGTATCGAATACCATAACGTTTACATTCTCACCTGATGCAAGTACATGGTCAAGACCGCCGAAACCGATATCGTAAGCCCAACCATCACCACCGAAGATCCATACAGACTTCTTAGCGAGGTAATCTTTCTTTGCAAGAACTTCCGGTGCAAGAGGACAACCTTCTTTTGCTGCCTTTTCTACTTCCGGAATCAGTGCTGCAACATCCGCTGCATTCTTCTTTGTATCATCCTTAGATGCAAGGAAGTTTGCTACAGCTGTCTTTAATTCAGCAGATGCCTTTTCAGAAGCTGCCATTTCTTCAAGTTTAGCAATAGCCTGATCTCTTAAAGTCTTCTGTCCAAGATACATACCGAAACCGTGTTCTGCATTATCTTCAAACAGTGAGTTTGCCCAAGCCGGACCCTTTAAGGAATCTTTATTTACTGTATATGGTGATGTAGCTGCCGGACCACCCCAGATTGAAGAACAACCTGTAGCGTTGGAAATGTACATCTGCTCACCAAATAACTGTGTAATTAATCTTGCGTAAGATGTTTCTGCACAGCCTGCACAGCTTCCTGAGAACTCAAGGAGTGGCTGGTTGTACTGAGAACCGATAGGAGTAGCATCTGTAAATACAGGCTTAATCTCCTTCTTGCCAACATTTGCTACTAAGTAGTCAAATACCGGCTGTTCTTCTGCCTGTGATTCCTGTGGAACCATCTTTAATGCGCCCTTAGCGGCTGCCGGACATACAGTTACACATTCGCCGCATCCCATACAGTCTAATGGAGATACAGACATTGTAAACTTCATGCCTTCAGCTACTGCATGCTTAGAATCAGCAAGCTTAATCTGTGAAGGTGCTGCACTTACTTCACCTGCATCCAGAATAAACGGACGGATTGTTGCATGAGAACATACGAATGCACAGCTGTTACACTGAACACAGCTTGTAGGATCCCATTCAGGAACCATAACGGCTGTTCCTCTCTTTTCGTATGCAGATGCACCTGTTTCAAACTGACCATCAGCAATATCCTTAAATGCAGATACAGGAAGGCTGTCACCATCCATTAATCCGATAGGATCTAACAGTTCGTTGACCATCTTTACAGTAGCCGGACGACCTGTACGGTTGATTGTCTTCTTTTCTTCTGTTGCATTTGCCCAGTCAGCAGGTACTTCTACCTTATGTACAGCATCTACACCGGCATCAATTGCCTTGTAGTTCATTTCTACAACAGCGTCACCCTTCTTGCTGTATGACTTCTTAGCTGCTGCTTTCATGAATTCAACTGCCTGATCGATAGGCATTACGTTTGCAAGCTTAAAGAATGCAGACTGTAAAATTGTATTTGTTCTCTTACCCATACCAATTTCAATTGCTTTGTCAATTGCATTGATTGTGTAGAGCTGGATATTGTTCTTCGCAATATACTGCTTTGCTTCTGCATTCAGATGTTCAGCGAGTTCTTCGTCTGACCACTGGCAGTTAATCATAAAGATTCCGCCCGGCTTAACATCCTGAACCATCTTGTATCCCTTTGTGATGTAAGATGGGTTATGACATGCAACAAAGTCAGCCTGATTGATATAGTATGGACTTCTGATTGGGTTATCACCAAATCTTAAGTGGCTGATTGTAATACCGCCAGTCTTCTTAGAGTCATACTGGAAATATGCCTGAATGTACTTATCTGTATGGTCACCGATAATCTTTGTAGAGTTCTTATTCGCACCTACAGTACCATCACCGCCAAGACCCCAGAATTTACATTCAACAGTACCCTTAGCAGATGTAATAGGAGCCGGCTTAACTTCCGGTAAGCTTAAGTTTGTTACATCATCTACGATACCGATTGTAAATCTTGCCTTTGGAGCATCTTTTTCAAGTTCTTTGTATACAGCGAATACTGATGAAGGTGGTGTATCCTTAGAACCAAGACCGTAACGGCCGCCTGTTAAGATAACATCATTCATACCGGCTTCACGAAGTGTTGCTGCTACATCAAGATAAAGAGGTTCACCTAATGAACCAGGTTCCTTTGTTCTGTCGAGTACCGCAATCTTCTTAGCAGTCTTAGGAAGAACCTTTAAGAGGGAAGCTGATACCCATGGACGATACAGTCTTACTTTTACAAGACCTACTTTTTCGCCCTTTGCTGTTAAGTAGTCAATTACTTCTTCAGCTACATCGTTGATAGAACCCATTGCAATGATGACTCTGTCTGCATCCGGTGCACCATAGTAGTTGAATAAATCATAATCTGTACCTAACTTTTCGTTAATCTTCTTCATGTACTTCTCAACAACTGCTGGAAGTGCATCATATGCTGAGTTACATGCTTCACGATGCTGGAAGAAAACATCACCGTTTTCATGTGAACCACGCATAGCCGGATGTTCCGGATTCAAGGCATGTGCACGGAATTCTTCTACTGCTTCCATATTGCACATTTCCTTTAAGTCTTCATAGTCCCACTTTTCAATCTTCTGAATCTCATGAGATGTACGGAAACCGTCGAAGAAGTTAATGAATGGAACTTTACCTTCAATTGTTGCAAGGTGTGCAACCGGGCTTAAATCCATAACTTCCTGAGGGTTTGTTTCAGCAAGCATTGCGAAACCAGTCTGACGACAGGCGTAAACGTCACTATGGTCACCGAAGATATTCAGGGACTGTGTAGCAACTGTACGTGCTGATACATCAAATACACAAGGAAGCTGTTCACCGGCAATCTTGTACATATTTGGAATCATCAGAAGAAGACCCTGTGATGCAGTAAATGTTGTTGTTAATGCACCTGCTGCAAGTGAACCGTGTACTGTACCTGCGGCACCTGCCTCTGACTGCATTTCTACTACCTTTACTGTATTACCAAAAATGTTTTTCTGTCCTGCTGCTGACCACTGGTCAACAACATCTGCCATTGGACTAGAAGGTGTGATAGGATAGATACCTGCAACTTCTGTAAACGCATAAGCAACGTGTGCAGCAGCTGTATTACCATCCATAGATTGTTTTGCTCTAGCCATTTCTTTGTAATCCTCCTTAAAAATATTGTGGAATTGTATCATTCCGATTATCTATATTTTAGTATTTCTTCGACAAAATGTAAAGGCATTCTTCTAAATTATCTATTAAAATACATAATTTCTTTGTAATGCCTTTACAATTTTTGTTTATTTTCACTATCGTTTGTGTATACAATTACAGTATCAGCTTCTTTTTATAACCTTTTCTGCCAGTTTTTCCAATGCCTGTCCATCTGCCTTTTTCATGACTGACCGGATTGTTACCATATCCTCACAAATAGTTATATTCTTCATATTCTCCAGATATGACTTCATCAGCCTGCCGGATACCGGACCCCACGAACCGTTTTCAATCACTGCCGCATACCGGTTCTGGAAATTTTTCATTTTTAAATGGTATAAAAAGTCTTCCATGCACGGCATCAGTCCGCCATCATACGTAATGCCAGCAAGCACCAGTGCATCATACCGGAAACTGTCTGCAACAGCTTGGGCCATATCTGCTCTTGCAAGGTCAAAAACAGCAACATTTTCTTCGCCCTGCCCCTTCAATATAGAAGCAAAATGTTCAGCCACATATTTTGTATTGCCGTGAATTGATGAATATGCCACCACGACGCCCTTTTCTTCCGGCTGATAACTGCTCCATTTTGCGTATTTATCCAAAAAGTATTCCAGACCACCGGTAAGCACCGGTCCGTGCAGCGGTGCAATTTTTTCAATATCAAGTACCGCTGCTTTCTTTAAAAGGCCCTGGACATTAGCACCGTACTTGCCGACAATATTAATAAAATACCTTCGTGCTTCCCCTGTCCACTCATGCTCCAGTACGTCCTGTGCTTTTCCTGCGGCATCATAAGTGCAGCTCTGTGACAATGCACCGAATCTGCCAAATCCATCCGCTGAAAATAAAATCTTATCGGCTTCATCATATTCGACCATGACTTCCGGCCAGTGTACCATTGGTGCCATCACAAAATGCAGCGTATGTCTGCCAAGCTTTAACGTATCGCCTTCCTTGACTTCTAATATAGAAAGTTCTTCCGTATCCAGTTCAAAAAACTGTGGCAGCATGGCTACTGTTTTTGCATTTGCCACAACAACCGTTTCCGGATACTTTACCAGAAATTTCCGGATATTTCCGGCATGGTCCGGCTCTAAATGCGAAACAACCAGATAATCCGGCGCTTTTCCACCAAATGCTTCTTCCAGATTATCAAACCACGCATCTGTCGCCCGGTTATCCACCGTATCCATTACTGCAATTTTGCTGTCCTTAATCACATAGGAATTGTATGTCACCCCGTCCGGTATCCGGTACTGGCTCTCAAACAAATCCAATGTCGTATCGTTTACACCTACATAAAAAACATCTTCTGAAATCTTCCAAACTGCCATGCCAATCCTCCTTGTTTTTACGAAGTAAAAATCCATGTGAGCTTGCTCACATTGCTCCTTAGCGAGGAGAGAATTTTACCTCCTTGTTTTTGCTTTTTTACTTTTTTTGTCATTATAAATCTTTTTTGTGTTAAAAACAAGAACGTTTCCTATTTTTATTAAATTTAAAAGAAAAACTTTACAGATATTTTATACATGAAGCCGTCATCTGATTCAAAAAACACCGCAGAAAAGTTTATCCTCTTCTGCGGTGTCACTCAATTTATTCATTATATTATAGTAGTTTTACAGCTTAGTCATCTGCGCCCTGTAAAGCATCATAGCCTGTTTCTCCGGTACGAACCTTTACGACATCTTCCACATCGTATACGAAAATCTTACCGTCACCGATATGTCCGGTGTAGAGTGCCTTCCTTGCTGCATCAATAACATCTGCAACAGGAACTTTTGAAACAACCATTTCGACCTGAATCTTAGGAAGAAGCTGCATATCAACTTCAACACCTCTGTAGTATTCCGGTGCGCCTTTCTGTGTACCACAGCCGAGTACCTGTGTCACTGTCATACCTGTTACGCCGATGTCGTTCATTGCCTTCTTTAACTTTTCAAACTTAGACTGCTTTGCAAGGATTTCAACCTTTGTAATCTTATTTTCCTTTTCAGGAGAAGTCTTTACAACTGCCGGTACGGCATTTTCCATCTTTTCAGAACCGAAAACTTCGATTTCATCATCAGATGCGATTGTTAAATCATTTGCTGCAAATTCAAATCCTGAGTAAGCACTTGCAAGACCATGTTCTGCATAATCCAGACCCTTGATTTCAATGTCTGCCGGTACTCTTAAACCGATTGTGTGCTTTAATACTTCAAATACGATAATCATTGTTATGCCAACCCATGCGCAGACTGTAACAACACCTAAAAGCTGGATACCGAGCTGCTTAAAGCCGCCGCCGTAGAAAAGTCCTGCTCCAACGCCGTTCTGACCTGTTGAGAAAAGTCCGACACAGATCGTTCCGAGTAAACCATTTGCAAAATGAACACCGACTGCACCAACCGGATCATCAACCTTACATACTTTATCAATAAATTCGATTACCAATACAACTGCGATACCTGCGATGATACCTTCAATGGCTGCACCGTACATATCAATACAGTCTGTACTTGCTGTTACCATTACAAGACCTGCTAATGTACCGTTTAATGACATAGATACATCAGGCTTCTTATAACGAATCCATGTAAATAACATTGTTGTTACGGTTGCTACGGCTGCTGCCATATTTGTTGTAGAGAATACTGAACCTGCAAGCGCACCCATTGTCATTTCTGAACCATCCGCTGCATTTGTCAGACCTTCCATTGCTACGGTTGAACCACCGTTAAATCCAAACCAGCAGAACCACAGGATAAACACACCAAGTGCTGCCATTGTCAGATTGTGTCCAAGAATTGCTCTTGGCTTTCCGTTCTTATCGTACTTACCGATACGAGGTCCTAATACTGCGGCACCAATCAGAGCTGCCATACCGCCTACCATATGTACTGCACAGGAACCTGCGAAATCGTGGAAGCCTAATTCTGATAACCAGCCGCCGCCCCATATCCAGTGACCGGATACCGGATAAACAATCAGTGAAATAATTGCACTGTAAATGCAGTATGCTTTGAAATCTGTTCTTTCTGCCATTGCTCCGGATACGATTGTTGCTGCTGTTGCACAGAACACTGTCTGGAAAATAAAGAATGCGTAAAACGGAACACCGTCCGGTGTTACTGCTGAGTAATCACCTCGTGTAAATAAATCAATTCCACCGAATATTGCACTGGATGATCCAAACATAATACCAAAACCGATAATCCAGAAAATCGGAGTACCGATACAAAAGTCCATTAAGTTCTTCATAATAATGTTACCGGCATTTTTTGCTCTTGTAAGACCGGATTCGAGTATACAGAAACCTGCCTGCATAAAGAATACCAGTGCGGCGCCTACCAGCACCCATACTGTATTAACTGCTGAAAAGTCCATAACCATTTCCTCCCTTAATTCCATCTTCTTTGTCATGTCTTCTGGTCAGGTGGATCCGAGCCTGTCCGGATTATTGAAGCTGCAATCCTTTTTCCGTACCGAAAATTTCTGTTTTTTGAAATTTTACCCATATACGAAAAAAAGACGTGTAACCGATTATTCCTAATCTGTTACACGCCTTTGTGTATCGCTGTTCAATTTATGTTGCCTATTATACCCTGTTGATTTTATAATTATTGAAAAAATCAGACATTTTCTCTTGATTTTTTTAATTTTTGTTTTATTATTTTTTTATACACCACCTATTTTTAAGTTTTTGCGGATATTTACTTGCTTTCCGTACTGCGGGACAGGATTCCCCACTACGGCGGCAAAGCAAATTTTATAAATCCGTTTTTACAAATTAATTTTACAGATTGGAGTTTTTCACATGCACACCGGATACACACTCATTCAGCCTTACGTATTTTTAACCTTAAACAGCCTGCTTACCAACGAGCATCTGCTTTCTTCTCCGGCGGATTTATTCTGCTATGAATTCAGCGGCGATGTTTCTTTAAAATTTGTTGCATCACCATATACAGAATTGATTATCGGACAGCGCCCTGACGGCAGCTGCCGCATTTTTTGTATCCGCACCGCTGATGAACCGTTGATACTAAAACTCTCCGGATTTTCATACTGCTTTGGTGTGCGGTTTGATGAAAGTCTGTATTACCGGCTTCCGGGACATCCGTTTCCTTTTCCGGCTGACCTGCTCCAGACCATTTCCATGTCTGATTCTGATATCTTTTCAGGTACGGTTTCTTTTTCCGAGCGGATACAGCGTTTTCTTTCCGCATTAAACAAAACCGGAAAAACACCAGCCTGCCCGCCCGCCGCCACACTCATCCATCAGAGCATCAAAAAAGCTGACGGCGATATCACCGTCAGCGAACTGGCTGCGCGTACCGGCTATTCCTGTCGCCATATCAGCCGCATTTTTACGGAATATTTCGGATACAGCCCGAAAACCTTTTGCCGGCTGTTACGCTTTCACCATACTCTTTATGAAATTTTTCAGGACCCGCATCGCAATAACTCCGAATTTATCACGCAAATCGGCTATTCCGACCAGGCACATTTTCAGCGGGAATTCAAAACATTTATGGGCGAAACACCGCGCCGGTTCGGCCGCCGGTTAATCCAGCAGAAATTCTGACATTACAACGTTGCTGACTTCCCTGCCCCGCTTTGTAAGAAAAATTCTGCCATTTTCACGCACCAGCAGACCGAATTTCTGATTTTTTTCAAGCACCTGTGCATAAATATCATCTACTGTTTTTCCGAATTTTCCCAAAAAATCCGCCTCGGAAATGCCGCTGTTTTTGCGCAGTCCCAAAAAGAACATTTCTTCCATCTGCTCCGGTACGGAAAGTGTATGCTGTTCGGCGCGTACCGCCGCCAGTGCCTTACTTATGACTTCTTTCTTTTCTTCCAGCTCCGCCATAGTGTCTATATAAAGTGCAAGGCTGTCCGTATTGGTGTAGCGCTGTTCGCAAAGCAGGGATGCCGCGCCTGTCCCGAAGCCGAGATAATTTTTGCGTTCCCAGTAGGAAAGATTATGGCGGCATGCCTTTCCTTCTTTTGCAAAATTAGAAATTTCATACTGGTGATAACCGTTATCCGCAAGCCGCAGACACGCCGTATCGTACATCTGACGTTCTGTATCTTCATCGGGCAGTGCCGGATACCGGTCTAAATGTTCGTAAAGTGCCGTGCCTTCTTCCAGTATCAGACTGTACATGCTGATATGCTCCGGCTTTAATGCAAGAACCGTATCCAGCGTGTGCAGAAAACTTTCAAATGTCTGACCAGGCAGTGCCGACATTAAATCAATATTGATATTGTCAAAGCCCGCCGCCCTTGCCGTTTCATAGCTTTTCACAAATTCTTCCATGGTATGAATCCGTCCCAGCATTTTTAATTCACGGTTATTGGCGGACTGTAACCCGAAACTGATCCGGTTTATGCCTGCCTGTCTGTACACTGCCGCTTTTTCTTCATCGAGCGTGCCGGGATTACATTCTATCGTAATTTCCGCATTTTCCGCAAACGGAAAGCTTTCCCGCAGGGTATCTGCCAGTGCTTTGACATGTCCCGGTGCGAGGATACTCGGCGTTCCACCGCCAAAAAACACGGTATCTACCGTATACGGATTTTCCGAAAACAGCTTTGCCGTCTGATAAATCTCTGTCTGCAAAGCCTTTACATATCCCGCCTGTGTCTTTTCATCTGCCGGTGCGGACAAAAAATCGCAGTACGCACACTTGCGCACACAAAATGGAATATGGATATAAATGCCGCCCCTTTTTTCGTTACTGTCTGTCTTCTTCATGCAATTATCTTCTATTCTTCGTCTAATTTCAAAACGCTCATAAACGCCTTCTGCGGAATTTCTACGTTTCCGACCTGACGCATACGTTTCTTTCCTTCCTTCTGCTTTTCAAGCAGCTTCTTCTTACGTGAAATATCACCGCCATAGCATTTTGCAAGGACATCTTTTCTCATTGCCTTTACGGTTTCTCTTGCGATAACACGGCTTCCGATAGCCGCCTGAATCGGAATTTCAAAGAGCTGTCTCGGAATTTCCTGCTTTAACTTTTCGCACATCTTTCTACCACGTTCTTCGGCATTGCCGGAAAAGACGATAAATGAAAGCGCATCGACTTCTTCTTTGTTAATCAGGATATCCAGCTTCACAAGAGAAGAACGCTCATAGCCTTTCATCTCGTAATCAAAGGAAGCATATCCTCTGGAACGGGACTTTAAGGCATCAAAGAAATCATAAATAATTTCATTTAACGGCAGATCATACTTTAACAAGGCTCTGGTCTGCTCAATGTATTCCATGCCATTGTAAATGCCGCGGCGCTCCTGACACAGTTTCATAATCGGTCCGACAAATTCTGTCGTTACCATGATTTCCGCAGAAACCATCGGTTCTTCCATATATTCAATTTCAGACGGATCCGGCATATTGGACGGATTCGTCAAATCAATAACCTCTCCGTTGGTCTTATGCACCTTATAGATAACACCCGGTGCCGTTGTTACTAAATCCAGATTGTATTCACGCTCCAGACGTTCCTGAATAATCTCTAAATGCAGTAATCCTAAAAATCCACAGCGGAAACCGAATCCCAGTGCAATCGAGGTTTCCGGCTCAAACTGTAAGGACGCATCATTTAACTGCAATTTTTCAAGTGCCTCTCTTAAATCCTGATACTTGGCGCCATCTGCCGGATACAATCCGCAGTACACCATTGGATTGACCTTTTTATACCCCGGAAGCGGATCGGCACACGGATTGTCATTGTCCGTTACCGTATCACCGACACGGGTATCCTTAACATTTTTAATGCTTGCCGTAATATAGCCTACCATACCGGCGGAGAGTTCTTCACATGGAATAAACTGACCCGCACCGAAATAACCGACCTCTACGACTTCTTCCACAGCGCCTGTCGCCATCATGCGGATTTTCGTTCCACGCTTTACCTTTCCTTCTTTAATCCGGCAGAAAATAATAACACCTTTATAAGAATCATACAAAGAGTCAAAAATCAATGCCTGTAACGGCGCATTTTCATCGCCTGTCGGCGCCGGAATCTTTGTAACAATCTGCTCTAACACTTCTTCAATATTAATACCGTTTTTCGCTGAAATCAGCGGTGCATCCTGTGCTTCAATACCGATAACGTCTTCAATTTCATCAATAACACGCTGCGGCTCTGCACTCGGCAGGTCAATTTTATTAATAACCGGAAAAACGTCCAAATCGTGATCTAATGCCAGATAGACATTTGCAAGGGTCTGCGCCTCAATCCCCTGCGCCGCATCTACGACAAGAATCGCTCCGTCACAGGCAGCAAGCGCTCTGGACACCTCGTAGTTAAAATCCACATGTCCCGGTGTATCAATAAGGTTGAAAATGTATTCTTCCCCATCATTTGCCTTGTATACAATACGCACAGTCTGCGCTTTAATCGTAATACCGCGTTCTCTTTCTAAATCCATGTTATCGAGTACCTGCTCCTGCATTTCCCTGCTGGTGAGCAGTCCCGTCTTTTCGATAATACGGTCTGCCAGTGTTGACTTACCGTGGTCAATATGTGCTATAATACAAAAATTTCTAATATTTTTCTGATTGATTTTCGCCATTTTTACTCTCACTTATCATTTTATTTCCGGCTGTTTAAATACTCCATAATCCCGTCTGAAATCGCAGACGCCGTTTCTTCCGGCTTCTCGGTAATCAGCCGGTTGTCATTTGCATTGGACATAAAGCCCAGTTCCACAAGGCAGCTTACACAGCGGGTGTTGAGGTTGAGCCTGTAATCTTCCTCTGAATCCGTCATCGAACCGCCCTTGACACCGCGGCTTTTAATACCTGCTATGGCATCTAAACGCGTTGTAATCGCCTCTGCCAGAAATACATCATCTTCCGGCAGTTCATGATGAATCCACGTTTCAACTCCGTTTATGGATGGATCATCCTCATAAAGATTTCTATGGATAGATACTAAAACATCACACGAAGCATTATTACATATTTCGACCCTTTCATCAAGTCCCAGATAGGTATCAGCATCTCTTGTCATCAAAACTTTCACACCCACACTCTCTAAATGTCTTTTTACCAGTCTGGCAATAAGCAGTGTTTCATCTTTTTCATAAGCGCCTGCATAATCTGCTCCACAGTCACTGCCGCCGTGGCCGGCATCAATGCACACCAGCGGACGGTCATCGGCTTCTTCCTCGTAATACGCTTCATAATATGCCGCCTGTGCCTGCTTTTTTTGTTCTGCCACACCGCTGACCGCTTTTCCGGCAAAAGCCACTGCACAGACTGCACAAATCACACCGGACACCACTACAGCCGGTCTTTTCAGCCTGTACCTTTTTCTTTTTTTTATTTTTTTCATCCCAATACCCCTTTTTCCTCTGTTTTTATTTTCCATGGATTTACGGCAAAAGTCAATCACTTTCTGATAGTTTCATTATCTTCAGTATGCACATGGATAAAAAGCCTGCCATAACCTTCTGATTTTAAAAAATCATTCTGCATGACAGGCTCTCTATATCTATTTACGAATTTTTTACCAGTTCTTTCTTCAGTCTTTTCATTATTTTTTTCTCAAGCCGGGAAATGTAAGACTGCGAAATTCCCAAAAGGTCAGCGACCTCTTTCTGTGTCTTTTCCTCCCCGTCCATGGAACTGAGTCCATACCGCAAATCGACAATAATCCGCTCCCTCTCGGATAATTTACCAATTGCTTTATTTAACATGCTTTTTTCCACTTCTTCTTCTAAATCACGGTAAATAATGTCTTCTTCCGTACCTAAAATATCCGATAACAGCAGTTCATTGCCGTCCCAGTCTACGTTGAGCGGTTCGTCAATGGATACTTCCGCCTTGGTCTTGCTGTTTCTGCGCAGATACATCAGAATTTCATTTTCAATGCACCGTGAAGCATATGTTGCCAGTTTGATATTTTTTTCAGGATTGTAAGAGTTGATTGCCTTAATCAATCCGATTGTTCCAATCGAAATTAAATCCTCCACGCCTACACCCGTATTATCAAATTTTTTCGCAATGTATACCACCAGTCTTAAATTGTGTTCAATCAGCTGTGACTTTGCAAACTGGTCATTCCCCGTTCCCAGTCCCGCAATTGCCCTTGCTTCTTCTTCTGCTCCCAGCGGCGCAGGCAGCACATCACTTCCCCCGATATAATGTACGTCTCCCTGCTTTAACATCATCATGTTTTTAAATGTCGGAACCATTTTAAACTGAAAACGATCCGGAACAGATACTTTGATTACCATAAAAACCTCCTCATTTACTTTCCTGTTTTACCCCTTTAAAAGCTGTGCATTCACAAGAAATTCATATTCTCCGTCTGATGAAAGTGTCTGCGCCGTCAATCCAATCAGCGCATCTTCCACCTGTATTTCTTTTTTGCCGTAGCATATGTACATGGTATCTGCCGTAATTACCTCAAGCATTCCGCTGTCACACCCCAGTGACCGGAACGGAATCACATGATACTTTACTTTCGTGCAATCATTTATTTCATGAAGAACTTCCAAAAAGCTGTCTTTCTGCGCGATACACACCGGTCTGTGAAACAGCGGATCCTGTAAAACATTTCCCGTATCCACAAACCCTTTTATATAAATCTTTCTCCCCCTTAAAACACAACATACACGACACAGTTTGTCGGAATACACTTTAATTCTTACCAGCTGCCTGTATAAAAGCAGCAAAAAGCCAAAGGATACTCCGAGAAATACCATCAGTTCCCTGTCACGCACAATTACCTGTCTGATAATATATCCTGCATATGTATAATAGTACAAAACGTGCATTACACCCCCCAGCATAAATGCAGCAGCATACAGCGCAAAAAATCCTTTTATCAGTTCCGCGAATGCAACATTCCCTGCACAGATTCTTACCATACCCATGCCAATACAAATATAGGTCACTATATTTGCGGCGAATTTGTATTCCTGCGGTACCAGACATACAATAACGGCTCCCATTGCTCCAAAAGTGGCGGAAAGTATCATCCGCAGATATGTGGCAGCATATCTGCACAGGCTGTTTACTACAGCAATCACAATGAAATCCATTATAAAGTTGATACAGAAGAATACATCCAGATAAATAACGATTGAATTATCACCTCCCAAAACGTATTATAGATTGTTCGCCCTGCGAATTTTGTCGTTTTTGCGTTAAAAGGAAAATATTTCAAAAAAATAAGAGATACCTTCAATTTTCATGAAAGTATCTCTCTGATTCACCAAATTTTATTATCGGTCTTTTTTCTGTAAAAATGTCGGGATATTAATACCCTTTTCCTTTACACTGCTTGTTACCGGTGCCGCAGGCTTTAAGCCCGGAAGCGGAGCAACCGGTGCTGCCGGTTTAACCGCAGATGCAGGCTTGTCCACTGACGCAGCCGGTGCACCTGAATATGTATAAGCCGGTTTTACTGCCGGTCTTGGAGCCTGTGCTGCCTTTGCGCCGAAGCCTGCCAGCGCATTGTTTACATTCGTATCTTCCAGACCTGTTGCAATAACGGTAATTGTTGCCGTATCCGTACAGCTTTCATCATACATTGCACCAAAAATAATATTGGCATTCTCACCTGCGAGTTCCTGAACATAGCTTGCAGCTTCATTGGCTTCAATCAAGCTGATATCGCCTGAAATATTGATAATAACGTGTGAAGCACCTTCGATGGTTGTTTCAAGAAGCGGACTTGTAACTGCCTGCTTTACAGCTTCCACTGCCTTGTCATCACCTGTTGCCGTACCGATACCGATATGGGCAACACCCTTGTTAATCATAACGGTCTTGACATCGGCAAAATCCAGATTGATAAGACCCGGTACATTAATCAGATCCGTAATACCCTGCACTGCCTGCTGTAATACTTCATCTGCTTTCTTTAAAGCATCCGGCATCGTTGTTCTTCTGTCTACGATTTCAAGAAGCTTGTCATTCGGAATGACAATCAGTGTATCTACATTATCTTTTAATTTTTCAATTCCTGACAGCGCATTGGTCATACGCGTTCTGGCTTCAAACTTAAACGGCTTTGTAACAACACCGACCGTAAGGATTCCCAGTTCCTTGGAAATCTTTGCAACAACCGGAGCTGCACCGGTTCCTGTTCCGCCGCCCATACCACAGGTAACAAATACCATATCGGCACCTTTAATGGCCTGTGTCAGTTCTTCTACATTTTCCTCTGCTGCCTTTTCACCAATCTCAGGCTGGGCACCTGCACCCAGTCCCTTTGTCAGCTTTTCACCGATCTGAATGGCTGTCGGCGCTTTGCATAACTGCAATGCCTGACTATCTGTATTAATTCCAATAAATTCTACACCACTGATATTTTCATCTATCATTCTGTTGACCGCATTATTACCGGCGCCGCCAACACCGACAACGATAATCTTCGCTGCCGAATCTGCTTCGTTTGTCATAATCTCTAACAAGGGTACCTGCCTCCTAACATACTTTCGCATTTCTGCACTATGACTTATTCTATAATTTTTGTTGCAAAATAGCAATAGCTTTTTCTAATTTTCTTTCTTAAAAATAATAGAAGCAGTTGTTCCGTCATAATTTTCAAGATGAAGCGTTCCTTTCATTCCGGTAAGCTTTTCTGACACCTGTTTTAATGCATACAGCTTATCATTGCAGTCTGCGGCACTGCCAAGCATAACTTTTACATTCCCCATATAAAGACTGACATTATACGAAGAATCAAAATACACCTTTTTTACGCCCAGCTGGTATTTATCAAATGCCTGTGTCAGTTCCAGAATCTGTGAAAAGACCGCATCGTTACCGACCTCGAGTTTGGCATCCAGTACAATCGACTTAAAATCCAGTCCCGTAATCTGCGGTACATCTTCATAATTTTCCGAAGAACTCTCCACCACAATCCCGTCTTTATCAAAATACATATTACAGCCCATGTAGCTGATATAACCGACAATCGCTTTTTCATAAACTGCAACGTTCATTTTATTGGGCCATGTCACTTCCACATCATATTTCTGTATAAACGGAATATTTTTATTCTTTTTGCCAAACAGCGTATAAATCAGCGCATTGGGATGTTCTGTTCCAAAAATGCACTCTGTCATCTGCTGCTGCGTATAATGCTTATTGCCGGTATAAGTAATATCCGTTACCATAAAACCCGCATAAATGCCACCTCCTGCCAGCAGCAGCGCAATGACAATCCCCGCCAGTATCCATTTTAATTTTCTTTTATTATTTTTTCTGCCTAACTGTTTTCCCATTCAATCTCTGCTCCAAGTCCTTTTAAATTTTCACATAAATCCATATACCCGCGCAAAATATAGTCTGCATCATGAATAACCGTTGTTTCCTGTGCTGCCAGTCCAGCTGTGATAAGTGCCGCCGTTCCTCTTAAATCTTCTCCGTATACTTCGCTTCCCTTCAGCGTTTCTACGCCTTTTACAAGCACGCTGTCCCCGGACAGTGTAATATCCGCACCCATTTTTTTGAGCCATGGCACAGTCTTAAAACGGTTTTCAAAAATCTGTTCTTTTAAAATCAAAGTGCCCTCGCCCACACTTGCCACAGAAAGTACCATGGACTGCATATCCGTCGGAAAATCCGGGTAAGCACCGGTACATATCTTATGAAGATTCACCGGACGGTGATACCTCTGCACCAGCATGGCTTCTCCCTCCATACGGATATCCATGCCCATTCCGGTAAATACATCCAAAAATCCGCGGCACAGTGACGGTGTCACACCCTGTAAGTAAACACTGCCACCACAGGCAGCTACCGCCGCCATATAGGTTCCGGCGACAATACGATCCGGCTTTGCAAAAAATTCTGCGGACTGTAAAACGCCTTTTCCACGTACCCGGACGCATTCTGTCCCTGCACCGGTAATCACTGCACCACACTTTTCAAGATAGGCGCACAGGCTTTCAATTTCCGGTTCCTTTGCCGCATTGTAAAGCACAGTCGTTCCACACTGTGCCGCTGCTGCCATCAGGGCATTCTCTGTTGCACCCACACTTGGAAAGCGCAGGGTGATTTCTGACGGGTGAAGTCCCGTTGTTTCCATTTCAATAAAATCTTCTGACACGCTCCATGATGCTCCAAGGCATTTGAGGGCATGCAGATGAATGTCTAACGGACGGCTTCCGATGCTGCACCCGCCCGGATAAGCAAGCCTTACTTTCCCGAAACGTGTCAGCACCGGTCCCATTAACACAGAAGATGCCCTGAGCTGCTTTGTGTCCTCTGCTTTAATTTCCTCGTACTCTGCCATGCTTGTATCAATGACAAGGCATCCTTTTTTGAAATCCGTCTTACAGTGCAGATGGTTTAAAATCCCACACATTGCACGTACATCGGCAATATCCGGGCAGCCCCGTATTACCGTAACGCCCTCATTCATCAGGGATGCCGCCATCACCGGAAGCACTGCATTTTTCGCACCGTGGATACATACACTGCCAAACAGCCGTTTTCCGCCATTTATTACGATTTTTCCCAAAATAAAAACCCCCGGAGAAGCTATATTTTATTATATTCGCCAGACTCCGGGAGGTTGCTATCTTTCTAACCGTATTTTACTTGAAATATTTAAGACAATCCCCATTTCCAGCAGCAAGAAGAAACTTGCCGTACCGCCGTAGCTGATAAACGGCAGTGAAACACCGGTATTCGGGATAAAGTTGGTTACAACGGCAATATTTAATACCACCTGTACCGCTACATGGGCAAATACCCCTGCTGCCAGCATTGTACCGAATAAGTCTGGTGCATTCTGCGCAATGTGGATAATCCGCCACAGCATCAGTGCAAATACTAAAATAATGCACATTGCCCCGAACAGTCCGAGTTCTTCACAGATAATGGAAAATATCATATCGTTTTGTGATTCCGGGATAAAACCCAGCTTTTGCAGACTCTTTCCGAGTCCTTTTCCAAACAGTCCGCCCGAACCGATTGCATAAAGTCCCTGCACGGTCTGGTAGCCGATTCCGCTGGAGTAATTTTCCGGCTGAATCCACATGAGCAGACGGTTCATACGGAAGTTTTCTGTCATGCCCTGATGCGCAATGCCGAGCAGCCAGTTATATAACGCTGCTACACCGCCCGCGCCAAGTCCTGCGAGTACCACGAAAAATTTGTATTTCGGATACGCCACAAAAATCATGACGAAAGCGATTGCCAGAATAATCAGCGCACTACTCATATTGCTGGAAATCACCATAATCAGGATTGCTTCAAATCCTGCAATCAGTACAAATAAAAAGAAATTATACCACAGGCTTTTAATCTTTGACCCTGCCGCACATACTGCCGCAGACAGCATAATAATCACGGCCGTCTTTGACACATCCGCAGGCTGCACGCCAATCGGACCGAAACGAATCCAGCGCGTTGCACCGTTGGCAGTTTTACCAAACGGAATCAGCGCCAGAATCAATAACAGCGACAGTGCAAAAAACGCCGGTGCGATTTTCCTTAAAACATGGTAGTCTAACCGGTACATAATATACATCATAATAAAGCCCAGCACATCAAAAATCAGCTGTTTTTTAAAATAGTACTCCGAACTGCCGTATTCCATCTGTGCCGTGTAAGAACTGGTACTGTAAATCATCACCAGTCCGAATCCAACAATAAATATAATGACAAATAAAAGGCTATAATCAAAATACCTTTTATTGGACATCTTTTTTACCTTTCTTGCCATATCACTCCCCCTTTCCGGGCTGTTTTTTGAACCTTTAAAGGGCATTTACATATTCTTTAAACAGTCTGCCGCGCTGTTCATAGTTATCAAACATTCCCCAGCTTGCACATGCCGGTGAAAGCAGTACGGCATCGCCGTCTTTGGCATTTTCCGCACAGATATCCACAACTTCTTTTAAGGACTCTGCCTTAATGATATTGGTAAAGCCGTACTTTTTAGCCGTTGCTTCAATTTTGTCACTGGTCTGTCCGATTAATACCAGAAGCTTGACACGATCTTTAAATGCTTTGACATATAAATCAAATTCTGAGCCTTTATCATATCCGCCGCCGATTAAAACCGTCGGTCTTGTCATCGCTTCAATCGCCTTGACTGCCGCCTCCGGGTTGGTTCCCTTGGAATCATTGTAATAGCGCACGCCGTTTTTTTCTGTTACAAATTCAATCCGGTGTTCCACTGCCTTAAACTGCTTAATCTGTTCTACAATAATTTCATCCGGGATACCGGCTGCCTTTGTAATGCAGACTGCCGCCATGACATTTTCATAATTGTGTGCGCCAATCAGATTCATGTCGTGGACATTCAGCAGTTCCTGCGAACGGATGCCGTCTGTATAGCAGATCATATCGCCTTCCATATAAGCGCCTCTGTCCGGCTTTGTAAATCTTGAAAACCACACAACCTTTGCTGTTGTATGCTCCCCGAACTCCCGCAGGTAATCATCGTCAAAATTCAGTACGCACACCTCTGACCCCTTCTGGTTCATCGCAATCTTTTCCTTTGTCTGCACATAGCAGTCCATCGTATAATGGCGGTTTAAATGATCCGGCGTAATATTTAAAATGGCACTCACAAGCGGGTGGAATTCATGCACGGTTTCCAGCTGGAAGCTGCTGATTTCCGCCACGGTATAAGAATCTTTGTTACTTTTTAAAACCTCTGTTGTATAGGGATTGCCGATATTACCGACTACGAAAGTATCCTTATGATATGCTCCTACAATCTGTCCTACAAGGGCTGTTGTCGTTGTCTTCCCATTTGTTCCGGTGATTGCAAGGACTTTTCCTTTATCGAATGCATAAGCCAGCTCTACTTCGCCCCATACCGGCACGCCTGCCGCTTCAAATGCTTTTACAACCGGGCTGTCAATCGGCACACCCGGACTGATAACCAGTAAATCCGAACTGTCCGTTAATTCTTTTGTCAGCTCTCCCAAAACAATCTCTGCTTTGTATGTACCTAATTTTTTTTCAATATCTTCTATCTTTAACTTTTCGTTTCCGTCATACAGCACAACTTCTGCACCGACTGCATTCAGCAGTCCCACTGCACCGATTCCACTGATTCCGGTTCCTACTACTGTCACTTTTTTACCCGAAAATTCCATCTTTTTCTCCTTTTTCCCTGCATTTTGCAATTAAATTTTATTTTACTATCAATTCGGGTATATTTCAAGGTATGGAAGGATATTTTCAAAAAGTTCCCGGATCACGGGTGCTGCGATTGTACCACCGTAATATACGCCCTGCGGTTCATCAATCAGGCACATGGCAATCACCCGCGGATTTTCAACACTTGAAAAACCGACAAAGGAAGCGATGTATTTTCCCGAACCACGCGGCAGTTTTTGGGAGGTTGCCGTTTTCCCGCCAATGGAAAAGCCTTCAATGTACGCATTTTTTCCGCCGCCATCCTCTACAACCTGACGTAAAATGTCTTTCATGGTATTGCTCGTTTCCTCTGTAATGGCATCGGTTACGGTTTCATAACAGAATTCCTGTACGGTTTCTCCGTCTGCGCCCGCCGCCTTTACCGCAAAATGTGGTGTCACCAGTTTGCCGCCGTTGACAATTGCCGCCGCCGCACGCAGCATGATAACCGGTGTAATCTGAAACGACTGCCCGAAAGACATTGTTGCCAGCTCTACTTCTCCCACATTTTCAATTTTATGGATAATTGTCGAAGCTTCGCCCGGCAGATCAATTCCAGTCTTTCCTAGAATACCCAGCTTGCTTAAATACTCATAAAACCGTTCATTACCAACCCGCCGTCCCCACTCAATAAATGCAGGATTACAGCTGTTTATGTATGATTCCTTCCGTCTGTTATATACTTGTCTTTATACGTTTCTCTATATCTGCCCGTCTGTTTTCTTTGTCTGTTTATCCTGATGTATTCCTGTACTTACATCCGCCCAACAGCCTCCATTTTTGCCCATGCTGACATACCGGATTCTGCCCTGCTGTTTTAATTCTTTTAACTTTTGCAGGATATTTCCCCGGGAATACCCTGTATATTCTGCAATTTCCGCTGTGGTCAGCCGATTTTGGCTTAAAAAAAGCTGTTCTATCTTTTGAATACTCTCCTGCCTTTTTTTCATTTTGGCATGGATATGACGGTAAGGCATCATCCGGCACGCTCCTGTCCGGTAGCAGACACACAGGCGGTTATCGGGATAAACGGTTATTTCAGACAGCGTGTTTTGTACCACCGCCTGACGGACGGCTTCCTGACCTTCTTCTGAATACAGATACTGACGGATAGCAAAAAGCCGCTGCCCGGGTTTTGCCGTATCGTTTCGTTTTTCCTGCTCTGTCATCTGATTTATCTGCTGTGCCAGCATTTCCGATGCCAGTTTATAATCACTGTCACTCACAATCCCGTCCATATACTTTTGAAGCAGGTTCTTTTTCTTTTCCCGTAACCGCCCATATTCCATGCAAAAGTCTTTACTGCACGGGTTCTTTTTTAAAACTTTTTCCAGCAATAAAAGGCCGTTTTCCGTCTGCGTTTTTATGCTTTCCATATCTTCTTTTTGAAACTGCTCCCACAAAAGCGGTTCCAGTTCTTTCTCATAAACTGTGATATTTTTACAGACTGTACCATCCGGATTTTTCTCAAGCTGTCTGCCGCACATCCAATACACATTTCCTGCACTTCCTGTTCTTTTGCAGTACGCACATCCGCATTTTCCGCAGACGATTTTAAGGCAGTGCTGCGGCAGCGGGCTTCTTTCTTTCTGTTCTTTTGCCTGACTTTTGCTTTTCCGGGCATTTAACGCATCATTTGCCGCCTGCCACAGCTTTTCGCTCACGATTGCAGGGATTCTGTTTTCATGATAAATCCACTGCTCCTTTGGCAGGCAGCACTGTTTTTTTAATTCAAAATCATAATGCGTTTTATGCATTACAGCTGTTCCCTTATACAGTGGATTCTGAATCAGACGTCTTACGGTCACATCACTGACCGCACCGTTTTTGCGGTTTCTCATGCCCATCGCATACAATTCCTTTGCAATTTTCCTGCCGCCTGCACCGCCTGCGGACATCGCATAGATTCTGCGGATATAGACGGCTTCCGTTTCTTCTATTCTATAACCGTCTTTTTCTTTTCTGTAGCCGTAAACATTATTGTTGACGGTTAGTTTCCCGTCTATTTTCTTTTGCCGCCTTTTATGGGCATTATTAACCTTCTGGCTTAATTCTCTGGAATACTGCTCTGCAATGAGCGCTTTGATACCGGAAAGAAACGCATCCTGCGGCTCATAAAACTTTCTTTCCAGATACAGATACAGTCTGACATGATGTGCTGTAATGTGCTGAATAAATTCATGCCAGTCCCCGGCGTTGCGCATCAGACGGTCAATTGACTTAATTACAATGCAGTCAATCCGCTCCTGCTGCACATCCGCCATAAGACTGGCATATTGCGTTCTTTTTTTCGTTGTTGTTCCGCTTTCCTGTTCAATGTACTGACAGCAGATTACTCCGCCTAATGCCTGTACGATTTCCACAGACTCTGCCGCCTGTGTTTCAATGGCACGGTTTTGTGCCTCCTCTGTTGTAGAACACCGGTTGTAAATGGCACAACGCATTCCAGACAATACTTTTTCCTCACTCATTGTCTGCACCGCTTTCGATGTACTGCACTGCCATAAACCACTCCTCATACGTAATATACTGCTTTTCTAAGAGCAGCTGCATAATGGCTTTTTCATTTTCCTGATTCATCCGGATTTCCATGCCTGTATAGACTTACTATATTCTACGCAGGCAGAATCCCGATTATGAATGACGGTGCTGAACCGGCTTTGTATTTGCCGTTATCGGAAGAATCATATAGTCATTTGCCTGTAAATACTCGATAATTTCCGGCAATGCTTCCACCGTTGTTGTCTTTGCACCGGCATCGTGCATCAGTACCACATATTCTTCACGGCTTCCGATTTCAGACAGGACATTCTGTACAATGGTATCCTTATCCACACATTTTGCACTGGCATCCCCTGAACTGACATTCCAGTCAAAGTATACAAATCCCTGTTCATTCAAAAAATTGATACAGTCTGAAATATCGCAGTTGGCTACTTTATTGCTTGAACCGCCCGGAAATCTGTAAAACCACGTTGTCACACCGGTCTGCTCATATAACCACTGCTGCATGTCTAAAACATCTTCTTTAAAGCTGTCAATAGATGCATACACCTGTGAATACTCATGAGAAACAGAGTGAATTGCCAGCGTATTGCCGCTTGAAACAATCCGTTTTAAGCTTTCTTCATTTTCTTCTCCCGGACTGCAGATTGTAAAAAATGTTGCTTTGACACCATACTGGTCCAGAATATCTAAAATTCTGGTTGTATTCGGACTTGGACCGTCATCAAATGTCAGATACACTTTTTTGCATCCCGGATATTCTCCTTCACCGTCTGTCTGCGGTGCTGCCGCCGTTGTCGTCTGCACTTCGGGCAGTGTTGTTTCTTCCTCAGCAGTCGTTGTTTCTTCTTCGCTTAACTTCTCTTCGGCAACCGTTGTTTCTTCCACGGCTGCAGCCGTTTCCTCTGCCACTCCCGCAGATACTTTCTGGGTATGCTTTTTAGAAGCTGCATGAACGGATACGGACACCAGCAATACAATCAGTACTAATACGGATACTGCAAGAATTACCGGTTTCTTTTTTAATCTCACTTTTTGTCCATGCAGACGAAGTTCTGGTCTTTTCACTCTTTTCATTTTTAAGTTCCCTCTTTCATTTTCTGGCTATAGACAGTATAATACGAAAATTTAAAAATACAAGACACAATTTCACTTTTTTCGACAAATTTCTTCCCCCGGACTTTATTTTATTTTTCCGGACAGAAACGCTCCTGTTCATGACAGTTTCCGTAAAGGTCTGTGTACCATGACCCGTTGTTTTATGACAACGGATTGTTCTATCCCCGACCTTTGTATTGCCGCCGCACGTATAGGAATCACTTAAATGTGCCACACCGGTTTCAAGTGCCGCCGTTGCCGTTACCATTTTAAAGACCGAGCCGGGTTCGTAGGTATCATTAATGCAGAAATTCCGCCACATCATATTGAGTAAATCCATTTTGGATTTGCTGCTGTCTTCTTCCGTTATCTCTATATTTAATTCATACGGTGTATTTAAATTATATTCCGGTGCATTAACCATCGCCAGCAGTTCACCATTCTGCGGATTCATCACGATAATTGATACACGCTTTGCCCCTTTTGCTTCTAATGTGCGGTCTGCAAGCTGCTCCGCATAAGCCTGGATATTGTAATCCAGACTGGTGTATAAATCACTGCCCGCAACCGGTTCTTTTCTGCTTTCTTCCGCCCCTTCCAGTTCAATGCCCCACGCATCCGTCAGTGTCAGAATCTGACCGCTGTTACCGGAAAGCAGGGCATCATATTTTGCTTCCAGTCCTAAAATGCCCTGATTGTCACTGCCTGTAAAGCCAAGTACTCTTGATGCCAGCGTTTCATACGGATAGTAGCGCTTATAATCTTCATCGACCTTGACACCCGCCATATTGTATTCCCGGATTTTATCCCCGGTTTCTTTGGAAACATTGGTCTGAATCCGCTCAATAGACGATACTTTTTCCACGCGCTTACGTACCTGTGCTTCATCCAGTCCCAATTCAGATGTCAGCATATGAATTACCGCTTCGGCATCCTGTATCTGGCTGTGAATAACGGAAATCGTACAGACTGTTTTATTATCGGCCAGCACAATGCCATTGGTATCTAATATTCTTCCGCGGGATGCCTTAATCACACGTTCCCGCTCATGCAGTTCTTCAGCTCTTGAAAGATAATACTGTGCCTGAAAAATCATGACATAGCCCAGTCTGCCAATCAGCAGCAGCATTGCCAGAAACACACAGGCTCCACAAATCATCAGTTTTTTCCGGTGTCTTGTATGCAGCCTGCCCATTGGGTCGTTTTTGCGCTCATCAATAATCTGCCAGCGCTTATCGTCCCTGTAACGTTCCTTCTGTCTGCGTATTCTTTGGGTTTCGCTTTCATTTTCCCACGGTTTCCACATAAAAATAACTCCGGATAAACGTTATTACATCTTATTAACGTCTGCCCGGAGTTATACTTTTTTATGGTGTTGCTGATGTACTATCCTGCACATTGGTATTCGGAACGGTAATGCCGACTGTATTTTCATCTTCACTGTCTGCTGCATCCACCGGCTCTGCCTCTGCATCTTTGAAAATATTCATGTACGGAAGCAGTTCCTCTAAAATATCATGGCTTAAAATCAGCGTATCTGAAGTAGTTCCACTCGTTCCCGTTGTTCCGTCCGGTTCATCAATCAATACATAAACCATCACCTGCGGATTATCCACCGGTGCGAAGCCGATGAAAGATACAATCCATTTTAAATCCTCTCGTTTGCCCTTCTGCGCCGTACCGGTCTTACCACCTATTGAATAACCGGTAACACCTGCTTTTTTTGCAAGTCCGTCATCAACCGTGGATTTTAAATACTTACGCAGCAGCTGCGATGTTGAAGCCGTTACTGTCTGACGCACCAGTGTTGGTTCAAAGGTCTTTACAACTTCACCCGTATCTTTTTCAATACGCTTTACAATATGCGGCTGGTAGTAATTTCCACCATTAATTAAAGAAGAAAAGGCTGCCCCCATCTGAATCATGGTTACATTGATATTCTGTCCGAATGCATTGGTTGCAACGTCTGTTTCTGACATATCGCTCTTTTTTATAATACCGTTTTCCTCTGACGGAAGATCGATTCCTGTCTTACTGCCAAAACCAAACAGTCTCTGGTACTGGGCGAATTTCACACCGCCAAGGCGTGCGGCAATATCCATCATTGCAGGGTTACAGGACTGCATCAGCGCCTGCTCCAGTGTAATATCCCCATGCTTGCCGGTTTTATTGTATACATGACAGCGGATGGTATAACCTCCGATTTCTTCATAACCGTTACAGTAAAAGACATCCCCGTCATATGTTACGCCCTCTTCCAGTCCCGAAGCGACGGTGAACGGCTTAAAGGTCGAACCCGGTTCAAAGGTTTCTGAAACACAGTAATTTCTCCAGATTTTATACAGCGAATTTGTCATGTCTTCATCGGACATCGTTGCCAGCTGTTCCTGGGAATACGAACTTTCAAGACTTCTTGGATTGTTCAGGTCAAAATACGGATAACTCGCCATACCAAGCACTTCTCCGTTATTCGGATTCATTACCAGTACCGCTGTTGCACTGGACGGCTTTTCTTCATTATATGCCGCAATGTGTTTTTCAATAATCCGCTGTACATTATAGTCAATGGTTGTCACAATATTGTTGCCGTCTACGGCATCTTTGGTTGTTTCCTGCACATCAAGATTATCATTGACATAACTGTAGGATACGCCGTCTGTTCCTGAAAGTTCATCATCATAATAGCTTTCCAGTCCCAGTTCACCGCCGTTTGCCGCACTTGCAAAACCAACAACATCACATGCCATAGTTGAAAATGGATATTTTCTGACATAGGAATTTTCAAACCACACACCCTTGATATTCGGATTGTTTTTTGTATCTGCAACAAGTGCCTTAAAATCAGCAATCTCATCCGAAGTCAGTCCCATCGCCAGACGCTCGTACTGGGAATCTTTCTTCACTGCCAATGTCTGTTCCAATTCCTGACGGTTTAACCCAAAACACTGTACCAGCGCATTTAAGGTCGGTTCTTTATACTTCTCATCGGAAAGCACCAGCTTCGGATCTAATATAAGGTTGTACACTCTTTCGCTGTACGCAAGAATATTTCCATTCGAGGTCAGAATCTGTCCCCGCTTATACGGAATTGTTGTTGACGTATACGTCTGATGGTCTAACACAGCTTTGGAATATGCATCACCGTGATTATAATTAATCCATGCGATTCTTCCTGCTAAAACTGCCAGTGCTGCCATAACACACAAAAAAGCAATGCCGGCTTTTTTGTGTACTTTTTTGAGCATTGCTTTTTTTCTTCTGTATTTATTTCGTTTTGCACGTTCCTGACTACTTTCTACCATTTATGTATCTCCAATGTATCTTTTTAGTCTGCATTCGGAATATTCTGATACTGCTTTACATATTCACTCTCGCCTGCTGCGTAACGGATAACCTGTCCTTTTGCCGGATAAACCATTCCCAGTTCATTGACCGCTGTATCATAAATTGCATCATAGTCGATATCGGCTTCTGCCTGTGCTTCACGTTCATCATTCTGTGACGTCAGGGTATTTAACTGCATTTCCAGATCAGATACTGCGGCTGCATTGGTCTTTACCTCAGACTGTAAATTCAGATACTGGTAGCACAGTCCGAACATCACAGCTACCACTGCCGTTACTGCCACTGTATAAAGAAAGTTCATCTTATTGGCACGTCGTATCTTTCTTTGCTGTTCCCGTTTTCTTTTTCGTTCTTCCTCAAGCTGTTCAATACTTGTCGGATCATTGGAATAAGGTTCTGCTACCTGCAGTTTTCTTACCGTATTTCCCTGAACATAACCGGTTCTTTTTTCATACTTTATGGTGTTTCCATAACTTTTGCGCGCCATTTACTTTCCTCCCTGCTGACTTTTTTTACGTTTGTAAAACGTTACACACTTTTAAGCTTATCTCCTGCGTTCAAACACACGCAGCTTTGCGCTTTTTGCTCTTTTATTTTCTTCAAGCTCTTCTTCTGACGGAAGAATTGGCTTTCTTGTAATTACTTTTCCCTTAGATTTTTTCCCACATACGCACACCGGGAAATCCGGTGGGCAGGTACATGGATTTTCATTATTTTTAAACTGCACCTTTACAATCCGGTCTTCTAACGAATGGAATGTAATAATGCAGAAACGTCCTTTGTCATTTAAATGTTCAATCATGCTGTCAATTGAATTATTCAATACGTCCAGTTCATGATTCAGTTCAATCCGTATCGCCTGAAATGTCTTCTTAGACGGATGTCCTCCAACAGCCCTGCATTTCATTGGAATCGCCGCCTTGATAATTTCATTTAACTCAAATGTAGTTTCTATCGGCTTTTCGCTTCTTGCTGCCACAATATGCTTTGCGATATTCTTTGCAAATTTATCTTCACCATAATCCCGGATAATGCGGTAAAGTTCCATTTCGCTGTATTCATTCAAAATATCTTTTGCCGTCATCTGCTGCCGTCTGTCCATACGCATGTCAAGCGGTGCATCCGTCTTATAGGTAAATCCTCTTTCTGCGGTATCTAACTGGTAAGAAGACACGCCCAGATCCAAAAGAATCCCATCGACTCTTTCAATTCCTAAGTCCTTCAATACCATATCCATATTACAATAATTATTCCGTACAATGGTGACTCTGTCTGCAAACGGCTTTAACCGTTCACCGGCTGCTGCAATTGCCGCCTCATCCTGATCAATGCCGATGAGTCTTCCTTTGGATGAAAGCCTGCTGGCAATTTCATAAGAATGTCCGCCACCGCCCAGCGTTCCGTCCACGTAGATTCCATCCGGTCTGATATTTAAATTGTCAATCGTTTCCTGCAATAATACAGACTTGTGTTTAAATTCCATGTTTTTCTCCATTTTCAAAACGCATCTTTTTACGGGCAGTCTAAATAGAAAATCCTAAACTCTCCATATTCTCCGCCACTTCATCCATATCGTCATCATAGCTTTCAATACATTCCTGCCAGCGTTCTTTACTCCAGATTTCCACGCGGTTGGCAACCCCGACCATCACAACTTCTTTTTCAAGTCCCGCAAATTCACGAAGAACCTGCGGCAGAAGAATTCTTCCCTGTTTATCAACTTCACAGGATGCCGCTCCTGCAAGGAAAAAACGTGCAAACTGTCTGGAGTTTTTATTGGTCAGCGGCAGCGACTGAAGCTTTTCTTCAAATGCCTGCCATGCATCCGGCGGATAAACAAAAAGGCAGCCGTCTAATCCCTTGGTTACGACAAAACCGTCCCCTAAGGCATCGCGGAACTTTGCAGGAACAATGACTCGTCCCTTACCATCAATTGTATGGTTGTATTCACCCATAAACATGATTGTTGTTCCTCCGTCTACCACTTTTTACCATTTGCCACCACTTTCCACCACTTTAGAGTCAATTCTATACTTATTTGTGGAAAAATACAAGTGTTTTTTTAGAATTTAACGCACTAAATTCACAGTTTTTCCGCCTGTCTGAAAGTTATCCACCAGATTTGACATTTTCCGCGTATTCTGCACCCTGATGACTGCTTTTTTGCTGTACCTGCCTATCGGAAAGATTTCATTTTTTTCTAAAGTTGGCACTACCATGTTGAATTCAATGCTTTTTTATAGTAAAATATACGGTTGTATCTGACATTTTTAAAAATCAGGGGAAATCCCCATAAAAACAAAGGAGATAGAGATTTTATGAAACTCGGTATTGTAGGTTTGCCAAATGTCGGCAAAAGTACGCTTTTTAACTCATTAACAAAAGCTGGCGCTGAATCTGCCAACTACCCGTTCTGCACCATTGACCCGAATGTAGGTGTCGTTGCCGTTCCGGATGAACGTTTAAACAAGCTTGCAGCATTATACAATTCTGCAAAGATTACCCCTGCCGTCATCGAATTCGTTGATATCGCAGGGCTTGTAAAGGGGGCTTCTAAGGGTGAAGGTCTTGGAAACCAGTTTCTTGCCAATATCCGTGAAGTTGATGCCATTGTTCACGTTGTCAGATGTTTTGAAGATTCCAATATTGTCCATGTAGACGGTTCTATCGACCCGCTCCGTGATATTGAAACGATTAATCTGGAGTTAATCTTTTCAGATATCGAAATTCTGGAAAGACGTCTTGCAAAACAGAAAAAAGCAGCTTACAACAATAAAGAAATTTTAAAAGAATGTGATTTAATTGAGCGTCTGATTGCTTTCCTTGAAGCTGGAAATCTGGCTAAGAATTTTGAACTGGAAGACGATGATGAAGCAGCACTCATGAAAGAATATAACTTATTAACAGCAAAACCGGTCATCTTTGCTGCCAATGTTACAGAAGATGATTTACCGGATGACGGTGCTTCTAATAAGTATGTCGCTTCTGTACGTGAATTTGCAGCAAAGGAAAACTGCGAAGTTTTCGTTATCTGCGCGCAGATTGAACAGGAAATCTCCGAACTGGATGATGACGAAAAGAAAATGTTCTTAGAAGACTTAGGCATCAGTTCTTCCGGTCTTGATAAGCTGATTGCCGCAAGTTACCGTATCCTCGGTCTGATCAGTTACTTAACTGCCGGTGAAACCGAAACCCGTGCATGGACAATCGTTAAAGGTACGAAAGCGCCGCAGGCTGCCGGAAAAATCCATAGCGATTTTGAACGCGGCTTCATCCGTGCCGAAGTTGTCAACTATCAGGATTTATTGGACTGTGGTTCTTATACAGCCGCCAAGGAAAAAGGACTTGTCGGTCTGGAAGGAAAAGAATATGTCGTAAAAGACGGCGATGTCATTTTGTTCCGCTTCAACGTATAAGCAAAAAAATATGCCTGTCAGATACCCGTGTTACTTGACGCATCTGACAGGCATATTTTTTGCTTTTACATCAGTTCCTTGAATTTTTTTACGTTTTCGGCAGCATCGCCTTTAAAGACGGCTGAACCGGCTACGATGATGTTGGCACCGGCATCAAGGGCGGCTCTGACGTTGTCGATGTTGATTCCACCGTCTACTTCGATGTCTGCATGAAGCTGGTTTTCATCGAGCAGTTTTTTGATGCGGCGTATTTTATCGAGGGATTCCGGGATGAATTTCTGTCCGCCCGCGCCCGGTACGACACTCATCACCAGTACCATATCAACCTGATTCAGATACGTTTCTATGGCTGATACCGGAGTATCTGGATTTAAGGTGATTGCAGGCTTTACGCCGAGCTGGCGAATTGCCTCTAAGGTTGCTGCAACGTCTTTGCAGGCTTCGACATGTACAGTGATGATATCTGCTCCGCAGTCTGCAAAGTCTTTGACATAACGGATGGGTTCATCTATCATTAAATGCACATCAAACACCCTTTTGGTGCATGAACGGATGGATTTGATGACCGGCATGCCGTATGAGATGTTTGGTACGAACTGTCCGTCCATGACATCTATATGCACGTACTCCGCGCCTGCTTTGTCGATAGCTGCAATTTCCTCTCCCAGTTTTTTAAAGTCCGCCGATAAGAGCGATGGTGATAAAATATTCATGTTTCTTTTGATTCCTTCTTTAATACTTTTTTTGTTCTTTTAATTCCTGATACATTGTAGTATAACTCTCATAGCGCATTTTATGAATCTTTCCATCAGAAACTGCCGCTTTTACGGCGCAGTCCGGCTCATTCATATGCACACAACCGTTAAACCGGCAGCTGCCCTCAAGTGGTTCAAATTCTGGAAAATAAAAACGCAGGTCTTCTTTTTCCAACTCCGGCAGATTCATTGAAGTAAATCCCGGTGTGTCCATCAGATACGACCGTCCGCTGATATGAAATATCTCGGAATGTCTTGTCGTATGGCGTCCTCTGCCGATTTTGCTGATGCCGCCTGTTTCCATCCTTGCATCAGGAAGTAAAAGATTGGTCATAGAGGACTTTCCCACACCGGAAGGCCCTGCAAGTACCGTTGTTTTACCTTCAAGAATCTCACATACTTTATCAATTCCTGTTTTTTCATAGGTACTGGTAAAAACAATCTGGCAGTCCGCGCCTGCGTAAATCTCCCGCAGACGCTCTTTTTCATCTGCTCCGATTAAATCTTCCTTATTAAAACAGATCACGGTCGGTACGTTCTGATAATCCATCATCACCAAAAAGCGGTCCAATAAATGAAAATTCGGCTCAGGATTTGCTGCCGCAAAAATAACCATTGCCTGGTCTACGTTTGCTGATGCCGGACGGATTAATTCATTTTTTCTTGGCAGAATCTCCGTAATATTACCTTTTGCCTGTTCTTCATCGAGTACTTCAATTGCAACCAAATCGCCGACCAGCGGCTTTACTTTGCGGTTTCTGAAAATGCCCTTTGCCTTACATTCATAAATGGTATCCGTTTCTTCCGCATAAACATAATAAAATCCTGCAATGCCTTTAATAATCTTTCCCTGCATACACGCTCCTGTTACTGTGCCGTATTACTGCCGGAAGCTGCCGTTGTCTTGACGGCTGCGGTTGTAGACTGGCTTGCTGCCGTTGTTGCAGGTTCTGTTGCCTTCTGATAGTGGCTGACTACGATTGTTACGGTTGTACCGCTCTCTAAAGATTCGCCTGAATTGTACCCCTGTGCCGTTACCAGTCCGTAGGTACCGGAGGTGGACTGATATGTTACAGACGGAACGAGTCCCTGGTCTTTGATTGCCTGCTTTGCAGCATCTTCTGTCAGACCGATAACATTTGGCATCTTTGCATAGCTGACCTTTTTCCCCTGACTGACTGTAATTGTTACGGTATCTCCTTCTGATGCCGATGCATTTGCAGAAGGCGACTGGCTGATAACATTCCCCTGTTCTACAGAATCGCTGTAATCATATTCCACATCTACCGAAAATCCTGCACTCTTTAATGTTGATGTTGCCTTTGACTCAGACATACCGACAACATTATTGACCTTTACGCTGTCAGGTCCTGAACTGATGGTTAATGTAATCGTTGTATTTTTTGCAACGGATGTACCCTGCTTTGTACCCTGGGAAATGACATTGCCTTTTTCAACGGTTGAGGAAGCCTGATAACTTGCCTTATAGCCGAGTCCGACCTTATTTAATTCTTCCTTGGCTTCGTCTTCTGTCTTGCCGACTACGTTTGGAACAGAAACCTTTTCGGAAGAGGCTGTTGTAGCATTTGCCTGTGTCGTCTGCGCTGTTGTTTTTTCACTCTTTCCGCCAAATGAAACACCGCCTACCAGCTTTACAATCACAAATACAGCAATAATTAAAATAACCGCAATGATACCGACACCAATCCACTTTGTCATCTTATCAAGTTTATCGTTATTCTCATCGTCAATATCCAGTGTTTCATCATCATCGTCGTCATCATCTTCATCATCTGTAAGTCCGTCTGATAAATCATCGTCATCATCATTAAGATAATCATCTTCAATGTCGTCTTCCTCATCGGAAGAATTCTGTGGCTGCTCTGTCTGCTGTGCATACATCGGTGCAATTTTAACAAAGTCTTCTTCCGGCATGACAAGGGACTTTTTCAAATCCGCAATCAGATCAGACACCGTCTGGTATCTTCTCTCTGTTTTTTTCTGTGTACATTTTAAAACAATCTTATCCACGCTTAACGGTACATCTTCCGCAATCTCCGACGGCGCAGGAATTGCATCCTGAATGTGCTGTACGGCTACCGCGACGGTTGTATCACCGTCAAACGGCACTTTTCCGGTAAGCATTTCATACAGTGTGATACCAAATGAATAAATGTCGCTGCGCTCATCCGAATATCCGCCTCTTGCCTGTTCCGGTGACATATAATGCACAGAGCCCATGGCTGCTGATGAATTAATTGTACTTGAAGTTGCTGCTTTGGCAATGCCAAAATCCGTTACCTTAACCTTGCCTTCTTTGGAAATAATAATATTCTGTGGCTTAATATCACGGTGTACAATATGGTGCTTATGTGCTGCTTCCATACCGTTAGCAACCTGAATGGCAATGCTGACTGCCTCTTTATAAGGAAGCTTTCCTCTTTTTTCAATATATTTTTTCAGGGTAATTCCCTCAACCAGCTCCATGACAATGTAGTGAATTCCGTTTTCTTCGCCTACATCATAAACATTGACAACATTCGGGTGTGAAAGCCCTGCTGCCGACTGTGCTTCGACCCGGAACTTGGATACAAAACTGGTATCCTGGCTAAATTCCGGCTTTAAGACTTTGATTGCAACATAACGGTTCAACTTATGGCATTTTGCCTTATAAACATCAGACATGCCGCCGTTTCCGATTTGCTCCAGAATCTCATATCTGTCCGCTAAAAACATTCCTTTTCTTAACATCCTACCATTTACCTTTCCTGTTACGGTTCTATAATCATTACAGTAATATTATCTTTTCCGCCGTTTGCATTGGCTGCTGCGACCAGATTTTTCGCAGCGGTTTCAATATCCGGGGCAGACTTTACAATCTTTAAAATATCCGCATCCTCAACCATATTGCTCAGTCCGTCCGTACACATAAGAATACAGTCATTTGGCTTTAAATCAACGGAAAACATTTCGGCCTCCACGGTATCATACCCGCCAATTGCCCTTGTAATAATATTTTTCTTTTCATGATTGCGTGCCTGTTCCCTGTTAATCTCACCCATGCTGACCATTTCTTCCACTAGAGAATGATCCCTTGTAATCTGTGTAATTTCATTTCCTAAAATATATAACCGGCTGTCTCCGACATTGGCAACCCGTAAAATATTATCATACACGGTTGCCGCTACCAATGTCGTTCCCATTCCTTCATAATCCTCTGATTCCGCTGCCTTTTGTAATAACCTGCGGTTGACCTGTGTTACGGCATTGTTAATAATCGAAACCGGGTCTTTTAGCGTTGAATCCTGCACAAGCGATACAAATGTTTCTACTGTATATCTTGATGCCATGTCCCCCGCCTTATGTCCTCCCATTCCGTCTGCTACCAGAAACAGATTCGGCAGACTGCCGGTTTCAGTCAGCGAATAATAAACGTAGTCCTGATTGACACTTCTCTCCCGTCCTACATCCGTAACTGCCTGAACCTTCATCATTTCCTCCATTCCGCTGTAATTCATTATTGTTGTGATTCCATATAGCTCTTTCTTAATTGTCCACAGGCACCATCAATATCTCTGCCCATTTCCCTTCTTATTGTAACATTTATTCCGTTTCTTTCAAGCTTATTTTTAAAAGCCGCTATTGCCTGCTTTTCGGACTGCCTGTAATCGCGTTCCTTAATCGGATTGACCGGAATCAGATTCACATGGCAGTTCATGCCATGTAAAAGTCCGGACAACTGTTCTGCGCACTCCTGTGTGTCGTTGACACCTTTGACAAGACTGTACTCAAAAGAAATGCGTCTTCCAGTCTGTTTTAAATAATACCGGCAAGCTTCCATAATCTGCTCAATTGAATATTTATTGGCAATCGGCATCATGGTCTTTCTTAATTCATCATTCGGTGCATGAAGGGAGATTGCCAGCGTAATCTGTAACTGCAGGTCTGCAAGTTCCCGTATCTTATCCACCAGTCCACAGGTCGATACCGTTATATTTCTTGCGCTGATATGTAGCCCCTTGTCTGAATTGATTAATTTTAAAAACTGTACCACATTTTGAAAATTATCCATCGGTTCTCCCGAACCCATAATGACAATGTTGTCAACCCGCTCCCCGGAAATCGTCTGGATCCGGTATATCTGGTCTAACATTTCCGACGGTGCCAGATTACGCACCATGCCGTCCAGTGTCGATGCACAGAAGCGGCAGCCCATGCGGCAGCCCACCTGCGAAGAAATACACACGGAATTGCCGTGGTGATATTTCATCAGGACACTCTCAATTAAATTGCCGTCATACAGCTTGAATAAATATTTCGATGTGCCGTCAATCTGTGATACCTGCACCCGCTCTGCGGTCAGTGCCGTCAGGCGACAGTTTTCTTTTAATGTTTTTCTTAAACTTTCCGGCAGGTTTGTCATCTGATCAAAATCCGTTACCAATTTCTGATGCAGCCACTGATACACCTGTGATGCCCGGAATTTTTTCTCGCCCAGCTGCTCAAAATATGCCTGCAGCTGTGCTTCATCCATTGATTTAATATCTATTAATTCTAAAGAATCGTTATTCACACTTTTTCTCCGTTCCGCAGGTATTTTAAAGTTTCTTTCGGAATTTCACCATAAAAAATCCGTCTGTTCCGTCTATGCCCGGCAGAAGCTGTTTCGCACTGCCTTCGCGTATAAATGGAAAGTTCTTTTCAAACCATGCGGCATTCTCTTCATTTTCCGGCCGGCTGATAGTACATGTACTGTACACCAGTGTACCGCCCGGTTTTACATACTCCTGCACAACCGTTAAGATTTCACGCTGTAATGATGCAAGCTGTTCAATCTTTTCAATATCCGTATGATACTTGATATCCGGCTTTCTGCCGATAATGCCAAGTCCCGAACACGGCAGATCCGCAAGCACAATATCGGCACTTTCCTTTGATGCCGTATCGGAAACTCTTGCATCCCACTCTTTTACAGAAATGTTATCCAGTCCGAGCCGCGCTATATTTTCACGGATAAGCTGTGTCTTTAACGGTGTTAAATCTCTCGCCTCAACACTGCCGTCTGTAAGTTTTAATGCTACATTCATGCTCTTTCCGCCCGGTGCCGCACATACATCAATAATACGGTCATGTGGTGCAGGAGATGCCAGTTCTCCCGCAAGCATGGAACTGATGTCCTGTACAAAAAATTCACCCCGCTGAAAGCTTTCACAGGCAAGCAGATAATCATATCCTGTAATTTTTAACGCATACGGAAGTCCTTCCACTGCCTCAGCCTGAATATTTTCACTGAGCAGATGTGCCTTTAATTCCTCTACCGTAAGCTTTTTCGTATTACAACGGATATACGTTGTCTTTTCCTTATAAAAGCCCGCGAGTATAGATTCTACTGTTGTATCATCAGCCTGTTTCTTAAAAAATGCCACCAGTTCTTCCGGCATGGAATAACGCACGGATAAATATTTTACCGGTTCTTTTTTCTGGTCCGGATATTCGCAGGCGCAGTCATTTCTTGCAATATTTCTTAAAACACCGTTTACAAAGCCTTTTAAATTCACAAAATGGCGTTTTCCTGCCAGCTTTACCGCTTCGTTGCAGACTGCTGATACCGGCACATTATCCATATATTTCAGCTGATACACCGACATCTCCAAAAGACTGCGGATCAGCGGTTTCATCTTCCTTACCGGTGTTTTGGAATACTGATTAATGATATAATCCAATTCAATCCGCCGTTCCAGCGTTCCCTGTGCCAGCCTTGTAATAAAGCTGCGCTGGTGCTTTAACAGATACTGGTATTTTTTGAGTGCCGCACCAATCACCAGATGGCTCATGGCTTCGGGGCGGTTTAATTCCAGCAGAATATCCAGTACAATTTCGCGTTCATTAACGCTGTCTGCCATATCCTTTGTTGTCTTGTCTTTAGTCACGGTCATTTCCTCCAAACAAGCGAAGCAGTCTTAATAACTGCAATACTGCGGTTGTCGCAGCCGCAACATAAGTGAGTGCCGCCGCAGATAAAACCTTTCTTGTATCCGATACTTCATCTTTTTGTAAAATTCCGGTTTCGGACAACAGCTTTAATGCCCTGCCGGATGCGTTAAATTCGACCGGAAGCGTCACAAGCTGAAACAATACCGCTGCCGAAAACATCAGAATACCAATCATAATCAGTGTATGACTGCCGCCAAAGAAAATGCCAAGAATAATAAAAAGCCACGATAACTGTGAGCCTATATTGGCAACCGGCACGAGTGCGCTTCGAAATGACAGCGGTGCATAACCTCTTGCGTGCTGGATCGCGTGTCCGCATTCATGTGCCGCAACACCGACTGCCGCTACCGATGTACTCGCATAGACGGCATCAGAAAGATTTAATGTCTTGTTTCTTGGGTCATAATGGTCTGTCAGTTTTCCCGATACCCGCTGGATTGCCACATCATAAATGCCCTGTGACTGCAAAATACGTTCTGCCGCCTGCGCTCCGGTCATGCCTGAGCGGCTGCGTACCCTGGAGTATTTTGAGAATCTGGAATTGACCAGAAACTGTGCAAACAGTGAAATCAGTGCTGATATGACAATCAGCATATACGTTGGGTCATAATAATAGTAACCATAATATCTTCCCGGCATAATATCCTCCAATCCGCAGACATTCCAATGTCGGAGGATACGCGAACTGAATGAATTCAGTTCTGCGATAAGGGCAGATTGATAATGCCTGCTTTATCAATCTGCCGTATGAACAGGCTTAAATATAAAGCCTGTTCATACTTTCCTCCAATCCGCAATCTAAATTATTTTCCGAGTTCCATTCCTTTTTCCAGACGGCTTCCACGTAAGAAAGCATCCGATGTCATGCGCTTTTTACCCTCTGCCTGGACTTCATTAACTTTTAACAAATCCTTTCCGCACCCGATAAAAAAGGTGTGTGGCAGCACTGCTACAATCTGTCCCGGCTCTGCACCTTTAAAATCTGTGCTGTATTCCGGAAATTCCGCTTCTGCCTGCTCTTTTGTATACACATCCGCATCCCAGATTTTGAGCATTTTCCCGTTTAAATGAGTAAATGCGCTCGGCCACGGATTCAGTCCGCGAATCAGCCGCTCTAATGCATCCGCTTCCTTTGAAAAGTCCAGCTCACCGAATGATTTTTTTATCATCTTTACATAAGAAGCTTCTTCTTCGTTCTGCTTCTGCGGCTTTAAGGTTCCGGCTTTCGCCTCCTCTAAGGTCTTTACAAGAAGCTGTGCGCCTACATCGCTTAAACGGTCAAACAGACTGCCGCCGGTTTCCTTCGGGTCAAGCTTTACTTTTTCTGTCAAAAGAATATCTCCGGTATCCAATCCTTCATTCATCTGCATGGTTGTTACACCGGAATATTCGCAACCGTCAATGACTGCCCACTGAATTGGCGCCGCACCACGGTATTTCGGAAGCAGGGAAGCATGGACATTGATACAGCCGTATTTCGGCATATGAATAATTTCTGCCGGAAGCAGTTGTCCGAATGCCACAACTACAATCACATCTGCTTCATATCCTCTTAATTCTTCAATAAATGCTTCTTCTCTGGCACGCTGTGGCTGTAATACCGTCAGATTGTGCTTTAACGCCGCTTCCTTGACCGGTGACATGCTCATTGCACCGCCTCTGCCCTTTGGCTTATCCGGCTGTGTCACAACCGCAGCCACTTCATGTCCGGCGGCAAGCACAGCCTCTAGTGTCCCCACCGAAAAATCCGGTGTACCCATAAAAATAACTCTCATATACTCTCCATTTCCGGACGACTTTACTGCAAAACAGCGATTTTCCGTCTGCCTTTTAAAATATCTGCTTTATCGGAAAGCAGCATCTGCATAAATAAACCTCAATTTATGGTTTATTTACGCTTCATCGTCCTCTTTATCAATCTGCATCATTTCAGTTGCTTTATCAACATACATCACACCGTCAAGGTGGTCGATTTCATGGCACAGACATCTTGCAAGCAGTTCTGTTCCTTCGATAATGTACTCCTGCATATTTTCATCATATGCCTTGACCTTTGCATAGTTTGGACGGGTTACGATACCGACTTTATTCGGCACGCTCAAACACCCTTCCTGACCGGTCTGCTCGCCGCTTGTTTCCAGAATAACCGGATTAATCAGCACTAACGGTTCTTCACCGCAGTCAATAACTACAAGGCGTTTTCTGATACCGACCTGCGGTGCGGCAAGCCCGACACCGTCCGCATCATACATTGTTTCAAACATATCATCAATTAATTCCTGAATTCTCGGTGTAACCTCTGTAATTTCTTTTGCTTTTTTTCTTAAAATTTCATCGCCTAAAACCCTGATATTTCTAATCGCCATTTTTATCCTCTTTCTATATTTTATATTTTCTATCAATTAAAATCAAACTGCAGTCCAATGCTGCGGAACAACGTATTTTCCCTGCAAAGCGTTTCCAGCCTGTCCTTGCACGCTGTCAGCTTCTCATAAGCCGTAGCTTTTAAATACACAACCTGATTATAATAATCATTTCTTTTATAAACACCTGCCGCAACCGGACCTGTAATGCGTACCTGTTCTTTTTTCCATTCGGGAATTACTTCCTTTAAAAAGGTACATGCGGCAAGCAGCTGTTCTTCATTTTTTGAAGAAAGGGTCACCATCAGCATATTGCAGACCGGCGGATAATCCATAATCGAGCGGAAAGCAATTTCTTCCTCATAAAATTGCTCATAATTCTGCGCCGCGGCGGCGGCAATGCTGTAGTGCTGCGGTGTATATGTCTGAATCACGACTTCTCCTGCCTGCCTTCCGCGTCCCGCTCTGCCTGCCGCCTGTGTCAGCAGTTCAAAGGTCCGCTCTGCCGCCCGGTAATCTCCGGCATACAGCGACATATCTGCCGCCAGTACACCTACCAGCGTTACATTGGGAAAATCATGCCCCTTTACAATCATTTGCGTTCCTACTAATATATCGGCTTCCTGCGCCGAAAATGCAGCCAGTATCTTTTCATGGCCTTCCTTGCCTGCCGTGGTATCCATATCCATGCGCAAAACCCGCGCCTGCGGATACATTTTTTTCACAGCTTCCTCTATCTGCTGTGTACCGGCACGGAATCCTGAAATATACTTTGAGCCGCATACCGGACACCGTGTAACCCGCGGCTGTTCGTACCCGCAGTAATGGCAGACCATTTTCCCGTTTTTATGCTCGGTAAGGGAAATATCGCAGTGCGGGCATTTTAAAACATGTCCGCACATACGGCAGGACACAAATCCCGCATAGCCTCTTTTATTTAAAAAAAGTATAATCTGTTCCTTTGCCGCCAACCTCCGCTGTATCAGCTCCTGTAAACGGCGTGAAAAAACAGAGCGGTTGCCGCACTTTAATTCTTCCCGCAAATCCACCGTATATACGGCAGGCAGTGTGCCGCTTGCACGCCGGGGCAGTTCTAACAGGGTATATTCGTTTTTCTTTGCCCGGTAAAATGCCTCTACGGACGGTGTCGCCGAGCCGAATACCACACCTGCGCCGCACATTTTGGCAATGTGGACTGCCGTTTCCCGCGCATGGTAACGCGGCGCCTGTTCACTTTTATAAGCCCCTTCGTGTTCTTCATCCATGATGATAAGCCCAAGATTTGTAAAAGGTGTGAACAAAGCGGAACGCGGTCCGATCATAATACTGATTTCTCCGCGCATGGCACGTAAAAACTGGTCATACCGCTCTCCCTTGGACATTCTCGAATGTAAAACCGACACCTGACTGCCAAACCGCCTGTAAAAACGCTGTACCGTCTGAAAGGTCAGGGCGATTTCAGGAATCAGGACGATTGCCTGTTTTCCCTGCGCCGTCACGTGCTGTATCATTTCAATATAACAGAGTGTCTTTCCGCTTCCTGTTACACCGTACAGCAGCCACGGTTTCCGCTCCCCCGCATCATACTGTGTACAAAACTGCGTGACCGCCTTCTGCTGGGCTTCATTTAAAATGAGCCGTTTCTGTCCGGGGGCTGTTTCCCGCACCGGATTACGATACAGCTCCTGTGTTTCCACCGTAATGACATTTTGCTTTTCCAATGCCTGAATTGTCTGTGTCGTTATCTGATACTGCTCCTTTAAAACTGCCGTGTCCAGTCCGTTCTCATCTGTTTTACAGAGTGCTTTTAACAGCCGCACCCTTGCCACGGCATTTTTCTTTTCATACAGTGCCAGATATTCTGCCGCTTTTTCCTTTGATACGGCAAGGCGCACTGTCTTTTTTTCTTTCTGTCGCACTTTTTCCTTTACCGGAAGCACCGTTTTTAAAGCCTGATTCATTGTCGAGCCGTACTGCTTTTTTAACCACGCCGCAAGCTGTATCATACGTCCGACTGCCTGAATCCCGCTTTGGGATACGCTGTCGATGTCTTTTATTTTCTCAGCCGGAATCTTGGGGGTACTGCCGATACCGATGACATATCCTGTCAGCAGACGGTTTCCCCTGCCAAACGGAATCTGCACCATAACCCCAATCTGCACTTCATTTTCCAATTCGGGAGGAATCCTGTACTGAAAGGTTTTATCCAGTTGTTCCTGTGAAATATCCACAATAATATCTGCGTACATGGTGCCTCCTTTTTTGATTGGACGAACATTATCCGTATATTAATCCCGGCATTTTAAACATTTTTTTCCGCCAGTTCTTTTAAAACTTCGGCAATCAGCACTCTTTCATCCATCGGATGCTTCACACCCTTGATTTCCTGATAGTCTTCGTGGCCTTTTCCGGCAAGGACAATAATATCGCCCGGTTCGCCGTGTTCAATCGCATAGCGGATTGCTTCTTTTCTGTCTGTAATGCTGATATATTTTCCGTCTGTCTTTGAAATGCCGGTTTTAATATCTTCAATAATGGCTTCTGGGTCTTCAAATCTCGGATTATCCGATGTAATAATCGTAAAATCAGCCAGTTTTCCCGAAACCTCACCCATTTCAAAACGTCTTTCCTTAGAGCGGTTGCCTCCACAGCCGAATACGCACACCAGACGGTGTGGGTTGTATTCTTTTAATGTTTCAAGTATACTTTTTAAAGACATGGCATTATGGGCGTAATCAATCATCAGTGAAAATTCATCAGATACCTTTACCAGCTCGATCCTGCCCTTGACTTTGACTTCTGCCAGTGTCTTTTTTAACGTTTCCTGCGGCACCTGAAAATGTCTTGTAACCGCAATCGCACACAGTGAATTATAAACCGAGAACTTTCCCGGAAGATTGAGTGCCACGTCCATGTCCAGCGCACCGGTACAACGGTATGTAAGTCCCACCGTGCCTCTTTCATGCTTTAAGCAGATGTCGCAGGCTCTAAGCTGTGCTTTTTCCGATAAACCGTAAGTTTCGATTTCACAGGTCGCATTTTTAATGACTTCTGCGGTATGCTTGTCGTCTGCATTGACAATACCTGTTTTACACTGGCTGAAAAGCTTTGCCTTGCATGCCAGATATTCTTCAAAAGAAGCGTGTTCATTCGGTCCGATATGATCCGGTTCAAGATTGGTAAATACACCGATGTCAAATAAAATACCGGCGGTTCTGTCAAGCTTTAAGCCCTGTGAGGAAACCTCCATGACAACTGCCTTACAGCCTGCCTTTACCATTTTGGCAAACGATTCATGAATCTGATAAGACTCCGGTGTTGTATTGCAGGATGCCCAGCTTTCATCACCGATAATCGTTTCGATTGTACCGATTAAACCGGTTTTAATACCGCAGGCTTCCAGCACGTTGCGGATCATATAGGTTGTCGTTGTCTTTCCCTTTGTCCCCGTAATGCCGATTGTAAACAGCTTTTCTGCCGGATCGTCAAAATATGCGGCTGACATGAATGCCAGTGCATATCTTGTATTTTCAACCGAAACCACCGTTACCGTATCTGGAATCTGCGCCAGATATTCTTCCTTACAGCCCTGCTGTACCACAATCACGGAAGCCTTCTGTTCTACTGCCGCCTGAATATATGTGTGTCCGTCACTGACCGCACCCACGATGCAGACAAATGCCGTATTTTCCCTGACTTTTCTGGAATCTGAAGTCAGACTTTCCACCTGCGTTTCCACACTCCCCGAAACCAGTGTATAAGAAAGCTTCTCCAGCAACTTTGATAAATTCATACTAATCCTCGTTTCTGAGCAACTTGTTGCGAAGAGGCGATGAGAAATTCGCGTAGGCGATTTCTCATCTGCCATCATAGCTATTTGTTTTTGCTCAGAAACAAATAGCTGTGTGAACAAGCTTTCATTTATGGCTTGTTCACACTACTCCAATTCCGCAGGCATTTTAATGCCGGAGGAATCGCGAGCCAAATGTTAGATTTGGCTCTGCGATAATACACTTTGTGACGCCTGCGGCACAAAGTGCTATGCGAAAATCTTTGATTTAAGGATTTTCGCATTTCCCTCTAAAATAATCCCACAATTTTATTATTTTCTTCATCAAAATCAATACCGTACGCCGCCGGTTTCTTTGGAAGTCCCGGCATAGTAAGTACCTTGCCTGTCAGGACAACCACAAAGCCTGCGCCTGCATTGATATAAACTTCACGGACATTAATCGTGAAATTTTCCGGACGTCCGAGCAGTTTCGGATTATCTGAAAGTGAATACTGTGTCTTTGCCATGCAGACCGGAAGATTTCCAAAGCCCATTTCTTCAATGTGCTTTAATTCTTTCTTCGCGGCATCGGAATACGTTACGCCGTCTGCACCGTAGATTTCTTTTGCCACGGTTTCAATCTTTTCTTCCAGAGAAGCTTCATCTTTATAAAGCGGTTTAAATTCAGACGGTTTTTCCACAGCCTTTAATACTTTTTCAGCCAGTTCTATGCCGCCTTCGCCGCCTTTTTCCCACACCTTTGCCAGTGCAAATTCACAGCCCTGTTCTTCACAGTGTTTTTTAATAAACTCATATTCTTCCTGTGTATCGGTAATAAATGCATTTAAGGTTACAACAACCGGCACACCATACTTCTTAATATTTTCAATGTGCTTATCAAGGTTTGCAATACCCTTCTTTAAGGCTTCCATATTTTCCTGTCCGAGTTCGTCCTTTGGCACACCGCCGTTATACTTTAATGCACGCACGGTCGCTACAATGACAGCCGCAGCCGGTTTTAGACCGGATAATCTGCACTTTATGTCAAAGAATTTTTCAGCGCCTAAATCTGCACCGAATCCAGCTTCCGTAACTGCATAATCCGCAATCTTTAATGCCAGCTTTGTTGCACGTACAGAATTACAGCCGTGTGCAATATTGGCAAACGGACCGCCGTGTACAAGTACCGGTGTATTTTCCAACGTCTGTACCATATTCGGCTTTAATGCGTCCTTTAATAAAACTGCCATTGAGCCGGTTGCCTGGATATCATCTGCCGTAACCGGGTCTCCGTCTACGTTGTACGCCACAATCATTTTTCCGAGACGTGCCTTTAAATCCTTCATATCGTTTGCAAGACATAAAACACCCATGATTTCAGAAGCCACCGTAATAATAAAATGGTCTTCTCTCATAATGCCGTCTGCCTTGCCGCCCATACCGATAATAATATTTCTCAACTCTCTGTCATTCATATCCACACAGCGTTTCCAAACAACACGCTTTGTATCAATGCGGAGTGCATTGCCCTGATGAATATGATTGTCTAACATTGCCGCAAGCAGATTGTTTGCAGATGTAATTGCGTGGAAATCTCCCGTAAAATGCAGATTTAAATCTTCCATCGGCACAACCTGGGCATATCCGCCGCCTGCCGCACCGCCTTTGATACCAAAGCACGGTCCTAAGGATGGCTCTCTTAACGCTGCCACTGCATTTTTACCCATATGACAGAGGGCTTCTGTCAGTCCGATACTGATTGTTGTCTTTCCTTCGCCTGCCGGTGTCGGGTTGATTGCCGTAACAAGAATCAACTTGCCGTCTTCATTTTTTTCAAGTGCTTTTGCTGCTTCATCGGAAATCTTTGCTTTATACTTTCCGTAAAGCTCCAGGTCGTCTTCATTGGTAATGCCTGCCTTTGCAGCTACCTTTCTGATGTCAAGCATTTTTGCTTCCTGTGCGATTTCAATATCTGTTTTTACTGCCATTTTTTCCTCCTGCCTGCTATAAATTTATAGCATTTATGTATTTTGTTTTAAATATGTTTCAAATTCTTCCGGTGTCATCAGGACTTTTCTCGGTTTTGTACCAACCTCCGGTCCTACAACACCTGCATCTGCAAGCTGATCCATAATTCGTGCCGCGCGGTTAAAGCCAATTTTATAATAACGCTGTAACATGCCAATCGAGCCTTTTTCTTTTTCGATGATAAACCGTCCCGCTTCTGCAAAATAAGAATCCTTCTCACTTGCTGTATTATGTGCATTCTGTGACTGGGTCGATGTAATGCTTTCACTCACCGCCTCATCATAGACAACTTCCTGTGAATTTTCCTTTAAAAAGTCTACAACTCTTGATACTTCATCATCCGATACAAACGCGCCCTGTACACGCACCGGCTTTGGATAACCGGACGGAAAAAAGAGCATATCGCCCTTTCCTAAAAGCTTTTCCGCACCGTTCATATCAATAATGGTTCGTGAATCGACACCCGATGATACCGCAAATGCGATTCGTGACGGCACATTTGCCTTAATCAGTCCCGTAATGACGTTGACGGATGGTCTTTGCGTTGCAATTACTAAATGGATTCCCGCCGCTCTGGCAAGCTGTGCCAGACGGCAGATTGCATCTTCTACCTCGCCCGGCGCTACCATCATCAAATCCGCAAGCTCGTCGATAATAATGACAAGCTGTGGCATTTTCTGTGGCGGTTCTTCACCTTCCGGTACTTCCATTTTCGCAATCTCGTCATTGTATCCCTTTAGGTTACGCACACCCATCTGCGCAAACTTTTTATAGCGGTCCGTCATTTCATTGACTGCCCAGTTTAATGCACCCGAAGCTTTCTTCGGGTCAATGACTACCGGTATCATCAGATGCGGGATGCCGTCATATACCCTTAACTCAACCATCTTCGGGTCAATCATAATCATCTTGACGTCTTCCGGGTCTGCTTTGTATATAATACTCATGATAATCGTATTAATGCACACCGATTTACCGGAGCCTGTCGCTCCCGCAATCAGCAAATGCGGCATTTTCGCAATATCCGCTACAATCGTCTTTCCCGCAATATCCTTTCCGACTGCAAATGTAATCGGCGAAGCACTTTTTTCAAAGGCTTCCGATTCTAACAGTTCCCGGATAGAAACACTGCCGGCGACTTTGTTCGGAACTTCAATACCAATCGCAGCTTTTCCCGGTATCGGTGCTTCAATACGGATATCCGCCGCCGCAAGATTTAACTTAATATCATCGGAAAGCGATACAATCTTACTGACCTTCACACCCTGTTCCGGCTGTAATTCGTAACGTGTAACCGCCGGACCGCAGCTGATGTCTGTAATCGTTACCTTGACCCCAAAATTCTGTAAGGTCTGCTGCAGGCGCAGCGCCGTTGCCTTGTTTTCCCTATCCTGTGAGCCGCCCTGCTTTGACGAAGCCTGATTTAATAAGGACAGTGGTGGAAACTGATACCGTTGGACTTTCGTGTGCGGCTGTCCTGATACCCCGGCTGTTTCTTCTGCATCTCCCATAACCTCTGGCTCCGGATATTCTGCATTTTCCGCTTCATAGCCGTCCTGCTCCATATCCTGCTCAACCGTTTCCTCCGGCAGTGCCTGTTCATATGCCTCATAGGCAGACGGTTCACTGCCATTCTCTGCATATGCGTCAGGATACATTTCCGGCTCCTGATATTGTCCTGTCATCTGCTCCAGACGCTCAGACAGACCATGAATTGTTTCATCAGGCATGCTTTCCGTTTCCACCGGATTAATCATTTCTTCTTCCGGTTCTTCGGTTAAAATGCTCTCCAGCTCATAATCATATGCCTGTTCCTGCTGCTGGACCGGACTGTAAATATCTCCACTGTATTCATCTTCCCGCTGTGTATCCACAACAATTTCATGAATATCAATCGGATTATCCGGTTCTGCCGCCGTTTCTTTCGGCAGTGTTGTTGCACTTGTAATGCCACGCGCCTTTTTATTCATGCGCGCCTGTGCTTTTTCTTCTTTTTCCTGTATCTTTTTTAACTTTTCTTCCCGCCGTCTGGCAAGATATTCTTCCTCCGACAGTTCCTCATCCGGCTTTCTTCTCTGTCTGTCTGCCGAATGTTCCCGGTACAAATCGTAATCCTGCTTTGCGGCATGCACCATTCTGCTTCCGCTTTTCTGCATTTTCATCACACCGCTGATAAATGATTTTTCCGTAATCACAATCAGGCAGATGATAATAAGTAACAGCAGTACCACCATACTGCCAAACATACCGAGCGGCTTTAACAGCTTGCATAACATGCCACCAAAGAAACCACCGCCGGTATTATGCACCGCACTGTAGTGAAATATTTCCATTAATGTGCTTTCCGCAATATCCGGCCGGTTGCCAATCCGCAATGCCATTGCCGAAAGCAGCACCATCAGTATGTAAACAGCTGCTGTTTTTACTCTTGCAACTGCAATATATTCTCTGTTTGAAATCAAAAAAATCAGCGAAGCCGCCACGACAATCGGGAAAATGTATTCCATTACACCAAACAGTCCAAACATAAACCATTTGATCTGCACGCCTACGCTGCCTGCCAGATTAAAATTACTCAAAAGCAGGATAACAGCCACCGCAAACGATAGCAACACCAGCACTTCATCCCGAAGCTGGTTTGCCGCCTGCTGTTTTGCTTTGGTTGTCCGCTTTCTCTTTCCGGCAGGGGAAGTATTTTTCTTTACAGCCGTTGTCTTTGCCTTGTTTTTTGAAGACTTAGCTGTACTACTGCGTCCACCTGATGCCATTTAAAACTCCTCCATTTCGCATATTAGAATATTATATCATCTATCCCTCTTTTAGACAAGAAACCCCCGGCAGAAATGTTGTAAAATTCCTGCCGGGGCTATTCTTATTGTATATTTCTAATTGTCATCTTCTGCTGCTTCCGCATATCCCTGACGTTTTCTTGCCATTTCGTCATTTTCAAGATATTCGTCATACGTTGTTATCTTATCAATCAGCTGACCGCTCGGAACAATTTCCATAATACGGTTTGCCGTTGTCTGGATAAACTGATGGTCATGTGAAGTAAACAGTGCTACGCCTGAGAACTTAATCAGTCCGTTATTTAATGCCGTAATAGATTCCATATCCAAGTGGTTTGTCGGGTCATCAAAAATAAGTACATTTGCACCTGTAATCATCATCTTAGAAATCAGACAACGCACCTTTTCACCACCGGAAAGTACCTTTACCTTCTTAACACCGTCATCGCCTGCGAATAACATTCTGCCTAAGAATCCTCTGACATAAGTCGGATCCGGATCCGGTGAATACTGTGTCAGCCACTCAACAATCGTATCTTCACGGTTAAATTCTGCCGCACTGTCCTTCGGGAAATAAGCGGTGTTCGTTGTAATTCCCCACTTAAATGAACCCTCGTCCGGCTCAAGTTCACCGGTTAAAATTCTAAACAGTGTCGTTGTTGCCAGTTCGTTTGAACCGACAAACGCAATCTTATCATCGTGGTTTACGATAAATGAAATGTTATCCAATACCTTTACACCATCAATCGTCTTTGAAAGATTTTCAACCTGAAGCACTTCATTTCCGATTTCCCTGGATGGTCTGAAATCAATATACGGATACTTTCTGCTGGACGGTCTGATTTCATCCAGTTCAATTTTTTCCAATGCTCTCTTTCTTGAGGTTGCCTGCTTCGACTTAGAAGCATTTGCAGAGAAGCGCTGGATAAAGTCCTGTAATTCTTTGATTTTTTCTTCCTTTTTCTTGTTGGCTTCCTTCATCTGCTTGATTAAGAGCTGGCTGGATTCATACCAGAAGTCGTAGTTTCCGGCATACAACTGAATCTTCGCATAGTCAATATCCGCAATGTGTGTACATACTTTATTTAAGAAATAACGGTCATGGGATACGACAATGACTGTATTTTCAAAGTTAATTAAGAATTCTTCCAGCCATGCAATCGCATCCAGATCCAAATGGTTTGTCGGTTCATCAAGCAGCAGGATATCCGGGTTGCCAAATAATGCCTTTGCAAGCAGGACTTTCACCTTTTCACTACCGTTTAATTCTGCCATCTGCTTATAGTGTAAATCTGTTGTAATACCCAGTCCGTTTAACAGCTGTGCCGCATCAGATTCTGCTTCCCAGCCATTCATATCGGCAAATTCCGCTTCGAGTTCACTTGCCTTATTCCCGTCTTCTTCCGTAAAATCTTCCTTGGCATAAATTGCTTCTTTTTCTTTCATGATTTCATAGAGTCTTTCATTACCCATGATAACCGTATCCAGAGCAGTATACTCATCATACTTGAAGTGGTCCTGCTCTAAGAATGAAAGTCTTTGTCCCGGTGTGATGCTTACATCACCCTTGCTTGGCTCAATCTGACCTGTCAGAATCTTTAAAAATGTAGACTTTCCGGCACCGTTTGCACCGATTAAGCCATAGCAGTTTCCTTCCGTAAACTTGATATTTACATCTTCAAACAGCGCCTTCTTACCAATACGAAGTGTTACGTTATTTGCACTAATCATGTAATAAATCCTCCAAAAAATCTTTTATTTTGACTCTAAATATTCATCCATATCAAAGACTTCACCGTCTTTAATCTTATTCATCAGTTCAACCGCAGTCTTAACCGTTGACATATCCGGTTCCATAACCCACATTGAGCTGTAACCGAAGAAGTATGATGAAGAAAATGCACTGGTTCCTTCTACTGCATAAGACTGTACATTCCAGCCATTTGCGCCTTCCATTGTCAGTTTTACCATACTTGCGATATCATCATCGTCTAAGCTCGTCTGGAACAGGTTGCGGACTGTTTCAAGAACATTGCTATAATTATATAAAATAGAAGGTGATGTTACTTTATCAATCAGCGCTTCAATAACAAGCATCTGATCCTGTCCACGCTGGTTATCACCGGCTGCCACAGACTGTCTTTCACGGCAGAATGCCAGTGCTGCCTTACCGTTTAACTTATTCGGACCTTCTACAAAATGGAATTTCTCATCACTGGTATCCGGGCTTGTATAAAATTCAATTTCTGAATTTACCGTAATACCGCCCACTGCGTCTACAATTTCTTCCACACTTGTAAAATTCAGACGGACATAAAAATCAATATCCCAGTTATCATATAAGGTGCTCAATGTCTTCATGGATGCTTCCACGCCAAAGTTTCCGGCATGTGTCAGCTTATCCTTGCCGATTCCCGACTTTAAGGAATTGACATTGACATAGTAATCTCTCGGTGTATTAATCAGTAAAATCTGCTTTGTCTTCGGATTGACAACAATCAGAATATTCACATCGCTTCGTCCGGACTGATTTAATTCACCACATTCATCATTTCCTGAAAGATAAATGGTAAATGTATCTGTCAGTGTATTCTTTGTAATCACCGGCTTATCCAGTGTTGTTCTGTAATACTCATTTGCAATAACTTTTGTCTTTTCCTCGAAATCAGGGAATTCTTCTTCCAGTGTCTTTACATAAGACTCATTTAAAATCATTGCCCCAATCTGCTTATTGTACAGTGCCTCGACCATCTTTGGCAGATCATTATAGGTCTTTGATGTAATCGTCTTATTCAAAGAAGTGTTAATACTCTGTACATATTTATCTGTATTTTCTCTGTCTAAGATTTCATGGTATCCAAAAATGTAATCCTTTGCATCTGCAATCGTCTTTGCTTCATCATCTTTTAATACATAAACGGAAATAACTTCTGTCTGCTCGTTGTTGCTGACATAATTCATTGCCTCTTTTGCCTGATAAATGTATAAATCACCGATTGCCAGTATTACTGCCAGCAACAGTGCTATGACTCTTGCGGCCCATTTTACCCAGCCGTATTTTAAAAACTGTAAATATAATGCCAACGCTGATAAAAGAATCAGCACTACAATAATAATCACTTCAATCTTTACAGGAAAAATGTTAATCCAGAACACCATTCCCACAAACGATACCGCTAATATAATCTGTATTACCGATACAATAATGCCTGCCCACTTTAACCATGCGGCTTCCTGTTTTACTTCTGTATCTGCCATCGTTTTACTCCTTCGATTTTTATTGATTTTTGTTTTTCAAAAGACAAAAAAACATAGAGTATATTATACATGATACTATTTTAAAAATCAATAATAATCCTGATTTTTCCAGCCGTACTTTCTAAGGTCCACTCTGCCGTTTATCACTTCAATGCCGTCTGCTTCCAGCCGCTTTGCCTGTTCATCTGCGCCGCCGAATGCAAATGCCCCGGAAAGTTCTCCCTTTGCATTGACCACACGGTAACACGGAATTTTTTCCGGATCGGGATTTTTATGCAGTGCATTTCCGACCGCACGTGCCATTTTCTTATCTCCCGCCAGTTCCGCAATCTGTCCGTAGGTTGCAACCGTCCCTTTCGGTATCTTTTGGACGGCTTCATAAATGCGCTTTGTCGGGCTGGCAGTCACCAGATCATAGCTTTCGGCAATCATGCGCCGTACGTCCTTATCCGGTATGCTTCCGTCTAAAATCACGGTATTCCAGTGTTCCTTATTCTGATGCCACCCCGGAATCACCGCCGTATATGTCTGCCGCCAGAAATCCCGCCATTCCGGGTCTGCCTTGACATTTAAATTGATAAAGCCGTTCCGCTCATATGTCCACAAAAATGCTTTTTTACTGCCCTTTACCCGGACCAGCTGCCAATTCGTATCATGAAACGGTGCTTCCTGATACGTATCCGGAAACGACAGCCCATATTCCAATACTTCTTTCCGTGTCTTCATAATCTTCCCTCTATCCGGTTTTATTCGCTTTTAACCGGTTTAAACCCATGCCCTTACTTTTACCAGCAGGTTCAAAAAACTTTACGATACAGTGGTGCGCTTCCTGCTGTTGTCCGTATCCTGCCGCCATTTAAAAATCCCTTCAAAAAAACTGCCAAAAGCCGCTCCTTTGAAGGGATTATAGTCATGTATTATCTGTTTTCAAGACTGCTGATTAGCCACGAATCTTCTTAACAAGAGAAACAGCTTCTGCCGTCATATCCTTAATCTTGTCAAATTCGCCAGCCTTAATCATATCGCCCTTAACCATCCAGCTTCCGCCGCAGCAGAAGATCTTGTCACATTCAAGATATTCTGAGATGTTCTTTGCGTTGATTCCGCCTGTAGGCATGATTCTTACATTTGTGTAAGCTGCACACATAGCCTTGATCATCTTTAAGCCGCCAGCTGCTTCTGCAGGGAAGAACTTCACTCTTGTAAGACCACGCTTAACTGCCTGAGCCAGTTCTGAAGGTGTAACGATACCCGGAACAACTTCGATGTTCTTAGAAATACAGTAATCAACGATTTCAGGGTCGAATCCTGGGCTTACGATTAAAGAAGCACCTGCTGCAACTGCACGGTCAACCTGTTCTGTTGTAAGAACTGTACCGGCTGCAAGTACCATATCAGGATAAGCTTCATGCATAACACGGATAGATTCCTCTGCTGCTGCTGTACGGAATGTTACTTCTGCACATGGAAGTCCTCCTTCATATAATGCCTTTGCAAGTGGAAGTGCATCCTTTACATCATTTAATACGACTACAGGAATTACTCCAAGTTCTTCAAATTTGTCTGCCATTGTACTCATAATAATACAAGCTCCTTTCTTATGTGGGCTGATTTTTGTGGACAGCCTCTTTCCTCTTATCACTATTATATACATTTTTTAGAAAATTGGAAGTCTAAATTTTCATTTTTTGCAATTGTGCTTTAATTAATACGTTTTCATGTATATTTTCACGCCCCAATCAGCACCTTTTTCCCTTCAAATGCAAATCCGTATTTATAAATCTGCTGTTTGGAAATTCCCTGTAAAAGCAGTTCTTCTTCGTACCGCTTTTCTTCTATCTGGCGCAGTGCCGCCGCTACGGTGTCTTTCAGCGAACTTTCTTCCTCTTTGTCAAACACCTTGAATTCCAGAATAACCGCTCTTTCGTGCTTATCATGCGGCACCAGCATGACGTCATACCGTCCGTAACCGCTCTCCCTGTTGGAACGCACCTCATACCGCTCCCGCAGTTCAACCAGCAGTCCCAGTACAAAGCCGTGGTAAAAACGCTCCGGCTGGGTTCTTCCTGACGGGTGGCTTCCGGTATCAAAACTGCTAAACGTTGCCAGTGCCACTTCATTCATGTAGGCATTCATTTCCTTGACATCGCCCTTTAACAGTGCCTTGACAAACCCGTTGTATACATACTTTGAACCCTCAAACCACCCCTGAAACATGTTGAAAAACATGCTCATTGTTTCAAGGTTTGTGATTTTTAGATGATACCACGGCACCAGCAGTATCCCGCGGTACTCCACCTGTTCCACTTTCAGATAGCCGCCTGCCACCAATAGACTGAAAATCGCATCTTCATTTTTATCCAACTGGTCAAACACAATCTGCTCATCAAAGCTGACAACGATTTCTTCTCCCTTTAGAAGCTGTTCCATATGCTCTTTAATGCCCGGTGATGCCGTCTGTATCAGGCGATTGACCAATCCGTTTGAACTCGTGGACGCCCAGTACGGAAAGAATTTCTTCTTATCTAAAAAGTTGGTAATCGACCACGGATTGTAAATATCCTTTTTACTGCCAAACGTAAAGCCGTCATACCACTGCTTCACCGTTTTCTTTTTCTCCGAAAGACCGAATTCATCAAGTGCCGTAAACACCTCCGGTTCGGTAAAACCAAAGCAGTCTGCATATTCATCAGACGTCGTTGTCACCACATTTAAGTTATTCAAATCCGAAAAGACCGATTCCTTGGATACCCTTGTAATCCCTGTCATCATCGCACGTTCCAGATACGGATTTGTCTTAAACGTGGAATTAAACAAACTTCTGATAAACGCCGTAAATTCTTCCCAGTACCCGTGGATATATGCTTCCTGCATCGGCGTATCGTATTCGTCTAACAGGATAATGACTTTTTTATTGTAGTAGCGGCAGAGGCAGTCGGACAGCACCTTTAAGGAGCGGAACACCACTTCATTTGCAATTTCTTTATCCGAATCGGAATTATTCGTATATTCGTCAAATGCTTTGAATAAATTTTTTTCTCCATCAGTAACCGCATCGCTTTCCAGCAGATACCGGTGTGCCTGATATGCTTCGTTAATCACCGCAATAATGCTATTTTTACTGTCTTCATAGGAATCCGCCTTAATATCCGCAAACGTCAGATATATCACCGGATAACTGCCCTGCAGGCTGCGGTACTTTTCCTCCTGCCATACAGACAGTCCTTCAAACAGCTCTGTCCTGCCTGCATAGCGGTTGGAGAAAAAGCATTTTAACATATCCATATTTAAGGTCTTGCCAAAACGCCTTGGGCGGGTAATCAGCGTGATTACATCTTCCTTTTCCCACCATTCCTTTATCAGCTTTGTCTTATCGATATAAAAACTGTCCTGCATACGAATCGTGTCAAATCCCTGATTTCCAATACTTACAACCTTTGCCATACGCTACCTGCTTTCCCTTGCCACACAATATTTCTATGGCTATTATAACAATGATTGTAGGAAAGTGCAACTATATGCGCAGATTGATGCGTTCTATATTAAAAAATCCCTAAACTTTTCCTTTGATGACATGTTCTATTTCTAAAATCATTTAAAACACTAAAAAAGCGCTGCACTCCCCACTGTAAATTCCAGCCGGAGTGCAGCACTTTTTTATTATTTATTTGACTCTTTTTACGCCTTCAGCGCATTCTTTGCTTCATCCGTGATTTCTCTCTGATAAGCAATTTCGTTTTCAATGTTTCTTGCGACTTCGTTGGCAGCATATGCGGCATCTACAACCTGCTTTAACAGATTGCCGACACTGTCTGCCTTGCCCTTCTGTGCGGAAGCATTGTCATATACTTCATGCATGGAAGAAACGGTTTCTTTTACAGAGTGCTGTACCTGATTAATCGTATCTGTAATTTCCTTAGAAGACTTTGCAGACTGGGATGCAAGATTACGCACTTCGCTTGCAACTACCGCAAATCCTCTGCCGTGTTCCCCCGCTCTTGCAGCTTCAATAGAAGCATTGAGGGATAAGATATTCGTTCTGTTGGCAATGGAAGCAATGACCGATGCAAACTGCTCAATATCCGCAGACAGCTTCTCAAGCTTCTGAATCTTTTCGGATGATTCTTCCACAACTGCATTCAGCGTATCAATCATCTTTAAGATTTCTTCCACACTGCCGATACTTTCACGCACCAGATTCAAAGAGGTATCCGATGAATTAATCACATCAAACGCATCTTTTTCCAGCTTCTCCTGTGAATCATCCAGACCGTTTAAAATATTTGTCAAATTATTTACCAATGCTGTATTTTCCATATTTCCCACTTCTCCTTTTTATCCGGCACGGCAGTACGGTTTCTGCCACTGCTGCTGCCGGTTTGTTTTTTCCTGCTCCGTGTTACTATTTTATATCAGTTTCATCGCTTCACTTACATTACGAACACCAATAATATTTATTTTATCAGTTTTTCTGATACTTTTCAAGCATACTTGTGGAAGTATACACGTTTCAAAGCCCAGTTTGACTGCCTCGTTTACACGCAGCTGCGGCTGGCTGACCGCACGCACCTCTCCTGCCAGTCCGACTTCCCCGAAAATAATGGTTTTATCATCTACGCTTCTGTTCTTAAAGCTGCTCACCAGTGCCATTACAATGCCTAAATCCAGTGCCGGTTCATTGACCTTAATACCTCCCGCAACATTGACATAGGCATCGCTTCCCGATAAATGCACGCCGGCGCGCTTTTCCAGCACCGCCATTAAAAGGTTGACACGGTTATAATCCGTTCCCGCCGCCGTTCTTCGTGGCAGTCCGAAATTAGAATCACAGACCAGTGCCTGTACCTCCACCAGCATCGGACGCGTACCTTCCATCAAGCATACTACCACCGAACCGGACGCATTTTCCGGCTTTCCGCTCAGCATATATTCCGAAGGATTCTCCACTTCCACAAGTCCCTGCTCCTGCATTTCAAACACGCCGATTTCATTGGTCGAGCCAAAGCGGTTTTTCACACCGCGCAGCAGGCGGTAAGAGGCATTTTTATCGCCTTCAAAATACAGCACGGTATCCACCATGTGTTCAAGCATGCGCGGACCTGCAACAACACCTTCCTTTGTCACATGACCGACAATAAAAATGGAAATGCCAAGTCCCTTTGCAAGCTGCATAAGAACTGCCGTGGATTCCCTCACCTGACTGACACTGCCCGGCGCAGAACTGACGTCCTCACGGTACATTGTCTGAATGGAGTCAATAATTACCACATCCGGCATCGTCTTTTTCATCGTTTCTTCTATGATGTCCAAATTGGTTTCACATAAAAGCAGCAGCTTATCCGTAAACGTGCCGATACGCTCCGCACGCATTTTTATCTGTTTTAAAGATTCCTCGCCTGAAATGTACAATACATTTTTATCCATGTGGGACAGATTTTTACACATCTGTAACAGCAGTGTCGACTTTCCAATACCGGGGTCACCGCCTACAAGCACCAGTGAACCGGCTACAATGCCGCCGCCCAGTACTCTATCCAGCTCTTTAATACCGGTTGACATCCGGTCTGTTTCCTTGGTATTAATATCCGCAAGCTTTGACGGCTCATTTTTCCCGTCTGATACAATATGCACCGACGCACCTTTGCCTTTTGCCGTCTTTGTCTTTGCTACCGGTTCTTCCGATGCCGTATTCCACTCACGGCATGCCGGACACTGTCCGAACCACTTTGCTGATTCATACCCGCATTCTTTACAAAAAAATGCGGTATCCCTTGCCTTTGCCATTTTCCCTTCTCACCTTCTTTAAAAAAGCTGCCATACCAAGCCTTTCATTACCCGCTTGGTACAGCAGCCTAAAATTCGTATGCGCTACAGTTTTATTCAAATTATGCTTTTACAACATTGACTGAAACTTCTTTTCCAGCTTCAAACTCTACAGATAACACAAGCTTTCCGCCCATGTTCGTAGCCATCTTTCCAGCAGATTCCCCATCAATGGTAATCTCATATTCTGAACCTTCTTCCAGTTCCAGTGTAATCTGGGCATCTTCTGTACCCTCTACTTTAAAGCTTACACTGTCATCGGTTGCTTTAAAATGATTCACTGCTGTTCCCGGCACTGATTCATATACAAAAGAGCCGTTCTTCTCCAGCTTTGTAATCTCATTATAAGTCTTTACCTTATAAGAATCTCCACAATGTTCAAAATCAGATACCTTTGACTTTGTATCTAACTGATAATTACCAAAACTTAAACTTCCGTCCTGTTCTGAACGAATCAGTTCTTTTACTACTGGCATGTTCTGTCCTCCTATCATATGTTCCGTAAATCTTTTTGGTGTTTACATTATACAATAATCCGACAAATTATGCTAGTAGTTTTGGCAATTTTTCTACTTATTCAGTCCACGTTTTAATCCAAAATGCAGCTTTCCGTCTTTTACCGTTACTTTTACACGGCTGCCCTGTCCTGCTTTTCCCTGTAAAATCTGTTCTGCGAGCGGGTCTTCAATCTCATTCTGGATAGCCCGGCGCAGCGGTCTTGCCCCATACTTGGAGTCATATCCTTTTTCCACGAGATAATTCTTTGCTTGCTCATCTAGCTCAATGGACAGCTTCATCTGTTCGAGTGTCCTCTTGTTGACGGTCTGCATCATAATATCTACAATCTGACCAATCTGCTCTTTTCCCAATGTATGGAAGACGATAATTTCATCAATACGATTGATAAACTCCGGTTTAAAAATGCGTTTTACCTCGTCCATAACTTTACCCTTCATGTCTTCATGGCTGTGTGCTTCATCATTGACGGAAAGGAAACCGAGTGTCTTTGGTGTAACGATATTTTCCGCACCGGCATTGGATGTCATAATAATAACTGTATTTTTAAAATCAACAACGCGGCCTGTAGAATCTGTAATATGTCCGTCATCTAATACCTGTAACAGCACATTAAATACATCCGGATGTGCCTTTTCCACCTCGTCAAATAAAACAACGGAATACGGATTTCTGCGTACCTTTTCACTTAACTGTCCGCCTTCGTCATAGCCGACATATCCCGGAGGTGAACCGATAAGCTTTGATACGGTATGCTTTTCCATAAATTCGGACATATCAACACGGATTAACGCATTTTCACTGCCAAACATTGCATCGGCAAGCGCCTTTGAAAGTTCTGTTTTTCCGACACCGGTCGGTCCTAAGAATAAGAACGAACCAATCGGACGGTTCGGGTCTTTTAAACCGACTCTGCCCCTGCGGATTGCCTTTGCAACAGAAGCCACTGCTTCTTCCTGTCCGACAACGCGGTGGTGCAGTGTTTCTTCAAGCTGCATTAAACGTTCTGACTCTGCCTGTGCGATCTTTGTGACCGGAATCTTTGTCCACATTGCAACGACATCAGCAATTTCTTCTTCTCCGACAACAATCTCAGAACCCGTACGCTGTGTTTCCCATTTTTCTTTTAACTTTTCAATTCTTTCTTTTTTACGAAGCTGCTTTTTCTTAATCTCTCCGGCTTCTTCATAAGCTTCACGCTTAATCGCTTCTTCTTTTTCCGCTTCTAATGCCTTGATTTCTTCTTCTGCTTTTTTAATGCCGTCCGGCATGACATAAACCTTCAAACGCGCCTTAGACGATGCTTCATCAATTAAATCAATCGCCTTATCCGGCAGGAAACGGTCGTTGATATACCTTTTGGAAAGTTTGACTGCCGCTTCAACAGCTTCATCTGTAATTGTTACATGATGATGTTCTTCGTACTTCGGGCGCAGACCGCGTAAAATCAAAACAGCTTCTTCCTCTGTCGGCTCTTCAACCTTTACCGGCTGGAATCTTCGTTCCAGTGCGGCATCTTTTTCAATATATTTACGGTATTCTTCCAGTGTTGTCGCACCGATTAACTGGATTTCACCTCTTGCAAGAGACGGCTTTAAAATGTTGGAAGCATCAATCGCACCTTCCGCACCGCCCGCACCGATAATCGTATGCAGTTCATCTAAGAACAGCAGGACATTTCCGTCTGCCTTGACCTCATTGATCACGCGCTTAATACGTTCTTCAAACTCGCCGCGGTATTTTGAACCGGCAACCATTCCCGATAAATCCAGTGTAAGAAGTCTTTTCCCCTTAATTGTTTCCGGTACATCGCCTTCGACAATCCGTGCCGCAAGTCCTTCCGCAATCGCCGTTTTACCGACACCCGGCTCACCAATCAGACACGGATTATTTTTGGTACGTCTGCTTAAAATCTGAATCACACGCTGGATTTCTTCACTTCTGCCGATAACCGGGTCTAATTTGCCGTTTCTTGCAAGTTCTGTCAAATCCCTGCTATACTGGTCTAAGGTCTGTGTGGGTTTCTTTCCGCGCGGTCTGCCATTCTGGAAATCTTCACGGTAGTAATTGGCATCCTCGCCCATTGCCGCAAGCGTATCCACATACAGCTTCTTTATCGCAATGCCGAGTGTATTTAACAGTCTTGCCGCAACACTCTCTGTTTCTTTAATAATCGCAATTAACAAATGCTCCGTTCCGATACTGTCCGCATGAAAACGTGCTGCCTCCTTTGCTGAATTTTCCAAAATGCGGCGTACACGCGGCGTATAGCCTGACGGTTCTTTCACGCCAACCTGATTATCCGGTGCAATCAGCTGATAGACGAGGTTGATAATTTTTTCCGCTGTGACATCGTTATTTAACAGCACGGTTGATGCCAGGCTGTCTTCTGCCTGAATCAGTCCGATTAACAAATGTTCCGAACCGATATAGCCATGCCCCAGCATTGCTGCTGTTTCTGCCGCATGGTCAAGCGCTTCCTGCGCCTTTTTTGTAAATCTGCTCTGCATATTTTTTCTCCTCACTTTATTCAATTGAAGGTAAATTTTCCCTGATAAACTGCGCCCGCATCACATCGGTTTCTTCCTCTGTAAGTTCCTGTGATGCAAGCATTTCAAGATTGCCCGGCTGAATCCCTATCATCAGCTGGTAAATCGCATAATCTCTCTCATCCGGCGTTTTTACAAGCCCCTCCGCCAGACCGAGCCGTAACTGTGAAAGCAGTACCAGCCCGTCTTTTAATGATACCTTTCTTGCATATTTTAAAATGCCGTAAGAACGGTAAATGCCGTCCAGCACGGAAATCTTTTGTTTTTCTTTTAAACGGTTTCTTAAAATCCGCTCCTGTGTGACAATCTGCTGCACAATGTTGGTAATATTCTCAATCAGTTCTTTTTCCGTAACGCCCAGCGTAATCTGATTGGATATCTGATAAATATCCCCCGCAGACTTATTGCCGTCCGAATAAACGCTGTGCATGACCAGTCCGAATCTGCCAATTTCCGCCGCAATACCCTGTATTTTATTATTCCATGCAAGCGCCGGAAGGTGACACATATAAGACACTCTCATGCCTGTTCCGACATTGGACGGACAAGTTGTCAGATATCCGTACTGCGTATCATACGCATACGGAAGCACCGCACCGATACAGTCATCTATATGGTCTGCCGCCTCATAGGCGCGCTCCATATCCATTCCTGCACGGTATGCCTGTATGCGGATATGGTCTTCCTCATTTAACATAATGGACAAATCTTCATTCGATGATACAAATCCGCCTGCGACGCTCTGACTTAATAAAAACGGACTGATGACATGACGTTCTTTCATTGCTTCGCGCTGGACTTCTTCCAGATTCTCAAAATGATACTCGTGAAAATCTTTGAATTCCGGCAGAACACGCAGCTTTTGTGCCGCCTCGCCAATCATTTTATGCGCATCCGGTGTATCCAGTTTTAATGAAAAATTATAATCCTTTAAATTTCTTGCAAGGCGCACCCGGCTGGAAATGACCACATCACCCTCCGGTCCGTTCTGCTCAAACCATCTAAGCATTATGCTCCTCCTTTGCCTGTAATGCCTTAATTTCGTCACGGTATTTTGCCGCCGCTTCAAAATTTTCCAGCATGACGGCTTCTTTTAACCGGAGCTTCAAAGCTTCTATATCCTGCTGTTCCTGCTCCTGTTTTGTTTCAGGCTGCATTTTTTCTTTTGTGTAAGTCTTGCCGGTATGGGTATCACTGCCGTGAAGCTTTTTCATATGGTCTCCAATCAGCGGACCGAATACATCGATACACTCTGCACAGCCGAACTTTCCCACCCTCGTAAATTCTTCATACGTCATGCCGCATTTCGGACAGCGTACATACTGCAATGGATTTTCTCCCTGTTCCTGCGTCTGTCCCGCCGCAAGCATACCTGTCAACAATTTCACAAACGGAACTTCATTGGAAGCATATCCCATCATTTCCATCTGTGCCGCACATTCTTTACATAAATGGTGTTTCTGCACTCTCCCATTCATAATCTCTGTAAAATGTACGGTTGCTTCTCTTTCTTTACAGTTCTCACACAACATATGCTTCTCCATTTCTATAGTCTGCCACTGTCTTCCATTTCTGATATGACACCGTCTACAATTCCATGAATTTCTTCCGCGCTCATGCCATTACATTTTGCGCGTGCAATAATCTGGCGCAAATCCTTTGTCATGGACTCGATTGCTTTTCTCTTATCCAGTCCAAGATTGACCACTGCGCCCCGCCTTTTATCCAATGTAATATAGCCCTCCTGACGAAGCAGTGCATACGCCTTATTGACTGTATGCATATTAATCCCTGCATATTCTGCCATCTGACGCACGGACGGCAGGGACTCGCCCTCCTGCAGCTTTGACACGGCAATCGCCTCCACAATCTGATTACACAGCTGCATATAAATTGCCTCGCTGCTGTCAAAATCAACTGTTATCCACATATACTCCTCTTTTCTAAGCGACTTTGTCGCGCAGAGGCGATGAGAAATTCGCGCAGGCGATTTCTCATCTGCCATCAGGGTTGTTTGTTTTCGCTCAGAAACAAACAACCATATGAAAAATAATCGCATCAGCATTATTTTTCATATAACCCTCATTCCGCAGGCATTTTAATGCCTATTTAATACTGCTTCTTCTTTTTCGCCACAAACAGCGGTCCAAAATAAAAGATTCCCGCCGCGATAAATGCTGCCATTAAAGAAAGGATATTAGAAGCTGTTAATTTTATCATTCCGTCATAAACAAGTCCTGCTGCCACGCCCATAATCAGCGCACACACAGCTGGAACAATAAAGGTCTGACGGTATTCCATCCGGTATCCGATATGTCTATATAATGAAATTATATTTAATATGAAAATAATAATCGGAAAACTTGCGTTACCTATTACTATAGCATAAATTCCCAGTCTTGAAAACTTTAACAGCACAAATACCAGAATAATATGCACAACCAGTGAAATGCAGGAGTGCTTTACCGGCGTACTCATCTCGTCAATGCCCTGCAAAGCCGAACTGGTTACGGTAGACAATGTATAAAATACTACGGCTATCGCACCGATTTTTAACATCATGCCGCCCTGCGTGCTGTCATATCGTGCAAACAGCAGCTGGATAATCGGCTTACCCAGTACAAACAATCCGACAAAGGACGGAATTGCAATAAACATATTGGTCTTTAACGTTTCTTTTATCTTTTTGCGCACTGCACCGATTTCGCCCTGTGTGTACGATGCCACAATACTCGGTAACATTGAAGCCGACATCGCGGAAGCGACACCCTGCGGAATACCGATTAATAAGCTGTAACTGGAATTAAAATTACCCATATCGGTCGTAATGCTCTTTGTAATATCGGTGCCAATCATCATATTACTAAACATCATATCATCAATGACCGCACTAATCTGGTAAAACGTCTGTCCTAAAATAATCGGAATCATTGTAAGTGCAATGGTTCTGTAAATATCCCTGTCATACTGTCTTTTACTGACTCTGTCCTTTGCCACCATGCGTGCAAAGGTCGGACGGTATATCAGATACAGCACAATTAAAAAGATTAATGCTGTCAATGCACCCATTGCTGTACCAAGTGTTGCCCCTGCCGCACCGTAAGCCGCCGTATTGGCTGATGACTGATATGCCTGAATGAGGAAATATCCCGCAAGAAGGCTGACTGCCGCATTGACAATCTGTTCTGCAATCTGTGAAACCGCAGTCGGAATCATCGTTCCCTGTCCCTGATAAAAACCTCTCATAACGCCTAAAATTGCCACAAAAAAGATGGTCGGTGCAAGAATCCTAAGCGGAATTGCCATGCCCGGAACACCTTTATAAAATACATTTTCGATAAAATCCGCTCCAAAGAATAATAAAAGAGCTGCGATACCGCCTGTACAGGTCGCAAAAATCAGCGCACACTTAAAAATAGAAGCCGCATTTTTAAACTGCTTTGCAACAAATTTTGCCGAAACCAGCTTTGACACTGCCATTGGCAGCCCATATGCCGACAGTACCAGCATAATATTGTATACATTATACGCCGCACCATAGATTCCGTTTCCGTCACTTCCGATAATATTTACCAGTGGTATCCGGTAAAACATTCCTATAATTCTTACCAGAATACCCGCCATGGCAAGAATCCCCCCATGCACCAGAAAGTTTCTTTTATTTTCAGACATTTTTTCTACCTTTCTTCAATCTTCCGTATTATTACTAGATAATATAACAAAGAAAAAAAGAATGCAATGAAATAATCCTTAAATATTGTGGAACACAAACAAGCCTCTATACATAAAATTGTATTGTAAATGAATTTTGGAGGAATCAAAATGAGTGATTTAGCAGCAACAAACTGTGGCGGATGTGGAGATTGCAATGGATTTGGAGGCAGCTCATGCTATTGGATTATTATCCTGCTCCTTCTTTGCAGCAGCTGTGGCAACGGATTAAACAACAACGGTGGCTGCGGCTGTGGCGACAACAGCTGCCTGTGGATTATCCTCTTACTGTTCTTCTGCGGCGGATGCGGCAACAACGGTTCATTTAACAACGGCGGATGTGGCTGCGGCTGCTAATCCGGTTAAAAACTGTCTGAACTGACGTTTATAAACAGTTTTCCCTGCGGCATCAGCCGCAGGGTTTTCTTTTTACTAAAACAGTCACTCTTCCTGTTTTTCATGGAAACACGCCATATCAATGCCGTAAACACTGGTTTCATCCGTTACAATCATGCGCTGTGGTTTTTCTTTCTTTATTTTATCTGTCTGTATTTTACTTTCCTGCACCTGCCCGCGCTGTGCTTTTCCTCTTTGCATTTTGGCTGTCTGTACCGGATTTTTCTGCAATGAATTCCATGGTCTGTCCATATCTTTTTCCTCCACATATAAATCTGCTATTATTATATTCATACATTTTTCTCCATTGCATATACTATTACTATATTGAGTGACGGCAGAATGGAGGAAACATGGCAAAAGAATTACCTATCACCGAATTTGACCTGCGTACCGTCGATGAATCCACACAAATGTTTAAAGCAATGATTCCTTTTCTGGATTATCAGCTGCAAAAGCCCCTTTCTTTAATAATCCGCATGAATGAATTTTCACAGACACTGCGTTTTTATAACCGTTCTCCGGGAAAACCTGCAATCCGGGGGCAGAGCAGCCATGCCTACATAAATTCCATCAATGACATTTTTACCAATGACGACTTTTTAAATACGGTAATGCCTTACTGTCCTGAAAAATATGCCGCAATGATTGAACAGTTCCGCAGCTTTTCAAAGGTGTCCGAAATGATGAATCTGTTTCAGTCCTTTGATGACGGCGCCGATTTATTCAACAATCCCATTATTCTGAATATGATGAATCAGACTGTCAATACTACAAATAATACCGCAAATCCCAAAAATTCCAAAGACGGCAATACCCCCGGCAAAACTGACGTCAAAGCCCCACCGCCAAAAAAAACTCTGGCAGACGGCGCACAAAATGAGCCAAATGTTTCTGCCGACACTACCGGCATGCCAAAAAGCCAGCATACTTCCGGCACAAAATCCTCTGCCCCTCCCACAGGTCTTTTAAATATGCTTCTGACCCCGGAACAGCAGAAACAATACGATACCTACATGAAAACGCTGTCTGATTTTAATTTGTAAAAGAAAGGAAATAAACGATGTCTGAACTGGATTTTAAAAAGCAGCTTTTAATCAATGAATTTAAAACGCTTTCAAAAGGAAAAAGCAATGATGAAATTCTGCCGCTGATTCTTGCATTAAGCCGCAAGGCACAGCAGTCCGGCATTTCATTTTCTAAAGATGACATTTACCTGATTATCGACCAGGTCAAAGACGGTTTAACACCGAAAGAACAGCAGCTTCTGCCGCAGCTTTTGATGCTTCTGGAACAGCGCTGATACAACAAGCCGGAAACAGACCGGGATTTTCTCCCGGTTCTGCTCCCGGCTTGTTTCACTTTTTATTTGAAAGACAGTATCACACTTTTATTTACTGTGTGCCACCCGGATTTGTTTTGCCGCCTGCACCATATTGATAAGGCTTGCTTCCGTTTCGGGAATTCCTCTCGTCTTTAAGCCGCAGTCCGGATTGACCCACAGCTTATCCGGTTCAATCTGTGTCAGCATTTTTTCAAGTACCTGCACAATTTCTTCTACAGAAGGAACACGCGGTGAATGAATATCGTAAACGCCCGGTCCGACCTCTGTTTCAAAATGATTTTCACGCAAGGCAGAAAGAATCTGTAAATCCGAACGTGACGCCTCAAATGTGATTACATCGGCATCCATGGCATCAATCGCCGGAATAATATCTGTAAATTCACTGTAGCACATATGGGTGTGAATCTGTGTTTCCGGTCTGACACCGCTGTGTGTCAGTCGGAATGCCGGAATTGCAAAATCCAGATACTCTGTATCCCAGTCAGAGCGGCGAAGCGGCAGTTTTTCCCTTAATGCAGCTTCATCAATCTGAATCATGCGGATACCGTTTGCCTCTAAATCCAGCACTTCATCACGGATTGCCAGTGCAATCTGTGAAATGGATTCTTTAATGGAAATGTCTTCTCTTGGGAAAGACCAGTTTAAAATCGTAACAGGGCCTGTAAGCATTCCCTTCATCACCTTATCCGTCAAGGACTGTGCATAAACTGACCATGCCACTGTCATCGGCTTTTCGCGGTATACGTCACCCCAGATGACCGGTGGCTTGACACAGCGTGTTCCGTAAGACTGAACCCATGCTTTTTCCGTGAAAAGAAAGCCGCCCAGTGCTTCACCGAAATATTCTACCATATCATTTCTTTCATATTCACCGTGTACCAGTACATCCAGTCCGATTTCTTCCTGCTTCTTTATACATTCCGCAATTTTTTTCTTATTAAATGCAGTATATTCCTGCTCGGTAATCTCTCCCTTACGGAATGCCGCACGGTTCTGCTTGACATCTTTGGTCTGTGGAAATGAACCAATCGTTGTTGTCGGAAACTGCGGTAAATGAAACGTTTCTTTCTGTAACTGCTGGCGTTCACTGCGCTTTGGCAGTCTGACATAATCTTTCTCAGTCACTTCTGACAGACACTTCTTCACCGCCGCATTTTTACAATCTCTGTCTGCCGCAAAAAGTGTGCTGTTCTTTTTATATGCGCTCTCCTGCGTATAAGACGGATTTTCGGCAAATCCGCTTAATTCCTTTAATTCTGAAAGCTTTTCTTCTGCAAATGCAAAATAGTCCAGATACTTTTCTGAAAGTTTTGTTTCATGTTTTACCGTATATGGAACGTGTAATAATGAACACGATGTTGATAATACAGTCTGTATGCCCTTTCCTGTAAGCTGCTGTAACTGATTTAATGTCCGGTCATAATGATTTCTCCAGATATTCTTACCGTTTACAAGACCGGCAAAAAGCAGTTTGTCCTTCGGGAATCCGTACTTTTCAATCAAATGAACCGTTTCTTTTCCTTCAATAAAATCCAGTCCGATACCGTCAAACGGCAGTTCTGTCAAATCCTTATAAATGTCACGCACATCGCCGAAGTACGTCTGTAACAGAATCTCGACTGTCTTTTTGCAAGGCAGTATATTTTCATAAATTTTATGAAACAGTGCAATATCTTCTTTTGATAAATCACGCACCAGTGCCGGTTCATCAAGCTGAAGCCACATTATCCTGTGTGCCACACATTTTTCAAGCACCTGCTGATATGCTGCAATCACCGCATCTGTAAAATCATCCGCCGTTTTGCTGCCTGTATAACGGCACAGCTTTAACAGCGTATACGGTCCTGTAAGAACAGGCTTTGTTTCAATGCCGAGTGCCTTTGCTTCCTCATATTCTTCCCACAGCTTCTCTCCCACAAGCGCAATCTTTGTATCGTCCTCTGCTTCCGGCACAATATAATGATAGTTTGTATTAAACCATTTTTTCATTGCCAGCGCCTTTACGTCACCGGATTCTCCCTGATAACCGCGTGCCATTGCAAAGTATGTATCCAGTGCGGATAAATTTAATTCCTGATACCGCTTTGGCACAATGCCTAACAAAACGGCTGTATCCAGCACTGTATCATAAAACGAAAAGTCATTACATGGAATGTAATCAATTCCTGCCTCTTTTTGTACCGTCCAGTGCGTTTTTCGCAGTCTGCGTGCCTCTTTTAAAAGCTCCTCTGCTCCGGTTTCTTTTCTGAAATATTTTTCTGATGCAAACTTTAACTCTCTTAATGTTCCCACTCTTGGGAATCCGATAACCGATGTCTTCATTCTTTCTCTCCTTATTCTAAAATCCCTGCGGGCAGCTTTATCCGCCGTTTTTCTTTCATTTACGGACTTTATCCACAAATGTCGTATTTATGGATTTTATTATAAGAATGTCGGTATCATTTGTATAATACCTATAAATGTTATTTGTCCATAGTTTTAAACTATGCCTAAAATTCCAATCAAATACCGTTTTTATCAAACTTTTTATTAAACTTATCTTACCTTAAACCCCTTGCAAATTTAAAGAAACCCTACGATTCCACGTATTTTTTCAACGCTTCCAGATAGGTCGCTGCCAGCCGGCTCATCATTCCCTTTTTATGCGTGATGTAGCCAACCCGCATTTCGCTTTCATCGGCAAGCGGCACAGCAATGATGTCTTTGCCGTTTAATTTTTTGTCAATGACACCACTGCACACTGTATAACCATTTAATCCGATTAAGAGATTAAACAACGTTGCCCTGTCACGCACACGGATATTTTTCTTGCGCTCAACCGCCGAAAAAATTTCTTCCGAAAAATAAAACGAATTATGCTCTCCCTGCTCGAAGGACAGATACGGATACTGCTCCAGTTCCTCATTGGTAATCACTGCATTTCCCGCCAGCGGGTGCTTGCGGCTGATAAAAACATGCGGTCTTGCAACAAACAGCGGATGAAATTCCAGCTCGTGTGACTTTAAAATCTTACCAAGAACCGTTTCGTTAAAATCATTCAGAAACAAAATTCCTATCTCACTTCTCATTCTTGCCACATCTTCGATAATTTCATAGGTCTGCGTTTCCCGCAGACTGAAATCATATTCGTCCTGTCCGTATTCCTTAATCAAATCCACAAATGCATTCACCGCAAACGAATAGTGCTGTGTTGATACACAAAACTGTTTCTTTCCGCCGCTTCCGCCTTTGTATTTATCCTCCAGTATCGCCGCCTGTTCCAAAACCTGTCTTGCATATCCCAGAAAATCCTCCCCCTCTTTGGATATGCTGATTCCCTTATTCGTCCGGTTAAATATCGTGATATTCATTTCTTTTTCCAGCTCGTGAATCGCATTCGTCAGACTCGGCTGGGAAATAAACAGCCGGTTCGCGGCTTCTGTAATCGTCCCTGTATTTGCAACTGTAATTACATATTTTAACTGTTGAAGTGTCATTTTTTTACCCGTCCCATACTCATTTCTGTCATATCAATTTGATATTTATATCATATCAATTATAGTTTTTACTTATCCTTATTTCCATAGTATAATCGAGCGGAATAAAAAAAGCAATCGCCACCGCTTGCGATAAAATTGCTGAAAATCCGGAGAATATGTATCATCAGGCATACCCTGACATTGGCAGTATTGTGCCGCAGGTATCACAAAACTGCTCCTATCGCAGAATTCAATACATTCCGTCTGCGGTTTCTCCTACATTAAAATGCCTGCGGAATGGAGAGAACGATGAAAGAGCAAACTATTTTCCCAAGAGAAGAACATGCAGATGTCCTGTTCCAGAAAATTCTGGCTGACCCATGGGCATGCGACAAGCTTTTTGAAACTTTTTGCAATGATTTATTCAGTAATGATGAACTGGAGGATTCCCTTTCTGCCGATGAATTCTGTCAAGCACTGTTTCGCGCTTACCGCAACAGGGATTTATCCGCTTTTCTTATGGCAATCAGCAAAAATACCCTTTTTGATCTGATACGAAATTCTTATCTGATTCCCTATCGTTTTAACGCTGACGGAAAGACCAATCCTGTCATTATGACAGATGAGAACGGGGTGCTTCTGCCTGAATTTAAAAATTGCATCCATGAAAAGGAGTATCAACATTTTCGTGAAGTTTATAACCATTTTGACGGAAAGAAAAAGATGTATCTTGCACAGGCTTACCGTTACAGTCATTCCTACCGCGATGACGATATGAATATTAAACAGCAGGTCTTAGAGAAAAATACCGGTGTACTGCTGATCCGGGAGCTTCCCGATACCATTAAATTAAAAGAAACAGAATCAGAAGCCTACTGTGCCGTCTGGGATTTAATGATCCAGCTGGAAAAAGAACTGCCAATGGCTTTCGTATTTTACGGTCAGGATTCCCTTGTTGAGCAGAATAACCGATATGATGAACTTGGGATTTTCCTGCCAAATTCTCATTTTTTGAAAAATCTGGAGCGGCATGCCGCCAAAGCGGAGGCGATTATTTATGGATAGCACAAAAGATACAGCCGGACCGGCTTCTTATGTTGATATTATGGAAAAAAACCACATGGAAATCCCCTGGCATGACTATGCAAAAGCAGACAGCAACGTCCTGATTGAAAATGCAGGATTAATCGAAAAAGCTTCTGTTATCGGCAGAGTAGGACTTATGATGCTCTCCTGCGGCACCGGGGCATGGCGTGTGCGCACTTCCATGAACCGCCTGTCAAAGGAACTTGGTGTTACCTGCACGGTGGATGTCGGACTGATGTCCATTGAATTTAACTGCTTTGACGGAACGGATTGTGTTTCCCAGTCTTTAAGCATTGCCAATACCGGGGTCAATACGTCAAAGCTGTACCGCATGGAACAGTTTGTTGAACGTTTTCCGGAAGAAAAAACGCATATGACCGGTGAACAGATTCACAAAAAACTGGACACCATTGAAAAAATCCACACGCTGTATTCGCCTGCAAAACTGGGATTTGCCGCCGCACTCGCCTGTTGTGCCTTCACTTTTCTTTTAGGCGGCGGTCCTGTGGAAATGATTCTGGCATTTATCGCCGCCGGTGTCGGAAATGTTGTCCGCACCAAACTGATTAAACACCATTATACACTGTTTTTAAATATTGCCGTATCCATCTCGGCGGCCTGTTTTGTTTATGACATCTGTTTCCGCCTTGCGGAAATTATTTTTCATATTCCGGCACTGCATGAAGCGGGATACATTTGTTCCATGCTGTTTATCATACCGGGATTTCCGTTTATTACAAGCGGCATCGACCTTGCGAAACTGGATTTGCGTTCAGGACTTGAACGGCTTACTTATTCCATCATCATTATACTCGTCGCTACGATGTTTGCATGGATTATGGCACTGCTTTTAAAATTACAGCCACAGGATTTTGCAGTCCTTCACATGAATCCCCTGCTTCACCTTGTACTGCGGATTATCGCCAGCTTCTGCGGAGTTTTCGGCTTTTCCATAATGTTTAACAGCTCTGTTTCTATGGCATCGACTGCTGCTTTCATCGGCGCGGCTGCCAATACGCTCCGGCTTGAACTTGTGGATTTTACAGGAATGCCTGCTGCCGCTGCCGCATTTATCGGTGCTTTAACCGCAGGACTGCTAGCCTCCCTCATTAAGAAGAGCCACGGGTATCCTCGGATTTCTTTAACCGTACCTTCCATTGTCATTATGGTTCCGGGACTGTACCTGTACCGGGCAATTTACAACTTCGGCATTATGTCCCTCTATGAAGCTGTTTCGTGGTTTAGCGCAGCGATTATGATTATTATCGCACTGCCGCTGGGACTGATATTTGCACGAATCCTTACCGACCGCACATTCCGGTATTGCACATAATTTTTATATTTTTTATACAAACAGCAACATTTTAACAATATTCGGTATTAAATATTTATTTAGAGCGAAAACAATTGTACATAGTAGCAGATGAGCCGTCTCATTCGCGGATTTCTCATCACTGCTTTATCATAAAATTGCTCGGAAATGGGGATTAAAATGAATCACTTATCACACCGGCAAATGTCAGAATCTTTTCTGACGGCTGCCTTTTTATCTATATCCGGAGGTTTGCAGGATGCCTATACATACCTCTTCCGCGGCAAAGTTTTTGCCAATGCACAGACCGGCAACATTGTACTTTTAAGTGCCTGTGTTGTTGACAGAAACTGGTATCAGGCGGCACACTATCTGATTCCGCTGCTCTTTTTCGCACTGGGAATTGCCGCTGCCGAATGGGTACGGCTGAAATATCAGCGGATTGAGCGTCTGCACTGGCGCCAGCTTGTTGTTTTATCCGAAATTATTCTGCTTTTTGCGGTAGGATTTTTCCCGGTACGGCTGAATCTGTTTGCCAATGCCTTAGTATCCTTTTCATGCGCCATGCAGGTTCAGACATTCCGCAAGGTCAACGGATATGCCTTTGCCAGCACCATGTGTATCGGCAATCTCCGAAGCTGTATGGAATCTCTGTGCGTTTATGCCAGAACGCGCGATAAACACGTTTTGCACAAATCCGCCTGCTACCTTGGCATTATCCTGATGTTTGCTGTCGGAGCCGGTGTCGGTGGACACTGTATTGCCCTTTTTGGTATGCGCACCATCTGGTTTTCCTGCCTTTTGCTGTTGATCAGCTTTTTAATCATGTTTATTAAAGAAGAAGAAAAAGAACGTCATTAATGCAGAACCGTTCCATAAAAATACCGGCCTCCAATCGTCAGATTTTAAATCTGGCTTTTGGAGTCCGGTATAATATCAGTTTTTTTCAAATATTCTTATTTTTCCGGTTTAAAATTACTTTTTATAATTTTCATAGCTGTGCTGTGGCATTTTGGTTTCTGCCCAGAGCTTGTCGGCACACGGCTTCCAGTTCTTAGCATAAGCCTTACACTTCTCACACAAATGCTCCGCAGATTCCGGTGACTGTAAATCCGTGGATTTTGCGCCACTCTCCTTTACAATCCGTTGAAGAATTTCAGGATTTTCAAGCATCGGACACGGACGCAGATGATTTTCATTAAACGGCTGGTTATTATAATATGCCATAAATAACGGCTGTTTTAAAATCTCAAGCAGCGTATTTTTACGGATATTGGCCCCTGAATAGTGAATAAATACACAAGGCTCCGCATCACCGTTTGCATTAATATGGAAGTAATTTCTTCCGCCTGCGATACAGCCGCCCACAAATTCACCGTCATTCTGGAAATCCATGGTAAACAGTCCTTTTCCCGTCGTCATATTACGGATTTCACGGACACGGGAACGCATGTAAATTCTCTGCTCCGGTGCCGGAAGCAGATCAACAGACGCATCGTTTCCGACCGGCATATAGTGAAAATACAGCGCATAACGGCAGCCTTTTTCAATCATTAAATCAACGAATTCATCGCTTGTAACTGTTTCAATATTTTTAGATGTATAACAGATAGAAGTACCAAATACAAGACCGTTCTGCTTTAATAAATCCATTGCATGCATAACCTTTCCGTAGACACCTTCTCCACGGCGTAGGTCATTCACCTCTGCAAATCCTTCCAGACTGATTGCAAGATAAAGATTTCCGACTCTTTTCAAATCCGCACAGAACGTTTCATCTACGAGTGTTCCGTTTGTAAATGAAAGAAATGCGCAGTCATAATGCTTCTGGGCAAGGCGGATTAAATCTGCCTTTCTTACAAGCGGCTCACCGCCTGTAAACATGTAAAAATAAATGCCCATTTCTTTACCCTGACAAATCAGGTTATCCATTTCATCAAATGTCAGATTCAGGCGGTTTCCGTATTCTGCCGCCCAGCAGCCCGTACAATGCAGGTTGCAGGCACTTGTCGGATCCATTAAAATAAGCCACGGTACATTGCATTTGTACTTTTCACGCATTTTACGAATCGTTTTTGTACCATTTAAAAATGCTTCAAAACCAAGGTTTAAAACCATTGTTTTTAGCACATGTGGGTCGACTTCATCCAGAAGCCTGTTTATGTAATGATTCAACGCGCCGTTTTTATCGGTAATCATGGTTCTTGCTTTCTCATAATTAATATCCAGCTTTTCTCCATCCATGTATTTTTCCATGAAATCGACAAGCTTTACAATTTCCTTTTCTCTGTCTTTATCCAGATTCTTTAAAACGACGTCAGACACTTTGCTAACAGCCAATCTTCCCGCTGCATGTGTTAAATTTCCCATTTTCTTTTCTCCTGATTTTCTTATCTTAATGATATTATACGTCTTAAATATTTTGTGTTATATATCAGCATATGCACAAACCGATAAAATCATTATCCTCTCTTATGTAAAGCCTGAATTGTTTCACTGATTTTTTTGCGCAGCGGCTCATTTTCTTCCGGTATGGTCTGCAAAATACGCAGCAGCTCCGTTGCGTTATGGTCATCACCCACTTTCTTTAAGGACTCGCACGCCGCCTCCAATATATCCTGATCTTTGCTTTCAACCAGTTCCATTAACAGATCAATGGCTTCCTCTGTTTCGGAAGTTCCCAGTGCCTGAGCCAGTGCGATTTTATGTTCCTTATCCTTAAACATATACTCTGAAAGCTCACCCCATGCCTTTCTATGCACAAGCTTTTCCATTTTTTCTTCGGGTGTTTTCTTTGAAAATAACATACTGCTCTCCATTCCGCAGGCATTTTAATGCCGGAGGAATCGCGGACTGAATTCATTCAGTTCTACGATAAAAACAGATTTGTGATGCCTGCGTCACAAATCTGTCGTGTGAAAAAATCTTAAATTTATGGATTTTTCACACTGCTGTCCATTTCTTTTCTTATTTCTTAACACAACCGTATTATAGAAAAAGATTTGTAAAATGTAAAAAGTATTATTAATATCTTGATTATATCTTTTTGACATAGCCAAAACCGCATTTATTTGTTATACTTATGTAATACGTTTGCCCCGGCATCTGTTAAATATTTTCCGCTGCATGGCGGTTTTACAAAAAGGAGTATCATGATTACTTACGATTATTACCGTATTTTTTACTACGTTGCACAGTATAAAAGTTTTACCAAAGCCGCTGCTGCTTTGGGCAATAACCAGCCCAACATTACGCGCTGTATGAACAATCTCGAAGCAGAACTGGACTGCAAGCTTTTTCTGCGTTCCAATAAAGGTGTACTGCTGACACCGGAAGGCCACAAGCTTTATGAACACGTTGCCATTGCTTTTGAACAGCTTGCGCTTGGTGAAGAAGCAATTATCCGTAACCGGGATTTAGAAAACGGTCTGATTTCAATCGGTGCCAGTGAAAATGCACTGCGCCTGATACTGCTTTCCGAACTGGAACATTTCTGCGCCCGCTATCCGCATGTGCGTATCCGTCTTTTAAATTATTCCGCACCGCAGGCAGTAAAAGCACTGGAAAATAACATTATCGACTTTGCGATTGTTTCAACACCGGTTCTGGTACATAAGCACATGCATCAGGAAAAGCTGGTTTCTTATGATGAAATACTGCTGGGCGGCACGAAATATAAGCAGTTTGCACAGCAGGTTCACTATTTGGAGGATATTTCCGAAATGCCTTTAATCGGACTTTGTGAGGGAAGTTCCACACACACGCATTACAGCCGTTTCTTTATGGAGCACAACCTTCCTTTTGAGCCGGATATGGAAGCTGCCATGACCGACCAGGTACTTCCGATGATTACCCATAATCTCGGTATTGGTTTTTATCCAAAATCGCTTGCTTTGGAAGCCATTGAAAAGGAACTTGTCTTTCCGATTGAACTGACAGAACCACTCCCTAATCGTGATGTTGTCGTAATCACCAACAACCACACACCGATTAATTCTGCTGCCCGCAGATTTCTGGAGTTTTTACTGGAAAACCGTAAATAACCGTTTTCCTTTCAGCATTTCCAACGCAATATAACACATTTAATAAATATAAGCTGTCCCACGGTCTGAATTCCGTGGGGCAGCTTATATTTTAAAATATTTTCTTTTTAATTACTTACCGACAATGTTAATAATCTTACCCGGTACGTAAATTTCCTTTACAACATTTGCAGGAAGCTTATCACCAAGTGCTTCTTTTGCCTTAGCCAGCGCAGATTCTTTGGTTTCGTCAACAGAAAGTGTTACCTTTGCCTTTACTTTACCATTTACCTGAACTGCCATTTCAATCTCGTTATCCTTCATCTTTTCTTCATCAAATGAAGGCCACTGTGTGCTTTCAAAAATGCTCTGGTTATGTCCTAATACTTCCCAAAGTTCTTCTGCAACATGCGGTGCAAACGGAGATAAGAGCGTAACAATCGTTTCCATTGTTTCTTTATCAATGCCGCCCTGCTTCTTTGTCAGGTCAACCAGCTTGTTGGTGTATTCCATGAAACCGCTGACAACTGTGTTCAGACTGAAGTTTTCCAGACGGTTTGTAATGTCATAAACCATCTTATGTCTTAACTTCACCATTTCATCTGTTTCATTGAAATTCTTATCTGCGTTATCTTCTACAAGTGTCCAGAATCTTGACAGGAATCTGTGTACACCGTCAATTCCTCTGTCATCCCATTCTGCATCCAGTTCCGGTGGTCCGACAAACAGTTCGTACATTCTTAATGAATCACAGCCGTAATCTCTTACTAAATCATCCGGTGATACAACGTTTCCTTTGGACTTACTCATCTTTGCGCCGTTCTTGCCAATCATACCCTGATTGAACAGCTTCTTGAACGGTTCATCAAAATCAACCACACCGATATCATGTAAGAATTTTGTATAAAATCTTGAATACAGTAAGTGCAGTACCGCATGTTCCACACCGCCGATATACATATCAACCGGAAGATACTTATCTGCCTTTTCCTTGCTTACAAGTTCTTTGTCATTCTTATTATCTACATATCTTAAGAAGTACCATGAAGAACCAGCCCACTGTGGCATAGTATTGGTTTCTCTCTTAGCAGGCTTTCCGCAGCATGGGCAGGTTGTGTTGACCCATTCTTCAATTCCTGCAAGCGGTGATTCACCTGTTCCGGTCGGCTCATACTTTTCTACTTCAGGAAGCAGTAACGGAAGCTGGTCTTCCGGAACCGGTACACAGCCGCAGTCCGGGCAGTGAACAATCGGAATTGGTTCGCCCCAGTATCTCTGGCGTGAGAATACCCAGTCACGTAACTTGTAGTTCTTCTTTTTACGTCCGAAGCCCATTTTTTCAATCATTTCCGGTGCTTCTTTCTTTAATACAGAAGATTCCATACCGTTCCAGTCACCGGAATTAATCATTGTTCCGACAGCATCTGTATAAGCCTCTGTCATATTTTCAATTTCTTTTCCGTCTTTTGCAATAACCTGAATAATCGGAATATCAAATTTCTTTGCAAATTCAAAGTCACGGTCATCATGTGCCGGTACACACATAATCGCACCTGTACCGTAATCAGCCAGTACATAATCTGACAGCCAGATTGGCACTTTCTTTCCATTTAAAGGATTGATTGCATAAGAACCTGTAAATACACCGGTCTTTTCCTTGTCTGCCATTCTGTCGATGTTAGAACGGGTAGAAGCTCTGTAAATGTAATCTTCCACTGCCTGCTTTGTTTCTTCCGTTGCCAGTTCTCTTGCCATTGCATGTTCCGGAGCCAGTACCATAAAGGTTGCACCGTGTAATGTATCCGGTCTTGTAGTATAAACAGTAATAGACTTATCCGTTCCGTCTACCTTAAAATCTACCTCTGCACCGTAAGAACGTCCAATCCAGTCAGACTGCATCTTCTTAACCTTTTCCGGCCAGTCAAGCTTATCAAGGTCTTCGAGTAATCTGTCTGCATAGGCTGTAATCTTTAACATCCACTGCTTTAAGTTCTTCTTGGTTACTTCTGTACCGCAGCGTTCGCAGCAGCCGTTTACAACTTCTTCATTTGAAAGACCTGTCTTGCAGGACGGACACCAGTTAATCGGCATTTCCTTTTCGTAAGCAAGACCTGCTTTAAACATTTTTACAAAAATCCACTGTGTCCACTTATAGAAATTCGGATCTGTTGTGTTGACTTCCATATCCCAGTCATAAACAGCGGCGATTTCCTGAATCTGTCTTTTAATATTGGCTACATTCTGTGCCGTAGACTTTTTCGGGTGAACACCCATCTTAATTGCATAGTTTTCTGCCGGAAGACCGAATGCATCCCAGCCCATTGGATGGATAACATAGTATCCGTGTAACATCTTATATCTGCTCCATACATCACTGATTACATAACCTCTCCAGTGACCGACATGAAGACCGCTTCCTGACGGATACGGGAACATATCCAGGCAGTAATATTTCGGTTTTTTGCCATCATTGACATTAATTGGGTGTGCTTCCCAGTTTCCACGCCATTTCTTTTCAACAGCCTTATGGTTATACGTTGTTGCCATTTTGTTAATCCTCCTTGTTTTGCGAAGCAAAATGCGACTGCTCTAAGCAGGAGCAGAGGATTTTCCTCCTTGTTTTGCTTCCTTTTTTCAAACACATAAAAAGCCCTTTCATCTCACTTAGAGACGAAAGGGCTACAATCGCGGTACCACTCTAATTCATATGTAAGCTGCCCTACATATGCACTCAGTCATTTGGTAACGGAAATGAATCGTCTTTTCCTATCTGTTTATCCTTTCAGAAAAGAAACTCCAAGGCGAGTTCAATTATCCGAATCTGCTGTCTTGCACCTTCCGACAGCTCTCTGTAAAATTCCGGCGATAATCTACTATTCCTTTTCACAGTCTTTATATATTCAAATATTTACTACGAAACAGGAATATTTTATCATATTCAACCGCTTTGTCAAGTACCGATTCTACTTTTATCCGTTGTTTTTCTGATATTCTGCGGACAGCTTCTCCACTACATTCTGCGGCGCATGTCCGTATCTTGCAAATTCGTAGGCAAATGTACCATAGCCTTCCGTAATGGAGCGAAGCTTTGCCATATAGCCTTCCAGCTCGGCAACCGGAACATCGGCTTCTATATAAGAAGTTCCGTCTTCTGCCGGCATCATACCAAGTACTCTTGCCCTGCGGGTCTTTAAATCATTTGAAATGTCTCCCGCATAAACGGACGGTGCAAAAATTTTTACCTGTGCAATCGGCTCTAAGATAATCGGTGATGCCTTTAAATAAGCTTCCTTATATGCCATGACAGCTGCCATTTTAAATGCATTTTCACTCGAATCCACCGGATGCTCCGCGCCGTCTGTCAGCACTGCCTTTAAGCCAACCACCGGATACCCTGCAAGCAGTCCTGTCTTGACACTTTCTGCAATTCCCTTTTCCACTGCCGGGAAATAATTTTTAGAAACTGCGCCGCCGACTACGGCTGTTTCAAATACGTAATCTTTTTCACGGTTGCCGGACGGTGAAAATGTAATCTGCACTTCCGCAAACTGTCCGTGACCACCGCTCTGCTTTTTGTAACGGCATCTTGCTGTCGCTTCCGCACAAATCGTTTCTTTATAACCGACCTTTGGCGCTGTCAGCTGAACCTGCGGAATCTTATACTGATTTTCAAGTCTTGCCGCAATAATCTCCAATTGCTGTTCGCCGATTCCTTTTATCAGACGCTGACCGTTTTCTACATCATTTTCACAAAGCACGGTTTTGTCTTCTTCCATAATCTTTGCCAGTGCCTGTGAAAGCTTTTCTTCATTCTGCTTGTTATCAACAACAATGCGCTTTACCGTATACGGTACTGCAAATTCAATCGTATCGAGCTTAATCGGCTTCACCTTTGTGGAAATGGTATCTCCGGTTGAAAATCCGTTCAGCTTCGGAATGGCTCCGATATCGCCTGCCACAATGCTGTCCACCGGTGTATATTCTTTTCCGCATACCTTATAAATTCTGCCAATCTTTGTTTCCATATCGTAAGACGGATTAAAAATCATGCTGTCCGCTTTTAATGTACCGGAATAAACCTTTACAAAGGAATACTTGCCAAGATATGGGTCGGATACCGTCTTAAATACCCGCGCCGCCAGAAAATCTTTTTCATCATAAATGCAGTCAAACAGCTCATTGTCATAAACATTAATACCGGTCTTTGTAAAAAACGGTGACGGAAAATATTTTGTAATGACATCTAAAAGCATATAGACACCATGTACATGCAGTCCCGAACCCATCGTTACCGGAACAATGCTTCCGTCCGTACAGTCGGCACGCAGGGCGCTGTCCTTTTCCTGCTGTGTAAATTCTTCACCCGAAAAATATTTTTCCATATTATCTTCGTCAACCGAAGCCACTGCCTCATCTAAAATTCCTTTAAATTTATTGAGGTTTTCCATACAGTAGTCCGGAATCTCGAAATCTTCATATTTTCCGATACCGGTAAATTTTCTGGCTCTCATCTTGGTAATATCCGCATAACCAATCAAACGCTGATCCTGGCGGATTGGCATATGAAACGGCGCAATCTTTCCGCCGTACAGCTTTGTGAGTTCTTCCACGATCTCCCTGTAGCTGGCAGTATCATCATCCATGCCTGTTACAAAAATCACTCTCGGCAGTTTATAACGGTCACATAATTTCCATGCGGCACATGTTCCGGCATCAATGCCTTTGCGGGCATTAATCACGATGACCGCTGCATCTGCAGCACTTGCAGCAGACTCGCGTTCTCCTTCAAAATCCAATGCCCCCGGTGCATCTAAGAAATTAATCTTATAACCGTTCCATTCCACCGGAACAACCGATAAATGAATTGAAAATCCACGGCTGCGTTCCTCGCTATCGTAATCACTGACCGTATTACCCTGCGCAATGCTTCCTAAATAGTTCTTATTCTCCCCTGCAAACGCTGCTGCCTCAACCAGTGTTGTCTTACCGCTTCCACTGCCTCCTAAGACTGCAATATTTCTGATGTCACCTGTTCTGTAATTATTCATAATGCACTCCATTCCGGCATGAAATATTCACAAATGCGTATAAAATACCACGCCTTGTATCTCACCCCTGTTAATTTGTTTACGTTCTAAATGTTATGATTTATTTTACTACATTTTTTGTATTTTTTCAAGTACATTGTCAATAAGCATTTTATTTTTTACGTTGAAGTGTTAAAGTGTATGCAGTTATACTTTTAATTTTGTGATACTTTGTTTTAACAGGTTACTTGTGTTATTATACATTAAAATACAGATGAGAAATCGCCTGCGCGAATTTCTCATCGCATCTTTGCGACATAGTCGCTCAGAAATGGAGATTATTATGGAGATTTTACAGATTGGTTTTATAGGTTTTGGATTAATTGGCGGTTCGATTGCAAAGGCACTGCGTGCGTACCGCCCGCAGTGCCACATGATTGCTACCAGCCGTTCTCTTTCCCCTCTTTATCAGGCACAAAAAGACGGTGTATTGGATGAAGTAACGGACTGCGTAAATGAACAGTTTTCCGGCTGCGATATCATTTTTATCTGCACGCCGGTCGTAACGATTACAAAATATTTTGAACTGTTAAAGCCGCTTATCAAGCCTTCCTGCATTTTAACCGATGTAGGCAGTGTAAAAGAAAGCATTTACACTGCAGCTAAAAATGCCGGTCTGGAAAATAATTTTATCGGCGGACACCCGATGGCAGGCTCTGAACAGTCCGGTTATACAAGTGCCCATGCCGATTTGCTGTGTGGTGCAAAATACGTTATCACACCGTCTGCACACACTTCAAAAGAACATTTAGATTCTTATGTCGAACTTGTAAAAGATATCAAGGCCGTGCCAATTGTCATGGACCCGGCAACACATGATTACTGTGCTGCTGCCATCAGCCATGTGCCGCACCTTGTCTCTGCCGCACTGGCAAAGCTGGTTAAAGATGCCGACACCGGTGACTATAAAGATTACATGCACCTGCTTGCCGCAGGCGGTTTTAAGGACACCACCCGGATCGCTGCTTCTTCCCCGGAAATGTGGGAACAGATTTGTGCTGCAAATCCCACGGCTATTTCGCAGCTTTTAGGGGAATATATCAACTCTCTTACTGCAGTCAAAGAACATATTGATTCCGGCGACAGCCACTACATTTACAAGTTATTTGAAGAAGCGGGCATTTACCGGAATACATTTTTCGGACCGGACCGTTCCTGACGGCAGCCACCGTATTTGCAGTAAATCTGCTTGAGAATGGAGATTCATATGTATCACAGACAACGTAAAAACAAGCAGAGAATCCGTACAAAATTCTCTGCTTTTATGATGCTTTTCGTTTTTATTTTTGTTTTAGTCTGTCATATCGGACTTTTAAATCCCGACCTGACAGCTTCCGTAAAGACTTCTTTTCAGGATACACTGAAAGGTTTATTTACAAATTCTTCTAAACAGGACACTGCACTTTCCTATTCAGAAAGCCGTCCCGAAAATACAACGCTTTCTGTCACCTTTTTAGATGTCGGGCAGGGAAACTGTGTGCTTGCGGAATCGGACGGACATTATATGCTGATTGACGGCGGTGACCGTTCCCACTCCTCTTTTGTAGTCAGCTACTTACAGCAGGCGGGTATTACTGCACTTGACTATGTACTGATTTCACACTATGATGCCGACCATGTCAGCGGTGTTATCGGTGCTTTATATCAATTTGACGTTGGCAATGTGCTTTCACCGGATTACAGTGCTGATACAAAAATTTACCAGTCCTATGTAAATTGTCTTAAAAAGCAGAATATCACTCCGGTACACCCACAGGTCGGTGACACCTATATTTTAGGAAATGCCTCTTTTACCGTGGTCTGCCCCGACCGCTATGACTATGAAGAAGAAAACAACCGCTCTCTCGGTATCCGGCTGACGGATTCTTCACACAGCTTTTTAATCCTTGGCGATGCCCAGTCAAAAAGCGAATCCGCCATGTTAAATGAGAATTTAGATCTTTCTGCGGACGTCTATATGGTAAGCCACCACGGAAGTGCATCTTCTTCCACCGAAAAATTTCTACGTGCCGTACACCCTGCTTTTGCCGTTATCAGTGTCGGCGCAGACAACGATTACGGACACCCCGCACAAAAAACACTTTCCCGCTTGGAAGCACAGGATATTCAAATCCTGCGTACCGATTTAAGCGGAACAATCACAGCTTACAGCACCCCCGACACCCTCACCTGGAGTACCGGACGGTGAGGGTGCGGTTTGATAAAACTCAAACCTTAAAACATCCCCCGCCAACAAATTCCCTTACAATCGAATTAATCGGTATGTTTTCACTGGTATACGGCAGGAAGTACGCAAGGAACTTTAACAGGCGCTTTGCTTCCTGATATTCCGGTTCGTCCTCTCCGACTGAGAATAACAGCGGTTCTACATACGGCTTTAATACAGACAGTTCATATGGCATTGCCGAATTAAACATCGCATCTGCATGCTCCTGAAACGGGAAAATATTTTTTTCTTCGCCCTTGCGCACAGATTCCCACATGCCGAGCGTACGTGCAGCACTCGCGCCGCGGGTTCTGCTGTCACGCACCAGGCGGCGGATTAATCTGCCGTCGGTTGTTGCCACACGGTTATGTTCATCCACATTTAACTGTGTCAGCGCACTGATGTAAATTTTATATTTACTTTCTTTTGGAAGCATATAGGACATTTCATCGTTTAAGCAGTGAATTCCTTCGATAACAAGAATGTCTTCCGCTCCAAGCTGTAAATAATCATTTCCGTATTCTTTTTTACCCGTCTTAAAGTTAAAGGTCGGCATACAGACACGCTTTCCTTCCAGAAGCTGCTCCATGTGCCGGTTAAACAACTCGATGTCAATCGCATGCAGGTCTTCAAAGTTATAATTGCCGTCTTCGTCAAGCGGTGTCTGCTCACGCTCTACAAAATAGTTATCCACACTGATTGGATGCGGCTTGTATCCATTTGCACGAAGCTGAATGGACAGGCGGTTTGCAAAGGTCGTCTTTCCGGAAGATGACGGTCCTGCAATCATTACAAATTTTGTACTTTTTCTTTTTTTAATAGAGTTGACAATTTCAACAATTTTCTGTTCCTGAAGAGCTTCCTGTACAAGAATTAATGAGTTCATATCATTATTTGTAATATGCTCATTTAATGCGCCCACAGTATCAATTCCCAGCATATTTGCCCACTGGGTTGATTCTTTTAATACCTGAAACAGTTTTTGCTGCGGTGCAAATTCCGGTACAATTTCCGGTGCTTCCTTAACCGGCAGCTGTAATACAAAGCCTTCATCATACGCAAACAAATCAAAAACACCTAACATTCCGGTAGACGGTGCCATATATCCGTAAAAATAATCTTCAAAGCCGTCCAGGTTATAAATGTTTACATAAGAGCTCCTGCGGTATTTAAACAGCTTGGTCTTATCCTCCATGCCGTATTTTTCAAACAGCTTTACTGCTTCGCTCGTCTGAATCATGCGCTTTGTAATCGGAATATCTGCCGCAACAATTTCCTGCATCTTTGTCTTTACCCTTGCAAGGAACTCTTCTGTAACCTGAAAATCTGCCTTTAAACTGCAATATAAGCCTTTGCTGATAGAATATTCAATTGTCACACGATCAATTGAATGTTCCGGTGCCGTCTGATAAATTGCATGCAGCATTAAAAGCACTACACTTCTCCGATAGGTTTCGTTGCCAACGGCAGCTGCCGTTGTAATATATTCTACCTTTTCATTTTCAATTTCCATATCTTTTAATTCATGAAGTTTTCCATCAACCTTTGCCAGAATAATCTGATGCGGATAATCCGGCTGTGCCTGCTTTGCCAGTTCAAATAATGTCTTACCCATATTTTTTCTCCCATCCTGCGTATTTTACGCAAAATTATAATATTCTAATGCAAAATCAATGCAATCCAAATCCTTCCGTAACTGTCCTAACCGCTCCTGTACTGCCGCTTCCTGTCCGTTTCGTGCTGATAACTGTGTGTAAATTCCTTCTGCTATCCGTTTTTCTTTATATAAATATGCTTTCAGGCTCTCGTTTTTTTCACGCAAAAGCGATTCTCCGTACCGAAGCTTTGCTTCCTCGATCGTCTGCGGTGCATAATCCGCACCCATGTATACACATTCCATAATGACATAAAACTGACCATCTTCTGTCATCATATGTTCTTCTAAAACAAGAAATCCCTTTTCCTTTAAAAATATCCGGAATTCCCGCAGTTCAGACTGCGGCGATACAATCAGCCGTGTTGATTTGTCCAGCTTTTCCATACCGTTTGTAAGAATCGACTGTATCAGTCTTCCACCCATGCCGGAAATGGTAACGGTATCTGCCTCACCCTTTTCAAGTGCTGCCAGTCCGTCCGAAAGTCTTAATTCAATCTGATCGGACACACAAAATGCCCGTGTATTGTCTTCTGCTTTTTTTAGAGGTCCTTTCCTAACGTCCATTGCTATCACACGGTCTGTAATTCCACTCTTTACAAGAAAGATTGGCAGATATCCGTGATCGGTACCGATATCTGCCACTTTACTTCCTTTTTTTATCAAACCGGCAATCAGACGCAGTCTATCTGATAAATTCAGTTCTTCCATAATTGTTCCTATATTAATATTAGTCTAAGTAATCTTTCAATTTGCGGCTTCTGCTTGGATGTCTTAACTTTCTAAGTGCCTTTGCCTCAATCTGACGGATACGTTCTCTGGTAACATTAAACTCTCTGCCGACTTCTTCAAGGGTTCTTGCTCTGCCGTCATCCATGCCGAAACGCAGCCTTAACACCTTCTGTTCTCTTTCTGTCAGCGTTCCGAGGACTTCTACCAGCTGTTCCTTTAACAGTGTTGAAGCCGCTGCCTCTGCAGGAACCGGTACGTTATCATCCTGAATGAAATCTCCTAAATGGCTGTCTTCTTCTTCACCGATTGGTGTTTCAAGTGAAACCGGTTCCTGTGAAATCTTCTGGATTTCGCGTACTCTTTCTACCGGAATATCCATTGCCTCTGCAATTTCTTCCGGGGACGGCTCTCTGCCTAATTCCTGTAATAACTGTCTGGACACACGCACCAGCTTGTTAATCGTTTCTACCATATGCACCGGGATACGGATTGTTCTTGCCTGGTCTGCAATGGCTCTTGTAATCGCCTGACGAATCCACCATGTCGCATACGTACTGAATTTATAACCTTTGCGGTAATCAAATTTTTCTACCGCTTTAATTAAACCTAAATTACCTTCCTGAATTAAATCCAAAAACAGCATGCCACGGCCTACATATCTTTTGGCAATGCTGACTACCAGACGAAGGTTTGCCTCGGCAAGACGCTTCTTTGCTTCTTCATCGCCCTGTTCCATGCGCTTTGCATATTCGATTTCTTCTTCTGCGCTTAACAGCGGCACTTTACCGATTTCCTTTAAATACATTCTGACAGGGTCTTCAAGCCCTACACCATCCGGTACGGATAAATCAATTTTTTCAATATCAATATCATCTTCATCATCTAAAATAATTTCATCATCGTCTGTATCATCATCCGCCATCTTAACATCGACATTATTATTTTCAAGGAATTCAAAGACTTTTTCCATCTTATCGGCTTCAAAATCGGTATCGAGGAAATAATTCATAATTTCCTGATAATCAAGTACATTTTTCTTCTTTTTGGCAATCTGAAGCAGTCCCTTACATTTTTCATCAAACTTCGCAGCGATTTCAGCAGCAATTTCTTCTTCTGTTTTTTCTACTGCTTCTCCTTCGGTCTTTGCCTTTTTGGTTGTCTTTTTTACTGTTTCTTCTGCGATATTCTCATTTTTCTTAGCCATGATTGTCACCTTTCTATTCTCTTATAATGTAATATGAATTGCTGATAATTTGTTTTTCATTGTATAAAGCTGCTGGATTTGTGCAGGGTCTGCCGCCTGGTCAATCTGATACTGTATGCTGTTGTTTTTTACCTTAAGTACGGTATCATTAAGTGCTTTTTCGCGTTCATTGTGATTCAGCCGATTATCCAGTTCCATGCTAAACATCGCCGCAACTTCACTGTGCGTTTCCTCGGCATCGTATGTACTGATAATTGCCGCGGGATTTAAACTGCCGCTTTCATACTGTGCATACAGCTTGTCCGCCACATCCTTAAACAGCGGGTTTACAAAATCCTGCGGTGAAATGTATTCTTTCACCTTTTCAAAAATTCCGGCATCTTCAATCATCCATGTCAGCAGAATTTTCTCTGCCTGACGAACACCGTCTTCTTTTTTCTTCTTGGGTGCCGCAGCACGCTGCTGTCCCGGTGCCGCCGGATAATCATTTCTTCTTAAAATGCCTTCCTTACTGCCAAGAGATGCGACCAGCTCCCGCATGCCCTGCAATTCAATGTGGAAACGGTCGCAGACCGCACGCATATAGTTTTCCCGCTCCAGCTTTTCCCGGAACGTCACCAGCTTTGCCGCCGCTTCCCGCTCAAACTTCGTAGACTCTGCCGGGTCAGTTCTGTCATATTCTTTCTCAAGAACACCGATTTCATACATGAAACTGTTTTCCGCCTTGTCTATCCGCTCCTGAAACGCTTCCGCTCCCAGTACCTTGATAAATTCATCGGGGTCTTTATACGGCTGCATATTAATAACCTTCGTGGTAAGCCCGGCTTCTTTTAATATCGGAATTGCCCTAAGCGCTGCCTTTACACCCGCCGCATCACTGTCATAGGTAATCAGGACATTATCTGTATACCGCTTCATAAGTGCCGCCTGTCCCGGCGTCAACGCTGTTCCGAGGGACGCCACTGCCTGCGTAAAGCCAGCCTGATGCAGTGAAATCACATCCATATATCCTTCACAGATAATCATATTGGACTTTCTGGATATGCGCGCCGCATTCAGCCCATATAAATTCCTGCTTTTATCAAATAATTTGGTTTCCGGTGAATTGAGATATTTAGGTTTTGCATCACCCATGACACGGCCGCCGAAACCGATAACCTTGTTGTTAATATCCATAATCGGAAACATCACGCGGTTCCAGAACTTGTCATGGATTCCCCGCTCATATGTAAACAGTCCTGTTTCTTTTAACAACGCATCATCATAACCTTTGCTTTTTAAATACTGATATAGCGCATTCCCGGTCTGTCCGGCATATCCTAATCCGAAGCGGTTTATCGTAGTATCGCTTAACCCTCTTTTTTGAAGATAGGACAGTCCGATTTTACCGTTTTCAGCTTTAAGCTGATGGTAATAATACGTTGCCGCTATTTTATTAATCTCTAAAAGCTTTGCCTTTAAGTCCCTGTTTTTCTTTTCTTCTTCCGAATAACTCGTTTCGGGAAGCTGCATGCCTGCTTTGTCTGCTAAGTATTTTACAGCTTCAAGAAACGTATAATTTTCGTATTCCATAACAAATGTAATGACATTGCCGCCCACCCCGCAGCCGAAACAGTGATACAGCTGCTTTCCCGGTGATACGGAAAAAGACGGAGATTTTTCATTATGGAACGGACACAGCCCGACATACGAACTGCCGTTTTTCTTCAGTTTGATATATCCGGAAATAATATCCACTATGTCGCTTCGCGATACAACTTCATCAATTACTTCACTTGCGTACATCTGTTTTCACCAACCTGATTCATCCTTCCTCTTATACTTTCCACGATGTCGGAACAAATATTTCTTCAAATTTGGCAACCGAATACTGGTCGCTCATGCCTGCTATATAATCGCACACGACACGTTCCGGCGTTTCGCCGCACTCTGTAATAAATCTTCTGTAATTGTCCGGCAGCGCTTCTATATTATCCATATAATATCCATACAGTTCCGTAATCAGCTTGTCTGCCTTTGCTTCTTCACTTTTTGCAAGTGGATTCTGATAAAGACTGCCAAACATAAATTTGCGCAGCTCCATCATTGCCTGATGCACTTCATCAGACATACAGATTTCATTCTTCCCGATACTGTTATGAATAATATCCTGTATCATCGTATTCAGCCTTGATTTTGTAGTATCTCCAAGCACTTCTGTAAAGGCTTTCGGAATATCCGTTTCACTGAATATTTTTGCCCGGATTGCATCGTCAATATCATGGTTAATATAAGCTATTTTATCGGAAAGCCGGACGACTTTTCCTTCCAGTGTGGACGGCATGGACGATGTCTGATGGTTTAAAATACCATCACGCACTTCTTTTGTAAGATTTAACCCCTGTCCGTCTTTTTCCAGTTTTTCCACAATGCGGATACTCTGTTCTGAATGGACAAACCCCATCGGACAGATTCTGTTTAATGTCCGTTCTCCGGCATGTCCAAACGGCGTATGTCCTAAATCATGTCCCAGTGCAGCTGCCTCTGTCAAATCTTCATTTAACCGCAGCGCCCTGCTGATTGTTCTTGCAATCTGGGACACCTCCAGTGTGTGCGTAAGCCGCGTTCTGTAATGATCCCCCTGCGGCGACAGAAAAACCTGCGTCTTATGCTTTAAGCGCCGAAACGACTTACAGTGTAAAATTCTGTCCCTGTCCCGCTGATATGCAGGGCGCACCGTACAAGGTTCTTCCGGTCTGTCCCGCCCCTGCGATTCATCACTGAAGCTGGCAAATCTGCTTAAATGCTCATGCTCGTATTTTTCCTGTTCTTCCCTGATATTCATTCAAAGCCTCCTATCCGGTAAACAGTCCATCCTGTTAAAAGCGCCTATACTTTATATATTCTGCAAAGAATCTGATTTTCCTTTAATTTTTCTTAATAAAATTTCAGCACTGATGCAATCCGGACATCTTACAGTACAGCTTTAATCCTGACATTTCTGTTATTTTATTCAGGCGTTGCAAATGCTCCGGCTCCACCTGCCAAAAGGCAGACAATCAGTGCCTTTACAAGTTCTGTCATATCAATATCTGCCCCTTTTGTAAGAATAAAGGCGGCAGCCGTCAGCACGGTAAAATATAAAATACCAAAGCCCATGCCCCACAACATTCTTCTGCTTTTCTGTGCTTTTGCTAAAATATAGCCGCCGGCAAAGCATGAAAGAGCATAAATAATAACGACAGCTGCCATTACCTGCCAGTCTGACAAATGCAGACGATACAGCCCGAAGGCCGTTAACAGAAGCAAAACTGCCGTTATTACATATGCTATAATCAATGTTTTTACAAGTTGAAATCCTTTTACTGCCATTTTCCCTCCAGATTCAAGATTCATTTTTCTTAATCTATCCTATGAAAGGAAAAGCCCGGTTATACTAAAAAACTTTTAAAATCACAGATACAACTCTGTTGGATTCTACTTTTTCTACTGTAAATTCCAGATTATCCACGCGCAGTTTTTCTCCTGCCGCCGGAATCCTGTCCAGCTTTTCAATAATATAACCACCGATTGAATCATTATCTTCAGATGTCAGGGCTGTTGACAATTTTTCATTGACATCATCTAATTTATACGTTCCGTCAATATGATATGTATAATCATCGATTTTAACAAATGGTTCTGTTTCATCATTATCATACTCATCACGGATTTCCCCGACGATTTCTTCCAATAAATCCTCTGTTGTAATCATGCCTGCCGTAGAACCATATTCGTCTAATACGATTGCAATCCCCTGTGACTGTTTCTGCATTTCCTTAAACAGTTCGGAAATATTTTTATGTTCATAAACATAATAAGGCTTGCGCATGATTTTTCTGATTTCAAACTGTGTGCCATGCGGCACAACAATTAAATCTTTTATATTTAAAATGCCGACAACATTATCCTGTTCTTCCTCATACACCGGAATCCTCGAATACATCGTTTCCCTAAACAGTGCCAGAATCTCATCGTATCCCGTTGTAATATCCGCGGCAACCATATCAATTCTCGGTATCATAACATCTTTAGCTTCTGCATCACCAAAATCGAACAGATTGTTAATAATCTGTCTTTCATCTGATTCAATGACACCTTCTTCATGGCTGACATTAACAAATGTTCTCAGTTCTGTTTCTGTAATTGTCTTTTTATGATTCTTCGTATCAATATGGAACAATCTTAAAAAGAATCCTGCCAGAACATCTACCACATAAATAACCGGTGTCAACACGGTCATCAGTGCTTTAATAACCGGTGCATATACCAGCGCAAACTTTTCTGAATAAACGGTTGCTGTCGTTTTAGGTGTAATTTCACCGAAAATTAATACAACAATCGTTAACACACCTGTTGTAATACCCGTGGCATAATTGCCCCAGATTTTAATTGTCAGCGATGTTGCCAGCGCCGATGCTGAAATATTGACAATGTTATTTCCAATCAGAATCGCACTTAACATCTTCTGTGAATGTGCAATAATGTCTGACACAATGACCGCCCTCTTGTTCCCCTCGTCAATCAGGGTTCTGATGCGAATGTGGTTTACAGTTGTAAATGCTGTTTCTGCTGATGAAAAAAAAGCAGATAACGCAAGCAGAATAATAATTAAAATCAACTGCGTGATACTGTCCGTATCCAAAAAATCAACTCCTTTAAAAATATTTTTCTCTACATCATATCAAATAATAAAGAAGATGTCAAAGATTTTGGGGATTTTCAAAAATGCTTGACAAGATTTTAAAAGTTAAAAAATCTTCACAAAAAATTTTCAGAATTTTTTTAGAATACCGGATAAGTATATCCTGCTTCTTTCATCTTTTTTTCAAGTTCTGCGACACTGATATTCAGCTTATGAGCGCCCTGTTCCGGTGTTATGGTTTTGTCCTGCACAAAACTGTACACTGTCATCTGCTCACCTTCAAGTCTGCCTTTTTCAATGCCCATTTGTTCAAGTCTTTCAGCTACTTCGCACATATTGCTCACCTTTCCGTCCGATAAAATATTTTCATATCTTCTGTCCCCGGTTACCGCAGACGGCATCTTTAATACTGCATCCACATGACGGATTTCAGTCTTATTATCCGGCACATAATCTTTATTCTTTCTCTTTCGAACAAAAAAATCCGCCACTATCCTGAAATCACTCTTAAACATGGATATCTGCTCATCTGTGAGCCATGCAATTTCAAATACGTTAATCTTTAAGTCATTAACATATTCTTCCATGCCCTCCGGAATGTCAAGCAGGTCTTTTAAATGCTTTTCTGCCCTCCAGTGTTCATTTCCGAAGTACAGTACCAGTGTTATCACCGGCACGGCACTTTTTTCTTCCAACTGTCCACGGTAAGATGCACCCTCATAGCCAAACACCCTCAGCGGCATTTTCGGCTCAACGGCAGTCTGATTTTCCAGTCCGCACAGGGCTATCCGTACTTTTCCGTTCATCCAGTATTTTGCGACATCCCGCTCCTGCTCGTGTAAGACACCGGTTTTGTCATTTTTATACTGGGAATGCACACCGGTATTTACAAGTGTCTCCGGCTTTATGCGCTGTTTTCCTTTGAATACCAGTACATTGACAATATCAGCAAAAATGTCATTATAATCTTCCAGTATCTTTTCTGTTAAATCTTTTATCCCCATATACCTCTCCATTTTCTTCCTTAAAATAACAAATATTCATATATACATAACAGGGGATATTCTTTAATTTTATATTTAGTTTAATCATACACCCTGTTCTTCATTTACTGCAAGAAAAATACACCGTTTAGGTGTTATTTCACCCGTGTGATATTACCCTGCTTGTCGATATGCCATACCTGCTCGCAGAGTTCATCCGGGTAGTTTTTCAGTTCATCGATGGTTAAATGTCCTACCGAATCATACCATTCCTCGTCACCGGGGATTCTTTTGATGATGGTGTCGTTATAAACGGTCGATGCCGCCTTTACAAGGATAATGCGGCGCTGTTTCCACTGGGCATACAGTTTTACCGTGGCGTGGTTTACGGTTGTAAGGTTCTTTACCGTATCCTGCGGCTGGTACTCCGTTCCCTGTCCGTCCGTTCTTGTATTCCATCCCATAAAGGTAAATCCTGTCCTTTCCGGCTTCTGCTCCGGAAGAACGACTTCCTCGCCGTACTGCACCTCCATTTTATCAGGAATGTTTCTTGCCGCTGTTCCTGCATTGCCGTCAAATTCGATATAGTAGGTTATCGGTGTCACCGATTCGTCCCAGAGGGCATACATCACTGTATTTTCCTTTAAGACATAATCTGCGTTGCAGGCGTAGCGAGTTTCGCTTTCCGGGCTGTTTTGGGCCCATGTCGCAAAGGCATAGGAATGGGTATAGCCGTCAAGGTCAAAGGATTCCTTTATACTTTCGCCAAGCTGTAATTTAAAGCCTTTTACTTCCTGCGGGGCAGCCGCATTGCAGTACACGGTTTTCGTTACCGGCTTTGTGGTGTCATTTTCCGTTCCGCCGTTTAATTCATATGAGAGTGTCACGGCTGCACTGCACACGGTATAGTAGGTAATGCTGTCCGGGATTTTTAAATGTTCCTCCCCGGACTTTACCTCCATCTTTTCAGCACCTTCCGCGGTGATATCTGCCCTGCTGTTAAAGCCGACTGCCTTAATATCCGACACATTTTCCCAGCCGCCATAGGTACTGCACTGTGGCGCATCGATAAGGGCATAAGTGTCGTTATTGTACATGGAGCCTTCCCTCTTATAGGTCTGTGCAAAGTCCACGAATGTCACGGTGATGTCCTTGCGGTACACGGCATAGAGTGTGACGTTTCCGGTGACGGTGTACCGGGGAAGTCCTGTTTCTGAATCACTTTCCGTATTCCATCCGTCATGTTCCCAGCCGTTTTTGTATGCCGCCACGGAAAGGTCCGCATCCGCACCGTAGTAGGTCTTTACGGTTTCCTTATCTGCCGAAGTACCGCCGTTTGTTCTGTAGTCATAGGTAACGGTGCATACCGTCCTGTCATAATAAAGTCTGACCGTGGTATTTCCCTTCACCTGTGTCTGCGTGCGGTTTCCGTTTTCCTGAATCGTCTTGTTTTCGTTGAAGGAAAGTCCCTTTATTTCACGGGCAAGGTCTTTATGCACCAGTGTTTCGCCGTAGTACGGTGTTAAAGCTTCTGCCACGGACGGCTTGTCCGCATAGTTTCCTGCCGTATCCATGTAGTAGTGTTCCACGGTGACGGTATATTCATTGGTCTGTGATGCAGAGCATGCCTTTAACGTGACATTTTCTTCCGGCATGACAAATGTTACCGGATTTGATGTCTTTGATGTGCCGTTTCTGAAGGTAAGGCGTGACTCTGTTTCAAATCCTGCAAAACGGTAGGTATACTGCGCGGTCTTTTCGCTGAGCGTAACGGATGCCGTTACATTTTCTCCCCAGCGGTATGTACCCTCCCCGCTTTTTGCACTGAAAGCATCGGCATTGTCGTATGTTACTGTTACATTGTAAGTCTGTCTGTAAATATCAACGCTTGTTGTATAGCCTTCTGTCTGGTACTGTCCGCTGACTGTATACTTTACTGTCGCCGGTCTTACCCACTTATCTGTATCAAGACTGCCAAAATCATAATCAACCGTATCTCCGGTCCTGAAATCCTTATCAAAAATGGTGGTGTATGAAGTCCATGTGCCGTCTGCATTTTCATAACGTACACGTATCTTCTGGTTAAAAATAAGGTTTTCAGACTGTGTTGTATATTTTGCATACAGCGTTGTATTTCCTGCCGGTGTGTATGTATCTCCTGCGCCGCCGACACGCTTTGTAAGGGCAGAATCCAAATACCAGCCTTCGAAAGTATAGCTTACATTCTTTCCGTCAATCTCAACGGAAGCTTTTTCTGCATTTGGAAGTGTAACTGTGCCGTTGGTGTAATCCGCTTTTACGTTTACCGTGCCGCCGTTTGCGGTAAGGTTTTTAAACCTCACGGACGGCAGCCAGTAGGAAGCACCGGTAAACTGTCTGTTTTCCGATATGCCGAATGCCCTGTAGTGCATGATTGCACGGATGGTATCATAGACATTTCCCGCGGCATTTAAAATGTCGGGATTGCCGTTGTAATATGCCGCCCAGTTTAATGTCCCTGTCGTCCAGTCATATGAGCCCTGCACCTCACCGTGAGTGGTATTGCTGTCCAGCTGTTCATTCCAGCCGTTAAATTCTGCCTGTGCATTGGTGTTTTCTTCACCGGTTGCTGCCATGCCGCCGTTGGTTTCATAGCTTACGGTGTAGGCTCTTTTGGCTTTCAGGAAATCATAGGTTCTGTCATATTCGTATGTTCTTACCGTATCTGTTGTCGCATTTCCGTTTTCATCAAGAAGCGTACCGCCGTCTGCGTTGTAGTCCACTTTATAATTACTGTTTGTCCATTCTGCTGATAAGTTGATGGTGTTGTCCCACAGATACCACTGCTGGTTTTCGCTGCCGTAGTAGTTACACAGCTGGAGGTTTGTGCCGTTGTCCGTGCTTCCGTAGAGAAGGTCTAGCACAAGGTTTGGGTCAAGCTTTGAGCGGATATAGAAGTATCCGTCCCCCGCCATCTGGAGCGTCCACTTTTGGTTGTCACCGCCGTGGTATGCCCACTGCTGTATGTTTGCGCCGTTATTTCCGCCATCTATGCCTGTGCCAATGGCGGCATCCAGTACCTTTCCCGTTGCATTGTTCCGGATGACCCAGTACGGCAGTCCGTCTTCAAAGCCCGCAAACACAAAGGCATACATCTGTGCATTGCCGTTTACACAGTCCCATATCTGTGCATTTGCGCCGTCCGCATAGCTTGCCGCGCTGATGTCAACGCACTGATACCTGCCGCCGCATTTTGTACGGATACTGGTAAGCGTGCCGGAAGACGGAAGCGTACCGCCGCCGTCACAGCCGCCGGTAAGATTTAAGAACTGGTCTTTTATTTCCCATGTGCTTCCGGATACCGATGTGTAGCCTGTTCTCTTAAATAAGAAGCTTTCCGCAGTGTTTCCGTCATATGCTGCATTGTAGGAGCGGTAAAAGTCAGACATGTTGTCGGCTCCATTTCCCATGTAGCTTACAAAACGGTCTGCCTGTACCCACTGGGCTTCAAAGGTTGCATTGGCAAACAGTGAGGAATAGTATTTGCTGTCTGAAAGCATCGTTGCAAGCTGTCCGGCATCGTATACCTTTCCTGCCTGCTTTCCGCCTGCTGATGTAATCTTCCAGCCGGTGAACACATAACCCGGTCTTGTCGGTGTTTCAACCACACTGACATTATTAATACCAAGACGTTCCATGCTCTTAACACCGCCGCCGTCACTGAATGTGCCGCCGTCCGCATAGAATGTGTAGGCAAATGGTTTGGTGACAAGCTGGATAATTTCAAAACCATTTGCTAACTGTCCTGGTCTAAATGTATTTTCTGAACCTCCTCCGACTGCAAGGCTTCCCTTCGCCCATCGGAATACCGGCATGACATAAGCCACACGACTTTCACGGTCTGACTGGGAGATACCTGACGGATAGCCGCTTGCACCGTAAGACGAATGGTTTAACTCCTGTCCGACTGTCCATGATTCGTTGACACCTCTCCAGTCCCCGTCAAACACCACGTTGCCATCAGCATCATACTCACCCATCGACCAGTAAAAGTAAAGGTTATTACCTGAGTTGTTTCCCTTAATATAGGTCAGTCCTCCTTCATCTTCCGTATCATTCTGTGCCGCAACGATGCTGACTGTCATGCCGTCTGTCACACGCAGCTTATGCGCATACATGACACGGCTGTCCTCATTTCCCACAACGTTGTCATAATGGTGGTTTGTACCGGTATAAATAGTTCCATCCGGACCGGCATCAAGCGTCTGATTCCAGCCGTACTGCATACAGCCAGCCTTTAAATCATATGCCGCAACCGATGTCAGGTCACTTTCGCCTCGGTTACAGATATCCTGCCAGGTAAGCGGTGCCGCCTTGACACTTGTCACTACCATACCGATAATTCCTGCGGTCAGTGTCATTGCAATGGCTGCTACTGCAGCTGTACGAAGCTGTTTCTTTTTAACTTTTATTTTTCCTTTAATCATTCAATTCTCCTTCCATAAAAATCATCTGTTATCTGCCTGCTTTTATAATATGAAAGACAGAAAAATAAAACCGGGACAGAAATGCATTTTCTGCCCCGATTAACACTTTCTTTATTTAATTGTGCTATTTTTACATCATAAACCATGACGGATATACATTTAAAACACCGTCTTTGATATATGGACGGATATCTGTTCTCTGTGCTGTTTCTTTTGAATCAATAGGTGTTCCGTCAGCAAGAAGCTCTGCCGTAATAATATATCCTGATATAAAGCCTTTGTAATCATCCGGATACCAGCTTGAAATATACACCGGCTCCGTGATATTGCCTTCTTTGTCTACCGGAACTGTAAGATATTCGGTGTATCCAACCAGCCCGCTTGTATCAGGATTGCCTTCTGTAACCGCTCCCGTTCTGTCCCTGTCGTGGTGTACGACCTGAATCACGATGGTATCAATCACCTGTCCGTTTCTGACTTCCTTGCCGTCCACGGTACCTGTAAATTCTGTCGCTACCCTGCCGTTTACGACGTACCATGTATTCTCGCCGTCTGCGGCAAATCCGTTGTAGCCAAAGTCAACCGTTCCGTTATTAAACTTCCATGTGCCATACTCGTTGCTGCATAAGCCGTTAAAGCCGAAGTTTACCGAACCGTTGTTGACTTTCCACCAGCCGTAGTCATTTAATGCCATACCGTCAAATGCAAAATCAATCGCACCGCCGTTAAAATACCACCATGTATTGGTTGCTTCATCAAAGTCCAGTCCATTGGCGCCAAAATCAATGCTACCGTTTACAAACTTCCACCAGCCATAGTCATTTAAGGCAATGCCGCTGTAGTTAAAGTCAACCGTTCCGTTGTCATACTTCCACCAGCCGTACTCATTTACACCCATGCCGCTGTAGCTGCCGTCCAGTCCGCCGTTATTGACATACCACCAGCCGTACTGGTTTAACACCATTCCTGAATAGGAAAAATCAACTTCACCGTTATTAACCTTCCACCAGCCATATTCGTTTAATGCAATGCCGTCATAATCATAGTCAATCTGTCCGTTTTTGTAGCAGTGCCATGTATCCCCGTCAAGCACAAGGCTTTCATCGGAGCTGTCCACATACTTCTGTACGGAATAATCGGATGCGTAAGTCTTTACCCCTCCTGCACCCAGTGCCGCCATTGCTACTGCCGCAGCTGTCATGCCGATGACTGCGGCTTTGTCTGCTTTCTTTAATAATGCTTTTAATCTTGTCATAAAATTTTCTCCCCTTCTTTAGCGTTATACTTTATTATAATGGAACAGGCGCCGCCTGTCCATGGGTAAATTACCGTGCTGTATTAAATTTTCAAGGTACATTTATGGTACGCCGCTTCTTAACCGCTTCATTGTGATCTGCTCCTTTGGTTATTACGGCTCAAACGAAAATGCCTTTTCATATGAACAGCTTCCCTTTTTGCCCCTTAACGGATAGTCGTAATCTTCCGTCACGATAATATCAAAATTACCGTTTTCGATATCCGCCTTTACAACCTGCACTGACAGCTCCCCATCCGTGCCGATTTTTTCATTCACCGCCCTGCAGAAACCCTGTATCAGCTCCTGCATATAGGCTGCTGTATTTCCCTGACTGTAATCAAGGCGCAGATAAATGTCACCCATGACATCCACTGCATAATCCGATGCCTTGTCAAGGCTGTTGCTTACCTCATTGTCCCTCATGTTGGTACTGATGATGGAACAGTGGATCAGCACACACAGCGCTATGACAACCAAAAAACCTCCTCCGGTTATAACCGTTCTCATGAAGTTCTCCCCTTCCTGTTTTCTTACATTATTTTCCCCTAAACACGAACACTTTCCGGCTCAGCTTTTTCTAAATCACGTTTTCCCCAATCACTTCCCTATTCCGTCTTTAGCGTTCTTGCAATCGCATCGTATGTATGATTTGCATTCAGGTTCAGAAACGGCATTTTTAATGCGTATTTCAGCTCCAGCTTGTAATACACGTTCCCGGAAGTTGCGGTATCATACGTTACCGCCGCCGTCATGCCGTATCTGCTTACGTGAGAATTAATGTGGTCTAATGTAGCTGCATCCAGTGTATACCCGGCCGCATCATCACCGGTGCTTTTTCCATGCACTTCCATGTAATCCTGCACGTATTTGGAAACTTCATTTACCTTGTTTACGTCCATGTTCATCTGTATAAACCCTATCGCCATGTAACACATGATAACAAGGATTACACAATATGCCGAACTTTCTATTATTGATTTCATACTCATCTCCATTCCGCAAATGCTTTGTCCCAAACAGCTGTCCGTGACATCTGCGGCACAGACAGCTTTATAAAAATCTTACATTTAAGGATTTTTCATACCCGTACCTTATCTGTACAGCAGTGTATTAATCACTGCCATAATGGTCTGTTTATACATTACAATAACCACACCCAGCATTGCCGTTACTGCCATAAATCCTGCCAGCGGCACAACGGCATCCTTTACCATTGCAATCAAGTCGCCCATACCGCCCTCCTATACACACACCTTGAGTAAAATCTTTATGAAAACCGCAATAACTGCGCCCATAAAAATAAATGAAGTAACCGCATCTCCATATAAATCTACTATTGTATCCATTGTTTTCCCCTTTCTGCGTACACACCCAACGATTACAAATAATTTGTAATAACTAGCAGCATATCTGCTACCACCTTCACTGCTACAAAAAAAGTCGGAATATATTCTGAAAAACGCATTATACTGATATGGTCTGCATTGTCTGCCGTTTCATACTGATTCATCAATTCATAATTTCTTGTGAGAAGCGTTTTGATGGTTGTATCAATACTCTGCGCATCATTTTCGCTGAGTGAGTATAAAATACGTACCGAAGATGAGATATCCGTTACCTCAAACTGATTTAAAAAAGAATAATACGGTGTTACATCTGAAGGATTTTCTTCAATCGCATAAATGAACTGTTCCAGCGACTCTTTCATAATCACCGGTGCTGTATCATACGTATCTTCAATTGCCATTGCAAGTGATTCCTCCGAAAGGTTGAGTGCTACGTCCCTGAGCCAGTCTGCAAATGAATAATACAAATCTTTCCTCAAACGCTTCAATGCCGCCTGCCGGTTAATTTGTGGCACAATCCACAAATAAATACCGCATACCGCCGCCACGGCACACCACAGATACCATCCGTAATATGCCAGAATGCCGCTTATGCCTGCCATTATAACAAGAATCGGTATCAGACTGCGGTGAAGTTTCTTTAAGTCGGTATGAAATGCCATTTGATAATCTCTTTCTGCCGCCTTATCACTGCGCTGTTTAACCAGCCAGTTACAGTCATGCCGGATCTGCATATAAGTGTAATACATCATACATAAAATTAAAAATGTACAGGATACCACCTGATATAGCGGTTCATGTGTAATATCCAGCCTGATTTCAGATGTATTTTCACAGATATATGTAACCAGCACAGATACCGATGCCATCAGAAAACTCAGTACTACTCCGATTGCCGTTGTCTGTTTTATGCGTCTTATTTCCTCCTGAAACTGATATACCCGTTTTACCCAGTGATCTGCATCGCACCGCAGTATTTCCAGTGAACTTTTATACTCCCCGCCTTTTTCTTCCACCTGTGTTAAAAAAGTATGCAGTGTTGTAATTCTTGAACATGCATATTCTTTTTCAATGTTTTTAAGTGCCATGCGATACACATCTTTTGTTGTCCCATACTGCATTTCCTGTATTGCCGCAATGATACAATTTTTCATTTTATGATCCGTGACTTTCAGTGTATCTTCAAGTGCCGTAAGAATTTTGGGCTGTCGTTCAAATGAATAAATCATCTGATGAATATATACATCCACATCGTGAAATTTCTTTTTCTTTTCTTTCCCTGAAAAATACGCGGCGGTCACCGCGGGAATACAAAGTATTCCCGCTGCCATCACCATAAAAATCCATATCGGCTGTAATCTGTAAAACCACCCTGTAAGGACGGTTATGACCATTACTGCCCCAAATATGCCTGCATACCCCTGTGGTGTACAGACAGCTCCGCTCTCCCCTGCTTTCTGCTGTATTCTCCGATAAGAAAAATACTGCCTTACATTTCTATATTTAATTTTTTTCATGCTTCCTCCCATGATTATTCCCCTCTTGCACAAAAACTCATGCTGTCTGATACGGATTCTCAATCCCATACCGCAGAAAACGGCGCTGATAGGCTTCCGGTATCTGCTGCGGTGTTTTCCCTTCTCTGTCATATAACACCGTACAGGTATTCCTGCCGCCCTCATTGTCGTAAAATGCCATCTGTGTAATCCGCCGCCTTTCCTTTGCATCGCACTCAACCAGCACCCCGACATCAATATATTTGTAAATGTTATTGATGAAGCGTTCTGTAATATCACACGAGCCCAGCATATTATACATTCTGTCCGGCAGCCCCCGCACGTCGTCCAGATGTATCGTTGTCATACAGCTTGCCCCCGTTGACAGGCTGTTTAACAAATCCAGCACCTCCGGTCCTCTCGACTCCGACAAAAGTGTCCAGTCAATATTATGCCGTAGTCCCGCTCTGATAATCTGTGAATATGAAAACTTCTCATCCACAAAAAACTCCGCACATTTTTTCCCCGGATTAATTTTACGGTAATGGATTTCCTGATTGTCTTCATACACACCGACCTTTTCATTTGCCGGAATAAATGTGGACAAATATTTGAGCAATTCCGTCTTTCCGGCGTGCGGCTGCCCGCCAATCACAATATTGCAGTGTGCAGTCACACAATTTTCAAGCAGATTAATCAGCGTCTCCGGCGCATAACCAGCCTGTACAATATCCTGATGGCGGAATCTCAGCCTTGTCGGGATTTTACGGATTGCCATACTCTTTTTGGTACAGCGGGATTCATGCCAGATGGATATGCGCAAATCTTCCGTATTGGCCTCCAATATCGGATATGCCCTGTTAAACGGCACTTTCATAATGTTGGCAAGCCGGATTGCAAGATTATCCACATATTCCTCATTTAACCGGATATTATGGCAGTAACAGCCTTTCTTTAAATCTGTAACCCACAGATAATAACCGTCCCACTCAATATCCGTAACATCTTCATTCTGTATCAGGTCTTCTATTTCCCGAAACAGTTCTGCACGATTCTGCCGGATGTATCCTTTTAATCCCTGTTCTTTTTCCAATCCCTATTCTTTACTCCCCTCTCCGCTGATGGCATCCTGAATCTGCTGTTCATAAGAAATGTTATCTACCGCCGTTGTCGTCTTGGTATTCACAATCTTTACAACCGCAACCGTCAGCAAAACAGCCGCAAGAACTCCTGCAAGCGCCACAATGACCTTCCCGTAATGTTCAATAATATCGTGCATCTAAAATACCTCTCTTTCTTCTGAGTTGTTAAAATGTGATAATTTTCCGACTGGGAATGTATCCCTTTGGAATGACTTAAAACTAGAATTTATCCGAATAAAATAAAATAAATATAATAGATATCTATTACGTAATTAAGAATACCATATAAAATAGATTTTGTAAACCCCTAATATAAAAAATATTTAAAAATTCCAATAACTAAAAAGATACCCGGTATATAAAATCCTGCTGCTTCTCATTTCTGAGCAACTTGTTGCGAAGAGGCGGTGAGAAATTCGCGCATGCGATTTCTCATCTGCCATTACAGATGTTTGCTTTTACTCGAAAGTAAACATCTGTGTGATATACCCGGTATCTTTTTTATTTACTGCTTTACAAATGTAATCTGTGTCTGGCTGCTGTCTGTTAATGTCAGCTTGCCCTTCTTTAACGTATATGTATACTCATCGGATTCTGTCTGTCCCAGATAAGACATGGTAATTGTCAACTTATCTTTTTCTGTCGTATACGTAATATTTAAAGAAATGCTGTCACCAAGGCTGATACTTCCCGTTCCGTCGTCCTTTAATTCAAGCTTTGAAATATCGGCATCCGTTCCGTCTACAGTCCATGTACCTGTAATGGATTTGCTGCCGCCGCATGCCACAAAGGATAAAGATAATACCAATACGAGCATCAGCGCGCTTAATTTTTTCATTTTTTTCATGTGTTCTTCCTCCAATCCGCAGGCATTACAATATCAAAAGAATCTCAGATTGAATTTAATTTCCTTCTGCGATAAGATTTTTTTGTCATGCCCGCAACACAAATAATCAATTATTCCTGTGTCATTTCTGTAATTGCTTCAATCACCTTTGGAAATTCCATTGCATGGGATGCTTTTACCAAAATATTGTCCCCCTGCTTTAAAAGTGCAGGCAATTGTGCAATAAGTTCCTCTTTTGTTGTAAATGTATGCACACTGCATGGATACGCACCGGCATGATTCTTCCGGTAATCTTTGGCACCCTGCGCAATCGACGTCGAAAGCGCACCTACCGTCAGCAAAACATCCATCTGCTTTTGTGCCAGATAACTGCCGACTTCGTAGTGGAGCTGCTTTTCATTTTCACCCAGTTCAAACATATCACCTAAAATGCAGACCTTGCGCCCCTTTGCCGTATCCAGCACATCAACAGACGCTTTCATAGAAACCGGATTTGCATTATAGCAGTCATCTAAAATCAGGAATCCGTTTTCCCGGATAATATGATTTCGTCCGGCAATCGTTTCCATGCCCTCAATGCCTGTTTTTATCTGCTCTGCGGTCAGTCCGAGTGCCTCACCGACTGCCGCTGCTGCCATGGCATTATACACCATATGCTCTCCCGCAACCGGAATCTGCACAGTAAAATCTTCTGCCGCATTTTCAGTCTGATTCTCCATCTGAACAGCATTATCTGCTGCCATATGAATCCGGCAGCGGACGCCTTCCAGTCCTAAATTTTCAATATGATCCGCATAGATTCCCGCTGTATTTTTAATACCGAAAAATACCGGCTTTTTGCCGTAAACTTCTGAGATTGTAATGAGCTTATCGTCATCTCCGTTTAAAATAACCGTGCCATCCGGATTCATGGATTTAAAAATCTCTGTTTTTGCCTTTAAAATGCCGTCACGGCTCTTTAAATTTTCCAAATGACACAAGCCGATATTGGTAATGACACAAATGTATGGCTGTGCAATCTTTGTCAGACGGGTCATTTCACCGAAATCACTGATACCCATTTCCAAAACAGCGATTTCATCTTCCTCCGTCAGTCTGAAAATGGTAAGCGGCAGTCCGATTTCATTATTGAAGTTGCCCTGTGTCTTTAATACTTTGTACTTCTGTGAAAGAACTGCTGCAATCGTTTCCTTTGTACTGGTCTTTCCGACACTTCCCGTAATACCGACCACTTTGATATCCAGATTGGCGCGGTATAACTGCGCAATGTCTTTTAATGCCTGAAGTGAGGATTCTACCTGAATGTACGGTCTTTTCTCTCCCGGAAGCTCCTGCTCGGAAATACAGCAGAGCGCTCCTTTTTCATAACAGGAATCAATATAAGCATGCCCGTCACTTCTTGCACCCTTAATCGCAATAAACATTCCCTGTGGCTGTATCTGCCTGCTGTCTGTTGTAATAGCTGAAACTTCTTTTATTTTGTCGCCGTCACTGCCATGATATATTCCACCACAGGCTTTTGCAACAGCTTCCAAAGTCATTCCCTTCATGGTACTCTCCTGCACTATTTGTTATATTTATTCATAGAAATTTCTACAATTTTTTGTGTCAGCTGGTCATAAGACATGCCGACTGCCGCTGCTTCCTGCGGAATCAGACTGGTTTCTGTCATACCCGGAAGCGTATTGATTTCCAGACAGAAAATGTCTTCGTCTTCATTTAACAGCATATCCACTCTTGCATAAGTTTCAATACCGGCTGCCTGACACGCTTTGACCGCCCAGCGCTGCATTTTTTCTGTAATATCTGCTGAAAGATTGGCAGGACACGTTTCCTTTGTTGCGCCGTTGTACTTATTCTTGTAGTCATAAAAGCCTTCTAACGGTTCAATTTCAATAACCGGCAGTGCTTCTCCGTCAAGAACCGCTACTGAAAATTCTCTGCCCTTTACATATTCTTCAACCAGAATATTGTCTTCATAACGAAAAGCTTCATCCACTGCGGCACGGAATTCTTCTTCGTTATTTGCAATGGATACGCCTACGCTTGAACCGCCGCAGCATGGCTTTACAACGCACGGATACGGAACATATTCAATCTTATGGCCTTTCTTTAAGGAAATGCCCTTTGGCATCGGAACGCCTTCGGATACCAGCACCTTTTTTGTCAGTTCTTTGCTCATGGAAATGGCGCTGCTTAAATATCCTGTTCCTGTATATTTAATACCCATCAAATCAAACGCAGCCTGAATCTTACCGTCTTCGCCGTTCGCACCGTGCAGTCCGATATAAACAATATCTGCCGCCTGACACAGTTCGAGTACCCCCGGTCCGAAAAATCCGCCGCCGATGCGTTCTCTTTCTTCAACCAGCTTTGCAATACCGGCTGACTGCTCTTTCATGCTGTCTGCCAGCTTTTTCAAATCATTATCTTCCTGGAAAAATTCACTGCTGTGCTTATATTTTCCCGAACCTGTAAATACATCTATCATATTGGCATGATGTCCGTTTCTTCTTAACGAACCGCACACCATCATACTTGTCATAATGGAAACATCTCTTTCCGTACTGGTTCCGCCAGCTAATACTACAATATTCACAACAATCCTCCTATCTGCCAAAAAGGCAGCTTCTAAGTCTTTATCTATATAAATATAGCACGTTACCTGCCTGTATGCAATCTGCATTTTAAGGAGATAACGTGCTTTTTACTACCGCTGATCTAACGGTACATATTCTTTATGGTCACAGACATTGCGGTATGCCGGACGGATAATCTTGCCACAATTAATTAATTCTTCAATTCTGTGCGCACTCCATCCTGAAATTCTTGCCACTGCAAATATCGGTGTAAAAAGTTCCTGCGGAAGTCCAAGCATACTGTATACAAAACCGCTGTAAAAATCGACATTGGCGCTGACGCCCTTATAGATTTTGCGTTCCTTTGCAATTAATTCTGCCGCAATCCGTTCAACATCAGACATGAGTTTAAACTCTTTCTCTCTGTTCTTTGCTACAGAAAGTTCTTCTACGAAGCCCTTGAACACTCTCGCTCTAGGGTCGGATAAAGAATAAACCGCATGTCCCATTCCATATACCAGTCCGGTATGGTCAAATGCTTTTTTATGAAGAATGTCATCTAAATATGCGGTGAGTTCTTCTTCATTATCCCAGTCTTTTACATGGGCTTTGATATCTTCAAACATCTGGCTGACCTTGATATTTGCACCGCCGTGACGAGGACCTTTTAAGGATGCCAGTGAAGATACAACCGTTGAATACGTATCTGTTCCGGATGATGTTACAACGTGGTTTGTAAATGTAGAGTTATTACCGCCGCCGTGTTCTGCATGCAGTACCAGTGCAATATCCAAAATCTCTGCTTCTAACGGTGTATATTTGCCGTCCGCCCTTAATAAATGCAGAATATTTTCCGCAGTTGAAAGCTTCGGGTCCGGTTCGTGGATAATCAGACTGCCGCCCACATGAAAATGCCGGTATGCCTGATAGCTGTATACTGCCAGAAGCGGCAGTTCCGAAATCAGCTGTAATGACTGTCTGACAACATTCGGCACACTGGTATCGTCTGCCTTATCATCATATGCATAAAGCATGAGTACGCTTCGTGCCACCGCATTCATAATATCGCGGCTTGGCTTTTTCATGATGATATCCCGTACAAAATTCGGCGGAATACATCTGTAATTGCCTAAAAGTTCATTAAAATCCGCCAGCTGCTTCTTATCCGGCAGTTCACCGAAAAGCAGCAGATACGTCACTTCTTCAAATCCAAAGCGTTTATCCTTTGTAAATCCTTCAATCAGCTTTTCTACATCGTGTCCTCTGTAATAAAGCTTACCGTCGCACGGATGGGACACGCCATTTTCATCCACCTCCGATGCCTTGACTTCCGAAATCTCTGTCAGTCCGGTTAATACGCCCTTACCGTTCAGATCGCGAAGTCCCCTCTTTACCTCGTATTTGTCATACAGGGAAATATCAATTCTGTTATTCTCCCTTGATTTTGCTGCCAGAGCTTCAATCTCCGGCGTTACTGCTGAAAAGTCCTTTGCCTCCAATATGTGTAACCTCCTTTTCCGCCATTGTCATAAAGGCATAATGCTATCTTAACCTCGTTCCCTCGTAACGGACATGTGTCCTGATACAGTCCCGAAGTGATGCATACCGTTTTTCAATCGGTCCGTCCGGGACCTCAATCTCCATAGAAGCTGCCATTGCGTTAATCACCGAATCGTCTAATTTGTCCTTGCACAGCGAAAGCACATTTAATTTTTCCGTGTAGCTTTCCGCGTCTAGAAACAGCAACAGATACGGATTTACGCCTCCCTCCTGTGACAGTTCTTCCAATTCTATTGATTCTACAGATTCCGGTTCTGAATTTTCCTGCGTATCCGGCAGTTTTTCCGCACCGGCAGTTTGTGGCTGTACTTCCTGTGCTTTCTCTAAAGCTTTTGCCACTTCCCGCTGTGCCGGTTCTTCCACCGGATTTACCTGTTCAAACCGGTATTTCTGTGTAACTTCCGGATATTTTTCGTGGTCAACTTCACTCATAAACATCTCATAAGGTCTTACATATACCGCATAATCGCCGTACAACGCCTGATACACAACCATTTTTTCTTTGGTTTCGGAGTGATACGCAATACATCTGACCTGATATAATTTATCCTTAAAATGCCTGTAAAATCCGCCGATTACAATCTGTCTGTCTTCCATAACAATCTCCGCTCCTCTCTGCAAGGTTTTCAGTATTGATGACTTTAAGCCGCTGCTGCCGCAGACACCGGATTCGAATTTCTGTAGTGTTCTAGCAGATTTAAAATTCCTGCAACCGCAACATGGCACAGTGCCACGATATATCTGCAATCCGATTCCACCGTTTTATTGCACTTTAAATACTGCTGGTGAATCTGGATTACATAGTCACACAACTGCTGCGGCGTTGTAAAGCGCCTCACAACCGTGCTGTTTACATTAATTTCTCCACTGCGTATGTAACTTCTTAATGCAAATTTCAGCTTTTTTTCATAGATACAATGCTCCCTGATAGAACCTGTAAATACACAATTATGTGGAAATGTAAAATAATCCGCCAGATAGTGGGTCACCTCCCCCAGCTTCCGGCAATAGGCTGTCGATATTTTTTTATAATCATCTGAATTCACGGTGAGCTTTCTGATAAATTCACACACCATATCAAAGGTTTCTTCCATATTATGTTTCGTAGTTACAAACGAAGGCTTGCAGTCCGGAAGCACGCTTCCGACAATAAATGCCTTTCTGTGATTTTCAAGTAACTCGCTGTCAATATGATCTAATAAATATCTTGACAATGAAACATGGGATTTCTTTCTCATTTTGCCTCGCATTCCGCTGGATAAAACAGCTTTTTAAATTACATTAAATTTTTTTCTGCAATTAATTTACATTTTAAACTAAAAATAATATAATTACAATGAAAAAATTATAAAATTGTGCAAAATTGCACTTAAAGGAGGACTTTTATGGATGCGATAGATTTACATGTACACTCAACCTTTTCGGACGGAACGCTGACACCTTCTGAACTTGTCAGCCGTGCAAAGCAGTTTCACCTTGCCGCCATGGCGCTGACCGACCACGATACCATTGAAGGGATTCCCGAAGCCGTACAGGCTGCCAGCGAACAAAACCTAGAGCTTGTTCCCGGTGTTGAATTAAGTACATTCTGGGACGAAAAGGAAATCCACATTGTCGGCCTTTTTATTGATTATACGGACAAAACCTTCCAAAAAGAACTGGAAAGTCTGCGTGATGTCCGCCGTAACCGCAACATTGCCATGTGTGAAAAATTTACACAACTTGGCATTCCGATTGATTACAGTGATATGGAAAAAGAATATGCCGATGCCGTCATTACGCGGGCGCATTTTGCGGATTACCTGCTTAAAAAAGGCTATATAAAAAGCCGCAACGAAGCCTTTGACCGTTATATCGGTTCAAACGGTCCGTGCTATGTGCCGCGTAAAAAAATGCCCTGCGCCGAAGCTATCCGCCTGATAAAAAATGCGGGCGGCGTTCCAATCCTTGCACACCCTGTATTATACCACCTCGGAAAAGACCCGCTGAATAAGCTTATGGACTACCTCTGCGATTCGGGCATTGTCGGACTGGAAGCCATCTATTCCACCTATACTGCCGGTGAGGAAATCCAGATGAAAAAACTTGCCAGTGAGCGCGGACTGATTCTTTCCGGTGGTTCGGACTATCACGGTGCCAACAAACCGCACATTGAACTGGGTATCGGCAGGGGACATTTATTCGTGCCATACTCTTTATTGGATGAAATCAAAAAGCACCGCAGATAACACTTTTTTAATTCAAAAACAGCACCGGAAACTCCTTAGCGCATATCTGCATCTGCCGCTTTTCTCTCCGGTGCTGTTCTTTTATCCCTTATCTTTAATCTATACACTTCAAAATATTTTTCAAAGCATAGGCAACGCCGTCCCTGTCATGGTGCAGTGTCACCACGTCTGCCACCGCAAGCAGTCCATTGGACGCATTTTCCATAGCAATGCCGCAGCCTGCATATTCCAGCATATCAATATCATTGTCTGCATCGCCGAATGCCGCAACCTGCTTTGGATTTAATCCCAGATATTCTGTAATAAATTTCACACCGGAACGTTTTCCTGCATCCTTATATGAAATTTCCACAAGCTGGCTGATTGAACTGGTGATATAAATATCCTCCACCTCTGCCTTTAAAACTTCGATGACCTTTTGCTTCTGTGCTTCATCTTTTACCACAATGTCCATGCTGTCAAGTTCATCATCATGCTGCTTTAAAAATGAAACAATATCGTCCTGCAAATGTCTGGTAGACTGCACATATGCCACGGCATGCTCTGTTGCCCCGAATTTTACCGGATCTTCAATATATTCTTTTGCCGCATATGCCGTGCCACGGATAAATCCCTCATAAGTAACAGGAAAATCCTTTGTCAGTTCCAGAATCTTTTTTACAGACTGCTCCGTCAGCACATAGGAACGCAGGCACTGCTTGTCCTGTATTCTGTATACAGCCGCTCCGTTACTGGTTATTGCATATTCAATGCCCGGAATGGAAACGACGTCCTGCGGCAGTGTGTCAAATGCCCTTCCGCTGGCAATACACACATGAATTCCCTTTGCAACCGCCTTACGGATTGCTTCTTCATTTGCCTTTGAAAGTTTCCCTTGTGCATTTAACGTTGTCCTGTCGAGGTCTAATGCTATACATTTAATATCCATTTTCCATTCATCTCCATTCCACTGCCCTTTCCGGGCGCTGTTCTTAGTGATGGAATAATCTCATGCCTGTAAAGCACATTGCAATGTTGTGCTTGTTGCAGGCTTCAATTACATTGTCATCACGGATTGAACCGCCCGGCTGTGCAATATATTTTACGCCGCTCTTGTATGCTCTTTCAATGTTATCGCCAAATGGGAAGAATGCATCTGAGCCTAATGCCACATCTGTATTCTTATCAAGCCATGCGCGCTTTTCTTCCTTTGTAAATACTTCCGGCTTTTCTGTAAATACTCTTTCCCATTCGCCATCTGTCAAAATATCCATGTAATCTTCGCCAATATATAAATCAATCGCATTATCTCTGTCGGCACGTCCTACATTTTCCTTAAACGGAAGGTTTAATACCTTTGGATTCTGACGTAAGAACCAGTTGTCTGCCTTAGAGCCTGCAAGACGTGTACAATGGATTCTGGACTGCTGTCCCGCACCGATACCGATTGCCTGTCCGCCTTTTGCATAGCATACAGAATTGGACTGTGTATACTTTAACGTGATAAGTGCAATCATCAGATCAATCTTTGCGAATTCAGGAATTTCCTTATTGTCTGTTACAATATTTTCAAGCAGTTCCTTGTTAATCTTAAATTCATTTCTGCCCTGTTCAAATGTAACACCGAATACCTGCTTTCTCTCGATTGGTTCCGGCTTGTAATCCGCATTAATCTTGATAATGTTATAGTTGCCCTTTTTCTTTGCCTTTAAAATTGCCAGTGCTTCTTCATCATAACCCGGTGCGATGATACCGTCTGAAACTTCGTGCTGAATCAGCTTCGCGGTTGTCACGTCACACACGTCTGAAAGAGAAATGAAATCGCCGAAAGAGGACATTCTGTCTGCACCTCTTGCTCTTGCATATGCGCATGCAAGCGGTGAAAGTTCTCCAATTGCTTCATCTACCCAGTAAATCTTCTTTTCAACTTCTGTTAAAGCAATGCCTACTGCCGCACCAGCCGGAGATACATGCTTAAAAGAGGTTGCCGCAGGCAGTCCTGTTGCTTCTTTTAATTCCTTTACAAGCTGCCAGCCGTTGAAAGCATCTAAGAAATTGATATATCCCGGTCTGCCGTTTAAGATTTCTACCGGAAGTTCACTGCCGTCTGCCATAAAGATTCTGGACGGCTTCTGATTTGGGTTACAGCCGTATTTTAACTGAAATTCGTTCATTTTTTCCTCCTTGCCGCTTCTGCGGAATCTGACTTATTTATTTTTATTGATAATTCTTGTTTCGTACTTTCCTGTTTCAATGTCGATGAAACGGACGAATAAAGATACCTTGTTGTCTTCATTTAAGTTGTTCCAGATCATATTTGTAAATGTGTCAATATCACCTGAAATCCGAACCCATGTCGGCTCGCCTTCAAAACTCGGAAGCGGATTGGCATCTTTCATATAAGTATGGATAAAACGTCCTTCGCCCGCTACAGGATTTCTGTAATCAAATGTATAGCGGTTGCAGGCTGCCGGATTGCCGTTGTTGCTCTTTAAAATCGACATTGCATAGTCAAATGTGCCGTTTTCAATGTGCATAATGCCTGAAATTCTCGGTGTGTAGTTTGGTCCGTCCGGTTCAAATTCTCTTGTTCTTAAAGATTCTTCAAATGTCTTTCCCTGGCTCATTAAATCATAAACCGTATCTGTCTGGTCGCCGTTTGTTACAATCGTATCATTTCCTAAAACACGTACCGGCGCGTAGATAATCAGACTTGGGTCACTTAATTTTGACGGGTCAAATGCCTGTGTGCGGATTCCTTCACCGTCTTCTACAAATACACGGTTGCGGCTGTTTTCGCTTCTGCCCATGATAAAGTAAGCTGTTACCGCTTTCTTTCCGTCCTCTGACTTACCAATCACAATTCCTCTGCCCGGATAATCACAGCCTGACAGTTCCTTTTCCAACATCTGCATTTCCATACAATCCTCTCTTTCCACTGCCTATGCAGCACTGTAGTTTTTCGATTGAAGATTTGCACCTCTATGGCATAAATCTTCGTAAAAATAATATAAGCCGGCCCCTGAGTAACCAAGCTTTAATGGTCGCCCAGGCGGTCGGCTTATCTACAAAATCTGTACTCCCTGTGGGTAATCCCACATACAGGAGAATGGTTCTTTACATCTTCCTGCATTTTCCGCCAGTCGTACAGCAGCTACTATTAAGATACACTATTTTTTTCGGAAATGCAATGTTTTTTATTTTATACTTTGTCTTATATTTTTACAAACCTGCTATAAATTCATTCAAATCCGAATATTGCAGTGCATACTTTTCTTTGTCAATGCTGCTGTTCGTGCCTGCGAAAATAACCTTTACCGATGTACCGTCCGTTCCCGTGATTTCAAATGCATAACTCCAGCCGCTCGCAGATGCCGGTGAACTTTTCGTACACATCACATTCTGCATATACGCCGTAATCTTATCAATATCATCGGCTTCTTTATAACTTTTTATTTCACCGGTGTTCCCGCTGATAATATTCACAACTGCAATATCCTGCACTTTTTCACTGACAATATCCGAAAGTTTTCTCGTGCCTTCCGGCTTACTGCACCCGGCGGTTACACACAGAAGCAATATTACCGTAATGATGATGCAACTGATTTTTTTCATACCTCTCCTATTCTAAGCAACTTGTTGCGATGAGGCGATGAGAAATTCGCGCAGGCGATTTCTCATCTGCCATCATAGATGTTTGCTTTCGCCCGGAAGCAAACATCTGTGTGAAAAATCAGCACATCAGTGTGATTTTTCACACTCCCCTTTTCCGTAGGCATTTTGCCGGAGGAATCGCGAGCCAAATGTCAGATTTGGCTCTGCGATAAAAAGTGGCTTTGTGATGTCTAAAACGGATTATAGTGCTGCATTTTACTGTTGATATAAAAATTGGCAAACTCCGAAATCACACTTAACTGCTCTTTTACTTCCTCTTTATTCTCAATGTCTTCGACAACTTCTACCTGCCAGCAGTGCCATGCATACCATGTTAATACTTTATATTTACTGCTAAATTGAGGTAAGCCCCTTACATTTTCCATATAATCCAGTCCCAAAGCATAATCCTTTTTGAACTGTTTCATGGCTTTTGACGGATTTTTGAATACCGGACGTCCATATGAATTTGCACCGATTTCATATGCGGTATTTTCTCCAAATTCGATTTTGCTTCCGTCTGTGTGAAATGCTTCGCTTTTTACCGGAACATATGCCCGAAACCACACCACAAACAATATGACTGCTGCCAAAATGAGTATGGCAAATGGAATGATTCGTTTCATCGTTTTCATAGTATTCCCTCCATTCTTTTCACTTTATAGACTTTGGTATCTACCTTAACCCGGTTGGTATCTATACAGGTAATGAATATTTGTTTATTTTCCCATTCAAATTTTATCCCGTAACTCCAGCCTGTTTTGAATCACTATAAAAATAATCCGGTTGTAATTTGCACTCCCCAAAATATTGTGCAAGCTTTTCTATATCCTCCGTATTTTTAACTACAACAATATCTCCCGTTCCGCCGGATACAATACTCACTTGCTCAATATCCGAAATATTTCCTGCATACAGCGAATCCAGTTTCCTAGATTTAAAATAAAACAGTATTATTACAATAATAACAACAATTACTATAACCATAATTTTTTCTTCATGTCTTGCTCCTATTATTAATCAAATACTTCTTGTCAATCATACATAATCTAAATATGTATTACAATCCCCTCTGTCGTAAACGGTCGTTATTTTGACGTAAACGGTCATTTTTTTACAATATAATCTCACAATAAAAAAAACTGTCTTTTTCATAAAAATCTAGTGTTCCATCCAGCTGCTGTACCGTTTCCTTTATAATTTTTATGCCATATCCGTGCCTACTGCTTTTTTTACTTGTGTATTCCAATCCCTGATGTTGCAGGACTGATTCTGCAATCGCATTTTTAATCACGATATCCAGTACATCTTCATCACTTTGAATGCTGATTCCAATAATCCTGTCATTTACAGGAAGTTTAAGCTGCGCTTCTATAGCGTTGTCCAGTGCATTTCCCAATATACTACACATATCTACTTCGGATATCTGTTTTAACTTCCGGCATACATATACCTCTGTCTGTATTCCTTTTTCCCTGCAAAACATCAATTTTGCATTTAGGATAGTATTGACAACAATACTATCTGTATAAACCATATCTCCCAATATAAGTGTTCTTTGCGTATATTCTGCTAAATAACGACGCATTCCCTCAATATCCGGTATTTCACTGTAAAGATACCCATTCAGGCTCTGCAAGTGCTTTTTTAAATCATGCCTTGTTTTTTTTATCTGCTCATCAATTTCATGAATACCGCGCATATATAATTCCTGCTGCTGCCGTTTTCGTTCCTGCTGCATATAGTATTGTTCTCTTTGTTGTTCTTCTTTTGTCCGCAAAAAAAGATAAATTAGTATACTATCAATTAATACAATGCCTACTACACTATACATTCTGCTTGCTGTCGTAAACAGCAGCAAATACACTATTCCTACTGATATAATGACAACAACTACAAGCAATACCTTCTCTGCTGTATTAGATAATCCGGATATTTTTTTTATTCCCCACATACTTAACAATGCTACAAAAAAATATATAACTGACAAATTCACCATATATATTTTTATTAATATCGTAGATACTATTCCATTTGTTAATATAACGGCAATACTAAAAAACGTTATTACAACTGTCGCTTTGCTAACTGCCACATACCCTTTTGCTTTTTCTCCAATAATTCCATATATACTTAACATAACCCATTGTGCCGGAATATTCCACCACACAGAATACTCATTTATCCAGAAAAACTGCATAAATACCGTAATTCCTATCACAGCAACCCCCATTGCTATATATCTGTTTTCTCTGTCTTTTTGTGACGGAACTGCTAAAAGTGTATGCATCTGTTCTAACATTAACAAACTGATAAAAATACTTCCTAGTCCATTTACTAAAAATTTATCACTTCCATATCCCCATATCATACCTTCACCATCGTTCTTTTATATTCCTTATATTTTTTCAATACATTAGTCTTATTCCTTCTGCTAATTTCCAATTCTACTCCATTATCTAAAAGTATTTTTTCTTCCGCTATATGAATTCTTTTTATATACTTTAAGTTTACAATATATTTTTTATGTATTTTTACGAAATCATATGACAAAAGCTGTTTTTCCATTTGGGACAGCGTATTTCTGATTTCATAATCATATTTGTTTGTGTGGATTATAATATAGTGATTATCGCTTTGAATATATATGATACTGGAAACTGCTATACTTTCACTACTGCCATATATATCAAATTGTACGATTCCATTTTGTTTTAATTTTCCTTTTAATTTACTGATTACCTTCGGAAGTACCTGTTGATACTGTGCCTTCCTTAAAAAATAGAACGGCTGATATTCAAAGCTGTCATATACCATTAAATCATTTGAGGTAAGAAAAATAATATTCGTTTCCTTTCCACAATGAGCCAGCTTTTCTGCTGTTTCAAATCCCGTCATTCCACCCATATACAAATCCAGAAAAACGGCATCATAATTACATTTTTTACAGCCTGCAAGAAACATTTCCCCACTATAATAAATATCAATAATATCGTTATATTGAAGACAGTCTGTCAACTGTCGCTTTAATGTGGTGCAAAATTCTATATCATCATCACATATAGCTATATTCATAGACTTTCCCCCTCTTTAAAATCACATTCTATACGGATATCCCGCCGGGAAATTAGTAATTTCCCAGCAGCTTTATCTTTTTGGATTCTTCCTCAATGCCACGCAATGCGTTAATAACCCGCGGGTCATCAATATTGCCTTCAAAGTCTACGAAAAAGCGGAACTCCCACTCTCTGCCTTCAATCGGGCGTGATTCAATTTTGTTCATGTTCAGTCCGTTGTAAATGATGTGGCTTAACAGGTTGTAGAGTGTTCCGGCTTCGTTTGCCGTTTCAAATACAATGCTCATCTTCTTCGCATTTTTTACAAATTTTCTTGTATTCGTAACAATGACAAAACGAGTCGTATTGTTGTCCAAATCATTAATCTTATGCTTTAACACTTCCAGTCCGTATACCTGTGCCGCTTCTTCGCTTGCAATGGCAACATGGGACGGATTCTTTTCCAAAAGCACCTTCTGGGCGCTCTGCGCCGTATTTGCCTGACTAATCTGATTCCAGTCCTTGTGCTGTTCCAAAAATCCCTCACACTGCATTAAGCCCTGCGGGTGGGAATAAACAGTTGTTACTTTGTCCAAATCCGTACCCGGAAGACCAAGCAATGCATGTTCTACCTTGATATAAGTTTCTGCAATAATATAGTTATTATATTCCTGCAATAAATCATAAACACCTGCTACGATACCGGCTGTTGAATTTTCAATCGGAAGCACCGCATAATCTGCCTTGCCCATTTTGACCGCTTCCATGGCATCCCGCCATGTCGGCACATGAAAATTTTCTACATTTTCGCCAAAGTAACGCTTCATGGCAATATAGCTGTATGCCCCCGGAACGCCCTGATAAACGACCTTGCAGTTGGTCTTGTCCACTTCGTCCACAGCTTCATACGGCTCTCGTAATGTCTGACCGTTTTCTTCTAATAAACGGTACTGCATTTTTCTGGAATTTGCCATAATCTGTGAAAATAAATCATTGATTGCATGGACATTTTCCGGGTTCTGAACCATTTTTGTGATTGCCGCCAGTTTTGCATTTTCTCTTTCCGTATCCAGCACTTTCTTGCCGGTAGAAATTTTATATTCCGCTACTGAATGACAAAGTGCCATTCGTTCTTCAAATAATGATACAAGCTGCTTGTCAATTCCGTCTATTTTTTCCCTGATTTCACCTAAATCTAACATTTTAATCCTCATTTCCGCTTCGCTCTGGCACTTTTTCGCCGTGCATGTGCATGAAAGCTTCGCTTCCACGCACTGTCGGGCGGTCGCCCTATCTGCCAAAATCGTCTAAAAGAGCTTTGTGCAAGCACAGTTCTTGTTTCCACTTTCCGACGGCACTTTTTCGCCGTGCATGTGAGTGAAAGCCTTCGGCTTCCACTCACTGTCGGGCATTCGCCCTATCAGCCGCAATCGTCTAAAAGAGCTTTGTGCTAGCACAGCTCTTTTTTCCTCTTTCGTCTGGCACGGCTCATTGCTTACGCACATTATACCATATTTTTTTTTGTATCGCACTATGATTTGTGATATAATTCTTTATAATTATATTTTTAAGAAATGAGGCTTTTTATGAAACTGAAACGTAGTGTGAAATTTATCATTCCGGCTGTTGTTATTGTCCTGATTCTTGTGGCAGTGGTTGTTCACGCAATGCCAAAGAAAAAGCAGACGAACAGCGCCGATGCCGCCGGAAATACTGCCGGAAATTTAATGAACGGCGGATTATTTTGCGAGTACAACAATAAAATTTATTTTGCCAATCCATACGACCACAATTATCTCTACATCATGGATTCCGATTGCAGTAATGCCCGTATGCTCAACTCCGACAGCGTGGCATCGTTAAACATTTACAATGATAAAATTTATTATGTAAAGAACAATTTTTCCAAAGAAATGATTGGTACGATTCTGCGCGGTCAGTTATTCGGCATTTATCAGACGGATTTGGAAGGGCAGAATTCGACAATGCTTTACAATCATCTGACTGGCTCTGTCAGTCTGTGCGGCAATTATCTGTATTACCAGCACTATGAAAGCGATGTCGGCATTACTTTACACCGCATGGACATTGACGGTGAAAATGATAAACTGGTTTCAAACACGCCTTACAATCCGTCCTGTGTCAGTGAGGGTAAAATTTATTTTTCCAATACGGATAAGAAAAATGTTATCAGCACGCTCGACCCGAAAGACGATTCTATTTCAATGTACTACGATGCCAATTCGTATTTACCGGATTCCGAAGGCAATTATATTTATTATATTGATATTTCCAAGGGATATTCGCTGGTACGGGTAAATAAAAACACCAAGACAGTAGAACTGCTCTACGGGAAAGATAATTGCAGAGTGATTAATTATAATCTGTACGGCAGTAAAATTTTCTTTCAGCTTGAGGGTGATGACAATCCGGGGCTATACCGCATGAATGCAGACGGTACGCAGGTGGAATATATTGCAAGCGGCGATTTGACCAATATCCACTGCACCTCACAATATACGTTTTTCCAGTATTTTGACAATCAGGGCGTTTTATACCGCGTGCCAACCATGGGTGCAATTAGCTACCCGGAAGAAATCCGGATTCAGAAGGAAAGTTAAAACAGAGCTGTTGTCTGACGTTTGTGTTTAATCATAAAAGTCAGTACAACAGCTCTGTTTCTATGCCGCCGCATTGGCATTAATACTGTCTATCACCTTCTTAATGCCAATCCATACTTTCATATCCGTAAATATCTCTGTAATGCTTCCCCTGTCTGTAAATGGGGATTCCTGTAAGACAGAAAAATCTTTCATCATTCCATTTTGGACAATGTATTCCACAATCTGATTGACAAAATAAATCTGCCTGCTATCCATGTTGGATTCTTTTAAATACTCTGAAAATGCTTCCTTTGCCGTGTTCATATCCAGTCCGACAATTTCACGGACAAATTCACCCAATGGCTTTGTACCAACCTCATTTTCATAGTCCTTTTTCGTACCGATTTCTTTCCACAAAATATCTTCCAGTTCTGTAACATCTGGGGCTGTCAGCGGCTGGTTTGTCTTTAACTTTGCAATCGCCGTTTTATCCTGATGCTGTCTGATATAATACTCTGCCTTTGCTTTATAGTTTTTAAGCATATCACTTTCAAGCTCTGATTCCTTCCACTCTGTGGACAGAATTTCATCGGTCAGATTAATTTCAACATCATATTTCTGCTCTTTATCAGACACATATTTCATTAAATCACGCAATCTGGTGCGGATTTCTTCAAAGTCATTCATTCCCGCACGCTGTACATAATCCGTATTTAAAATCTTATGAATCAGTTCCTTTTGCTGCTGTATCTCCGGAATATGAGCAATACGGGCAAGCCCTGTAACCTTTCTTTGCAAATCACCCATTGCACGGGTATAAGATTTTCCTGCAAGGCTTGCTAACTCAATATGATACATCAACGCATCAAAACGCACCGCTTTAGCATCATCTTTATCCGGCAAAATAAGCGGTGCAACTTCTTCTTTCACCATAAGTGTATCTTCATAGGTGATATTCTGATAATTATCCTCTAAAGAATACATCTCCACATATCTTAAATGCTGGCTGACCGCAAAATTGTTTTTCGGAAGCTGCTGAACCTTTTCTGCCATTTCATGAACCAATGCTTTTCTATATTCGATAAGTCTGTCCACCTGGCAGGCAAGGTCCTGCAACTTAAATGAAAGTTCAAATTGCAGGTTAAAAATCGAGGTCTGTAATGTCTGCACTGCACCGGCTTCTTTCCCTTTGCCGTTTTCACGAAAGAATTCAAAATTTCCACAGAAATCAAATATATAAAACTTATCTTTATCCAGTCCGTCAAGCAGCCCCTCACAGCGCCTTGTTCCTCTGCCTATCATCTGCCAGAACTTTGCCTTACTCATTACTTTCTTAAAAAACACTAGATTGACGACCTCTGGAATATCAATTCCTGTATCCAGCATATCTACAGAAATGGCAATCTGCGGCAGTTTTTTCGGGTCAGAAAATTCATCAATCGCACTTTGCGCATAAGCTGTATAATTATCAATGACCTTTGCATAATCTACCAGATACGGATACTCTTTATAAAATACCTCCTGTATTTTTTCAGCATGACGGTGGTTTTTTGCAAAAATAATCGTCTTTCCGATTCTTTCTCCGTAATCGACTCTGATTCCTTTTGTCATTACTTCATTTAAAACTTTGCGGATAGTATCTTCATTAAAAAGCCACTGATTTAATGCAGAAGAATCAATCGACTCCGGTATCTTTCCGTCTTCTGTTTCAAAGGTTGCTTCATAAATTTCCTTTTCATCATCAGGTAAATCATCATATACAATGCCGTCTTTTAAAAATTTAAGCTCTGATTCGCAAGAAACATAATCCACTAAATACTCGTCTTTTACTGCCGCCGCCAAATCATATCCATATGTAGGCACACCGTTTTCCAGTTCAAATACTTCATATGTATTTTTATCAATCTCGTCCTTTGGTGTCGCTGTCAAACCAATCAGTGGTGCATCAAAATAATTAAAAATATCCCTATACTTGTTGTAAATCGACCGGTGTGCTTCATCACAGATAATTAAATCAAAATGTCCGCAGGTAAAAATTTTTCCTTCCTTATCATTGACCGTATCAATACAGTGCATCATCGTCTGATACGTTGAAAAGACCGCACGCGCATTGTAATTATCCTTTTCTTCTACCAGATTGGTACAGGAAAGCCCCTTCATTAAATTGACAAAGTTTCTCTTTGCCTGAGTCACCAGTGAATTTCTGTCTGCAAGAAATAAAATATTTTTCACCCAGCCTGCTTCCAGTAAAATTTTGCATAATGCAATCACGGTTCTTGTTTTTCCTGAACCGGTCGCCATAACAAGCAGTGCTTTTCTTCGATTCTTTTCATCAAAACTACTGCATACCGCTTTAATCGCCGCTTCCTGATAGTATCTGCCTGCAATTTCTTTATTTACGGTAACATTGTTCAAGTGGGTACGCATTTTTCTTAAATTAAACCACTTTTCCAAATCCCGCTTTGAGTAAATGCCGGCACATTTTCTCTCAGGATACTGTCCGTCCACGATACGCGTATCAAAACCATTTGTTAAAAAGATAACAGGTCTTCTGCCATACTCTTTTTCCAGCGCATCTGCATATAACTTTGCCTGATGTCTGCCTTTTACCACGTCGACACATGTCCGCTTTGCCTCAATAATTGCAAGCGGTATCTGCCTTTCATCATATAAAACATAATCAATGCGCCCCATTTCGGAAATGCTTGGCATATCCGCAACATCAACTTCATTTATCCAATTCTGTCCCTCTATCCAGCCCGCTTCCCGAAGCATGACATCAATATAAAGCTTTCTTGTTTCATATTCCGATAAATCAAGCGGTTTTGGAATATACTGCGGCTTCTGTTCTTTCCGTCTTGCCGACAATTCTTCTTTTAATGCCGCATTTTCCTCTATCAGCTTTTTTAAATCAAGTTCCTGCTGCGCGTTGTGTTCTTTCTGCTTTGCCAGTTCTTCCTGAACTGCTGCCGCTTCCTGCTTTGACTTTTTTATCTTTTCAATCCGGGCATTAATAATTCCCCGGTCAAATATATGTTCCTGATAATTGCGTGAATAACAGCAGGCAACAAAATCCAGAAAAATCGCCAAATTTTCAAGACACAACATTGCTTCGTCCCGTCCTGATTTTCTACTCGTATGCGCAACCGTATTTCCACACGCACGGATATAGTCCAGCCGCTTCCAGATATCCTCCCCCACGAACTGCCTGAAATCCGAATCGCTCATTAGACTATACAGGTTGTCCTGATACGGCATCGCCAGACTTTTTTCAACGGAATACATCCACTTAATTGCAAATTCCATTGCCCGGCGGCTGTTGACAACACTTGCCTGCGGGTCCATTAAAATTATTTTTTCTGCTGAAATTGCTACATCTGCAAATGTTGAAAACTTCGGTTCTTCCTTTAAATAATCAAAGTTTGTCATACGCATCTCCCCCTTTAGTATATCGTACGTTGGAAAATGTTAAATCCATATGCACTATTCTACCATATTTATACATCTTTGGGGACAGAATTACGATTTTTCTTTACAAATCTGTTGTGTCATCAGCCTTCTACATTCTGTGCCAGTTCCGCAACTATTTCTTTGGAAAGTACCATCAGATGACTTTTCGTGACATATATACTTCCATATTCTGTACTCTGACATTCGATGTGATAATGCTTTCATACCATATACGTGTATATTTTGCAATAGTAATTTTAATATTTTTCAAATCGGGTGTAGCCTACTTATGGTAGTATTTATTTACAGTAAAAATATATATTATTAATAACTCTTGAGTTGTATCTTTGTTTATTTGTACTGCAACTTTTGATTTGTCGACTTGATGGACAAAGTCGGCGAATTGGTTTTGGAGTTCGATTGGTGGAAGTGGAACTTCTATCGCCTTGAACTTATCCATTGAAACATTATACATAGATCCACTTGTTCCTGTAGAAACCACTGAAAATTGATTTCTAACCGACTTACTACTTAATACATATTTCATATAAAACACATTTACATTATCTCTAAATTTTATTTTCCACAACTTATCCGGCAAAATCAGTGAAGGATAATCCTCCTTAACTATTGCTGTTGCTCCTACCATTTCACGAGTATTTGCCCTGCTAAATAATAAATCTCCTTTTTCAGGAGTTACATATTTTTTTATATTTTCTTGATCATCTAATACTTTACATTCCTCTGGAATAAAATATCCCTTTGTGACAGCACTTACTTTAAGGACAGCAATTTCATCATCTTTTCTTATTCTCTGCGTTCCATTCCCACTCCAGCCTGCTTCACAAGTTTTTAGCACACTCTTAATTGAATTTTTTTTGTACTTATGTGGATTAATTTTCACGTCACCAAACATCTCCACAAATCGGGCTTTAATGAGTTCATCTAACAACTGTAATTCTTGCTTACGGGCTTCTATAACATTGGAAACTTTATTCAAATTAATAGCTATATCTGCCTGTTCATTTAATGAAGGATACGGAATCATCATCGCATCAAAGTCTTTCTTTACAATATGTTTCATAGTTGCGCCATGAGTTTTCATACCCATTTCAACCAACTTTTGGCTAACAGCATATACAAAATAATTCTTATCAATATCTACTTTGTCAAATACCACTTTAAAAATATGCTGATTTAATAAAGCTCTACCTCTGTTCCAAACATATACACCTAAACTTGCAGACCAAGATATCAATACATCACCATCATTTATTTCTATTTTCTCTGGATACTCACCATCATAGAATCCCAAATCATACGCATTACCAGTAAGGTCTTGAATACGAATAATTGGCAATCCCACCTTACCTCTATCTTTTGGTTTAAAAGCATAACCATTGATATAAGTTGCAACATCTCCAAGTTCAATCATGTCTTTAACCATTCAGTTCACCTGCTTTCAACTTGATATACTGCTTCTTCCAAGCTCTTGAAGGTTTGCGGCAGACACAATCATCTGAAGTAAAGGCACAAACTCCTTGAACAGAATTATTTGAACAAATATCTGAATTATTGGCTCTGCAACCATAAGTCTGTTCTTCTGTATCTAATTCATTCAAAGGTGCCGAAAATGGCACCTTTAACTCTTTTTCAGTCATATCATCATTCCTACAAATCCGAATT